>TARA_R110002110_G_scaffold7099_3_pt1 | contig 236795 bp, 211 predicted proteins | sample TARA_R110002110 | Tara Oceans TARA_R110002110 (sample SAMEA4397330) | marine metagenome | biome: Polar Biome; feature: [SRF] surface water layer (ENVO:00010504); material: water (ENVO:00002006), including particulate matter (ENVO:01000060) such as... | depth 5 m | reverse complement strand
TAAAAATACAAAGGAATCTCTGTTTCCTAATGCTAAATAAATAGTGGTGTTTTTGGTTATAACCAAAGAGAAGCGAGAATTTTTAAACTGTCGATAGCTAACAGTGACAGTGTTTTGTTGTTGAAAACCCATAAATACTATCATTTTTCACGGCTTTCGCTTTTTATAAAGACATATATTCCATAAGTAGCGCGCAAATCATTAAATTTGTAGCTTATACAAAGATATGTTAGAAAAAGAAGTAATAAATTTCGAAAAAACAGCCATTGTTGGGATTGTAACTCAAAATCAAAGTGAAGAGAAGCTTAGAGAATATCTTGACGAATTAGAGTTTCTAACCTTTACGGCAGGTGGACAAGTAGTCAAACGTTTTTCACAAAAAATGGAACGACCAAATCCTAAAACATTTGTAGGAACAGGGAAAATAGAAGAGATCCATCAGTATGTAAAAGAGAATGAAATTTCAACATTGATTTTTGATGATGAATTGACTCCTTCGCAACAAAAAAATATTTCTAAAGTAATAGAGGAATGCAAAATTCTCGACAGGACACACCTTATCCTGGATATATTTGCGCAAAGAGCAGAGACATCCTATGCTAGAACTCAAGTAGAATTGGCACAATGCCAATACCTTTTACCTAGGCTTTCTGGAATGTGGACTCACTTGGAACGTCAAAAAGGGGGAATTGGAATGCGTGGGCCTGGAGAAACAGAAATTGAAACAGACAGACGTATTGTACGTGATAGAATTGCCTTATTGAAAGATAAAATCAAGGCGATTGACAAACAAATGGGTACACAACGCGGTAATCGCGGAGCTATGGTTCGTGTTGCTTTGGTTGGTTATACCAATGTAGGAAAGTCAACGTTGATGAATGCCATTGGAAAAAGCGATGTTTTTGTCGAAAACAAGCTTTTCGCAACTTTGGATACCACAGTTAGAAAAGTAGTAATTAAGAACTTGCCTTTCTTGCTTTCTGATACGGTAGGTTTCATTCGAAAATTACCTACACAACTAGTAGATTCTTTCAAGAGTACGCTGGATGAGGTTCGTGAGGCGGATTTATTGTTGCATGTAGTTGATATTTCACATCCTGAATTTGAAGATCATATTGCATCGGTGAACCAAACGTTAATGGATATCAAAGCAAGTGACAAACCGGTTATTATGGTTTTCAATAAAATTGATGCCTACACCCATTTGACGATTGATGAAGATGATTTAATGACCGAAAAAACACCAAGACACAATACACTTCAAGAGTGGAAGTCCACTTGGATGAGTCGAGTAGGAGAAGAAAATGCCTTATTCATTTCGGCTACAAACAAAGAAAATTTTGAAGAATTAAGAGAGCGTCTTTATGAAGTGGTAAGACAAATTCATATTACCCGTTTTCCTTACAATAAGTTTTTATATCCTGATTATAAAGATGCGGTAGAGAAAGAAGTAGATGAAGACAATGAGGATGAATAATTCAATCCGGTCATTATAAAACACCAAATCCCTTTTGAATAATTTTCAAAAGGGATTTTTTTGTCAATATGGTTTAATTAAAAACCGTAATTCACGCCTATTCCAAAGACTTCTCTTACTTGGACTGCTTGAACGGAGTTGTCGTCATATATAGTTTGTAAAGCGACATTTGCCGATAAGTATTTGTTGATTTTCATTGCTAACTTCAGCCCATTGAGAAGAATATTGCGCATTGGAAATAATGGTTATAGACTTAGTTATTTCTTATCTTAAGTCAAGTGTTTGAAATCTTATAGTTGGTAACTTTGTGTTCAATTAATTTTAGTTTATAAATTACAAAAATCAGCCAGTTTTATGTCAAACATAGTAAAGCCAAGAATACTTATTACAGGAGCTACCGGTCAGGTCGGTGGCAAAACAATCGACTTTCTTTTATCAAATATTTCCATAGAAATTGTAGCCGCTGTAAGAACAGCTAAAAAAGCAGTTCCCTTTACCAATAGAGGAATTGAAACAGTTATTCTAGATTTTGATGATGAAAGTACACATATCCCTGCTTTTAGAAACATTGATCGTGTCTTTATTATTACTGGATATACCGTAGACATGCTTCGCCAAAGTAAAGCGCTATTGGATAATGCCAAAAAAGCAGGAGTCAAACACATAGTGCACCTTGGCGCTTGCGGTCCAGACGAGACCACTATTGGGCATTGGGCGTGGCACCAGTTTGTGGAGCGTTATATAGAATGGTCCGGTTTTTCTTTTACTCATTTGCGACCTCAAGATTTTATGCAGAATCTACTGAGTTATGGCGGCAAAAAAGTAATAGCAGATGGGGTACTTGATCATTATGTTTCGGATGCCAGACTGAGTTGGGTCGATGTGGATAATGTAGCGGAAGTGGCTGCTCTCACTTTAGCGTTTCCAGAATTGCATACCAGCAAAACGTACAGACTTGGCTATGATGCAAAAAATTTTAGTGAGATAGCTGCTCTGATGACTTCAATTGTTGGCAAGCCTTTTCGTTATAACCCGCTCTCCCCTGATGTGTTTCTTCAGTCAATGATTGATTCAGGTGCAGAAATGGCGTACATGGGATGTGTATATGACCATTGGAAACGTTATGCTGCAGGGACTATTCCTGGTGCCGATAGTACATTTGAAAATTTTCATGAAATCACAGGTAAACAGCCTACAAAATGGATCGATTTTATAGAGAAACATAAAACAGAATTAGAGTATTAAAATTCTGATATGGAAGTTAAATATTCTCTCTGGTTCTCGTTTGCAAGGAGGAACTATTTAGGTTAATAAGATTAGTGCGGGATCTAAGCTCACAAAAAAAAGAATTATGTACTTTCTCCGCAACAGTGAATCTCCAAATCAAAAGCCCTTTTAAAAATTTTCAAAAGGGCTTTTTAGATTCTTATTATGCTTGGTTTCTACAAACCATAATTCACACCTATTCCAAAGACTTCTCTTACTTGTACTGCTTGAACGGAGTTATCGTCATATATAGTTTGTAAAGCGACATTTGCCGATAGGTATTTGTTGATTTTCATTACCACGTTCATTTGGTAATCTATATCGACATTTTGTGGGTCACTTAAATAATTAGAATATAGATTCAGACGATTCTCTATAGAAACGTTCGCCATTACACTCAACTTATAATAGGCTGAAATACTAGCTCCAAATTCAAATCTAGAGTTGTCGCCTTGCAAAACACCAAAAGACGGGCCAAAGTCAGTAAAGTGATTGTGTACCAAAATTAGTTTTGATGTAGCTGGAGAAAAGTTGACACTTAGGTTATTGCTTTTCTTCCATAGCATCCCAGGTCCCAATTGGAAATAAGCCGGAGAGAAAAAATGGGATATATTCGCATCATTTTTATCGTAACCAACGTCCATCTGCGTTTTAAAATTAAAAAATACCGAGTAGTACCAATCGCCTTTTACTTTTTTACCCCAAATTGAATTTAGCTCTAAACGGTCATCAGTTTTGGCTGTTTTATTGTCGCCTTTAATTTTACTTAAGCCGTAAGCAAGGATAAATTTATTATCCCAAACAACAGCCCCTTTTTTATAGTTAAAGTCGTAGTTAACGCCAAAATTCCCTGCTATGTTCGATGTTCCTCCACCGAGCCACTGTCTGTTGTAAGCAGATTGGTTAAAAAGCAACGAAAGATTTCCTTTTTTTGTCCAAAGTTTGGTAGTGTCTTGTTGAGTTTGCTGAGCACTTCCAACAAGTACAGCTAGAATAAAAACAATGGAAAGTAGTGATTTTTTCATGTTTCAGTGTTTTTAAATAATCCTATTTTTTTGCTTTATATAAGGGAACGGCAGAGCAAGCTTCACCATACATAATGCTACGGGCGAAGGGTTGCAAGTTCTGCGCAGCCAAAACATAGGCACGCATAGGTACCGGTTTTTGCGAACAGCCTTTTATAATAATTGCTTTATTAGCATACGCCGAGTAGTCAATTTTAGCTAGTAATTCTTCATACAAAGCGGCATTTAAATCGTCGATGTTTCCATTTATTACTTTTTTGGCAAAAGGAGCAAGTTGGATTGTAACTAAGATGGAAGCCCATGCCGGAACAATGGCGTCCGTACTGCAATTGACTGCCACAAACTGATCCTGATACTGTGTCCAATCGTGATTTTTAAGATGTTCCCTAAAATCTTTTTCTTTCAATAAAAAGCCTTCCAGAAGCCATTGTGAAATGTCAACCTGAGATCGGATACCTTTTGGATAGTAATCTTCTAAATCGAATACTTCCAAAGCACTATTTGCTACTTTATTAATTATCTCTTCCATATTCTTAGTTTAAAGGTAAGAAAAACTTAAGGGTTTAAAGTTAGATTGACAACTTTAAACCCTTAAGTTCTAAACTCTTTTTTAAAGCATTCCTAATTCTAATTTTGCTTCTTCACTCATTAAGTCTTTGCTCCATGGCGGATCAAAAGTGATTTCTACTTCAGCGTCTTTTACATGCTCAATTGATTTTACTTTTTCTTCTACTTCTCTTGGTAAACTTTCCGCAACCGGACAGTTAGGAGAGGTTAGTGTCATCAGGATTTTTACTTCGTAATCGGTATTTACCATTACGTCATAAATCAATCCTAATTCATAAATATCTACAGGGATTTCAGGGTCATAAATTGTTTTTAATTTTTTTACGATCGCTTCTCCTAATTCATTGGTGTCTATATCTTGTTCCATATCTTGTTCTGTTTTACTTTAATTTTTGGACCATATAAGTTTCTTAATCTAGTCTGCTTATATGTTGGAATTATTTTTGTGAGTTGAATGCCAAAGCATACATTTTTATATTCTTAATCATTGATACTAATCCGTTAGCTCGTGTGGGTGATAAATGTTCTTTTAACCCTATTTCGTCAATAAAATCCATATCGGATTCGAGAATGTCTGAGGCAGTTTGATTTGAAAAAGTACGAATCAAAATGGCGATGATTCCTTTAGTCAAAATCGCATCACTATCGGCGGTGAAGACCACTTTGTCATCGTTTTGCTCTCCTTGCAACCATACTTTCGATTGGCAGCCTTTTATCAAATTACTTTCAGTTTTAAATTCTTCTTTGATTAACGGAAGCTTTTTTCCTAATTCGATGATGTATTCATAGCGCTCCATCCAGTCGTCAAACATGGAGAATTCGTCTACTATTTCATCTTGTATTTCTTTAATTTTCATCGTTTTGTTTTGCAAATGAATTTATTTTATTTACGAATTTTTTAATTTCTTTTGGTGGAAAACCATGGTCAAAACTAGTTGTTTCGTAGGTTTTATCTTGAAACGTGACTTTAAAATTAGCAATAGCTGCACCGTCATACAAACGTTTTTCAGTTGGTGCTTTCAGTTTTCCTAAGCTATCCAATTCCATTTTTTTGAAACAGTTTACTAGTTCTTCCCAGTCTTCGGATGCTATTTTTGTAGCCACGGCTTTGTCTTGTCCGCTTCTATCTTTTGAAATTGTGACCATTTGATTTTGAACCGTTATCTTTTGGTAAAACCCTCTAGAATTTGCGGTGTACTCAATAACAGCAGATTCTAAATCTTGTTTGTTTTGGCCTTCACAGCTTTTTCCAAGAAAAATAGTCAGTAATAATAAAGATAGTATTCTCATCGTTTAAATAGTTAGGATAACATTAGTGTTGCTCTTTTTACTGCTTCAACCATAACGTCAATTTCTTCTTTGGTATTGTAAAAAGAAAATGAAGCTCGTATGGTACCCGGAATATTGAAATAATTCATAATCGGTTGCGCGCAATGATGCCCCGTTCTAACCGCTATTCCTAATTTGTCAATTATGGTGCCAATATCGTATGGATGAATGCCTTCAATATTAAACGAAATTACGGAAGTTTTTTCTTTTGAAGTACCAAAAATTTTCAATCCTTCAATTTCTAGTAAACGTTTGGTTCCGTATTCTAACAATTCCAACTCTTGTTTTTGAATATTTTCAAATCCAACTTCATTCATATAATCGATAGCAGTACCTAAAACGATTCCGCCGGCAATATTTGGCGTACCCGCTTCAAATTTATGAGGCAGTTCAGCATAAGTTGTTTTTTCGAATGTTACCTCTTTGATCATTTCGCCACCACCTTGATAAGGAGGAAGTTTGTTCAACCACGCTTCTTTTCCGTATAAAATTCCAATTCCTGTAGGGCCACATATTTTATGTCCTGAAAAAACATAGAAATCACAATCGAGTTCTTGAACGTCTGGCTTTAAATGGGGAACGGCTTGCGCACCATCAATTAAAACGGCAGCGCCAACAGCATGTGCTTTATCAATCATATACTTGATTGGGTTGATTGTCCCAAGTGCATTTGATATATGATTAGCTGTAACAATCTTTGTCTTTTCGGATAATAACTGGTCATATTCGGCCATGATCAATTCCCCTTTTTCATTCATAGGAATGACTTTTAGGGTAGCGCCTGTTTTCTCGCACAACATTTGCCAAGGCACAATATTACTGTGGTGTTCTAATGCCGAAACTAACACTTCGTCACCCGGTTTCAATATAGCTGCAAATCCGTTAGCTACTAAATTGATTCCAAAAGTAGTTCCGGAAGTAAATAGCACTTCATGGGAAAATTTTGCGTTGATGTGATTTTGAATTTTACCACGTGAAATTTCATAAGCATCAGTAGCCAATTGGCTCAAAGTATGTACTCCGCGATGAATATTGGCATTAATTTCCTGGTAATATTTTGAAATAGCATCAATCACAATTTGTGGTTTCTGCGATGTGGCTCCGTTGTCGAAATAAACTAAAGGTTTTCCGTTAACTTTTTGCGAAAGTATCGGAAAATCGGCTCTTATTTTTTGAATGTCTAGCATAATTATTTAGAAAAGTTCTAAATACAAAAGTACTAAAATCCAATCTGTTTTCAGTGCTAATTTGCTGTTTTTTATGTTTGTTTCTTATGCTTTCATAGAAATATCCTATTGAATTAATAAGGAGAAATTTTACTAAATTGCAGTAAAATAGTATCACATGAAAAAATTCTTCAAAGTCATTGGTTTTGCTTTACTACTAGCTGTTTTCTATATCGGATTCACGACTTATCCTAAATTGGATTTAATTTCGGGCTTTTCAGCCAAAAGTATTGCCTCTGGACATTTTATAGATCATCGTTCGCAAGAAATGATTGAAAAAGGAGATAATGATATAAAATTGATTGACTTGGCCAAAAACAAAATCAATGAGGCAGGAAAATTTGCGACGGCTTCTGTTTATGGTTTGAAAGAAAGAAAAGCAATTTACCGAGAAGGTTTAGGTGCTACTTTAATTGATGATAATTTTGATGTCAATAAACCGTATGATACTCCAAAACGAAATAAAACAGTAAATGATCTAGCTTTTCCGTACGGAGATATGGAGCAAAAAGATACAGTTTTTGCCAATGTTGATTATGCTAAATTGAATTCCGCTGTTGCCAATGCGTTTGATGCAAAAGGGATAGTTGACAAACGAACAAGATCGTTATTAGTGATTTATAAAGACAAAATCATTGCCGAGAAATACGACACGGGTTTTGATAAAAACAGTAAAATTCTAGGTTGGTCTATGACCAAAAGTATTACAGCTACCTTATTTGGAATTCTAGCTAAAGAAAGAAAATACAATGTTAATAAACGGGCTCCCATTGCTGAATGGAAGAATGATGATCGTAAAGTAATTACAACCAGTGATTTGTTGCACATGAAGTCCGGATTGGCTTGGGAGGAGAATTACAGCACGATTTGTGATGCAACTAAAATGCTATTTCAAGCGGAGAACATGGGAAGGGTGCAACTCGAAAAACCAGTAGCTTTTAAACCCAACACGCATTGGAATTATTCCTCTGGAACAACAAACTTGCTATCTTATATTTTGAGAAATCAGTTTAAGACCCATCAAGAATATCTGGATTTTTGGTATTCGGCGTTGATTGATAAAATAGGAATGAAATCGATGGTGGTTGAAACGGATATGGCAGGAAATTTTGTAGGATCATCTTATTCTTGGGCTACTACGAGAGATTGGTCAAAATTTGGTTTGCTGTATTTACATCAAGGGAACTGGAATGGTGAGCAGTTGTTTGATGCTGGTTGGGCTGAATATGTGGCAGCACCAACCAAAGGATCAAAAGGAGATTATGGAGCCCACTTTTGGTTAAATGCCGGAGGTCGTTACCCTGATGCACCAAAGGATTTATACTCGGCTAATGGTTTTCAAGGGCAAAAAGTATTTATTCTTCCGTCGCATGATTTAGTAATTGTTAGAATGGGTTTGACTGAAGATGGTAAATTTGATGTAAACGGAATGTTGAAAGGGATTCTTGGGAGCTTTAAGAAGTAATACGAAAATAGTACGATCCAATGGCAAGAGTGATTTGTAACTAAACTACTTTGGGCTTTAAAAAAAATATAATCAATTGTGATCATTACGAATCAAATTCCAATTTTTACGTCTACTTTTTTTAGCCCCGATAGAAGTGAAAATCCTTTTTAAGGTTTTTACCAAAAAAAAGATTGTAGCGGATAGCGGGAAATAGCTCCAAAAAAATAACCCTTTCAAAGTTCAAAACTCTGAAAGGGTTAAATGTTTTAAGTCCTTAATTATTACAAATCAAATCCAATTTTAACACCTAATTTGTTGGCGATAATTTTAGTAATTCTTTGTTTTAATTCCGGTATTTTGATGCTTTCGATAACAGCATTCGAGAATGCGTACATCAATAAAGCTTTGGCTTCTTTTTGTGGAATTCCACGTTGTTGCATGTAGAACATAGCAGTTTCATCTAATTGTCCGATGGTACAACCGTGTGAACATTTTACATCATCAGCAAAAATCTCTAATTGTGGTTTGGCGTTTATGGTCGCTTTATCACTCAATAGAATATTATTATTTTTTTGGAATGCGTTGGTTTTTTGTGCCTCTTTTTCTACGAAAATCTTCCCGTTGAAAACACCGGTCGAACGGTCAGAAAAGATTCCTTTGTAATCTTGGTGACTTTCACAATTTGGAGTAGCATGTTGTACCAAAGTATAATGGTCTACGTGCTGTTTTTCTCCAATAATCGTAATTCCGTTTAAGTAACTTACTATTCTTTCTCCAAAATGGTAGAAGTTCAAGTTGTTTCTAGTTAGGTTTCCACCAAAAGAAAAAGTATTAACAGCAACACTACTTTCTTGTTTTTGCGACACGTAAGTATTGTCAATCAAATTAGCAGTTAGCTTGTCGTTTTGAATTTTATAGAAATCCACTATGGCACGTTTTTGAGCAAAAATCTCAGTAACCGAATTGGTTAATACTGGATTTTCAGTCAAACTTTGGTGGCGTTCAATAATTTGAACATGTGAATTTTCACCTACAATTACCAAGTTTCTTGGTTGTACCATAAGCGCAGACTCATTTCCTGTTGAGAAATACATGATTTCAATAGGTTTGTCAGCGACTTTGCTTTTTGGAATGTTGATGTAAGCTCCTTCAGTGGCGAAAGCCGTATTCAATGAAGTTAAACTTTCCTCTTTGTTGGCAATTTGATTATAGTAATTGTCAATAATCATCTTGTATTTTGGTTTATTCAATGCCGAAGACATTAAGCAAACATCGATTCCTTCGTGGGTTGTAGACGATAAGTACGAACTGAAAATACCATCAATAAATACTACTTTGTAAGTGTCTACTTCATGTAAAAAATATTTTTTTACATCAGAATATTGAATACTGTTTTCTTTTTTAGGGAAAACGGTAAAGTCGTTTTTTAAGAGAGCATTTAGCGAAGTATATTTCCAAGCTTCATCTTTCTTAGTTGGGAATCCTTTATTTTCAAAGTTTTTCATAGCCGAAGTACGTACATCGTGAAGTTCAGTGTGAACATCAAGGCGCTCTTCAAAAGCCATAAAAGACGAGATTAATTTTTCTTTCAAATCCATTTTCTTTGTTGTTTAAAGTTTAAGGTTTAAAAGTTTAAAGTTGTTGTGGGAACTTTGAACTTTAGACTTTAAACAAATTTTATGCTTCTTGTTCTTGTTTGATCCAGTCGTATCCTCTTTCTTCTAGCTCTAAAGCCAAAGAAGCGTCTCCAGATTTCACAATTTTACCGTTAAGTAAAACATGAACGAAATCAGGAACGATGTAATCTAATAAACGTTGGTAATGCGTAATTACTACAATTGCGTTTTTGTCGCTTTTTAATTTATTAACTCCGTTAGCAACGATACGTAACGCATCGATATCTAATCCAGAATCAGTTTCATCAAGAATGGCTAATTTTGGCTCTAACATCGCCATTTGGAAAATCTCATTACGTTTTTTCTCTCCACCTGAAAATCCTTCGTTAAGAGAACGAGAAAGAAACTTTCTATCGATTTCTAATAATTCTGATTTTTCACGAATCACTTTTAGCATTTCGTTAGCAGGCATTTCTTCCTGTCCGTTTGCTTTACGAGTCTCGTTGATTGCTGTTCTGATGAAGTTCGTTACCGATACTCCTGGGATTTCAACAGGGTATTGAAAAGAAAGGAATACTCCTTTGTGCGCTCTTTCTTCTGGAGCTAATTCACTAAGATCTTCTCCATCTAAAGAGATTTCACCTTCGGTTACCTCATAGTTTTCATTTCCTGCAATGATTGACGCAAGCGTACTTTTTCCGGCACCGTTTGGTCCCATTATCGCGTGAATTTCTCCTGCTTTTACTTCAAGATTAATTCCTTTTAATATTTCTTTATCTCCAATGGAGGCGTGTAAATTTTTTATGCTTAACATCTTTTTTTAGTTGTTTAAAGTTTAAAGTTTAAAGTTCTCGTGTTTACTGAAACTTCGTCCCTTTAAAATCTTTCTTGTTTAAATATGATATAAAATTATTTATTTTTCCACTTAAATTTTCGAAGTCAGTTTTTAATATTTCAAACTTTTCTACGTTAATATAATTGTAATCTAGCACTCTGTATAATTGAGACCTTGTTTCTCCAGCGGATCCTTTTGCAATAGACAAAAACTGTCTAAATTCTAAATTTCCATTTCTTTCAAATCCTTCTGCAATATTATCCATTACTGAACCAGATGAGGCTTTTATTTGATCTCTAAACCTAAAATCATTTTTTAGATCTGTTTCCACAGCAATAAAATGAATTTCTTTGGCTAGTCTCCTGGCTTCTTTCCAAATTTCTAAATCTTCAAAACGTGTAATTGTTGCCATTTATTTTTGTTTAAAGTTAATGTTTAAAGTTATTGATAAGTTGCTCAACTTTAAACCTTAAACTTTAAACTAATTTTTAACCTACAGATCCTTCGAGAGATATTTCCAATAATTTCTGTGCTTCTACAGCAAATTCCATTGGTAACTTATTCAATACGTCTTTACTGAATCCATTCACGATTAAAGCAATTGCCTTCTCAGTTGGAATTCCACGTTGGTTGCAATAGAAAACTTGGTCTTCACCAATTTTACTTGTTGTCGCCTCATGTTCAATTTTTGCTGATGGATTTTTGCTTTCGATATAAGGGAAAGTATGCGCTCCACAGTTGTTACCCATTAATAATGAATCACATTGTGAAAAGTTTCTTGCGTTATCTGCATTTGGTGAAATTCGAACCAAACCACGGTAACTATTTTGCGATTGTCCCGCTGAAATACCTTTAGAAATAATAGTCGATTTAGTGTTTTTCCCTAAATGGATCATTTTTGTTCCAGTATCGGCTTGTTGAAAGTTATTCGTAACAGCAATCGAGTAAAACTCACCTACTGAATTGTCTCCTTTTAATATAACAGATGGATATTTCCAAGTTACTGCAGAACCAGTTTCTACTTGTGTCCAAGAGATTTTTGCGTTTTTCTCACAGATTCCTCTTTTAGTTACAAAGTTAAAAACTCCACCTTTACCTTCTTTATTTCCAGGATACCAGTTTTGTACTGTGGAATATTTAATTTCAGCATCGTCTAAAGCAATTAGTTCAACAACAGCTGCGTGTAGTTGATTTTCATCACGACTTGGTGCAGTACAACCTTCAAGGTAACTTACATAACTACCTTCATCGGCAATTAGTAATGTTCTTTCAAATTGACCTGTTCCAGCTTGATTTATTCTAAAGTATGTTGAAAGTTCCATTGGACAACGAACACCTTTTGGAATATAACAGAATGAACCGTCAGAGAAAACAGCTGAATTCAATGCAGCATAAAAATTATCTTTTTGAGGGACAACAGTTCCTAGATATTTACGAACTAATTCTGGATGCTCTTTAATAGCTTCAGAAATACTCATAAAGATGATTCCTTTCTCGCCTAATGTTTTCTTGAATGTTGTAGCGACTGAAACTGAGTCAACTACGATATCCATTGCTACATTATTCATCATCTTTTGCTCATCGACAGAGATACCTAACTTTTTATACATTTCTAAAAGTTCCGGATCTACATCGTCTAATGTTTTATTAGGGTCTACCGCTTTTGGCGCAGAATAATAAGAAATAGCCTGGAAATCTGGTTTTGTATAATGTACGTTAGCCCACTCTGGCTCGATCATTTCTTGCCAAGCACGAAAAGCCTCTAGACGCCAGTCGGTCATCCATTGTGGTTCTTCTTTTCTGAGCGAGATAGCACGAACGATATCTTCGTTTAAGCCAATAGGAAATGTATCCGATTCTAATTCGGTGTAAAATCCGTACTCATATTCTTTAGTTTCGAGTTCGAGTTTTAAATCGTCTTCTGTGTATTTTGACATTTTTTTTCTAATTAGAACCATTTAGGAATTAAGTTTCATTTGGGCGTTGTATGCGCTTCATTTTCTTAATTTCTATATAGTGTGAAATTTATGTTTTTAATCAATGTGTAATTAAAGTGAGAAACTTTCCCCACATCCACATGTTCTATTTGCATTGGGATTGTTAAAAATGAACCCTTTTCCGTTTATTCCGCCAGAGAACTCTAGAATTGTTCCAGCTAAATAAAGAAAAGATTTTTTCTCCACTGCAATTGTTATTTCGTTGTCTATGAATATTTTATCGTCTTCGCTTTTGGCTTTGTCAAATTTTAAATCATAAGACAAACCGGAGCATCCGCCACTTTTAACGCCTACTCTTACGTAGTCTGTAGCAGCATCAAAACCGTCCTCTTTCATCAAATCGATGATTTTCTTTTTGGCAGTATCTGAAACCTTTATCATTGTTATATTGATTTTGTCTAAATTAACCACAAAGGTACTATATAAAAACCTTTTTCCATAACCGATAACATTTTTATAACTAATAGCAAAATAGAAAAAGTCGATGTGATTTCATTTAAAGCAGATCAATTTTCATAAATTGCAATCTAATTATGGAAAAGACGAAGATTTAAAGGAAAATCTCTTATTTGTTAATGGATAGGGCGATCTAATTAGAATCTTTTAATTCTTCAAATTTTTAATCTTTCAATTCAAAAAAATGAAACTATATCCTATAGAGACCGGAAATTTTAAATTAGATGGTGGCGCAATGTTTGGTGTTGTACCAAAAACCATTTGGAGCCGAACCAATCCAGCCGATGCTAATAATTTGATCGATATCGCCGCAAGATGCCTGCTTATTGAAGATGGTAACCGATTAATTTTAATCGATACCGGAATGGGAGACAAGCAATCAGAGAAATTCTTTGGTTACTATTCGCTTTGGGGTTCTCATTCTATGGATAAATCATTGGCAAAACATGGTTTTAGCCGTGATGACATTACCGATGTTTTTATGACGCATTTGCATTTTGACCATTGTGGTGGAAGTGTGCAATGGAACAAGGACAAAACAGGCTACGAACCAGCTTTTAAAAATGCCAAATTTTGGTCTAATGAAAATCATTGGGAATGGGCTACAAAACCTAATCCTAGAGAAAAAGCATCCTTCTTGTCGGAAAATATTTTACCAATGCAAGAAAGTGGGCAATTGAATTTTATCAAAAGACCCGAAGGCGATTTTCTGGAGGAATCAGAATTAGGGTTTGGAATTTTCTTTGCTGATGGTCATACCGAGAAGCAAATGATTCCGCACATTCAATACAAAGGCAAGACAATTGTTTTCATGGCAGATTTATTGGCGACAGCCGGACACATTCCAGTTGCTTACGTAATGGGATACGATACAAGGCCGTTGTTAACGATGCCTGAAAAAACGAAGTTCTTAAATGCCGCTGCTGACAATGATTATTATTTGTTTCTGGAACACGATGCGCATAATGAGATTATTACCGTACAACATACTGAAAAAGGAGTGCGATTGAAGGAAGTTTTTAAAGCGGACGAAATCTTAACATAGTGTTAATCGTTTTTATTATGTAACAAAATAAATTATTTTAGACAAATATTTACAACTCATAAAGAAATTATCAATGAATAGTATTAAACCGATTTGCCTTTCTGCCTTTGCCGTTTTGGTTTTGGCTGGATGTGGAGCTCAAAAACAAGTTTCAAGTTTTAGTTCTTTAACGGCAATTACTGCCCCTTTAAATGTTAAAAAAACTGCCGCTTTAAAAGAAAATGAATTAAAACGTTGGAGTCATTTAGACATCGTAAATGATACAATTCCTGGAATGAGTGTTGACAGAGCTTATGCAGAACTTCTGAAAGATAAAAAAGGAGTAAAAGTTATTGTTGGAATTGTAGATTCAGGTGTTGATATTGAACATGAGGATTTAAAATCAGTAATTTGGACCAACTCAAAAGAAATTGCGGGTAACGGAATTGATGATGATAAAAATGGATATGTTGATGATATTCATGGTTGGAATTTCCTTGGAGACATCACTAAAGAAAATTTAGAATACGAAAGAATCATCAAGGACAAAAACTTGGTAGATGAAGTAACGTATCAAGAAGCGAAGAAAATTAATGATGAAAAAATAGCTAAAGCACAAGCAGGGAAGACGCGTTTAGAGGGACTTCTAACTAGTACAGCAAGTGCTGATGCTGTTATCGAAAAGGTTTTAGCGAAGCGTGTTTATACTATTGACGAAGTAAATGCAATTGATTCAAAAGACACTTCAATATTAGAAAGTAAAGTAACAATGCAAAGAATGCTTTCTTATGGAATGAGTATAGTTGATCTAGAAAAAGCAATTCAAGGTGATATTGATGAAATGTCTGCCCTTCTTAATGGAGACAATCTAAAACAAAATTACAGAGACGTTGTTGGTGATAACCCAAATGATTTATCGGACACGAAATACGGAAATAATAACGTAATGGGACCAGACAAGGAAAAAATCCTTCACGGAACTCACGTTGCAGGAATCGTTGCTCAAGTTAGAAACAACACTATTGGGGGTGACGGAATTGCAAATAATGTTGAAATTTTGACTGTTCGTGCTGTGCCAGACGGAGACGAATATGATAAAGATATTGCACTTGGAATACGCTATGCAGTTGATAACGGAGCGAAAGTAATCAACGGAAGTTTTGGAAAAAGTTTTTCTCCTCACAAACAATGGGTGTATGATGCCATTAAATATGCTGAAAAGAAAGATGTGTTAATTGTTCACGCTGCCGGGAATGATGCAAAAGATATTGACGGTTACGATAATTTTCCTAACGATTCTGATGATAAAAAAACAGAGTTTGCAGACAATATGATCACTATCGGTGCTTTGAATTTTGAGTATGGTGATAAAGTGGTAGCGCGTTTCTCTAACATTGGAAAAGTGAATGTTGATGTTTTTGCACCAGGAGTAAAAATTTATGCTACAACGCCAAATAACACTTACAAATATTTGCAAGGAACTTCAATGGCCGCGCCAAACGTTGCTGGAGTTGCCGCTCTAATTCGTTCGTATTACCCAACATTAACGGCATCACAAGTAAAACACATTTTGATGGATTCAGGTGTAGCGATTAGTGAAACTGTCGTTGTAGGAGGGAATCCAAAAGACAGTCGTTCTTTTACGACTTTGTCTCAATCAGGAAAAATAGTGAACGCATACAACGCCTTATTAATGGCGGATAAGATGTCGAGAAAATAAATAGAATAGTTAGAAACCCAATGGAAGGACAACTGTCCTTCCATTTTTTATTTAAATACCATGAAAAAACTGCTGTTAATTTCTTTTATTACTTTCAATGTAGGAGCTATCTCTGCACAAAGCACGGCTTATTGGCAACAACATGTTGACTACAAGATGGACGTTGCGATGGACGTTAAAAACTATCAATACAAAGGGAAGCAAGAATTAGTGTATACTAATAATTCGCCAGATACTTTGAGAAAAGTGTATTATCACTTATTCAATAATGCATTTCAACCAGGAAGTGAAATGGATGCACGACTACATAGCATCAAAGATCCTGACGGAAGAATGGTGAACAAAGTAAAAGTAGATGGTAAAGAGGTTAAAGTAAGTCGTATTGAAGGGCTAAAGCCAAATGAAATAGGTTACTTAAATATTACCAACTTTAAACAAGATGGTGTTGCCGCTGAAACAAAAACAGTAAGTACAATTCTTGAAGTTACTTTGGCTAAGCCAATTCTGCCAAATAGCAAAACTACTTTTACCTTAGATTTTGATGGACAGGTTCCAGTACAAATTCGTCGTTCTGGTAGAAATAATTCAGAAGGAGTTGAATTGTCGATGGCACAATGGTATCCCAAAATGGCCGAATTTGATTTTGAAGGTTGGCATGCTGATCCTTATATCGCTAGAGAATTTCACGGTGTTTGGGGAGATTTTGATGTAAATATTACAATTGACAAAGACTATACTTTAGGAGGTTCAGGGTATTTACAAAACCAAAATGAAATTGGACACGGATACGAAGATGCGGGTGTTAACGTAAACTATCCTAAGAAACTAAAAATGTTGACTTGGCATTTCGTAGCGCCAATGGTTCATGATTTTGCTTGGGCTGCTGACAAAAACTACATGCACGACATCGTAAAAGGACCAAATGATGTTGACTTACACTTCCTTTATAAAAACTATCCGAAAACTATTGAAAATTGGAAAAAATTGCAGCCTATGATGGTCAATGTAATGGATTTTTTCAATAAAAATATTGGGAACTATCCGTACAAACAATATTCATTTATCCAAGGGGGAGATGGCGGAATGGAATATGCCATGAGTACATTGATGCTAGGAAATGGAACTCTTGAAGGGATTTTTGGAACGGCTACGCATGAAATGGGACATTCTTGGTTCCAACACGTTTTGGCTTCAAATGAGTCTAAGCATCCATGGATGGACGAAGGGTTTACAACCTATGTTTCAGATTTAGCGGAAAATGAATTCTCTGATAAAAAAGTGGCAAACCCTTTTGAAGGAAATTACAAGGCTTATTATAGTTTAGTGAATTCAGGGAAAGAGCAACCGCAAACTACCCATGGGGATCGTTATGATGAAAACAGACCGTATAGTATTTCGTCTTATGTAAAAGGAAGTATGTTTTTGTCACAATTAAACTACTTGATAGGAAAAGATAAAACAGCAGAAACCATCAAAAGGTATTTCCATGATTTTAAATTCAAACATCCTACACCTAATGATATCAAAAGAACCGCTGAACGTGTTTCGGGCGCTAATTTAGATTGGTATTTAGTAGACTGGACACAAACGTTGAATACGATCGATTATGGTATCAAAGCGGTAACGGATAATGGCGACAAAACGACTGTAAGTTTAGAAAGAATTGGTAGAATGCCAATGCCTATTGACTTACTAGTAGAGTATACTGATGGGACTACTGAAAGCTTTTATGTTCCCTTACGTTTGATGAGTTTCGAAAAAGCAAATCCGAATCCTGAAGTAAAAAGAACGGTATTGAACGACTGGACTTGGGCACAATCTAATTATGATTTTACTATTGCTAAAGCAAAAAGTACGATCAAGAAAATCACTATCGATCCAAGCGGATTAATGGCTGATGTGAAACAGGAAAATAATGTTTTTAAACAATAATTAGTAGTACTAAATTTAAGTAGTGGTTCATGAACATTAACTATAACGAATCTAAAAAATCAATCGAGATTAAGGATGGACTTAAAAACTATGTCTTTTTATTGAACTTTCTGATGATTTTAAATCTACTGAATGCGATTCTAAATTTATCTGACGTAGAAGCAAGTTTTGGTTTCATGAAAATGATATGGTTGGTGTTAGGAGTTGTTTCAATTGTGATACTTTATAATTCTATTTTTAAAAAATCAACAAGAGAAAAAATACCAATCGATCAAATAAAAGGATTGAATTAGCGGATTTTTTTAGGAAGAAAAAAATATTTTATAGAATTAAAGAACGGAAAAACCCGTGATTTATTAGAAGTAAAATCAGAATCAGAATTTACCAAATTGCGTACGATGTTTACAAAAAACGGAATTCTACAATAAAAGCAAAAGGTCGCAAAATATATATTTGCGACCTTTTTTATGTTTAGGAAAAAGAGAGTATTGTGTTCGACGAAAGGAAACACTAAATTTGTAACAAACGATTTTATAAAAACGATATGAATCCAACTATAACAATTATTGGCGCAGGAATTTCGGGGCTTTCAGCAGGATTGCATTTGCATCGTCAGGGTTTTTCTGTAAAAATAATAGAGGCTAGTGATAGGGCAGGTGGGCGAATAAAGACAGATAGTATCGATGGATTTAGGCTTGATCGCGGTTTTCAGGTTTTGCTTACTTCCTATCCAGAAGCGAAAAGGCTATTGGATTACGAGGCATTACAACTTAAAACTTTTTTACCAGGAGCAACTGTACTTTATGACGGTGGTCAATTTGAAATTGCCGATCCGTTTCGAAGACCTGCAGCTTTATTGGCTACTGTTTTTGCACCAGTTGGGTCCTTGAAAGACAAATTCAATACTTTTTTATTGAAGCAAAAATTAATCAATAAATCAATCAAAGGAATTTTTTTGCAAGAGCAAAAGTCAAGCTTAGAGCAATTGAAAAATTACGGATTCAGTTCTAAAATGATTAACCGTTTTTTCAAACCATTTTTCTCTGGTATTTTTCTCGAAAACAATCTAACAACACCTAACAGGATGTTTGATTTTGTCATGAAAATGTTTTCAGAAGGTGATGCTGCGCTTCCCGCATTAGGTATGGAAGAAATTCCAAAACAACTAGCGAATCAATTACCTGCGGATTCTTTTTTGTACAATACTAAAGTAGTCGACATTCTCGAAAATACTATTTTCACTAATTCGGGTGCTGAAATAAAATCGGATGTTATTATAGTTGCTACAGAGGCGAATGATCTTATTTCGAAATTAAAAAATAATGTTGAGACCCAACATCATTCTGTTACTAATGTGTACTTTCAAGCTATTGTCGCACCTTCAAACAAAGCGGTAGTCATTCTAAACGCCTCTGAAAAGAAAAAAGTGGTAAATAACTTGACGGTAATGACAAACGTTAGTAAAGCGTATGCTCCAGAAGGGAAAGTTTTAATTTCGATATCCTGTAATGGTATTTTAGATTTAGAGGACCAGGAATTAGCTAAAAAAATCAAAGAGGAACTAGAACCTTGGTTTGGAAAACAAGTCGAAGATTGGGCACACTTGAAAACCTATAAAATTAAATATGCATTGCCAAATCTCACTGTTCTTAAAGATGATTTGACAATTTCTGATATGAAAATCAACGACAATTTATATTGTTGTGGCGACCATTTATTAAACGGTTCCATAAACGCTGCTATAAAGTCAGGACGTTTGGTGGCAGAGTTGATAATAGCAGAGCACGATAAGAAGTAATTTTTAAAAACTATCGACTAACTTTTTATGGCTAAAAAAAAACAGAAGCAACTTTTGTAAAAGCGGCTTCTGTTTTTTTATTTGTTGTAAAATACATTTGTTGTCTTTTAGCCCCGGTAGTAGTGATATCCTTTGCTTTTGTTCTTTAAAAAAGCAAAGATAAAACGAATGACGGGTGGGTGGTCTTGACGAGAAATTCATTTCTGCTTCAAATAAAGACAATGATAACAATTTAATTACTCTTCTAATTTACTTAGATTTTCCAGCATATCTACGGTCATCGATTCTAAATTATATTTATGATTCCAACCCCAATCTTCTCTTGCTTGGTGGTCATCGATACTTGCAGGCCAACTGTCAGCAATTTTCTGGCGGAAGTCTGGTTCGTAAGTAATCGTGAATTCTGGAATATGTTTCTTGATTTCTGCTGCAATTTCTGTCGGTGTAAAACTCATTGCTGCAAGGTTGTATGAAGAATGAATTTTGATTTCTTCTTTTGGAGCTTGCATAATTTTTATAGTCGCTGCAATTGCATCGTCCATATACATCATCGGCATTTTAGTTTCCGATGAAAGGAAACATTCGTATTTTTTATCAGAAAGTGCTTTGTGGAAAATATCTACAGCATAATCCGTTGTTCCACCACCGGGAGGAGAGGAGTAACTGATCAATCCTGGGTAACGGATGCTTCTCACATCCACACCAAATATATTATGGTAGTATTCACACCATCTTTCACCAGATTGTTTACTGATTCCGTATACCGTGGACGGTTCCATGATGGTATATTGAGGTGTGTTTTCTTTTGGTGTTGTTGGACCAAAAACAGCAATGCTCGATGGCCAGAATATTTTTTTTATTTTTTTGGCTTTAGCCAAATTCAAAACGTGAAATAAAGAATTCATATTTAAATCCCAGGCAAAAGCGGGGTTTTTCTCTGCTGTTGCTGATAGTAATGCTGCCATCAGATAGATTTCGTCAATTTTATGAACTTCTACAAGATGCTCAATCTGATTGAAATCCAATGCGTTTATTACCTCAAAAGGACCTGAATTAACAACATCGTTATTTAGTTTTCGAATATCGGAAGCGATTACATTGTCAGTTCCGTAGATCTTTCTTAGAGAATGGGTTAACTCGGTACCTATTTGTCCACAAGCGCCTATAATTAATATTTTTGTACTCATATTGACTAATTTTTGAATCGCAAAGATAACGTTTTCGTAAATATTTTTGCAGTGTTACTTCGGGATTATAAATCCGATATGAAAACAGCTGGAATGATAATTTTCTGTTCGCTATTTTGGCATTTTTTATGCTATAAATGTAGTGTTTGCAGTTGAATTGGAATTTGCATATTCGAATCTGTAATTATAAATTTACTTTGTAACTTTGTGCTTCCTTGTAATGGCAATGAAATGAGCATAAAAGAATCTCGACGGCGAGAAGAAAGAAGTGTAGAAAATTACATTGGAAATTAAAAAGTAACAGAGAACATCCCTATGAAATATAAAATAGTATCCTTTCTTTTTCTGATTATAATCCTTTCTTCCTGTAAAGATGATAATCAAAAAAGGATCGCAGAAAACGAAAAGGACGCCAAAAAAAAGGAAGTCATTTTTTCGAATATAAATAAAGGGTGGGTTTTTTATGATACACCTATAAATACTACTGCCGAAGAAAGTGTTGCCACTTGGAATGAGCTTCGTCTGTTTTTGGCTGAACTAGCACAAAAACCGAAAAAGACCGTTGGAGCATTTCAACAAAAAGCGACAGCCATTTCTAAAAAAGCAACGGCATTGAATGAAAATTTGCCTTACCAGTTTGATAAACCACAAATTAAAAGCAGAATTTCAACACTAATCACTAAAGTGCGTTTGCTTGATTTGTATATTCATTTAGATAACATTCCAGATAAAAAGGTGGTTCACTTGATTGCTGAAATCAATGTTGAATTAGCTTCATTACAGAGGCAAATGGATAAAATTGTTGAAAAAAGTAAAATTCCCGTGGAAGAAGGAGAATCTGATTTAATAAAAATGATGGATGCGTCCAGAGCCATTCCAAATAGTAATCCGACAATAAACAACCCAAACCTTCCTCAAATTGAGTAAAACTGCCCTATATAACATCTTTGATAATTCGCCTAAAATTCAACAAATCGTTGAACGTTTGCAGGAAAATAATCAACCGAAATTACATCTTGATGGTTTGCTGGGATCAGCGACATCTTTTGTCATACGCGCGTTATTTAAAAAAGCAGATGCTCCATTTCTCATCGTTTTAAACAATAAAGAGGAAGCGGCCTATTATTTAAATGATTTGGAACAAATGATAGGTGATAAGGATGTGCTGTTTTATCCAGGTTCTTATCGTCGTCCGTACCAAATTGAAGATACTGATAATGCCAATGTTTTGTTGCGTGCCGAAGTACTCAACAGAATAAATTCTCGAAAGAAACCGGCTGTAATCGTGACTTATCCCGAAGCCCTCTTTGAAAAAGTGGTAACACGTAGAGATTTGGAAAAAAACACCTTAAAAGTGTCCGTTGGGGATAAGATTTCAATTGATTTTATCAATGAGGTTTTATTCGAATATGAATTTAAAAGAGTCGATTTCATAACAGAACCGGGAGAATTTTCTGTTCGTGGAGGTATCGTCGATGTGTTTTCTTTTTCGAATGATAATCCGTACCGTATCGAGTTTTTTGGAGACGAAGTTGAAAGCATTCGTAGCTTTGATGTAGCGACCCAGTTGTCTATCGAAATCCAAAAGAAAATCACGATAATTCCAAATGTGGAGAACAAAGTTTTTCAGGAAAATAGAGAAAGCTTCCTGGATTATATTTCAGAGAAAACGGTGTTGTTTATTCAAAATACCGAAGACCTTTTTTCGCAGTTGGATAAACAATTTGCGAGGGCAGAAGAAGCTTTTGAAAAGCTATCAACTGACATCAAACATGCCACGCCGGATCAACTGTTTTTAAACCAAAAGACTTTTATAAAAAGAGCTTTAGATTTTTCGATAGTAGAGTTGAGTCCAACACCAATTTTTAAAATCGCCAAGAAGTTCGAATTTCACATTCAGCCACAACCGTCATTCAACAAGCAATTTGATTTGTTACTGAACAACCTGAGTGAAAACCAGTTTAACGGTTATAAAAATTATTTGTTTTGTTCGAATGAGGGACAAGCAAAACGATTTCATGATATTTTTGCAAGTTTAGACGAATCCAATTCAGAGAATATTCGCAAACAATACAATACGATTGTTATGCCTTTGTACCAAGGTTTTATTGATGAGGAAAACCAAATTACCTGTTATACCGATCACCAGATTTTTGAACGCTACCATAAATTCAACATTAAGAGCAGCTATTCGAAAAAGCAAAATATCACTTTAAAAGAATTGACAACGCTGTCTGTTGGGGATTATGTAACACACATCGATCACGGAATTGGACGTTTTGGAGGTTTACAAAAAATACAGGTCGAAAACAAAACGCAGGAAGCTATAAAATTAGTTTATGCTGATAATGATATTGTGTATGTGAGCATACATTCACTACACAAAATCTCAAAATATACCGGTAAAGACGGGACACCGCCTAAAATTTATAAGTTAGGTTCGAATGCCTGGAAAGTTTTAAAACAAAAAACCAAGGCAAGAGTAAAACACATAGCATTCAATTTGATTCAGCTGTATGCCAAAAGGCGATTGGATAAAGGATTCCAGTTTGCACCTGACAGTTATTTGCAAAATGAATTAGAAAGTTCTTTTATATATGAGGACACACCGGATCAAACCAAATCTACTCAGGAAGTAAAAGCCGATATGGAAAGCGATCGCCCTATGGACCGGTTGGTTTGTGGTGATGTAGGTTTTGGAAAAACGGAAGTTGCCATTCGTGCTGCTTTCAAAGCGGTAGACAATGGGAAGCAAGTCGCTATTCTAGTTCCGACGACTATTTTAGCCTATCAACATTACCGTACTTTTACTGAGCGATTGAAAGACATGCCAGTTACCATTGGTTATTTAAACCGATTTAGAAGTGCTAAACAAAAAGCTGAAACTTTAAAAGATTTGTCGGAAGGAAAACTAGATATCGTCATAGGAACGCATCAATTGGTTAATAAAAACGTTGTTTTTAAAGATTTAGGATTGCTTATTGTTGATGAAGAACAGAAATTTGGAGTAAACGTAAAAGATAAATTGAAAACCATTGCGGCTAACGTGGATACGCTCACATTGACCGCCACGCCAATACCGAGGACCTTGCAGTTCTCCTTAATGGCAGCACGTGATTTATCAGTAATTACGACTCCGCCACCCAATAGATATCCTATTGAAACTAATGTTGTTGGTTTTAGTGAAGAGATGATTCGGGACGCGATTTCGTATGAGATTCAACGAAACGGACAAGTGTTTTTTATCAATAATCGAATTGAAAATATAAAGGAAGTCGCCGGAATGATTCAGCGTTTGGTACCCAATGCCAGAGTTGGAATTGGCCACGGACAAATGGAAGGGAAGAAGCTGGAAGAATTGATGTTGGCTTTCATGAACGGGGAATTTGATGTATTGGTAGCTACCACTATTATCGAAAGCGGATTAGACGTTCCTAATGCTAATACGATTTTTATCAATAACGCTAATAATTTTGGTTTGTCTGATTTGCATCAAATGCGTGGACGTGTGGGCCGAAGCAATAAAAAAGCTTTTTGTTATTTTATCTGTCCGCCGTATTCAGCCATGACCGATGACGCTAGAAAGAGAATTCAGGCATTGGAACAATTTAGTGATCTGGGAAGCGGTTTTAATATCGCGATGAAAGATTTGGAGATTCGTGGTGCTGGAGATTTATTAGGTGGGGAACAAAGTGGTTTTATCAACGAAATAGGTTTTGATACCTATCAGAAAATCATGAATGAAGCCATTGAGGAATTAAAAGAAAATGAATTTAAAGATTTGTATCCTACAGAGAATAATATAGAAACGAAGGAGTACGTAAAAGACCTGCAAATCGACACTGATTTTGAGTTGTTGTTCTCCGATGAATATATCAATAACATCAGCGAGCGATTGAGTTTGTACGGCGAATTAGCGGCTGTAAAAAATGAAGAAGAATTACAACTATTTCAGACTAAATTGATTGACCGTTTTGGCCCAATGCCTCCACGAGCAATTGCTTTAATGAACAGTATTCGCATCAAGTGGATTGCGACTCAAGTAGGAATTGAGAAACTAGTGATGAAACAAGGCAAGATGATTTGTTATTTTGTATCTGATCAGCAATCTGATTATTATCAATCGCAACGTTTTAGAGCGGTGCTGCAGTTTGTTCAAAAACACACTGACCTTTGTAAAATGAAAGAGAAACAAACGCCAAATGGCTTGCGTCTGCTAATCACTTTCGATAATGCAAAATCAACAAGAAAAGCATTAGAGTTGATGGAGATGTTGGGAGGGAAAGAAGCATAAAAAAAGCTTCCGTCTTTTGAAAGAGGGAAGCTCAGCTATAACCGTAATTGTTTATTTTAGTTTTTCAAATCTTTGATTACTTTAAAAGCAACATCTACTTGTTCTTCACTTACTAAAATAGTGAATTCATTAGAAGTCGAGATTACTTCATTAATGATAATCCCTTCCCAGGCTAAACGCTGAAAGATGAAATAATAAATACCAGGAACAACAATGTTTTCTTTTGGTAATTTAACGGTAATCGATGCTAGATTGTCCAGTTTTTGAATCAGTTTTTCACTTACAAAATGCTTGTCAACCAAGTGATTTACACTATTGCTTACTACAATATTGATTTCATTTACTCCTCTGGATGAGGTGTAAAACACATCAGGTAAGGCATTGATGTCTGATATTAGTTGGGACTGTTTGTTGAAAGCCGTTTCAGAAACAGAGAACGTATAATCAGTCAAAGCAGAACGTACAGTTATTTCACCTATATTTTTTATTACTTTATTAATTTTGTGATTTAATCTAAAATCCAATTCTTCGGTAAGTCTCTTTAGCGACATTACAACAGCACCTTGTTTTACTTCTTTGCCAAACTCGCTTTCTAATTCGGACATTATATTTCTAGATAATGACGTCAGATTAATAATTCCAAGAGAGAGTGCGTTTAATAGAAAGGGCTTTGTTTTAATGTAATTTTCGACAATTGATGAAACAGTTTTCATAATAAATTAGATGTTTTTACTTAGATCTAGTAGTTAGTTGATTTAGTAGTTGTGTTAAAAACGTATGCAAATATAAATAAAAAACATTTTGTTACAAATATAACATCGATAAAATTTACTTAAAAATGATAAAACGCATCGATAAGGTGTTCAATAACAAAAGATTTGCCTTCTTTGTGGATAGCAATGATGTCAAAACGGACATCAATATCTAGGTCTTTTTCATTGACATAGGCGTCAACGGCTTTTACGAGAAGCTGAATTTTTTTAGGTTTCACGAAATCCTGCGGCAAACCAAACTCTAATGAGGAACGGGTTTTTACTTCAACAATAGCAAGGGTATTTTCTTTTTTGGCAATGATATCAATTTCTGCTTTTTGAAAAGTCCAATTGGTATCCATAATGGTATATCCGTTTTTCTGCAAATAGGATACAGCTAATTCTTCCCCAAGTTTCCCTAATTCATTGTGTTCAGCCATCTTTTTTAGTCAAATTGTAAAACACTTTTTTTAGCAGTAACTTCAAGATGAACAACACTTCCTAAAACTAACGCTCTATTGTCGCGGATATGTCCTGCCGGGAAATTATAGACAACGGGAATTTTGTATTGCTTAGTGACATCTTCTATGATTTCAAGGGCATTTTTTCCCCAGGGAATATCATTGTCTCGCATCTTGTACATAGAACCCACAATTATACCTTTTATACTTTCGAGACAACCATTGCGTTTTAAATTCATCATCATGCGGTCAATATGATACAAGTATTCATCTAAATCTTCTATAAACAAGATTTTATCTGTACAATCTATAGCTGAATTAGAACCTAACAAACTATACAAGATTGATAAATTTCCACCTACTAATTCGCCTGAAGCGGTTCCGAAGCGATTCATAGGGTCGGGAGCAATCTCGTAACGGATGGGATTGCCAAACAATGCCAGTTTTAGGCTTTCAACTGCCTCCGTAGTTGCTCGTGGATAAGTGACAGGCATAATTCCATGAATGGTTTTGTATCCCATTGTATTTAAATGATTGTGTAAAACGGTGATGTCGCTAAAACCAACAATCCATTTTGGGCTTTGTTTAAATTTGGTAAAATCCAATAAGTCAATGATTCGAACCGTACCATAACCTCCTTTTACACACCAGATTGCTTTAATATTTGGGTTGTCTAATTGTTTCTGAAAATCGGCTGCTCTTTGGGTATCAGTGCCCGCTAATTGATTGTCGTCTAAGCCAATTGTATTTCCAATAACAACTTCTAGTCCCCAGCTATGTAATAAATCTATGGCAGGTTGCAAGTTGTCATCAATATTTTTTCTGGCTGTTGCCAAAATTGCAATCGTATCTCCTTTTTGTAAAATGGGTGGTGTTGTCATTGGTGTATGGGCTTGACTGTTGAATGATTGTAAAACAAAAAATAAAAGTAGGGCTTTATAAAAACCAAAACTACTTTTTATAGACCAAAATCGGGTAGTATGCATATTTTTGTTTTTCGAGGATGTGTAAAATAATGGAAGTCAATCAAATTGACTAAAAATCAAAGATAATGAATTTCAAAAATAATTTGAAGTTTGTTCTTAAAATGAAGTATTTTTACTCAAAGAGTTGCTGGTATTGAGGATTAAAATTAATTTTTCAGAGGTCAAATATGAGAGTTACGCGATTGATTTTAGTGTTATTTTTTATTGTACCTGTAGTTGATGGATTTTGCCAACAAAAAAAATATGCGATACATACCGTTGCATTCTATAATTTTGAAAATCTTTTTGATACCATAAACGATCCCGCTACAAATGACGATGAATGGACGCCCAAAGGAGCACAGCATTGGACTTCCAAAAAGTACAATCAAAAACTGCAGAATCTTTCTCGGGTTTTACTGGAAATCGGCTCGGCGGAAAATACAAATTCACCTACATTCATTGGTTGTTCTGAAATTGAGAATAGAGGCGTTCTGGAAGATTTAATCAAAGAATCAAAAATTGTTAATAAAGAGTACGGAATCATCCATTTTGATTCGCCAGACAAAAGAGGAATCGACGTTGCGTTATTGTATCAAAAACAATATTTCCGTCCTACAACTTATACCAATATCCCGCTAATCGTTTACCGAAAAGAAGTCGTTAAAAAAGTGGGTGCCAAATTAGAAGTGGAAGAAAAAACGGATGACACTTTACAAATAAGCAATTATAATAATCGTGTCTTTACGAGAGATCAGCTATTAGTCACGGGTTTTTTGGATGGAGAAGAAATTAATATTATTGTCAATCACTGGCCGTCACGCTCCGGTGGAGAGAAAAAATCAAGTCCGTTTCGCGAAGCAGCAGGAGCATTAAATAGAAAAATAATAGACTCTCTGCAGCGGATAAATCCAAACGCAAAGGTGTTGACCATGGGAGATTTAAATGATGGACCTTATAATAGAAGTGTGAAAATTGCCCTTGGTGCTAAAGCCAATAAAGCAGATGTTCCTCCATTAGGAATATATAACCCCTTTGAGGATATGGCTAAGAAAGGTTTAGGGACAATCGCATTTCGGGATTCATGGGATATCTTTGACCAAATAATGGTATCGCAATCGCTGATTCAGAATAATTTTTCTTCTTTTAACTATTGGAAAGCGGGGATATATAACAAGTCTTTTTTAATACAAACTTCTGGTCAGTATAAGGGATATCCAAAACGTCATTCGGCTACGGAAATTGGTTTCAGTGATCATTTTCCGGTTTATATTTACTTAATAAAAGAGGTGAAATAAAGGATAGGTAGTTGATATCTTGCAGGCTCAGCCCCAATTTTGAGAATAGAATTCTCGTCCCCATTAACATTAGCAGATCCATTTCGTAATTATGCCCATAGTTTATGATTTTATAAACTTTACTGCTTGAGACTTTTTAGTAACTTAGCGCAACATTAATTTAACAACTCAAATAAAATGGCAATTTCAAAACCTTTCAACCTTACTAAATGGATTGATGAAAACCGTCAGTTGCTGAAACCGCCTGTTGGAAATAAAAATTTATATAGGGATTCCGGTGATTATATTGTCATGATTGTTGCGGGCCCTAATGCCCGAAAAGATTTTCATTATAACGAGACTGAAGAGTTGTTCTATCAATTAGAAGGTTCGATAAAAGTCATTACACAAGAGGATGGCGAGCGTAATGTATTGGAGTTACATGCGGGTGATATGTACCTACATCCTGCAAAGGTCCCTCATTCTCCAGTGCGTTCAGAGGACTCTATAGGTTTGGTTATTGAACGAAAAAGGGCAGGGCAAGGCTATACGGACGGTTTGCTATGGTTTTGTGAGAGCTGCAATCATAAATTACATGAAGTGTACTTTGAGCTAAACGATATCGAAAAAGACTTTATGCCTCATTTTGATAGTTTCTATAAATCAGAAGCACTGAGAACCTGCGAAAAATGCGGGACAGTGATGGAAACGGACCCTCGATTTATGACTAAAGAGTAAAGTATATAAAGGATTCTCTTTTAGTTAGGAGCCACTTCCCGTCATTCGCTTTATCTTTTGTGGCCTAAAGAAATCCACAAAAGGATGCCGCTACTACCGGGGCTATGAAATCACGTACACATAAATCTATTTTTTTTAATCGCGAAGAATTGCATAAAGGATCTGGTTTTTAACAATAATACCCTATTCTTAACGATATTTTACAGGATGAATTTTGTATAGTAAGTCTTTAAACAATATCTTTACAAAAAAATAATATAACAATTTTAACCAAAAAAGTTACAATGATAACAATAGCAAATCAATTCGGAATGAAAGAGGCTTTGGCACAATTGGGCATAAAGGACATAAATGAAGGAACTTCAACAGGATTAAATCATTTTTCAAATGGAGAAATCCTTGAAAGTTATTCTCCTGTAGATGGTCAATTGATAGCGAAAGTTAAAACTTCGACAGCGGCAGATTACGAAAAAGTAATGCAGTCCGCTACTGAAGCTTTCAAAACATTCAGATTGATGCCAGCACCGCAACGTGGTGAAATCGTGCGTCAGTTTGGAGAAAAATTACGTGAAAATAAAGATGCTTTAGGTAAATTGGTTTCTTACGAAATGGGGAAATCATTACAAGAAGGATATGGTGAGGTTCAGGAGATGATTGATATCTGTGATTTTGCAGTTGGTCTTTCTCGTCAATTGCATGGTTTAACAATGCATTCTGAGCGTCCACAACATAGAATGTATGAGCAATATCATCCATTGGGAGTTGTTGGGATTATCTCAGCGTTTAACTTTCCAGTAGCTGTTTGGGCTTGGAATACCGCTTTGGCTTGGATCGCTGGTGATGTTTGCGTTTGGAAACCATCAGAGAAAACACCACTTTGTGGAATCGCCTGTCAAAACATAATTGCTGAGGTAATTAAAGAAAATAACCTTCCAGAAGGAATCTCTTGTTTAATCAACGGAGATTACAAAGTAGGTGAAATGATGACTAATGACAAACGTGTACCGTTAATTTCTGCAACAGGTTCTACTCGTATGGGGAAAATCGTTGCGCAAACAGTAGCAGGTCGTTTAGGAAGATCATTATTGGAATTAGGTGGAAACAATGCAATCATTGTTACGCCAGATGCTGATATAAAAATGACAGTTATCGGTGCTGTTTTTGGAGCAGTAGGAACTGCAGGACAAAGATGTACTTCAACTCGCCGTTTAATTATTCATGAAAGTATTTATGATACAGTAAAAGACGCTGTTGTGGCAGCTTACAAGCAACTAAGCATCGGAAATCCATTAGACGAAAACAATCACGTTGGACCACTAATCGACACGCATGCGGTTGAAATGTACAATAGAGCGTTGACTAAAGTAGTAGAACAAGGTGGTAAAATTCTTGTTGAAGGTGGTGTTCTTTCAGGAGAAGGGTACGAAAGTGGATGTTACGTGAAACCTGCAATTGCAGAAGCGGACAATTCATTTGAAATCGTACAACACGAAACTTTTGCTCCAGTATTGTATTTATTGAAATATTCAGGAACTGTAGAAAATGCGCTTGACGTTCAAAACGGAGTAGCACAAGGATTGTCTTCTGCGATTATGACTAACAATTTAAGAGAAGCAGAGCATTTCTTATCTGTTGCAGGGTCAGATTGTGGTATTGCCAATGTAAACATCGGGACTTCTGGTGCTGAAATCGGTGGTGCTTTTGGAGGAGAAAAAGAAACAGGTGGTGGGCGTGAGTCAGGTTCAGATGCATGGAAAGTGTATATGCGTCGTCAAACCAATACAATCAATTATGGAACTTCTTTGCCTTTGGCACAAGGAATCAAATTTGATTTGTAGTACTTAAAACACATAAACTAAAAAAGGCAATTTGAAAATTTCAAATTGCCTTTTTTTATTGTAAAAATGTAGTAATTGTATTGTGCTACAAATTAAACGATGCTCCAATATTGAAAACAAACTGATTGTTCAAATGGTCAAATCCAGTTATGTTTTTGTCGTATTTAGCTATTGGTACTCCAGCTTCACCAAATAATCCAAAACCTTCGGTAAAGAAATAACGGAAACCAAGATGTGCGCCAAAGTTATGTAAACCTAAATCCAAGCCTGGATAAATATCCATATTTGGCTCCATTTTCAATACATTTCCTAAATTAGCGTTAAATCGTGCTTTAAAATCTACCCGTTGACCAAAATCTGGAATATTTCCCAATTCGTCTTCGTTAACAGATAATAAATAATTAGCCGTAAGCCCTAAGGACATGTTTTCGCCAATTCCAAAATCAGAAGAAATGAAAATTCCTGTTCCTCCGTCTTGTAGATTTAGACCTACTTGACCTTTCACATCTCCATTTCCTTTAAAGGCTTGTGCATTTGTAAGCCAAACGGACGATAGTAATAATAATGTGATTACTTTTTTCATATGTGTCAATATTTTTAAACTATTGAGACAAAATTAGTTTATTAAATTTTAATTTCTCCCTTTTTCGTCAAAATACAAAGCGTTCAAGGGCTCACTTTGCCAGAATTCTTTTGTATTTACGTCCATTATGGTCAAAGGACCTTTAAAAGCAGCTCCTGTATCCACGTTCCAGACACAAGCCATTTGTACCGGTTCTGTTTTACCTATGCGAGTCACTGGCGTATGGCCTATGTAGATTTCGTCATACAAAGTCAATCGCTTCGGATAGAGCATGTCATTGGGTTTGATACTTCGGTCTAATGACAGAGCAGTTTCCCATAAGGTTCTATCCCAGTAAAATAATTTTGGAAAGAATTCATAAGCAACTCCATTCATGTTTGTAAATCCGGCATGAACAAAAAGGCGGTTTTTCTCATCTAAATAGTAGTCTTTTAACGAAAGTAAAAAGTCAACATGCAATTGTTTTGTAACGGCATCTACTTTTTCATAAGCTAGTACAGTTGCTTCGCCACCATGCTTGTACCACATGAGGTTGTCTTTACTATCTTTTAACCAATGCAATAATAATTCATCGTGATTTCCCCGGATAAAGACACAATTGTTTGTGCTATTCAATTCAATTAAGTAATCGAGGACTTGTGGAGATTGGCTCCAGCCATCTACATAATCCCCTAAAAAAATCAAGGAATCTTCGGCAGTTACCTTGGCTCTTTCCATGATTTGGTGCAGTGCACGTAAGCCTCCGTGTATATCTCCTATAACTAATGTTCTCATTTTGTGTTTGGTCAATCGGGATTATAAAAAACAGCAAGAGTGTTTTTTTTCTAATCCATAAAATTAAGGAAAAGAGTTGGGAAGAGAGAATTTTTAATTATTTTTTTATCTTAAAATTAAAGTGGAGCAGAAAACAGTATAACAAGTAAAAGATCGTTGATTGTGTTTGAAGTATTTTATTGAGCTATCGTAATTTGTAGCAGATGCAACGGTTTCCATCTTTAGCGAGAGTAAATCGTGCCTCAATAGTAAACGATAAAAATTTAAACGGAGGAAGCGGGCTAACATAAAAGTTTAGCTAAATTGCATGGACGAAATAGTTGTATTTTACGATAGATTTGTTTTTAATGAGTTGATTCTGAAATAAAATAGCTATTTTTGAATTGCGTAAATATCACTAAATTTAGTGATTGTTTGCTGTGGTATTTTGAAGTAATTTTACAAAAAAACTTTCTACAATGAATACACTTATCGTCTTGTCGCTTTTAATTATTCGAATGGTAGCCAGCTTTATTAATGACCTTTTTATGGCTGCCTGTCATTTTTAAAACGGAGCAATAGAAGGAAGTCCTTTTAAAGAAGCATCAGTAGTACTACTGATGTTTTCCTACAAGCCCTAGTTTACTTTTTCAAATTAGAAAGGCTTTTAAATCACCACTGTATTTAGGGCGCAAGTATCTAAATACGATACGGTATATTTGTTTTTGTAAAATGACTTAATTTTTACTTCACATCGTACTTCATCTTTCTCAAAATTCGCATTGCTTCTTTAAAGGATAAATAAATGTGAGGAAAAGGTTTTAAAAAAGGCTTAGCTTCCTCTAGTTTTTCTTTAGCCTCATCAAATCCGTTGAGGTAACAAATCATAAATGTCGAGGGCACATTTTCCAGATCCTTTTGTTCACCCGCTGTTAATGTGAGTCCTTTTTTTAGTTTTGCTAAAACAGCAAGATTAGAATTGTAAATGTGGTAAAGCATTTTTCGGCTGAATTCCGGTGGTTGGAAAAGCATCTCGTTTTCTATTTTGTAGTACCCATTTTCATAAAAATAGATAGTTTGTTTCTCCAGGGGATAATAACTCGTCTTGTCATTCAGGCCCAAAGAAAGATATTCAGTAATGGTAAAAGTATCCTCATCATAAGTAATGGTAACCACATCTTGATCGGAATAAAACAATTTAATTTGCTCATTTATCAGTTCGATGTCAACACGGGACAAAAATGTTTTATCTCTTACTTTTTTTGGAGTTCCGGCCCAGCAAATCACAAATAATTCTTTGAAGACCTTGTACTTGGGTGCCATGTCTTTGTGGCGAAAATTCATAAAATCAAATACGCCGTCCAAGGTGTATTTGATGTTGTTTCGAGCATTATTCTCTATGCCAATTACGGTTTCTGAGTTTTGAAAATTCTTTTTAATTTTTTCTTCCGTCGGCATCGTGTTGCTGCCATGCCTTATAAAGACGCTATTGACCAGAATAGTATGAATCCCTTTTTTAAAATACGAGATGTTATTTTTTGGTTTTACCGTCACTAATCCAATCACCTTGTCTTTTGGTAAGTTTGGGAAAGGGACATTTTCATATTGAATCTTAGGTGGGTTTTCTAAATAGGCATTTACTAAATTCTGAATATGGCTGTCATCAAAAAAATCTACCCCCACGATTTCATTATCTTGATCTTCGACTCCTACCACGATGTAAGAATTATTGGCAGGGTTGGAATTGGATAAAGCGCAAATGTGTTTTAAAAACTTTGCTTTTCCTTCACGAGTATGCAAGTTCAATTGGCGCTTTTTGTCATAAAAGCTACTCTCATCATTTTGAGCGAGCAGGTTTTTAATTAAAAGGCGCTTATTGATCATTCTATTTTATTATTTATTGACCCGTTAGATAAAAATCTTTAAAAAACTAAAATTTAATTGCCTTACATGCGTTGCTTTAATTCTTTTTTACAATCGTCGAAGAAGCCTGTGCAGTACTCATTACCACTAAATCGGCAATATTAACATGATAGGGTCTGGATACCACGAAATGAATAATATCAGCAATATCTTCTGGTTGTAAGGGTGTGAAACCTTGATATACTTTTTCAGCTCTATCTGTATCTCCCTTAAAACGCACTTCGCTAAATTCAGTTTGCACCATTCCGGGATGGATAGCGCCCACTCTTATTCCGAAGGGGTTTAAATCCATTCGCATGCCTTGATTTAAGGCATCAACCGCATGTTTTGTGGCACAATAGACATTTCCGTTTGGATACACTTCTTTTGCGGCAGTGGAACCAATATTGATGATATGACCTGATTTTCTTTCGATCATTTGGGGAATGATGGCTTTCGAAACATATAACAAGCCTTTTACGTTGATATCGATCATGGCATCCCAATCGTCTAAATCGCCAGTTTGAATAGGGTCTAATCCATGTGCGTTACCAGCATTGTTGATAAGAATGTCTATAGTAGAAAAAGCTATAGGTAAAGAAGCTATGCTTTCTGACACCGCTTTTTTATCACGCACATCAAATAGTAGAGTATGTACCGCTGTCAGTTCTGAAAGTTCCTTTTCGAGTTCTGCCATTCGGTCTTCGCGTCTTCCACACAGGATAATTTTATAGTTGTTTTTTGCTAATATTTGTGCGGTCGCTTTACCGATTCCGCTGGTTGCACCGGTTATTAAGGCTGTTTTACTCATGGTTTATTATTTGTGTCGAAATCAGTATTGTTGGATTTCATTTTTATTGTTTTATAACTACAATTGGCACTTAAATTAAGGCACATCTTCTCCCATACTTTCTGCCCAGATGGCAAACCAATCTTCTTTTTCAAGATCTAGTTCGACTGCTTTCATCAACGATTGTATTCTGGCAACATTTACTGTTCCTGCTATAGGAAGCACTTTGGCTGGATGTTGTAAAACCCAGGAAAGTAAAATTGTGTCAGCACCCAAATGGTATTTTGAAACCAAGGTTGCCAATATTTTTTTTAGTCGATGTGTTTGCGGGATATCTTTCCTGAAAACAAATCCTAACGGATTCCAAGACATCGGGCGAATTTTATTTAGTTGCATATAATCAAAACTGCCGTCAATCATAGGTTCAAAATTTGTTGCCGAAAACTGTACCTGATTGTAGCTCACTTCTGTTTTTTGACGAATCAATTCAGTTTGAGAACTGGTAAAATTAGAGAGTCCAAAGTCGACTATTTTTCCCTCTGATTTTAGTTTTTCTACTGCTTCGGCAATTTCATCTGCTTGCATCAACGGACTAGGTCTGTGTAACAAAAATACATCTAAATAATCAGTTTGTAAATTCTTTAACGATTGTTCAACTGACCAGATAATGTGTGACTTAGAGTAGTCGTAATGTTTGATTTTGTTGTCTCGGTTTTCAGCCAGCATTTGAATCCCACATTTGGAAATAAGCTGGATTTTTTCTCTCGCTACGTTGCTCGAAGAAAATGCTTTTCCGAAGTCGGATTCGGTAGTGTAACCACCGTAAATATCGGCATGGTCAAAGGTGGTAATTTTATTTTCTAAACAGACATGGATCATACTTTCCATTTCCTTTGGGGTTAGGTTTTTGTCCCAAACTCCCCAATTCATAGTGCCTGCAATTATAGGTGATAATGTCGTTTTGCTCATGGTTTTTATTTTTTACTGAAACTCGTATTTTTCTTATTTCAAAGTATATTTTTCAAAGTTCTTAAAAATATAAAAATTGTATCATAATTCGTCCTTAAAATTAGGGCTTTGTTCGAAGTTTTAACCATTTTTTAACATCTTACCTCTAAAAAATAATTCAATTTGCACTCTCAAATATAAGGCATTAAATTCAAGGTTTTAAATATAACGATATGGAAGAAAATACATCGACTTTAGACATTAGAGCAATCAATGAAAAAATAGAAAGAGAGAGCGCATTTATCGACCTCTTGACAATGGAAATGAATAAAGTGATTGTGGGTCAAAAGCACATGGTTGAAAGATTATTAATTGGACTTCTTGGACAAGGACATATTTTACTGGAAGGTGTTCCAGGATTAGCAAAAACGCTAGCTATTAATACGCTTTCCCAAGCGGTACACGGATCATTCAGTAGAATACAATTTACACCAGATTTATTGCCAGCAGATGTTGTAGGAACAATGATATACAATATTAAGCAAAATGAATTCTCCATAAAAAAAGGACCTATTTTTGCTAATTTCGTTTTGGCAGATGAGATTAACCGTGCGCCAGCTAAAGTGCAATCTGCATTATTAGAAGCGATGCAGGAAAAGCAAGTGACTATTGGTGATACTACTTTTAAATTAGACAGACCTTTCTTAGTTTTGGCAACTCAAAACCCAATTGAGCAAGAAGGAACGTACCAACTTCCGGAAGCACAAGTCGATCGTTTTATGTTGAAAACGGTTATTGACTATCCTAAAATGGATGAAGAGCGTATGGTTGTTCGTCAAAACTTAAAAGGAAGCTACGAGAAAGTAAACCAAGTTGTTTCTGTAGAACAAATTCTACGTGCACAAGAAGCGGTTCGTGAAGTCTATATGGATGAGAAAATTGAGAAATACATTCTTGATATTATTTTTGCCACTCGTTACCCAGAGAAATATAAACTAGCCGACTTGAAACCGTTAATCAGTTTTGGTGCTTCGCCACGTGGTAGTATCAATTTAGCTAATGCGGCCAAATGTTATGCTTTTATAAAACGACGTGGTTATGTAATCCCAGAAGATGTTCGTGCCGTTGTTCATGATGTATTGCGTCACAGAATTGGTATTACTTATGAAGCAGAAGCTGAAAATATTACCTCTGTTGATATTATCAATAAAATTATAAATGAAGTTGAAGTACCTTAAAGTTTGTTTAATGTTTAAAGTTTCAGGTTGTTAAATGACAAGTTTGAAACATTAAACTTTTAAACTTTAAACAAATTATAGAATGGATACAAAAGAGCTTTTAAAGAAAGTACGAAAAATAGAAATTAAAACCCGAAGATTGAGCGATCATATCTTTTCAGGGGAATACCACACCTCATTCAAGGGGCGCGGAATGACTTTTAGCGAAGTACGTCAATATCAATATGGAGATGATATTCGTAATATTGATTGGAATGTTACGGCGCGTTACAATGAAGCTCATGTAAAGGTCTTTGAAGAAGAGCGTGAGTTGACAATGATGTTGATGGTAGATATCTCAGGTTCGGAAAGTTTTGGTTCTAAGAACCAATTCAAAAAAGATATTGTTACGGAGATTGCTGCAACCATGGCTTTTTCGGCAACACAGAATAATGATAAAATAGGGTTGATTTTATTTTCAGACCAAATTGAATTATATATCCCGCCAAAGAAGGGTAGGTCGCACGTCTTGCGTATCATTCGTGAATTGATAGAGTTTGAACCAAAAAGCCGCAAAACGGATATAGCTCAAGCCTTAAAATTTTTATCCAGCACTCAGAAAAAGAAAGCGATTGTATTTGTTATCTCTGATTTCATGTCGGAAGATTATGAACATACGTTGAAAATCGCATCTAAAAAACATGACATCACAGGAATTAGGGTGTATGATATTCGGGAACAAAAAATGCCGAATATAGGAATGGTACCAATGATCGATGCTGAAACAGGAGAAACACAATTGGTTGACACTAGTTCGAAAACGGTTCGATTCAACTACGAGAAATATTATAATGACCAATTAGTTTATTTCAAGGAAACATTCAGTAAGTCAGGTGCTGGAGTCGTAAATACCAGAGTCGACGAAAGTTATGTAACCAAATTATTAGGCTATTTTAAATCGAGGTAATCATTAACGGTTTTGGAATTTTAATTCTAAGTGTAAAACATCATAAATCGTTAATCTGAAATCAAAAATTATTTGCCTCAAACTGAAAATAAAAAATGAATAAAGTTTACCTACTATTATTGCTTTTTTCCACTGCTTTTTTTGCTCAGCAAAAACGAGTGGTAACTAGTATAGATACAACTAAGAACAAAATTGGCGCTGAGTTTAAATTAACGGTAAAAACGTCAGTGGATACGTTGTCTAAAGTTGATTTTCCAAAACTTAAAAACATTGGAGCTCTCGAAGTAATTCGGTCTTATCCTATTGACACGATCAAAAATAATGATCGGTATGAATTAATAAAAAAATATGGGTTAACACAGTTTGATTCTGGAAAATATACGATTCCGAGTATAAAGATTCTGATCAACAGCAAGCCGTACAGGACGGATTCAATTTCGGTTGAAGTGGCCAATGTTCAGGTAGACACTTTAAAACAAAAGATGTACGACATTAAAGACATCGTTCCCGTAAAGAGTTCGATTGGCGATTGGTGGAAATACCTTTTGATACTAGCGCTAATTCTTGGGATAGGAGTATTAGTGTATTGGTTTGTTAAAAAACAACAAAAGAAAAAAATTGAAGAAGAGGTTTACAAAACACCAATAGAAAAAGCAACCAGCTTACTGAATACCTTAGAACAAAAGGAACTTTGGCAAAAAGGAGAAGTGAAAGCTTACTATAGTGAATTGACGGATATTGCTCGTAATTATATTGAAGAGGCGATAGATATTCCGGCGATGGAAAGCACTACTTCGGAGTTGATCCTGGGTCTTAGAGCAGCTTCTGTGAGAAAGAAAATGACGGTTTCGCCAGAGACGATAGAGAATTTGGAACGTGTTTTAAAACAAGCCGATTTAGTAAAATTTGCCAAATCTAAACCGGTAGAGTACGAAATTACAGCAGATCGAAATAAAATACAAAAAGCGATTCTTACGCTGGACAGCTCTATTCCTGTGGAAGTTGAAATTGAAGAGGATACTTTATTGAATGAGGCACAAAAACAAAAACAGATTCAAATTCAATTAAAGAAGAAGAGAAGCAGACGAATACTTATTGCAGTCGCTTCGGTTGTTTTCTTATTGCTAGCAACGACAACTTATTTCATTGTTACTAAAGGATTCGACTTTGTAAAAGATACTATTATTGGACACCCTACAAAAGAATTACTTGAAGCCGAATGGATAAGAAGTACCTACGGAAATCCCGGAGTTACTATCGAAACTCCAAAAGTGCTTAGAAGAATTGATTTAACAAAATCGCTCCCTAAAAACGGTCTGCAGCTAGTTAAAGAAATGCAATCTTTTGCCTACGGTAGTTTTGTTGATAATTTTTACCTGATGGTTTCTACCATTAAATACAAACAAGAAGCAGAAATTGATTTGAAAAAATCGATGGAGGTTACCTTACAGACATTGGAGTCTCAAGGTGCGCAAAATATGATTGTGAAACAAGAAGATTTTGACACTAAAGAAGGTGTAACGGGTTTAAAATCATACGGAACATTTTCAAGATTCAATGTCAATTCTAAAAGTAGCGAAAAGCTCTATTATGAAATAGTGCTATTCAGTCAAGAAGGCGGATTACAACAAATCATGATTTTCCATGAAGAAGGGGATTCGTATGCGAATGAAATATCAGACCGAGTTTTGAGCTCTGTCGAATTAATACAATTAAGTAAATAATGGGAAATATCACATTTTTAAATCCTGAGTTTTTCTGGTTGTTTCTTTTAATTCCAGTAGCTATAGTCTGGCTATTTGTGAAAAGGAACGATCAATCAGCGACCTTAAAAATAAGTTCAATTAAGGGATTTAAATCTTCTGAATCTTTATTAGCAAAGCTAAAACCTTATTTGAGCGTATTAAGGTTAGCGGCATTGAGTTCTTTGATTGTGGCTATGGCTAGACCTAGAACGGTTGACATAAGCAATAAAACTAAAACTACAAAAGGGATAGATATCGTTATGGCAGTCGATGTGTCAGGAAGTATGCTTGCCAAAGATTTGAAGCCTAACAGAATGGAAGCGTTGAAAAGAGTGGCAGCTGATTTTGCAGATGAAAGGCCTAATGACAGAATAGGGCTTGTAGTTTATGCTTCTGAAGCCTATACAAAAACTCCAGTTACCAGCGACAAAGCCGTTGTTCTTGAGGCCATCAAGAGTATAAAATACGATACGGTTTTACAGGATGGGACAGGAATAGGAATGGGACTGGCTACAGCGGTTAACCGTTTGAAAGACAGTAAAGCCAAAAGTAAAGTGATTATCCTGCTGACAGATGGTGTAAATAATTCAGGTTTTATTGAACCGGAAACAGCAGCAGATATAGCTAAACAATATGGTATAAAAGTATATACAATAGGTATTGGGACAAACGGAATGGCAGAATTTCCATACGCGGTGGGACCAAACGGTCAATTTTTATTCAAAATGATGAAAGTCGAAATTGATGAAAAATTGATGAAAAGTATCGCAAATAAAACGGAGGGACGTTACTTTAGAGCAACAAGTAATAGCAAGTTGGCTGAAATTTATGGCGAAATCAATAAACTGGAGACAACCGAAATTGAGGAATTAAAATTCTATGATTACGATGAGAAATACAGGCCTTTTGTTTGGCTTGCGGGTTTCTTATTATTAGCCGAGATCGGATTAAGGAATACAGTTTACAAAAGCTTTATATAGGATCCACTCCGAAGGAGAGGTTGACTGGATGTGAAAGCTGGAATTTAATTAAAGAGTAACTATTACTAATTTGCTTAGAGGATAAAAGTGAATGATTATCACTTTTTGGGAACTGCAAACTGAATACTGCAAACTGAATATTAAAAATGGAATTAGACGAAATAAAATATTTATACTTACTTTTTATACTGCCGTTAGTGGTGGTATTGTTCCTTTTCAATTTATATTGGAAAAGAAAAAAGAAAAAGGAATTTGGGGATCTGGAATTAATAAAAAAATTGAGTCCGGAATCTTCCGTTTTTAAACCTGTTTTTAAACTGGTTGTGATTATTTTGGCTTTGACGGGATTGATTTTTGGATTGGTAAATCCAAAAATTGGAACTAAAATGGAAACGGTAAAACGAGAAGGAATTGATATCGTTTTTGCGATGGATGTATCCAAAAGTATGCTTGCAGAAGATGTTGCTCCGAGTAGATTAGAAAAAAGTAAGCAGATTGTTTCGCAAATTATCAATCAATTAGGGAATGATAGAATAGGGATTGTGGCCTACGCAGGTAGCGCTTTTCCGGTATTGCCAATTACTACGGATTACAGTGTTGCAAAAATGTTTTTGCAAAGTATGAACACTGAAATGGTGTCTTCACAAGGAACTTCGCTAGATGAAGCGATAAAACTGTCTTCAACCTATTTTGACGATAAGAGCAAAACCTCTAAGTTGCTGATTCTAATTTCTGACGGAGAAGACCATTCTGAAGGTGCCCAAGCGGCGGCGGAAGAAGCGAATAAGCAGGGAATGAGAATCATTACTATAGGGATAGGAACCGAAAAAGGAGGAACGATTCCTTTGAAGAAAAATGGTATTGTAGAAAGTTATCAAAGAGACAACAATGATGAAGTTGTTGTGACAAAATTGAATCGTGCCAGTCTGGAAACGATCGCTAAAGCGACCAAAGGCGGCTATATCAATGGGAATAATACTAAAGAAGTGATAGCATACATTAAGAACACCTTAGATAAAATTCAAAAAACCGAATTTGAGTCCACGCAAATGGCCGATTTCCAATCACAGTTTCAATGGTTTCTAGGATTCGCTTTTGTGTTGCTGTTTTTAGATTTGTTTTTGTTGGAAAAGAAAACGAGCTGGGTGAAGAAATTGAATTTATTTAATGAAGAAAAATAAATGTCTGTTCTTTCAGGGATTCAACTTGTAAGGAATAGCATAATTTAATAAAAATGAAGAATCTTAAAAAATACATATTTATCTCTTTCTCAGTTCTCTTTTTAGGGTTGGGAGGCGTATTTGCACAAGAGAAAGATAAAAGTTTAGCTAAGGCAAATGAAGAATATGCAGACAGTAAATTTGTAGATGCAGAAGCTGATTATCGAATTTCAAATTCAAAATTCCCAAATAGGACTGTTGCACCTTATAATTTAGGAAACGCCATTTATAAGCAAAATCAAGTATCTGAAGCTAAGTTCGCTTACGCCAAAGCTATTAAAAGTACTAAATCAAGACCTCAGAAACACAAAGCTTTTCATAATATAGGGAATGTATTTATGAAAGAAAAAAATTATACCGAGGCTGTTGAGGCATATAAAAATGCGCTACGCAATGATCCTTCTGATGACGAAACAAGATACAATTATGCATTGGCAAAAAAAATGCTGAAAGAAAATCCGCCTAAGGACGATAAGAATAAAGACGATAAAGATAAAAAGGACAAAGACAAAAAGGATCAGGACAAGAAAGACAAAGACAAGAAAGAAGGAGATAAAGATAAGGATAAGAAAGATGACAAGGGAGATGACAAGGATAAGGATAAAAAAGATGGGAATAATAAAGATGATAAACCCAAAGATCAGGAGAAACCAAAACCGCAACCTGGTGGGATTTCTAAACAACGATTAGAAAATCTTTTGGATGCAGTGAATAATGAAGAAAAGAAAATTCAGGATAAAGTTAATGCCCAAAAAGTGCAAGGAAAACCAGTGAAAACAGAAAAAGACTGGTAATTAAATTTATCTGAAGGAAGAATAAATTACAACAATAAAACAGAGAATAAAATAAATCCGAAAGGAAAGATAAGGGTTGGATAAAAGATGAAAAGATATTTAATTTTAATACTGTTAAGTTTTCAAGCACTTATAGCTCAAGTACAATTTGAGACTAAAGTGAGTAAAACCACGCTCGGCCTAAACGAAAGACTGCGGGTTGATTTTGCTATGAACATCGATGGAGATAATTTTAATGAACCTTCTTTTGACGGATTCAGAGTTATTGCAGGGCCGAGTCAACAAGTGAGTCAGTCATGGATAAACGGAAGAAGTACTTTTGAAAAGGTATACTCATATTACCTTGTACCCAATCAAAAAGGAAACCTTACCATCAAGCAGGCTACTATTGAATACAATGGACAGGTTTATAAAACTACTCCAGTAAAAATAAATGTTACCGCTGCGGTTGAACAGCCTAGAGACCCTAACGATACCAGTATTTCTGCAGACAATAATTTGTATTTAATTGCTGATATTTCTAAGACAAATCCTTATGTAAATGAGCCTATAACGGTAGTTTATAAACTGTATTTCAGTAATAATATTGGGATAAGCAATTTTAGAGAGCTGAACAAACCAAAATACAATGATTTTTGGAGTCAAAATATTGAGATTAAACAATTAGTCGCCGAAGAAGGAATGTTCAAAGGGGAACGTTATCGTTATATTGTACTTAAAAAAGCAGTTTTATACCCACAAAAATCAGGTAAGCTAACTATAGAGCCATTGTCATTGGATATCGATGTGCAGTTACCTACGAACCGCAGGGACGTTTATGGCCGTGTTATTATAGCGGATGATAGTAAAAGAGTATCTGCAGGTGCTAAAACAATAAATGTAAAAGCACTTCCTGAAGCAGGGAAGCCAGTTGATTTTTCAGGCGCTGTAGGGAATTTTGATTTTAAAGTGACGCCAACAAAAACAAGTTTGAAAAATGGGGAAAGCCTTGACTTGATTGTAAGTGTTACTGGAAAAGGGAATATGAAGTTGTTTAATTTGCCAAAACCGGTTGTTCCAAATGCATTAGAAATGTATGATGCAGTTCACAGTGAAAACGTGAACACCACATTGGCGGGAACATCGGGAAAAATTTCTGACAGTTATGCGATTATACCGCAGTACAAAGGAAATTATCCGATAAAACCAATGCAGTTCTCTTATTTCGACCTTGGATCAGGAAAGTACAAAACCATAAGCTCTCCGGAGATTATGATTACTATTTTAGATGGGCCCACTGCGACTGACGCCACTGCTTCGAATTCAGAAAACGGTAAAAATAAAATTTCAGCTACAGAGCAGTTTAAGTTTATTAAATTAAAGACAAATCTGGTGGCGGTTGCTAAGGATGATTTCTTTGGTTCTCAATTGTTCTATGGATTATTATTTTTTCCTTTCTTGATGCTACCGATAATTGTATTGCTTAAGAAGAAAAAAGAAGCAATTGATGGAGATGTAGTAGGGAATAGGATAAGAAGAAATAATAAACTGGCAAAGAAATATTTATCAGAAGCTAAAAAGCAGATTAATAATAAAGAGCCGTTTTATGTTGCCCTTGAAAAGGCAATGCACAACTTTTTGAAAGCCAAATTACATATTGAAACTTCAGAGATGAGTAAAGATAATATCAAAGAACTTTTGTTGACAAGGAATGCAAACCCTGTTGCGGTGGATGATTTTATCGCGTTGACTGAGAATTGTGAAATTGCGCGATATGCACCTTCATCAAGTGCTACCATCCAAAAAGATTATGATAAAGCAGTGTCGATAATTTCTGATTTGGAAAAGCAGATATAAAAATTGACAACAAATAATTTGTAATTGACCATCCGAAAAATGAAGAATATTTTTTATATATTATTACTGACAACTCAAGTTTTCTTTGCTCAAAATGGCTTTGAAATGGGGAATGATTTATACAAAGCAGGAAAATACGAGCAAGCTATTGATGCTTATGGAAGTGTGCTGAAAACGAACCAGCATTCTTCAGAATTGTATTTTAACCTTGGGAACTGCTACTATAAATTGAATAAGGTAGCGCCGGCAATTTACAGCTACGAGAAAGCTTTAGTATTGAGTCCAAATGACCGTATGGTTGAAAATAACCTTAGGTTTGCTCAAAAACGAACCATTGATGAAGTAAAGGTGGTTCCAAAAGTGGGGTTTGCAAAATTGCTTCGTGATTTCACCGCAATTTACCATTACAATACCTGGGCTTGGATTGCTGTAGGATTAGCAATTTCATTTTTGCTTGCTTTCTTAGGGTATTATTTTTCCGAAACTACGGTAGTAAAAAGGGTTTCGTTTTTTGTCATGTTTGCACTTGTTGTTTTCATTTTCATAGTAGTTGCAGCTGCTGTTTTCGAAAAAAGCCATTACGATAATGAAAAGCCAGCGATTGTTTTTGCCGAAATTGCAGAGGTAAGAAGTGAACCACAAAAAGGAAGTCCCGTTATTTTTGTACTTCATGAAGGAACAAAAGTGTACGTAGAAGAAAAAGTAGACAGTTGGAAAAAAGTCCAGTTAACGGACGGTACCGAAGGTTGGATTGAAAATAGTGCTATCAAAGAAGTGAAGTAGTTTTCCTGTACTACTCAAATACTTTAAAGTCAAATACTACTCTGACTTCTTCGTTTCTCTAAAATCAGTATACCACTTTTCTAAGGAAGGGTAAATGTATTTTGAAACGTCTTGAATGGGATTGTAAAACAATGATTTATTGAGCGTCTCTTCTTTTGCAATCATGTTGTTTATATTGATTTTCTGAAAAAGATTAATTACAACGCTTAAAAGCAAAATGGTTTTTAGAATACTAAAAACACCTCCAGCCAGTTTATTGAATATACCTAAGAACGCAAAGTCCATAATGCCGGTCAGAACTTTTGCCAATACATGAACAACCAATACTACTCCAATAAAAGTGAGGCCAAAAGCGATTATTTCAATATATTTTGGTGACCAAGAAACGTGATTGGCAAGCATTGCTCTTATCATATAAGAGAATTTTATAGCCATGTAGATTCCTAAAATAAGTGAAATTAACGAAGCCAGTTCAATAAAAAGCCCATTTTTCATGCCTTTGAATAAAGCATATAGAAGTAATGCACCCAAAACAATATCTAAAAAACTCATAGTTAAAGAATAAAGAGAATTAAGCAAAGATAGAAGAATATAGAAAATAGAGGGAAGAACAGAGATAAAAGAACGCAAAAGATAAAAGTCATTAAAAGAATAAAGAAAATAGAGAATAGAAAATCCCGAAGTCAAAAACGTAGTTGCTATCTTTGTCAAAATCAAATTTTTCAAACTCAAAGAATGAAGTCTTTTCTCTTTATTCTTTATTTTATTTTCTAAAAAAATGTCAAGAGACAACCAACTTAAAGAACGCTGGGAACAGCTTGTAGATATACTTTCCAATCAATTTTCACAAGGAGAAGACCTAGATTTAGACGCCATCATTTATTTGATTGGGGTACAAGAACTCGGGAAAGTACACCGTGAATATAAAAAAGACGAAAAATTAAACCTAATGCATATCGCGATTTGCCGGTTATTAGAGCCTTATGGATTCTATGAATTCGAATTTTTCGATGATGAAGGTTGGCCGCATTATCGCGTTAAAGAGGAGCTGCCAACACTTAAAGCAGGAGAGCAATCAGTGTTAATGAAAGAAGCTATCGTGAGTTATTTTATCGAAAGACAGTTGATTGAGTAATCACTTTTTGATAAAAAAACATGAATTAATAAGCTGTAGGCTAAACTTTGAAATTTAAACTTTAAACCTGAAACAAATTTTTGTAAATTTGCACTCTCAATTATTGGATGAAAATGATAGACAAGATAAAAGAATATATTGGGGAAGCGCAAGCATTCTCAACACAAGATAAAGCAGAATTAGAGACATTTAGAATTAAATTTCTTGGAAGTAAAGGTCTTTTAAAAGAGCTTTTTGCCGAATTTAAGAATGTTCCTAATGACCAAAAAAAGGAATTTGGACAAGTAATCAATTTACTTAAAACTTCGGCAGAAGAAAAAGTAAAAAGCATTCAGGAAGCATTCGAAAACAAAGAAGAAACTAAAGGTTTTTATGGTGATTTAACACGTTCGTCTGAACCAATAACAATTGGTTCCCGTCATCCTATTTCATTAGTAAAAAACCAGATTATTGATATTTTTTCTAATATTGGTTTTAATGTTTCTGAAGGGCCGGAAATTGAAGATGACTGGCATAATTTCACTGCATTAAACCTTCCGGAATACCATCCGGCACGTGACATGCAAGATACTTTTTTCATTCAGACTGATCCAGATATTTTGTTGCGTACGCATACTTCATCTGTACAAGTGCGTTACATGGAGGAAAACAAACCACCTATTAGAACGATTTCTCCGGGAAGAGTTTTTCGTAACGAGGCAGTTTCATCGCGTTCTCACTGTATATTTCACCAAGTAGAGGGCTTGTACATTGATAAAGATGTTTCTTTTGCCGACTTGAAACAAACCTTATTGCATTTCACCCAAGAGATGTTTGGAAAATCAAAAATACGCTTGCGTCCGTCTTATTTTCCGTTCACGGAACCTAGTGCCGAAATTGATATTTATTGGGGTTTAAAAACCGAAACTGATTATAGAATTACCAAAGGAACCGGTTGGTTAGAAATTGGTGGTTGTGGTATGGTAGATCCTAATGTCCTTAAAAATTGTGGTATCGACCCAGAAGAATACACTGGTTTCGCTTTCGGAATGGGAATTGAAAGAATCGCTATGTTGAACTACCAAATTGGTGATATTCGTATGTTTTATGAAAATGACATTCGTTTCTTAGAGCAATTTAAAGCTACTATTTAAAATTAAAAGAAGAATTTGGAGCTATTTCCAGCTATTCGTTACAGTCTTTTCTTGTTTTAAAGAAAAACAAGAAAAGGATTTTCACTTCTATCTGGGCTAGGAATACTGAATTATACAATATAAGTGCTTCGAGATATCGAGGCAAAAAATTAGCAATGAAAAAAGACATTATAATCCCTGAAGTAGAGAACGTTTTCGTGGCCGCAGTCCAAGAATGGAGTGACGACTTTATGGAAAAGGTTTGGTACGCTTACTTAGTAAACGACAGTGATTTTCTTATTGAAAGTGTTATGGTTGTTTCTAAAGCATTTGGAACTATCGATGGTGAAATGAAAAAAACATCATTGTTGCGCCATGCTTTTGTGGAAGTGCCTCCGGTTTCGGTGGTGAAAATCGAAATGTTAGAAAAAAGTGTTTTAGTGCTCAACAATGAGTTCATGGTGACCTTTTTCATTGGAAATAAATTATTCGATAAGAAATTTATCTTTAAAGCTAATTCTATTACTGAAAAGGATGTTGAAGAAGTTCCTCTTTTATTTGTAGATGGTGTTATCGTTAGATAACTGTTTCTTAAATAACAATAAAAAAAAGCAGCTATGCCCTAATTTAAAGGAGATAGCTGCTTTTTATTTTTAAAATTAGCTGGGGGGAAAGTTGTACTGGTGAAAATAGCAGCTGACTTTCTTATAATTTACTAATCTTTGTAAGGGTATCTGTAGCTAAATAGCTTCCGTCTTTGTTGACGTACCAAGCTCTAACTTTAGGTATTTTGATTCCATAAAAAGTTTCTTCGTCACTCAGAAGGATATATTCACCGTCTTTTTTAGTTTCATCATGGTAAAACTGATATACTTTTAAAGCATAAGTTGTAGGATCAAAATAGAAGAACCAGGAATCTTTACCTACGCCTTCTTCATATTTTACTTTTAAAACAAGATACTCTTTTCCTAAGAACTCTCTTCTCTCAACTACTGAATCAATAATGGCTCCGGGGTCTTTAAGCTTCATAGGTAAACCATATAAGTAAGTATAGTAGTTTTGCATGAATTTAGTTCGCGCTTCGGTAAGGTTAAAAGTTTTTATTTCCTCTTCAGTAAAGTTACTTTTACCATCCAGACTCAATAAAAATTTACTATTAGTGACACTGTATTCAACAGTTTTGTCGTTCTTAATAGTACTAAGTTTAAAATGCTGATTTGGAAAATCAATAGTTATTTCACTTAAGCGTTCAGTACCTGTTGGCATGGTCATAGCTACAGTTAGTTTTCCTGCAAAACGATCCCAGTTGCCCTGCGGGTCGTGATAATGAATCGCTCGTTCCAATAGTTGTTTTGCGCTAATTTCTTGAGCAGAAGTCTTGCAGAATACTAAAAGGCATAATGAAAGTATAGTGCTGCTAACAAAAGATATACTTGCTTTAGGAAAACTTCTTGTCATATTCTTATAGTGCTAAATGGAGTTGGGTTAGAAGAGTAAGAAATCGGTTTTAATCCAGTTGGTCCGTCAATTTCTTGAAAACGGCTCTAGCATCTTTTCCTTCATATAAAATCTCATAAACGGCATCGATAATAGGCGTTTTAGCGCCATAACCTTGATTTAGTTTATAAGCACTTTTAGTAGCGTAATATCCTTCAGAAACCATGCTCATTTCCATCATGGCGCTTTTTACGGTGTATCCTTTTCCGATCATATTTCCAAACATCCTATTTCTTGAAAAAACAGAATATCCAGTCACCAATAAATCACCCAAATAAGCTGAGTCATTAATGTTACGCTTCATTTTATGGACCTTCTTGATGAATTTTTTCATCTCCCGTATTCCATTACTCATTAATACCGATTGGAAATTATCACCATAACCTAAGCCATGGGCAATTCCTGCTGCTATGGCATAAATATTTTTAAGCATCGCGGCATATTCAGTTCCAATGATATCATCAGTAATCTTCGTTTTAATGTAATTTCCAGATAGATGTTCGGCTACTACTTTAGCTTTTTCGGCATCACCACAAGCAATTGTTAGATAAGATAGGCGCTCTAAAGCTACTTCTTCAGCATGACAAGGACCTGTAATTACACCAATGTTATGATAAGGGATATCATATTTAAAGTGAAAATGTTCTCCTACTATCATACTCGTTTCAGGAACAATTCCTTTGATTGCAGAGAATATCACTTTGTTTTCTAAGGAAACAGCCAAGTTTTCCAATTCGCCATTTAAAAAAGCGGATGGTATAGCGAAGATAATGTAGTCGGCATAAGCCACAGCTTCGTTAATATCGCTTGTTAACTTTAATTTTTTTGTATCAAATTCAACGGAACTTAAATAATTCGGATTGTGTTTGTATGTTTTGATATGTTCAATCGCTTGTTCATTTCGCATATACCAAGAAACCTCATTAAGATTGACACATAACATTTTTGTTATCGCTGTTGCCCAGCTTCCACCACCAATAACTGCAAATTTTATTTTCCCGCTCATCTGTTTATTAAATTTAACCAAAAGTACTTAAAAATGGATTAATTAAACAAAAAATAAGTATTGATACTAAAGTTTTGTTAAGTAAAAAAAGCAAAAATTATAAAAAAATTAAATATTTTATAATTTAATACAATATAGCTATTTTTTTAACGTTGTAACTTACTATTAATTAAGTTATTTATGAATTTGGAATTAGTTAGTTTTGTTTTGGTGTTATGAAAAAGGCGTCCTATGAATTTAATTCAAGAACGCCTTTTTATTTTAAGCTGGATTTTCACCCTATGTAACTAGTAACTCATTTCAACAATAGATTTTACTTTATCTAAAGTAATATTTTGCTTTTCGCCTAAACCTTTCCAACCTCTTTCGTCAAAACGATTCACGATAAAATCAGCGGTTTTATCATAGTCTTTTGTATAATCAGATAATTTAGTATCCATTCCCATAGTATGGAAAAATTCAACTGTTTTATTGATTGCCTCGTTTGCTATTTCGTCCTCAGTTCCGGTTAAATTGAAAATACGTTTCCCGTATTGTGCCAATTTTCCTTTTTTGGTTTCAAACATAACTTTGTATAAACTAGGTGCAATTACTGCTAGAGTACGTGCATGATCAATTCCGTACATAGCAGTCAACTCATGACCAATCATATGCGTTGCCCAATCACTTGGAACTCCTTTTTGAATCAATCCGTTTAATGCCATAGTACAGCTCCACATAAAGTTAGATGCTAAAGCATAATCTTTTGGGTTTTCAACGACTTTAGGACCAACTTCGATTAAAGTTTGTAGAATTCCTTCTGCAATTCTATCTTGTAAATATCCTTCGTGTGGATAAGTCAAGTATTGCTCCATAACGTGTGTGTACGCATCAACAACACCATTTTGTAATTGTCTTTTTGGTAAAGATTGAATTACTGTTGGGTCGCAAATAGAGAACTTTGGAAACAAAGCAGAACCACCAAAAGCTAATTTCTCTTTAGTAGACTCGATTGTAACAACCGCTCCAGAATTCATTTCGCTTCCTGTTGCAGGCAAAGTTAATACTGTTCCAAAAGGCACTGCATTTTCTTTAATCAAGATACGCTTTTGTAAAATCTCGATCGGATCTCCATCATAATTAACGGCTCCAGAAATAAATTTCACACCATCAATTACAGATCCGCCACCTACTGCAAGGATGAAATCGATTTTTTGTTCTTTAACAATAGCAACCGCTTTCATTAAAGTTTCAAAATGTGGATTAGCTTCAATTCCGCTAAATTCTACAATTTCGTGTCCTTTAAGGTTATTGATTACCTGTTCGTGAATTCCGTTTTTAAAGATACTTCCACCACCGTAAGCTAATAATATTTTAGCTCCTTTTGGTACAAGATCTCCTAACTTTTCTATTTGTCCTTTTCCAAAAACTAAATTGGTAGGGTTATATAATTCGAAGTTTAACATCTTACTTGTTTTAAGTAATTAAAAGGCCCTAAAACCAGCGTTCTAAATTAGAATCATGGTCAATTAGAGCCTTATAATTTAATTGTTAATTATTTTTTTGTGTTCAATTGTTGCAATAATTTTTCAGCAACTAATTTAGAGGAAGCTGGGTTTTGACCTGTAATCAATAAACCATCTTCTACTGCGTAAGGGTGCCAATCTTCTACTTTTGAATACGTAGCTCCGTTTGCTTGTAAAGCGTCTTCTAATAAAAACGGAACAACGTCTGTTAATCCTACTGCTGCTTCTTCGGTATTAGAAAAACCAGTCAGTTTTTTTCCTTTTACTAAGAATTCTCCGTTCACTTTTACATTTTTAAGCGCTGCAGGTGAATGACAAACAAATGCTACCGGTTTTTTATTAGAATAAAAAGCAGAAATTAAATCAATTGAAGTTTTATCTGTTGCTAAATCCCATAATGGTCCGTGACCTCCAGGGTAAAATACAGCATCATAATCAGACTCTTTTACTTCAGTTAATTTATGCGTTTTGCTTAATTTTGCTTTAAGCTCTGTGTCTTTGTCAAATCTTTTAGTGTCTTCTGTTGCTGCAGATGGGTCATCACTTTTAGGGTCAATTGGTGGCTGACCTCCTAGTGGCGTCGCAATATCAATTACAACTCCTTTATCTGCTAACTCATAATATGGTGCTGCAAATTCTTCAACCCAAAATCCTGTTTTTTCTCCCGTGTTCCCTAAATCTGAATGACTAGTTAGAACGAATAATACTTTTTTCATCTTTGTTTTTTTTGTTTTTTGCGCAGTTGCTGTAAAACAACCTACCGTTAATACTATTAATGCAAATAATGCGACTTTTTTCATTTTGTTATTTTGATTATACAAATTTACGGCGAATATGTTATTAGTAAAAATAATTTAAATTATGTTTGTGATAAATATATTTATATCATGGTTAATCTAGAATGGTACAGAACGTTCAAATCTGTTTATAAAAACGGAAACTTTTCTCTTGCTGCTAAAGAACTTTTTATTAGTCAACCAGCTGTTAGTCAACAAATGTCAATGCTGGAGGCGCATGTCGGTTATAAATTGTTTAACAGAAAGTCCAAGGGGGTGGAGCCAACAGAATACGCTAAGTTACTCAATAACTTAATCATTGAAGCTTTAGACCGGCTAGAAAATGTGGAAAATGGTTTTCGAGCCAAAGCAGTGAACACGAATCAGTTAATATCTGTAGGGATTTCTAAACACCTATTCAGTAGCGTAGGAAGTTCATTACTTTCTAAATTTGATTATATTGATTTTAGTTTTCATGAAAACGAAATGCTTTTTGAATTGGTTGATACAAAAAAACTAAATTTTGCAGTTGTAACTAAAAAGTACGACACCTTCGATACCGTTCAGGAGAAGTTGGGAGAGATCAAACAGATAATCATAGGTTCTCCAAATATTGATGTCTCAGAAGTAAAGTCTAAAATCAAAGTCAAAGATTTCACTGAAGTGGAGCATTGGTTAAACAAACAAAAGTGGTACAGCCATGATTCGGGGATCCCGCATATAAAGTTATTTTGGCTATATGTTTTTAACAAGAAGCGGCCATCGATGATTCCTAATTACATTGTTCCTTCTGAATATGAGATGATGGAAGCGCTTTCAAAAAACACAGGAGTTTCAGTAGTGTGGAATTGCAATGCGAAGGCATTTATTTACGATAAAAAATTACAAAAGATATGGGATAGTAAGCAAATGCCCGCTACGGAAGTTTTTTTGTTATCGGGTAAAAATGATACTCTTACTGCCGCTTTTCAAATTATTGAAGCAGAATTGAAAAAGGTATTGGAGTGATTACTTCTTGTAAAAATTATTATGATCAATGTATTCCCAAACCTTAGCGGGTAAAAGGGGCTGAATATTTTTGCCTTCTTTAATGTTGTTTCGAATAAAAGTAGAAGAAATCTCAACTATAGGAGCATTGATTAATTGTACTTTCGGGTGATTTTTCAGTTCTAGATTTTCAGGTTCAGATGAAATACGTGGATAGACGTAGATGGCGTGATTTTGCAAAATGACTTCGTAATTTTTCCACTTATACAAGGACTTTAAGTTGTCCTCTCCCATAATCAATGAAAATTCATGATCGGGAAATTTCTCTTCCAGGTGAACTAGTGTGTTTACCGTATAATTAGGCTGCGACAATTTGAATTCAATATCAGAGGGTTGCAATTTGGGAAAATCCTCGGTAGCAAGATGCACCATTTGTAGCCGATGGTAGTCATCAAGCAAGGTGCTTTTTTTCTTCAAAGGGTTATGTGGGGTAACAACTAACCAAACCTGATCTAAGTCGGCATTTTCAGCCATATGATTGGCGATAATTAGATGCCCAACATGGATGGGGTTAAAAGTTCCGAAATACAATCCTATTTTCATAAATATTTTGTTTCACAGAGAATCGCAAAGTACTCCCTAAGACGCACAAAGTAAAAGATACTATTTAGCGTGTCTCTTTTTTTTCTTTGTGAGTCTCTGCGTAATAGTTTTTATTTTACAAAATTCCGTACTAGCTCAACTGCTTCTTCAAGAGCAATAGCCAAATCATAGTTTTTTATAATAACGTCAAATTGCGGGGCAGTAGCCAACTCAACGGAAGCTTTAGCGATTCGCATATTGATTTTATCTTCACTTTCAGTGGAGCGTTCTTTTAGTCTTCTTTTTAATTCATCTACGCTGGGAGGTTTTACGAATACAGCGAGTGTTTCTTCTGGGAATTTGTGTTTAATACGAAGTCCACCAACGACATCAATATCAAAAATTACATTTTTTCCTTTGGCCCAGATGCGATCTACTTCACTTTTTAAAGTCCCGTAGAAATTGTCTCTGTATACTTCTTCCCATTCCAGAAAGTCGTCATTCTTGATGTGTTGTTTGAACTCTTTAGTAGACATGAAATAGTAATCTTTTCCACTTACTTCCTCGCCTCTAGGATCACGAGAAGCTGCTGAAATTGAGAATTCTAAATTCAGACCTTCTTGGTTTAATAAATGTCTGACGATGGTCGTTTTTCCGGATCCTGAAGGTGCCGAAAACACGATTAATTTTCCTCCTTTGTTCATTGTACTATTTTTATGCTTTCCTGAAAGGATTTAAAAAACCTTGCAGGTATAATTTAACGTTGTAAATCGAGAGCTGTTATATCGATTCTCTAGAATTGAATATTACAACACGTTCAAAACTTGTTCCTTGATTTTTTCTAATTCGTCTTTCATCTGAACGACTAATTTCTGCATTTGTGCATGATTGGATTTAGATCCCATCGTATTAATTTCACGCCCCATCTCCTGAGTAATGAAACCTAGTTTTCTACCGTTAGCTTCCGTTCCGTTTATAGTCTCTAAGAAATAATCTAGGTGATTTGTCAAACGTACTTTCTCTTCTGTGATATCTAGTTTCTCCAAATAATAGATTAATTCTTGCTCAAAACGATTTTCATCTACATTTACTTTCAACTCATCAATAGCAGTTTGTAAACGGTCTTTTATAGCTTGAACGCGTTCTGGATCTAATGCTAAAGCTTCAGTCATATATTGACGAATGTTCCCGATGCGCAATTGAAATTCTTTTTCTAGTGAAAGCCCTTCGTCTCTTCTAAAAGTCTTAATGTTATTTAAGCTTTCTTCGATTACGATTTTAATTTGAGCCCAGTCATTTTCATCAATTTCGTCACGCTCAATTTTTAAAGCATCCGGCATTCTCACTGCCATTTTCATCAACTCTGTTTCATCAGCATCTGCATAAACGGCTTTCAATTGATTGATATATGCTTTTACGATTGGCACATTCACTTTGGTAGTTGTTTGTTCAGCGGTACTTTCGATAAAAATAGAAAAATCTACTTTTCCTCTTTCAAGCGTAGACGCAATTTGAGTGCGTAAACCCAATTCCATTTCGCGGTAAAGAGAAGGCATTCTCACGTTTAGATCTAAACCTTTACTGTTTAAAGATTTTACTTCTACTGTTATTTTTTTGGTTGGTAATTGAATAGTTGCTTTACCAAAACCTGTCATTGATTGTATCATATATTTTTCTAAAAGAGTTCAAAGGTAGTAAAAAAAATCCCCCTAACCCCCGAAGGGGGAATCCGAGCGCTGTAACCATTTGGTTTTTCAAGATGTAAAAATATAGATTTCAGATCTTAATGAAAAGGCAGTTTTATTTTTAAAAATAGCTGTAATTATGTAGGGAATTATTTCTACCCAATTTTTTCAAGTTTAGTCTCCCCCTCCTTCGGAGGGGGCTGGGGGGAGGACGTCACCATATATACACCCACAAATATCAATAGCGCCGAAATTATTTTCACCAGACTCAATTCGTCCTTACCTAAACCAATGGCAAATATCGTAGCAAAAAGCGGTTGGAGATAAATAAAAACAGCAACGGTTGTTGGTTTCAATTCTTTCATGGTAATTAGGTTTAGCAAATAGGTAATAAAGGTGGAGATGACCACTACAAATCCTATTTTCCAATACACCAATGTGGGTACTACTGCCCAATCTGTTGCTTCAAATTGGCTCCAGCCAAAAGGCAATACCATTAAAAAACCGAATAAATAAATCCATTTCACAAAGGTGAACGCATTGTATTTATCCATTAATTTCTTTACGATTATCAAGTAAAAACCATAGGAAACGGCATTTACAAAAACCAGTATATTACCGAGACTTGCATTTGTAGCGCTACCAATGGAACGGCCGTATAATATAAGAGATCCCGTTCCTATCAATCCTAAAATAATCCCTATCACCATGCGTTTTCGCATACGTTCTTTCATGATAATAGCCGAAAGAACGAGTACAATCATTGGGGTGGTCACCATTATTACAGATGCCGAGATAGGAGAAGTAAGGCTTAATCCCTTGAAAAAAGTAAGCATGTTAAAGGCAACCCCAAAGAATGCAGCAGCAATAATACGCGGAAAATCGTTAAAGGCTATTTTTTCCTTTGGCATAAAAAGCCAAGAAAGCCAGAACAAAAGCATAGCGCCACTTACTCTTAATAAAATAAAACCATAAGCATCGATGTACTGTGGCATTACGTCTTTTGCTATGGTAAAAGTAACCCCGTAAATTACGGAAACAATGGTAGCGCCAAACAGCGCTACATTCCTTTTAGACATTAGCCAACGCTTTCATTACTTGAAGCATGTTTTGTTGAGTTCCACCCACGTAAACAGCATTGTTAATGACAAAAACAGGTCGGCTCAAAAAAGTGTAATGTTCTAAAATGTATTTTTTATAATCTTCCTCAGTCAAGGATTTGTCTTTCAAATTCATCGACTTATACAATTGGGCTTTTTTACTAAACAAGGCTTCGTAACTTCCTGAAAGTTGGTACATTTCCTCTAGTTCGTCTGTTGTTAGTGGGTCTTGTTTGATGTCACGAAACACAAGGTCATTTCCTTTTGGCAATGATTTTATAATTTTTCTACAAGTATCGCAGGAAGCGATGTAATATATTTTGTTCATAATAAGATGCATTTTCTTTGTGCAAAGAAAATTCATTTGAGACGGAAAATGATTATTTTTATCAAAAAATTAGAAAAATGCAGCAAACACTAGACGTTACCAGAACAAGTAGAAACATACTTTCTCAAATGCTGGGGGGGTATACATTGGAACAATTGAATAAAATTCCGGAAGGATACAACAATAACTTGATTTGGAATATTGCCCATGTAGTTGTCGTTCAACAGATGTTGGTTTACAAACTATCTGGAATTCCTATGATGATTTCAGACGAAATGGTTGAGAAATATAAAAAAGGAAGCAAGCCAGAACATATAGCAACTCAAGCTGAGGTCGATGAACTCAAGCTGTTACTTCTTGAAACCATCAATCAAACGGAAACCGATTTAGAAAGTAAAATCTTTATCAATTATCAGGAATACCCAACATCTGCCGGGATTGTGCTAAAAAGCGCTTCAGATGCGATCGCTTTCAACGACTTTCACGAAGGGCTGCACATTGGAATTATAATGAGCATCCGTAAATTTATTTAGGAGAATTAGGAGCTAATCCCGCTTTTCATTACAACCTCTCACGCTCCACCCTTTTTTTCTAAGCTATAAAAGGAGCTTCCGCTGGTCGCTCTTTTCTACCAGATAAAATAGGGCGGAGTGCAAGAGGGTTTCCACTTCAATCGGGGCTAGGTGTTTTGTGGGAGTTTCGTGTTTTGGATATTTGGAAATTAAACGTAATAAAATATTGGTGCTGTTTACTGCTAAAATCACAAATAAATGTTCGGGGTACGTATCTTAGTCAGTATATTTTATTTCTTTATACTTTTTAAAATAGATATAAGTTCCAGATGCTAAGACAATTATACTTGCGACCCAAATGTAGTAACCTTGCCTAATTGATAAAATTTTTCCAGAAGTCCCGCTTTCTGCTGCAAGTATAGAATCCCAAGAATAGAATGAAATCGCAAGAAACCCTGCTATAAAAGCGAATTTTACAGCTATAGCTTTATCCATTATTAAACAAAACATTGTGATAAGACATAAAGGATTTGCCAGCCAAATTATCCACTCTAGGAGACCGCCACCTAAAATAGCAATACTGCCCATCAAAAAGCACGATAATGACGTCATAATTTGTACACCTTGATATTTATATGAAAACGCATCGAAAGTCAACGATGTAACAAATATTGAGAGACTCAGTACAATAAGCAATATCTTAAACAAACTTTTTCTCATAGATTTTTGTTTTAATTTCTAAGAGCTCGAAACCTTTCAAGTTTGTGTTTTTTCATTCCTCCAATAACTTTAAAACCAAGTATTAAAACGTAAATTATTTCAAATTCAAATAGTCATTGACTTCCTTATAAGTCAACAATAATTCTTTTGTTCCTTCAGCATAAGAGGCAACTTCATAGGGATTGTAAAATAAAAGCAGTCCTTTATCGGTATAAAATATGTTTTGAGGTAAATGAAAAGTATCATCTTCAAACATTAATCCCGTTTGATTAATAGATCCTTTTTCGGGAACTTTATATTTGTTTCTGAATTCCTTTTCGGCGAAAGCCTTAAAGGCATTTCTATCCTTAAATAACTGATGCTGCAAGATTGTTTTCCCGGTATTAGGGTCAAACAGTAAAGAACGGATTCCTTGATAGCCATGAGCTCCGCCCGTATAGGTGTAGTGTTTAATTTCGATATTAATGATGCTCTCAGACACATATTTTACTTCGCCATCAATCTTCGCCTCCCAACCAAAGGAATCTTTTGGAAAATCCTTTTGTAATTGCTCGTACGAATCGATGAACGAACTGACTAATCCTTTGTAGTCAGTCGAAGTGTAAGGCTTTTCTCCAAAGTACACGATCTGTTTTAAAACAGAGAATACTTTTTTATTGATGCTGTCGGCGACTATTGGGACGTCTTTGGCAATAGGAATTCGCACACTGATATGAGGACAATTATCCTTGCAGGCCAAACGTGTTTTTTTCTCAAAAGTCTGATTTTCAAAAACCAGTTCTTTTTCACAACGGGCAAAAAGAAAGAATACGGATGCAAAAAGGATGTAGTTTTTCATCTCAAAATGTGTTAATTAAATACAAAGGTAGCAACTTGCACCTTTCTAAGAATAAATTAATGGGTAAGTTTGTAAAACCATCAAAATTGAAAATTAAAAGACATGAAATTCAATACTAAAACAATACACGGCGGGCAGCAGCATGATCCAAGTACAGGGGCGGTTATGCCACCAGTATATCAAACGACTACATTTGCACAAACAAGTCCGGGGCAACCTATTGGGGATTATGAATACAGTAGAACTGCAAACCCTACAAGGTCGGCTTTAGAAAATGCTTTGGCGAGTTTAGAGAATGGTGCAAGAGGATTAGCTTTTTCATCTGGGTTAGCGGCAACAGATTGTTTGATGCGAGGATTGAAAGCAGGTGATGAAGTTATTGCTATGGATGACCTGTACGGAGGAACTTATAGATTGTTTACAAAAATATATAGAGATTCAGGGATAATATTCCATTTTGTAGATATGAATGACATGGAAAAATTCAAGTCATTGATTAATGAAAACACTCAATTAGTTTGGGTTGAAACGCCAACGAATCCTATGATGAAATTGGTAGATATCGAAGCAATTGCTAAAATCACAAAACAGAATAAAGTGCTTTTTGCCGTTGATAATACTTTCGCAACACCGTATTTACAGAATCCATTGGATTTAGGTGCAGATATCGTTATGCATTCAGCAACAAAATACCTTGCAGGACATTCTGATGTTATGGCGGGAGCTTTGATTATGAAAGACGAAGAATTAGGGAAACAAATGCATTTTCAACAATTTGCAACTGGAGCTACATTGGGGCCCATGGATAGCTTTTTAGTACTGAGAGGAATAAAAACATTGCATTTAAGAATGCAAAGACATTGTGAAAATGGAGAAAAAATAGCTGAATTTTTGAACAATCATCCAAAAGTTAAAACGGTGTATTACCCTGGCTTGACAACTAATCCATTTCATGAGCTTGCTAAAAAGCAAATGCGTGGTTTTGGCGGAATGGTTTCTTTCAATTTTGTATCAGGTAAAAAAGAAGATGCAATTGATTTTCTTGAAAAAATAAAAATATTCACTTTGGCGGAATCTTTAGGTGGAGTAGAGTCGCTGGCAAATTACTCGGTAATGATGGCCCACGCATCGATTCCGGAAGACAAAAGAAAGGAAATTGGAATTACTGATGATTTAGTTCGATTAAGCGTAGGTATTGAAGATGCAGACGATTTAATCGAAGACTTAAAACGAGCACTAGCATAAATTCTAGACTAGTTCTTCGTAGTTGCCGAGTGTTAAGTATAAAAGCCCAATTCTAAAATTTAGAATTGGGCTTTTATTTATAAATGCTTTATGGCTATTGCAAGTAGTAAATGTATCCAACATTAAGCCAGACTAACCAGTCGTTGGCTTTGTTTTCTTTGTAAATAGCAGGATTCGGATTTAAACCATCTACCCAGTTGGAGAAAAAATATTGAAATCTCAAATCGATCATTAAATCTCGTAATGGGGTTAATTTATAACGGGTCCCTACACTGGTAACGACAGACCAAACCGTACCACCTTCGGTCGAAAATCCATAAGGGCGATTGTCAGTTGGAGTTAAATATTTTGGAAATGTAGTAAGCGGTGTACCTAAAGGTCCTAATGTAGAATGGGCTTCGGCATTGTAGTAGCTAAATTGACCTCCAAGACTTACAAACGGTCCCAAACTACCTATTCTTGAGGTGAAGTCGCGAATACTAAACGGAAAATACTCTAGTTGCATACCTATATTAGTAACTGCTGTGCTTCCTTTCATCGCTCTCAATTGGTTTGCGCCAAGACTAGTGCGATCGGGAGTTACCCATTCTCCAAAATGTTCTAAGCTAGTTTTATTATAAGACAATTCACTTCTAAGTTTGAAGTGATCGTTAAAATATGTTTCAGGGGTATAACAGTTACATTCTGCTGTATAGGAAAAATTTATATAATGAATAATCCCAATTCCTATACCGGTATTCCCGGCATTTGTATTTAAATCATATCGCTGTCCATAGTCCGATTGAAAAGCTACTGGACCAGCTATAATCCCTACTTCATGCGAAAATCCGAATTGCGCATTTGAATTAAATGAAAAGCCAAATAAGACAAATAAAAAAATAGAGAGGTGTTTGAGCATTTTTGGTTAAAATTTCAAGTCCTGACAAATATATAAAAAACATCATTCATCCCTTAAAAATAAATTTAAAAATAAATAATTAAAAGCTAAATTGCTTAAGAAAAGTACAACGTTTTTCAATAAAAGGCAACTTCAAATCCTGATTTTTTAAAGAATGATTGATAAAAAGATAATTCACCAAGATATAGTGAAATATTATTAAGAAATATTCTAAGAACTCGTATCTTTGTTGTCACTAACGAAAACGTTTTCTTAAACGTTAATAATCTAAGAATCATGTCACAAAGTATTACTACTTTTATTGAAGAGGTTACTAAAAAAAACCCAAACGAGCCAGAATTTTTGCAGGCAGTTTTAGAAGTTGCTGAAACAGTAATTCCTTTCATTGAAGAAAATAAAAAATACCAAAACAAAATGCTTTTGGAGAGAATGGTTGAGTCTGATCGAATCATTATGTTTCGTGTAGCTTGGATTGATGATAAAGGGGCTACTCAAGTAAATAGAGGATACCGTATTCAAATGAACTCTGCTATAGGACCATATAAAGGAGGACTTCGTTTTCACCCTTCTGTGAACCTAAGCATCTTGAAGTTCTTGGCTTTCGAACAAACTTTTAAAAACAGCTTAACTACATTGCCAATGGGTGGTGGAAAAGGTGGAGCTGATTTTGATCCAAAAGGGAAATCAGATAATGAAGTAATGCGTTTTTGCCAAAGTTTCATGACTGAATTGTCTAAGCATATTGGAGCAAATACGGATGTACCTGCTGGTGATATCGGTGTTGGAGGAAGAGAAGTTGGATTCATGTTTGGTCAATATAAAAGACTAAGAAATGAATTTACAGGAGTTTTAACTGGTAAAGGAATTTCTTTCGGAGGTTCATTAATCAGACCTGAAGCTACAGGATACGGAGCAGTTTATTTTGCACAAAGTATGTTAGAAACGAAAGGAAATAGTTTTGCAGGTAAAACAGTTGTTGTTTCTGGTTCAGGAAACGTTGCACAATATGCTACTGAAAAAGCAACTCAATTAGGTGGTAAAGTAGTAACTATGTCGGATTCGGCTGGATACATCTACGATGCTGACGGTATTGATGCTGATAAACTAGCACACGTGATGGAAATTAAAAATGAATTGAGAGGAAGAATTAGTGACTATGTTACTAAATATCCAAACGCTAAATATTTCGCAGGGAAACGTCCATGGGAAGTGAAATGTGATATTGCATTACCTTGTGCAACTCAAAATGAATTGAACGAAGACGAAGCTAAAGCTTTAGTGGCAAACGGATGTATTTGTGTGGCTGAAGGAGCTAACATGCCTACAACACCAGATGCTGTTTTAGTGTTTCAAAATGCTAAATTGTTATTTGCTCCAGGAAAAGCATCTAATGCAGGTGGAGTTGCAACTTCAGGTTTAGAGATGTCTCAAAACTCTTTAAGATTAAGCTGGTCTTCTGAAGAAGTAGATGAAAAATTAAAAGGAATTATGCTTGCTATTCATGCTTCATGTGTGCAGTACGGTAAGGATGCTTCAGGATATGTTGACTACGTAAAAGGAGCTAACATTGCTGGATTTGTAAAAGTAGCTGACGCTATGCTTGCTCAAGGAGTGGTATAAATCTTTTTTTAAATAAATTAAATGCCTTCTGCCATCTCGATACTTCGAGATTGGGTAGAAGGCATTTTTTTTGATTAGAACAAAAACCGAATACTTTCGTTTGTGCTATATTTGTGAATCATAAGTACCATTTATAATGAAAAAAATATTTTATAGCCTTCTAATTTTACTACTCACCCAAATGGGTTTTTCCCAAAATAATTTGTTGTGGCAGGGCTATTTTTCATATAATGAGATTAAAGATGTTTCAGCCTCTTCTACTACAATCTTTGCTGCCTCAGAAAATGCTTTGTTTTCGAAAAACACAACTGACAATCAAATAAAAACAACCAATACAGTTGATGGGCTTTCAGGCCAAACGATAAGCTCTCTTTACTATAGCGCTATTTTTAATAAAACATTAATCGGTTATGAAAACGGACTTATGATCGTGATCAATGAATCTGATGGTAGCATGTTGAAAGTGGTTGATATTATCAATAAACAACTTCCTGCAAACATGAAAAAAGTAAATCATTTCATGGAGTTTGATGGGATTGTATATGTTTCCTGTGACTTTGGTATTGTTCAATTTGATTTAAAAAGTATGCTTTTTGGTGATACCTATTTCATTGGCGATGAAGGTGCAGAAATAAGTGTCAGACAAACGGCAGTTCATAACGGATCTATTTATGCTGCCACTGATAATGGCGTTCGACGTGCTGCAATTTCAAGTAAAAATTTAAATGACTACAAGCAATGGGAGTTGGTGACAACCGGAAGTTGGTCTGGTATAGAAGTTTTTGGAACGGAGCTAATTGCAGTTAATAATTCGGGAAATGTAAATAAATACAATGCAAATACAAATTCGTTTGTGGGCTTTACCACACTATCTCAGCCTGCACTGGACATACGGGCTAATGGAACTTATTTAATCTTAACTACCGCTGCCAATGTTTACGTATATAGCAAACAATTGATTTTAGTACGCCAAATAAATAACAATCAAATACCAGATTATATTCCTGTTTTTAGTTGTGCCACAAGTATTAATGATGTGATTTACATTGGAACAAAAGAAAATGGTTTGCTAACCACAACAATCGCCACCGTTTCTGTTTTTGAAAACACAACCCCTATGGGGCCTTCAAGAAATAATATTTTTGCCTTTCAAACAACATCAAGTTCCTTGTGGGCAGTTTATGGTGACTATGATTTTGCTTATAACCCATATGACTTAGATAGCTATGGTATTAGTAAATACAGTCAGTCCGGATGGTTAAATATTCCTTATAAATCAGTTTTAGGAACGAAATCAATTTGTAGAATAACGGTGAATCCAAATAAAGAGGATGAAGTATATGCCAGTTCGTTCTTTTCGGGATTATTAAAAATAGAAGCGGACAAGCCTAGCTTTTTATATAATCAAACCAATAGCGGTTTAGAATCGTTAAGTTTTGTTGGTCCTAATTATTTTGATGTTCGAATAAACGGAGCCGCATTTGATAAAAACGGAGCTTTTTGGGTTACAAACAGCCGGGTAAAAAATGGATTAAAAGTATTGAAAACTAGTGGGGACTGGCAGAGTTTTTCGACAGACAATATATTAGACGCCAGTGAAGACAATAGTTTTGGTAGAATGGTTATTGATAAGAACGGGACTAAATGGATGGCGACAAATAGAGATGGTGTCGTTGGTTTTAACGAAAGTAATAATACGTTCAAAAAAATTACGATGGGTACTGACAAAGGAAATTTGCCAGCTTCAGATGTTAGGGCTTTGGCTATAGATAATCGAAATCAACTGTGGATAGGGACGATAAAGGGTTTACGAGTATTGTCTAACGTGGGGAGTTTTCAAACCGCGGATCAACTAACGGCTAATCCTATAATTATATTAGATGACAACCTTGCTCAAGAATTACTTTATGAGCAATTTATCACAGATATTTCAGTCGATGGGGCAAACAATAAATGGATAGGTACTGCAGATTCTGGTTTGTTTATGGTATCGGCGAACGGTCAAGAGACGAAATATCATTTTACGATAAACAATTCACCTTTGCCAAGTAATGTTATTAATGACATTGATATAAATAGTACAACTGGCGAAGTTTTTATCGCGACAGCCAAAGGGCTGATTTCATTTAAAGGCATTGCAACAGCAGCAAGTGAAGACTTAAGTAATGCTTATGTTTACCCAAACCCAGTGCGGCCTGAATATGACGGAACGGTAAAAATCGCTGGATTAATCAATAAAGCGAATGTGAAAATCACTGATATTGCGGGTAATTTAGTGTATGAAGTTATTTCAGAAGGAGGTACAATAGAATGGGACACAACCGCTTTTGGGAAATACAAGGTGGCTTCGGGGGTGTATATGATTTTCATATCGGCGCAAGACGGAGTGGAAACCAAAGTTAAAAAAGTGATGATAATCAGATAGGTTTCAGGTGCTAGGTGTTAGTGTCTTCAAAACCAACACCTAAAACCTAAAATCCAATACCTAAAAAATGCAAGTCAAAACAAAAGCGATAGTTCTTTCATCGATAAAATTCCAGGAAAAAAGCTTGATTGTAAAATGCTTTACTCAATCGCATGGATTAAAGTCTTACTTCGTTCGTGATGCGTTTTCTGGACGAAAATCAAACCAAAAAATAGCCTATTTCCAACCGTTGTCTATTCTCGAAATAGAAGCAGTACATAAGAACAAAGGCACTTTGGAGAATTTTAAAGAAATAAAAATAAGTACACCCTTTCAAACAATACACTCCGATATTTACAAGAGCACGATTGTGATGTTTATTTCTGAAGTTTTGCATCATTCGATCCACGAAGAAGAAAAAAACGAATCGCTTTTTGACTTTCTAGAAGCTGCATTGCTTTGGCTTGATAACCACGATGAAATAGCTAATTTTCATTTGATTTTAATGCTGGAAACTACAAAGTACTTAGGTTTTTACCCCGATATTTCTGATATGGATATGCCTTTTTTTGAAATGACAAATGGTGTTTTTACTCCCTTTCATGCCATTAGCTCCTTGACCGCGCATGAAACAAATTTGTTTAAAAAACTCATCACTTTACGATTTGATAATGACCAAAAAGTATTCCACGTTATTGAAAGACAGCTGGTTTTGAAAATCCTTATTGATTATTATATGATGCATCTTGATGGCTTCAAAAAACCAAAATCAGTAGAGGTTCTAAAAGAGGTTTTTTCATAAAAACCTACAAATTGAATAGTTTAATGGATGGTTTGCCGAATTGTACTATTACATTCAGCTATTTATGCTTTACTTTTCTTTGTTTTATTCAAAATTCCTTACTTTCGCACATCGATTAAAGAAAAGGATAAAATGAGCACAAAATTTACTGAATACAAAGGACTTGACTTACCAACTGTAGCATCAGAAGTACTAGATTTTTGGAAAAAAGAAAACATCTTTGAGAAAAGTGTAACTACACGTGAAGGGAATACTCCTTACGTATTTTTTGAAGGTCCGCCTTCGGCAAATGGATTACCGGGAATTCACCATGTAATGGCACGCGCCATCAAAGATATTTTTTGCAGATATAAAACACAAAAAGGATTCCAAGTTAAGCGTAAAGCAGGTTGGGATACTCACGGATTACCTGTGGAATTAGGTACCGAGAAAGAATTAGGTATTACAAAAGAAGATATAGGAAAGTCTATTTCCATCGAAGAATATAACGAGGCTTGTAAAAAAACCGTAATGCGTTATACTGATGTATGGAATGATTTGACTGAAAAAATGGGCTATTGGGTAGATATGGAAGATCCATATGTGACTTATAAACCTAAATATATGGAAACGGTTTGGTGGTTGCTTAAACAAATCTATAATAAAGATTTGATGTACAAAGGCTACACCATTCAACCTTATTCTCCAAAAGCAGGAACAGGATTGAGTTCGCACGAAGTGAATCAGCCAGGAAGTTATAGAGATGTAACTGACACAACGGTTGTAGCGCAATTCAAAGTTTTGGAGTCGTCAAGAGAACTATTATGTTCGAAGTTTTATGATTATATCAGTTCAAAAAATCTACAACATTATAAATTATCAGTTTTAGATCTTGATGAGGTTTATTTCTTGGCTTGGACAACAACGCCATGGACTTTGCCGTCAAATACAGCTTTGACTGTAGGTCCAAAAATTGAGTATGTTTTAGTCAAAACCTTCAATCAATATACGTTTTCATTAACGAATGTCGTTTTGGCTAAGAATTTAGTTGGAAAACAATTCGGGAAAGGATTTTATGAAAGTAAAGACCTTACTGATTTTGAAAATTATAAAGAAGGAGATAAAAAAATTCCATACCAGATCCTTGCAGAATGCAAAGGGGCTGATTTAGTTGGGATTCGTTACGAGCAATTGTTGCCATTCGCATTGCCTTATCAAAACCCAGAAAATGCTTTTAGAGTAATTTCAGGAGATTTTGTTACAATCGAGGACGGAACAGGAATTGTACATACAGCACCAACTTTTGGTGCAGATGATGCAAAAGTAGCGAAAGAAGCAACACCAGAAGTTCCGCCATTATTGGTTTTGGATGAAAGTGGTACTCCGGTTCCATTAGTAGATTTACAAGGAAAATTCACTTCACATATGGGCGAATATGCTGGTAAATATGTAAAAAACGAATATTATGAAGATGGTGAAGCGCCAGATCGTTCTATTGATGTAGAACTTGCAATTCGTTTAAAAGAAGAAAATAAAGCATTCAAAGTAGAGAAATATGTCCACAGTTACCCACATTGTTGGAGAACGGACAAACCAATTTTATACTATCCGCTTGACTCTTGGTTTATAAAAATCACTGAGGTGAGAGACAGAATGTTTGACCTGAACGAAACGATTAACTGGAAACCAAAATCGACAGGAGAAGGTCGTTTTGGAAACTGGATAAAAAATGCCAATGACTGGAATTTATCTCGTTCAAGGTTCTGGGGAATCCCATTGCCAATCTGGAGAACAGAAGACAAACAAGAAGAAATTCTAATAGGTTCAGTAGAGGAGTTATACAACGAAATAGAAAAGTCAATTCAGGCCGGATTCCAAAAAGAGAACCCTTTCAAAGGATTCGAAATAGGAAATATGGACGAAGAAAACTATGATTTAATTGATTTACATAAAAATGTAGTCGATGAAATCACCTTAATTTCTGCTTCTGGGAAACCAATGACGCGTGAAGCTGATTTGATTGACGTTTGGTTTGATAGTGGATCTATGCCATATGCACAATGGCATTATCCTTTTGAAAACAAAGATAAAATTGACGAGAATAAAGATTTTCCGGCTGATTTCATTGCTGAAGGCGTGGATCAAACCCGTGGATGGTTTTATACTTTACACGCGATTGCGACTTTGGTTTTTGATAAAGTAGCCTATAAAAATGTAGTTTCAAATGGATTAGTCTTAGACAAAAATGGACAAAAAATGTCTAAACGTTTAGGAAATGCAGCAGATCCTTTTGAAACATTAGCTGAATACGGTCCGGATGCCACAAGATGGTATATGATATCGAATGCAAATCCTTGGGACAATTTGAAATTTGACCTTGAGGGAATTGCTGAGGTTCGCAGAAAATTCTTTGGAACCTTATACAATACGTATTCGTTCTTTAGTTTGTATGCTAACATCGACGGATTTAAATATGAGGAAGCTGAAATTCCATTAAATGAGCGACCTGAAATTGATCAATGGATTATTTCAGAATTGAATACATTGATAAAAGATGTAGATGGTTTCTATGCTGATTATGAGCCTACAAAAGCAGCTCGTGCCATTTCTGATTTCGTACAAGAAAATCTAAGTAACTGGTATGTTCGTTTATGCAGAAGACGTTTTTGGAAAGGCGAGTATGCACAGGATAAAATTGCGGCTTACCAAACATTATATACCTGTTTATTAACGATAAGTAAATTAGGAGCTCCTATTGCGCCTTTCTTTATGGACAAGCTTTACAGAGACTTAACTTTAGCAACACAGTCAGAAAAATTTGACAGTGTACATTTGGCAGAGTTTCCAAAACACGTTGAAAACTTTGTTAATAAATTGTTAGAGAGTAAAATGCAGAAAGCACAAACTATCTCGTCATTAGTTTTATCACTCCGTAAAAAGGAAATGATTAAGGTGCGTCAACCTTTACAAAAGGTAATGATTCCGGTACTTGACGAGAAGCAAAGGCATGAAATTGAAGCAGTTTCTGACCTTATAAAAGCGGAGGTAAATGTTAAAGAAATCTTATTTTTAGATGATGCCTCTGGAGTTTTAGTGAAGCAAATTAAGCCAAATTTCAAGACGCTAGGGCCTCGTTTCGGAAAAGACATGGGGTTGATTTCCAAAGAGATACAGGGTTTTTCTGCTGAAAAAATCAATCAATTGGAGAGCAATGGAACCTTAGAGCTTGTTATTGCTGGAAAAAGCATAACTTTAACAATAGAAGATGTGGAAATTTCGTCCCAAGATATTGAAGGATGGTTGGTTGCTAACTCTAATGGAATAACGGTTGCGCTTGACATTGTTATTTCTCCGGAATTGAAAAAAGAAGGAATTGCAAGAGAGTTAGTGAACAGAATTCAGAACATCAGAAAGGATTCGGGATTTGAAGTGACGGATAAAATAAAAGTGCATTTGCAAAAAAATGACATTTTGGAAGAGGCGGTAAAACCGAATGTGGACTATATTAAATCAGAAACACTAACAGAAGAATTGGTTTTTGAAGATAGTATCAGTGATGGAATTGAAATAGAATTTGACGACGTACAAACGAAAATATTAATTACAAATAATTAGATTATGGTAGAGGCACCAACAAGATACTCTGACGCTGATTTGGCAGAGTTCAAAGAGATAATTCTAAATAAAATTCACAAAGCACAGTTTGATTTAGATTTGATTAAGAGTGCTTACATGAATGATTTGAATAATGGAACTGATGATACATCACCTACATTCAAAGCATTTGAGGAAGGTAGTGAATCTATGTCTAAAGAGGCAAACTCACAGTTAGCGATCCGTCAGGAGAAGTTTATCCGTGATTTAAAAAATGCATTATTCCGTGTAGAGAATAAAACATACGGTGTATGTAGAGTTACAGGTAAGCTAATCAGCAAAGATCGATTAAAAATTGTTCCTCATGCAACCATGAGTATAGAAGCTAAAAACTTGCAACGATAAGAAATTTAAAATTTCAATAGTAAAATTCCAAATTCCAATAATAACTTATAAAATTATTGGGATTTGGAATTTATTTTTTAGAATTTAACTACTTTTGCGCCACTTAAAATTTATAAAATGTCATTACGAAAAGCGTATCTACTTATCTTCATTATATTAATCGTTGATCAAGTTTCGAAAATATATGTCAAAACTAGTTTTGTATTAGGAGAAGAAGTGGAAGTTTTTAGATGGTTCAAGATTCTATTCATCGAAAATGAAGGAATGGCATGGGGTACTGAAATTCCAGGAACCTACGGTAAATTAATTCTAACACTATTTAGACTAGTTGCTGTTGGTGGAATTGGGTATTGGTTGTGGGACTCAGTTGAGAAGAAACACAGTTCAAATTATTTGATAGTAGCGATCGTACTAATACTTGCAGGAGCTTTCGGGAACATAATTGACTCTGTTTTTTACGGTGTGATTTTTGACGATAGCCACTCTCAATTAGCCACGTTATTTTCAGATCAGCCCTATGGTACTTATTTTCATGGTAAAGTAGTAGATATGTTTTATTTTCCGTTTTGGCATGGAACCCTGCCTAGCTGGTTGCCTCTTTGGGGTGGTAAAGATTTTACTTTTTTCAATGCCATTTTCAATGTAGCTGATATGGCCATTTCTACAGGTGTAGGGATATTAATATTTTTCAATAAAAAAGCGTTTCATAAGAGTTAGACTTAAAAACTCAGATAAAAAAAAGACCAATTCAAATACTGAGTTGGTCTTTTTTTATTATTTATTATGCCCTGGAGCATAATATTTTGCGCTTTTACTGCCATTAATCTTTTTGGCTTGCCCAGGTGGAATTCTTTTTGCTTTATAATTTGACTTGTGTGTTGTGGTTCTGAAGCTACAACTTGACAATGATATAGTAAACAGAATAACCATAACGGTCATAACAAATTTTGAAGTTTTAGTAACTTTCATAAGTTAAAATATTTTTTAGACTGCGAAATTAGGTGTTATTATTCGAACTTATAGTTATTTTTTGGATTGATACAATAATTCATCCTGATGTCATCATCATGGATGTCTTTAATTGAATCTTCAGCTTCAAAAAATGAAAGCCCAATCTTTATGGTTTCTGGGGTGCATTCCCTTAAGAAGCGGTCATAAAAACCTTTGCCATAGCCCACACGATGGCCTTGTTTGTCGTAAGCCAATAAGGGTATAAAAACAACCTCAATTTTATTTGAAGGAACTTCGATTCCGTCAACGGGTTCTGGAATGTTGTACTCGTTTTTCTTGATTTTGGTATTGTCAGTCAAAAGAAAATGGGTCATCTTTCGAGTTTCAAAATCGGCTTTTGAAATGAGAATTTCTTTGTCTTTTCCAGAAAGTAAATGTAGGATTAATTCTGTATCTACTTCTTTTTGCTCTGTAATGGGTAGAAAAATATGGAAATACGTCTTTTCCCAAATAGGCAGTGCAAGCAACTGATTGGCAATAGCCATACTCATGGTTTCTATATCGTTTTCAGAAAGTTGGCTTCTTAGGGCTTTATACTTCGAGCGTAATTCCTTTTTTTGCATGGATGGTCTCTTTTAAATCTGCTATAAAAGTACTCAAATGATCTACTTCAACATGATCCATAATCACAATTTTATACCATTGATTATCACCGCCATGCTTTTGAGGGACTAAATCGTATTTCTCTTCCAATGTTTTTGTGATGAATTGGGCCGGAATAGTCACGATATTCATAAACGGTTCTCTAAAATAAGAAACCTGTAGTTCGTCTAGTTTTTCACACAGCCATTCGGTTCTCATTTGTAAAACTCTAATTTTTTCGCACCATCCAAAGTGACCATAGGTAAATAATATCATCCATACCGCTACTGCATTGGCTCCAGATCTACTTCCGCAAAGGGTTAGATCCATTCCTTCTACATATTCGGCTTCTTTGGTTAGTACATTCTCAATCAACCCTTTTTTACAAATAAAAACTCCTGTTCCATAAGGTGCCTGAAGCATTTTATGCGCGTCAATAGTAATGGAGCTGATTTTTGGATTGTCGAAATTGATGACGCTGTCTTTGTTGCTGAAAGGATATACGAAACCGCCATAGGCAGCATCAATATGCAGTTTGTATTTTAACTGATGTTTTTCTAGAATTTGGGTATAGTCGTCTGGGTTGTCAACTGCGCCAAACATCGTGGTTCCCATATTTGAAACGACAATAAAATATTTCTTCCCTCTTTCTTTCGCATTGATAATGATGTTTTCTAATGCAAAAACATCGATAAGACGTGTGTCAAAATCGACTGGAATGTTTAGCCAGTCTAACATTAATAAGTTAGCCGCTTTAGGAATGGAATAATGCGTGTCTTCTGAGGCGATAATGGCAATTTCAGAAAGTTTTGCATTCTGTTTGTACATGAAATAATTGCGATAAATCCAGATTGCTTGGATGTTAGCTTCTGTTCCGCCTGGAGCAATATATCCGTCAAAAGAATCGGGTTGCGCTTTAAAAATATCGATAGCAAGAACATTTAATACTTCCCGTTCCATTTCTTGGGTTCCTTTGAATGCTTTCTCTGAAGTACCAAGTGTATGACAGCCGATATGGTTGGGGTTAGCAACATAAGTTTGTAATGTAGGGGCGTCTTTCAGGAAAGGAGCATCGCTATAGAATACTTTTCCGTCTAATTTAGATGCTGGATATCCCAACGAGGTATCCTTTGCGAAATTTACATTTTCATTTAACGCTTTTTGAATGCGTTCTTGTCTCTCTATTTGTGATAATTTTTTCCAGAATTGCATGCTTGTAATTTTTATTCAAAACTACTGTGCAATGATGAGTAAAAATATGATAATTGTTAGGTTTTCAAAGTCTTGCTAATGTGGTAGACCGCATCACCTTGATAAACAATAGGAGATAGGTTTGCATTGATGATATAACCATCATTAGGTGCGTTTACCTTTCGTTCAAACTCTCCAAAAGGATCTGTAATGATAGCGAGAAGAGTGCCTTTTTGTACATACCGTCCTATACAGCCATTATCGTGTAACATACCCGAACATTGTGCTCGTATCCAACCCGATTTTTCAATATAAATGGTTTCAGATTCTGGTTCCTCAACGCTAATTTTTGGATCTAACATATCAAGATGTCTTAAGATCCGTTTTACGCCTTGCACTCCTGCATCTGAAACAGACTCGTCAATGTCAAGGGACTTTCCGCCTTCAAAAAGCAACATTTGTGCATTCAATTTATGACTTGAATTTCTGAAAGAACCTGCAATGTTTTTAGAATATAAAGTAAACGGAGCGTTAAAGACATCGGCCAAAGTTTTTAATTCCGGATTGTTTGGGGCGAGTCGAATTTGAGGGGCATTGAATCTGCTAGCGCCTCCTGCATGAAAATCAACTGCATAATCAACTAATGGCATGATTTCAGTAAGCATGTGGTATGCGAAACGGCTGGCAAGAGAGCCACTTTTGCTTCCTGGAAAAACGCGATTCAAGTCTCTGCCATCAGGAAATTTTCTGCTTTTGTTAAGAAAGCCAAACATGTTGATTATGGGAATACAAATGATGGTTCCTTTTTTTGGTTTATTAATTTTCTTAGTGATCAGTTGACGCACAATCTCAACGCCATTGATTTCGTCACCATGGATTCCCGCTGAAAAAAGGACCACTGGACCATCGATTTTAGAACGTCGAACTATTATTGGAATTTTTAGTTCTGCCGTGTTATGTAGTTTAGCAATTTCCATATCAATTGTTTTGCTTTCGCCTGGCAAAATGGATTCTCCTAAAATTACTATGGATTTGATGTTTTTCATGATGTTTTAAAAAACCAAAATTAGAGATTATTATTTGTAATTCGTAAATTTGGACTTAAATAGATAAATAACTCCAAAGTAATAAGAATGGATATGCATCTCGCTGAATCAAGATGTATCTTTGTGAAATAACATTATAATGCAAAACCCAACTCTAGCGCTTCAAATACAAACCTTACCTGATGGTCCCGGCGTATATCAATATTATGATAAGGACGGAAAAATCTTGTATGTAGGGAAAGCAAATAATTTAAAAAAAAGAGTTTCTTCCTATTTCAATAAAATTCATGATACTGCCAAAACGAATGTTTTGGTAAAAAAGATTGTTACCATAAAGCATATTGTGGTGCCTACTGAAACAGATGCGCTGCTGTTAGAAAACAATCTTATAAAAACGTTGCAACCACGATATAATGTTTTGTTACGTGATGACAAAAGCTATCCTTGGTTGTGCATAAAAAAAGAACCTTTTGCTAGAATTTTTGCCACTAGGAGAATGGTAAAGGACGGTTCGGAATATTTCGGTCCTTACACTAGTTTTAAAACGGTAAATACAATCTTAGAGCTAATAAAAGAGCTTTATCCACTGCGAACATGTAATTATGATTTAAGTAAATCGAACATAGATAGTGGGAGGTTTAAGGTTTGTCTCGAATACCATATCGGGAATTGTAAAGGGCCTTGCGAGGGGTATGAGTCTTTAGAAAATTATCAACAGCAGGTGGATGCCATTCGAGAAATACTGAAAGGAAATTTCAAAGAAAGCATGAAAGACTTTAAAAGAGTCATGATGGAATTAGCCCAGGACATGCATTTTGAAGAAGCGCAAAAGATAAAAGAAAAGATCGAAGTGCTTGAGAATTATCAATCGCGCTCTACTATCGTAAATCCAAAAATTACGAATATTGACGTGTTCTCGATTGTTTCTGACGAAAGTGCTGCTTATGTGAATTTCTTACAAATTTCACACGGCTCGATTATTCGATCTCATACCATGGAAATCAAGAAGAAGCTGGAGGAAACAGATGCTGAATTATTAGAATTGGCAATAATAGAACTCAGGGAGCGTTTTCAATTATTATCTCGAGAAGTTATTGTGCCGTTTCCAGTTGATTTGGGAGAGAATTTAAAAGTAACGGTCCCGCAATTAGGGGATAAAAAACAAATTCTGGATCTTTCTGTTCGAAATGCGAAGTTTTATAGAATTGAACAGCTGAAACAATTACAAATTGTAGATCCTGATAGGCATACCAATAGAATTATGGCGCAAATGAAAAAAGATCTGCGATTGTCATTTGAACCAAGGCATATTGAATGTTTTGATAATTCTAATATTCAAGGGACAAACCCGGTTGCTGCTTGTGTCGTTTTTAAAGATGGTAAAGCTAGTAAGAAAGATTATCGTCATTTTAATATAAAAACGGTTGAAGGGCCGGATGATTTTGCGTCAATGACCGAAGTAGTGTATCGACGTTATAAAAGGCTATTGGATGAAGATCAGCCTTTACCACAGTTGATAATTATTGATGGAGGAAAAGGACAGCTATCAGCAGCGCTAAAAAGTATAGATGATTTAGGATTGCGAGGAAAAATAGCGATAATCGGTATAGCCAAGAGGCTCGAAGAGTTATTTTATCCTGGGGATTCAGTCCCTTTATATTTAGATAAAAAATCAGAAACTTTGAAAGTGATTCAGCAATTGCGAAATGAAGCGCATCGATTTGGAATTACACATCATAGAGACCAAAGGAGTAAAGCGGCGCTAAATTCTTCTATAGAATCGATTCCTGGTATTGGCGAAAAAACCATGTTAGCGTTAATTCAACATTTTAAAAGTGTTAAAAGATTAAAATTAGCAACCGAAAAAGAAATTTCTGACGTTATAGGTGCTTCAAAAGCCAAAAAAATTGTCGACTTTTACAAGATGGTAACTGAATGATTTTAAGTGAAATATTAGTTATACAAACAAGAACACTACTAAAAACCACATGCTTTTTATGAAAAAACAGCACCTTTTACTTTTTCTTTTCATGAGTTGTTTGACCTTGTTTTCACAAGAGGAGAACAGACCAAAAGTAGGCTTGGTTTTAAGCGGTGGTGGTGCCAAAGGTTTTGCGCATATAGGGGTTTTAAAAGTGCTTGAGGAGGCAGGTTTAAAAATCGACTATATTGGAGGAACAAGTATGGGGTCAGTTGTTGGGGGACTTTATGCCTCGGGATATACCGCATCACAGATTGATTCGATATTTCAAGCTACAAATTTTGATGAATTGATAAATGATTTTATTCCAAGGTCTTCCAAAAACTTTTATGAAAAAAAGAATGACGAATTGTATGCGCTGGTGCTGCCATTCAATAATTTCAAAATTGGAATACCGGAAGCACTTTCAAAAGGAATGTATAATTTTAATTTATTAAGTAGAATCACAAGACACGTAAGACATGTAAGGGATTTTAATAAATTGCCGATTCCTTTTTTATGTATCGCTACTGATATAGAAACAGGTAAAGAAGTTTTGTTAAATAAAGGGAGTCTGGCGCAGGCGATGATTGCCAGTTCCGCATTTCCATCCTTATTTTCTCCAGTAGAAATAGATGGTAAACTATTGGTAGACGGAGGAGTCACTAATAATTACCCTGTCGATGAAGTAAGAAAACTTGGTGCGGATATAATCATCGGTGTAGACGTGCAAGATGATTTAAGAGATAGAAATTCGCTAAAAGACGCCACTAGAATTTTGGTTCAAATTACAAATCTTCATTCGATAGAAAAGATGAAGGAAAGTATCTCGAAAACGGATATTTACATTAAACCGGATATTAAAGATTATGGGGTTATCTCATTTGATAAAGGAAAAGAAATTATTATAAAAGGGGAGGAAGCTACATTTGCAGTGTATGAAAAAATAGAAGCATTAGTTGGGGATTCAAATAAATATCGAAAATCCAAATTAGTAGTCCCAACAGATAGTTTGCAAATTGTAGATATAAATTGTGACGAGTTAGATAATTATACTAAAGAATATGTGATTGGTAAATTACGATTTAAACCTGGTGCTAAAATTACGTATAAGCAGTTAGAGGCAGGGATGAATAATATTAATGCGACAGAAAATTTCAGAGCTATTAACTATACACTGGAACCAAGCCATCAGGATGATGACTTGAACCTTACTTTAAAAGAGAATAAAACGAAATCCTATTTAAAATTTGGCTTGCATTATGACGGATTGTTCAAGAGTGCTGTTTTGGTAAACTTAACACGTAAAAAAACATTGTTTAAAAATGATGTTGCATCGCTGGATATTGCACTTGGAGACAACTTCCGCTATAATTTCGGCTATTATATTGAAAACGGCTACAATCTAAGCTTTGGATTCAAGTCCTATTTTAATCAATTTAATAAAAATATAACCAGAGAAATAAGTACTTTAGATTTTGAAACATTGGGTGTGAATTCGATTAATGTCGATTTTTCGGATGTGACAAATCAGGTTTATTTCCAATCTTTATTTGTTCAAAAATTTCTTATTGGAGGAGGACTAGAGTATAAGTTCCTAAAAATTAATTCAGGAACATTGGCTAATAGTAATCCTATAATTGATAAGAGTAATTACTTAAGTCTTTTTGGGTATTTAAATTATGATTCATTTGATAACAAGTTTTTCCCTAAAAAAGGATGGTATTTTTCTGGAGATATACAATCTTTTTTAGTTTCATCTGATTATACAGGTACTTTTAATCAGTTTTCGATTGCCAAAACTGATTTTGGATTTGCAACAACAATTTTAAAAAACACTACTCTTAAAGTTCAAACTGAAGCTGGGTTTTCTTTTGGAAATGACAGTGTTACTTTTTTTAATTTTGTTTTGGGAGGATATGGCTACAATCAAATCAATAATTTCAGGCATTTTTATGGCTATGATTTTTTAAGTATAGCTGCCAATAGTTATATTAAGTCGACAGCAACTGTTGATTATGAGTTCTATAAAAAAAACCATTTGAATTTTGCTGCAAATTTCGCAAACTTGGGCGATAGAATGTTTGAATCCATTGACTGGGTGTCGCTACCTAAATATTCAGGTTATGCTGTAGGGTATGGTTTAGAAACCGTTATCGGTCCAATAGAAATTAAACACACCTGGTCTCCAGAAACCAAAAAAGGATATACGTGGTTTACTATTGGATTTTTATTTTAAATTTAATCTATATCAATAAAAATTCCGATATTTGTTATAATGAAAACAAAATGGCTAGGTTTATTGGATTATCTTCAATTCCTCATCAAGAGAAATCCTGAGTGAGCAACTATTTTTTGATTTAACTTAGTGCGTTATAAAGTAATCTCTACTTTAAACTGTTAAACTTATAAATAAATTAATCATGCCATTATATCATAAATTGGGGACTTTCCCTCAAAAAAGACACACACAATTTGAAAAACCTGATGGAGGTTTTTATTACGAACAACTCTTTGGAACAGAGGGTTTCCACGGAAATTCTGCATTGCTGTACCACGTCCACCGACCTACACAGGTAAAAGAAATCATTAAGTCTTATTCTGTAGAGCCAAAAATTGCTATTGGTAAAAATATTAAATCCTTGTTGTTAAAAGGATTTGATCTGAAAGCCGAAGATGATTTTCTCGACAGCCGCAAAGCGTTACTTGTTAATAAAGATTGTACGATTGGGTTAGCAGCACCTAAGAAATCATTGCGGGAGTATTTTTATAAAAATGCCGACGCCGATGAAATGATTTTCATTCACAAAGGGAAAGGAAAATTACGCACCATGATGGGGAATATCCCATTTGAGTATGGAGATTACCTGATTATTCCAAGAGGGATTATCTATCAAATTGATTTTGAAACATCAGTCAATCGCTTGTTGTATGTCGAGTCTTTCGCGCCAATTTATACGCCAAAACGCTATAAAAATGAATCGGGTCAGCATTTAGAGCATTCTCCATTCTGTGAACGCGATTTTATTTTGCCAAGCGAATTGGAAACTCACGATGAAAAAGGAGACTTCCTTATCAAAATCAAAAAAGAAGGAACGATGCATGAGGTAGTTTATGCAACGCACCCTTTTGACGTAGTGGGTTGGGATGGATACAATTTTCCATACGGATTCAGTATTCATAATTTCGAACCTATAACAGGACGCGTTCATCAGCCACCACCGGTACACCAAACATTTGAAACATCCACTTTTGTGATCTGTTCATTTGTACCAAGGTTGTACGATTATCATCCAAAAGCAATTCCCGCTCCTTACAATCACAGCAATGTCGATAGTGATGAGGTATTGTATTATGTTGACGGTGATTTTATGAGTAGAAATAATATTGAACAAGGTCATATTACATTACATCCAAAAGGAATTCCTCACGGCCCTGCACCTGGAGCAATGGAAAGAAGCATTGGTCATACGGCTACGGAAGAGTTAGCGGTAATGGTTGATACTTTTAGAACTCTTATGGTTACGGAAGAAGCAATGGGGCTTGACGACGGTCAATACTATAAATCTTGGGTAGAATAACAAATTCCTGAGTGGAGTCGAAGGGAGGAGCTATTTCCTGCTGTCCGCTATATCTTTATGTTTTTCAAGAAAAAACATAAAGGATGCCGCTACCATCAGGGCTAGGGTTAAGTACAAATAATAAACAAATTTTAAATTAGAAAAAATCCGTGAAAATCAGTTTTATTCACGTTATCCGCGTTCCAAAATTAGATTTCACATAAAAAATAAACACAATGGCAAAAGAAGTAAAATCAGTAGAATACGGACTAGAAAAAATATTTGAAGGAGCACAAGATTTCCTTCCTTTATTAGGAACCGATTACGTAGAATTCTATGTAGGAAATGCTAAACAATCAGCTCATTATTATAAAACAGCCTTCGGTTATCAATCTTTGGCGTATGCCGGATTAGAAACTGGAGTGAGAGACAGAACCTCTTATGTGTTGAAACAAGATAAGATACGAATCGTATTGACTACGCCCTTAACGCAAGGTTCTCCTATACATGAGCATTTAAGAAAACATGGAGACGGAGTAAAAGTGGCAGCTCTTTGGGTAGAGGATGCAACTAGTGCTTACGAAGAAACAATGAAACGTGGTGCTCGTTCTTTTATGGAGCCTACAGTTGAAAAAGATGAGCATGGTGAAGTAGTCCGTTCTGGGATTTATACCTACGGAGAAACCGTTCATATTTTTGTAGAACGTAAAAACTACAATGGTGTTTTCTTGCCAGGGTATAAAGAATGGAAATCAGATTACAATCCAGAACCAACCGGATTAAAATACATTGACCATATGGTAGGGAATGTAGGTTGGAATGAAATGAATACTTGGGTTAAGTTCTACGAAGACGTGATGGGATTTGTAAATTTCCTTTCTTTTGATGACAAACAAATCAATACAGAGTATTCGGCTTTGATGAGTAAAGTAATGTCAAACGGAAATGGTAGAATTAAATTCCCTATAAACGAACCTGCAGAAGGGAAGAAGAAATCACAAATCGAGGAATACCTTGATTTTTATGGTGGACCTGGAATACAACATATAGCCATCGCAACCGATGATATCATTAAAACAGTAAGTCAGTTAAAAGCTAGAGGTGTTGAATTTTTGTCTGCCCCTCCTCATACTTATTATCAAGCGATTCCGGAACGATTGGGAGATCACATGAAAATGATGAAAGAAGATTTAAATGAAATCGAGAAGCTTGCTATTATGGTAGATGCAGATGAAGAAGGATATTTATTGCAAATTTTCACAAAACCAGTGCAAGACAGACCGACTTTATTTTTCGAAATTATTCAAAGAATGGGAGCCAAAGGCTTTGGAGCAGGTAATTTCAAGGCGTTGTTTGAGTCTATAGAGAGAGAGCAAGCATTGCGAGGAACGCTATAAAAAGCTCTTTTTTTTACATTATGTGAAAAAATAACCGACCAACAACATGTGATTTTGTGAATGATATGTTAAACTTTATTTTTTGATAAAAAATGTAGTTTTGTTACTTACCTTTGCACTCGCAAAATGGAAGGGGTGGTTTCCTTCCGTATTGATATAAATTTCATAATTTATAGTTTTTTGGTTAGTTAATAGCATAAAAACTCAGTCATTATTTGACTGAGTTTTTTTGTTTTGATATATTTGGAACAAAATTTGCAACTGCAGTCAATAAACAGACAAAGTACGTTATGAAAAAATTTATACTATTCTTATTATTGATATTAACCGTAAGTTTCGATTCTCCTAAAGAAGATGCTTACGATGTGGGTGAATGGTTTAAATTTCGAATCCATTATGGTTTTGTAAATGCAGGATATGCAACGCTCGAGGTCAAGGACGCAGTGATAGATAATAAGAAAACTTTCCATGTTATTGGTAAAGGATTCACGACAGGGATGTCTCGCTTTTTTTTCAAAGTGGACGACTTGTATGAAAGCTATATCGATAAGGAATCCGGTAATCCACTTCAGTATGTAAGGAAGATTAATGAAGGAGGATATATTAAAAGTCAAGAAGGATTTTTTAATCAATCAGCTAATACTGTTTTGGTAAAAGATTATAAAAACAGAAATGAAAAAACTTTTGTTACCCCAAAAAACACTCAAGACATTTTATCCGCGTTCTACTATTTAAGAAATTACCCTAATATTGATAAAATCAATCCAGGGGAGTCTATTGTCATTAATATGTTTATTGATGATGAAACCACAAAATTTAAGTTAAAGTTTGCAGGTCGTGAAGATATTACAACTAAATTTGGCGTTGTGTCATCCATGATCTTTAAACCTATGGTTCAATCAGGTCGTGTTTTTAAAGAACAGGAGAGTCTAACGGTCTGGATTTCAGACGATGATAATAGATTGCCTATTCGAATAAAAGCGGACTTAGCCGTGGGTTCGATAAAAGCGGACTTGGATGCATTTAAAGGACTAAACAATCCATTTAAAATAAAAAGATAATGAACATTAGTGAGAATGCAGAAGCTATTTTAAACGAAATTGATCAAAAGTATGCATCCATAAACCAAAAAACAGAAACGCACTTAGAAGGCTTACTTTGGTCCAAACCAATTACATATTGGGACTACATACAGACCGATGCCTTATTAAATATACAAACACAAAGGACAACGCTTCCAGATGAAATGGTTTTTATCATGTATCATCAGGTGAACGAATTGATATTTAAGATGATTCTTTGGGAGATGAATCAAATATCCTATGCTCAAAACATAAAAACTGATTTTTTTGCTGAAAGATTAATGAGAATCAGCCGTTATTTTGATATGCTTACCACCTCTTTCAGTATTATGGAAAACGGGATGGAAGTGGAGCAATATATGAAGTTTAGAAACACGCTGACTCCAGCAAGTGGTTTTCAAAGCGCACAGTATCGATTAATTGAATTTTCTTCTACTGACTTGATTAATCTTATTGATCATCGTTATAGAGGTTCTATCGATAGAAATACACCTTACGAACATGCCTTTGAACATTTATATTGGCAAGCGGCGGGTAAAGACTATGCGACCGGTAAGAAGTCATACTTGTTAGAAGAATTTGAAAGAAAATACAAAAAAACATTCTTGGACCATATGGAGGAGTATAACTCCATTAATATCTGGCAAAAATTCAAACAGCTTCCAGAAGATGATCAGAAGAATCCTGAGTTGGTAAAAGCGATGCGTCATTTTGACCATACCGTGAATATTACTTGGGTGATGCAGCATTTAAATGTTGCCATTAAATACATTGACCAAAGCGGAAAAGGGACTGGAGAGGCGACCGGAGGAAGTGATTGGAAAAAATACATGCACCCAAAATACCAGCGAAGGATATTTTTTCCGGAGTTATGGAGCGCTGACGAATTAGCGAACTGGGGTGTAGAAATTTAAGTTGAATTAAAAAAATAAAATACGGTTTGAAGCAAGTAGTAATAATTTTTATAGTATTAACAGCAATACTATCCTGCAATAAATCTAATAATAATCAAGAACTAGAGAGTAAAGTTAAAATAGTTAAACCAATACCAGAGGACTCTGATTTTGGGTTTAATTATTCTGAATTTAATGTCATTCACGATACCATCAAAAGAGGAGATACTTTTGGTACAATTATAAGCAAACAGAACATCGGCGACCGAAAAATGTTTGAGATTGTAAACAGCGTGAGGGATACTTTTAATGTTCGTTACATTAAGCCTAACAGAGCTTACACGATGCTTAGGTCAAAAGACAAAACAAATAAGTTACAGGTTTTTGTATATCAACCAGATGCTTTGAGTTATTACGTATTTGATTTTAGGGATACTACAGTCGTAGCTTATAAAAAAACAAGACCTATAACCATAAGAAGACGGACTATAGGCGGTGTTTTAAAAGGATCGTTATCTGAAACTTTAGGAAATGCCGGAGTAGAGGCTGCTTTAGCAAGTAGAATAACAAAAATATATTCATGGTCGATTGACTTTTTTAAATTAAAGAAAGGAGACCGGTTTGCTCTTACTTTTACGGAAAGATTTATAAATGATTCAATCTATGATGGAGTAGAAAATCTAGAAGCTTCTTTTTTTGAATACAAAGGCAAAATCATATATGCTTTCCCTTATGTTCAAAACCCTTCTTCGGGAAAAGTAGGCTATTATGATGAGGATGGAAAAACGTTAAAAAATTTCTTTCTTAAAACACCTATTAAGTTCAGCAGATTGACCTCGCGATTTTCAATGAACAGATACCATCCCGTACAACACAGATGGAAAGCACATAAAGGAACTGATTATGCTGCGCCAACAGGCACGCCAATTACGACCACTGCCTCAGGAACAGTTGAAAGAACAGGATATACTGCAGGAAATGGTAATTATGTAAAGGTGAAACACAATGGAACTTATTCTACTCAATATTTACACATGTCAAAAATTTTGGTTAGACGTGGACAACATGTAAATCAAGGAGATGTTATTGGTAGAGTTGGAAGTACAGGTTTAGCGACAGGGCCTCATGTTTGTTATCGTTTCTGGAAAAACGGAAAACAGGTGGATGCTCTAAAATTAAACTTGCCAGGAGGAGAACCAATGAATAGCGCAAATAAATCTCGTTTTTTAAAGACTATTGAGCCATTGAAGTTTGAATTAGACAGTATTGGAAATTTATAATTTAGTCTATTTCTTTTGATGAAAAGCACAGAGGGTTAATTTATTAGGGAGCTCAATTATTTACTGTAAATAATTGAGCTCCCTTCTTCTTTTATGACATTAATATCTTTTTGATTTCTGTAAAATTGTTATATAAATTAAAAGGGTTAATCAATTAAAACTAATTTCAGTATTTTTGCCACAATAGAACTAATACTTGAATTAAAATAAAAATGGCCTTAAACACAATAAACCCCACGCACACGGAATCTTGGAAAAAACTGCAAAAGCACTTTGATGAAATGCAAAATGCTACTATGCAAGAGATGTTTCAAGTGGATGCTACCAGGACAGCAAAGTTTAACCTGAAATGGAATGATTTTTTAATAGATTATTCAAAGAATATAATCAACCAAGAAACTATTGACCTGTTATTGGAATTAGCAAATGAAGTAGGTTTAAAAAAGGCTATTTCAAATTATTTTGACGGAGAGATCATTAATCAAACAGAAAATAGAGCGGTACTCCATACTGCTTTAAGAGCAAAAGAATCAGCGGTTATAAATGTAAACGGTCAAAATGTCGTTCCTGAAATTTATGATGTAAAAAGTAAGATAAAATCTTTTTCGAATGAAATAATAGCAGGAGAACGAACGGGATATACTGGAAAACCTTTTACGGATATTGTAAATATTGGTATTGGTGGTTCTGATTTAGGTCCGGCTATGGTTGTTGAAGCGTTACAGTTTTATAAAAATCAGCTGAATGTTCATTTTGTTTCAAATATAGATGGAGATCATGTAAATGAAATTATAAAAAAACTGAATCCGGAAACGACTCTTTTTGTGGTTGTTTCTAAAACATTTACCACACAAGAAACGTTAACAAACTCTGAAACTATCAAAGAGTGGTTTTTATCTAAGGAGTTCGGAACAAAGCAAGAGGATATAGCCAAGCATTTTGTGGCTGTCTCTACTAATATTCAAAAAGTAACCGAATTCGGAATTAATCCAGACAATGTATTCCCTATGTGGGACTGGGTTGGTGGTCGGTTTTCATTGTGGAGCGCCGTTGGGTTAACCATCAGTTTGGCGGTAGGTTTTGATAATTTTGATGAATTGTTAAGTGGCGCAAATGAAATGGACGACCATTTTAAAACTGCAGATTTTGATCAAAATATGCCGGTTGTTCTTGCCTTACTAAGCATCTGGTATAATAATTTCTTTGGAGCTGAAAGCGAAGCTTTGATTCCATATACACAATACCTTCAAAAATTAGCTCCTTATTTACAACAGGGAACAATGGAAAGTAATGGTAAAAGTGTAGGTAGAGACGGAAATCCCGTTAACTATGAGACTGGGACTATTATTTGGGGTGAGCCGGGGACTAACGCACAGCATGCTTTTTTTCAATTAATTCATCAAGGAACGAAGTTAATTCCTTCTGATTTTATTGGTTTCGTAAAACCATTATATGGCGACGAAGAGCATCATGATAAATTGATGTCGAACTATTTTGCACAAACGGAAGCTTTGATGCATGGTAAAACAGCAGAAAAAGTACAGGCTGAATTTGACAAGCAAGGACTTGATGCTGAGAGAGCGAAGTTTTTATTGCCCTTTAAAGTTTTTGCAGGTAATAAGCCTACGAATACGATTTTAATAGAAAAACTAACTCCAAAGTCATTAGGGTCTTTGATTGCACTATACGAACATAAGATTTTTGTACAAGGAGTTATTTGGAATATATTTAGTTTTGATCAATGGGGTGTTGAGCTGGGAAAACAATTGGCCAACTCTATTCTGGATGAACTTAATTCTAAAGAAATAAAAAATCATGACAGTTCGACTGCCTTTCTTTTGAATTATTATTTAAAGAATAAATAGAATTGAGATGCTAAAGTAAAGATTCGAGATTAGATTGCTTAGAATTCATTACTAAAACGATATGATGTAAAGCCCTTGTTTATTAAAAACAAGGGCTTTTTATTTCTATTGATATCGCCGCGAAGGTGTTGATTAATTATAATTCTAAAATGTCAAAAACACGACTTCCTCAAACCAATGTGCAAGAACTTGCGATTATATATTGGAATTGATAAATCTAATAAACTCAATTTTGGCTACGAGAGTACATCGAGTTTTAGTTTGTTATATAGTTTCTAAGAAGTATTAATTTAGGATTTTACAACAGTGTTTGTTCTTCGTCTTTTTTTGCAAAAGAGAGCTTTTTGACTACAGTAGGAAGTTTTGATTTTACTGAGAAATCATGTATTCGTCACTTTTCGGATATTTTCATTTTTTTTGCATTTATGTTGATATATTAACAGGTAAACACAATAAAAAATATTAAATAGTTTTTTTTTAAGGAAAAAATATTAATTTAATAAATTATATTGGGTGCGATATCGGGATTTGTTAACATTGTCTTAACTCTTTTAGTTAAAATTGTTATAATTTTGCAGCAATTAATAAAAAACAAAAAATGAAGACAATGAAAAATTGGTTACTCTCTGGATTACTGTTTTTAATGGTTGCAACGGCTTTTTCTCAAGGGAAAGTTACTGGAACTATTACTGACGGACAAGGCTCATTACCTGGTGCAAATGTTGCAATCAAAGGAACTAAAACTGGCGTTTCTGCAGATTTTGATGGTAAATTCTCGATTAACACAACTGTTAGTTCTGGAGAATTAGTTATTTCTTTTATAGGTTTCGAACCTAAGACAGTTAAGTTTTCTGTTGTAGAAGGAACTACAAAAAATTTAGGAACTATCGTTTTAACTTCAAATTCTAATGAATTAGATGAAATTGTAGTTACAAGTAGTATTCTTGATATTGCAAAAGATAGAAAAACTCCTGTCGCAGTTTCTACGATCAAAGCGTCAGAAATTCAAGAAAGGTTGGGTTCTCAGGAATTTCCAGAAATTTTAGCAAACACTCCTTCAGTATATGTTACAAAACAAGGTGGAGGTTTTGGAGATGCCCGAATTAATATTCGTGGATTTGACCAAAGAAATATAGCCGTAATGATAAACGGTGTGCCAGTAAACGATATGGAAAATGGAGCTGTATATTGGAGTAACTGGGCTGGACTTTCTGATGTGACTTCAGCAATGCAAGTACAAAGAGGTTTAGGTTCTTCTAAATTAGCTATTTCATCTGTTGGGGGTACAATAAATGTAATCACTAGAACTTCTGAAATGAAAGAAGGTGGATCAGTTTCTACTTCTGTTGGTAATGCTGATTATTTGAAAGTACAAGGTTCTTACTCTACTGGTTTAATGGATAATGGTTTTTCAGCATCTGTTTTGTTAAGTTCGACTACTGGAGATGGATATGTTGACGGAACTAAATTTGAAGGGAAAAATTATTTTATTGCATTTGGTTACAAACCAAACGACAAACATGATCTTCAATTCACTTTCACTGGAGCTCCTCAATGGCACCACCAAAGAAGTTTTGCTAATCCATTATCAGAATATATTAAATACGGTTCTAACGGAGAGCCAAATATTAAATATAACTCTGACTGGGGTGTTAAAAATGGTGAAGAATTTTCTTGGGCTAGAAACTTTTATAGCAAGCCGGTTGCTTCGTTAAATTGGGATTTCAAAATCAATGACAATACAACATTATCATCTGTTTTCTACGGTTCTTGGGGACGTGGTGGAGGAACTGGAAGTATAGGAAAAACTCCTTTCTCTTATAAAACAGCTAATGGTTTAGTTCCATTTGATGAATTTGTAAAATACAATACAGGTCAGCCTAATACTATTGGAGCGCCTTTAACAGCAGGTGCTGATGGTCAATATTTAACAGATAGACGTAACGGTTTTACAAGAAGAGCTTCAATTAACTCTCATGACTGGTATGGAGCTGTTATTGATTTGAATAAAAAATTATCTGATAAATTAATACTTGATTTTGGTATTGATGTAAGAACATATACTGGTTATCATTTTAGAAATATTAATGATAGGCTAGGAGCTGACGGATATAAAGATGATAGAGATATCAATAATAGAAACAGAGTTTTATATCAAACCTATGATGCTTCTCCTGACTTGAACCCATTTACAAATATTAAAGGTCAAGAGAAAATTGAATATAACAATAATGGTTATGTAAACTGGTTAGGTGCATTTACGCAATTAGAGTATTCTAATGAGAATTTATCTGCATTCTTTCAAGGGGCAGTTTCTCAACAAGGATTTAAAAGAGAGGATACTTTTACTTACTTGGAAACTGATCCTTTGTACAAAACTGATTTTGAAAATATCTTAGGAGGTAACGTTAAAGGTGGTGTAAATTATAATATTAGCGAAACAAGTAATGTGTTTGTTAATTCTGGTTTTTATTCAAAACAACCTTTCTTCAACGCTGTTTATCCTAATAACCAATCAGTTGTTGCGTCAAACTTGGTAAATGAAAAAGTTTTAGGTTTAGAAGCGGGATACGGTTACCGTTCAAGATTCTTTACTGCTAATCTTAACGTGTACTATACTTCTTGGAAAGATAGATACCAAAGAAGTTCTGACCGTGATATTGCTAACGTAGGTGGATACTATGATTTTAATGGTATTACTGAGATTCACTCAGGTGTAGAATTAGAGTTGAATGCTAAGCCATTACCAAGATTAAGTGTAAATGCGATGTTGTCAATTGGTAACTGGATATATGAAGGAAATGTTAATAGCAACAGATTTGATGCTAATAACCAACCAATAGATGGTGGAACTTCAACCACTTTGTACTTAGATCAAGTAAAAGTTGGTGATGCTGCCCAGAACACTGCTAGTATTGGTGCTAAATATGAAGTATTTGAAAGAGTTAGTTTTGATGCAAACTATAGATTAGCTCAAAAATTATATGCTTCAATTGATCCTACTAATTTTTCAACTGAAGTTAATAATGGATCATTAGAATTGCCATCTTATGGATTAATGGATGCTGGTTTTTCTTATAAAATGTTAGTAGGAAAAGATAAAAGGAGCTCTGTTAGCTTTAGATTAAATGTAAATAACGTTTTAGACGAAGTTTATATATCTGAGTCTAGAACAAATATTTTCACTACTGATAATATTGATTCTAGAAATCCTGCAAAAGGTACTTATGCATCAAATAATATGGTGTATGATGGTGTAGCAACTGGAAATCAAGTTTTCTTCGGATACGGAAGAACTTGGAATTTTAGTCTTCGTTATAACTTCTAGTAGTATATAAAAAAAACAGAATTAATCGGCAATTAATTCAGAACGGTTTGAATAGTGACTTTTTAATATATTATGTTGTAAGTCAATTCATTTCAAATAAATAAAAAAGCAGGTGAGTAATCACCTGCTTTTTTTTGTTGTCTAAATTTTGAAGACGACAATTGCGCCGACCCTTTGAGGGAAAGCGGAGCTTTTGCAGCCTTGATTTAAATTTAAATCTAGGCTTTTTTTATTGTATTAGGATTTATAAGTTTTTGAATTTTAGGTATTTTTTGTTTAACCTATAAAAACGCAGCTTTTTAACGTTTTAACTACGTAATAGTGGAATTTAATTTCAAAAGAGCCTTAAAAGCAGTAAAACTTGAAAATTATGTTAAATTTTACCGGAGCTTGTCTTTTTATTAACAAATAATTAACATTAGTTTGCCAAAAATGTTAGATTTTTGCCAAAAATTTTTAATTTAAAAATCATGAAAAAATTATTGAAGTTATTTTTAATACTGGTTGCATTTATAGGTGCGGGGACTAGTATTTATGCTCAAGGTAATACAACTTCTTCTATCAATGGGGTGGTTTACGACAGTGAGTCAGAATCTTTGCCTGGAGCATCGGTGCTTGCAACTCATGTATCATCAGGAACTCGTTATACAGCTACGACTGATACTAACGGTAATTTTAGAATTTCTAACATGAGAGTTGGAGGTCCTTACAAGGTAGTTGTTACTTTTGTAGGATTTAGAGCATTTGAAGATAGTAATGTTTTTCTTCAATTAGGGGATTCAAAAAACTTCAAAATAGTTTTAGCTGATGAAGCTAGCGAACTTAATGAAGTTGTAGTTAAGGGGCTTAAAAACAATACATTTAATTCAAAAAGAACAGGTGCTCAGACAGTAATTGATTCAGATAAAATTAAATCATTACCTTCTCTTTCAAGAAATATTGCAGATTTTGCTAGATTAACTCCACAAGCTCAATTACGTGGTGATGATGTTCTTTCAATAGGTGGTCAAAATAATAGATTCAATGCTATTTACATTGATGGAGCTGTAAGTAACGATGTTTTCGGTTTAGCTGCAAATGGAACAAATGGTGGGCAAACTGGAGTTAGCCCAATATCAGTTGATGCAATTGAACAATTTCAAGTGAGTGTTGCTCCTTATGATGTGAAATTATCTGGTTTTGCAGGTGGGGCCATTAGCGCGATTACTCGTTCAGGAACTAACAATTTTGAAGGTTCTGCTTATTATTTAAATAGAAACCAAGATTTAGCGGCAAAAACGCCTCCTTCTTTAGCGGGTACAAATCCAAGAACAAAATTAGCTGATTTCTCCGCAAAAACGTACGGAATAAGAGCTGGTGGATCTATTGTAAATGATAAATTATTTTATTTCATTAACTATGAAAAACAAGATAATGAAACTCCTCAGCCTTTCGATATAGCTAATTACACAGGTCTTTCTGCAAGTAGATTAGGAGAATTAAGAGCTAAACTTGCTACTTATGGATATGATCCAGGTTCTTTTGAAAATAACGTAAGAACTCTTGTAAGTGATAAATTGATTGGTAAGATCGATTGGAACATCAGTGACAAACATAAACTATCTTTAAAACATAGTTATGTAAAAGCAGAGAATTTTTCACCAAGTAGATCTTCTGCTTCGGCAATAAGTTTTATTAATGGTAGCCAGTTGTTTAATTCAACAACTAATTCAACTGCTTTAGAATTGAACTCAAGATTTGGAAATAAATTTTCAAATAATTTAGTTGTAGCCTATACAAAGGTAGTTGATGACAGAGGTGCAGCTGGAGATCCGTTCCCAACTGTTCAAATTTTTGATGGTTCTTCACAAAGTATTTATTTTGGAGCAGAAGGTTTTTCTACTGCCAATTTTTTAAGTCAAAAAGTATTGACAGTTTCTGACAATTTTGAAATTAATGCTGGAAAAAGTACAATAACTATTGGAACTCATAATGAATTTTCATCTTCACGTAATGTGTTTTTTGGTAATAACTTCGGTTCATACAGATACAATAGTTTAGATGATTTCTTGCTAGATAAAAGACCGAATAGATTTCAGATGAACTACTCTTTGATTGGTGGTGAAGGTGATGCATCTTTAGGAGCTGCTGAATTTAGCACTAAACAATTTGGATTTTATGTTCAAAATGAAATGAGGTTAAATGATAATTTCAAACTTTCATACGGAGTTAGGGTAGATGTTCCTGTTTGGGAAGATGGTTTAGTAAATCCTGATTTTAATAATAGAACAATTGGTTTATTAGTAGCTGCTGGTAAAGATTTAAAAGGAGCGCTTGTGGGTCAAGGTATTACAAGCACTGCTCACATTGCGCCACGTTTAGGTTTTAATTATGATGTGAACGGTAAAAAGTCAACTCAGTTTAGAGGTGGATTAGGAGTGTTTACTTCTAGGTTGCCTTTAGTATGGCCAGGAGGAACTTATAATAATAATGGTATTACTCAAGGTGCTATTTCTATTACTAATGCTACTCAAACGCCGGTTTTTAATCCAAATCCTAGTGTTGCTAGTCAAATTGCACCACTTCCTGCATCATATCCACGTCCAGGTTCTGGGGGGAAAGGTGGTAATATAGATTTATTTGCAAAAGATTTTAAATTACCTCAGGTATTTAAAGCAAGTTTTGCAGTAGATCAAAAATTACCATTAGGTTTTGTTTTCACATCTGAGATCACTTATAATGATAACCTTAGTGCAGTTAAGTATGAAAACTTAAATATCAAAGATGCTTCAAGCAGACTTTCAGGAGCTGATAGTAGACCACGTTACAATGGAAACTCAAGAGTAGACCCTACTTATTTAGGTGTTTATTTAGCTTCAAATACAGATGAAGGTAAAGCTCATAATATCTCTTTTACATTGACTAAAAATTTCAAATCTGATTTTATTGATGCTAATATTTCTGGAACTTACTCTTATGGTAAATCAACAGTTTTACTAGATGCAACTTCTTCTCAAAATAGTTCTCAGTGGAACAATACTGAAACGGTTAATGGTGCAAATTCATTAGCGCTTTCTAGATCAGATTTTGATCAAGGTAGAAGAATTATCTCTAATGGTAATGCAACTTTCAAATGGAGTAAATTTACTAAAAGTAGATTAGGGTTTTTCTATGAAGGAGCTCAAGGAACTCCAATTAGTTATGTGTATAATGATGCTGGTCGTTTGTTACAAGATACGTTCTCTAACTCAGCATTGATTTACGTTCCTGCTAGTCAAAGTGAAATTAACTTAGTTTCTACTACTGCAAATACATTGTCGCCTCAAGCACAATGGGATGCTCTTAGCGCATTGATTGAAGGTAATGAGTATTTAAGAAGTAGAAAAGGTACTTATGCTGAGCGTAATGGTGATCGTTTAAAAACATCACACATTGTAGATTTAAAATTCGCACAGGAGTTCATTATCACTTCAGGAAAAAAGAAACATACATTGGAATTTTCAGCTGATATTTTTAACTTTACAAACCTTTTGAACAAAGACTGGGGTAAAAGATATTTCACAAGTAATGACCAAGTACAGTTGCTTAAACAAGAAGGCTTCTTGACTGGAACGACTTCGCCAACATTTAGTTTTGATCCTAAGATTGGAAATAATATTAACCAAATTGATGATGTAGGTCTTAATTCATCAAGATGGCAAATACAAACAGGAGTTCGTTATACTTTTAACTAATATCTGTTAACTTTAAAAAACCCTCATTTCAATTAGAAATGAGGGTTTTTTTTGGCCTTTTTTGTTTATATTTGAACTTCAAAAAATATATTATATGTACGAATTTTTAAAGGAATTTCATTCTGGATGGGCTTATATCGCTCTTGTATTATTAGTTGTCGCAGTTGTAAATGCTTTAATGGGGATGTTTTCCAAAAAAGAATTTACTGCTAGGGATAGAAAAATTGCGATTTTCGGATTGATTGGAACGCATACTCAATTATTAATTGGATTAATTTTGTATTTTGTTTCTCCGTTTGGTTTTGCTTCATTGGGACAAATGTCTGATAAAGCATTGCGATTAACTTCTTTAGAGCATCCGTTAATTAATATAATTGCTATTACATTAATTACTATAGGGTGGTCAAAACATAAAAAATTGACAACATCTGAATCTAAATTTAAGACTTTTTCTATTTTTTACGGATTAGGATTATTGCTTATATTGAGTAGAATTCCATGGTCAATGTGGTTATAAAAAAAACAAAAAAAGTCCTATTTATAGGGCTTTTTTTATCAAGGTATGGTTTTTGTTTAAAAAGAGTCGAACTAAAAAGTTAATAATGAGAAAATCAATAACAGTCCTTTTTTTATTTGCCATTGTTGCATTGGTGAGTAGTCAAAGCCAAATTATAAATAATCAAAAATCGTCAACTCAAAAATCTGTAATTCAAAAGTCTACAGTAGTACCTAAAGACACTGTCAAAAAGACGAAGGTACTAGTTCTTCCGCAAGTGCAAGAAATTAAAAAAGATACAGTAGAAGATAAGATGGGAGAATTGGTTATGTACAAAAAAGATGCCCACGCCTCGTATTATGCTGATAAATTTCATGGTAGGAGAACTGCAAGTGGAGCAATATTTGACATGCATAAATATACTGCAGCTCATAAAAAATTTCCATTTGGAACTAAATTAAGAGTTACAAATCAAGCAAATGGACAGTCTGTTATTGTAGAGGTTACTGATAGAGGGCCTTTTGTGAGATCTAGAGAAATTGATCTTTCTAAAATAGCTTTTATGGAAATAGCAAAAAATAAAGGTGTTGGAGTTATGATTGTTACGATTGAAGTTTTTAAAAAATAATTAGCGCCAGCTTGTAAAAGGATTAATGCTTAAATTGGAATTGTAATACCGATTGTCATTTGTCACTTCTTTTCCCAGCCAATTTGGTTTTTCAAAAGTTTCATCTTCAGAGTGAAGCTCGATTTCGGCAACAACTAGTCCTTTGTTTTCGCCATAAAATTCGTCTATTTCATAGATGTGATTTCCTGTTTTTACCTCAAAGCGAGTTTTATCAATGACCCCTTTCTCACAGAGTAACAATAGTTTGTTTGCTTCGTCTACGGGAATTTCTTTTTCCCACTCAAAACGGGACATACCTGTCTCGTTTGAAACTCCTTTTATCGTTATAAAGGCTTTGTCTCCTTTTGTCCTAACACGAACAGTCCGTTCAGGAACGGAGCTTAAATAACCCTGTTTAATGCGTTTTTGAGAAAAAGCTTCTTTTTTATAAGTGTCTGATGTAACTAAAAATTTTCGTTCTATTTCTATCATATAAAAGTGTATTTGTTTTTAGTGCAAAGATGTCATTACCGTCTGGGCTATCCGGAATTCAAATGTATCAAATATTTATACTCCAATAGAATGTTTTCATAGAAAAGCTATTTAAATTTGTATCATGCCCGAATGTATCCCAAATAGAAAAATTATACACATCGACATGGACGCTTTCTATGCTTCTGTGGAACAAATGGATAATCCTTCATTACGAGGGAAGCCTGTTGCTGTAGGTGGTTCTGAAAATCGGGGGGTTGTTGCGGCGGCAAGTTATGAGGCTCGAAAATTCGGTGTGAGAAGTGCTATTAGTGGAGTAGTGGCAAAGAAAAATTGTCCTGAAATTATTTTTGTCAGTCCGCGATTTGATAGGTATAAAGAGATTTCGAGTAAGATTCATAAAATTTTTAGAGAGTATACTGATTTAGTGGAGCCACTTTCACTGGACGAAGCGTATTTAGACGTTACTCAAAATAAAAAAGGAAATCCCAGTGCTAGCCTCCTTGCAGAAGAAATTAGATTGCGTATTTTTAATGAAGTAGGGCTAACCGCGTCCGCGGGAATTTCAATCAACAAATTTGTTGCTAAAATCGCTAGTGATTACAACAAGCCCAATGGTCAAAAAACAGTAAATCCAGAGGATGTAATTGCATTCATAGAAGGATTACCTATTCGGAAATTTTATGGAGTTGGGAAAGTAACTACTGAAAAAATGTATCAATTGGGAATATTTACCGGAGTTGAGTTAAAAAGTAAATCATTGGAATTCCTAGAGAAACATTTTGGAAAATCAGGAGGCTTCTATTACAATGTCGTCCGGGGAATTCATAATAGCGAGGTGAAATCGGATCGAATTACAAAATCGGTTGCTGCAGAACATACTTTTGATATTAATCTTTCATCGGAGATATTTATGATGGAGCAATTGGAGAATATTGCAAATACTTTAGAGAGAAGGCTTAAAAAACATAATGTTTCTGGCAAAACGGTTACTTTGAAAATAAAATACAGTGATTTTACCCAGCAAACCAGAAGTAAAACTTTGGCTTATTTTATTGCTGACAAAGGATTGATTTTAGAAACGGTAAAAGAGCTTTTATATCAAGAACGCATGAAAGATTCGGTTCGGCTATTAGGAATATCCTTGAGTAATTTAAATACAGAAGTTAGGAAAGCGGTAGTGGTTCAGTTAAAATTCAGTTTTTAAGCTACACTTAATCAGCTTAAACAAGAGTTAAACCGCGGGAAATATTATTTTATATTTTTATTTAAAATTATATTTGTTAAAAAATAAACGCTATGTTAGATTTTAAACAATACGATAGTGCATTTGCTAAGCATCATGATAGTCTTGATATAATGATTACACCCACTTTGTCGTGGAGTTTTCACAGGGAATCCATAAATGAAGTAAAAAGCATTTATGTCGATTGTAATAAATTAAGTCTAATTGCAAGCAGTAGTAAATGGGTAGTAAATGATTGGGATTTCAAAAACAAGCTAAAAGAGGAAGTAATTATTGTTACTGACACTAAATTAGAGATTGTTTTTGCTTCGCATAACCTTACTAAAATGAATGGTTATAGAGAAGAAGAGGTTATGGGTAGGAGCCCAAAAATGTTTCACGGGTCTGCTACTAATTCACTAACTTCTAATGAAATTAGAAAAGCCATCCAATTGCAAGAGCCTTTCGAGAAAACAGTTTTGAATTATAAAAAGAATGGGGATACTTATCTTTGTCTAATTAAAGGGTTTCCAGTATTTAATAGAAAAGGGGAGTTATCTCATTTTATTGCCTTTGAAAAAGCAGCATAAAAAAAGCCCTTTTTATTTGAAAAAGGGCTTTTTTATGTTTTATAAAATCTAGAATTAATCTTTACTTGAAAGCTTAGAAAGCAATCTCAAAAACTCAATATACAACCATACAAGAGTAATCATCAAGCCCATTGCGCCAAACCACTCCATGTATTTTGGCATTTTTTCTTGTACTCCTTTTTCAATTCTGTCAAAATCTAAAAACAAGTTTAAAGCGGCGATAATAATTACAAATACACTAATACCAATACTCATCATCGAATTACCGTGGTGAACTGGCTGAAAGCTGGTAAACATAGAAACAATCCATGAGATAAGGTAGTAAGTAACTATGGCTAGTGTAGCTGCTATAACAACTGATTTGAATTGTTCAGTTACTTTAACGATTTTGAATCTGTACAGTCCTAAGCAAACTGCAAATGTTACAAATGTGGCTCCAACAGCTTGTATTACAATCCCGGGATATTTAGCTTCAAAAATAGCAGAAATTCCGCCAATGAATAGACCTTCAAATAAGGCATATCCAGGAGCTAAATAGGGTGAGTATTGTGGTTTGAAAGCGGCAATAACTACTAAAATTAATCCTGCTATAGCACCACCAATTGCGGGTACGATAGGGTTTGTGCCATTAAAAGCCATCCACCAAATCACCATGGCGGAGGCAATAAGTAATAAAAATAAAAGTAATGTTTTATTGATTGTGCCAGACAAGGTCATCTCTTGATCGTATTCTATAACAGTGGCGTGGTGTACCTGTTCTTTTCCAGATGCCGTTGTGACTGAAAAAGATTTATTAGTTAAAAAAGGGTTTTTCGATTTGAAATTCATGTTAAATAAAATTTATTTTTTCAAAGATAAATTAAAATAAAATTAAGCACAAAAAAACCGTCTTGTTTAATTTCTGACAAGACGGTTTTTGATTTAGGAGTATTTAAATTACTCTATTTCCGAAACTCTCATAGTATTTACCATTCCTTTTTCTTTAATAGGCATTGCAGCTAAGTTGATCAGGAAATCTCCTTTAGTTACATATCCTTTTTCTCTTGCAATTTCATTAACATCAGTTACCGTATCATCAGTACTTACGATTTTATCGTAGTAATATGATTTTACTCCCCACAACAAACTTAGTTGCGTAACGATTCGTTTGTTTGATGTAAATACTAAAATATGTGCTGATGGTCTCCATGCAGATATTTGAAATGCAGTATAACCACTATTTGTCAAAGTACAAATTGCTTTTGCTTTAATAGCATCAGCCATAATTGCAGCATGACGACAAATTGTTTTAGTGATAAAACGTTTTGTTTTAATTTGTGGTGTGTTTTGAGGTACTTGAATTAACGGAGAATTCTCAACAGCTTTAATAATCTGTGTCATTTTCTCAATTACTTGTACTGGGTAATTACCTGTAGCAGTTTCACCAGAAAGCATTACAGCATCCGCACCGTCCATTACAGAGTTAGCAACGTCATTTACTTCAGCTCTTGTAGGAGTTAAACTAGTGATCATTGTCTCCATCATTTGAGTAGCAACAATAACTGGAATTCTTGCCATTTTTGCTTTACGAATCAATTCTTTTTGCACTAATGGTACTTCATGTGCAGGAAGTTCAACTCCAAGGTCACCACGTGCTACCATCAAGGCATCACAATAAGCAACAATCTTATCTATGTTTTCTAATGCTTCCGGCATTTCTATTTTCGCAACGATCGGAATTTTATAGTCAGAATGTTCAGCAATCAGATTTTGTAAATCTTTTAAATCTTGAGGCGTTTTTACAAAAGAAAGTGCAATCCAGTCTACTTTTTGTCCAATAGCAAAAATAGCATCGGCAATATCTTTTTCTGTCATTGCAGGAAGAGATATTTTTGTATTAGGAAGGTTAACTCCTTTTTTAGATTTCAATTCACCACCTTGTATTACTCTTGCAACTACTTCTGTATTTTTGTCTGTTTCAACAATTTCAAAAATTAGTTTCCCGTCATCTAATAAAATTCTTTCTCCCGGATTAACATCGTTTGGAAAGTTTTTATATTTCATGAACACTTTTTGAGCTGTTCCAAGAATATCTTCTGCAGTTGTAAACGTAATTAAATCACCGTCATTTACGACAACTCCTTCATTCATTACACCTACGCGAAGTTTTGGACCTTGTAAGTCGCCAAGTATTGCTGTAGTATATCCATACTCATCATTAAGATCTCTAATGATTTTCATCTTTTCTTTGACATCTTCATAATCAGCGTGAGAAAAGTTTACTCTAAACACATTTACACCTGCGTCTATCATGTCCTTAATAATCTCTCTTGTACTACATGCAGGTCCTAATGTGGCTACAATTTTGGTTTTTTTGTTTGGAATCATTTGTATTAAAAAATTAAATTGTTTTTTGATTTTATTTGATTTGTATCTACGGTGTATACTGCAGATATGCTATCAATGGTATTTAATATTGTTTTTATTTTAGACACGTTCATGGTGTCTTCTGTGTTTTCGATTTTTAAAAAATAATCTGCTTTTTTAAATTCTGGAAGTAAGTACACTTTTGTAGAAATTTCCAGTGTCGTATTTGAAAATAAATTTTGGCTAGCATCCTTTTTTTCTTGGAGTACTTCGTTTTTATTTTGAATTAAATTCCAAGAAACTACATTCTCAGAATCATAATGATAAAAGCGGGCAAAATTAGTTTCCCCTTCTTTTATATTGATTTGCACTTCCTCTTTACTTTTTGCTAAATTTATAGCAAGTTTTTGATTGATGAAATATGCTAACCGATAATCTTCCAATGAAGTATGTATAGCAATTAAATAATAATCTATTTCGTCAAATTCGCCAAGATCGAGTTTATGAATTGCCATATTCATTAAAAATAATGATGTAAATATACTATTTCTAATGAAGTTAAAGAGCAGAAAATGTAATGATTTCGTTAATTTATGAACGAAAACGATGTAGTTTTGATGAATATAATATTATTTCTTGTCCATTTTTTCTTGTAATGCAAAATAGGTGCGTTGAGATGCTTTTTCTTCTGCTTTCTTTTTTGAGGTAGCTCTTGCCTTTGCAATTACTTTTCCATCGATGCTTAATTTTACACCAAAGAAACGTGTTCCGTCTATTCCGTTGTCTTCATAGATGTCATAATGAAATACTTTTTTCTCTTTTTGACACCATTCGATAACTAGACTTTTGTAACTGATTACTTTTCCTTCTAATCGAGAAATATCCACATAAGGGATGATTACTCTTTTCTGAATAAATTTTTCACAATAGATATAACCTCTGTCTAGGTAAATGGCACCTATTAAAGATTCAAAAATATTGCCGTGGATGTTTTCGCCAAAATGTTGTACTGGCACTTTACTTTCGATAAAACGAATTAGATTTAAATCTTTTCCTAATTCATTCAAATGCTCTCTGCTGACAATTTTAGAACGCATTTTTGTTAGATAGCCTTCATCTCCATGTGGTGCTTTGTTAAATAGATGAGCCGCAATTACAGAGCTTAACATGGCGTCTCCTAAGAATTCCAATCGTTCGTAATTAATGGGGTGACCTTCTGAATTAAGCTTACTGGTGGAACGATGTGTAAATGCTTTCTTGTAGTGGTCTAAGTTTTTAGGGGCGAAACCTAAAATAGCCTGGATAGAATCAAAAAAAATCCCGTCTTCTAAATTTAGAGAACGGGATTTTGTAAATATTTTTTTTAGTATACTCATTTAAATTAGAAGTCTAATTTTTTAACTAACACACAAGCGTTGTGTCCACCAAAACCAAACGTATTACTCATGACAACATTCATTTCTCTTTTTTGTGCAACATTAAAAGTGAAGTTCAGTTTAGAATCAATATTTTCATCATCAGTAAAATGATTTATTGTTGGAGGCACTATTCCGTATTTCATAGAAAGAATTGAGGATATAGTTTCTACAGCTCCGGCAGCACCTAAAAGGTGACCTGTCATTGATTTTGTCGAATTTAAATTCATTGTGTAAGCATGTTCACCAAAAACATGCGTGATTGCTTTAGATTCTGCTAAATCTCCCAGAGGAGTAGAAGTACCGTGCATGTTAACTCCGTCAACATCTGTTGGTTTCAATCCTGCATCTCTAAGGCAATTTAACATTACATTTTTCGCACCTAAACCATCAGGATGTGGAGCTGTAATATGATAAGCATCAGCTGACATACCTCCACCACCAATTTCGCAGTAAATAGTTGCGCCACGAGCAATTGCATGTTCGTACTCTTCAAGAATTAATGCTCCGGCACCTTCTCCTAAAACAAAGCCATCTCTGTCTTTATCCATTGGTCTGGAAGCCGTTGTTGGGTCGTCATTTCTTGTAGATAATGCATGCATGGCGTTAAATCCACCCATACCTGCTATTGTTACTGCAGCTTCAGATCCTCCGGTTACCATAACATCTGCATGACCTAATCTAATATAATTAAATGCGTCAATAATTGCATTTGTAGAAGAGGCACAAGCGGAAACAGTAGCAAAATTAGGGCCTCTGAAACCATATTTTATTGAAATATGACCACAAGCAATATCTGAAATCATTTTTGGAATAAAGAAAGGATTGAATTTTGGCGTACCGTCACCAGCAGCAAAGTTCAACATTTCTATTTGGAAAGTTTCCAATCCACCAATTCCTGATCCCCAAATTACTCCTGCTCTATCCTTGTCTAGTTTCTCGAAATCGAATCCAGCGTCAGTTACAGCTTCTTCCGAAGCTACCATTGCATATTGTGCATAACGGTCCATTTTTCTGGCTTCTTTTCTGTCTAAAAAATCTTCAGCATTAAAGTTCTTTAGTTCGCATGCAAAATGAGTTCTAAATTTAGCAGAATCAAAATAAGTTATCGGGGCAGCTCCACTAACACCGTTAATAAGAGCATTCCAATATTCTTGAATATTATTTCCAATAGGAGTAAGAGCACCTAAACCCGTCACAACAACTCGCTTTAATACCATAACTTGTATATTTTGTTATCTTTAAACAAATAAAACCCATGCTTTCTTCACTGTATTTATCTTACAAAAGAGCCATGGGTATTACAATAAATATCTTTTTGATTGAAAATCAATCTTGATTTTAATTTTAAAAAAAAATAATAACACCCGCAAACGTTGAAGTAAGCGGGTGTTTAAATTATTATTTTTTAGCTTCTTCGATATAAGAAATAGCTTGACCAACAGTAGCAATGTTTTCTGCTTGATCATCTGGAATTTGAATGTCAAATTCTTTTTCGAATTCCATAATAAGCTCAACAGTGTCTAATGAATCAGCCCCTAAATCATTAGTGAAGCTTGCTTCTGTTACAACTTCGTTTTCGTCAACACCTAATTTGTCTACGATAATCGCTTTTACTCTTGATGCAATGTCTGACATAATCTTTAATTTTAGAATTTAATTTGTTGGCAAAAATAAAAAACTTTATTTTAAAACAACGAATAAGTTGATAAATGTGTCAACTAAATTATAAAATAAATTTTAACAAAGAGGTCGCAATGCTATTTATTTTCATTTTTTATGCCTTTTTTTGCGTAATTAAAATGGGGTAGATTATGAAAAAAATAGTGGTTTTTGCTTCTGGATCGGGTACTAATGCTGAAAATATTATAAAGTATTTCGCTTCAAGTGAAACTGGAACGGTGGTTGCAGTTTTTACAAACAATCCAAGTGCCAAGGTAATTGAACGAGCAAAAAATAATGAAATACCAACAGAGGTTTTTTCGAAAGAAGAACTAATTGAAAGCAAAGTACTACAAAAATTAAATCTAATTGAACCCGATTTGATTGTTCTTGCGGGATTTTTATTGAAATTCCCTGAAAATATTATCGTTTCTTATCCCAATAAAATTATAAATATCCATCCAGCATTACTGCCTAAATACGGAGGAAAAGGTATGTATGGAATGAATGTGCATAAAGCAATTGTTGAGAATAAAGAAAAGGAAACGGGCATAACCATTCATTATGTAAATGAAAATTATGATGAAGGAGGGGTGATATTTCAAAAGAAAGTAGTGGTTTTGGGAACGGATACAGCAGATGTGATTGCCGAAAAAATACATGATCTAGAGCAGCGATATTTTCCAGAAGTAATTAGAGATCTTTTAAAAAAACAATAAATATTTTTCATCCTCGCATAAATTTAGAGACAATAAATGAATTACGACGTACATATATATACTGATGGAGCTGCCAAAGGAAATCCTGGAAAAGGAGGCTACGGTGTAGTTATGGAGAGTGTGAAGGAAGGTAAGACCTATAGAAAAGAGTTTTTTGAAGGATTTAGGTTGACGACTAATAATAGGATGGAGTTGTTAGCGGTAATTGTAGGTCTGGAAAAATTAAAGAATCCCAATACAAAGGTGCTTGTCGTTTCTGACTCGAAATATGTGGTTGATTCAGTATTGAAGAAATGGGTTTTTGGTTGGGAGAAAAAGAAATTTATAGATCGAAAAAATTCTGATTTATGGAAACGTCTTTTAGTTATTTATAGAAAACACCAAGTTGATTTTAAATGGATAAAAGGTCATAATAATCATCCGCAGAATGAACGTTGCGATGAACTGGCTGTTATGGCCTCAATGCAAAAGCACCTTTCAATAGACACTTTTTATGAAAGCACGTGTGAATGATCGTTATATTTGAGTTATAGCTAATTCGCTTTTTTTATATTTATTCGAAATTAAATTTTCGTTTATTGTACTTTGAATAACTTTGGCGAGTGCTTCAATTGTTCGGATTTTTGCATACGGTCTGTGGTAAATAATACTCATTTCACGCACTGGAATGGGAGCGTTAAAAAAACTGACCTGTTTTTTCCTTTCGAGAGAAAGGGTGTTGTAGTATAATTCCGGAATTAAAGTTAATCCGCCAAACACGTCAATCATATTCAATAAAGTATCAAACGAACTAGCTTCAAGTTTTAAATTTCCAATCATTTTCTCTTTTTTCTTTAAAGAACATAATTTAATAAATTGCTCTCTCAGGCAATGCCCTTCTTCTAAAAGCCAGATTTTATGATTTCTTATTTCGTCTGGTAAAATATAATTTTGCACGGGATCAATATCGCCATACACCATTAAAGTTTCATAAAACAAAATGATATCTTCAATTTCGGGTTCGTGTAAAGGCGTTGCAACGATTCCCATATCAAGCTGTCCTTCCTTCAACTGTTTTGTAATGGAATTAGTTGTTAATTCTGAGATTTCTAGTTTTAAATCAGGATAGTTTGCTAAAATAGGTTTTATGATTTTTGGCAATAGAGAGTTTGCAATTGTAGGGATGATTCCAATTCTAATCCTCCCTTCAATTTTTCCATTAACCTTTTTAGCATTCTCTTTCAAGAGTTGGGCGTTAAGAACTACTTTTTTCGCGTTTTCAACCGTTTCAAGTCCAATTTCGGTAGTCTCAGTTGGGTTTTTTTTTCGATCAAAAATGATTATTTCGAGCTCTTCCTCTAATTTTTTGACCATTGTGCTTAATGTTGCTTGGGTAACATTGCAATATTCAGCAGCTTTTGTAAAGTTTTTCAATCGATCTACTGCAATTATGTATTCTAATTGTTGGATGTTCATGTGTATAGATGTTGTCAATGACAAAGATATAAAATTTCAGTTATGTCAATATGTTTTTTATCAATATTTTTGTAATGATAAATAAATTAAAAATACTTTTATGAAACAAAAAGCACTCGTGTTGTCATTAGCGATAGTGATAACTCAGCTAACATTTGGTCAAACCTTGACAACAAATTCTGGAGCTCCGGTAGGAGACAATCAAAATTCAAAAACAATAGGGCAAGACGGACAAGTCCTTCTTGAAGACATTCATTTAATTGAAAAACTAGCTGCCTTTGACCGTGAACGTATTCCGGAAAGAGTAGTTCATGCTCGTGGAGCTGGTGCTTTTGGAGAATTTGTAGCAGTCTCTGATTTTTCAGATGTTACAATGGCAGATTTCTTAAATAAGGCGGGTAAAAAAACACCATTATTGGTTCGTTTTTCTACTGTAACGCATCAAGCAGGTTCACCAGAAACGTACCGTGATCCAAGAGGTTTTGCTGTTAAATTTTATACAGAACAAGGGAACTATGATTTAGTAGGGAACAATTTGCCTGTTTTCTTTATTCGCGATGCAATGAAGTTTCCAGACATGGTTCATGCCTTTAAACCATCCCCAATAACAAATGGCGCATCAGATCCGAATAGAGTATTCGATTTTTTTTCCAATGTACCTGAATCAACACACACGTTGACTTGGTTATTTTCTGATTATGGGATCCCTGCAAATTTCCGCCAAATGGAAGGCAATGGAGTACATGCTTACAAATGGGTAAATGCGAAAGGCGAAGTAACGTATGTAAAATACAAATGGGTTCCACAACAAGAAGTACGTAATTTATCGCAAGCCGAAGCCAATGCAATTCAATCTACCCAAATTGAACATGCCACTTTGGATTTGCGCAACGAAATTGAAAAAGGAAATTTTCCGAAATGGGATTTGTATGTTCAAATGTTGAAAAAGGAAGATTTTTTGGCTTTGGATTTTAATGCTGTTGATGCTACTAAAATTTGGCCTGAAAAAATTGCTAAACTGATTAAAGTGGGAACGATGACTTTGAATCAAAATCCTTCCAATTATTTTCAACAAATAGAGCAAGCTGCTTTTTCGCCTGCAATTTTGGTTCCGGGAATTGAGCCTTCCGAAGATAAATTATTACAAGGGAGATTGTTCTCATATTCTGATACACAACGCCATCGTTTAGGAGGGAATTTTCAACAAATTCCAGTAAACATGCCTAAAAATGAGGTAACCACTTACAATGTAAATGGGTATATGTCATTGCGCCCTCAAACTGGTGATGTAAATTATCAGCCCTCAACAAATAAACCGGAGGTAAAGGATGATGCGAAATTTAAATATTCAAAATCAGAATTTGTAAACGTAACAACAGCACAGTCAAAAATTTCGAAACCAAATGATTTTGCTCAAGCGGGAGATTTATACCGTTCTTTTTCTAAAAAAGATCAAGATGCATTAATTTTTAATTTATCAGGTGCTTTAAAACAAGTAAAAAACAAAGTGATTGTTGCTAAGATGATTGCTCATTTTTATCAAGCGGACAGTGAATACGGAATGCGTTTAGCAAAAGAACTTAAAATGGATCGTAAAGAAATAGAAACTTTAATGATGCAATAATTGTAAGAAAACTTAATAAAGGAGCGTTTTTCAGCGCTCCTTTACTATTTAAATTTTAAATAAAATGAAAAAAATAATCTTTACCCTTTTGATTTTGATTTCTGGTCTTTTGAATGCGCAAAACAGAGATGTTTTTGAGGCGGCAAGAACGAATGATGTAAAAACGATTGAAAACTTTGTACAGGAAGGGAATGATATAAATTTATTAAATTCCTCTGGTTATAGTTTGCTTATTCTATCTGTTTACAATAATAATTATGAGGTTGCAACGTATTTGATTTCGCAAAAAGCAAATTTAGACATTCAGGATTCTTCCGGTAATTCCGCTTTGATGGGTGCATGTTTCAAGGGATATTGTTCCTTAGCAGAATTGTTATTGGCACATAAAGCGAGTCAAGATTTAGTAAATTATAATAAGGCAAATGCGCTGTTTTTTGCAGCCACTTTTGGTCAGGAAAAATGTGTGGAAATTTTGTTGAAATATAAAGTCAATACGCATCAAAAGGATATTTTCGGGAAAACGGCTTTGGACTATGCGGTGAATCAAGAAAATGAGGCTATTATTTCCTTGTTAAAATAAAGACTTTTGATTAGAACTGTAGATTGTAAATAATAAGATTTTTTATTTAAGATATAATTTATTAAAAAGCGAACTGTTTAAATTAGCAAAACTTTACAATTGAGACCCGTTGCAATATTGTAACTTATAAACTACCTTTGCACCTTAATTCGAAACTCATAAAATGAACAAATTATTGATTGTTGGGACCGTTGCTTTCGACGCAATTGAAACTCCTTTTGGCAAGACAGATAAAATTTTAGGTGGAGCAGGTACTTATATAGGACTTTCGGCTTCTTTTTTTAATTTGCAATCGGCTATAGTTTCTGTAGTTGGAGATGATTTTCCGCAAGAATATTTGGATTTACTATTGGAAAGAAATATTGATATTTCTGGTCTTGAAGTAGTTAAAGGAGGAAAAACCTTCTTTTGGAGCGGTCGTTACCATAACGATTTAAATTCAAGAGACACTTTAGATACGCAATTGAATGTTTTAGCTGATTTCCAGCCTAAAGTTCCAGAGAACTATAAAAATGCTGATGTTGTAATGCTAGGAAACTTGCATCCATTAGTACAAAGCAGTGTTTTAGACCAAATGGAAACCAAACCAAAATTAGTAGTTTTAGATACTATGAATTTTTGGATGGATTGTGCATTACCGGAATTGCTTGATGTAATGAAACGCGTAGATGTAATTACTATCAATGATGAGGAGGCTAGACAACTTTCAGGAGAATACTCTCTTGTTAAGGCTGCGGCCAAAATTCAGTCTATGGGACCTAAATACGTTGTAATTAAAAAAGGAGAGCATGGTGCATTATTGTTTCATGATCTTCAGGTTTTCTTTGCACCAGCTTTGCCACTAGAAGAAGTTTTTGATCCAACAGGTGCAGGAGATACTTTTGCAGGTGGATTTGCAGGATTTATTACACAGAGTGAAAACGTATCATTCGAAAACATGAAAAATGCCATTATTTATGGCTCAAATTTAGCTTCTTTTTGTGTTGAGAAATTTGGAACAGAAAGAATGATTGACTTGGATAAGAAGGAAGTAGTGTCAAGATTGAAACAATTCAAATCTTTAACACAATTTGATATAGAATTATAATGTCTTAAAGCCTCGGAAACGGGGCTTTTTTGATTCATAATTTTACATGCTATTTGTAAGAATTTATATTAGGAAATAACAACACAACAAACTACAATACGATGAGCGATGCTTTACAACATGAATGTGGGATAGCCTTAGTTAGACTACTTAAACCGCTTGAGTTTTATAAAGAGAAGTACGGGACTGCATTCTACGGAATACAGAAAATGTACCTTCTAATGGAAAAACAACACAACCGTGGACAAGATGGTGCTGGTTTTGCCAGTGTCAAACTTGATGTTGAGCCAGGAGAAAGATATATTAGCCGAGTGCGATCGAATCATGCTCAGCCAATACAAGATGTTTTTGCTCAAATAAACGACAGGGTAAACGAAGAAATGGCTGCGCATCCTGAATATGCGGATAATGTGGCGCTTCAAAAAGCAAATATTCCGTACATAGGCGAATTGTTTTTAGGACATGTTCGTTACGGAACATTTGGAAAAAATAGTATCGAGAGTGTTCATCCTTTTTTACGTCAGAATAACTGGATGCACAGAAACCTGATATTAGCCGGAAATTTCAACATGACTAATGTAAAGGAGCTTTTTCAAAGTCTAGTTGAATTGGGTCAACATCCAAAAGAGATGGCGGATACGGTTACTGTAATGGAGAAAATAGGGCATTTTCTGGATGATGAAGTTACTGACTTATACCAAGAGTGTAAAAACAATGGCTTGTCAAAGAGAGAGGCATCTCCAGTTATTGCAGAAAAACTAGATGTCGCTAAAATATTGACTAGGGCTTCAAAAAACTTAGATGGTGGGTATGCTATGGCAGGACTTCTTGGTCATGGTGATGCTTTTGTTTTTAGGGATCCGGCAGGAATTCGCCCAGCTTATTTTTATCAAGATGATGAAGTAGTTGTTGTCGCTTCTGAAAGACCAGTTATTCAAACAGTATTTAATGTACCTTTTGAGAAAGTTCAAGAAATTGAACCTGGAAATGCGCTAATTATCAAAAAAAATGGAACTGTTTCGATGCAGGAAATTTTGACACCTACAGTGAAGAAAGCCTGTTCATTTGAAAGGATTTATTTCTCTAGAGGAAGTGATGCTGAAATATATCAAGAAAGAAAAAATCTAGGTAGATTAATTTTGCCTGCAGTTTTAAATGCGATAGATCAAGATACAGATAACACTGTTTTTTCATATATCCCTAATACGGCTGAGACTTCATTTTATGGTTTAGTAGAAGCAGCTCAAGATTTCTTAAATCAGAGAAAGAAAAATTACATTCTCGAAAATACAGATAAATTAACTGCAGATTCTTTAGAAGAATTACTTTCAGTAAAGATTCGTACTGAGAAAGTAGCGATTAAAGATGCAAAACTACGAACATTTATTACGGAAGACAGTAGTAGGGATGATTTAGTAGCGCATGTTTATGACGTGACCTATGGAGTTATTAAACCAACAGATAATTTAGTGATTATTGATGATAGTATCGTAAGAGGGACAACATTAAAAATGAGCATTATCAAAATGATGGATCGTTTGAACCCAAAAAGGATTGTTGTCGTTTCGTCTGCGCCGCAAATAAGGTATCCTGATTGTTATGGTATCGATATGGCTAAGCTAGAAGGTTTAGTAGCCTTTAAAGCAGCTTTAGAATTGCTTAAAGAGAGAAACTTATATCACATTGTTGATGAAGTTTATTTAAAATGTAAATCGCAGGAAAATTATAAAGACCATGAGGTAGTAAATTATGTTACGGCCATTTATGAACCTTTCCAGCCGCAAGAGGTTTCAGATAAAATTGCAGAAATGTTGAGCTCTTCGGAGATTAATGCTGAAGTAAAAATTATATTTCAAACAGTTGAGGATTTACATATCGCTTGTCCGAAAAATTTAGGTGATTGGTATTTTACAGGAGATTATCCTACACCAGGTGGTAATAGAGTAGTGAATAGAGCTTTTATGAATTTCTACGAAGGAAAAGACGCTAGAGCGTATTAATTTCCCAGAAATGCATTTAAACGTTTATATTGGTTGTTCATCTAAAAAATTTGCCAACATCTTTGATTTGATTTAGTTTTGGCTCACCATAAAATTAGTAGGTTAAGTTTATGGTAGATTTGGGGCAAAAAAGGTGGAAGCAATTCCACCTTTTTTATTGGAATAAAATGAAAAAAAAAAAGCAGTGAATTTCATATATTGAGATTTACTGCTTTTTTATTTAGCGCTGTCGTCAGCTTAAAGATTTATTTCACTTTTGTTAGTTCAAGTTAAACATGTCCAGTATTTGATGTGCTTTTTCTTATAACATATACGGTAAAAATCTATTATTCAGTAATTTATCGTTTTTATTTGTTGTTTGTCTTAAATAGTTGCAAGCAGTGTTTTTTTGTCTTAAATTTATATCACCATAAAATTAGTAGGTTAAGTTTATGGTAGATTTGGGGCAAAGAAGGCGGAAGCAATTCCGCCTTTTTTATGGAGTAAACTGAAGAGAATAGTTTCGGAGTTAGAGGTTAAAAAAAGCACATAAAAAAAGTCGAATGAACTTTATATAGCTCATTCGACTTTTTTATTTCTGAAGTTAATTATAGTGGGTTTTACAATTTGTACCTCCCAATTCTAATCTTCTTTATTATTTCTCTGATGCAAATCTTCTAGATACTTCTGTCCAGTTGATTGTATTGAAAAAACCTTCAATATAATCAGGTCTTCTGTTTTGGTAATGCAAATAATAAGCATGCTCCCAAACATCCATTCCTAAGATTGGAGTTCCACCACATCCTATTCCAGGCATTAATGGATTGTCTTGATTTGGAGTTCCACAAACATCAAGTTTTCCACCTTTGTGAACACAAAGCCAAGCCCATCCTGAACCAAATTGTGTTGCTCCAGCTTTACTGAATTTAGCTTTAAACTCTTCAAAAGATCCAAAAGCACTTTCAATTGCAGTTAGTAAATCTCCGTTTGGAAGCCCACCTCCATTTGGAGTCATTACATTCCAATAAAGATTATGATTATAAAATCCTCCACCATTGTTACGAACGGCAGTATTCTTCATGTCTAGGTTAATCAAAATATTTTCGATAGTCTTGCCTTCCATATCAGTGCCTGCGATTGCTGCATTAAGGTTGGTAGTATAGGCGTTATGATGCTTCGAATGGTGAATTTCCATTGTACGTGCATCAATATAAGGTTCTAATGCGTCATACGCATAAGGTAATTGAGGTAATTCAAAAGCCATGATATATTTGTTTAATGATTTATAAAAATTTTATCCAAATTTAAACATTTAACTTTGGAATTGGAAATTCTATTTAGCTATTATAACATTTATTTAATTGATAGTGTTGTTTTTCCTGCTGATTAGCTAGCTATTAGCGGCATGAAAGCCAGTACGTGTTAAAATAAGAATACTCTATAATGTTTATTCTAATTGAATGATGGTTATTAAATTCCTATGTTTTGCAATAGCTTACTTTCTTTTGGAAATTAAAATATTTTATAATGTGATCAAACATAAGATTACATTGAAAACATCAGGATTGTGCCATGGCCATACATACAATACTAATTCTGGCACCCGGAATTTTCAACAAAGCTCTGGAGCAGGCTTCTAGGGTAGCTCCTGTCGTGATGACATCATCAATAAGTAGAAAGTGTTTATTGTGATCCTTTTCGCCAAAGTTAACATCAAAAACAGTGTCAATTCCTTCGCTTCTTCCTAGTAGACTTTTTTGTGATTGTGTTTTTGAATATACTGCTCGAAACAATATGGAGTCATTATAGGGTATATTGAATTCCTCCGAAAGTGCCAATCCAAAAGTAGTTACCTGATTGTAGCCTCGTTCTTTATATTTTTTTTTATGTAAAGGAACTGGGATGATTACGTTTGCCGTTTTTAGGATCGTGCTTTCTTTCAATTCTTCGGCATACCAGTTTCCTATAATAGTTCCTATTTCCTCATGGCCTTTGTATTTTAATTTATGAATAAGTTCCTGTACGATTCCTTTTTTATGGAAATAGACAAATGCTGAGGCATATTCCAATGGAATTCGGCCATAGAATTTTTTGAAAGCTTCATTTTCAGGTGATAAATGATGGTTCGTTAATGGAATATGATGTCGACAAACCGTACATATTACTTTTTCATTTGTCAGTAAAAACGAGTTGCATCCACTGCATACGGGAGGAAAGAATAGATTTAGAAGATATTTAAACATTAAATTGCTGATTTATTTATAAAAATATGAAAATGAATGATTCAAACTTCCGCTATTTTTCTTTTTTTAAGTTCACTTTTTATATTTTTGCAGTATGGCAAAACAAGAAGACATATTTAAGAATGTAATTTCGCATGCAAAAGAGTACGGATTTATTTTTCCGTCAAGCGAAATATACGATGGTTTAAGTGCAGTTTATGATTATGCACAGAACGGAGTAGAATTAAAAAAGAACATACGAGAATATTGGTGGAAAGCTATGGTTCAGTTGAATGATAATATTGTAGGTCTTGATGCCTCAATATTAATGCATCCGACAACCTGGAAAGCTTCTGGCCACGTGGATGCTTTTAATGACCCGTTAATTGATAATAAAGATTCGAAGAGAAGATATAGAGCCGATGTTTTAATTGAAGATTATGCTGAAAAGCTTAATATCAAAGCAATTAAAGAGGTTGAAAAGGCAAAAGTTCGTTTTGGCGACGCTTTTGATGAAGCTGAATTTGTGTCAACGAACACTAGAGTTGTTGAATACAAAACGAGAGAAAGAGAAATTCTTGAGCGTTTAGGACGTTCGTTAGGAAACGAAGATCTAGAAGATGTAAAAGCATTAATTGAAGAGTTAGAAATTGCTTGTCCTGAAACAGGTTCTCGTAATTGGACTGAAGTAAGACAGTTTAATCTAATGTTTGGAACAAAATTAGGTGCATCAGCTGATACTGCGATGGATTTGTATTTGCGTCCAGAAACTGCTCAAGGTATTTTTGTTAATTTCTTGAATGTTCAAAAATCCGGTAGAATGAAAGTTCCTTTTGGAATTGCTCAAACGGGGAAAGCATTTAGAAACGAAATCGTTGCAAGACAGTTTATCTTCCGTATGCGTGAGTTTGAACAAATGGAAATGCAATTTTTTGTTCGTCCAGGTGATGAAATGAAACATTATGAATTCTGGAAAGAAGCGCGATTGAAATGGCATTTGTCTCTAGGGTTAGGTAAGGAAAATTATCGTTTTCATGACCATGAAAAACTAGCTCATTACGCTAATGCAGCTGCTGATATAGAATTTAATTTTCCTTTTGGATTTAAAGAATTAGAGGGGATTCATTCTCGTACTGATTTTGATTTAAAAGCACACGAAAAATTCTCAGGTAGAAAATTACAATATTTTGATGCTGAACTGAATCAGAATTATGTTCCCTATGTAGTGGAGACATCTGTTGGATTAGACAGAATGTTCTTGGCTGTTTTTGCAACTTCATTGAAAGAAGAAACTTTAGAAGATGGTTCAACAAGAACAGTGTTGAAATTACCGTCAGTCCTAGCGCCTACGAAAGCAGTGGTGTTGCCATTGGTTAAAAAAGATGGTTTACCTGAAATAGCTCATAAAATCGTTGAAGACTTAAAATGGGATTTTAATGTGGGATATGATGAGAAAGATGCAGTAGGTCGTCGTTACAGAAGACAAGATGCACTGGGAACTCCATTTTGTATTACAGTGGATCATCAAACAATAGAAGATCAAACAGTAACGATTCGTCATCGTGATACGATGAAACAAGATCGAGTTAAAATTTCTGACTTGAATTCGATTATTGAAAATGAAGTGTCTATGAAAAACTGGTTGATGAAAATGTAACAACTTGCTTTATAGTATATAAAAAGGCTTTCCAATTTGGAAAGCCTTTTGTTTTTTCAGGGGTTAAATCCGTATAGTGTTTAAAATGAGGTCTTTTCTGGCCATGACAATAGTGTAGTTAATCGGATTTATTTGCAGTTCATCATAATCTATGAACATTTGTTAACAACATATTAACATCGGACTTCAATACTCACTGAAACATGTATTTTTAATTTGTTAAATAATGATAAACAACTGATTTTTTATTTAATGAGTTTCCCAAAACTACCATAGATTTTGCTATTTTTTGAAGTATAAGCTGAATTTAAGCATCAAATAATACGCCTAACAATTTAGGAAGAGCTATAGATGAACTATTCGTACATTATTATTGACGACGATCAAGAAAGTGTTTTGAAAACAAAAGCCATGGCTGATAGTTTTTCGGAGCTTGACTTTGTAGCTTCGGCAAATAATTATGAAGAAGGTTTAAACCTTATATTAGAGCATATTCCCCAATTAATTTTTCTCGAGATTGATCCTTCAAATAAAAAGAGCAACTTATCATTGATGCTAATCAATGAATTGCATCGTTATTTGAAAGTTATTCCTAAAATTATTGTTACCACTTCTAAAAAGGACTTGGCCTACGAAGCAATTCAATATGACGTTACGGATTATATTTTAAAACCTTTGGCAGGTATCGATTTTATAAAGTCAATCTTGAAGTTAAATAAATCGAACGCTGATAGTATAGTCGCTTTAGCGCAACCACAAGTTCTTAATGAGAAACCAGCTGTAGTGATGCAGTATGAAACTCCAACTACTGAGGAGCCTCTCATATTATGTATAAAATCGTACGGTGATCACAGGTACATTGATGCCAGAGATATATGTTACTTGCAAGCAGATAACAATTCTACAGATATTCACCTTAATGGTGGCGAAATGATCACTGCCTTCAAAACATTGAAACATTTTGAGGGCGTCTTGTCTTATCCCTTTGTAAGGATTCATAATAGTTATATAGTTAACTCGCGTTACATTTCTAGGATCCATACAGGAAACGCAGTGTGTTATATTAAAAACACGACGGCGAAGATTCCATTTTCTAAGTCATATAAGGTTAATATAGACCTTATAATATCTGAAATTTCTAACGGAAACTATTTAGAAATTTAAAAAATCACCATCCACCAAGATTTGACTATCATTCGCTCTCAAACGATAGCATTCTACCATTTAACCTTTTTTTTGTAAGAAAAAGAGAAAGCTCCTATGTACTTTTACATTGTAATGACGCAGAAATCAGGTCGTTATATAAATGTAAAAACAAAAAAATAACATAAAAATCCCCAAATTATGAAAAAATCTATCTTAACAATCGGACTTTTCTCTTTAGTAATGATCTTAACTTCTTTCACTACACCAACTTCTAATGATATCATCGGCGGAAACGCTTCAGGTGGAAATATGAAAATGGACATCATTGGCGGAAACGCTTCAGGAGGAAATATGAAAATGGACATCATTGGAGGAAACGCTTCAGGAGGAAATATGAAAATGGATATCATTGGAGGAAATGCTTCAGGAGGAAACATGAAAATGGACATCATAGGAGGGAATGCTTCAGGTGGAAATATGAAAATGGATATCATTGGCGGAAACGCTTCAGGCGGAAATATGAAAATGGACTAAAAGTTATAAATTTTCAAAATTATAGAAGCTATCATTTATTTGATAGCTTTTTTTTATGCCAATAGTTTTATTTTACTATTTTTGATAAAATTCTCAATCAATAATTGAAAAATAAATATAATATATTTTTAGGATCGCTTTTTTTGTGTGTTTTTTTTGGTTGTTCCGAGAAAAATGAGCAAAACAGCGATATGTCAACTTCGCAAGATAGTTTATCTAACTATTTTACTTTAGCCAATGATTTGTCTTTATCAAGAGATAAAAGATTGGAGTATACACAAAAAGCGTTTGAAATTGTAGCCGATAATGACAATGATTCTTTAAATCGCATAAACCTATTTAAGGTAGCAAATAGGTACTACAATATTAACAAACTGAAAGAATATAGTAAAGTTGTTAATATAGTTTTAAAAAAGTCAGAACTTGCAAATGACTCTCTCAGTAAGGCAAAAGCATATACTTATCTCGGAGATTTTTATGTTTCTCAATCGGTTTCTGATAGTGCCTTCATGTACTACGACAAGGCTGAAAAAGCATATGAAGATCTTAAAGATAAAGTTAATCGTAGCAAAACAATAATTAATAAAGCGGATTTACAGTTTCGAATTGGAGATTTTTCGGAAACTGAAAAAGCTGCTTTTAGTGTATTGCGCATTATTAAAGGAGAAAAAGGATTCAATAGTATATACTATGATGCTTACAACCTTTTAGGAATAACTTATTGTGAACAGGGAGAATTTGAGAATGGGATTATTTATCATAATAAAGCACTTGCCGTAATTGATGATGATATAATATATCCAGAATTTCAATCTAGGGCCACTTCGTATAATAACATGGGTTTTTTATACTTAAATGATAAAAAGTATGACTTAGCCAAAAGTTATTTTCAAAAGGGATTAGATCAAAAAGATTTGAGTACTCAAAAACCTTATGTATATGCTTTATTATTAGATAACTTAGCCTATGCAAAATTTAAGCTCAATGAAACCAACGGGCTTCCAGATATGTTTTTCCAATCACTTAGATTTAAAGACAGTCTAAAATTAACTAATGGAGTATTTGTTAATAAAATCCATTTGTCAGAATATTTCGCTTCTAAAAAAGATACTGTACGTGCACTAAAATATTCTAATGAAGCCCTGTTTTTAGCAAATTCGACTGATATCTCTAGAGATGTTTTAGTTGCTTTGAAACAATTATCAATTATAGATCCTAAAAATGCGGCAGTTTATAATAAGGAGTACATTCATATCAATGAAGAATTACAAAAAGTAGATCGAAGTATGGGAGAAAAATTCGCTCGCATTGAATATGAAACAGATGTAATAAGAGGGGAGAATTCAGATTTAACAACTCAAAACAGGAATTTAGTATATGTTTTTAGCTTTATAACTATCCTAGGTTTGCTTACATACATTATTAAAGCTCAGAAGACTAAAAATAAAGTGCTTTTATATAAGCAACAGCAACAGAAAGCGAATGAGGATATTTATAACTTAATGATATCTCAGCAAAATACTATAGAAACTAATAGAGTTGAAGAGAAAAGAAGGGTTGCCCAGGAGCTGCATGATGGTGTTTTAGGAAGGATGTTTGGTGTCCGTATGAATTTAGATGGTTTAAATGGATTTCAGGATGAGATGGCTGTCCAGCAAAGAAGTAGTTATTTATCTGAGTTAAAGAATATAGAACAGGATATTCGTGAAATTTCACATGATTTAAATAGGGAAAAATCAGAATTAATCAATAACTTCGTTGCCATCGTCGACAACCTGTTTGAAGAACAAAGAAAAACGTATCCGTCTAAATTAGTTTCAAATATTGACAGCACTATAAAATGGGAGCTTTTAGTGAACTCCGTGAAGATTAATTTGTATCGTATTATACAAGAATCGCTTCAAAATATTAATAAGTATGCCAATGCAAATACGATTAAAATTGAATTAAAAAAGAAAGATGGCAATTTATCCCTAGTGATTAGTGATGACGGAGTCGGATTTAATTCAAAAATAAAAAAGAAGGGTATAGGGATTCAAAATATGCTCTCTCGAACAAAAGAGTGCCACGGTGAATTTCATATAAAATCAAAAAAAGGAGACGGTACAATTATTACCATTATCATTCCAATAGAACAAAAACTAATACCTACATAGAAATGACATTTGAATCAGCTGCTCCAACAACTGCAAAAAGTAATATACTAATTGTGGATGATCATCCTTTTATTATACAGGGATATAAAAATGCAATTACAAGATATAACCCGAATAATCATGAGTTTTTTATAACGGAAGCCAAGGATTGTGAGTCAGCCTATAACGTTATTACTAACCCAGAATCTGTAGTTTTTGATATAGCTTTTTTAGACATTAGTATGCCGCCCTATGAGGATAAGGGTATTTATTCAGGTGAAGATTTGGCGAAATTGATTTTAGAATTTATGCCAAATTGCAAAATCATCTTGCTTACGATGTTCACTGAGTTTTTAAAAATAAAAACAATTATTAAGAATATAAATCCGAATGGATTAGTTATAAAAAACGACTTAACATTTGATGAGTTATTATTTGCTTTTGATAAAGTGATAAAAAACGAAACGTATTACAGTCAATCAGTTATTAAGATGCTGGAGTCGCAAAATCATAGCGTTGAAATTGACTTGTTTGATAAGCAGATTTTATTTCATTTGTCTAAAGGGACAAAAGCCAAAGACATGCCGCAATACATACCGATATCTCTAAATGCAATCGAAGTGCGAAAGTTAAATCTTAAGGAATTATTGAAAGTAGTTGATGGAAGTGATATCGACTTAGTTCGCGAAGCGCGAAATATAGGATTGTTGTTTTAACAGTTCGTCAAGCATAAAAAAACGGCATTTATAAATTTATAAATGCCGTTTTTGTTTTTTATTCCGTCATGGCATCCCAGCCACGCGCTTTTAGAGGAATTTTAGTATTGGCTCTAGTGATCAAATGTATTCCTTCACTTTCCTGCGTCATGTGACCAATGATAGAGAAATTAGGATTTCCTTTAATTTTATCAAAATCTTCCATTGCAATGGTGAAAAGCAATTCATAATCTTCACCGCCGTTTATCGCTACCGTCGTAGAATCGATGTCGAATTCCTCACAAACATTAATCAACTGTGGATCAAGTGGTAATTTATCTTCATACAAATTACAACCTACATTTGACTGCTTACATAAATGCATAATTTCTGATGATAATCCATCTGAAATGTCAATCATTGATGTTGGTTTTATTTCCAAGGCATGCAATAAGGTGCGAACGTCTTTTCTAGCTTCCGGTTTAAGTTGGCGCTCTATTAAATAAGTATAGGCATCTAAATCAGGTTGTGAATTTGGATTTACTTGAAAAACTTGCTTCTCACGTTCTAAAACTTGTAACCCCATATAAGCGGCGCCAATGTCACCAGTTACTACTAATAAATCAGTTTGTTTTGCACCATTTCTATAAACTATCTCCTCTTCATCTGCTTCGCCGATAACAGTTATACTGATGATTAATCCTTTTTGTGAAGAAGTAGTATCTCCACCGATTACATCTACTTTATATTCATTAGAAGCATGTGTGATTCCTGCAAATAATTCATCTAATGCTTCTAAAGGGAAACGATTAGAAACGGCAATGGAAACAGTAATTTGTGTAGCCTTTGCATTCATTGCACAAATATCAGAAATATTTGTAGTCACTGCTTTATATCCTAAATGTTTCAAAGGCATGTAAGCCAAATCAAAATGAACACCTTCAACTAATATGTCTGTTGAAATAACGACTTTTTTGTCTTTAAAATCAAGCACTGCAGCATCATCACCAATTCCTTTTAAGGTCGAAGGTTGGATGATTTCAAAGTTTTTTGTTAGGTGATCAATCAATGCGAATTCTCCTAATTGAGCAATACTAGTACGTTGTGGGGTTTTATCTTCAATCATATTTTTAAGTTTGTTTTTCTGTACGGGATTCTAAAACAGTCCAGAGTTTGCAAAGGTACAAAGGTTTTGTCTAATTAATTCTGGATTCATCATTTGAAAAGAAGTAGTTAAATAGTAACATATGAGATTTGAATATTTTTTCGCATCTTTAGAGTAGTAAAATCAAACAAAATGAAATCATTTGATATAGTTACCATAACTGTAAATCCAGCCCTAGATAAAAGCGCTCATTTTTCTGGGTTAGTTCCTGAACAGAAAATAAGATGTCAGGCTCCGCTATATGATGCGGGAGGAGGGGGAATTAACGTCTCTAAAGCAATATCCCGTCTAGAAGGAACTTCGTTAGCGGTATTTGCTTCTGGTGGGCCTTCAGGCGAAATGATAAAAGAGATTCTAAATAAGGAATTGATTTCATTTCAAGCCATTGAAACTAAAAACTGGACTCGGGAAAGTTTTGTAGCCGTTGATGACAATACCAATTCGCAATACCGTTTTAATTTTCCAGGAACCTCAATTACGGATGCTGAAAGAAACGAAATTATTAAAACTGTTGAAAGTCAGGATTCGAAATTTATCGTTGTAAGCGGAAGTTTAAGGGAAGGTTTACCAGTAGATTTTTATCAAGAGATTGCAGAAATATCAAAAAAATCAAATTCAAAACTGATTGTTGATACATCTGGGGAAGCATTGAAAAAAGCATTAGAAATAGGTGTTTATTTGATAAAACCTAATGTAGGTGAATTAGCCAAACTGATAGGAGTAGAAAAGCTCGAAATGGAAGAAGTAAATGCTGCAGCAAAAAAAATCATTGCAAAGGGTGGAGCCGAAATTGTGGTTGTTTCTCTGGGGCCTCAAGGTGCTGTATTAGTTACCAAAGATTCTTATGATTACGTTCCTGCTCCAAATGTTGCTAAAAAAAGTACTGTAGGTGCCGGAGACAGCATGGTGGGCGGAATGACTTGGGCGCTAGCTCAAAACAAACCATTGAAAGAAGTAATTCGTTGGGGAGTTGCCTGTGGTTCTGCCGCTACAATGAATGAAGGCACTCAGCTATTTAAACTGGAAGATGCTAAAAGGTTATTTGAATGGTTGAACGATAAATAAAATTTGTTGACCTCCAAAAAGGGAGAGTGAAATTAGAAAAGCATAAAAAAACCTGATAATTTTTACATCATCAGGTTTCCTTTTTATTCTATATTGTTTTCTAAAAAAAAATTAATCATTCAATTTCAAAACAGCCATAAAAGCTTCTTGAGGAATTTCAACATTCCCAACAAGTCTCATACGTTTTTTACCTTTTTTCTGTTTTTCAAGTAATTTACGTTTACGAGAAATATCTCCACCATAACATTTGGCAGTAACATCTTTACGTAACGCTTTAATAGTTTCGCGAGAGATCACTTTCACGCCAATAGCAGCTTGTACCGGAATGTCAAATTGTTGTCTTGGAATCAATTCCTTCAACTTCTCACACATTTTTTTACCTATCGAGTAAGCGTTATCGGTATGCATCAAGGATGACAAAGCATCCACAATAGTAGCGTTTAATAAAATATCTACTTTTACCAAACTAGAAGTTCTCATTCCAATTGGCGTATAATCAAAAGAAGCATAACCTTTAGAAACGGTTTTCAAACGGTCATAAAAGTCAAATACAATCTCAGCCAAAGGCATGTCAAAAGTCAATTCAACTCTTTCTGTAGTCAAATATGTTTGATTAGTAATCAATCCACGTTTTTCGATACACAAACTCATTACATTCCCAACGTAATCAGACTTGGTAATGATAGTTGCTTTAATAAATGGCTCTTCAACATGATCTAAACGAGATGGCTCAGGTAAATCTGAAGGGTTGTTTACAATCAAAATAGTGTTTGGTTCCTTTTTGGTAAAGGCGTGGTAGGAAACGTTAGGTACAGTTGTGATAACCGTCATGTTAAACTCTCTTTCCAGACGCTCTTGAATAATTTCCATGTGTAGCATTCCAAGGAATCCACAACGGAAACCAAAACCTAATGCTGCCGAACTTTCTGGTAGAAATACAAGTGAAGCATCGTTCAATTGTAGTTTTTCCATAGAGTTTCTCAACTCCTCATAATCTTCCGTATCCACTGGGTAGATTCCTGCAAAAACCATTGGTTTCACATCTTCAAAACCCTTGATTATATTTGTTGTTGGTGTTTTCGCATCGGTCAACGTATCACCTACTTTTACTTCTTTAGCTTCTTTAATTCCTGAAATTAGGTATCCAACATCACCTGCTGAAATGACTTGCTTCGGAACTTGGTTTAACTTCAAAGTACCAATTTCATCTGCAAAATATTCATTTCCAGTAGCCATGAATTTAATCTTCTGACCTTTTTTTATCTGACCGTTTTTAACACGGAAAATAACTTCAATTCCACGGAATGGATTGTAGTGTGAGTCAAAAATCAAAGCTTGTAATGGTTCATCAATATTTCCTGATGGGGGAGGTATTTTTTCGATAATTGCTGCCAAAATATTTTCAACACCAAAACCAGTTTTACCTGAAGCATGAATAATATCTTCTAATTTACATCCCAATAAATCAATAATATCATCACTTACTTCCTCAGGATTAGCAGATGGTAAATCCACTTTATTTAAAACTGGAATAATTTCCAAGTCATTTTCTAAAGCCAAATACAAGTTAGAGATCGTTTGTGCTTGAATGCTTTGAGCCGCATCTACAATCAAAAGCGCTCCTTCACATGCTGCTATAGATCGAGAAACTTCATATGAAAAATCCACGTGTCCAGGAGTATCAATAAGGTTTAGAATATATTCTTCTCCTTTATAAGTGTATTCCATTTGAATCGCGTGACTCTTAATTGTAATCCCACGTTCGCGTTCCAAGTCCATGTTGTCAAGCAATTGTGCTTTTTCTTGACGCGCAGTAACAGTCTGTGTAGCGCCAAGTAAACGGTCAGCAAGTGTGCTTTTTCCGTGGTCAATATGTGCAATAATGCAGAAATTCCTTATTTTTTTCATCTTATCCATCTGTCAATTTTATTTTTGGCTTACCCTGAAGTTATTTCCAGGCGTGACCACAAGGGCCGGGCTTTTCGCTACAATCTTGTTATTGCGATCTTGCTTGGCAATCTCAGAACTAAAAGGCTTTTTGTTGCAGTCCCAAACTCAAACTCATCTTTGGGGTAATTTACCTGACGGCCACTGGCTGTCCTCCTTTTAATTTCAAATCTCACGCGCATTCATGCTGCGACCATTAATCTGCAAAGATAGTTTAAATTCAACAGTTTCAAAGTCCCAAATCGCAAACTAATGAGTTAAGTAGTAAGTCTTTCATCGTCGCTATTTCATGCTTTGATCAAAAAAGCGTAATTTTGCACAAAATTTAAGCAGATGATTAAGATTGGCAACATAGAATTACCGGATTTTCCTTTACTTCTTGCTCCTATGGAGGATGTGAGCGACCCACCTTTTCGTAGGTTGTGTAAGATGCACGGTGCTGATATGATGTACTCCGAATTTATTTCTTCCGAAGGACTAATTCGTGATGCCATCAAAAGCCGAATGAAACTAGATATCTTCGATTATGAGAGACCTGTTGGTATTCAGATTTTTGGTGGAGACGAAGAAGCTATGGCGTTATCGTCTAAAATCGTTTCTACTGTAAATCCAGATATTATAGATATTAACTTTGGTTGTCCGGTAAAAAAAGTGGTTTGTAAAGGAGCTGGGGCCGGAGTGTTAAAAGATGTTGACTTGATGATTCGCTTGACAAAAGCGGTTATTGATAGTACCCATTTACCCGTAACGGTAAAAACGCGTTTGGGATGGGATGATAATTCTATCAATATTGATGAGGTAGCTGAGCGTTTGCAAGATCTTGGAGTTGCGGCTTTGAGTATTCATGCTAGAACACGTGCCCAAATGTACAAAGGTCATTCCGACTGGTCACACATAGCACGTGTAAAAAACAACCCAAGAATTAAGATGCCTATTTTTGGTAACGGAGATATTGACAGCCCAGAAAAAGCATTACAATATAAAAACGAATACGGTATCGACGGAATCATGATTGGTCGTGCCGCAATTGGATATCCTTGGATTTTTAACGAAATCAAACATTATTTCAATACTGGAGAGCACTTGGCAAAACCTACCGTTGTTGATAGAGTCGAAGCGGTGCGCAATCACCTTACTTGGGCAATGGAATGGAAAGGCGAGCGTTTAGGGATTGTAGAAACAAGACCTCATTATACAAATTATTTTAAAGGGATTCATTCTTTTAAACCGTACAAATTAAAACTAGTAACCTTAGATCATCCTGAAGAATTATTTGCTCTCTTGAATGAGATTCAGGAAGCGTATGCGGGGTACGAGCTTGTATAAAAATCTATTTCAAACACGAATTCGACCAGTTTCCACCAATTAATTCGTGTAAATTGGTCGAATTCGTGTTTTTTTTAAATCAAAAATCCTTAATCCAGCAACTTCTTACTTACTCTACTACTCGCAATCAACGAAGCAATAAAACCAAGGGTTACAATTGTTCCCATGACAATCAATACGTTTTCCAGCGTGAAAACCACTGGGTAAGCTAATGTGGGTGTAATCATTACCAGCTGAAAATGCTGTTGTAACAATACAATCGCTATTCCTAAAAGGAGTCCAATAATTCCACCAAAAAGACTGAGTAGCGTTCCTTGTAGTAAAAATATTTTACGTAAATCCTTGATTTCCGTTCCCAGATTAAAAAGTGTTTTTAGGTTTCCTTTTTTGTCGAGAATCATCATGATCAGTGCGCCAATAAGATTGAAAAGCGCCACCACGATTACCAAGGTAAAAATTAAATACACAGCGATATTCTCTGTATTCAACATTTTATACAAGGCTTCGTTGAGTTGGGCTCTGTTTTTTACCGTGATTTTATTATTGAAAATGGTTTGTAGTTTCTCGATGATTGCGGCTTCATCTGCGTCCTTTTTTTCTTTGATCTCAATTCCCGAAATTTGATTGGATTTGTATTCTAATAATTCTTGGGCAAGACCCAAATCTGCAAAAACGTATTTAGAATCAAGATCTTCACTGATGGCATAAATGCCTACGGGGAAAACATCGGTTTTATTAAAAGCTTGTGCGGGGTTTGTGATTGCTCCTCTTCCAGGTTTAGGAACTAGAACTTCTAATTGTTTATTGAAATCCAGTAATCCCATGGAGAATTTCTGAGCAATTCCATAACCTACAACAACCTGATAAGTATCAGGCTCAATCCATTGTCCATTATACAATGTTTTCTTAATATCATTTACTTTACTGAAATTGGTATCAACTCCTTTCAAATAGGTAACGACTTGCTTATCATCAAAAACAAACAGAACGCGTTCTTCTATAATTTTGCTATAGGAAACCACGCCTTCTATTTTCTTTATTTGTTCTTCTTGTGATGGAGAAACGAGAAATGATTTCCCTAAAGTGCTACTTATTTTAATGTCGGGATCAATGTCGTTCGTGAACGAAAGACTAAATACTTTCAACCCGCTAAAAACAGATAACACCACAAACAAAGCCATGGCGCCAACAATGATTCCCATACTCGCAATGCGATTGATGATATTTATGGCATTGTTTTTACTATTACTTAGAATGTAACGTTTGGCTATGTAAAGGGGGAAATTCAAATTATATCAGCTTGCGTTTCTCTAGAAGATCTCTATTTTCAATAGGATTATCTTTACTTGCTAAAGCATTGTCAATTTTTTCAATGTAATCTAAGGAGTCATCAATAAAGAAAACCAAATTAGGCACTTTTCTCAATTGCAAACGTACTCTTTGTGATAAATCATGTTTTATCGTTTTAGAATTCGACTTAACAGCCTCTAAGATTTCTTTTGCTTTATCCTGAGGAAAAACACTTAAATGAACCGTAGCTACAGATAAATCTGAAGTAACAACAACCTTGGATACCGAAATAATTAAATTACTTACTCCGTTTTTTCTCACTTCACCTTGTAGGATATCAACCAAATCTTTTTGGATCACCCCACCTATTTTTTTCTGTCTATTTGTTTCCATAGTGCAAAAATAGTACTTTTAAACATTAAACAAACAATTTTTAAAAGCAACCTAGCAATAGTTCTGTTTTTAGGAGCTTTTTCCTGCTATTCGTTGCAATCTTTTTCTAAATCTTCCAGATTTAGAAAAAGGATTTTCACTTCTATCAGGGCTAGTTCTATACGTCATCGACTGCGAGGACAATGTAGGAAAGGAATCGTGCAGTATTAAAATTCAAATAATAAAATATAAGCTAATTTGGAACATAAAGTAAATCCAGTTTCGACTACTTCCTCTTCGGGAAGGTTAGAGCGACCATCTTTCGCCATATATGATGCATCCGCAGGATCTGGTAAAACCTATGCGCTTGTAAAAGAATATCTGAAGATCATTTTAGTGGCCCCTAAAAATGATGCGTATCGCAACATTCTCGCCATAACGTTTACGAATAAAGCGGTACACGAAATGAAAAGTCGTATTGTGGGAAGCCTATCCGAATTTGCAAAAGACGAACCTTCGCCAAAAGCGCAGGATTTGATGCAGGATTTGGCAAAGGATACAGCATTGTCGATTATCCAGATCAAAACCAAATCGCAACAAATCATCAAGCACATCATTCATAACTATGCAGCTTTTGATATTTCGACCATTGATAAATTCACTCACAAAGTCATTCGTGCTTTTGCGCATGATTTAAAGTTACCCATGACTTTTGAGGTGACCTTGGACACGGAGAATTTGTTGATCGAGGCTGTTGATGCCATCATCGCGCAAGCTGGGGAAGACGAAACCCTGACTAAGTTGCTTATCGATTTCACAATGGAAAAAACGGATGATGATAAATCATGGGATATTTCACGTGAGATTTTGGACACAGGTCGCTTAGTTCTTAATGAAAATCACCGAAACGAAATCACTCATTTTCACGATAAAACCATTGCCGATTTTGTCGAGATAAAAAAGAAATTAATTGAGTCGTGTAAAGCCTTGGAAAAAGACAACGCCGAATTTGCTCAAGCGGCTCTAGCTTTAATTGTAAATAACGGAATAGATTTAAAATCATTCTCGCGAGGAACTTTTCCTAATCACGTAATTAGCATTCGAGACGGAAAATACAATCCTAAAAACAAAACCTTTCACGAGTTTGATGATATAGCCATTAATAAAACGGCCAAAGACCGTGCATTAATAGAAAATATAATTCCGGAGTTGATTCAGATTCTGGGAACGATTTATAAAAATTTCGAAAAAAGAGATTTCTACAAAGCCTTTCTTAGAAATATAACACCGTTGTCTTTACTAAATACAGTGAGCAATGAATTAGCGAAAATTCAGGAAGAGCAAAATGTGCTTTCCATTTCAGAGTTTAATGCGATTATTCATCGCGAAATCCAAAATCAGCCTGCGCCTTTTATATATGAACGATTAGGGGAACGCTACCGTCATTTTTTTATTGATGAATTTCAGGATACATCAGAGATGCAATGGCAAAACCTAATTCCGTTAATTGATAATGCGCTTGCAGGTCAGGACGATTATGGAGAGAAAGGAACTTTGATGATTGTGGGTGATCCTAAACAATCCATTTATCGCTGGCGTGGAGGAAAGGCAGAGCAGTTTATAGAACTAAGTAAAGACAACAATCCCTTCGCTAATCCAGACAAGAAGTTAGAACATCTAGATAAAAATTACCGGTCTTATTCACAGGTAATCGAGTTTAATAATGAATTTTTTAAGTTGGTTTCAGGTGAATTTGAACAACCTGATTACAAAGATTTATATGAAAATCACAGCCATCAGAAATCAAATGATAAAACCGGCGGCTATGTGAATATTTCCTTTATTCCAAAGGAAGAAACTGCAGAAGAGGATGAAGAAGGCTTGGATAAAACAGAGTTGTTTGTTTTAGCGACTTTGAATACGATTCAAAAAGTACTTCAAGAAGGATTTGAATACAAAGACATTGTAATTTTGACTCGTAAAAGAAGTCAAGGAATTGCAATTGCTAATTATTTGACAGAACAGAACATTCCGCTCTTGTCTTCAGAAACGTTGATGATTCAGAACGCAACCGAAGTCAGGCTGATTATTCACCTTTTAAAATACCTGAAAAACAATGCCGATTTAGAGGCGAAAGCACATTTTCTGCATTATGTAGCCGAAAATATTCAGGGTCAGTTGCCGGTTCATGATTTCATCGCGAAGGGAATGGAGCAAAAACTAGAAGTCGATTTTGAGAAATGGCTAATGAGTTATGATATTTCACTATCCTTTCAAAACATTCGAAAAAAATCATTGTATGAAGCGGTGGAGGTTGTAATTACTAAATTTTTATCACCAAATCTCGCCAAAGGTGGCGGAGCGTATGTGCAATACTTCCTCGACATTGTTTTAGAGAGAGATGTGCGCAATCAAGCTGGAATATCCGACTTCCTTAATTTTTGGGATAAAAATGCGGAGAAATTTAGTATTCCATCACCTGAAGGAAATAATGCGGTTCGTATTATGACGATACATAAATCGAAAGGATTGGAATTTCCCGTGGTAATCATGCCTTTCGCCGAAGAGGATTACAGTCGGAAACCTAAAGATAAATTATGGCTCGATGGCGAAGAAATGGATTTTGGTTTGCCAAAGGTGTTGGTAGATAATAGCAGTGCGGTAGAAGGCTTTGGTGTCGAAGCAAAAGCGATCTATGATCAAAAGAAACAAGAAGAATTATTGGATAATGTAAATGTTTTGTATGTGGCTTTAACTAGGGCAGAGGAGCAACTGTATGTTATTTCAAATATGAATTTGTCTAGTAAAGCAGAAGTTCCTAAAAATAACATGTGTACTTTTTTTATTAATTATTTAATGAGTAAAGGCGTTTTTGACGAAAATAAATTGGAGTATGAATTTGGAAGTGCTACAAAATTATCAAATAAGGCAAGGCATATTGATACTTCAAAAGCAATCCGTGTAGTTGCTAAAATATTAAATCCAAAAAACATTAAAATAGCCCAACGAGAGGCATTGATGTGGGGGACACATCAGCAGGAGTCTATAGAATATGGTAATGTGGTGCACGAAATACTATCTTTTGTAAAGACAAAAAAGGACGTTGATCTGGCGGTTACTAAATCTATTGAAAGCGGATTGATTACTTTCAATCAAAAGGAGTTGGTGCACAAGACAATTCAAGATATTGTAAATCATAAAGAATTGGAATCCTTTTTTTCTGAAGAGTATGAAGTGTTAAATGAGCAAACCATAATTCAAAAGGAAGGAAAAACGATAAAGCCAGATAGAATGGTTGTAACGAAAGAGAAAGAAGTTTTTTTATTGGATTATAAAACAGGAGCTCACGATGCAAAATATCAAAAGCAATTAGAGAATTACCAATCGGCAATTGAATTAATGGGTTATAAAGTCGTAAAAAAAGCACTGATTTATATCGGAAAAGAAATCGATGTAGTAAATTTGTAGCATAAAAATGAATTATTCGCAAAAATCAAAATTTTAAAAAGCAATAAAATTTATTATAAGAATAATAGTCGCTTTAGCAAAGCCATTGTCGTTCGGGCAACTTTAAACAAATTAAACTTTAAACAAAATAGACCAATTTATTATGTACGGAAAAATAAAAGAACATCTTCAAAACGAATTGCAAACAATAGAAGATAACGGGATTTTTAAGAAAGAAAGAATTATTACATCGCCGCAAGATGCAGAAATTACGGTTTCGACAGGAGAAACGGTTTTGAATTTTTGTGCAAATAACTATTTAGGATTGTCATCTCATCCAGAAGTTATCCAGGCGGCAAAAGACGCAATGGACACGCATGGTTTCGGAATGTCATCGGTGCGTTTCATTTGTGGAACACAAGACATTCATAAAACGTTAGAAAGAAAAATTTCTGAATTTTACGGGACGGAAGACACTATTTTGTATGCGGCAGCTTTTGATGCAAACGGAGGGGTGTTCGAACCTTTATTTGGCGAAGGAGATGCTATAATTTCAGACAGTTTAAATCATGCTTCTATTATTGACGGGGTTCGTTTGTGTAAAGCGTCACGTTACCGTTATGCAAATAACGATATGGCCGATTTAGAACAACAACTGATCAAAGCAAACGAAGCGGGTAGTCGTTTTAAAATAATCGTTACTGACGGTGTGTTTTCTATGGACGGTATTGTAGCGTCGTTAGATAAAATTTGTGATTTAGCAGATAAATATGATGCTATGGTAATGGTAGATGAATGCCATGCTGCAGGTTTTATTGGAGCAACAGGAAAAGGAACGCTTGAGGCTAAAGGAGTAATGGGAAGGGTAGATATCATTACTGGAACTCTTGGAAAAGCTTTAGGTGGAGCCATGGGTGGATATACAACTGCTAAAAAAGAAATTGTCGAATTGTTGCGTCAGCGTTCAAGACCTTATTTGTTTTCTAACTCTTTAGCGCCTGCAATTGTTGGGGCATCGATTAAGGTTTTCGAACTATTAGAAAAAGATACTACATTACGAGATAAATTAGAATGGAATACTAATTATTTCAAAGCAGGAATGAAAAAAGCGGGATTTGATATCGTTGAAGGAGATTCAGCGATTGTGCCGGTAATGCTTTATGACGCTAAGTTATCTCAAACTATGGCAGATGAATTGTTGAAGAAGGGGATTTATGTAATAGGGTTCTTTTTTCCCGTAGTGCCAAAAGATAAGGCAAGAATTAGAGTTCAACTCTCTGCAGCGCATACGAAAGAGCATTTAGATCTAGCAATAAAAGCGTTTGTTGAAGTTGGAAAGGCTTTAAATGTTGTATAATTATAATCTAAAGTTATATAATTGCCATTTTTTCTGATTTTAATGGGTTTTTTTTAACATTTCCTTTTGTGGTTAAAGATTTACGTGTTACTTTTGTTAGTAATTAACTAAATTGTAATTAAAAATAATAAGTATGAAACATCTTAACAAAATTTTTGTTGCTGTGATGATGGTGATGGGTTTGACCTCTCACGCACAAGATAGTAACAATCCATGGGCTGTCTCTTTTGGAGTTAATGCCGTAGACACTAGAACTAGTGCTGGTGGTGGAAATGGTTGGTTAGACCAACATTTTTCTCAACCTTTCGCTGTAAAAGACAATTGGAATGTTCTTCCATCTGTATCTTACATCAGTGTATCGAAGTACTTAGGAGATAATTTCTCTTTTGGAGTTCAAGGTTCGTTAAACAAAATTGAAAAGTTCGTAAGATTTGATCCAACAGCAGTAGGACATGATTCAAGAGGAATGGTAGTTTCTAATCCTGGAGATTTAATGTATTACGGTATTGATGGTAGCGTTAAATATAGCTTCATGAGTCTTATAAACTCTAAAGTAATCGACCCTTCATTACATGTTGGTGGTGGTTATACTTTCTTTGGAGATAGTAGTTATGGAACATTAAACCCTGGTGCAGGATTAGCATTTTGGTTTACAGATCAAATTGGTTTCTCTCTTGAGACTTCTTATAAAAAATCTTTTGGAGATAGAGAAGATGCAAATGGAGCTCCTGATGCTCCATCTCATTTCCAACATACTGCTGGTCTTACTTTCAAATTTGGAGGAAAAGATACTGACGGTGATGGAATATACGATAAAGATGATGCATGTCCAGATGTTGCTGGTTTAAAAGAATTCAATGGTTGTCCTGATACTGATGGAGACGGAATCCAAGATAGTGCTGATGCTTGTCCAGACGTATTTGGTTTAGCTGCATTAAACGGTTGTCCAGACACTGACGGTGATGGTATTGCTGATAAAGATGATGCTTGTCCAGATGTATTTGGTTTAGCTGCATTGAAAGGTTGTCCTGATACTGATAAAGATGGAATAGCTGATAAAGATGATAAATGTCCTACTGTTGCAGGACCAAAAGAAAATGGTGGTTGTCCTTGGCCTGATACTGACGGTGACGGAGTTTTAGATAAAGATGACAAATGTCCAGAAGTAAAAGGTACTGTTGCTAATAAAGGTTGTCCTGAAGTATCAGAAGCGGTTATGATGAAATTGAATGAGTATAGTAGAACTATCTTGTTTGATTCTGGAAAATCTTCTTTCAAAAAACAAACTTACCCAACTCTAGTGTCAATCACTGAAATCTTAAAAGAATATCCTTATTCAAGATTCTTAATTGAAGGTCATACTGATAGTGATGGAAGTAATGCCATGAATCAAGATTTATCGATGAACAGAGCTCATGCTGTTAAAAATTATTTGATTGAAAACGGTATTAAAGAGGATAGATTAGAGCATACAGGTTTCGGTGAAACTAAACCAATGGATACTAATAAAACTGCTGCCGGAAAAGCACACAACAGAAGAGTTGAAATTTCTTTAATAAAAGAATAAATTCTCTAAAATATTTATGGAAAACGCCTCGATTTATCGGGGCGTTTTTTTTATTTAACATTTTTTTTGGTTATTTAACATTTGCGGATTACTTTTGTCAGTAATTAACTAAATTGTTGTAAAAATAATAAAAATGAAATATAGTAAGAAGATTTTAGTTGCCGCAATGGTGGTGATGGGTTTAAGTTCTCATGCACAAGATAGTAACAACCCTTGGGCAGTATCTTTTGGAGTGAATGCCGTAGACACTAAAACTAGTGCAGGTGGTGGTAATGGTTGGTTAGACCGACATTTCTCACAGCCTTTCGATGCAAAAGAAAATTGGAATGTTCTTCCATCTGTATCTTATATCAGTGTATCGAAGTACATAGGAGATAATTTCTCTTTTGGAGTTCAAGGTTCATTAAACAAAATTGAAAAGTATGTAAAATTTGCTCCAACAGCAGTAGGACATGATTCTCGCGGATATGTTGTTTCTAATCCTGGAGATTTAATGTATTACGGTATTGATGCTAGTGTTAAATATAGCTTCATGAGTCTTATTAACTCTAAAGTAATCGACCCTTCATTACATGTTGGTGGTGGTTATACTTTCTTTGGAGATAGTAGTTATGGAACATTAAACCCAGGTGCTGGATTAGCATTTTGGTTCACGGATAATTTAGGTTTCTCTCTTGAGACTACTTATAAAAAATCTTTTGGAGATAGAGAAGATGCTAATGGAACTCCTGATGCTCCATCTCATTTCCAACATACTGCTGGTCTTACTTTCAAATTTGGAGGAAAAGATACTGACGGTGATGGAATATACGATAAAGATGACGCATGTCCAGAAGTTGCTGGCTTAAAAGAATTCAACGGTTGTCCTGATACTGATGGAGACGGAATCCAAGATAGTGCTGACGCTTGTCCAGACGTATTTGGTTTAGCTGCATTAAACGGTTGTCCTGACACTGACGGTGATGGTATTGCTGATATGAATGATGCTTGTCCAGATGTATTTGGTTTAGCTGCATTGAAAGGTTGTCCTGATACTGATAAAGATGGAGTAGCTGATAAAGATGACAAATGTCCTACTGTTGCAGGACCAAAAGAAAATGCTGGTTGTCCTTGGCCTGATACTGACGGCGACGGAGTTTTAGACAAAGATGACAAATGTCCAGAAGTAAAAGGTACTGTTGCTAATAATGGTTGTCCTGATAATGCAGAAGCAGTTATGATGAAACTGAATGAATACGGTAGAACTATCTTGTTTGATTCTGGAAAAGCATCACTTAAAAAACAAACTTACCCAACTTTAGGTTCAATCACTGAAATTTTAAAAGAATATCCTTCTTCAAGATTTGTAGTTGAAGGTCATACTGATAGCGATGGAAGTAACGAAATGAACCAAACTTTATCTGAAAATAGAGCGGCAGCGCTTAAAAATCATTTGATTGAAAATGGTATCAAAGCAGATAGATTAAATTCTACTGGTTTCGGTGAAACTAAACCAATCGATACTAACAAAACTGCTGCAGGGAAAGCACACAACAGAAGAGCTGAAATTTCTTTAATAAAAGAATAAATTTTCTAAAATATTTATGGAAAACGCCTCGATTTATCGGGGCGTTTTTTTTATTTTTATGAAATGATAAATACTTCTTTTTTAGATAAAATTGCACAAGTTTTAATAGAAAATTACTCAGATAAACTATCCAATACGATAGTCGTTTTACCGAATAAGAGAGCTAAAATTTTCCTTATTGAAGCACTGAAAAAGCAAGTCGACGGTAATATTCTTTCTCCTGAAATTATTAGTATCGAGGATTTTATTCAAGATATAGCAGGAATTCGTACTGTGGATCCCATCGAATTATTATTTGAATTTTATGATGTGTATTTGTCAGTTACTGAAAAAACAAACCAACAGTCATTCGAATTGTTTGCCAATTGGGCCAAAACACTCTTGCAGGATTTTAATGAAATCGATCGTTATCTATTAGATCCATCTTATGTTTTGTCGTACTTAAAAGACATTGAAGATATTAAGAAATGGGGAATCGAAGTGGAGAATAAAACACAACTACTCGAAAATTATATAGACTTTTGGAAATTATTACCTAATTACTACCAGACGCTATATGCTCACCTACTCAAAAAAGGAATTGGTTATCAAGGATTAATCTATCGGGAAGCTGTGGGGAATCTAGATCATTTTTCGAAGTCAATTACTGATAAGAATTATGTTTTTGCGGGGTTTAATGCCTTAAATGCTTCCGAAGAAAAAATCATTCAACATCTTATAGCTTCTGATCAGGCTAAAATATACTGGGATGCAGATCAAACTTTTCTAAATGATCCCTATCATGATGCGGGCTTGTTTGTTAGGCGATTTAAAAAAGGCTGGAAAGAATACAAGTCAAATCCTTTTGAATGGATTGTAGATGATTTTTCACAAACAAAAAACATTCAAGTTATTGGTACGCCAAAAACAATTGGTCAGGCAAAAATCGCCGGAGGCATTATTGAAAATATAATTAATGAAAACCCTAATACCACGCTGGATAAAGTTGCGGTAGTTCTGGGTGAAGAAAATCTTCTAGTACCACTTTTGTATTCGTTGCCCTCCACTGTGGGTGCTTTGAATATTACTATGGGATATCCAAGTAAAAATAATCCTGCGCAAATTCTGATTGCTAAGTTATTCAAGATGCATACGAATGCGCTGGCCAGAAACGCGAAAAATTACGTTTTGTACTATAAAGATGTACTAGATATTTTAACGCATCCGTTGGTGGAGCCTTATGCGCAAACTAGCTCGTTAGTTAACCTTATTAATAAAAATAATTACACTTTTATTACCCATCACAAATTGATGGAATTGAATGCGAATCCCACTGATTTATTTTTGCTGCTATTCCAAAAGTGGGAAAACGGTTCGATTGCCGTTTTGGAAACTGTTTCCAAGTTGTTGCTTGCCATTAAGGATAATTTAAGTAATGACAGTGAAGAGGAAAAGATTACAAAAGCCTTTGTATTCTCTATTTTTAAAGTGATCAATAAACTGATTAACTATTATTCGCAACACGAGCACATTGATAAGATAGAAACGCTTTATGCCATATATAAACAAGTGATTGATCTTGCTTCAGTTTCTTTTGAAGGAGAGCCGTTAAACGGTTTGCAAATCATGGGTGTCTTAGAAAGTCGCGTGCTTGATTTTGATACTGTGATAGTGACTTCTATGAATGAGGGAAAGTTTCCTGCCGGAAAATCGCAGAATTCGTTTATTCCGTATGATGTGAAACGTGAATTGGGATTGCCCACATTCAAAGAGAAAGACGCCATTTATACCTATCATTTTTATCATTTATTACAACGTGCTAAAAACATATATTTGCTTTATAACACCGAAAGTGAAGGATTGGATGCAGGCGAAAAAAGTAGGTTTATCACTCAATTAGAAGTTGAAAAACAGCCAAAACACACGTTGATACACGAAATTTACAATGCTGTATTGCCGGAAACAGCTTATACGCCCATGGTTATTGAGAAATCAGAATCTGTGATGCTACGGTTAAAGGAAATTGCCGACGTTGGTTTTTCGCCATCGGCGTTGACAAGTTATATCAGAAATCCGATTCAGTTTTATTTTCAGAAGATATTGCGAATAAGGGAAGTCGAAGAAGTCGAAGAGAATATCGCTTTGAACACTTTGGGAACTATTATTCACGAGACATTAAAGTCGCTTTATGACCCTTTTGTAGGTAGATTTATATCAGAATCAGACATTCAAAAATGCTTCAAGCAAATCGATGATGAGGTGCTGAAACAATTCAAAGTAGTTTATAAAGAAGGCGAAATTAAGAAAGGTCGAAATTTACTCGCTTTTGAAGTGGCAAAACGAAATGTTTCCAATTTCCTGAAGGTGGAATTAGAAAGTATAAAAGCAGGAGATGCAATAAAGATTTTGGCCTTAGAAGAGACTTTTCAAAGGACCTTAAATCATCCCACTTTACCATTTCCGGTATTGATAAAAGGGAATGTAGATCGAATCGAAGAACGCAACGGAGTAATTAGGATTATTGACTATAAAACGGGTAAAGTTGAAAAGTCTAGTGTGATGCTGAAGACATGGAAGGGATTAACCGAGGAGATTAAAAACGACAAAGTTATTCAGGTTTTGGCGTATGCATATATGTATGAGACCGAAGCCAAGTCCAAACCCATTGAAGCCGGAATTATCTCTTTTAAGAATCTAAAATCTGGGTTTTTACCGTTTAATTTCAAAGAAGAAAAAGAAGGGAATATGATCATAAATGAAGTGGTGATGACTAATTACCTTGAGCAGATTGTTTTGTTGTTGAATGAAATATTAGATGTCAGTATTCCATTTGAGGAGAAAGTGTAGCAACATAAAATAGTATGACTTTACAAAAAGCAAATAACATATTTGAGTTCTTTAAAAGCACCTTAGTCATTAACTTGGCTGTTTACGTGGTACCAATTCTCTTTTTAGGGTTATTTGCGTTTAAATACACTTTTTTGACCGTTGGTTTTGCTGCTAGTATAGCGGTTAAGGAATTCAATTCTAAAAACGAATATTTGTTTTATTACAACAATGCTATTTCAAAAACTGAACTTTGGTTGTATGCTTGGTGCTGTACGTTTGTATCTCTAATTGTACTAAGTTTTGCCCTTAACTTTATAGCTACACTATTTTGAAAAAGCATATTTTAGAAGTAGATAGTGTACAGAAAAGATATGATACTCAATCCATTCTTTCAGATGTATATTTGAAATGCGAAACTAATGATATTATAGGTTTATTGGGTCGAAATGGTTCTGGAAAATCGACCTTTCTAAAAATTATTTTCGGAATTGAAAATGCTGATTTTAAGTTTGTGCGAATTGATGGAGTGGTAAAAACTAAAAGCAGTGCTCTATTTAATGAAATAAGTTATCTCTCTCAAGACAATTTTATTCCGAATCAATTATCGGTCAAGAAAGCCATTTCTCTCTCCATAAATAGCGAACAAGCGCATGATTTTTATAATGAGGAAATGATCCAGTCGATCAGCAACCGGAAAATTTCGGAGTTGTCAGGTGGGGAATTACGTTATTTAGAAATCAAGTTGGTACTTTGTAATCCTTCTAAATTTGTTCTTTTAGACGAGCCTTATAATGGGTTGTCGCCTCTTATGATTGAAAAAGTAAATGCACTAATAAAAGAAAACGCTACACGAAAAGGGATTGTAATTACAGATCATAATTACGAAAATGTAATTTCGATTTCGACAAAATTGATGCTAATGAGAGACGGTAAAGCACATCATCTTAAAAGTAAGGAGGAGTTAGTTAGTAAGGGATATTTAAATGCGGAGGTATTTTAAATACTCTTAAAAAACTTCAATAGAACTTCTGTCAATGCTTCTTTATTTTCAATATGACTCATGTGGCCATCTGGAAAAGTAACTAACTGTACTTCGGTATTTTCTACTTGTAGTTTTGTTTCTTCATGTGGTAAAACGGGGTCTTTTTCTCCAAGAACCAGTAATTTTGGAAAAGCGGTAAGGTGTAATAATACCTCACGATCATTTCTGATTTTCATACCTTCAAGCGAAGCTACGATGCCTTGTAGTGGTGTTTTTAGGGCTTTGTTTTTTACATTTTCAATTTCGTCGACTAATCGTTCGCGATTTCCTTCACTAAATAAATTGGCAATAGAGAGTGATATGAAATTTACAAAAGATTGTTTCACTGCTCTAATCGCACGATCTCGATTCACTTTTCGTTCTTCGCTATCTGCTCTTGCCGTCGAATTCAGTAAAACCAAGCCTTTTACATTTTCAGGATACAATTCGGCGAAAGCCAAAGCGACATAACCACCCATCGAATGACCAACGAGAATTGCTTTACGGATGCGCAATTCAGCCAAGACGGCGTGAACGGCATCTGCGTTGTCTTCCATGGAATTAACATAACCCAAACATTCTGTTTCTCCATGACCCAATAAATCAATGGTGATAATTCGGTTTTTCTTAGAGAAAGTAGCAATGTAATTATCCCACATGCTTTGGTTTTCTAGGAAACCGTGTAGTAGAACAATAGCGGTACCTTTACCTGTGTCCGTGTAAGCAATGCTTGTATTTTTGAATTGTATGTGATTCACTTTTTTTGTTTCAGTTTTGAGCGAATGCAAAATTAGTTATTTAATTTTCTTGTAACATATAAGTCATATAAGTTTTTAGAATAGCAGTGTTTTTTATCATAGTGCTCATGATACATTAAAAAACTTATTTAATGTAATCGTCAAGAATGTAATTATCGAAATGAATAAGACTGGTAGACTTTATTTTGCTGAATTAAACATTAAAAATATAGATGATCAATTCAATCTGAAAACTTATATAGGATATAGTGGTATTTATATTTAATAATAGCAAGACGACTTCCATTCCTGAAAGCTCTTTTTTTTGTCATTTCGACGAAGGAGAAAGCACATAACCGGAGAAACTATTATGTTCTCTCCTCTGTCGGGATGACAAGTGCGGGAAAAGGTTTATCTGTTAAAAACGATTATCTCCATCTAATAAATTTCCTAATCCACCCAATAGGCTTCCTTCGTCACGGCTGTTTCCACCCGCTTTTGGAGCTGAAGCAATGATTCTATCTGCTAGTCTGCTGAAAGGCAATGATTGTACATAAACAGTTCCGGGACCGCGAAGGGTCGCATAGAACAAACCTTCTCCTCCAAAGATAGAGTTCTTGATTCCGCCAATGAATTCAATATCGTAATCTACCTCTTTAGTGAACCCAACGATGCAGCCCGTGTCAACTTTTAGCACTTCGCCCGCTCTTAGTTCTTTTTTGGCTAAGGTTCCTCCTGAATGTACAAATGCCATTCCGTCGCCTTCAATTTTTTGCATGATGAAACCTTCACCACCAAAGAATCCACGGCCTAGTTTTTTAGAGAATTCAATTCCTACTGATACACCTTTGGCAGCGCAAAGAAAGGAGCTTTTTTGACAGATGAATTTTCCTTGAAATTCGGTTAAGTCAATTGGTAAAATTTTTCCGGGGTAAGGCGATGCAAAAGACACTTTACCTTTGGAGTTAGCTTGATTGATAAAGGCGGTCATGAATAAGCTTTCGCCTGTAAGAACTCTTTTACCGGCATTTAGAAGTTGGCCAAAGATTCCGGATTTTTGTTCTGAACCATTTCCAAAAATCGTTTCCATTTGGATGTTATTGTCCATCATCATAAAGCTTCCTGCTTCGGCAATGACGATTTCTTGCGGATCTAGTTCAATCTCTACATATTGCATTTCTTCGCCAAATATCTGGTAATCTATTTCGTGTGCTTGCATGATTTTTAGTTTTTTGATTGAATTAATAGGTTGGATTTAAGGACTAAATGTTACACCTTTTTTTGATTTTATAATTGATTTAACATTTTGAGTTCCTATGAAAAATAGACGTTATGGCTAGCCCTGATGGCAGTGGTATCCTCTTGTGGAGTGATAACGAAACAAGAGATATAACGGACAGCAGGAGGAGACGTAGATAGAAAAATAGAAATCTCTGCTCCAAAAAAAAACAGCCTAGATTGCTCTAGACTGTTTACTTTAAACTTGAAGCAAATTTTAGTTGTTCATTAAACTTTCAATTTCATCCACTTCAATCGGAATATTGCGCATCAAGTTGAATGGTTCGCCGCTTTCTTGAATTACGACATCATCCTCAAGACGAATTCCGAAACCTTCAGCAGGAATATAAATTCCGGGCTCTACGGTGAAAACCATATTAGCTTGCATAGGTTCTGTCAAAATCCCGTAATCGTGCGTGTCTAATCCCATGTGGTGTGATGTTCCGTGCATGAAATATTTTTTGTAAGCAGGCCAGTCTGGGTTTTCATTTTGCACATCGGCTTTGTCGATAAGTCCTAAACCAAGTAATTCAGAAGTCATTAATTTTCCCACTTCAATATGGTATTGTTTCCAGATTGTTCCTGGAAGTAACATTTTAGTTGCTTCGTTTTTAACGCGTAAAACGGCGTTGTAAACCGCTTTTTGGCGATCGTTGTATTTTCCTGAGACCGGAATGGTACGGGTCATGTCGCTGGAGTAATTTGCGTACTCTGCACCAGCATCAATTAAAATCAAATCACCTGCTTTACATTGCTGGTTGTTTTCGATGTAATGCAATACATTAGCATTGTTTCCTGAACCAATAATTGGCGTGTAAGCAAAACCTTTTGAGCGATTGCGAACGAATTCATGAATGAATTCAGCTTCGATTTCGTATTCCATTATATTTGGTTTAACGAAAGATAGCACTCTGCGGAATCCTTTTTCGGTGATATTACAAGCTTGTTGAATCAAGTCAATTTCTTCACTTTCTTTTACGGAGCGAATGCGTTGTAAAATTGGGTTGCTTTTTGCGACTGTGTGTGCTGGATATTTCTCTTTCCACCATTTTACAAAACGGGCTTCGCGAGTTTCTGTTTCCACGGTTGCTCTGTAATGTTCATTGGTGTTGATATAGATGGTATCTGAATGTGTCATTAGTTCAAATAATACTTTTTCGAATTCCTGTAGCCAATACACCGTTTTAATTCCGGAAACGGCTAAAGCACGTTCTTTAGTCAGTTTTTCGCCTTCCCAAACCGCAATATGATCATTGGTTTCTTTTAGAAATAACATTTCTCTTTGATGCTCATAAGGAGCGTCTGGAAATAATAGTAAGATACTTTCTTCCTGATCCACGCCGCTTAAATAAAAAATATCGCGGTGTTGTGCAAATGGCATAGTACTGTCAGCACTTATTGGATAAATATCATTAGAGTTAAAAATGGCAACGCTTTTAGGCTTCATTTGAGCCATAAATTTTGAGCGGTTTTTTATAAATAAGTCACGGTCAATTTGATGGTACTTCATGTTCTTTCTATTTAATCTTTATAATTACTCAAAAATACTAAGATTAAATTGTTTCTGGTTACGAATTCAATAATTTTATGTAAAAAACAACAAAAACACATTGTCTTAATTAAGTATGTTTTTAGATCGATGTGTTATCAATTCAGTAAAGAATCGTTTTAATTACAACTACTTTATTTCTTTAGAATCTTTCATTGTAGTTGGATTTGATTTTCCGGTAATAGCGGTATTTTGGGTTAGATTAAAATAAGGTGTTTCAATAAAATTTTTATAGTTAATTCATTTTAAATTAATATGTTGAAAAAACAGGATCGTAAAACAAGCGAACGTTCGGGAAAGGTGTAAAAAGCTTTTTTTATGGCTTTTTTGTTTTTTAGCGTATCTTTGAAAAAATGAAAGGAAGGTAAGGGAAAAGCACTGTTATTTTCGATCATTTTTTTCGAATTAAATGCTCGTTTGCAAGAATAAATAGAATTTTGATATGACTGTAGAAAAAGAATATATAAAGTTGATTTTTGGGCTTAAACTCAAGCAGGCTCGTACTAATAAGAATTTGTCTTTGTTTGGCTTAGCCAAAATTACAGACCTTTCAAAATCGTATTTGAACGAAATTGAAAAGGGCAAGAAATACCCGAAGACAGATAAGATTATTCTTTTAGCAGAAAAACTGGATATTTCGTATGACAATATGGTTTCGTTGAAGTTGGATAATAATCTGGCTCCTATTGGTGAAATCTTAAAATCAGGGATTCTAAAAGAAATTCCATTGGATATTTTCGGTATCCAAGAAAACGATCTTATTGATATCATTGCTAATGCTCCGGCAAAAGTTAATGCCTTTATCAGTACAATTATCGAGATTGCACAGCACTATAATTTAACTAGGGAGAGTTTTTTCCTAGCTGCTTTGCGTTCGTACCAAGAAGCACATAATAATTATTTTGAGGATTTAGAACAGAAAGTATTAGATTTCTCAAAAGCATTTCAAATAAATATAGATAGTAAAATTGCTATAGAAGACCTGACCGCTGTGTTGACTGAAGAGTATGGCTATACGATTCAGGAAATTATTTTTTCAGAACAAGAAGAGTTGGGAGATTTGCGGTCTATATATGTTCCAAAAAGCAAAACTTTATTACTTTCATTGGATATCGATGAACAACAAAAGGCGTTTATTTTAGCCAAAGAGATTGCTTATAATTATCTAGAAATAACCGAAAGGCTGTTTACGTTCAGTTGGATTAAATTTGATAATTTTGATCAGGTTTTGAATAATTTCTATGCTTCTTATTTTGCAGGTGCGCTTTTAATACCAAGAAAACAACTGGTAAATGAATTAAATTTGTTCTTGGCTAAAACAGATCCGAAGCCTCAGGAAATGATAGAGTTGATGGGTAAATTTAATGTGTCTCCAGAGTCGTTCTATCAGCGATTAACTAATATTTTGCCAAAAGACTTTCAGTTAAAAAACATATTTTTCCTTCGATTATCTCACAAAAGAGGAGCAGACACCTATCAGATTAAAAAAGAGCTACATATTACTAATCAGCAGGAACCGCATGCCAATGAAATGAATGAGCATTATTGCCGCAGGTGGATTTCTGTCAAAACAATCGAGAAAGCCATAGCGCAGAATAATAGTCACTATTTTGATGCGCAAATTTCGCGTTATGAAAACAGCGGTAATGAGTTTTTCGTTTTCTCATCTGCCACGGAAGATCCTTTCAAAAAGGACTGTTTGAGAAGTATATCTGTCGGAATTTTGATTACGGCAAGCATGAAGAAGAAAATCAAGTTCATGGATAATAAGTCTATCAAAAAACAAATTGTGGGAGTGACTTGTGAAACTTGTGCTGTGAAAAACTGTGAAGTAAGGGCTTCGGCTCCAATTCAATTAGAGCTTAAAACTCGAAATGAAAATACGGATTTGATTGTTCAAAAATACATGGCTAAATTTAGTTAGTTGGCATCAAAATGACTTCTGATTTTGATTATTGGTAATTAAGTAAGCTTTGATTTTGGGTGGATTGTCATGTGTGTGATTCAGGAAAAATTAGAAAAATTATATTTTTGTTATATTCTGATAATTGTAAAATAATTAGAATGGAAAAGCAAACGATATAACGCTCTGATGTACAGCGAGTAATAGGTTTTAGAGTGGATGGAACGTAGGGAAAAAGCACACTTTAAAATCATTATAAATAAGAGCGAAAAGGTTGTAGTTGCAGTCAATTTGCATTATTTTTGTGATATTCTTAAAACAAATTATTAAATCTTATGGCAAAATCTGCATTATTGAAGTCGTCGATAGCTAAAAAAGTGGCTATGGCGCTTTCAGGAATTTTTTTAATGCTGTTTCTAGCACAGCACTTTTTCATCAATATGACTTCGGTGTTTAGTCCGGACACATTCAATTCGATTTCTCATTTTATGGGAAATAATCCTTTAGTACAATTTGTAATTCAGCCAATTTTAATAGTAGGAGTGATCTTTCACTTTATTATGGGGTTTGTTTTAGATTTCAAAAATAGAAGCGCAAGACCAATTGCTTATGCAAAAAACAATGGTGCTGCAAACTCTTCTTGGGCATCTAGAAACATGATTATTACAGGTTCAGTTATTTTGGCTTTTTTAGGTTTACACTTTTATGACTTCTGGTTTCCGGAAATGGTTTATAAATATGTAGCTTTTAATCCATTGGATGAAACAAGATATTTTCATGAATTAGCAGAGAAGTTTGAAAGTCCAGTGCGCACAGCATTGTATAGTATTTCATTTGTATTGTTATCGCTACACTTGAAGCACGGATTCAGTTCTTCTTTTCAATCGGTTGGTTTCAATAATAAATATTCAAAAGGATTGAAAAATTTCGGATTAGCATTTGCTTTCGTTGTTCCTTTCGGATTTATTTTTATTGCATTATTTCATCATTTCAATCATTAATATTCAATTATAATGGCATTAGATTCAAAAATTCCAAGCGGTTCGGTTTCGGACAAATGGACAAATTATAAAGATCATATTAATTTAGTGAACCCTGCAAACAAACGTAACTTAGATGTTATCGTTGTTGGAACAGGATTAGCTGGAGGTTCAGCTGCTGCAACATTAGCAGAATTAGGATATAACGTAAAAGCTTTTTGTTTTCAAGATTCACCTCGTCGTGCGCACTCTATTGCGGCACAAGGAGGAATCAACGCAGCAAAAAATTATCAAGGAGACGGAGATTCTGTTTTTAGATTGTTTTACGATACTGTAAAAGGTGGAGATTACCGCGCTCGTGAAGCAAACGTACATCGCCTTGCAGAAGTTTCTACAAACATTATCGACCAGTGTGTGGCTCAAGGGGTACCATTGGCACGTGAATACGGAGGTTTATTAGACAATCGTTCTTTTGGAGGTGCTTTAGTTTCTAGAACTTTTTATGCTAGAGGGCAAACAGGACAACAATTATTGTTAGGTGCTTACTCTGCCATGAACCGTCAAATAGGTCGTGGAAAAATAAAAATGCACAACCGTCACGAGATGCTAGATCTAGTAATCGTAAACGGGAAAGCAAGAGGAATTATCGCTCGTAATTTAATTACTGGTGAAATCGAAAGACATTCTGCTCACGCAGTAGTTATTGCTTCTGGTGGATACGGAAACGTTTTCTTCTTGTCAACAAATGCAATGGGTTCTAATGCTACTGCAGCTTGGAAAATCCATAAAAAAGGAGCGTTTTTTGCGAATCCTTGTTACACACAAATTCACCCAACATGTATTCCGGTTTCTGGAGATCACCAATCAAAATTAACTTTGATGTCGGAATCTTTAAGAAATGACGGACGTATCTGGGTTCCTGCAAAAATCGAAGATGCTGTAGCGATTCGTGAAGGAAAGAAAAAAGCAATAGATTTATCTGAAGCTGAAAGAGATTATTATCTAGAAAGAAGATACCCTGCTTTTGGTAACTTAGTACCTCGCGATGTAGCTTCTCGTGCTGCTAAAGAAAGATGCGATGCTGGTTTTGGAGTAAACAAAACAGGTGAAGCAGTTTATTTAGATTTTGCGGCTGCGATACAACGTTACGGAAAAGAGCAAGCCTTTTTAAAAGGAATTGATGCTACTGACAAACAAGCAGTAACTAAATTAGGAACTGAAGTTGTAAAAAATAAATACGGGAATTTATTCCAAATGTATTATAAAATTGTAGATGAAGATCCTTATACTTCTCCTATGATGATTTACCCAGCGGTACATTACACAATGGGTGGAACATGGGTTGATTATAACTTAATGACTACAATTCCAGGATGTTTCTCTATTGGAGAATCAAACTTCTCAGATCACGGAGCAAACAGGCTTGGGGCTTCTGCATTGATGCAAGGTTTAGCTGATGGATACTTTGTATTGCCATACACAATTGGTGATTACTTGTCTCCAGATATTAAAATGGGAACTATACCTACTGATTCTCCAGAATTTGAAGCTGCAGAAAAAGGAGTGAAAGACCAAATTGAGAAATTCATGAACAATAACGGAACACATTCTGTTGACTATTTCCACAGGAAATTAGGAAAAATTATGTGGGATAAAGTTGGTATGGCTCGTAATGCTCAAGGATTGAACGAAGCAATTAATGAAATAGCGGCGCTACGTGAAGAGTTTTACAAAGATGTTAAAGTACCAGGAACAGATAAAGGATTCAATCAAGAATTAGAAAAAGCGACTCGTGTTGCCGATTTCTTAGAACTAGGAGAATTGTTTGCTAAAGATGCTTTGCACCGTAACGAATCTTGTGGAGGTCACTTCAGAGAAGAATATCAAACTGAAGATGGTGAAGCAAAACGTGATGACGAAAATTTCGCATACGTTGCCGCTTGGGAATACAAAGGAAAACCAAGTGACGCTGTTTTACATAAAGAAGACTTGGTATTTGATGCCGTTAAACTTGTTCAAAGAAATTACAAATAGAAATTGGTCCAAAGTCAAAAGTCCAAAGTCTCAAAGTTGTAGGCTTTTCACGTTAGACTTATATGACTTTCAAACTAAAACAGTATGAAACTTACATTAAAAATATGGCGTCAGAAAAACGCCCAAGATAAAGGAGCAATGGTTGATTATCAAATCGACGGAATTGAGCCGGATATGTCATTCCTTGAAATGCTTGACGTATTTAATGAAGATTTAATGAGTAAAGGTGGCGAGCCAGTTGCATTTGATCACGATTGTCGCGAAGGAATTTGCGGAATGTGTTCTTTGTACATCAATGGTGAAGCACACGGACCAGATAGAGGAGTAACCACTTGTCAATTGCACATGCGTATGTTCAAGGATGGTGATACTATTACAATTGAACCTTTCCGTGCAGCTGCTTTTCCAGTTGTAAAAGATTTAGTTGTTAACCGTAGCGCTTTTGATAGAATCCAACATGCAGGAGGATTTATATCTGTAAATACTTCTGGAAATACTATCGATGCAAATACAATTCCTATCAACAAGAAAGATGCTGATGAAGCATTTGATGCGGCAACGTGTATTGGTTGCGGAGCTTGTGTAGCAAGTTGTAAAAACTCGTCGGCTATGTTATTCGTAGCAGCCAAGGTTTCTCAATATGCATTATTGCCTCAAGGTAGAATTGAAGCAACGGATCGTGTATTAAACATGGTTAGCCAAATGGATGCTGAAGGTTTTGGTAACTGTACTAACACTGGAGCATGTGAGGTTGAATGTCCTAAAGGAATTTCTTTAGAGAACATCGCTCGTATGAACAGAGAGTACATGTCAGCAAGCATGAAAGGATAATTCTGTAAATAGACATTTCTTATATATCAAAAACGCATCCATTTATTTGGATGCGTTTTTTTTGTACTACATTTTTTTGTAAATTTAAACAAAAAAATGATCAAGCAATTTTGTTTTAGAATACAGGATTTGGGAGTAGAATTAATTTTTTTCACAATGCTTTTGTTGTTGACATGTTCGTTTCTAACAGCGCAAGAAAAGGGAATTTCGTTGGAAAATAGGAGTAAGAACAAAACCATTTTCCTGCCTCAAAATAAAAAGATAAAAATCACAACTTCTGAAGGAAGAAAGTTGGCCGGAAATTACACCATAGTAGATGATAATTCCATTTTGATTAAGAATCAATTGATTTCGTTGAGTTCGGTTGTGGCAATCAAAAAATATTCTACCTATTCAGCTATCACTGCTACTGCTGGTATCGCAGTAGGGTCACTTTTTACTGTAGTGGGTGCTGCAGGTATTATTGCAGGGGGTTATGGTTTTATTGTAAGCCCGTTGGCTCCTATTGGGTTAGCGATGGTTTTAATTCCCGTGCTATCCAATAAACATAAAAGGGAAAAGTGGGAGTACAAAATTGTAAATTAAAAATAAATTACAATAGTATTAGTTTTAATTATTTGAATTCCTAAGAAAAATATATTTTACGTCATGAAGGTAGCGTTAATTCAATCATCCATTGTATGGGAAAACCCAGTAGCAAACAGAGTCTATTTCGAAGAAAAAATCAATGCAATTGCTGAAGATGTAAAATTAATTGTGCTTCCTGAAATGTTTACTACTGGCTTTACAATGGATCCCGCAAAAGTTGCGGAGACTATGCAAGGCGAAACGGTATCGTGGATGCAGACTTTGGCGAAAGCCAAAAACGCAGCAATAACAGGGAGCGTGGTAATTGAAGATAATTTCAACTTTTATAACCGAATGTTATTTGTATTTCCGTCAGGTGAAATACAACATTATGACAAAAGACATTTGTTTACACTCGCAGGGGAAGACAAAGTCTATACAATGGGAAATCAAAAATTAATTGTTGATTATTTAGGTTGGAAAATCTGTCCTCTTGTGTGTTATGACTTGCGTTTCCCAGTTTTCTCTCGTAACGTCGAGAACTACGACTTATTAATTTACGTTGCTAGCTGGCCCAAAACCCGAATTAAAGCTTGGGATACTTTACTTGCAGCACGCGCTATAGAAAACATGAGTTATGTTATAGGTGTTAACAGAATAGGTGCTGATGCTAATGATTATGCCTACATAGGGCACTCACAAGTTTTAGACATTTTAGGGGACTGTTTAATAGCTCCAGAAGAATTGGAGGGGGTTTTTATAGCTATTCTTGATAAATCGTATTTAGCAAAAGTTCGTGAAAAATTGAATTTTTTGAACGATAAAGATTTGTTTGAAATAAAATAATACTACTGTAATTTACCCTTTTTTGATTTTAGTTATTTGAAATCAAAAAAGGGTAAATAAGTTAAGGTCTGCTTTTAGGTTTTTCACCTTGAGATTTTCCTTTGTCTTTTGTCTTTGGTTCGGGACTGTAGGGTAGGCTAACATCAAATGCTTGGTCTACATCCCAGTTCGCGCGAATATCAATATCTTTAGAAAAATAAACAACCTCTTCAGAATATTTTTTCTCTAAAAAGTTTCCGGAATCATACACTTTATTTTTATTCTCATCGTAAATAATACGAAGTGTAAATAATGCAGGTTCTAATAAATTAAAGTCAACTGTGGTGGTATTTTCGCTATATTGTGAAGCGATGATATTTCCTTTGCTGTTGGTCAATTCGACGATAACAGGAAAGCTTTTTACATTTTGGAGTTGTACCCTAAGATTACCGTAATCTGCCGTACTTTTCGTGTTCAGTTTAAAGGATAAAGAATCATTTGACATCTCAAAAAAGTCAGATAGCGCGCCTGGTAAAAGCGTTAAATTATAATTTTCTGAAGGTTCTTTCTTGAAGTCAAAATAGAGTTTCTGGTTAAAATCGTCGTACTCAGTTGTGAAAGCTATTGCGACAGAATCTTTGTTGACTAATTTTATTTTTGAATTGTCAAAATGAACTAGTGGAGTTGTAGCTTCTAAGGTAAAACGGTCTCTAAAATTTAAAGTGCCGTTTTGAAGTGAAGTAATAATTAACGTATCTTTTTTCTGTTCCTTAATTTTTAATGCGAAATCTTTTTTGTAGTTATCTTTGGTGACAACTAGTGTTAAAGAGTCTGTTTTGATAGGTTTGTACCAAATCTGAAGCGAGTCTTTTTTAGGAAACTGAGTTACAATCGTTGAAATGATATTGGCTTTGTCTTTCAATGTTATTTTTGGTCTTGAACTGATTGATTCCATATTTCCTTCGTAACCCATTAACAGTCGATTTCCGGATACCTGTATAGGTTTTAAAGCTTTGAAGGGGAGTGTCTCTTTGAATAACTCCAATTCGTAAACGGTGTCGTTGGGAACGGTTATAAAGTGCTTGATAAATCCAACCTTTTCATTCTTTGGGTCAAACTTATTATTGTTGTTTTTGTCTTTCAATGCTACTAGCAGGTATTTTCCAGCTTTTAAATTTTCCAAACGGAACGTTTTTAAACTGTCCAATGTATTTGTGATATATCGTGGATTATCAGTATAGATAATGGAATCTTTATAGGAGTCATTAACCTCATAAAGCATTACGGAAACAAAAGGTTCAGCTTCTATAGTGTATGCATCTTTTACTCTGCCACCTATAGCCAGTGAATCAATATAGGCACCAGTTGAAAAAACATATTTAAACTGATTGAATGGATTCCCCTCGTTGTTGTCAGCGATGCTTTGGCCAAAGTTGAAGCTGTAAGTTGTGTTGGGTTGTAAGGTGTCTTTTATTTTTATCGAAAGGGTTTTAGTTGCTGAAGTAGGCGAAATTATTGGTTCGTACTTCATGGGTGGTGAAATAACCAATTGCTTGTTTAGGTTCTTGAGTTTGATGTTTTCATCAAAGACTAATTTAATTTCATTTCCCTTAAAGTTCGTGCTGAAATTTTCAGGGAAGCTCCCTTTTAATACTGGTGCAATCGTGTCTTTTAAGCCGCCAGTAATCGACCCTCTTTTTGCACAACTTACGATAATAACAAGCAACAGCAGGGAAATATATTTTAAATTGTTTTTCAACATATCAAATTAGTATTAGAAGATACAAAATAACAATTATAATTAATGGAATTGATGTTTTTTATAAAATTATTATGGTTGTCTAATTCGGATACTTTTATTGCTCTTCCGATACTTTTTAGTTTTTAATGTTTAATTTTACTTACTGTTGATTGATGCAATTGCAAATGATTTGCAGTTAGTATGGTTTTTCGGCTAACAAGATATAGAAGATTTAGACAATGAGAAAAATAGAACACATAGGAATAGCGGTTAAGGATTTAGAAGTTTCAAATTTATTGTTCGAAAAGCTTTTTGGAGCTCCAGCTTATAAATTTGAGGAAGTCGAAAGTGAAGGTGTTACGACTTCTTTTTTTCAAAATGGACCCAATAAAATTGAACTTTTAGCGGCGACAAGTCCAGACAGCCCTATCGCAAAGTTTTTAGAAAAGAAAGGGGAAGGCATTCATCACATCGCTTTTGATGTAGGAAATATAGAGGAAGAAATTATCAGACTAAAAAAAGAAGGTTTTGTTGTGTTAAATGAAATCCCTAAAAAAGGAGCCGATAATAAGTTGGTAGTCTTCTTGCATCCCAAAAGTACCAATGGGGTTTTGATCGAATTGTGTCAAGAGATAAAATAATTCAAATATAAATTGTTTTTATAAATCTAATAATCAGGAGTTTTCTGTTTTTATTTTTTTATTTATTGAGTTTAGCCTAAAACTTGGTAAAAAATATTTGGAGCAAACGAAAAATAGTAGTAATATTGCAAACTCTAAACCGGTCCTATAGCTCAGCTGGTTAGAGCACCTGACTCATAATCAGGTGGTCCCTGGTTCGAGCCCAGGTGGGACCACAATAAACCCCTTAAAATCTTTGATTTTAAGGGGTTTTGTTTTAGGTAATGAATGGGTTTTCATTCAAAAAAAGGTATCTTTATGTAGTGATAGCTATTTTTATGAAAGTATATTTTAGCGGATGTGGCAGTGATTTGCGTTGAATATTAATAATAAATAGCTTAGATAGCTTTTTTTAATCAATTGATTTACTATTTTTGGAAATTATGAAGGTAGTGTCAGATAAATTTTTCCTTTTACTTGTTTTCCTTTTTGGGACCATGTATGCCTTTGCTGGTAATGCTGGCGGTCCTCCCGCTCCGAGTCCTACTGGAAAAAAACCGCCTCCTCCTCCCGGATTACCTATTGATGAGAATATCATGATTTTAGTGGTGATTGCACTGCTATTTGGAATGTATATTATTTATAAACACAGTGTAAAAAGAAAAGACCTCAATCTAGATTGAGGTCTTTTCTTTTTACACATGTAGAAGTGTGATTATAGTTTGTTACTGTAAAGTTTGGAAACGTATTTTCCAATCACATCAAACTCGAGGTTGATTTTCGTCCCTATTTTGAAGCTGTTGAAATTAGTGTGTTCGTATGTGTAGGGTATTATCGCTACGCTAAATTGATTTTTTTTTGAGTTTACTACAGTCAGACTTACTCCGTTTACGGTAATTGAACCTTTTTCGATGGTAAGGTTGTTTAGTGTTTCATCATATTCAAATGTATAATGCCAACTACCATTTGTTTCCTCGGCTTCTATGCATATTGCTGTTTGGTCTACGTGTCCTTGTACAATGTGGCCATCAAGTCGGTCTCCTAACTTCATCGCTCTCTCCAGGTTTACGCGGTCGCCAATTGCCCAGTCTCCTAAGTTTGTTTTTTTGATTGTTTCGTCAATAGCGGTAACGGTATATGAGGTGTCTTTTAGTGCGACTACGGTTAGGCAGACTCCATTGTGTGCAACGCTTTGGTCAATTTTGAGTTCTGCTGTAATTGAAGAGTCCACTGTAATGTGAATGTTGTCTTTCTCTTTTTTTATTTCTTGGATAGTACCAAGGGTTTCTATGATTCCTGTAAACATTTCTTGTTTTATTTTACTAAATTTGCACTTCAAAATTAGTAATAAATAACTAGAGGTAATGATGAAAAAAGCAGAAAATATAATTGTTGGAATTTCAATAGGAGATTTAAACGGTATTGGAAGCGAGGTTGTTCTTAAAACTTTTGAGGATTCTCGAATGTTAGAGCTGTGTACTCCTGTTATTTTTGCCAATGTGAAGATAATGTCATTCATAAAAAAGAATTTAGATTCAACGGTTCCGCTTCATGGAATTGATAAATTAGATCAAATTCTTCCCGGGAAGATTAATGTTTTGAATCTTTGGAAAGAAGGGGTAGATTTGAATCTTGGTGTTAACGATGATAAAGTTGGTGAATATGCTGTAAAATCATTTATCGCGGCTACAAATGCTTTAAAAGAAGGGTTGGTAGATGTTTTAGTGACGGCGCCAATAAATAAATACAACATTCAATCAGAGGAGTTTAAGTTTCCTGGTCATACAGATTATTTAAATCAAGAGTTGGAAGGAAATGCGTTGATGCTGATGGTTCAGGGTAGTTTAAGAGTAGGTTTGTTAACGGATCATATTCCGGTTAGCGAAGTGGCATCAAGGCTTACCGAAGATCTGATTAAAGAAAAAATTGAAACGGTTAGAAAATCGTTGATTCAAGATTTTAGTATCAATAAGCCAAAGATTGCTGTTTTAGGATTAAATCCTCACTGTGGTGACGGTGGTGTGATAGGTAAAGAAGATGATGCGGTGTTGAAACCAACATTAAAAAAAATATTCGATAAAGGAACGTTGGTATTTGGTCCTTTTGCGGCAGATGGATTTTTTGGAAGTGGGCAGTACGAGAAATATGATGCGATAATCGCAACGTATCATGATCAAGGGTTGATACCTTTTAAAACATTGTCTTTTGGTAAAGGAGTTAATTATACCGCGGGTTTGAATAAAATCAGAACTTCTCCGGACCATGGTACGGCTTACGATATTGCGGGAAAAGGGGTTGCGGATTATAACTCTTTTAAGGAAGCGGTTTATCTTGCTTTAGATATTTATCGTTCCAGAATTCAATATGCAGAAATCAGTGAAAAACCACTAAAGGTTAGGGAAAAACAACACTAAATAAAAAAAGATAAATAACGTTATTAGATTTGTAATAATTTTATATCTTTGCACTCCCGAAGTTTGGGGCAAAATTTTGTTGAAATGAATAAGACTAAACAATATTTAATTCCATTTGTGGGATTAAAGCTAGGAAAACATCATTTTGAATATCAAATAAGTAATGCGTTCTTTGAAATCTTTGATTATGATGAATTTGAAAATTCAAACATCAAAGTAAATGTAGTTTTAGAGAAGAAAAGCACGATGCTAGAATTGATTTTCAAGCACGAAGGGACAGTAAATGTACCTTGTGATCTAACGAGTGAGGATTTTGATTTGCCAATAGAAGGGCAGATGAAATTAATAGTTCGTTTTGGTGATGTATATAACAATGATAATGAGGAATTGCTGATTCTACCATTTGGAGAATTTGAGATAGATGTTGCTCAGTATATATATGAAATGATTGCGCTTTCTGTACCTTTAAGACGGGTTCATCCAGGTGTACAAGACGGAAGTTTAAAAACAGAAGCTCTTGAAAGACTAAAGGAATTAGTTCTGGAAGAACATAAGGAAGAGAATGAAGAACAGGTTGAAGAAGATACAATACAAGATAAAGAAGAGAATATTGACCCGCGTTGGGACAAATTAAAGCAACTATTAACGGATAAATAATATAGTAAAATGGCACATCCTAAGAGAAAAATCTCCAAAACAAGAAGAGATAAGAGAAGAACACATTATAAAGCTACTGTAGCACAAATCGCTACTTGCCCAATTACGGGTGAAGCGCATTTATACCACAGAGCCTACTGGCATGAGGGGAAAATGTATTACAGAGGGCAAGTTGTTATAGATAAGTCTGTAGCTGTTGCTTAATGCATTTTTTTTTAAATGATATTGGAACTCTCACATCGTGAGAGTTTTTTTGTTGTTTATAATTTTCATTAAATAAGAAGTCCTAAAACAAGAGGTTTAGATATTTTTTTGTAATTTTCAACTCTTTTAATCGTTTTTTCAGATGTCATTATTTGAAAAAAAATATTCAAATACCATGAATACAATTACAGCCGCAATAACCGCTGTTGGAGCTTATGTTCCTGACTTTGTACTTTCAAACAAAGTTCTGGAAACTATGGTCGATACAAATGACGAGTGGATCACTTCTCGAACAGGAATTAAAGAAAGAAGAATTCTAAAAGACGCAGACAAAGGAACATCGTATTTAGCCATAAAAGCAGCGCAAGATTTAATTGCCAAGGCAAATATTGATCCTTTAGAAATAGATTTATTGATTATGGCAACTGCTACGCCTGATATGCCAGTGGCATCTACAGGGGCTTATGTTGCAACTGAAATTGGGGCTACAAACGCTTTTGGTTTTGATCTACAAGCAGCGTGTTCCAGTTTTCTATACGGAATGTCTGTTGCGTCAGCATACATTCAATCTGGAAAATATAAAAAAGTACTGTTAATCGGTGCTGATAAAATGTCTTCTATTGTAGACTATACAGACCGATCTACTTGTATAATTTTTGGAGATGGTGCAGGTGCTGTATTATTCGAACCAAATTACGAAGGATTAGGATTACAGGATGAGTACTTAAGAAGTGACGGTGTAGGTCGTGATTTTTTAAAGATTGATGCTGGAGGATCTTTACATCCTACTTCTCTTAAAACAATAGAAGAGAATAGACACAATATTGTACAAGACGGGAAAACTGTTTTTAAATATGCAGTGACTAACATGGCTGACGCTAGTGAATTAATTTTGAAAAGAAATAATTTAACGAATGAAGATGTTGACTGGTTAGTGCCGCATCAAGCTAATAAAAGAATTATTGACGCTACTGCAAGTAGAATGAACTTAGAAGAGTCTAAGGTATTGATGAATATTGAAAGATATGGCAATACTACTTCAGCTACATTGCCTTTAGTCCTAAGTGACTTTGAAGATAAATTCAAAAAAGGAGATACAGTGATCTTTGCTGCTTTTGGTGGAGGATTCACATGGGGCTCTGTTTATTTAAAATGGGCATACGACAAAAAATAAATTTAAACTAAAAACAAATAATTATGGATTTAAAAGAAATTCAGAACCTAATCAAATTTGTAGCAAATTCGGGAGTTGCAGAAGTTAAATTGGAAATGGATGATGTTAAAATCACCATTAGAACAACTATAGAAGGCAGTGCAACTGAGACTACGTATGTACAACAATTACCTGCTCACAATCAACTTCACCAAGGAATGCCTATTCAAAATGTTGCGCCAGTTGCAGCTGTTGTAGAAGCTCCCGTTGTAGAAGAAAACAAGTATATCACTATAAAATCTCCAATTATTGGGACTTTTTATAGAAAACCATCTCCAGATAAACCTATGTTTGTGGAAGTTGGTACTACTATTGGAAAAGGAGATGTTCTTTGTGTAATTGAAGCAATGAAATTATTTAACGAAATTGAATCTGAAGTTTCTGGTAAAATTGTAAAAATATTGGTTGATGATATGTCACCAGTAGAGTTTGACCAACCTTTATTCTTAGTAGATCCATCATAACATTTTTAAATCCCAATATTTTAAATTCCAAATTCCGGTTCAGGAGATTTGGAATTTTAAGTATGTTATTTAAATTTTAAATTTATAAAAGATGTTTAAAAAAATATTAATTGCAAATAGAGGGGAAATTGCGCTTCGCGTAATTCGAACTTGTAAAGAAATGGGCATTAAAACTGTGGCTGTTTATTCTACTGCTGATGTAGAAAGTTTACATGTAAGGTTTGCTGATGAAGCTGTTTGCATAGGACCACCTCCAAGTAATTTGTCCTATTTGAAAATGTCAAATATTATTGCCGCTGCAGAAATTACAAATGCAGATGCAATACATCCGGGATACGGGTTTCTTTCTGAAAATTCAAAATTTTCAAAAATATGTCAGGAACACGGGATTAAATTTATTGGAGCTTCTCCAGAAATGATTGATAGAATGGGTGATAAAGCATCTGCAAAAGCCACAATGATTGAAGCGGGAGTGCCAGTTGTTCCCGGTTCAGTAGGTATTCTAGAGTCATTCGAACAAGCGCAGGAATTAGCACGATCTTTTGGTTACCCAGTAATGCTGAAAGCAACCGCTGGTGGTGGTGGAAAGGGAATGCGTGCAGTTTGGAAAGAAGAAGAATTACTTAAAGCATGGGACGGTGCCCGTCAGGAATCTGCCGCTGCTTTTGGGAATGACGGAATGTATCTTGAAAAACTAATTGAAGAGCCTCGTCATATCGAAATCCAAGTTATTGGTGATTCATATGGAAAAGCATGTCACCTTTCTGAAAGAGACTGCTCAGTACAAAGACGCCATCAAAAATTGACCGAAGAAACTCCTTCTCCATTTATGACAGACGAATTGCGTTTGAAAATGGGTGAAGCGGCAGTAAAAGCAGCTGAATACATCAAGTATGAAGGTGCGGGAACGGTAGAGTTTTTGGTTGATAAACACCGTAATTTCTATTTCATGGAAATGAATACTCGTATTCAGGTGGAGCACCCAATTACAGAACAGGTTATTGATTATGACTTGATTCGTGAGCAAATTTTAGTAGCTGCTGGAGTGCCTATTTCAGGTAAAAACTATTTGCCTCAGTTGCACGCTATCGAATGTCGTATTAATGCTGAAGACCCTTATAATGATTTTAGACCGTCTCCAGGGAAAATAACGACACTTCATATGCCAGGAGGACACGGAGTTCGATTAGATACTCATGTGTATTCAGGCTATACTATTCCGCCAAATTACGATTCCATGATTGCAAAACTGATTACTACTGCCCAATCTCGCGAGGAAGCAATTAGTAAAATGAGAAGAGCATTAGATGAATTTGTAATTGAAGGGATAAAAACTACAATACCTTTTCACAGACAATTAATGGATGATCCTCGTTATATTGCAGGGGATTATACTACTGCTTTTATGGATACGTTCAAAATGATCGCTCCAGAATAAAAAGCATATATAAAAGCAAAAAACCTCACTTTTCAGTGAGGTTTTTTTATGTCCGCTTGTAAATCTATAAGGTTTCTTTCAGCCATTTGAAGAATTCTTTTTGCCAAACTTGGGCATTTTGTGGTTTCAGAACCCAGTGGTTTTCTTCGGGGAAATACAGAAACCTACTTTTTATACCGCGAAGTTGCGCAGCTTGAAAAGCTTCTTGGCCTTGTCCTATTGGAACTCTAAAGTCTTTTCCGCCTTGAATAATTAAAATTGGAGTATTCCATTTTTCTACTAAATTAATAGGGTTGAACGTAGTATAGGTTTTTTGAGCTGTAGCATTGTCTTTTTCCCAATAGGGTCCGCCAAAATCCCAGTTGCTGAAGAAAACTTCTTCGGTTGTGCCAAACATGCTTTGGGTATTGAAAACACCATCATGAGCTATGAACGTTTTAAAGCGGTTGTTGTGTATTCCAGCTAAATAAAATGCCGAATATCCACCATAGCTTGCCCCAACACAACCTAAACGAGTTTTGTCTACATAGCTTTCTTTAGATACATCATCAATAGCCGAAAGGTAATCGTCCATTACTTGTCCGCCCCAGTCTTTGCTAATTTGCTCATTCCATTCTACTCCATGTCCTGGCATTCCACGACGATTAGGTGCCACAACAATATAACCATTGGCAGCCATCAATTGAAAATTCCAACGGAAAGAATAGAATTGTGTCAACGCACTTTGTGGTCCTCCTTGACAATATAAAAGTGTTGGGTATTTTTTTGTAGCGTCAAAATTTGGAGGTAGAATTACCCAAACTAACATTTTCTTACCATCTGTTGTGGTTACATATCTTCTTTCTGTTTTGCTTAACGCCAATGAATCGTAAGTTGCTGAATTTACATTGGTGATTTGTTTCCAAGTGTTTTTCTTTAGATCGAAAGAAAAAATCTCCGAAGCATGGTTCATATCTGCTCTAGTAACAATAATGCTGTTACCCGAAAATCCGATTAAGTCGTTTATATCAAAATCTCCTTTTGTAATCTGTTGCACATTTATTGCAATTCTAGTCATGCCAGGAAAATTCACTTCAAATAGTTGTTTTGTTCCATCAATTGCAGCAGTAAAATAGACTTTGCTACCATCTTTGCTCCAAAGAAAACTATCAACTGTACCGTCCCAATTAGCGGTAAGATTCATTTTTATACCTTTAAAATCAACAATGATGTCATTTTTATCGGCTTCGTAGCCTTCGCGTTTCATTTGCAACCAAGTCAGGTTTCCAGAAGGAGAAAATTGAGGAGCTACATCATAACCGGGATTATCTTCTGTTCTGTTTGTAGTCAATCCAGTCTCTAAGCTATATTCATAAATATTGGTATTTGTAGAAATAGCATACTGAGTACCTGCCTTTTTTTTACTTACATAAAGAATTTTTTTACTGTCGGGTGACCAGATGTAATCTTCATCTCCGCCAAAAGGCTTTTGTGGACTGTCAAAATTTTCTTTACCCATGATGTCAGTTCCTACTGCGCCTTCTGTGTTTTCTTTGTAAAGGACGTGGTTAAATTTTCCTTCGTTCCAAGTGTCCCAGTGGCGGTAGTCTAGGCCATCGTAGATTTGCACTTCAGATTTTTCTAGGTCAGGATAGAAATCTTTCCCAAGAATATTACTGATTTTCACCTCTTCATTATAGACAAGGTACTTCCCGTCAGGCGAAATATTTTTGTCTTTTACTAGGTCCTTTGTTTCCTTAATTTCGGTTGGAGTTCCTCCGTTAATAGGAATAATATAGAATTTTGAGTTAGACTTATTTTCTTCAACTGAAGGTGTAGTTACTTTGTAAACTATGTTTTTACTGTCCTTGGAAATACCTAAGGAGCTCACTCGTCCTAATTTCCATAGGGTTTCCGGTGACATAACGTTTTGGGCCATTGCGCTTAAACTCATCATTGTTAAGGTTGTAAGAAGTATTTTTTTCATAAAAAGAACGGTATAATTTAGACTTCTAAATTACGACAATAATCTAAAAACAATCAGAGGATTATGTTAAGTCTTTTCAATAATTATTAGATTAAAAAAGGGTACTTCATACCCATTTACAAAACTAAAAATATTATTTTTATAAAAATTTTTCAGATGCAACTAAGTTATTGGGAATTAAAAAACTGGTTTACTAAGGTAGATTATACAGTAGTAGGTAGTGGAATTGTTGGGCTACATGCTGCTTTGCGCTTACGCGAAAAGTATCCTGAGAGTAAAATACTAGTACTAGAAAAAGGAATGTTACCTCATGGAGCGAGCACTAAGAATGCTGGTTTTGCCTGCTTTGGAAGTATTTCTGAAATTATAGATGATTTGAAATCCCATTCGGAAGAGGAAGTTTTTCAACTGGTTACAAAAAGGTGGGAAGGACTTCGATTGTTACGCAAGCGTCTTGGCGATGAAGCGATTGATTTTAAACCTTTCGGAGGGTATGAGTTGTTTTTAAAGGAAGATGAAAGTTGCTATGCAGACTGCATGAATAAATTACCTTTCATAAATGAGATTTTAAAACCTCTTTTTAGATCGGATGTGTTTGCTAAAGAAATAGATCGTTTTGGGTTTAATGGTATTCGAGAACATTTGATTTTCAATCCGTTTGAAGCTCAAATTGATACTGGAAATATGATGCAGGAGTTGTTAAAACAAGCGGTGTCAAATAATATATTGATTTTGAATCAGCAGACGGTTACTGCGTTTTTAGAAAAAGAAAGCGATGTTGAAGTGGTCTTGAATGATTTTAGTTTTAGATCAAAGAAAGTATTATTTGCTACAAACGGTTTTGCAAATAGATTAACTGGGGGAGCAGTAAAACCTGCGAGAGCTCAGGTGTTAATAACGGAGCCAATTGAAAGTCTTGATATTAAAGGAACTTTTCATTTGGATCGGGGCTATTATTATTTTAGAAACATTGGAGACCGAATATTGTTAGGTGGCGGTAGGAACTTAGATTTTGATGCCGAAAACACTACAGAGTTTGCACAAACAGAAATTGTGCAAAATAAGTTGGAGCAATTATTAAAAGAAGTAATTTTACCCAATCATAAATTTGAGATTGCCCATCGTTGGAGCGGAATCATGGGTATTGGTAATAGCAAGAATCCTATTGTTTCACAATTGTCTGAAAATGTTTATTGTGGCGTGAGACTTGGAGGAATGGGAGTAGCAATTGGAAGTTTAATAGGGACAGAATTAGCAGATTTAGTATAATGGCAACAAAAATAACTCGAAAGAAACCAATAAAAAAACCGGTAAAAAAAGAACACAGCAGTTTTATGAGTACACTAAGTCGTTTTTTGTTTAGAGCAGCCTTGTGGTTCTTTGGAATCTCCTTGTTTTTTGTCGTGCTTTATAAATTTGTTCCCGTTCCGTTTACTCCTTTGATGCTGATACGTACTATTGAAAACATCTCTGATAAAAAAGAAAACTCATTTAGTCACGATTGGGAACCTATCGAGAATATTTCTGTGAATTTGCAGAAAGCTGTTATCGCCAGTGAAGATGGAAGTTTTCTTGTTCATAATGGATTTGACTTCAAGGCGATGCAAAAAGCGTACAAGGGTAATGAGCGAGGTCGAAAAATAAAAGGAGGAAGTACCATATCGCAACAAACGGCCAAAAACGTATTTCTATGGCAGGGGCGTAGTTATTTCAGGAAGGGGTTGGAAGCTTATTTCACGGTTCTTATAGAATTTATCTGGGGTAAAGAGCGCATCATGGAAGTGTATCTAAATAGTATCGAAATGGGGAATGGCGTGTATGGCGCTCAAGCAGCGGCTGAACATTGGTATAGAAAAGATGCCAAAGATTTGACACCCATTCAAGCTGCTGGAATAGCGGCGATTTTACCTAATCCCAGAAAGTTCACAGCAACTAGTTCGTCATCATACATTAATAATAGAAAGACAAAAATTATGCGAGTGATGCGAACGGTAGGGAAAATCAAATACTAGAACGTGCCAAAAAAGACTTATATTATTTTCTTATTTATGGCAACTGCTATTGTTCTAGGACAAAGTAGGACAAGAGAAATAGGTCTGATAACGGAAAACGATTTGTATACCTCTTCTAAGAACGATAAGTATTACACTAATGGGATCGAGATTTTTTATCGCTTTTTAACAAAGAATGACGATGATAAAGTAAATAAAAAGATTGTCGAAATTAGAATTGGTCAATACATTTTTAATCCGAAATTCATAAATAAGGGAGCTGTAGCAGTAATTGACCGGCCTTTTGCAGGCTATCTTTTTGCAGGGTTTGAAAAAGGATTGTTTTTTCATAATGAAACGGTTTTTAAAGGTGGAATTGAATTGGGTTTTGTGGGGCCAAATTCTTTTGCAGAAGAAACACAAAAAAGATTTCATAAATTTTTCAGTTATAAAGGAGTCTACGGCTGGGAGACCCAAGTTAGTAATGCGCTAGCAATACAGAGTCATTTTTTGTTTTCCAGTAAATTACTTCCTAAACTAGATAGTGATATAATCGATTTTCATTTTCAATCAGAAGCCAATTTGGGGACTATTTTCACAAGTATATCTGCTGGGTTTTTGACTCGTATTGGATTTAAAAAATTAGCACCTATTTATGATTCTAATTTATACGGAGCCTCAGTTTCTCGTAAACCTGGGAAATTAGAGCAAGAGTTTTATTTTTATATTGCTCCCAGTATCAAATATCAGGTCTATGATGCTACAATACAAGGAAGTCTTTTCAATGATAATAGCCCAATAATTTTTGATTTAATTCCCGTTCGTTTCAATGGAGAGGCTGGTTTTAAATACCGAAAAAATAATCTTAATTTATCCTATGCCTTTGTGTACAGAAGTAAAGAATTACATAATGAAATCAATACAGGATATTTTTATGGAGCGATAGGAGTTTCTTATTTGTTGAGATAACGTCCTCATGCTATCGTTCGTATCGAGTTCTGTTAATTTAGAAAAATAAAAGTCAAGTATATAGTACAGTAATCCTTTTAAGAAATATCAAATGCCAATAGAAAACATACCAGAGATTTATTTCCAAAACAAGGATACAGCGCGAGACATATTTGTTTATGATTTTAAAATGACAAGTGATGTAGTAAAAAGCAAAGTTAATTTGAGCATGAATATGTTTAGCTTTTTACAAGTGGGTAAGAAGCAAGTTCATTTTGCCAATACCTCTATGGCGGTCAACAGTAGGCAATCTTTGCTACTTAAAAAAGGAAATTGGTTATGGACAGAATTACTGGATACGGAAGCTGTTTATTTTTGTAAGCTTTTCTTTTTTTCAGAGAAAAAACTAACCGAATTTTTAAGCAAACACACCAATGATGCGAAGCCTTATAAGGAGGAGGTTCCGTACTTTGTGATTGAAAATGATGATTATATCGCTTCCTTTATTAGCTCTCTTTCGTCTGACACCTTTTTAAATCACAGTTATGGTGAGGCTTTGTTGGCTTTAAAATTTGAAGAAATTATGCTGTATTTGCTAAATAAATATGGTGATGAATTTGAATATTATTTACATTCCTTAATCTCAAAAGAGGTTTCGCCCTTTAGAAATGTAGTAGAGAGCAATGTGCATTCTAATTTAAAGTTGGAGGAGATTGCCTTTTTATGCAATATGAGCTTGTCTACCTTCAAACGGCATTTTACTTCGGAGTATAATGAAGCTCCCGGGAAATGGCTACAAGATAAGCGCCTTCAAAAAGCAAAAGAACTGTTACAAGATGGTGAATTAAAAGCTTCAGATATATATTTAGATATTGGATATAACAACCTGTCTAACTTTAGTATAGCCTTTAAAAATAAGTTTGGAATTAGTCCGACAGATGTTTCGGATTAAACAACAACAAGCGCAACTAACTGACTTAATGAGTTTTAACGCTTTAATTATGTTTTTTTTATATCGAAATAATCACATTGACCTTTTTTCATAAGTTTTTGAACCGTATCAATAACTTGATAAGAGAACTGCTGCCGTAAATTTGCAGTGTAATTAATAAGAAGCAATTTCTAAGAATTACATCTAAAAATTTAAATAAAAAATTATGGCAAATGTAACTAAACCTGTATTCAAAGAAAGATACGGGAATTTTATTGGCGGTAAATTCGTAGCTCCTGTAAAAGGACAGTACTTCGATAACGTATCTCCAGTTGATGGAAAAGTATTTACTCAAGCAGCTCGTTCTACACAAGAAGATATAGACTTAGCTTTAGACGCTGCACACGAAGCATTCCCATCTTGGAGTACTTCATCTGCAACAGAGCGTAGCAATATGTTATTAAAAATTGCACAAGTAATGGAAGACAACTTCGAATACTTGGCAACTTTAGAAACAATTGACAACGGTAAACCAATCCGAGAGTCACGTGCAGCAGATATCCCTTACTGTATTGATCACTTTCGTTATTTCGCAGGTGTTATCCGTGCAGACGAAGGAAGTGTTTCTGAACATGACAAAAATACTTTAAGTATCGTTTTACACGAGCCTATTGGAGTTGTTGGAGAAATCATTCCTTGGAACTTCCCAATGTTAATGCTAGCTTGGAAAATCGCTCCGGCTTTAGCAACTGGTTGTACCGCAGTTGTAAAGCCAGCTGAACAAACACCAACAAGTGTAATCATGTTGATGGAATTGATAGGTGATATTTTACCTGCGGGAGTCTTAAACATCGTAACTGGTTTTGGTGCTGAAGCTGGGCAAGCTTTAGCGACTTCAAAACGTATCGCTAAACTTTCATTCACTGGTTCTACTGAAACTGGTCGTAAAGTGTACCACAATGCAGCAGAAAACATTATTCCAGTAACAATGGAATTGGGAGGAAAATCTCCAAATATTTTCTTCCCATCTGTAGCGGCTCAAGACGACAAATTCTTCAGTAAAGCTGTAGAAGGCGCGTTAATGTTTGCGCTTAATCAAGGGGAAATTTGTACGACTCCATCACGTATTCTAGTTCATGAAGATATTGCTGATCTTTTTATCGAAAGAATGCAAGAACGCTTAAAACTAATTAAAAAAGGAAATCCACTTGATCCAGAAACAATGATTGGCTCTCAAGTTTCAAAGGCACAATGCGAAAAAATACTTAACTATATCAATATTGGTAAAGAAGAAGGTGCGGTTGTATTAGCCGGTGGAGAAGCTGGTAATTACGAAGGCGATCTCGCTGGAGGATACTATGTTCAACCAACGGTATTAAAAGGAACAAACAATATGCGTGTATTCCAAGAAGAAATTTTTGGACCGGTTGTAGCTTTAACAACATTTAGTTCTACTGAAGAAGCTATTGCAATCGCAAACGATACGCCTTATGGTTTAGGTGCGGGTGTTTGGTCTCGTGATGCTCACGAATTATTCCAAGTTCCACGTGCTATTCAAGCGGGTAGAGTTTGGGTAAACCAATACAATACGTATCCTGCTCACGCTCCGTTTGGTGGAGTGAAGGAATCTGGATTTGGTCGTGAAAACCATAAAATGGCATTAGATCATTATCGTGTTGTAAAAAACATGTTGATTTCTTACGATAAAGAACCAGTTGGATTCTTTTAATTAGAAAATATTGTTAATTCATAAATAAAAAGGCTGTCTCAATTTTTTGAGGCAGCCTTTTTTTACTTTATGGATACATTCGAACCAAAGTGGCACTATTCCATTAGTTCTTAGTTAATTAAATCAAATAAAAAAACCGTAAATTCTTAATAATTAAGATTTACGGTTTTGTAATGTGGAGAATATCGGATTCGAACCGATCACCTCTTGCCTGCCAGGCAAGCACTCTAGCCAAATGAGCTAATCCCCCAATTCTTTCGCAAATATAACATTATTTTAGATTCAATAGACAAATAAAAAAACAACTTTCTGTTCTGATAAAAGGGTGACTTTCTTCATAATAATTTAACTTTACAATAAAAAAATAAAAATGACTGCATCAAATAACTCCGGTTCACTCACTACGATAATTAAAGATAATATTGCAACGGTGCAATTTGGTCATCCGGCAAGTAATTCTTTTCCAAGGAAATTGTTAAACGAATTAACTGCAGAGTTGAACCAGCTGAGTACTAATTCCAGTGTTTCTGTAATTGTTCTGCGAAGCGAAGGTGCAGGTGCTTTTTGCGCTGGAGCTTCTTTTGACGAACTTGTGGCAGTATCCAATCAGGAGGAAGGAACGCAGTTTTTCTCTGGGTTTGCTAATTTAATAAATGCCATGCGCAAGTGTTCTAAAATAATAGTAGGGCGCATTCACGGGAAAGCAGTTGGAGGAGGTGTAGGTATTGCCGCGGCCTGTGATTACGCTTTTGCGACCATTGATAGTAGTATCAAGCTTTCTGAACTTGCTATCGGGATTGGTCCATTTGTGATTGAGCCTGCGGTAAGTCGAAAAATTGGTAAAACAGCAATGACAGAGATGACACTTGCGGCTACCGAGTGGAAAAATACAGATTGGGCTCAAGATAAAGGGCTTTACGCCAAAGTATTGGGAAATCAGGTTGAATTAGATATTGACATCGCTCATTTTACCGCAAAGTTAGCTTCTTATAATCCAGAAGCTTTGACGCAAATGAAGAAGATAATTTGGGAAGGAACAGAAGACTGGGATGTATTACTGCTTGAGAGAGCTGCTATTTCAGGTGAATTAGTCTTGTCTGATTTTACTAAAAATGCGCTGAATCAATTTAAAAAATAATAGGAAATGAGAATTACAGCTCTTGTACAACAAGTAAATATAGCCGAAAAAATAAAAGATGCGACTGACAGCAGTTATCAGATAGGAGTGATTATTGGTTCCTTTATTCCATTTGTTGTTTTGGTGGGACTAGCTTATTGGATGTATGCTTCTGCAAAAAAAAGAGACAAAAACGGTTAATTTTTCACTAAATTTGCAACCAAAATTATACGGAAATGAGCAATATCAGAATTACAAAAAAATTTAGTTTCGAAACCGGTCATGCACTTTATGGGTATGATGGCAAATGTAAAAATGTTCACGGACATAGTTATAAATTGTCTGTAACCGTTATCGGGAGTCCTATTGAGAACCGTAATGACGTAAAGTTTGGAATGGTGATTGACTTTACCGACTTGAAAAAAATTGTAAAAGAAGAGATTGTAGATCAGTTTGATCATGCTACCGTTTTTAATGAAACCACTCCTCATGTGGAATTGGCACACGAATTAAAAAACCGTGGACATCATGTTATTTTGGTAGATTACCAGCCTACTAGCGAAAACATGGTTATTGATTTTGCCCAAAGAATAATTGGTAGATTACCAGCAGATATTAAACTTTTTTCTTTAAAATTACAAGAAACAGATTCGTCTTTTGCTGAATGGTACGCCAGCGATAATTTGTAATTCAAAATTCATACTTTAGCTTCATGCAATTAACCAACAATAGAAAAATATACTTCGCCTCCGATCAACATTTTGGTGCACCAACAGCAGAACTTAGTTTACCGAGAGAAAAGCGATTTGTTGCTTGGCTTGATGAAGTAAAAGAAGATGCCGAAGCGATTTTTCTGTTAGGAGATTTGTTTGATTTTTGGTTCGAATATAAAGCTGTTGTTCCAAAGGGATTTGTTCGTGTTTTAGGGAAATTAGCTGAAATTAGAGACAGTGGAATTCCCATTTATTTCTTCGTGGGGAATCACGATTTATGGATGGAAGATTATTTCCAAAAAGAATTAAATATTCCTGTTTATCACGATAATCAAGAATTTACTTTTGGAGATAAAACATTCCTCATTGGTCACGGAGACGGCAAAGGGCCCGGCGATATGGGGTACAAACGTATGAAAAAAGTGTTTACCAATCCTTTTTCAAAATGGCTCTTCAGATGGCTTCATCCTGATATAGGAGTACGTTTGGCACAATACCTGTCAGTAAAAAACAAATTGATATCTGGAGATGAAGATGTAACCTTTTTGGGAGAAGACAATGAATGGTTAATTCTATATTCCAAAAGAAAATTGGAAAGGAAACATTACAATTACCTTGTTTTTGGACACCGCCATTTACCGATGAAAGTGAATGTAGGAGAAAATTCAGAATACGTGAATCTGGGCGACTGGATCAGCTATTTTACTTATGGAGTTTTCGATGGAGAAACTTTCGAGATAAAAAAGTATTAATTCATTCCTTCGCCATATAAATAATCATCTAGATTAATTTTAAACAAAGTCCCCTCGACCAAGTCTTTTACTGCGGTCAATTCTTTCATTGAAACTGCTAAGTCAATTTGAGAACAAGGTGTTTTTAATAAAAATTTGTGGCATTGATTTTTCAGTTCGCAATCGTCGCAACAGTTATTAATAATATAACTTTCTTGAATGCAACACTGAAACAATTTCAGTTCATGTCGGCTAAAATAAAAACCAGTTTCTCTAAAAATCAATTGGACTTTATCTGTTAATACTTCGTCCTCTTTTCTCCAGTAGAAAGAAGTACCGGCATCATTATAATATATCTGTTTCATTTCTTGCATGAGTCAATCGTTTGAAACAAATATAATAATTATTTATATTTAATCTAAATAAAAGTAAAATAAAAAGTCGGTAATGAATCTCAGGATTCATTACCGACTTTTTATTTTAAACGAAATTATGACTCGTCTATGTCTTTTTGTAAATCTATTTTACGGGGTTGAAGTCTAGTTATAAACACCATCAAAATATTCGCCTACAACAATCCAGTTCCCTTTTATTTTCTTTAATATATATATCTGTCTCCCAGATGAGCCACCAAGAATAATCGAATAGGAACTAAAACACAGAAGAGCGTTTTTATTATTTGAAAACAATACTGGTCTGCTAATTATATACCCTTTACTAGATCCTTGTAAGTGTTCTGTCACCTCACTGTCAGTGAAATTCATAGGATATTCCATGATTGGAACATTTAAGTTTTCGAAATCTGTTTTTTTCCAATAATAGGTAATCGTGTCCTTATTATATAATTTTTTTAAGCGAATCAAAGTAGTGGTATTAAGTAGCCAATTATTCTTATCTTTTAAAGGATGGCTTAAGTAGTAAGTCAAGTCCCTCCTGTTATATGCATATTCGTAAATTGACAACGCTGATTTTTTAGAAAGTGCTTTATTAATTAGAAAAACCTTTTCTGTATCATTCTTATGTTTTTCATTCAAAAAATTTTCAATGATTTCGTTTTCTAATTTTGTAGTAGAACAGGATATTAGTAAAAAGCCAATTAGAGAAAATAATAGGTAATTTTTCATGATTTATTTATTTACAGGGTTTTCCTAAGGGATTTTGGTCTCCTCTAGAGCTATTATATGTTTCTGCAACAATTCTATTCTCAATTCTTCCTCGAGCAGCATAATTTTTGTGGTTTTGATCATTTGGATAATTTCTTTTATAAATAGATGTACCCACTAAGCCTGCCCATGCCAAATCTAAGTAAGCCTGCATAGGGTAACCTGAATTAATAGACTCACCAGTGTGAAATTCTTGAACTGTTGACGCTATTATATTAACAAATTTATTGGCAATTATTTCATGTTGAGCATACACATCAGCTTGTGATCCAGCGGTGGTTTTCTTTTTTTCATAGGCATCATACAGTGCGGGGAAGGGTGTGTTTTCATTTGTGCTATCTACATTATATCCATCAACTACACTTAATAAATATGCATGTATAATCTCATGAGTTATAGTAGTTGCTATTGATAAATCAGTGGGTGGTGAGTCCGTACCCCAACTTCGAACACCATTTAAGTAATTTGAACTGATGGTTATATTATAACTATTTTTAGAATTCTTAATAGTTTCTGCAATATTATTAACATCTTTCATAGTACCGGTTGTCATTGTTATAGCATATACGTCACCAACACCCAGTTTTTCATAAATAACTTTAATATCGTTATTAGCTGCGTTTTTTAATTTATCCATAATAGCTTTTGGGCAAGTGTCAAGTAGGGTATAATCTATCTTTTCCTCAAGCACATCCGCGATTTCATAATATACGGTTTTATAGCTTTTTGTTATATAAGGAACATGTATCGCATCGTTGGTGTATTCAGATTCACAAGGATAAGCAACAGCCATAAAAGAGACTTCAGTTTTAATATATATACTACCTAGGAATTTAATCGTATACACTTCATTAGTAATGGCATTTTTCCATATTTCATAACGATCCTCATAAAATTCCCTTAAAACCGGAACGGTATAGGTGGTGCTACAAGATGGTAATTTGTTAGTCAACCCACTGTTGTTTAATTTGGAAAATAGATTGATTGCTAACTTTAGAGGTTCTAATTCAGAACTATTTGCATGATTCTTTGCGACTCCATTTTGAGCTAACAATTGACCTAATGGTTTACCATCCAAATTAAAAACATTTAGTGTTCCTGAATAATTATCTAATTCTTGAATAGTTCCCGTAAATAAATCATTGTGGACACTAGAAAATGCCTCTATGAAATACGAGTAAACAGTACTGTCTTTTTTTATCGCAATCAGCTCATATTTTAAGCTTTCTTGAAATATCTTGGAGCTAATTTTAACTTCATTCGTTTCAGTAATCCCAATCTGATAAATCTCAAAACCGTCTTTCTCGATTCTGGATAGCGTTTCCCAATTTACAACTAAATTTTCAGAAATGTTTTTGTTCGTAAATTGTTCTAATTTTAAATCATTTTTAAGTTGATTTATGACGGGATTCGTCGAGCTGTTTTCTAAATTAGTCGTTAGTACAAGAAAAGAGCAGCAGGACCAAGAATATTCCAAAAAAAATGGGGGGGGTAAATAATTTTACTTTCATAGTATGATTTAAAATTAGTGTTTTTTCGAGTAAAAAACATCGTTTTCAAACTTACAGCTAATTTACTATGAATCAAATACCCAGTTTTAGTGATATTTAGAGAGCTAAAAACCCATTAAAAATCAATCCTGATTTTCATGTTCCTCTAAATCTTTTCTCAAATCTAATTTTCTAAAAGAGGGAGAAATGATTCCTGTAAATGCCACTATAATAAGTGTCATGCTTCCGCCAAAAACAACTGCGGTAACCGTTCCCATTAATTTAGCAGTAACACCACTTTCAAAAGCACCCAATTCATTTGAAGAACCTACAAACATTGAGTTTACAGCCGAAACTCTACCGCGCATATGATCTGGAGTTTTAAGTTGTAGAATCGTTTGACGGATTACAACTGAGATACCATCGAATACACCACTAAAGAACAAAGCCAAAAGCGATACCCAGAAAATCGTCGAAAGCCCAAATACTATAATACAAATTCCAAAAGCAAATATTGCTCCTAATAGCTTCATTCCTGCATTTTTACTCAAGGGAACATAGGCTGTAATTATCATGGTCAAAAAGGCTCCTACAGCTGGGGCTGCTCTCAAAAAACCAAATCCTTCCGGACCCACTTTTAGTATGTCTTGTGCAAAGATGGGCAATAGCGCTATGGCTCCGCCAAAAAGAACGGATACCATATCAAGAGTAATCGCGCCTAAAATAGTTTTGTTATTGAATACGAATTTTATTCCTTCGGTCAAACTTTGCATCACGGGTTCTCCGATTTTTGGATTCAAAATTGGTTTTTTTTCTATTTGCGATAAAGCTAACAATGCAAAAACAGAACAAGCGAAAACAGAACACATCGACCAATGCACACCAATCAACGTAATAGAGAAACCGGCAACGGCAGGACCTACAACGGATGCTATTTGCCAGACAGAACTACTCCAAGTCGCCGCATTGGGATATACTTTTTTAGGTACAAGCAAGGATAATAACGAAAAGATAGTTGGTCCTAAGAAGGCTCGAACTAATCCACCAAGAAAAACTAAAAAGTAGATGGAATACAAAATCGTTTTTAATGCATAATCTTGTACTACTGCGGGCCAGGTTAATAAAAACAGCCCGAAACTGATTACTGAAAAAGCCAAAATACATTTGACTAACAGTCCTTTCTTTTCTTTCTGGTCTACAATGTGACCAGCAAACAACGCCATGGAGATAGCAGGTATTACTTCCATCAATCCAATTATTCCTAATGAAAGTGGGTCTTTGGTTATGCTGTAAACTTGCCATTCAATCACGATAAATTGCATAGACCAGGCAAAAACCATAGCGAAACGCAATAACAAAAAAGTATTGAACTCTTTATAACGCAATGCTGCGTAGGGGTCTTTTTTTATTTTGGGTGTAGTCATTACTTAATGTTTTTTAATCTCAGTTGAATCGAAATCTTACCGTTCCATTCATTTTCATCTATACAATACACTGCTTCAAAGGGCTTTTGGTTTGTAGTTAATTCCATTTTATTTCCTAGTCCGAAACCAATAGCTGGAATGCCTTCAGAATTATTTTGTTTTACAAACAGTTTTAAATGAGCATTGTCTTCGCCTAGTTTTTTGGCGTAGCCAGTATCTTTTACATTCTTTGTTAGAAATACAGGAGTCATGTTTAGCGGACCAAAAGGTTCAAACTGTTTTAGTATTCGGGTGAGTTTAGGGGTAATATCTGCAAAATCTATTTCGGCATCAATCTCTATTTCAGGAATCAACATATCCGGATGAATCGTTTCTTGCACTTGTTTTTCAAAGGCTTCTTTGAAAATGGAATAATTCTCTTCTTTCAATGTCATTCCGGCGGCATACATGTGTCCGCCAAATTGCTCTAAATGTTGCGAGCAGGCTTCGAGTGCATTATAGACGTCAAAACCTTTGACCGATCGTGCCGAGGCGGCATATTTATCACCACTTTTGGTAAAAACCAAAGTAGGCCTGTAATAGTTTTCTATTAAGCGGGAAGCGACAATTCCAATTACGCCTTTGTGCCAGTTTTCCTGATAGACAACTGAGGTAAAGCGGTCTTTTTCTTCGTTTACTTCAATTTGTAACAGGGCTTCTTTGGTAATTTGCTTGTCTAAATCTTTACGGTCTGAATTGTATTGTTCTATTTCTGAAGCAAATTGCTGTGCTTGTTCAAAATCAAATTCTGTTAATAGTTCTACGGCATGATTTCCGTGTTTAATTCGTCCCGCAGCATTAATTCTTGGTGCGATGATAAAAACAACATCGGTGATATCTAGGGTTTGTTTTTTGACTTGATGAACTAAAGCTTTGATACCCGGTCTTGGATCGCTATTAATTACTTGCAAACCAAAGTAGGCGAGTACGCGGTTTTCTCCAGTCATCGGAACGATATCAGCGGCGATTGCAGCGGCAACTAAATCGAGATAGGAGGCTAGGTCTTCTATTGTTTGGCCTCGGTTTAATCCTAACGCCTGAATTAATTTAAACCCTATTCCACATCCGCACAATTCATCATAAGGATAACTGCAGTCGTCTCTTTTGGGATCCAAAATGGCAACAGCTTCGGGCAGGTCTTTTCCGGGTCTGTGGTGATCACAGATGATAAAATCGATATTTCTTTCTTTGGCGTACCCCACATGATCGATTGATTTTATACCGCAATCTAAGGCAATTATCAAGGACATGCCATTGTCATCAGCAAAGTCAATCCCTTTAAAAGAAATCCCATATCCCTCATCGTAGCGATCTGGAATATAGGTGGCAACATTAGGATAATAGGTTTTTAAGTAGGACGACACTAGCGAGACAGCGGTCGTTCCATCGACATCATAATCACCAAAAACAAGAATATTTTCTTGGTTTTCGATGGCTAATTCAATGCGAGCCACCGCTTTTTCCATATCTTTCATCAGGTACGGATCGTGCAAGTGGTCTAAGGAAGGACGAAAGAAGTTCTTAGCGTCTTCGAAAGTTTCAATCCCGCGCTGTACTAATAAGGTAGCCACAAAATCTTCCACATTTAGGGCTTGTGCCAAATGCTTGATTTTATCTTCGGAAGGTTTTGGTTTAATAGTCCAACGCATGTTGATTTTTGATTGAAGATTAACGATTTTTAATATGAGATTTTGTCTTCAATAGTTAAATTTCGTTTATCATAATTATTAAATAGTCTTCTTTAATTCTAAAGCTTCACCGTAAAATGCAATTCCGTCCCAACCCGTTTTCATGAAGTTGCGAATGTTTTGGTGACTCGTTCCTTCCGGTTCTCCTAAAACTTCTTCTTGATAATAAGCGCCAAAACAAGATAATGTTGTTGCTTCAGACAAGTTTTGCAATTCGGCGAAAGCGAACAATTTACAAGAACCAGAGTTTTCTCCAGCTGCATTGTGGAGTATTCCGTTTTCGAATGCTGTTGGTGAAAAAACATAATTTTCCTCAATTACCGCAATCGTTTCTGTGAATGTGATATTTTGCGGAGTTTGTTTTAATTTTTCTAAAAAGGATTTTAGATTCATGTGCTTAATTTGTTAAAATTGAGAGGCAATACTTTTGGCAGCAACTACCGCTCCTTCCATGTATCCTGGATTTTCGGAGGCAGTTTCTGAACCAGAAATATATAATTTATCGTTTAATAATGGTTTTTTATAGTCGGGATGTCCGTTGTTTTCATGCCCCATGAGCAGATGCTCGTACGGGAAAAAGGTAAGTGGTTCGTTTCTCCATACTTTTTCATGATAGGCTACATAATTTTCAGCTTCAGCACCAAAAAGTTTTGTAAGCTGAAGGATTACTTTCGCTTTCCGTTCTTCTTCTGACAGCGTATGTGTACCGCCGTTTAGAAAACCTTTTAATGCATATCCCTTGTTGTCAGCAGTGCTATGGTCGTACATTTCCTGAATGATATTGGCTTGACTGAACAGTGTGCCTGAATAATTGTTTTCTCGCCAAAAAGGGCTAGCATATTCCATTGCAAATTTTATGGATTCTCCCATCCAAGTATGCGTTTTTCGCGCTAATTGCTGAATAGAATCAGGTAAGTAGGGCTCGAATGTTATAGTTTGAACTAACAAATGCGGGGGCAAAGTGGTGATTACTTTAGCACCTTTGTATGTGATTCCGTCAGAAGTGGTAACCTCTAAGTAGTTGTCAACTTCTTTTATTGTTGTTACTTTAGTTTGTGTTTTTATGTTTTCAATTCCAATTTTTTCGACTAATTTTTCAATTAATGTTGTCGTTCCGCCAACTATTCGAAAGGAGGGTTCTTCGGAATCTGAAATTTCAAATTTTTGTGGGGGCACAAAGGACATAGTTTCAAAAAAAGAGATGCCTTTAGTGTGTTGCCTAAAATAAGATATTTTGAGTTCATCTAATAAGGCAATAAGGTGCTTATGCGGTTTGCTGAACCAGGTAGCGCCTAATTCCATTGTGGCTCCAGTTGTACCGGTGACTGTTTCTATGCGGCCACCAATGCGGGTGTGAGCTTCTAATATAATAACTTCAAACCCTTTTTTTTGTAACAAATAAGCGATCATTAAACCCGATAGACCGGCACCGATGATTATGATTTTTGCGTTATTCATGTTTTATTCGTCTTTCTGGAATTTACTTTTTTTCACTTCTTTAGTGATTGGTTTTCCACCTACAACCACTACAATTTCGCCTCGTGGTGCTATTTTTTCAAAATGCGTTAAAACTTCTCTTACAGTTCCACGAACATTTTCTTCGTGTAGTTTAGATAATTCTCTACAAACACAAATGGGTCTGTCCTCTCCAAAATAAGTTATGAATTCAGCTAATGTTTTCAATAATTTATGGGGAGAAACATATAAAATCATGGTTCGTGTTTCTTCGGCTAAAGCCAAATAACGGGTTTGTTTTCCTTTTTTGTCAGGCAAAAAACCTTCGAAAACAAATTTATCATTTGGTAATCCACTGTTGACTAACGCAGGGACAAAAGCGGTAGCGCCCGGCAGGCATTCCACGGCTATGCCGTTCTCCACACATGCGCGTGTCAATAAAAATCCTGGGTCTGAAATAGCAGGAGTTCCGGCATCAGATATCAGTGCAATATTTTCGCCAGCCTTTAATCGTGAGATTAAATTCTCGATGGTTTTATGCTCATTGTGCATGTGATGACTGTACATGTGTGTGCCAATCTCAAAATGCTTCAGGAGTTTTCCGCTGGTGCGGGTATCTTCGGCGAGAATCAAGTCTACCTCTTTTAGAATCCTGATGGCTCTAAAGGTCATATCTTCAAGATTACCGATTGGTGTGGGAACTATATATAATTTTGACATAAACAGTTATGCGGGAATTTTATTAGTATTTCGAAACTTATTTAAAGGAATTTTTTTTCTATGATATCCATAAAACGTTCTGCATAATCATCTTTTCCTGTCCAATTATTATAATCAGGTTTTACCATTTCTTCAATGAAATTACGCGTTTCATAGAAATTGTCAAAGGTGATTAATTGACTTAGCACACGGTTGTAGTCTTCGTTGCTGTTGCCAAAAAGATGTTTTACAAATGCGATTCGGTCATTCAGATCGATGTCGATTCCTTTTGAAAATTTGTCATTCAGTGAAACTGTTTTTGATTCAGCATTTTTTTCAACTGGTTTAGTTGGCGGAGGCGTTTCTTTTTCTTCTGTTTTTTCTACAGCTTCAAACACAGTTTCCTGCGGTAACGCTTCTATTTCATCGACTTTTACAAAATCGGGTTCGCTATAATGGCCTCCTAGTAGATCTTCAAAAGAAATTTGCATGGTTTGCTCTTTCTTAGAGGTTTCAACTTCGGTCTCTTCCGTTAATTCAAAAGCAGCCTTAAAGTCAGCTACAGGTTCTTCTTCAGTTGCTGGCTCTTCATTTTCAACTATTTCTTCTTCTTCCGCTGTATCTTCCGTTTCCATTTCGTCACTCAAGGCTTCTTCTTCGATAGCTTCGATTTCTTCTACTGGTTGTTCTGCTATATCTGCTGCAAAATCACCTAAATCATTTACGTCTTCTGCAGTAAGTTCTTCTTCCTCTTCTTCAGTAGTGCTTTTCTCTTCGATAGGTTCTTCCGTTGCGATAGGTTCCTGTATGTTTGCTTCTTCGGCAGGAATTTCTTCTATAGGAGCGTATTCGAAAATCACTTCTTCTGTCTCAACCTCTTCTTCTTCAGGAACTTCTTCTACTGGAACAAATTCAGTCATTTCAATCATGGTCTCAACTGGCAGTTCGTCACTTTTGTCATAAAAAGCTTCAATTTCCTTTTCAATTTCAGCATGGCCTATTGTAGGTCTAACAGTGCCATATTGCTCATCAATAAATCGTAAAACCGCTAGTTTTTCATATAGTTTTTGTGTCTCCAAAAACAATTGATTGATGTCAGACTTATTCTTAAGTTTTAATATTCTGTGTGCAATGCTTACTAAATCGGCTTCCAATCTTTTTTTCATGACGTTTGAATTATGGTATATATGGCGTATGTGTTTATAATTTTCTATAATTTTTATCCTACTAAAGAAATAAGCCCTTTAATAGGGAACATTTAATTTTTAATTAAGCGTTCACAAATCATTGAATTGATAAAATTTTTCTACTTTTGAGACTACGTAAAAGTATAAAATCTTAAGTCGGTTTATTACATTGCAAAGTAATAAAAACTATTCATTTTTTAAGTTAGAAAAATACAAAATGTTTCTCGAAAATACAGTAAATCATAAAGAACAATTTGGTTGGATCGAAGTTATCTGCGGTTCGATGTTTTCGGGTAAAACCGAAGAGCTTATTCGACGTCTAAAAAGAGCGCAATTCGCCAAACAAAAAGTAGAAATATTTAAACCATCAATTGATACTAGGTATCATGATGAAATGGTTGTTTCCCATAATGCTAATGAAATTCGTTCTACGCCGGTGCCCGCAGCTGCAAATATTGCAATTTTAGCACAAGGCTGTGATGTTGTAGGGATCGATGAAGCACAATTTTTTGATGATGAAATCGTACGGGTATGTAATGATTTAGCTAACCAGGGAATTCGTGTTATTGTAGCAGGATTAGATATGGACTTTAAAGGGAATCCTTTTGGACCCATGCCGGCGCTAATGGCTACTGCTGAATATGTCACCAAAGTTCATGCGGTATGTACGCGCACTGGAAATTTGGCTAATTATAGTTTTCGTAAAACAGACAATGAGAAATTAGTTATGCTTGGAGAAACAGAAGAATACGAGCCTTTGAGTCGTGCCGCTTATTATCATGCGATGAGGAAAGATCAGGAGGAGAAATAAAATCCTCTCCCCAGCCCTCTCCAAAGGAGAGGGAGGCAGAATTTAATTGGAATCAAAAAAGTCTAGATAACAAAAAACCTTTCTGAGTGTCAGAAAGGTTTTTTTTTAAATAAATCAGAAATCAAAGATCAACACTCTTATATCTTTTTCCTCATTCTAGCCACTGGGATATCTAGTTGTTCCCTATATTTTGCAATAGTCCTTCTCGCAATAGGATAGCCTTTTTCTTTTAATAATTCTGCTAGTTGATCGTCTGGGTATGGTTTTTTCTTATCTTCTTCCTCAATGATATTCTGTAGAATTTTTTTGATTTCCAAAGTCGAAACATCTTCTCCCTGATCATTTTTCATCGATTCTGAGAAAAACTCCTTAATCAGTTTAGTTCCATAAGGAGTCTCAACATACTTGCTATTTGCTACTCGGGAAATAGTCGAAATGTCAAGACCTACCATGTCAGCAATGTCTTTCAGAATCATTGGTTTTAACTTAGTTTCATCTCCTTCAAGAAAAAATTCTTCCTGATAATGCATAATCGCATTCATGGTTACAAAAAGCGTTTCCTGACGTTGTCTGATCGCGTCAATAAACCACTTAGCCGAATCTAGTTTTTGTTTGATAAATTGAACAGCATCTTTTTGAGGGCCTGATTTATCAGTAGATTCTTTATACGTCTGCATCATTTCTTGATAATCTTTCGAAACGTGCAGGCTAGGAGCATTCCTTCCGTTTAAAGTTAATTCCAGTTCGCCATCAACGATTCTAATGGCAAAATCTGGAACCACATTTTCTGTAATTTTATTATTTCCTGTAAAAGCACCGCCCGGCTTTGGGTTGAGCTTTTCTATTTCGTGAATTGCCTTTTTAAGCTGTTCATTCGAAACATTATATTTTTGGATTAATTTCTCGTAATGCTTTTTTGTAAAGGCATCAAATTGGTTTTCGATAATATCAGTAGCCAATTCTACTGATTCAGTAGGTGTTTTGTGTTTTAATTGCAACAATAAACATTCTTGCAAATCACGTGCGCCCACTCCTGAAGGTTCTAATTCATGAATTACATGTAGCATTCTTTCTACAGTAGCTTCATCAGTGTAAAGCCCTTGCGTAAACGCCATGTCATCAACAATATCTGGGATACTGCGACGGATATAGCCCATGTCGTCGATGCTACCTACTAAAAATTCAGCAATATCTCGTTCGTCATCATCCAGGATAAACGTATTCAACTGATTGATTAGATCTTGATGAAAACTAACAGGTGCTGCTAATGGAGATTCGCGATCTTCATCATCATCACTATAATTATTCGTTTGGGTTTTATAATCAGGTGTGTCGTCACTGCTTAGATATTCGTCGATATTGATGTCTTCTGCGTCCACTCTATCGGATTCAGAATCATCGTAGTCGTCATAATCCTCGTTTTCAAACTCGTCTTTTTCGTATTCATCCTCCTCTTTCCCAGCTTCCAAAGCGGGATTTTCATTCATTTCTTCCAACAAACGTTGTTCAAATGCTTGCGTAGGCAATTGAATTAACTTCATCAGCTGAATTTGCTGAGGAGATAATTTCTGGGATAACTTTAAATTTAAAAATTGCTTTAGCATTTATTTTTTGTTTGAAAGTGTAAGGTTTAAGGTTTAAGGTTGCAGAACTTTCAAACAACGTTAAACCTTAAACTTGAAACAAAATTGTATTAAAATTCCGCGTTTAATGGTGTTCTTGGAAAAGGAATTACGTCACGTATGTTTGTCATACCAGTAACAAATAATACCAATCTTTCGAATCCTAGTCCAAAACCCGAGTGAACAGCTGAACCAAATCTACGTGTATCTAAATACCACCACAATTCTTCTTCGTCAATTCCTAAGGCTTTCATTTTTTCGACCAAAACATCAAAACGTTCCTCTCTTTGTGATCCTCCCACGATTTCTCCAATTCCAGGGAATAAGATATCCATCGCACGAACTGTTTTTCCGTCCTCGTTCAAACGCATGTAAAACGCTTTGATATTTGCTGGGTAATCAAACAAGATTACCGGACATTTAAAATGTTTCTCTACTAAGTAACGTTCGTGTTCTGATTGTAAATCAGCACCCCATTCGTTAATGATATAGTTAAATTTTTTCTTTTTGTTAGGAGTACAATCTCTTAAAATGTCAATTGCTTCAGTGTAAGATACGCGTTTGAAATTATTTTCCAAAACAAAGTTCAATTTGTCAAGCAAAGCCATTTCGCTTCTTTCTGCCTGTGGTTTTGATTTTTCTTCGTCTAATAAACGTGTTTCTAGAAATTTCAAATCCTCTGGACATTTCTCCATCGTGTACTTGATAACGTATTGGATGAAATCTTCGGCCAAATCCATATTGTCATTCAAATCATTGAATGCCACTTCTGGCTCAATCATCCAAAACTCAGCAAGGTGACGAGAAGTATTAGAGTTTTCGGCTCTAAATGTAGGTCCAAAAGTATATACCTGACCCAAAGCCATAGCATATGTTTCAGCTTCTAGTTGTCCCGAAACCGTCAAGTTGGTTTCTTTTCCAAAGAAGTCTTCTTTATAATTTACTTTTCCATCTTCGGTTCTTGGAGTACCGTCAAATGGCAAAGCGGTTACTTTAAACATTTCACCTGCACCTTCAGCATCAGATCCAGTTACGATAGGCGTATTAACATACACAAAACCTTTTTCCTGGAAATAACTATGAACTGCATATGACAAAACCGAACGCACACGCATAATCGCACCAAACATATTCGTACGAACACGTAAATGTGCATTTTCACGCAAGTAATCTAAACTTGGTTTGTTCTTTGGTTGTATTGGGAATTTCTCAGCATCGGAATCTCCAAGGATTTCTAGTTTTGCAACTTGGATCTCAAATTTTTGTCCAGCACCTTTACTTTCGACCAAAGTTCCTGTTACAGAAATAGCAGCACCAGTAGTAATTCTTTTTAAAGTTTCATCAGGAGTGTTCTCAAAATCGACAACACATTGTATATTATTGATGGTTGATCCATCATTTAAAGCGATAAATTGATTGTTTCTAAAAGTTCGTACCCATCCTTTTGCATTTACTTCATGAAGCGCCGTTGTACTGTTTAGTAAGTCTTTAACTTTTGTATGTCTCATTTTAATTTTAGATTTTTAACTATACCATTGATGATATCAAAGGGTATCGAAGAATAGTAAATGCAAATATAATTGATTTGTTTTAATTGTCATTATAGGGAATGTGTCAATATGGAGCTTTTTCCCGCTATTCGCTATATCTTTTACTTTTTAAGGAAAAAAGTAAAAGGATACCGCTGCTATCGGGGCTAGGAAATGGTGGAATTATGGTTTTTAAAGAAAGGTTTTAAAAAGTGTAGCAGTACTTCAAATCGAAGTGCTTGTAGATTTACTTCTTTTTATAAAAGTACTGAAATTGAAATAAGCGCCATAAATTAAAAAGAAAGGTAAAGCTATTAGCGAAATGGTTAAGCCAAGATATGAAAACACAATAATCAGCAAATAAATTATTGAAATAGGTTTAAGCGCCTGACACTCTTTTTTTGCAATAAAGACGATTCCAATTGGTAAAGTAAATCCCGTGAAAAGAAATACATAGATGATTAAAATATATAGTTCAAAGAATTTATTTATTATAAAATAATCATAGAATAGCGGCGTCACAACACCAAATAGAAATAGGATAAATGCAATTCCCAAAAGTAAAAAATGAAAGTTATTTTGTAAATTATTAGTATTCATCTTTGCGTAGTTTATTGAAATAAAATAGTTGACTTATAAATTTTGATTAACCTGAGTATGTGGTGCTTATTAAAATTAGTAATTTTAGCGGACAATTTTATAATTATAAAGCTAAGTTCTTCTTTGTAGCAAAAAACACCTAATTTACTTGCTCAATTATCTGTAATGAAAAAAATATTTTATGCCCTTTCGTTAGTTGTGATATTCACTTCTTGTACAAGTCAAACCAAATTAGGAAACCCAGAGGTAAATCCATCTGAAATCCAGAGAAAGTTTATGGATTGGTGGACATATCAATACAATGGGATCATGCTCTCTAGAGATTTTGTAGCATTAGATTCAAATTCAAAAGAAATTACTAAAGAGACTTTTCTAAAAGTGTTAAGTGAAGGAAATAATATTCCGATTCGCTTAGAATCAGATAAGGACGTTTTTTATTACAAGCTTTTTAAAATTGAAGCAACATCAGATACAAGTATTAAGGCTTCCATTTCTGAAGTGGCATTCAATGAGATTCAAAATCATAAAAAACAAGGCGAACCATTTCCAGAATTTTCATTCAAAGATTTAAACAACAATTTGATTACAAATGAAAATCTGAAAGGGAAGATTGTTGTTGTAAAATGCTGGTACATTCATTGTGCAGCTTGTGTCAAAGAATTTCCTGAAGTCAATCAATTAGTTGAAAAGTATAAAAATAGAAAAGACATCGTTTTCATAAGTCTAGCCGAAGATTCTCCAGAGCAATTGAAGCCGTTTTTAGTTAGAAAACCGCTTTCTTATTCGGTTGTTCCCAATATGAAGACGTATATGAATTTGACATTGCAACTCAATGCGTTCCCTACCCATTTTATCATTAATAAAGAAGGACTTATAGTAAAAGTGCTTTCAGATAGTAAAAGTCTTGAAGTTGCTTTAGCGAAAGCAAGTAAGGATTAATAATAGCTGGAGAATTAAACGGGTATACAAATCCTCAAATTATTGGGTAAAAAAAATATTCCCGCCATTCTTGGCGGGAATATGATCTGTAAATTTATTGATTGTTTTCCATTTCCATAATTAAATTGGCAATAAGAGCAGTCCATCCTGTTTGATGCGAAGCGCCAAGTCCTTTACCAGTATCACCATCAAAAAATTCATAAAAGAAATGCTGTTTTTTAAAATGTTCTTCTTTGGCGAAAACATGGTTTGGATCATCAGAGTGGTACACGAATTTGCCATTTTCATCTGGTTCAAAAAGTTTAATTAATCTTTTTGTTAACTCGTTGGCAATTTCGTTTAAGTTCAGTTTAGTGCCAGAACCAGTAGGGAATTCATAGACATAAGTAGGTCCGTAAAAAGTATAATACTTACGCAATGACTGAATAATCATATAGTTCAATGGCATCCAGATAGGGCCACGCCAGTTAGAGTTTCCTCCAAACATGCCGGAACGGCTTTCACCAGGTTCGTACTGAATTTTGTGATGTCCTTCGTTACCAAAAACAAAGGGATGGTCTTTATGATATTTAGAAAGGGAACGAATTCCGTAATCTGAAAGAAATTCATTCTCATCCAACAAGCGTTTTAAAAGATGTTCTAATCTAAAACCGCGCATAATCGAGAAAAGAAAATTACCATCTTTATTAGCGTTCTCTAAATTTGAAATTAATGAAGCTAGATCGGGGCGTGTTCTAATGATTTCGTTTGCTCTTTTTTGAAATTCTTTTAGTTCTTTGAATAAATCTATATTCATAATTTCAACAGCAAACATTGGAATAACACCAACCAAGGAGCGTACTTTTAGACGTTCATTAGTTCCATCAGACATTTCAACAACGTCATAATAGAAATTGTCTTTATCATCCCAAAGCGAAAGGTCTTTCTTTCCAATATGATGCATTGCCCAAGCAATATTTAAAAAATGCCTAAAAAACTTAGCTGATATTTCTTCATAAATTTCATTAGTTTTTGCTAATTCGAGTGACATGCGCAACATATTCAAAGAAAACATCGCCATCCAGCTCGTTGCATCTGCCTGTTGCATTTTTTTAATTCCCTCTGGCATGTGGTTTCGGTCAAAAACACCAATGTTGTCTAAACCTAAAAACCCTCCTTCAAATAAATCGGTACCACTCTTATCTTTTTGGTTAACCCACCAAGTAAAGTTGATTAGGAGTTTTTGGAAAGCTTTTTCTAAAAATGGGGTATCTCCTTTGCCAGTTCGTTTTTTGTCTTTTTCGTAAACATTCCAAACTGCCCAAGAATGAACAGGCGGATTTACATCGCTAAAGTTCCATTCATAAGCTGGAATTTGACCGTTAGGATGCATATAGCTTTCTTGTAAGACTAATAAAAGTTGCTGTTTAGCAAAATAAGGATCGATTTCTACAAAGGATGCCATGTGAAAAGCAAGATCCCAAGCAGCATACCAAGGATATTCCCATTTATCGGGCATAGAAATGACATGTCGGTTATTAAGGTGTTGCCAACTAAAATTACGTGAATCTGTTCTCCTGTGAGTTGTTGATTTTTCGTCAACACCTCCAAACAGCCATTTATGTACATCGTAATAGTAAAACTGCTTTGTCCATAACAAACCTGAAAAAGCACTTCTTGCAATGGCTTGTTGTGCTTTGGGTATGTTTTTACTTATAATTTCGTCATAAAAAGTTTCACATTCTTTTTTTCTGAATTCAAATATCGTGTCGAAGTCGAGCCAAGGGTTTTCAAGTGCGACATTGCTCAAGCGAATTTTGATGCTTTTTTCTTCGCCTGCTTTTAAATTAAATTGATGCCAAACAGCAGCTTTGGTCCCGAATTTCTCTGGATTTACAGTAGGTTCTCCGCTTACAACATGGTTGTTAATTCCATCTTTAACGTACTCGTATTCGTTAGCTGAGTTATAAATACGCTTGTTGTTAGTTTCGTTTTCACAAAATAATTGTACCCCCTCATTATGATAAAGATAATAGTCGTCATTTCGACTACTTTTTGAAAGAATGGTGTTGTCTGTAACAGATTCCACACTAGGACGTGGATGCCTGTTATTGTGTTTCCAAAAATTACGGAACCATAGGTGGGGAAGTACATGGATTTCGGCTGTATCTTTTCCTCTATTGACTACGGTAACTTTCATTAAAATATCATCAATACCTGCTTTTGCATATTCGATAAAACAATCAAAATAGGCATTGTCTTTAAAACTATCAGTATCTAATAATTCGAATTCTGTTTCTTCACGACTGCGATGGTTTTTTGACACCAAATCATCATAAGGAAATTCGTTTTGAGGATATTTATAAAGGTATTTGTTGTAGGAATGTGTAGGCGTTGAAACTTGGTGAAAATAAAGTTCTTTAACATCTTCTCCGTGGTTTCCTTGATTGTTAGTGAGACCAAATAAACGCTCTTTTAAAATAGGGTCTTTTCCATTCCAAAAGGCGGGAGCTAAACATAGGATTTCACGAGAATCGCAAAAACCACCAATTCCTTCTTCTCCCCATCGATATGCATTACTTCGCGCTTTGTCGTGGTTAATAAATTCCCAAGCGTCTCCATTGTCGCTGTAATCTTCACGAACAGTTCCCCATTGTCTTTCGGCTAAGTAAGGGCCCCATTTTTTCCAATTTCTATAGCTATCAGAAACGGCTAATTTTTCTGCTTCAGAAAGATTATGAGTCATATTTTGAGGTGTAATAGTTATTTTTTTAGGCTTAAAATAAAAATAAAGTCTTTGTTGTAAAACGATCTACCAAAAGCGAAAAGATTTTAATAAAGTCTCTTTTCTTTAAAGTGAGTTGGTAAAAATAAGGTTTATTTTTAATTACTGCTTAAGCAACTGGTTACTATTGCTTAATTGTCTAAGATTGTTGAGGTTCTTTTGTTATCTCGTAAAAATTAGTATTGTTTATTGATGAACTGACATTGTATTTTTTTCGATTAACCCCAAAAAAAACTCCCGTTAGAATGACGGAAGTTTTAGTTGTTTTATAAAAATTAAGGAATGTAAGTTCGTTATTATTTATTACTTTGGACGTGAACATCCATTTGCGGGAAGGGGATGTTGAGTTTGTAATCGCCAAAACGGGTGTATACTTTCTCATTCATATCAAAAAACACTCCCCAATAATCAGGACCGTCAACCCATACTCTAACAGTGAAATTAACAGAACTATCAGCAAGTTCAGAAAGACCCATAAAAGGAGCAGGGTCCTTTAAAATTCGGCTGTCTTCAGCGATGAAGTCGTTAAGTGCCTTTTTGAAATTCTCAACATCATCACCGTAGGCTATTCCAAATGTCCAGTCTACTCTTCGCAGTGGTTCAGCAGAATAATTGGTAAGTGCGTCTGTTGAGAGCGGTCCATTAGGAATTATTACTAATTTCTTATCTGGTGTATTCAACATCGTTGAAAAAATGCTAATTTCCTTCACAGTTCCGGTGTACCCTTGCGCTTCAATAAAGTCTCCTACTTTAAAGGGTTTTAAAATTAAAATAACGACACCTCCGGCAAAATTCTGAAGCGTTCCCGATAGGGCCAGTCCAACAGCTAGACCTGCAGCACCAATAATTGCAACAAATGAAGTCATTTGGATACCTATCATTCCCATTACGGTAATAGCCACTAAAACTTTCAGTAACATGTTTGTAATACTTCTTAAAAATGGGACAAGAGACTGATCAATGTTCGACTTTTGCAATGATTTTCCAACCGCTTTAGTAATTAAATTGGTAACCCATAAACCGATAAATAGGACTAGTATGCCGCCGATCAATTTAGGTGCGTATTCAAAACCGAAGTCGATTATCTTGTCAAGGTAATTGTTTACAACTGTAGCTTGTTGTTCCATTGTATTTATTTTTTGTTTTTCTACTCATTAGGCTTTTCGATTTCGCCCCGTTTTTTTAGTGGTCACTGGACTCCACTTTAACATTAACATCACGTGAGTGAGTGGTCTATATTTTATTTGCTGTTTTTTTAAAACTAACGTTTAATTGGTTGTTTTCGTAGTCTTTTTGGTAAAAATTAGTTCGTCTAATTGATACAGTTAGCTCTTTTTCACTTGAATTGTCATGATTTCCAAATATACATATTTTAAAAAGTAACTCATAATAAACACGGGTTTCAGGTTTAAAAAAAAGCTTCCCGTCTGGAAAGAGGGAAGCTTTTTGAGTTTTATAAGGTATGTTTTAAAAAAAGCGTACCGATTATTTATCGGAATCTTCGGTCTCTTTTTCAGGCTTGCTCAAAACATCAATTTTTGGTTCGATAAACTCCTGTTTGTTGGTTAACGATTTGTTTAAAGTTAATACTAAACAAGGCAATAACATCAAGTTAGACAGCATTCCGAAAGCCAGTGTAATGGCGATTAATCCACCAAGGGCAACGGTACCACCAAAATCTGAAAGCATAAACACAGAAAATCCTGAAAATAAAACGACCGAGGTATAGAACATACTCAATCCTGATTCTCTTATGGTAGCAAAAACTGATTTTTTTATCTTCCAGTTATTTCGAGTTAACTCCTGACGGTATTGTGCCAAGAAGTGGATAGTGTCATCGACTGAAAGTCCAAAAGCAATACTAAAAACTAATATAGTGGATGGTTTTAGCGGAATGCCAAAATAACCCATTAATCCGGCGGTAATCATTAACGGTAACAGATTAGGAATTAAGGAAACGACCACCATTTTGAAAGAGCGAAACATGAATACCATCAACAAAGAAATCAGAAAGACTGCAAAAAGTAGTGACATCAGTAAATTGTCAAGTAAGTACTTCGTTCCTTTTTCAAAAACTAATGCTTTTCCGGTCATCACCACTTTGTAGCGATCAGAAGGGAAGATTTTATTGATTTTGGTCCAAAGCTTATTTTCGATTTTTGCCATGTTTCCAGTTCCAATATCTCTCATGAAAGTCGTTATACGAGCCACTTGACCCGTGCTGTCCACATAGCTTTTCATGATGTTATTTTGGGTGTTTTTAGTTGCGTTTTTGGCATAACCCAGGATGAAACTTTGCTCCTGAGAAGTAGGTAAGTCATAATATTCAGGATTACCATTATAGTATGCCTGCTTAGAATATTTAACTAAATTCAGAATGGAGATTGGTTTTGAAAGTTCGGGAATTTCTTCAATAGTCTCCTGAAGTTCATCCATCTTTCTCAAGGTAGAGAGTTTCATTACTCCTTTTTTTCTTTTGGTGTCAATCGTAATTTCCAAAGGCATAATTCCATCAAATTCTTGTTCGAAAAAAAGAATGTCTTGATAAAAGCCAGTATTTTTTGGCATGTCTTCAATTAAACTTCCTGACGTTTTAATTTTTAAAGCACCAATGCTGCTTACTAGAAATAAAAATATAGCCACAAGATAGACATGTCGTCTATTGTATTTTACCATTTTTTCGATCCAAGCCATGAATACTTTTGTGTAATTACGACTCAAGTGTCTCAGGTGCTTTTCTTTTGGAACAGGTTGGTAGCTATAATAAATTGGTATGATGATAAGACATAAAAAGAATAGGGCAACAATACTTAGCGAGGAGATTATACCAAACTCTTTCAATAACTCACTATTTGTAATGATGAAAGTAGCAAAACCGGCAGCTGTGGTTAAGTTGGTCATCAAAGTCGCTGTTCCTACTTTAGTAATTACACGCTGTAAAGCACGGGCTTTATTTCCATGAGCAACGTATTCTTGTTGGTATTTATTGGTAAGAAAAATACAGTTTGGTATTCCAATTACGATAACTAGTGTAGGCACTAGAGCAGTAAGAACCGTAATTTGATAATGGAATAATCCAAGAAGTCCAAAAGTCCACATAACACCTATGATTACAATTATAATTGCAATTAAGGTCGCTCTGTAAGAGCGGAAAAAGAAAAAGAATATCATCGAAGTCAGCAATAATGAAACTCCTATGAATAAACTAATTTCGTTCATAATGCTCATCGCATTAAGTGTTCTGATGTAAGGCATTCCGGAAACACGTAAGTCTATACCGGTCTCTTCTTCAAAAGCTTTTATTTTTGGGATAAAATCATTGACTATGTAATCTTTACGGTGCGCTGTGTTGACGATTTTTTTATCCAAATAAATAGCTGAGCGAATCGTTCCATTTTTCTTATTGAAAAGTAAACCTTCGTAAAAAGGCATGTTTTGGAACAAATCTTTTTTGATAGTATCTAGGTAAGCTTTGTTGACTGTTTGGCTTTGGTCAACAAACGGTACTAATTCAAAAGTTTGAAGGGATTCGTTTTTTTGCAATTTCTTCAAATCACTGATTGAAATAATCAGATCCACTTCCTTTTGTGCTTTTAGTTCGCTCATTAATTTAGTCCAAGCAGCAAAGGCTTTTGGAGTAAAAAAAGCATCGTCTTTAACACCTACAACAATTAGATTTCCCTCTTCCCCAAACTTTTCTAGAAAGGCATTGTACTCTTTATTGATGATGTGGTTGTCTGGAAGTAGGTTAGCCTCCGTAAATGAAAACTGTATGTTTTTCCATTGCAGTGCTAAAAAAAGTGTTATAAAAACAATAACACCAAGGATAACGATTCTGTTTTTAAGTACGATTCTGGCAACAAATTCCCAAAACCCTACTTTTAATTTCTTTTTCATAAGTGTGTTAAAAATGGGTGCAAAGGTAGTGAATGCCACCATAAAAGCTATAAATTAAGGAAATCTTTTTAGCTGGTTTAGACTTGATTTTTAACGGTTTAATTTCGCGTTTTAATTTCGCTTAAAAATTAATTTTCGCCTTGTAAAACGTATTATAGAATTTTACATCTTTGTATGATTTTTTAAATTAATACACTACTGTAAAATGGATTTGAAAAAATATAAAAATACCTTGTTTTATATAGGGGTGACCGGTGGTTTTACGGCGTTGATTTATTGGATTATTACTAAGGGGGAATTGCTGGAAAGAAGAAAAAATCTAGCGGTTTGGGAGACGGGAAATGGTTCGTGGAATGATTTCATATCTTCCATGGAACATAATTTTGAAGATCCTTTGGCAATACTATTAGCTCAAATTGTAATGATTATCCTAATGGCCCGTCTTTTTGGCTGGATTTTCAAAAAGATCGGGCAGCCAACTGTTATTGGTGAAATTATAGCCGGAATTGTTCTTGGGCCCTCATTATTGGGAATGTATTTTCCTGATTTTTCGGCGGCTTTGTTTCCTGTTGAATCTTTAGGGAATTTAAAGTTTCTTAGTCAGATAGGACTTATTCTTTTCATGTTCGTTATTGGTATGGAACTCGATATTAAAGTGCTAAAAAACAAAGCCAGTGAAGCAATTGTTATAAGTCATGCCAGTATTGTCATTCCTTTTGCATTGGGTATTGGTTTGTCTTATTTTGTATTTAACCAATTTGCTCCAGAAGGTGTTCAATTTCTCTCTTTCAGTTTGTTTATGGGAATTGCCATGAGTATAACGGCCTTTCCGGTTCTAGCAAGAATCGTTCAGGAAAGAGAAATTCACAAAACTAAACTTGGAGCTATTGTAATTACTTGCGCAGCGGCTGACGATATCACAGCTTGGTGTTTGCTTGCAGTGGTAATCGCAATAGTGAAAGCGGGTGATTTTATCAGTTCACTATATGTTATTTCGCTTGCCGTTATTTATGTTGTGGCAATGATTTTTATCGTGAAACCTTTCTTGAAAAGAATAGGCGATTTGTATGGCACTAAAGACAGTATTGGAAAGCCAGTAATGGCTATTTTCTTTCTTTTTCTAATTCTTTCCTCATATGCTACAGAAGTAATTGGAATTCATGCCCTCTTTGGAGCTTTTATGATGGGGTCCATTATGCCCGACGTTACTAAATTCCGAATGATATTTATCGAGAAAGTAGAAGATGTTGCGGTAATTCTTTTGTTGCCATTGTTTTTTGTTTTCACGGGATTGAAGACAGAAATCGGACTTATCAATGATCCGTATTTATGGAAAGTTACTGGAGCGATTATTATGGTTGCTGTCGTGGGTAAGTTCTTAGGAAGTGCACTGGCAGCAAAATTTGTGGGGCAAAACTGGAAAGATAGCTTAACTATTGGTGCTTTAATGAACACCAGAGGGTTGATGGAATTAATTGTATTAAATATAGGGTTAGAGCTTAAGGTTTTAACTCCTGAAGTTTTTACCATGATGGTTATTATGGCGCTGGTAACCACTTTCATGACCGGTCCCGCGTTAGACTTAATTAATTATTTATTTAAAGACAAGAGTTTGCCTGATGCCGAAGAAATAATCAATCATAGTAAATACAGAATACTATTTTCATTTGGAAATAACGAGAAAGGGAAATCACTATTGCGATTAGCGAATAGCTTGACAAAAAAACAAAAAAACAATTCTATTGTGACCGCAATGCATCTTTCGCTGAGCGATGAACTGCATACGTTCAATATGGGCGAGAAAGAAAAAGACAGTTTTTTACCTATTTTTGAAGAATCAGAGCTGTTGAATATTGAAATCGATACTATTTTTAAAGCAACTATTGATATCGAATCTGAGATTGCCGATGTGGCTAATCAAGGTGACTATGACTTGTTGCTTGTAGGTTTAGGAAAATCTATTTTTGAAGGAACTATTCTGGGTAAAGTAATTGGTTTTACCACTAGGATCATTAATCCGGACCGCTTGATTGACAAATTTACAGGTAAGGAAGGCTTATTTGAAAACTCTCCTTTTGACGAAAGAACCCGACAAATTGTTGCCAAAACAAAAATGCCTTTGGGGATTTTGATTGATAAAGAATTTCAAGATATAGATCATGTATTTATTCCAATTTTCAAATCAGATGATTCTTTTTTAATTGACTATGCACAAAAATTAATTTACAATAATAATTCAAAGATTACCATTTTGGATGTAAACGGGCATGTAAAGAATAATTTTGTTATTCAAAGTGCCGTGACGTCCTTAGAACAAATTCACCCTGATAATTTATCGATAGTTACTGATAAGGTAGTAAGTTTGCCTTTCCTAGAAAAGCAGGACTTAATGCTTATTAGCCTTGAAAGTTGGAAGTCAGTACTTGACTCAGATAGCGATTGGTTGATTGGCGTTCCCTCTGTTTTAATTATTAAGCCGTAATTTATGAATTGGATTTTATTAATCATTGGAGGTTTATTCGAAGTAGGTTTTGCTTCTTGTTTAGGCAAAGCCAATGAAACAAAAGGTATTGAATCTACTTATTGGATGTTGGGTTTTTTAGTTTGCCTAAGTATAAGCATGCTTTTGCTGTATAAGGCAACACAAGAATTACCTATAGGGACTGCTTATGCGGTATGGACTGGTATAGGAGCAGTAGGAACTGTTTTGGTAGGGATTCTTGTATTCAAGGAGCCAGCTACTTTTTGGAGAATATTCTTTTTGACGACTTTAATAGCTTCTATTATTGGCTTAAAGTTTGTTTCCAGTCACTAAAGTCCTAGGTTAAGAACGTAACTTAGTTTTACGGCAATATTGTCTTCAAATTGAGGTAATTGATTAGGACCATAACGGTAAAATGCGGTAAGTCCCAGTCCTTTAAAAATTTGGTTAAGTTCTATCCCAGATTCAAAGTAACCCTCATTTAGGGTTTTGTAATTTAATCCTGCATGTTGTTCTGGTTTTTGTAAATTTCCCCACGCCATTCTGGATACCAGAACTAAAGACGGCTTTACTTTTTTGAAAATAGTAACTCTGTTGAAGCCATGTTTAAATTGGAAATAGACGAACTCATTCGAGAAAAACTCATTGAAGTACATCGTTTCAAAACTATTTTTCCCCGCAAAGGTGATTCTTTGAATGATGGTTTCTTTCGTAATGTTATTTGGAGAGGTGTTGTACAAATGGGTTAAAGGAACATCACCTATGGCATAGCCTGCTTCGAAAAGCAAATTTGTTTTTTGGCCATTTAAATATTTCTTCTCAAATTCTGTTTTAAAATCTATTTTGCTGAATTCAAAATCATTGTCCATGACTTTTGGTAAGGACTGTGTAAACTGAAAAGTGAATTTTGGAAAACGTTTTTCCACTTCAACTCTGCCAGTTGGGGTTTGCATATAGTCACTGAAAGGGCTCCACTGCAGGGAAGCCATAGCCGTTGTCATGATGTAATTCGAGTATAATTTTCCGTTTAAATTATAGACATAGTTGAATTTGGGTTCGATTTCAGAGCGATTGAGCGTCCAAATACTTTCTGTTTTAGGAATAATTTGGGTTTTCAAAGAGGCTTTCCAACTCACGTAATTATAAAAGGTACTAATGTTTATAGGTCTTGGGTCGTATAGTTTAAAGGGTCTTTTTTCGATAGTATATAATGTGTTAGCTATCTCTCTAACATCGTCAGTATAAGATAAGCCAATCCAGGAATCAGATAATTTACCCACACGTGCGGACAAGCCTGCATTATATTTGAAATTCCCGTCTTTTGTACCGTAAGCAGAATAGCCTTCTATTCTGAAATTTTTTAAAAACTGGTCATTCGTAATGCCTCCAAAACCTAATCGAAACCCTTCGTAGTTATTGTAACTTATAATTTTACGTAAGTCCATATCAAAAAAACCTAAAGGTAAAAACCCGTTGATGATTTTTCTGCCAAAACGAATTCGACTTGCTATTCTTCTTTTAACGGCGATACTGTCTAATCCTAAGTAGGTTTTTTGGCTTCGAATGTCCAAACTATCCTTCCGGTAGGAATCCCAAAAACGTTCTGGTTTGTTAATAGCATCTCCTTTTATTTCGACAGAAATATAGCTTTGTTTTATTTTGAGTGGCGTATTATATTGGATGTCAAAATTATCGGTTTTAGACAGTAAATATGTAAAATCGGAAGCTGTTTTTTTTCTCGTTTTGAAATCTTTTTCAACGTCACCGTCAAATTGAACGGTTCCTCCAAGAATTTTTATATCATCGTCATTTTTTCCTTTTACAATTTTAAAGGTTTTGCGAATGGGGAACCAAATTTCTTCTTGAGGAATGTACTGAAATTCATGTATTCCACTGATATCAAGAACTCCTTTTATTCGCATAATAGCCTTAGAAACGGCAAAATTACTTTGGTCTATATATAGTACTCCTTCCAGTCCTGAGGCTTTACTTTTCTTTTTATTTTTAAAATAAATCATGTACGATCGCCTACCATCTATCGCTATAGTGTCAAGTAATTTATAATTGTAATCGTTCAAGGCGTCATTAGCAATCGGACTGTTGTACTTTGTTTCAAAAAGCTCGTAGCGGGAATCGTAGACTGAAAAAGATTGTAGATTGAAGGCTAAAATTTCATAAATAGGTTGCTTGAAACCGGCCATTTTTGTTCCTAAAATCGTTTCTTTTAATTTTTGGTTGCCAAACTGATACTGCGACACTTTCTCCGTTTGAAATAGATGTTGCTTGCTTACAATCTCTTTAAATTTATAAGCAGAGGAATCGATTTTAGAGAAGGTTTTACCAATCGATTTTTCAATAAATACCGAATCAATATCTCCTTTTAACGAGTCAGGATTAGCGGAAACAATTAGCTTGTTATAAGATTTGAATTCGAAAGTTTTTAGCCTTAACTGCGGATTGTTCTTGTTTTTATTTTCAATGGCCTGTTTTATAATGGCCAAGGCAGGATTTTTATTCGAAATAAAAACTTCCTTTAAGTCATCCCTTTTAGGTGTCAGGAAAACGGCATAAAAATTCTTTTCTTTTAAAACAGGAATCGTAGTTTTAAAATGTCCAATGTAGGAAACGTCAAAAAAGGCAATGCTGTTTTTAGAGAAAATGCTAAATTTTCCGTCTACATCAGAAATGGTAGTGGCGCCATCAGCAGCGGTAATTGTGGCAAAAGCAAGAGGTTTGTTTGCTGTGGATTCTTTTACAATTCCGTTTAGCTGAAATTGAGCCTGAATTGAAATAGTAAAAAAGAACAACAGTAGACAAAAATGCTTCATAAATAAGGTTTATTACAAAACGGACACAATCACATTATGGTATGAATTTAATAAGAATAAGAAAATCCGTCTCGCTATGTAAACGGGACGGATTGTACTATTGTTTTATTGAAAGTTACACTTTCATGATTTCAGCTTCTTTATGAACAAGAAGTTCATCTACTTTTTTGATATAACTATTAGTTAAGGTTTGGACTTCTTCTTCAGCACTTTTACAAATGTCTTCAGACGTTCCTTCTTTTTCTAATTTTTTGATATCAGAATTGGCATCTTTACGAGCGTTACGAACCCCTATTTTTGCATCTTCTGCTTCGACTTTTGCTTGTTTAGCAAGATCGCGTCTTCTTTCTTCGGTTAATGGCGGAACGCTGATAATAATCAAGTCACCGTTATTCATTGGGTTAAATCCAATGTTTGCTACCATAATTGCTTTTTCAATAGCATGAAGCATGTTTCTTTCAAACGGCTGAAGCGTGATGGTTCTAGCGTCAGGAACGCTTAGTTTTGCCACTTGTGAAAGTGGTGTAGCTGAGCCATAATAATCAACAAAAACACTTCCTAGCATTGCTGGAGACGCTTTTCCTGCACGAATATTTAGAAACTCTTTTTCTAAGTGGACAATAGAACCGATCATCGATTCTTTAGTACTATCTAATATAAATTCAATTTCTTCAGTCATTATTTCCAGTTTTTAAGTCCCCTTCGGGGATTTAGGGGATTATATATTTACTACTGTTCCTATGTTTTCTCCTTCACAGATTTTCAATAAATTGCCTTGTTTGTTCATGTCGAAAATTACGATAGGCAATTTATTTTCTTGGCTTAATGTAAATGCAGTGGAATCCATTACATTCAATCCTTTGCTAATTACGTCGTCAAAAGAAATAAAATCAAATTTCACAGCGGCTGCATTTTTTTCAGGATCTGAATCATAAACTCCATCAACGCGTGTTCCTTTGAGGATTACATCAGCGTGAATTTCTACGCCACGTAAAACTGCTGCGGTATCTGTTGTGAAATATGGGTTTCCAGTTCCGGCGCCAAAAATCACAATTCTACCTTTCTCAAGGTGACGTACTGCTCTTCTTTTGATATAAGGTTCTGCAATTGCTTCGATTTTTAAAGCAGTTTGTAAACGTGTAAGCATTCCTTTATCTTCTAAAGCACCTTGCAAAGCCATTCCGTTGATAACTGTGGCTAGCATTCCCATGTAATCTCCTTGAACGCGATCCATTCCATTACTGGCCCCTGCAACTCCTCTAAAAATATTTCCACCACCTATTACAATGGCAATTTCTATCCCTTTGTCGTGAATTTTTTTGATTTCTTCGGCATATTCAGCTAATCTTACTGGGTCAATACCGTATTGTCTGTCGCCCATTAAAGCTTCACCACTTAATTTCAGAAGAATTCTTTTATATTTCATGTGTATGTTGAGTTGTTTGCTGCAAATATAGTGATATTCTTTTTTTTTGAAATAGCGTCGCTAAGTTTTTATAAATTTAGTTTTTCAAAAGAGCTCTTTGCTGCTTGATAACCAATCTTAAAAATTGTATCCATTTTTGCTTTATTCATTTCAAAAGTGCTGTAATTGCTAAGTTCTTTAGGTTCGATTACCCATTCGCAGATATTAAATTTTTGCATATTCGAATTGGCAGAAAGAATATCAAAAGCTCTGGTGGTTACTGCTCTTATTGAATTTAAATCTTTGGCTTCTATTTTTTGAATAGGACTGACATAAACACCAATGATATTGTCACATTGACCTTGTAATACGTCCGTTGGGAAATGATTCAAAATTCCACCATCACTATAGAGATCTCCGTTAATTCCAAAAGGCGATATTATTCCAGGAAATGCAGAAGACGCTAAAAGGGCATCACTAATTTTGGTTTCCGACTCAAATATTTTTAACCTTCCTCTAACCATATCTGTTGCAGTTATTTGTGTAGGTATTCTTAATTCTGCAAGCGTAGCATCTTTAAAAATAGTGTGAAAATATTCTTTAAAGGATTCAGAATCTATCAAGCCCGCTTTTTTAAAAGTGAAATGCCTCCACTGAAACAGATATACCGACTTGAAAAAATCTAAAATTTCATCAGGAGTCTTTCCCCAGGCATACATTGCGCCTACGATTGCACCTGCGCTTGTTCCGGCAATTCGATTGGGTTGAATGTTTTGCTCTTCTAAAAATTTAATCGCACCTGCATGAGCAATGCCTTTAGAACCTCCTCCTGAAAGTACAAGCCCAATTGATTTTGAATTGAAATCCATTTCCTTAGTTATTTGTTCTAAAATTACTATTTTGCTTCTTTTTAAGTGACTTTTGTCATGTTAAAAATTATTAAATTGTTTTAACTTTACATAAATAAAGAGAAATCATGAGAAAATCGATAGCTAAAGCATTATTCAACAGTCATTCCTATTCCGAATATAGAAAATTAGTTTCAGACTTATTAAAGGACGATAAATCTACCGGTAATGAGCAGTCTGCTGCTTTAACTAATTACAGTCATTTAAATGAGACTCGTATGAATCGTTTAGAAAAGACATTAAAGATATCGGAAGAGAATGTTCAAAAATTGGAATCCTTAAAAAACGATTACATTTGGTTGGTTATTTCTGAAGGCTGGTGTGGTGATGCAGCGCAACTACTTCCTGTATTTGATAAAATGGTCACCGCCTCTGATGGAAAAATAGAGATGGAAATTGTTTTGCGTGATGAAAATGAAGAGTTAATGAATTTGTTTTTGACTAACAAAGGCAAAGCGATTCCAAAACTTATCGTTATTAGCAGAGAAACAGGTGGCGGACTGGCGCATTGGGGACCGAGACCTAAAGGAGCGACTGATTTAATTGCGAACTATAAAAAAGAACACGGCGCTATTGATGAAACGGCAAAAGCCGATTTGCAATTGTGGTACTTACATGATAAAGGCTTGTCTTCCCAAGAAGAAATTATTTGGATGATGCTTGACTTAGACAAAGAAGAAGAATAGCTGTATTTTAGAAGCTGATTGAGGAAATCCCTAAACTTATATTTCCTGAATCTCTTTGATTATTAATAGGAAATGCATAGTGATTTACTTCAATAAAAAGTAAAATATCATTGTCGTTTTGTATTCCTATGCTGATTTTTTTATAGTCCCCAGTTAAGTTGCCGCGACCCAATGCGATCGCTTTTCCAAGTCCAAGTTGGAGTGTAATTCTGGTTTCTTCGCCTATTTTTGGACTTAATCTAAAATTGGCATAAATAGGGACGACCACTAATTTATTTGACCAATCCCAGTTCAATCCTCCATGAATTCCTAATCCAACCCATTTTTTATAGCGAAGGCCATAGCCTAATTTTGATCCAATACCGTCTGGAATAAGCCAAGGTTCTTTTTCGTTTGTATACTGGTCAACTTCTCCGCTTTTAGGGTTTCCGGTGAAGGCTATTGTTACGTCAAATTGAGTATAAGTGATTTTCTTGTCTTGTGCAAAAAGACTTCCGCAAAAAAATAGTGCGAATAATAGCGTTTTTAGACGTTTCAAAATAGAATTATTTTGATTCTAAATTGTCTTCGAATACCACAGCATCGACAGCATCTTTTACGTCGTAGTCTCCGATTTTTGTACGTCGCAAGGCTGTCAAATGGGATCCTGAATTCATTGCCTTTCCAAAATCAAAAGCTAAAGAGCGTATGTAAGTACCTTTGCTGCAAACCACTCTGAAATCAATTTCAGGAAGTGCTATTCTGGTGATTTCAAATTCGTGAATTGTAGTTTTTCTGGATGCGATTTCTACCGTTTTACCTGCACGAGCGTGCTCGTATAGTCTAACACCTTCTTTTTTTATAGCTGAGTAAATAGGGGGTATTTGGTCTATTTCTCCTAAAAATTGCTTTACAGTTTCATGAATTAATACTTCGTCTATATGTGAAGTAGGGAATGTCTCGTCTATTTCAGTTTCTAAATCGTAGGACGGAGTTGTGGCTCCAATAAAAAAAGTTCCGGTATATTCTTTGGCTTGACCTTGAAGTTCTGTAATTCGCTTGGTGAATTTTCCGGTACAAACTAAAAGTAATCCTGTAGCTAGCGGATCTAAAGTTCCTGCATGGCCAATTTTAAATTTTTTAGGAAGTCCCAGTTTATTAATCAGCGCATATTTTAATTTATTTACCGCCTGAAAGGAAGTCCAATTCAAAGGCTTGTCAATCAATAAAATTTGTCCGTTTAAGTAGTCTTCGTCTGTCATTAAATGATAGTCAGGGGATGAATGAAAAAATGAATAATCAGTAAAATAATTCCGGCAGCAATTCGGTAATAACCAAATACTTTAAAACCTTTTTTACTCAAAAATCCGATAAAACTTTTAATGGCTAAAAGCGCCACTATAAAAGCGATAACATTACCAATAATCAATAAGTTAATTTGGTCATGAGTCAAGACAAAACCATCTTTATAATAGTCGTAACATTTTTTTGCAGTTGCACCAAACATAGTAGGAACGGCAAGAAAGAATGAAAATTCAGCTGCTGATGTACGTGCTAATTTTTGGGACATTCCACCCACGATGCTTGCGCCACTTCGAGAAACTCCGGGAACCATTGCTAGGCATTGGTATAAACCAATTTTAAATGCTTTTAGGTAAGTGACTTTAGTGTCCTCTGAATGATTGAACCAATCGTCTACTTTTAATAAAACGATACCTCCAAGTAAAAGAGAAACGGCAACCGTGACAGGGCTTTCTAGTAATTCATCTATCATGTCGCTGAATAATAATCCTAAAACTACTGCAGGAATAAAAGCAACAAACAGTTTGAAATAGAAATCCCAAGTCTGAAAGAAACGTTTGAAATATAGAACAACAACCGAGAGAATAGCTCCAAGTTGAATTACAATGGTGAAAAGTTTTGTAAAGTCATCACTTGCAATCCCAAAAAAGGAAGAAGCAATAATCATATGTCCAGTAGAAGAAACAGGTAAAAATTCAGTAATTCCTTCAATAATAGCAAGGACAATAGCTTGTAATGTATTCATTTATGCTTTCTTTGGTTTTTTTAGTATGGCGTAAACTGTAATTCCAAAACCAATTAAAACGGTTGTTGGAGCGAGACGAATTCTTCTAAAATTAAAAATAGCATCGCTATATACATTAGGGTCATCACTTCCTCCTCCAGACATTAGAATGAATCCGAGAGCAATTACTCCAATACCAATTAGTAAAATTGTATAGTTTATTTTTCCAAAAAGAAAATCTTGTTTTGTGTCTTTATCGTTCATTTATGCTTTTTTACTTTTTAAATTCTGAAATCAAAATTAATACAAATCGTCGGTTCTTAAATTCAAGAATTTTTGTGTTGCAAAATGAGTACTTAACCAAGTAATCAAAATTCCAATTCCTAAGACGGCTAATAAAACGCCTGCGATAAGAACTTTGTTGTCAAGAATTCCTAAATCAGGAAAGCTAGTTTCAACATAAATTAATACACCAATCAAAGCGAGTATGGCTAGAGTAGCACCTAGCATCCCTAGTTTGATGCTACGCATTACAAACGGTTTTCTGATAAATGATTTTGTTGCACCCACCATTTGCATGGTTTTAATGATAAATCGGTTAGAGTGAATCGACAGTCGCAAAGAACTGTTGATTAATAAAACAGCTATGAATGTCAGGAATCCGCTGATTATTAGAATCCACATACTCACTTTTTTAATATTATCGTTCACTAAATTTACTAATTGCTTGTCATAAACAATATCAGAAATCATAGGGTTTAGTCGTAATTTTTTCTCCACTTTAGCGATGGAATCCTTTTCAACATAATCTGCTTTTAAGTGAATGTCAAATGAGTTTTGCAATGGATTTTCGCCCAAAAATGTCATAAAGTCTTCTCCTATTATGTCTGTATGTTGTTTTGCAGCCTGCTCTTTAGTTACATAAACAGTAGATTTTGCGTAGGGAGCAACTTTTAATTCCTTTGCAAAAGCTTTTAAAATACTGTCATTAGCTTCGTTTTTGAAAAATACCGTCATGGCAATCTTTTCTTTAAAGTCGTCAGCTAGTTTTTTAGAATTTATAATAAAAAGGCCTAATATTCCCAATAGGAATAGTACTAAGAATACACTTAGAACAACCGAAAAATAAGAGGAAATTAACCTGCGTTTTTGAAACCTATCAAATGAAGAACTCATAGTTTACTTTAATTATGGGGTAAAAATAATAAAGAATTTCTTTATTTGAAGTTAATAACGTCCAAAGTTTCAACTTTCGTACAATAAACGTAAATTTGCCACCTAAAAATATGCATGGTGATAAACTTTGTCACTTTGAAATTTTGCAAGCCGTATATAATGACTGGAGTAAGTGAAAGCGTGAATCAGTTATTATAAAAATAGAAAAGGGGAATGACTTGAGCTTTAGCGACAGCATGACTCCGTTAAAAAAAAATAGAAAAAGGGAATGAAATATAATCCGAACGAGATAGAGGCCAAATGGCAAAAATATTGGGCAGAAAATCAAACTTTTGCCGCTATAAACAACTCTGAGAAACCAAAACATTATGTATTAGACATGTTTCCTTACCCTTCTGGTGCGGGACTGCATGTAGGTCATCCTTTGGGGTATATTGCTTCAGATGTGTATGCAAGATATAAAAGACATCAAGGTTTTAATGTTTTACACCCAATGGGTTATGACAGTTTTGGATTGCCGGCTGAACAATATGCGATTCAAACTGGGCAACGTCCGGAAGATACCACTTCAGTAAATATTGATGGGGGTTATGATAAAGAAGGAAATAAAATTGCTGGATATAGAAAACAACTCGACAAAATTGGATTTTCATTCGATTGGAGTAGGGAAGTGCGTACGTCTAATCCAGATTATTACAAACATACACAATGGATTTTTATCCAATTATTTAATTCTTGGTACAACAAAGACAACGATAAAGCGGAAGATATTTCAACATTGGTTGCTGTTTTTGAGAAATTAGGAAATGCCACAGTCAATGCAGTTTGTGATGATGCTATAGCGCCTTTTACGTCAAGTGAATGGAATGCTTTCGCAAAAGAGCAACAGGAGAAAATTTTGTTGCAATACAGATTGACTTATTTAGCAGAAACTGAAGTGAACTGGTGTCCAGGATTAGGTACGGTTTTGGCAAATGACGAAATTGTAAACGGAGTTTCGGAACGTGGTGGATTTACCGTGGTTCGTAAAAAAATGACACAATGGAGCATGCGTATTTCTGCTTATGCGGAACGTTTGTTGCAAGGACTAAATGATATTGATTGGAGCGAAAGCATCAAAGAAAGTCAGAGAAACTGGATCGGGAAAAGTGTTGGAGCGATGGTTTCGTTCGATGTCATTACGAGTGATACTGCGAAAGCTCATAAAATTGGAGTATTTACCACAAGACCCGACACTATTTTTGGCGTTACCTTTATGACTTTAGCGCCAGAGCATCCTTTGGTTCAAGAAATCACCACTCCAGAATATTTAGATAAAATAAACGATTATATTTTAGCATCGTCAAAACGTTCTGAAAGAGAGCGTATGGCTGATGTAAAAACTATTTCAGGAGTGTTTACAGGAGCGTATGCTGAGCACCCTTTTACTAAAGAACCCATTCCAGTTTGGATAGGAGACTATGTTTTGGCAGGTTATGGAACAGGTGCTGTTATGGCCGTTCCTTGTGGAGATGAAAGAGATTATGCTTTTGCTAATTTCTTCAAAGGACAAAGCGGAATGCCAGCAATCAAAAATATTTTTGATAAAGACATTTCAGAAGCTGCGTTTGGGTCTAAAGACGGTTTCAAATTAGTAGATTCTGATTTCTTAAACGGATTAGGTTATAAAGAAGGAACATACAAAGCAATTGAAGCATTAGAGGAAATAAATCAAGGAAAAGGAAAAACGAATTACCGTTTGCGTGATGCTGTTTTCTCTCGCCAAAGATATTGGGGAGAACCGTTTCCGGTCTATTATGTAAATGGCTTGCCGCAAATGATTGATGCAACGCATTTACCAATTGTGCTACCAGAAGTAGAAAAATATTTACCTACGGAAGATGGTTTGCCACCTTTAGGAAATGCTGAGGTTTGGGCGTGGGACACGACTAAAAAGGAAGTGGTTAATACTGATTTAGTAGATCACAAAACGATTTTTCCTTTGGAATTGAACACGATGCCAGGTTGGGCAGGAAGTTCCTTTTACTGGATGCGTTATATGGATCCAACGAATGAAAACGAATTCGCAAGCAAAGAAGCTTTGACGTATTGGGAAAGCGTTGATTTATACATTGGTGGTAACGAACATGCGACTGGTCACTTGTTGTACTCTCGTTTTTGGAATAAATTTCTAAAAGACAAAGGTTTTGCACCAACGGAAGAGCCTTTCAAGAAATTGATCAATCAAGGAATGATCTTGGGGACTAGTGCTTTTGTATATCGATTAGAAGGAACGAATACATTTGTTTCTAAAAATAAAATTGACGGAAGAAATGTACAGCCAATTCATTCTGATGTTTCAATGGTAAATTCATCTGATGAATTAGATATTGAAGCTTTCAAAAAATGGAGAGAAGATTATAAGGACGCTGAATTCATTTGTGATGAAAACGGTAAATATATCGTTGGTCGCGAAGTAGAAAAAATGTCGAAATCCAAATACAATGTAGTTACTCCGGATGACATTTGTAATGAATACGGAGCAGATACGTTGCGTTTGTACGAAATGTTCTTAGGGCCATTAGAACAAGCAAAACCTTGGAACACGGCAGGTATTTCGGGAGTTTTTGGATTCTTGAAAAAATTGTGTCGTTTGTATTTTGACGAACACAATTTGATTGTTACTGATGAAGTGCCAACAAAAGACAACTTAAAAACATTACACAAAACCATTAAAAAAGTGGCTGATGATATTGAGAATTTCTCTTTCAATACTTCGGTTTCACAATTTATGATTTGTGTGAATGAATTGTCAACTCAAGGTTGTCATTCTCGCGCTATTCTAGAACCATTAGCAATCGTGATTTCGCCATACGCGCCACACATTGCCGAAGAGTTATGGTCGTTATTAGGAAATAAAGGTTCTATTGCAACGGTTCCTTTTCCTGTTTTCGAACCAAAACATTTAATCGAAAGTAGTAAAGAGTATCCAGTTTCTTTTAACGGAAAAATGCGTTTTACTATCGAATTGCCTTTGGATTTAACCAAGGATCAAATCGAGGAAATCATTATGAAAGACGAAAGAACGATAAAGCAATTAGAAGGTAGAACGCCAAACAAAGTGATTATCGTACCTGGTAAGATTATTAATTTGGTTGGCTAGATTTTTTTAAAAATTCGATAGTTGAAAATCCAAATCCCAATTGCTGGGGTTTGGATTTTTTTTGCATAAATAGTACGGGCTGCAATGTTAGAATTTGGAATTTTTCTATTTGACAATTGATTTCTAGAGTGTCAAATTGACATTATTAAAATTTGGTGTAGAATTTGCATTGTAATTTGTAACTTTAAACAAGAAGCGAACAAAAAACAAAATATATGGGAATGAGTTATTTAATTCTTGCCGGTGCAATTATGCTGGCAAGCTGGGCAGTAAGTTCAAGGCTTAAAAGCAAATTTGAACATTATTCTAAAATGCAACTGCAAAACGGAATGAGCGGTGCCGAAATTGCTGAGAAGATGCTGGCCGATAATGGTATTCGCGATGTACGCGTGATTTCGGTGGCGGGGCAATTGACTGATCATTACAATCCGGTTAATAAAACGGTGAATCTAAGTGAGGCGGTGTACAATCAGCGCAATGCGGCTGCTGCGGCTGTAGCGGCTCATGAGTGCGGTCATGCGGTACAACATGCCGTGGGTTATCAATGGTTAACGATGCGTTCTAAATTAGTTCCGTTTGTAAATGTGGCATCGTCGTACATGCAATGGATTCTAATAGGTGGAATTTTATTGATGAATAGTTTTCCGCAGCTATTGCTTTTTGGAATTGTGCTGTTTGCAGCAACCACTATTTTTTCAATAGTAACTTTACCGGTAGAGTATGATGCTAGCCATCGTGCTTTGGCTTGGTTAGAGAATAAAAGAATGCTTACGTCACAAGAGCATGATGGAGCCAAAGATGCTTTGAAATGGGCTGCCAGAACTTATGTAGTGGCCGCATTGGGATCTATTGCTACTTTGTTATATTACGTTTCCATTTATATGGGTGGCGGTAGTCGAAGAGACTAAAAAATTATTTCTAGAGATAGAAGCCCTCCCGTTCTATGAATGAGAGGGCTTTTTTAATTATCGTATTTTTTTATTAAAGCTGTATTTGTCTATCTATTTGTTGGTCTAAGGAAATGAACGTTTCTGTTCTAGAAACGCCTTCTATTGTTTGGATTTTGGTGTTTAGTAAATTCATTAAATGTTGGTTGTCTCTACAGATAATTTTAATCAAGATAGACCAGTTTCCAGTGGTGTAATGGCACTCTAGTACTTCTGGGATTTTTTTCAGTTCTTTAACTGCCTCGAGGTTTCGCGCTGCTTTGTCTAGATATACTCCAACAAAAGCCATGGTATTGTAACCAAGAACTTTGTGATTTACTACAAATTTTGATCCTGAGATTACACCAGATTGCTCTAGTTTTCTCAATCGCTGATGAATTGCAGCTCCTGAAATTCCAATTTTGTTTGCGATTTGAAGGATTGGTTTTCGTGCATCTTCCATTAGGAATCTTAAAATTTCTTTATCGATTCCATCTATTTCTACTACCATGGAGTTTATTTTCATAAGTTTTATTTTAGAACTAAAACCAAGGTGTTTAGTTGTAATTGAAAATCAAAATTAAACAAAAACAACTAATATTAGGGTGTTTGTGTATTATTTAGAAATATGTTTAAAATAATTTATATATCAACGTAAACTTTTAATAGGAAAGCGGAATTTAGTTTAGGAGGGAATTGAGCATAAAAAAACCATCTGTTGTCCAGATGGTTTTTTGTAACTTTTATTTGAAGTCGAGTCAGGAATTATTTTCCTTTATTAGCTTCAATAATATATTTTTCTAAGGCCATTGTCATCGAAGGTGTATTTGGTGATGGAGCCAAAATATCAACTCTTAAACCATTGTCCAAAGCTTCCTTTTGAGTAGTACTTCCAAAAACGGCTATTCTAGTATCGTTTTGTTTAAAGTCCGGGAAGTTTTTAAATAATGATTTAATTCCAGTTGGACTAAAGAAAGCCAATACGTCATAGTATACATCTGCTAGATCAGAAAGATCACTCATCACTGTTTTGTAAAAAATACCTGGAGTCCAGTCTACTTTTAATCCATTCAGGGTGATTGTTGCATCAGCATTTAACTGGTCTGAGGCAGGCAAAAGGAATTTCTCGTCTTTGTATTTTTTTATCAATGGAGATAAATCTGCAAAATCCTTAGGACCTACATAAATTTTACGTTTTCTGTAAACAACGTATTTTTGCAAATAAAAGGCTACTGCTTCAGATTGGCAGAAATATTTCAATCCTTCAGGTACTTTGAAACGCATTTCATCCGCTACTCTAAAGAAGTGATCTACAGCATTTCTACTCGTCAATATAATTGCAGTATACTGATTGAGGTCGATTTTTTGAAGTCTAACTTCTTTGGCATTAACTCCTTCTATATGAATAAAAGGTCTGAAATCAATTTTAACTTTATGCTTCTGTTGGAGTTCAAAGTAAGGAGAATTCTCTACTTTAGGCTCGGGCTGTGACACCAAAATTGTTTTCACTTTCATATTTTAACGTTTTCTAAGCGCCCCCTTTTTTAAACATAAAAAACATAAAAAAATAGGGGGCTATTTCGAGAGCGCAAAGATATAAAATAAAATAAAACATCTTGCTGAATATTAGATTTTGATATCTTTTTATTGAAATCAAATATGTTATTATATTGATTATCAAAATAATAGAAATAATTATTATTGGAATATTTCTTGATATTGTGTCGTAATAAAACAATATAATGTTGATAGGTAGGATAATTAGGCCGATATAGGTTCTGTAAGTAACTTTTTGAAGGTTAAATTGTTCCATAAACTCCTCAATATTGAATGCGGTAGCGATGATTTTTTCTATTAAATATTTAGATAAAACGAAAAACATTAAAACAGTAATAATCTGAATGTAAAGTATCAAGTCCGTCTTTGAGCCATACCCAAAAAAACTTAGGGAAAGCTGAATAAAAAAGGCAAACGAAATTACTTGTACAAAAAATAGTGAAATGGTAAAACTACCTTTCAGATGAATTCCGTCACGATACACCTTAGAGTATTTATCTGAAAATATTAAATTCATGAAATCACCAAATCGATTTTCATAAACGGATTTAGTAATTGCAATAATAGCAAATGCCAGAACAAATAAAATGGTTGCCCAATCTTTGCTTTCTGTTATTCTTGGATGAAGTAGGTGTTCAATCATAGCGCGACAAAATTACTAATTTTTTATATCAATCTTTTTATTATAATTTTATTATGAATGAAATGCCATAAAAACGTTACTTTTGCCGTGAAATTACTAGAAATATGAACGACTGTATTGTTATAATTCCTACCTATAACGAAATTGAAAATATCGAAAGCATAATCAGGTCGGTGCTTTCTCAACATAAACCATTTCATATTCTTATTGTTGACGACAATTCTCCGGATCACACTGCAGATAAAGTCAGATTGCTTCAAACGGAATTTGGTGGTCGTTTATTTTTGGAAAACAGAGAAAAGAAGTCAGGTTTGGGAACAGCCTATGTTCACGGGTTCAAATGGGCATTAGAGAATAAGTATGATTTTATTTTCGAAATGGATGCTGATTTTTCTCATAATCCAAATGACTTAGAGAAGTTATACAATGCCTGTCATTTTGGGAATGCTGATTTAGCAATCGGTTCACGATATGTTACAGGGGTAAATGTGGTCAATTGGCCATTAAACCGGGTACTGATGTCTTATTTTGCATCGGTATATGTTCGAATTATTACAGGAATGAAAATTCATGATGCTACCGCAGGTTTTATCTGTTATAAGCGGGAAGTGCTTGAAGAAATCAACCTCAATAAAATAAAATTTGTTGGTTATGCGTTTCAGATTGAAATGAAATACAGAACCTTTTGTAAAAAATTCAATATTGTCGAAGTGCCAATAATTTTTACAGACAGGACAAAAGGAGAATCAAAAATGAGTAATTCAATAATTGTTGAAGCTGTTTTTGGAGTAATTGCTTTACGATTAAAAAAATTAGTTAATAGTTTATAATAATAAGTACAATGAATAGTGTTTTAATTAAGAATGCCAAAATAGTAAATGAAGGGGTGATTTTTGAGGGCGATGTTTTAATTGAAAATGACTTAATTGTTGAGGTTTCAGAAAGCATAAGTGCCAAATCATCAAATTGTGTCATCATTGATGCCGAGGGAAATTATTTGATGCCAGGTGCTATTGATGACCAAGTACATTTTAGAGAGCCGGGCCTTACTTATAAAGGGGATATAGAGTCTGAGTCCAGAGCGGCAGTTGCCGGTGGAATCACCTCTTTTATCGAGCAGCCTAATACTATTCCTAATGCGGTTACTCAAGAAATTCTAGAAGAAAAATACCAGCTTGCTGCTGAGAAATCGTATGCGAATTATTCGTTTATGATGGGAGCAACTAATGATAACTTGGAGGAAGTGCTAAAAACAAATCCGAAAAATGTTGCAGGTATAAAAATATTTTTAGGTTCTTCGACCGGAAATATGTTGGTTGATAATCAAGTGACACTAGAAAAAATATTCTCAAGTACACCGTTACTTATTGCGGTTCACTGCGAGGATGAAACTACAATAAAAAACAATTTAGAAAAATATAAAGAAGAATTTGGTGAAGACGTGCCTATTACTGCGCATCATTTGATTCGAAGTGAAGAAGCCTGTTATATTTCTTCTTCAAATGCGATTGCTCTTGCTAAAAAAACAGGTGCCCGTTTGCATGTTTTTCATCTTTCTACTGCTAAAGAAATGGATTTGTTCACAAACAAAATTCCATTGGAACAAAAGAAAATTACTGCTGAGGTTTGTATACATCATTTATGGTTTACCAATGATGATTATGCTACCAAAGGGAATCTTATAAAATGGAATCCGGCAGTAAAAACAGCAAATGACCAAAAAGTGCTTTGGGAAGCCTTGTTAGATGGTAGAATTGATGTGATTGCAACAGACCACGCGCCACATACATCAGAAGAGAAAAAACTACCTTATTTACAGGCTCCTTCTGGAGGACCTTTAGTTCAACATGCTGTAGTGGCTATGTTTGAAGCTTTTCATCAAGGAAAAATAAGCGTGGAGAAAATTGTTGAAAAAATGTGCCATAATCCGGCCAAGATTTTCAAAATTGAAAAACGTGGTTTTATCAAAGAAGGCTATTATGCTGACTTGGTAATTGTAAATTCAGGTTTGCCTTGGAGTGTAAAGAAAGAGAATATCTTCGCTAAATGTGGATGGTCACCATTTGAAGGCTTTACATTTAAATCTAGAATTACACATACTTTTGTAAATGGGCAATTAGTTTATAATGCATTTAAAGTAAAAAATATTCGTGCAGGAAAAAGACTCTTGTTTGATCGCTAATAGACGAAATAGATGAAAAAAACACTATTACTTTTGACCGTTTTAGTCGGGTTTATAAGCTGTAAAGAAGAAGCAGTAAATAAGCCCGATAATCTTATAGCAAGAGATAAGATGATTGATGTAATGTATGATTTATCGATTTTGGATGCTGTAAAATATCAAAATCCAGCATCTGTAGATACTTTTAAAATTAATCCTTCTCAGTATATTTATAAAAAGTATAAAATTGACAGTGTTCAATTTGCGCAAAGCAATATTTATTATGCTTCTACTTATATAGATTACAAAGAGATGTATGATGAGATTATCAAAAGAATTGACTCGAAAAAAACAGTCTTGGATTCATTGGTGAAAAAACAAGAGAAAAAGGAAGCAAAAGCAACAGCAGACTCCTTAAAACGAATCAAAGTTACCTCCTTAAAAACAGATTCTTTAGCATTAAAAAAGGCAAGTATTGCCAGGAAAAAGAAGAACGATACTTTGCGAATTCAATAAACTCTCCATTTTACAAGCTTGAAATTTCCTTAATATACTGATGAACATCTGTGAAATCAGTTTTTAATGTCGTTTTAATTTTTTCATTGGAATAGTCATGTTTAGAATAGGATGCTTTAGCAGTAGCTCGCGTTAATTTCCTTTTTTTATTAAAAATGTTCGCTAAGATCCAATCCACTCTCCAGCCAATTTCCATTAAGTATGGTTGCATGTGACGAGAAGGTTTTTTTACATTTAATGCATCAGCAATGGTGTTTAGAATGTCTCTAAAGGATATGTTTTGCCCAATAAGAACAAAACGTTTGTTTCTAATTTCGCTTTTCATCAATTCAACCGCCATTCTTACCACATCACTAACGGCTACGAATCCAGTTTTTCCAAGCGTATAATACCGTAATCCCTTTGCAACTGCTTTAAAAAGTAGGCCGCTTCCCTGTTCTTGAAAGCCAGGGCCAATAATAACTCCCGGATTTACAATTATAACATCTAAGCCTTCTTGTTGACCTCTCCAAATTTCCATTTCGGCACCATATTTAGAAATAGCATAATCACTGTGCGGTTTTTCCGGATTCCATTCTGTTTCTTCCGTAATAATTGTTGCCGTACTTGTTAAATCACCTAATGCTGCAGTTGAACTAATGTAACATAATTTTTTAACTCCTTTGGCAAGACAAAAATTCACAATATTTGCTGTTCCTTCAATATTGGTTTTGCGTACCACGCTTTCGTCTTTTGGATCAAATGAAATTAAGGCAGCGCTATGGTATACATAATCAATTCCTTTAAATGCATGCTCTAATGTAGGAATGTCGATAATGTCACCCTCCACCCATTCTATGGCGTTAAATAAAGTCGATTTATTATAAAGTTGAAACAGTGATTCTGTTTTTTTGATAGTTTCCGAATTGCGATAGATAGCCCGTATTTTTCTAGGTCCGGTATTTTCGGATTCTATTAAATACAGCAATAAATGCGCTCCTACTAAACCGGTTCCTCCTGTTACTAAAATCATTTCGTAAAGATAATTAGATTGTTGGATTTTTAGACCGATTGATTTTCAAATTATCCAATTAAAACTATCTTTGTGAAAATTGATTTTTAGAAAATGAAAAATATTATTTCCGAATTACAGTGGCGCGGATTGGTTCACGACATTATGCCAGGAACCGAAGAACAACTTTTAAAAGAAATGACCACTACTTATATAGGGTTTGACCCTACCTCTGATTCTTTGCATATTGGGAGTTTAGTTCCTATTGTCCTTTTGGTACACTTAAAAAACTTTGGACATAAACCCATTGCTTTAGTAGGTGGTGCGACAGGAATGATTGGTGATCCTTCAGGAAAGTCAGATGAAAGAAATCTTCTTGATGAAGAAACTTTAAATCACAATGTAGAAGGAATTAAAGGAGTGTTGTCTCGTTTCTTAGATTTTAATTCAAACGAAGTTAATGCACCAGTTTTAGTTAATAATTACGACTGGATGAAAGAGTTGTCCTTTATCAACTTTGCGCGTGATGTGGGTAAACGCATCACTGTAAATTATATGATGGCTAAGGATTCTGTAAAGAAAAGGTTAGCGGGTGAAGGAGAGGGAATGTCTTTTACTGAGTTTACTTACCAATTGATTCAAGGATACGATTTTTATCATTTACATAAAGAATACAATTGCTTATTGCAAATGGGTGGTTCAGACCAATGGGGAAATATCACTACTGGAACGGAATTAGTTCGTCGTATGAATGTAGGCGAAGAGGCAAAAGCATATGCAATGACTTGTCCATTGATTACAAAAGCGGATGGTTCTAAATTTGGTAAATCTGAAGGTGGAAACGTGTGGTTAACAGCAGATAAAACTTCGGTTTATAAATTTTACCAATTTTGGTTGAATACTACTGATGTTGATGCTGAGAAGTACATCAAGATTTTTACTTTTTTAGATAAAGAGACAATCGAAGCTTTAATTGAAGAACATAAAATAGCGCCTCATTTAAGAGTGTTGCAACGCAAATTAGCCGAAGAGCTAACGACTTTTGTTCATTCGAAAGAAGAATTAGAAAAAGCAATCAAGGCTTCTAACATTCTTTTTGGGAATGCTACTGCCGATGATTTGAAAGAACTAGATGAAGCTACTTTTTTAGAAGTTTTTGACGGTGTTCCTCAAGCGGAGGTTCCTAGAGCGGAAATGGAGTCTGGAATTGATGTTATTGCTCTTTTGAATGAAAAAACAGGGTTTTTTAAATCAAATGGAGAGGCAAGACGTGCGTTAACAGCAAATTCAATTTCGGTTAATAAAGAGAAAGTAAACGAAGATTTTGTTCTTTCTTCTAAAGATTTAATCAACGATCAATTTGTATTATTGCAAAGCGGAAAGAAAAATTATTTTGTGGTAAGAGTAGTTTAATTAAAATCCGGTTAACGCTTTAAAAAATAAACGAATTTATTTTTTAAAGCACCATCAGGTTGCAACCTCGAATATCAGAATTATCAAAACGTCCCAATACCTCGAAAGAGTTGTTGGGATTTTTTTTGCCCAAATCCTGAGTGGCGATAAAAGAACAGGAATTAATGTTGGCCAAATCGATTACGTTGATTCCACCTGTTTTTCCTTGCGGAATATAAGTTAGGGCATCTTCTGTATCGCGAACTAGAATTTGTATCCAAGTAGGACACTCAAATACGCCTTCTCCTAAGGAATAGGCTTGAGAGAGTAATTCAGTCATTCCGTATTCAGAATGAATCGCCGTCACGCCAAAGCCTTCGCAAAGTTGTTGATGCAGTTCTTCTCGAATCATTTCTTTTCTTCTGCCTTTCATACCACCTGTTTCCATGATGATAGTATTTTGCAATTGAAACTGATGTTTTTCGATTAGATCCAATAAGGCAAAAGTAACTCCGATCAGAATTACATTTTGACCGGACTGGTCTAATGTGGTTAGTTTATTTATCAGTTCGTCGTGATTGTGCAAATAAAAACCGCTGTCGTCATGATTGGATAGATGAATCAAATCTTCGACCATATAAATCAAAGAAGAGCCATCTCTTTCTAAGTAAGATGGTAGTAAAGCTAAAACTACATAATCTTCGATGTTTCCATAAAACTGAGAAAACCCTTTGCGGTAACTTTCTTCATAAATAGAAGTGTCGGTTACCATGTGTTTACTCGTTACCATTCCTGTTGTTCCGCTACTGGTAAATGTATTTTGAACGGGGTTAGTATTAGAAACCACCGCATGACTTTTAAAAAATTGAATGGGTAAAAACGGAATCTGTTGTAGTGTTTTTACTTTTTGAGGTTCCACTTTCATGAGATCACAAAACTCCCTATATACCAAGTTGTTTTCGTGTTGGTATCGAAATACTTTTAAGGCGATTTTTTCAAATTGCTTTTGGCTCGAAATGGCAAATATATCAGTAGCTGTAATCAAGAATTTTTTTTGCAAAGGTATAAATTTTAATAGCTCTTTCAGATATTTAAAGATATTCGAATTTGAATTAAAAAAAGCCCCAATTGAAGTTGGAGCTTTTTAAGTTATTTTTCGAAAGTAATTTTTACCTTACAATGAGTTTTCGGGTAGCACTTGCGTTTTCTTCATTAATCTTAATAATGTAAACACCAGGATTTAGACTTGAGACATTTAGTTCTTTTGAACTAATTAATGTTTGGAGTACTTTTTTTCCTAAAAGATCAAATATAATTATTTCTTTATTTGAATCATTTTTTGTGGAAATATATACTTTCCCATTAGTCACGGGATTCGGATACAGGTTCAAACCTTCAATTACTGAAGTTTCCTGTAGTTTTGGTTGTTGCTTTGTATCTTGAGCACTAAGACTCACAGAAAAGAAAAAAACCAGTAAGATTGCAATATAAAAGTAATTTTTTGCCATTAGCTTGATTTTGTTTAGTAAATATACAAAAAAAATCAAATACTGTACCAAAATAAAAAACACCCTTTTTTAAAAGGGTGTTTTGGGTATTTTTTATGATATACTTTTGATTAGAATCCAACTGACCAACCAGCAGCCCATGATGGCATTCCAGCTCCGTTTCCAGCACCAGTCGCAGCACCTTCTGACGTAATGATTGCAGATACATCAGCACTTACTCCACTTGTTGCAGGAGCAACAGCATTTAATTTACCTTTAGTTTTTGTCGTAACATCAGCAATAAAGTTAACATTTACAGCTTTTAATGCAGTAGGTATGAAAGCGATCGTCTCGTTGTTTTCAACATTGAAACCTACAGCCCATCCACTAAACACTACGTTTGTGAAGATACCTTTAGTTCCTCTTCTTAGTTTCATTGCATCATTTTCTAACCATGTTCCAGTTGTTGGTGCGCTTCCAGGTCCTACTAAAGTTAAGTTAGTAATAGAAGGGTTAGCAATTGGAGTATTAGCATATCCTAATTCAAAGTTATCTGCTTCAATTCCTCTGTTTCCTTTTTCGAAACCTAATTTTCCGTACCAGTTAGTATTTGTTCCAGACCATCCTTCAGTCCAGTCAAATTGATCATCTTCATTTCCAATAGAAATTAAGTTAGAAGTATTTACGGTTCCTCCGAAGAATTCAACTCCGTCATCAGCTCCGTGGAAAAATTCTACGTAATCAATTGTAGTTCCTGAACCAACTCCAAATAATGAAAGTCCGTTAAATTCTTTTTCACTGTTGAAAGCAGCTCCAGCATACTCAATTCTTAAATATTTGATTGAACCTGAATTATCATTAGAAATGGTTCCACCATAAGTTAAATCAGCAACTTCTGATTGAGCAGTTCCTGTACCACCAGATACACGGTTGATAGGTGCTTTACCACAGATTACTAATCCGCCCCAGTCACCAGCAGCTTTTGTAGCTAATCCACTTGTCATTACAACAGGTTTAGCAGCAGTACCTTCTACATTTAATTTTCCACCTTGAGCAATTGCGATGTAAGCAGATGTTCCACCTGTTCCTTGAATAATTGTCCCAGCTGGGATAGTTAATGTAGCTCCATTGTTTACCTGGATTTTTCCAGTTAATTTGTACGTTTTAGTAGCGTCTAGAGTAACGATACCATCATTGATAGTCCCTTGAAAATTGGTTGCATCTGCAGTAAAAGTAGATGAAGGAGTAGTCGTTGGTGTAGGGTTGTCGTTAGAAGAACAGCTAGTGATTAAACCTGCAGCTAATGTTAAAATCCCGAATAATTTTACAGTTGATTTTTTCATGATTGTTTAATAAAATTTTTATTTATTTTCTGATACAAAGATGCGTTAAGTACTTTTTTTTGATGTTATCTAAACATGAATGTTTGTTTACTAAAAGGCTATTTCAATATCAATTTAATGTTAACTCGTTTCGTCTAGAGGGCTAAGCCTATATTTGGTTTCGGGAAGGTTAACAAACCTCATAATAATCTTTTTCATTTAGGGGTATAATTAAAAAGAGCAGCCATTTAGCTGCTCTTTTAGAAGATATTTTGAAAGGTGTTGTTTGATTAAAATTGGTAATTCAAACTTAGACTTATTGTTGCTCCTTTTTTGTATGAAAGTACATTTACGTCACCAGTTGCATTTGCTTGTACTCTATTGATTGCTGGATTTAATAAGTTTTTCGCAACTAATCCTAATCCTAATTTTTCAGTTAGTTTAGATTTTGCAATGAAATCTAGTGAGCCAAAGGCTTTATCAACTAAATCTCCCTTGTTACTTGTTCCAATTGCATTCACTCTGTCTGAAAAATAAGTGTAAGCTACAGTCGTTGTAAGATTGCTATTTCTGTTATTCCACTCATTAAATAAAGTTAAATCGGCATTTAACAATAAATCAGAAGCTCCGGTAAATTTACTTTTTGAGTTAGTGAAATCCACTTGATAATTTGTTTCACTATTTACTTTTTCAGCATTCAATTCTTGGTTGCTGTATAAATAAGAAGCATTAATCCCTGCAGATAGTTTCTTAGCATTATTAGAATCGAAATCAAAAAGTTGTTTTCTGTATTCTACTTCGGCACCAGCTACATAACCGTAATCTCCTGTGTTGATATAAGAGATGTCATTAGAGGAGGAAGATATTGTTACTTCGTTCATTGGGTTTAAAATGTATTTTCCAAAAGCAGTTACCGAAATTAGCTCGTCACTTTTCGGGAACATTTCCCATTTAAGGTCTAAATTATAATCGTCAGATTCGTATAAAAATGGATTACCAACTTTTACTTGTAGTACTTCTTCATATACGAATAAAGCTCTTTCTTTAAATTGAGGTAAAGTATAAGTTTTGCTTAATCCTACACGTAAATTTTGTTTGTCGTTCAATTCATATTTCATAATTAAACTTGGCAAGAAAGCAGTTTTTTCTAATTTGTCATTTCCAGTCCCGCCTAATTGTGTGTACCAACTTACTTTTTGAGATATTTGTTCTCCTCTAAGACCTAATACAGCAGTTAATTTATTGAATTTGTATTCTGTATTAGCAAAAGCAGCATGTATCGTTTGATCTCCTCCATAAGTTTGTGGGTCTAAAGCATTGTATACTTGAGAATTTCCACGGAAAGTAGCAATCGAGAAATTACCGTTGTTGAAGTTGTCTTGGTTGTAGAATAAATCTAAGTTATTAGGATCAACAATAGTGTTTGTGTTACCACTTGTTGCTTTAATATTGAATTGTGTCGCTTGAAATCCTCTTGATTTGATTCTTCCGTTGTAACCTACAGTAATTTTCCCATTGTAATCACCATCTTCATTTTTATTGAATTTGTAATCATATGAAGCATTACCAGCTAGTTCGTCTTCTTTCAGTTTTTGAAAGTATCTGTGGTTGTCAGGAGCTGAGATGCTTGACAATTGGTAACCAGTAGCTTCTTTTCTAAAAATGTTTTGGACTCTGTCTGGCATACTTCCATCAATGATGTTGTATGAAACTCCCCAATTCAATTTAGAACGGTCTCCAATTTTACTTTCTCCTAATATTTGATTAATCCATAAACTATTTTTTTCATAGTTAAAACGACGAATTAAACCGTTACCCTCATTAGCAATATCAACAATATATCCTGAGTATTCTTCTTTCGATTGTGTTGAGGTATTGATATAAAGTGAATTGAAACTTACTTTATTGTTGTTGTTTATTTTGTAACCAATATTAGCCATTCCGGTAGTATTAGTTTCATATTTTAGTTCGCTATAGTTGTCGAAGTTTTTATTTGCAATTCCGTTACCATTAACACTTGCTTTTGCAGTTCCATTACTTTTAGCTGAGAAATCGTTATTGAATGAAGCAGTAGCAAAAAAGCTAAGTTTACCCTCTGAACCTACGTCAAATGATTTTCCTCCAGAGATACCAAAAGAAGAAGCTATTGGAGTATAGTCTTTCATTTGAAGAGAGCTATAATTGAATTGTGTAAGAGGATTATTTGGAATTGATTTTTTTGTAAAACCAAACCCGTCAAACCCTTTTTGCAATTTAAAGTTATCTTCGGCAATTGCATTTGTGTTCACTTTAGAACCAATGTCAATTTTTAAAAATCCTTTTCCTTTGTAGTCTTTCGAAATAATATCAACATTTCCTCCTGCAAAGTCACCATAAATGTTTCCGCTATATACCTTGTCAATGGATATGTATTCAACGATGTCTGTCGAGAAAATTTCAAGATTTAAGTTTTTCTTTTCTGGATCATTTGAAGGAATGGGTAATCCATTCATAGTGGTAGAGTTGTATCGGTCACCAAGACCTCTTACAAATATATTTCCTGAACCTTCTTGTTTTGTAATACCACTCGTTTTAGTAACCGCAGTTGCAACATCGCTAACCCCTTTTCTAGATAATTCCTGTGAACCGATGCTTTGTTTGATTTCAACTGCATTTTTTTGATCCATTAATAAGGCGGTTTCTTTTTGCTTGTTTACGGTTGTAGTGATAACTACATCATCTAGTTTGTAACTTGATGATCCTAATGCTTTGCTAAGTGTTATTGTTTCTCCAGTTTTTACTGTAACAGGAACCTCTATCGATTCGTAACCAATAAAACTATACTGTATTATATAATTTCCTGCGGGAGCATTAAGTGCATATTTACCGTCAATATCTGTCGTGCCGTTTATTTGTGTTCCTTTTAATAATACGTTTGCAAAAGGTAACGTTTCGTTGTTTGAATCCTTATCAGTTAGTACTCCAGTAATAGTACCTTTTGTTTGAGAAAAAGCAAGGGTACTGATAAAAAGCGTTAAAATGAATAATTTAAGTTTCATAGTTTGTTTAATTTTTTGCAAAGTAATGGTGTCTTTGTAAAGTTTGCGTTATTGCGAGGTTACCATTAGGTTCGTTGAATATTACTAAATGGTTACCAAATTAATTTACGGTTAATACTACTTTTTTGCTGTTCATTTATTCTTATATTTACAAAAGCAAACGTAAATTTGCCAAATATGAAAAAGAAACACACCAAGATTTTATTAGTCGATGACGAACCGGATATTTTAGAAATTGTAGGTTATAATCTTACACAGGAAGGATATCAAATTTTTACAGCGGCCAATGGAAAAGAAGCGGTTGCTAAAGCTAAAAAGGAATTGCCAGATTTGATAATCATGGATGTGATGATGCCTGAAATGGATGGAATGGAAGCGTGTGAAAACATTAGAAAAATTCCGGAGTTGAGTAATGTGATTATTACTTTCTTGACTGCCAGAAGTGAAGATTATTCGCAAGTTGCAGGATTTGATGCCGGAGCTGATGACTATATCACAAAGCCGATAAAGCCAAAATTATTGGTAAGTAAAGTAAAAGCATTGTTGCGCCGCCTAAAAGAAAGTGAGCAAGACAGTGAAACCTTGAACGTAGGTGGTATAGAAATAAATCGCGAAGAATATAAAATAGTAAAGGATAATATCGAAATTTCATTACCTAGAAAAGAGTTTGAGCTGTTTTATTTATTAGCATCTAAACCAGGAAAAGTATTCAAACGTGATGAAATTCTTGATAAAGTTTGGGGGAATGAAGTAGTTGTAGGTGGAAGAACAATTGATGTTCACATTAGAAAACTACGAGAAAAGATAGGAGAAGATCTTTTTAAAACTATTAAAGGGGTTGGTTATAAATTTGAGGTTTAAATTAGATATAATAAAAGTTATTTATGGAATGTAAGGCCATCTTCAAAAGGCTAGATTATGTAAGTAACGTACGTACTTAAAAATGAAAATAAGTTTCAAAAAAACCTATAAGTTTGCGGTAAAATCAGCATTATATATCAGTCTTTTTTCAACGGGATTTGTGATGCTATTGGCATCCAATATGTTCAAGTTGCCATCCCGCAGTCTGTTTTTATTTGGTTTTGTTTTCATGTTAATCGTATATATATTTTCATTTATTGTATTGCAATATCGAGTTGAGCGGTTCATTTACAGACGCGTAAAAAAAATCTATGATGATGTTTCATTATTAGAGTCCAGTACATTCATAAATCAGCCCATTACTACAGACATGGAAACGCTGACTAGGGAAGTAAAGAAGTTTGCGACCGATAAAAAACTAGAAATTGAAATGTTACAAGTGCGAGAAGAGTACCGTAGAGAATTTTTAGGTAATGTTTCGCATGAATTAAAAACTCCTTTGTTTACCGTACAAGGCTACATATCTACTTTGTTAGATGGGGCAATGGATGATAAAGTGATTCGAAAAAAATACTTAAAGCGTGCCGAAAAAGGAGTGGAGCGATTGATCTATATTGTTGAAGATTTAGATATGATTACCAAGCTTGAAGTTGGGGATTTAAACTTAGATTATTCAGAGTTTGATATTGTAGAATTGATTCAGAATGTCTTCGACTTATTGGAAATGAAAGCGGAAAAAAAGAATATCACCCTTGCGTTTGAAAACTACCACATCTTGCCTAATTATGTAAGAGCCGACAGAGACCGGATTCAACAAGTTATTGAAAACTTAATAGTGAATTCAATAAAATACGGTAAAACTGGCGGGACAACCGAAGTTGCTGTGGTGAATTTAACTAAGAAAAAAGTTCTGGTTCGTATTAGTGACAATGGCGAAGGAATAGAAAAACAAAATATCCCAAGGCTTTTTGAACGTTTTTATCGTGTCAATAAAAGTGGGTCTCGCTCTGAAGGAGGCTCTGGATTAGGATTGGCAATTGTCAAGCATATTATAGAAGCTCATAAAGAAAAAATATATGTGGAGAGCGAATTTGGTATTGGCTCAGAATTTTCATTCACACTTGAAAAACAAACTTGGAATAAGGAAAAAAAGACTGTTTCTAGTGTTATAGAAACAGCCTTTGAACTTTAGGTGATGAGTTATCTTTTTAAATGTCCCTGCATTTTAAGAACATAAGACTATGGAAAGATAAATAGGCATTCCAAATGTTATATTAAAAGGAAAGGTAATGGCTAAGGCCATCGGCAGGAAAATTCCAGGATTTGCCTTTGGAACTGCAATTTTCATGGCCGCAGGAACTGCGATGTAGGACGCGCTTGAAGCTAGAACTGCAAAAATAAATCGGTTACCAATATCATCTGTTATAAAATGGGAGGCGTAAGCAACGGCAATTCCGTTTATTAATGGGATGATGATTGCAAAAAAGAAGCTGAACCACCCACTTTTAAAAAAGTCATTTAATTTTCTACCGCTTACAATTCCCATATCAAGTAAAAAGATGGCTAGAAATCCTTTAAACATATCTGTAGTAAAAGGCTTGATACCTAAGGCTTGTTGATCACTCGCTAAGAAACCTATAATTAAACTTCCTGTGATTAATAGTACGCTACCATTAGTAAAAGAGTGTTTGATAAGGGAACTCATTTTGGTGCTATGCACATCGTTTTTACTGAATAATCGAATTAAAATCACACCAACTATAATGGCTGGAGCTTCCATAAGCGCCATAACTGCGACCATATGACCACTAAAAGTATAGTTTTGCATTTCTAAAAAAGTAATAGCGGTTACAAACGTAACGGCACTAACAGAGCCATAAGCCGCAGCAATGGCACCTGAGTTTTCGATGCTAAAATGTTTTTTCAGTATAAAAAAACTATAAAGAGGGATGATGAGTGCGATTAAAATTCCAAATGCAACTGACCAAATGATGTCAAGTGTGAAATGACTGTGTGATAATTCTTGCCCTCCTTTAAAACCAATTGAAAAAAGAAGATAAAGGGAGATAAATTTAGAGGAGTTTTTGGGGATTTCTAAATCACTTTTTAGACGAACAGCGATGATACCGAGTAAGAAAAATAGTAAGGCTGGATTTGTGATGTTTTCAAGTAGTAAATCGAAGTTCATTGCTGGGTAGTTTGTTTTTTAGGATGGGTTTGTTTTTTTGTTGCTCTTTCCAATCTGTCATTAATTGTTCTTCCTAATCCATGATCAGGAAATTTTTCGGCGATAATTACATCAAGTTTTAATTGATCTAATTTGTGTAAGGCATTGTACAGACGGGATGCTGCTTCAGCTAAATCTCCTGTTGCTGATAGAACTTCATTTGTCACTATGTTTTTATGCTCAAAATGATTTTGATAGGTTAGTAATCCAATTCTTTTTGTGTCAAATAGCTTCAGTTCTTCGGTAACGGTTTCTGTTAATATGGTTTTGGTTTTTGGCGCATAGTGTTTTGAAAGCATACCTGGTGCAGATGGTGTTTTTTCATTGTTTGTTTTTATTTTTAGCGGACCAATAACATTTTCAATTTCTTCAATGGTTATGGAGCCTAATCGATATAAAACAGCTGACCCATCCTCAAAACCTATTATCGTAGATTCTATTCCGCTTCGGCATTCGCCGCCTTCTAAAACGGTTAGTGAAGATTCAGTAAAATAGTCCGCTACATGTTGCGCTTTCGTAGGACTAATGGAACCAAATGGATTTGCGCTTGGAGCAGCCAGTGGGAAATCTAATTGTTCTAAAAGTGCTAATGTTATTGGATGATTAGGAACTCTAACTGCAACTGTGTTTTTTCCTGCAGTAACTAAATCTGGAATTGTGCTTTGTCTTTTTAATACTAAGGTCAGTGGACCTGGCCAAAATGCATCCGCTAATAACATTGCTTTTGCTGGGATTTCAGTGGCAATCTGATTCAAATCAGCAACCGATTTGATATGAACAATAAGCGGATTATAAAAAGGTCTTTTTTTTAATTCGAAAATTTTTTTAATCGCTTTTTCACTGAAAGCATTTCCGGCTAATCCGTATACTGTTTCTGTAGGAATGGCGACAATATCATTTTTATTTAAAAGTGCTGCGGCATCGTGAGATGAGGTGCTGATTAAAGCCATTTTTTTAATTTTTAAACTATGGGTTCTAATTTTTTTGCTGGGACTAACGAGATTTGAATAGTTCCGTCTATTTTAAAATGCATGTCATTTAGAAGTGAATAATCGAGCAAGTCTGTAATGTTTTCAGAGGCATCAGTAAGCAACTCAATTCTGATTTTTGAATGTGCAGTATTCTCGCTAAAGCGAATCTCGTTACTGAAATTCTCTAATTGATGGAAGTTAATTTTGCTGTTTATTAATCCTAATAGAATTTTTTTAGCTTCTAGCGGTGTGTATTGCCCTTCTACTAATTTGAACTGGTAGTCTTTTTCTTTTTTCATTTTTTTTATTTTTTTGCAAATGTAGTACTGCTAACCTATATGTTTTTATTTATATTTGTAATGGAATACATAAAAATAATTTATGAACTATACTTTGCATCAATTGTACGTTTTTCTTAAAGTGGCTCAAAATAAGAGTATTACTAAAGCTGCTGTAGAGTTGCACCTTACGCAACCTGCAGTTTCTATACAGTTAAAGAATTTTCAAGATCAATTTGAGTTTCCGTTGACGGAGGTTATCGGTAGAAAACTGTATGTGACTGATTTTGGAGAGGAAATTGCCATCGCTGCCGAAAAAGTTTTAAATGAGGTTGAGGCGATTAACTATAAGACCTTAGCTTACAAAGGAGAATTAAGTGGGCGCTTAAAGATTTCCATTGTGTCTACCGGTAAATACGTGATGCCTTATTTTCTGGCTGATTTTTTAAAACAGAATCCGGGAGTAGATTTGATTTTGGATGTGACTAATAAGAAACAAGTTTTAGAAAGTTTAGAGCATAATGAGGTTGACTTTTCTTTAGTTTCGGTATTGCCAGAATCCATGCAAATTAATACAGTAGAATTGTTGCGCAATGAGCTCTATATGATGGTAAATGCAGAGCAAGCTTTCGAAAAAAATATTTATAAGGTTTCTATTTTAGAGGAATTAGCGGTTATTTATCGTGAGGAAGGTTCGGGAACACGTTATATAATGGAGAAATTTATCGAAAACAATAATTTGAATGTCCCTAAAAAGGTAGAGCTTACTGGAAATGAAGCGGTTAAGCAGGCTGTTTTGGCTGGATTAGGTTGCTCTATTATGCCTTTAATAGGAGTAAAGAACGAGCTTAACAATGGTAGTTTGCAGATTGTTCCAGTAAAAGGTTTGCCAATTAAATCAAATTGGAATTTAATTTGGTTAAAAGGAAAGAAGTTTTCGCCGGTAGCAGCGGCTTATTTGGACTTTATTCAAAATGAAAAAGAAAGAATTATTGACGCTTCTTTTAAATGGATTAAGGATAAAAATACAGTTATCGAAAAATAGAAAATTAAACTATGAAATTTTAGATAACAGTTAATTGTTGATTTGATTCAAATATTTATTGTAAATCGAAAAGAGCTCATGATACTTTATGCAAGTAGTGAAGAAGAATTGCCAAGCCTAACTTCTAGTTTTCATATGGATGATGAGTTTGTTGGATTGTAACGCTGTCGATGTAGAATTGTATATTTATGTTGCTATTGTTACATTATAGAATCTATTATATGAATTATTAGAATAGGGTTTGGCAGATTATAATATTGAAAAAGCAATTAGTATAAACAATATTTCCGTATTTTTTTTAATTTTATCTTATCTAAACAACACTGACTATTTTGTAGCGTAAATTTTAATTTAGGTAAGCCTAAATGGTGGAAGTAACACACTATATCGGGACTGGGCTTGTAACTTTTAATAAATATACGAGAATGGAAGAAGATAGTAAAAGGGAAAAAATAATTTGACGATTTTTACAATGACATCAAAAAATATAACTCATGAAGCATTTAATAATAGGAATTAATAAAACAGGTCTTGTGATTACATTTTTAGCCACAACAGCTCTTACATATTCACAAAGCTACCCAGATAAAACTATAAAAATAAATACACAGTTAATACAGAATCCTTTAGAAAGTATCCTTCGGCTGGAGCCAAGAATGTTTGAATATGACACACAAAATTTCAAACAATTACGCCTAGATAAAGGGGCGCAATACGGATTTATGGCTGATAATATGGAGGAGGTTTTTCCGAGTGTGGTAGGAGAGAAATCTATTTCTTATTTGTTTAGTAAAAATACGTATCGAACCGCTACAATTAAAACAATTGATGAATCAGCTCTTATTCCCGTTTTAGTAGCTGCATTTAAAGAGCAGCAAGCTGAAATTGAAAAATTGAAATTGGAAATCTTAGAGCTTAAAAATAAAATGAGATCTACATCAAAGTAAGTCTTTTTTTAAGTTGCAATCGAAAATAAATTACAACTCCTCAAATTGAAAAAAAACTTTTTATAGGTCTTAGCGGTGTGTTTTCCTATTCGCAAAACACTAGAATTACTGACAATAACTCAATTGGTTGGTCTGTTTTTACAGGCGCCTTTATATTAGATTCAAAATGGGGTGTTCATGCCGAGTATCAGTGACGAAGAGATGATGTCGTTGAAAAATGGCAGCAAGGACTTTTTCGTACAGGGATAAATTATCAGCTGCATCCATATGTTCAATTTAGATTGGGGTACGCAAGGATAGAAACTTTTCCTTACGGTGATTATCCAATCAATTCACTTGGAAAGGACTTTGCTAAACATCAAGTTTTTCAAATGGTAACTGTAAGTAATAAAGTTTCAACTCTCGATTTTAGTCAGCGTTTTATGCTTGAACAACGATGGATTTATTGTTAACACGGTAGTCAATTTTGGCCTGTCTAAGAAAAAAAGGGAATAGTGTTTTTTCAATTGTGATCAAATTTATTAGGTAACATTATTATATATAATGACATCAATTTTTAAAATGCTTTGAGTTTTAAAATGAAATACATGAAAGTACAGTTGTCAATCGACTGCACTTTTTGTGTTTACTATACATATTCAGGTCGGGAATTTAAACAGAGTTTTATTGTTGTTGTAAAAAAACATTCTGTATAAATAGGTTTTATATAGTAAAACAATTAATGCTACTAATGGATTTCGTTAGAAGTCTTCTTACCCTTAGATATTTTTCACTAGTAAAAAGTGCATGTTCACTTCGTTGTTGTTTAGTGTTGATATTGAATAATTTATGGTATTTCAGTATCGAAAAAAATCGTATATTTATGTTCGAATACTAAATTAAACAATACGCGCTATGCAGACGGATTTAAGTTTCTGGATTGGTTTTAATGTATTTGTATTGTTTATGCTTGCTTTGGATTTAGGGGTTTTTAATCGAAAAGCACATGAAATAACGATTAAGGAAGCTTTGATTTGGACGGCAGTCTGGATATCGTTGGCAATGTGTTTTAATGTGATTGTTTATTATTGGCAAGGTGAGGTAAAGGCATTAGAGTTTCTTGCAGGTTATGTTATTGAAAAAGCATTAAGTGTAGACAATATTTTTGTGTTCGTTTTAATTTTTTCTTATTTCAAAACGCCAACTATTCATCAGCATAAAATTTTGTTTTGGGGGATTATAGGAGCGTTGATAATGAGAGCTGCCTTTATTTTTGCCGGGGTGGCCTTACTCGAAAAGTTTCATTGGACGATATATGTTTTTGGAGCGATATTGATTTATACAGGATATAAAATGCTCACTAAAAAAGAGAAAGTAATTGAACCAGAAAAAAATCCATTAATTAAGATTATTAGGAAAATTATTCCCGTAACAAATGAATATCATGGCGGAGATTTTTTTATGAAACAAAATGGAAAATTATTTGCAACTCCTTTATTTTTAGTACTGATATTAATCGAAGTCACTGATTTGATTTTTGCAGCAGATAGCATTCCAGCAATATTGGCCATTACTCAAGACCATTTTATTGTTTATACTTCAAACGTGTTTGCTATACTCGGACTGCGTTCTTTGTATTTTGCATTAGCAGGAATGATGGGTAAATTCCAGTATTTGTCTAAGGGACTTGCTTTGATTCTAATTTTCGTAGGACTAAAAATGTCGTTGGTTGATTTTTATAAGCTACCAATAGAAATAGCATTGTTGGTAATTATTGTCATTTTAATCTTGAGTGTAGTAACATCATTAACTGCTATTAAGAAAATATAATACCGCGGTCACTCACTAAGATATAAAAAGGTTTTGATGTATTAAAGTTAAAATTTATAACTAAGATGGATAAAATTCTTGTTACCACCGATTTTTCTTCTAATTCAAAAGCAGCTTGTCGTTTTGCTATTCAATTGGCATCGCAACATAAGTGTGAGTTGACTTTTTTTCATTCCTATTATATAGCAAATCTTGGTTCGATGAGTGGTGAAGCACTTATTGCTTTCGAAAATAAAGAAACGGATAAAATTCAAAAAAAGCTTAACAAATTTGTAGAAGTGCTTTATAAAGGCATCGATGCGAGTCGGTCAAATAAAAAGTGTGTAATAAAAAGTGCTGTTCTCACTGACAGCAGTATCAGAGAGTACGCACAAGAAAACAATTTTAGGTTTATATGCATTAGTACCAGAGGTTCTGGAAAACTAAAAAAAATATTTGGGTCAAACACTTCTAATCTAATAACCCATTCAGCAGTTCCAGTTATTGCTGTGCCCTTCAATTATCGCAGGAGTGAAATAAACAAAATTATTTATGCGTCTGACCTTTTGAACCTTGAGGATGAATTAGTTAAAGTGAATGAATTTGCAAAACCATTAAATGCAATTGTTGAAGTTCTTCATTTCGAATACCCAACAGACGATGCAATAAATAGTATTGCTTTAGATGAACTAATTAAGGCAAATTCAGGTACTAAATTTAAACTGAATATCGAGAAAATCGATCAGACTGAAAGTTTGATTTTGAATATACGTAGTGAAATTAAGAAATCAAAACCTTCGATGTTGATTATGTTCACGGAACAAAACAGAAGTTTTTTTACTAAGATATTTCACCCCAGTAAATCAGTAAACTATTCTTTCAATGCGAAAATTCCATTGCTTGTGTTTAATAAAATATAATTCAAGTATATATGCATGAAAAAGGGAAGGTACTATGGGTGTTTTAGTTGAAAATGATTTCGCCGTATTTTTTGTTAATCTCAAAGAGCCTGTATTATATAGCATACGTTATAGTTTTGTAAGTTATTTTTTGGTTTTTATATTGTTAAAAAAATGTAAAACAAAGGTTAATTTTTTAATGGTTTGCTAACGTTAACTTAACATTACGGTTTCATCTTTGCCGAAAATTTAGCAACCCATTTAACCATGAAAAAACTTTTAATTGCACTTTTTATAATTAGTACAGCAGTACTTCAAGCGCAAGACGTTAACAAAGACGCAATTTCTAAAGAAGTTGTCCGTGTTTTAGATTCCATAAACAAAGTAAAGACAGCCGAAGAGAAAGCAAAGCCGAAAAAAGATTCGCAATGGTATGATAAAATCAGCATTAGAGGATATGCGCAAGTTAGGTATAACGGATTGTTATCGACTAATGATAAAGTATCGTGTGAGCAATGTGATAAATCATGGGGAACGACGACGACTGGAGATGATGTGAAATCAAATAACGGTTTTTTTATTAGAAGAGCTCGTATTGTGTTTTCTGGTCAAATACATCCAAACGTATATTTCTACATTCAACCAGATATTGCAAGTTCTCCGAGTACTGGGGTTAATAATTTTTTACAGATACGAGATGCTTATTTCGATTTGTCATTTGATGCCAAAAAAGAATTTCGTGTAAGAGTAGGGCAGAGCAAAGTTCCTTTTGGTTTTGAAAACATGCAATCAAGTCAAAATAGATTGACCTTAGACCGTAATGACGCTTTAAATAGTGCTGTTGCAAATGAAAGAGATCTAGGTGCATTCTTCTATTGGGCACCAAGTAAAATAAGAGAGCGTTTCGCTATGCTTATTAAAGATGGATATAAAGGTTCAGGAGATTATGGGGTGTTTGCATTTGGAGCATACAACGGTCAAACATCTAATAAGTCAGAAGGGAATAGAAACTTGCACGTAGTAACTAGAGTAAGTTATCCGTTTGTGATAGGAAGCCAGATCATTGAGCCAGGTCTTCAAGCGTATACTGGTAAATGGGCTTTTGGAAGCGAAATTTCTTCGGGTGTTTCTGTAAAGGACAAACAATATACTCTTGATCAAAGAGTAGCTGCTTCTTTTGTATTGTATCCAAAACCATTTGGTGTTCAAGCGGAATATAATATTGGAAAAGGGCCTAGATACAATAAAATTACAAATTCTGTAGATGTTTCTAGTTTAGAAGGTGGTTACGTTACCTTAAACTATAAGTGGGATTTACCAAAAAATCAATTACTATATCCGTTTGCTAAATTCCAATACTATGACGGTGGAAAGAAATTTGAAAAAGATGCTAGAAGTTACACGGTTAGAGATTATGAGTTGGGTTTAGAATGGCAGCCTTATAAAGCATTTGAGTTAACTGCAACTTGGGTTATCGCGGACAGAACTTTTGAAGACAGTGTCCTTAAGAACAACAGGCAGCAAGGAAATTTATTGAGATTACAAGCTCAGTTTAATTTTTAGAGATATATAATTCAAGAATTTAAAAAACATCAGAGACTCTTAATGAGTAGCTGATGTTTTTTTTTTATCTCTAGTAGATAGAATTTAAATTTAATCCTATTTAGTATTTGAAAAAACCGTAAATTAGGTGTAAGTTATTAAATAGCAGTTAATTAGTGTTTTTGGATTACCTTAAATTATTGTTTTGGTAACCTTGTCTTAATACTAAACAGCTTTATTAACATTAATTTTGCACCGAAATAATAAAATAATAACAAATTATTAAAATGAAAATATTTTTATTAAGTATCGTGCTAATGTTTACACTATGTGTATCAGCCCAGGAAGATAAAATAGAGAAAAAGGAAGTTGTTAAAAAAACAGAATTATCACAATACCTTAATTCAAGTAAAAAACTTGGATTTACTGAAAAAGATAGTTTATTTCAAGTGAATATTGGATTCCGAGTTCAAAGCAGAGTGGGTTACGGAAAAGAAGAGGGTAAATCTGGAGTTGTAGAAGGTGAAATAAGAAGAATGAGGCTAAAGTTGGATGGTTTTGTATACAATCCAAAATTTGGTTATAAAGTAGAGCTAGGCTTTTCGGCAAGAGATATCGGGACAGTTGTTGTTGGAAATAGTGGAAATGTAATTTTAGACGGAGTATTCTTTTATAAACCAACATCTGATTTCACAATTGGTTTTGGACAGACTAAACTACCTGGAAATAACCAACGTGTAATTTCTTCAAATTCATTAGAGCTTACGGATCGTAGTATCAATAATTCAAAGTTTAATATCGACCGTGATTTTGGATTGTTTTTAGATTATTCGAAAGAAAGTAAAGAGCATTTTGCCTACTCATTAAAAGGTGCAATTTCTAAGGGAGAAGGAAGAAACTGGGTTAAAACTAAAGATGACGGAATCGCTTTGACTGGTAAAGTAGAATTATTTCCTCTAGGATCTTTTACCAAAAACGGGTCAAATTTTGAGGCTGACTTAATGAGAGAAAAAACACCTAAGTTAATGGTGTCTGGGGCATTTAGTCAAAATAATAACGCTTTAAGATCGCAAGGTCAATTAGGGAGTAGTTTGTATGAGGCAAGAACTTTAAAGTCGGTGTTTTTTGATGCGATTTTAAAATACAATGGTTGGTCAGCTACTGGAGCTTATATGTCAAGAATGGCTGATAATCCAATAACAGTAAGTGCAACAGACGCAACTAAACAACAGGCGGTTTTTGTAGGAAATGGTATTGATGCACAATTAAGCTACCTTTTTCCTTCAAATTATCAAATAATAGGAAGGTTTTCTACTCAAAAAGTTGACGATGAAATTCAGACTATCAGTCCTGATATGGATGAGTATACTATAGGTTTGTCTAAATATTTATACGGTCATAAGGTAAAATTACAAACAGAGTTTTCTTACGATACCGTAAAGAACTATAGCGGAAGTACGGATAACAATTGGTTTGTACGTTTTCAGGTAGAAATAGGAATATAAAATCAGAACGAGAAACCGTAGAATTGCGGGTTTTTGTTTGTGAAAATTTAATGGCGCTCTAAAAGGGTAAATATTGGATAATATTGGCTTAACACAGAGTTAACATTGAAGTGTTACTTTTGTAAAAAATTAAAAAAAAACCTAATAAAAAAATAAAATGAAAACATCAAAATTATTTTTAATCTTACCTTTAATAGGTATGTTGAGTTGTGGTAAAGCAAAAACAGAAGATAAAGGAACAGAAGCGCAATCAACTGCTGTATCTGTAACTATCAAAGGTAGTGATACCGTTTTGCCATTGGCACAAAAAGAAGCTGAAGAATTGATGAAAACAAATTCTGATGTAAGTGTTACTGTTGTAGGTGGTGGATCAGGTGTAGGTATAACGGCAATGATTGATGGTACTACTGATATCGCAATGGCTTCAAGAGATTTGAAGACTGAAGAAAAAATGAAATTTGCTGATAAAAAAGTGGAAATCGAAGAAGTTATAATAGCATATGATGCATTAACAGTAATTGTTAATCCAGCAAACAAGGTTTCTAAATTAACTCGTGAGCAATTAGAGGGTATCTTTACAGGAGCAATCAAAAACTGGAAAGAAGTTGGTGGTGCTGACGAAAAAATAGTTGCTTATTCAAGAGAGTCTTCTTCTGGAACTTATGAGTTCTTTAAAGATGAGGTTATGGATAAGAAAAATTATGCAACAGATATTTTGAACTTACCTGCAACTGGTGCAATCGTTCAGGCAGTAGGTCAAACTAAAGGAGCTATTGGATATATCGGATTGGCATATGAAACGAAAGAAGTAAAACAATTGGCTATATCTTATGACCAAGGAAAAACTTTTGTTGAGCCATCTGTAGCTAGCGCTAAAGATAAATCATATCCTATCTCTAGACCATTGTTCTATATGTTCAACAAGGTAAATGCTGCGAAAGTAAAAACTATTGTTGACTATGCGCTTTCTGCTGAAGGACAAAAAATTGTTTCTGAAGTTGGTTACATTCCATTGAATTAATAAAGGTTAATTTTTTAGATACTTAAAAAGGTTGCTCTATTAGGAGCAACCTTTTTTATTTGTAAATTTGTTGTAATTTTAGATTTCAAATAATCTCTTAACATTAAGTTAACCTAAGGTTAACGGTGCGAACACATTCAACGCCTTGGGCTGACGTAATTTTGCTAAAAATAAAAAATACTCTTTTGAAAACAAATTTTAAACAGATTAAAGAGAAGGTAATTGAATTTATTTTGATGTTAAGTAGCGCCGCTACTAGTATTACAGTAATTTTAATTGTCTTTTTTCTATTTATAGAAGGTGCTGGAGTTTTTACCAAAAAACCAATAGACAAGGGGTTTTTATTGGCAGTAAATGAGTCAAATCCCGTAGGTAAATTAGAGCCATCACAGATTAAAGATATTTTTGATCAAAAAATCACAAACTGGAAAGAACTAGGAGGAAAGGATGAGCCTATCGTTTTGTTCAGAACTGGTGATATAACAGATTATTATACTGAAGAAGAGCTTGGGGAGAACTTTGTTAACTTCCCTGACAAAATAAATGAACTTATGGCTAAAACGCCTGGGATCATTGCATTTTTCTCAGATAAGTATGTAAATAATGAATTTAAAGGAAAAGAAGTAGATATAAATAAAATTACTGTTTATAGTTTCTTATCTGGTGAAGAATGGTTTCCTACTGCTGAACCCGTTGCCCAAATGGGAGTTAAGCCATTAATTTATGGTACACTATGGGTGAGTTTAGGAGCTATTCTCTTGGCTTTGCCTATCGCTTTAGCGGCAGCCATCTATTTAAGTGAAATTGCAAAGAAAAGAACTCGTAATTTATTAAAACCGCTTATCGAACTTCTGGCGGGAATTCCGTCCGTTGTTTATGGTTTTTTTGGATTGGTGGTTATTGTACCTTTAATTCAAAGTGTTTTTAATTTACCTGTGGGTGAAACTGCTTTAGCGGGAAGTGTCGTGCTTGCAATCATGGCTTTGCCTACAATTATCACTATTTCAGAGGATGCAATGCGCAACACGCCACGTGCTATGAAAGAAGCGAGTTTGGCTTTAGGAGCATCGCATTGGCAAACGATTTATAAAGTGGTAATTCCATATTCTGCATCTGGGATAACAGCCGGTGCTATTTTAGGTATAGGTCGCGCTATTGGTGAAACTATGGCCGTATTAATGGTAACTGGAAATGCTGCTGTAATACCTCATTCTTTTCTAGCACCTATTCGAACAATTCCAGCCACTATTGCGGCAGAATTAGGTGAGGCTCCAAACGGAGGTTTACACTATGAAGCCTTATTTGCATTGGGTTGTATTCTATTCATAATCACTTTTGGGATCAATATGTTAGTAGAATTAGTTACCAATAGAAATTCCCATAAAAAACACTAAGATGAGTACTGAAAATAATTTAGCAAAGAAAAAAAGAAGAAGTCAAAATATTGCCTTCGGTATTTTTACAGCAACAAGCTATGCTATTGTAGCACTTCTATTTGTAATATTAGCTTTTATTGTAGTAAAAGGTATTGGTGTTATCAGCTGGGAATTTATTAGTGAAATGCCAAAAAATGGAATGACTGAAGGAGGGGTTTTTCCTGCTATTGTTGGAACACTTTGTTTGGTTTTAGCAAGTATGATATTTGCGTTTCCTGTAGGTGTGCTAGCGGCAATTTATATGAATGAATATGTGAAAGATGGCTGGCCTAAAAAAATAATTAAACAAATGACAAATAATCTTGCAGGAGTTCCATCAATTGTATTTGGACTTTTCGGGATGTCGTTATTTGTGAATAAGTTGGAATTTGGAGATTCGATTTTAGCAGGTGGATTAACATTAGGGTTATTAGTGCTTCCAGTTATTATTAGAACAACAGAGGAATCATTGAAAGCGGTAGATGACACCTTCAGACAAGCAAGTTTAGGATTAGGAGCAAGTAAGTGGGAAACGACAAGCAAAATTGTATTTCCAATAGCATTTCCTAATATTATTACAGGATTAATATTATCCATAGGAAGGGTTTCTGGAGAGACGGCACCTATTTTATTTACCGTTGCTGCCTATTTTTTACCTAAATTGCCTACATCCATTTTTGATCAAGCGATGGCATTACCTTATCACTTATATGTGATCGCAACGAGTGGAACTGATATTGAAAAATCAAGAGCTATGGCTTACGGTACGGCACTTATATTAATTATTATTGTATTAATTTCTAATTTATTGGCGAATGCACTTCGTAAATATTATGGAAAAAAAGTAAAAATGAATTAACATGCATAAAATAGAATCAAACAACGTAAATTTTTACTACGGAGAAAATCATGCTTTGCGTGATATTTCTTTATCAATGAAAGAAAATACGGTTACAGCTTTAATTGGACCATCAGGATGTGGTAAATCAACTTATCTGCGTTTGTTAAATAGAATGAATGACCTTATCGACGGTACTAAAATGACCGGAAGTATAGTTATTGATGGGACAGATATTTACGGAAAAAACACTAATGTGGATAATTTGCGTAAAAATGTTGGGATGGTTTTTCAAAAACCAAATCCTTTTCCAAAGACTATTTTTGAAAATGTAGCTTATGGATTGCGAGTTAACGGGATTACAGATAAAAATGAAATTGAAGAGCGTGTGGTTACCACTATTGAACAAGTGGCGCTTTGGGATGAGGTAAAAGACAAACTAAAAAAATCAGCTTTTGAACTTTCTGGAGGTCAGCAACAAAGGTTATGTATCGCTCGTGCTCTAGCAATAAAGCCTTCTATATTATTGATGGATGAGCCAACATCGGCTTTGGATCCAATTTCCACTTCAAAAATTGAAGAGCTTATTTATGAGCTAAAAAACAAATACACCATCGTTATCGTTACACATAATATGCAACAGGCTGGTCGTGTGAGTGATACGACTGCTTTTTTCTATATGGGTGAGTTGATTGAGTACGATAAAACAAAAACTATTTTTACAAAACCGGCGATCAAGCAAACGGAAGATTATATAACAGGAAGATTCGGATAAAAATGATTTTGATATGAATTCAGAATCTACTAACTTTAAATCTTCAAATCTTTAGAAAAAAATGGCATCACACTTAGAAACAGAACTTGGTAAGCTTAGAAGTATAATTATAAAAATAGGGGGCCTGGCTGAAAGTCAGGTTGCTGAAGCTGTTAAGGCAGTACTTTCAGAACCCGTTTTAGAGAGTAAAGAAGTAAAGAAAACAGAAAACAAAATTGATAAACTTGATGTGAAAATTGATGATATCTGTCAGAGTGTTTTTGCTTTACAACAACCTGTTGCGTCCGATTTGCGATTTATCATATCGGCAATGCAAATTAGCAGAGAGATCGAAAGGATTGGTGATTTATCTATGAGTATCATCAAACTTTCGAAAAGCATTAAGGAAAAACATGAGTTAATATTAAAATTTGATATTACTGATATTGTAAGAGGTGTAGAAGATATTACCGTTAAAACAAATGAGTGTTTTCTTAATATGGATGAAAATACTATTGAAGAGATTTTTACGTTAAACACTGATATTAAAAGTAAAAGCAGCGATGCAATTGATAATATCATTGGAGAAATGAAAAACAATTCTAAAACGGTTGTTTCTGGTACCAATTTAATTATTGCATTGAAACACTTCGAAAGAATTGCAGATCACAGCACAAACGTTGCAGAATCTGTTTATTTTATGATCAATGCGAAGACTATCAAGCACGAAAAATTTACAGATAAGAAATAATTAAATTTTAAAGCTGGTTTTTATATCAATTAACGATATAAAAATCAGCTTTTTTAATGCAGTATTGTTTTTAAATTTCGAAGATACCAAATATTTTTTTCCAATCGGGAGTGTTGTTAAAGCATTGTAAGCCGCTATATTTTTTCACCTCTGGTAAGTTGTCTATTTTAAAATCATCTTGTTCGGCGTAAGGAACCATACCGTCTTCTTTTAATTTTTTGGCTAAATATAGTTGCTCATATTGCCCAGGAGTGGGAATGAAAAAGGCTTTCTTACCCAGTTTTGCCAGATCCATAATCGTTGTGTAGCCCGAACGTGCCAGAACAATTTCACTTTCATTAAAAGTTTGCTCGAGTTGACGGCTAGTCATAAAGTTAAAATAGGTAATGTTTTTTAGTTGTTCTTTTTTTTGTTCCTTTTCTACAATTCCTTTGATGAATACTACATCGCCTCTATAACGTTTTAATTCGGTTTTTAGGATAGTTTCCAATAGTCCTCGTTGCGGTTCAGGGCCGGAGAGAATAACCATTAGATCGTATTGTTTTGGGGTTTCTTTTTTATGCATACGACTTAATGGGCCGATGTATTTAGGAGTAAAGGATAAGTTGTTCGAATGGCTTAATTGTCCTGCCAGATTCGGCTGGCCGGGAACGTCAGGAACCCAGCACTCTGTATATTTTTTAATTATATTTTGATGTAGTTTGCTCGTTAACCAAGTTGTATTTCCGGTCATCACATTGAGCTGATGCGTTATGAATACACAGGGTACATTTTTATTAAAAACTCCTAGGCGGTTGTCTGATATAATTCCGTCGATATCGTATTGTTTAATCCATGAAGCTACCAGTTTTTTTTCATACCAAATGGCTTTTAACATCTTAGGAGTGTTTTTTAATAGTTTCCATTTGAAATTCTTACCATTTTTAGCATACTCTATTTGGTAAGAAGGCAATTCGATTGTTTGTAAGTAAGGGAACTCTTTGCGTAACATGGCAAGAGCTATTCCGTCAGATGCAATTATGGGTATATGATTGCTTTCTTGTAATGCCTTTATTATAGGGATGCAGCGGGTTGCATGTCCCAAGCCCCAGTTTAATGGCGCAACCAAAATAGTTTTCGGGGTATTGTTAATCTCCTTCTGTATTGACATGGTTGCTTTTTTTGGGAAAGGTACACAAACTAAGGTTTTGGAAAGAAATACTTTGTATTACCAAACCTTTAAATTATTAATTTGAATTAAAATTAGGCCCATAACTGAAGTTTAGTGCTATTAATTGTTTTAAGTTTTCAAATTTCACTTTGTACTAATCGTGGGCTAAGTTTAATTGATTTTTTAAAACAGTTGGTTTTAGTCGGTTAAAAGAGGTGTTTCATCGGATAAATTTTCATTTGGGCGTAATTAAAATTACTTTTGAGCATTATTTAAGAGTTTTTTAATAAGAATATTCAGTTTTGATTGATACTAAATTATTCTAAAAACAAGTATCAATGTAAATTTCTTATGTTATTTCATGAAAAACAATTTCTTCCTTTCCTTATCAAAATTCCACCATTTATTACTTAAATTATTATCCATGGGACTAAACTTTACTCCTCTCTTTATTAGAAAGGGATGTAAAAATAATAATGTCATTTATTTAATGATTTTGTTGTTTTCATTCTTGCTTAATAGCTCTACTATTCAATCTCAAACTCCTATATTTAGTAATCCAACTCATATTCCAGCAAGCGCTGCGAATAAAACTGCTGGGGCCAAATATATATATTACAATGTAACAAATGGCAATGGTTTTAGTGTAGATGCAGTAGTGACTATTGTTTCAATCCTTAATGCAGTAATTGTAGATGTTGATAATCCTACTAATGGAGGCGGCGGTTTGATAGACCGATTTCAGCCTGTACAAAACACAACGTCTGCATGGGGATATGTAGAATGGAAAATTGAGTTTTTTAAAGCGGGCACTTATAACTTAACGACATTGACAGGTGAGTTAATTACCTTAAATTCTTTTGTGTTAGAAGCGTTAGATATCGATGGTGATGAGTTTTTTGATACGGTTATAACGTCTCCAAATTACTACACCTTAAACAGTCCAACACTATTAGTTGCTTCAAGCGTTGGTTCTTATACAAGATTTCAAGGTCCTTCTAGTTCAGTAGACCCTATTAGATTGACAGATACTCCATATATAGTCACTGTGAGTTTTACTAATGTAAATGTTGCTGCTTTTAGAATAGGACGAAGAATAGTTGGTTCAAATAGGCAAAGTTCAATCAGTTTTGGAGAAGTAAAATTTGATAATGCTCCTATAGCAAATAACGATGAAAGTTTATTAAATAATTTCGGGCCAGTAAGTTTAAATGTAACAACAAACGACACTGATTCTAATAATGATATAAATTATAGTTCTGTTAGTTTTGTAGGAGGTACGGATACAGATGCTAACGGTACATTAGATCAATTAATTGTTCAAGGGCAAGGAACCTGGACTGTTAATTCTTTGGGTGTTGTAACTTTTACTCCTTTAGATACCTTTAGAAGTGACCCAACTCCGGTAAGTTATAGTATTAAAGATGTGAAAAATTATATATCTAATCGGGCAACTATTACTATTACTTTTAAAAAAGCAGATTTGGCAATCGTTAAGACGGTAAGCAATGCTACGCCAATTGTAGGAAGCAATGTAACCTTCACTTTGAAAGTAACGAATAACGGACCAAGTGCAGCGACGGGCGTATCAGTAACAGATCTGTTACCTAGCGGTTATACTTATGTATCCGATAATGGATCCGGAGCTTATGTTTCAGGCACAGGAGTATGGACTATAGGCAACCTTGCTAATTCAGGTATTACAACCTTGAATATCGTAGCGACAGTAAAAGCAACAGGTAGTTATGTGAATACAGCAACGGTAAGCAGTACCACAATAGATCCTACGCCAGGAAATAACACATCAACCAATACACCGGTACCATGCCCACCTGTTCCAACATTTGGTCTTGTAACGAAACCAACATGTATAAAAACTACAGGAAGTATTGCAATTTCTAATTATGATGCTGCTTATACTTATGGCATAACTCCGTCAGTAGGAGTTACTCGATCAGGGAGTATAATTACTGCACCTGCGGGGACTTATACAGTAACGGCAACTTTAGGAAGTTGTACTTCGAATGGATCAGTAGTAGAAATAGGTAACGTTGTTTGTCCGATAACAGAAAGTGGAAGCATCGCTGCAACGGGCGGAATCGCGATCACTAATGTATTATCGAATGACACCACCAATGGTGTTGCTAGTACAACAGCAAACTCCACAATAGCCCAAAGCGGAACATGGCCAACGGGAATTAGTTTAAACACGACAACTGGAGCGATAAGTGTTGCAGCAGGAACAGCTCCTGGTGTCTATGCAGTTGCT
>TARA_R110002110_G_C13470545_1_pt1 | contig 237777 bp, 196 predicted proteins | sample TARA_R110002110 | Tara Oceans TARA_R110002110 (sample SAMEA4397330) | marine metagenome | biome: Polar Biome; feature: [SRF] surface water layer (ENVO:00010504); material: water (ENVO:00002006), including particulate matter (ENVO:01000060) such as... | depth 5 m | reverse complement strand
GCGCGCCCTTGTTCGTAATCCATCTGTTCTGATTTTAGACGAAGCGACAAGTGGCCTTGATAAAGCCAATGAAAAGTCTATCATCAACGCCTTAAAGGGGATGGTTCCAAATATCACGATAATTGCGATTTCTCATGACCCTAAGATTTTAGATATTGCTGATCACGTTATTCGACTGGAGGATCATTCATGACGCTGATTAAGACACTTAAATGGACAGATGGTCCTCAAACATTGATTGAAAAACGCGGTGTGTTTATTGACGGATTTTATGATGAAGATAATCGCCGCCAGGTTGATTGGAGTGCTTTTGATGCCGTCATTAAAGTGGCGAAAACAAAGGCGCCGAATACTGAATTTTATAATAAATATTATTGTTAGTGTGCCATGAGTGTTTTTATAGAAGAAAATCAGATTTGGCGTAAGATTCAAGATAATGATGCCATTATGTGGGTGGCAGCAGACAAGAAAACCGCTAAGAGTATCCGTGGCTTTCTGGCGCAAGACAGTTCGCATGATGGTATTGTAAAGTTTATGCGCGGCTTAACAGATTTTTTTAGTTTTGCTTTTGAAGATGACACGCAAATTATCATTGCGACGGACCATTTGCGTAGTTACCCATTATTTTATTATCAAGGTAATATTTCAAACTCGGCAGCGTTTCTGAAAAACAAATTTGACCTCAAAGTGACGGATCGTACATCACTTGCTGAATTTGTAATGTCTGGGTACGTTACTGGGCCGTATAGCCTGTTTACGGATATTAAAGTTCTTCAGCCTGGAGAAATGCTGATTTACAATAAGAAAACGCAGGCGTATAGCCTGACAAAATATCACAGATATACGCCAAACCAAGATAATCAAAAACCGTTTGATGATAATATAGACGCGCTTGATACGCTGCTTGATAACATCAACCAGAAAATTATTGCACGCGCCGGCGGCAAGCCCATATACATACCGCTGAGCGCGGGGTTAGATTCTCGTATTATTCTGTGTAAACTCCACCAGCACGGCTATAAGAATATTCACTGTTTCACATACGGCCCTAAATATAATTTTGAAGCGAAATACGCCCAGAAAATCGCGAAGGCCTTAGGCTATAAATGGAAACTGATTACACCTTCGAATAAGTGGATCAGGCAGGAGTTTTTGAGCAAAAGGCGGCAAGATTTTTGGCAATATGCCAGCGCATATAAAGCGATACCGAGCATGAGAGAATATTCAGCGCTCACCTATATGCATGACCATAAAATGATCGAAGATGATGCGATTTTCATTAATGGGCAATCGGGTGATTTTATATCAGGGGGGCATGTTTCGCCGCGTCTCGCCGCCGCAGACATGGATGCAGAGGCGTTTACAGAGCTTGTCATTAACACGCATTACGGCCTGTGGCCGCAAATGCGCTGCGTTGATGATCAGGGCGCTATATCACAGCGTATAAAAGACGTTGCTGCAAATGCGCATCCATCGTACAGCTACGCGGCCGAAGAAACATGGGAATATGAAGCAAGGCAAGCAACGTTGGTTGTTAATGGGCAGCGCATCTATGAATATCTCGGCTATAAATGGGAGTTGCCGTTATGGGAAAAAGCGCTTGTTGATTTTTTCGAGGGGATTCCACTAAAAGACAAGGTCAATCAGCGGCTTTATAAAGCTTACCTCAAGAAATATAACTATATGGGATTGTTCCCTGCGCAGGAGCCGACTATATGGCGCTGGCCGGGGAATATGTTATGGGTGCTGGGCGCGGCGAAAGCCCTTCATATATTTAAGGGTCCCGCCGCCAAGGCAGAATTTTATGCATATATGAAATATTATGGTCATTATGCGAACCAATATAACCAACTTGATATTAAAGATCATAAACGAACATATAAAAACGTTCGCAATGTCATGTCGCTTTACGTGCGCGAATGGGCAAAGGAAAACCCTGACCTTGTGCCGCGCGATATTCAACAGGGGCTTCATTTATCATGATCGTGGAAGTGCTTGGGTTATCAGGGGTTGGGAAAACCACGGTGATTAATAAAAATCGCGCAGAAATTGATGCTTTGTTTCAGGTGGTGGAAAGCCGTAAATACACGCTCGTTAATTCACTTTTGACCCGCTTTTATTACTTTACGCGCTTTAAATACCTCACTCGTGATAAAATGCTGGCACAGAAAATATCGTATAGAATGTCTTTTCGTACCATGCGGCGCGGTGATAAGAATTTGTTCTATTTTGATTCAGGTGTGGCGCAGCTTTTTCTTGAAAGTTTGATTGCGGCAAACTTCGCGAATATTGATGAAATCAACAAAATAGTTGATAAAACAACAATGCCAGATGTAACGGTTTACCTGAAGGATGATGTTGAACGCATTGTTGAGCGTGAATTAGCGCGCCCAGAGCGCCGCTTTACCCTAAACCGCAGCGAACTCATGGAAAGATATAGTAAAATTGAAGAGCTGATTGAGAAAAAAGTATTATTTCCTCACAAAACCATGTACATGGTTACTATCGATAATTTTATGGACAAACTGCGAGAGTTAAAATGATAAGGCATATAAAGAAACTATATAATATCCTGCTGAAGCTTACTTACAGGATCATCTTGACTCTAGTGTCTTTCGTGCCACTTTTTAAGTTATATCAGCCTTTATACACCCAAGCCACCAAGGCATCCCCTGCGATACGCAATTCGCAGGACCGCTGGATCGCGATGGAGCCGCATTTTAAGGCGATAGATAAAGGATCTGTCCTTGATATTGGTAGCAATATTGGTTATTTCACGTTCAAAACGGCAGAACTTGGTTATTTATCCACGGGCGTAGAATCAGAAGATTTTAACATTACCATCAGTAACGCGCTTAGAACGTGTTCTGGACAAGATAACGCAAGCTTTATCAAAGGTTTGATTACGCCTGAATATGTACAGCTAATGCCTAAATATGACGCTGTTATCAATCTATCAGTTTTTCATCACTGGGTTAAAGCGTATGGAGCAGATGCTGCATGCGAAATGATGAAAGTGCTTGCCGGCAAATGTAATCATCTTGTGTTTGAAACTGGTCAGCCTAATGAAATTGGCACCAAATGGGCAGAAAAATTAAGCTTTATGGGCGATGCGCCAGAGCAGTGGATTGAAAATTTCTTAACTGAAATAGGCTTTACCAATGTTAAGGCGCTTGGCCAATATGCAACTGGCCTGACAGACGTAAAAAGAACCATGTTCTTCGCAAGTAAGTAACACGTTACAGCAGGGGGTATAACAAGGTTTTGATATGAAGATTGACTTAAAAAACATATATTTCAATATCTTGCTTGTTATTACAATATCAACCGTTGCGTTTAGTATTAAGGTGTCTAAGGACGTCGATGCCTATATTGAAGGTGACGGCCGTACCTATATTTCGGTGGCGCAAGATATCTATGAAACTGGTTATTTCACCAACGGTAATTTTAGCAACGAGGCACGATCTCAAACGCCGCATAATGAAGGCATGTTTTTTGCGCCGGCATATCCGTATATTTTATCACTGTTCTTAAAATATGATACAGCGTTTAGGGAATCCGTGCTGTGTCAAATGGCCATTCATCCCGCGAAAGTTGAAGCCTCTGATTGTGGAAAAAACTACGGCCTGTTCGTGCCGTTACAAACGGCGGCGATTATTTTATCTTCTTTATTCATCTGGCTGTCCGCCTATGTGATGTTTAATCGCAAACTTGCTATTCCGTGGCTGGCGTTGATTATTTCTTTTGCGGTGAAAGACTTTGGCTATTATGCGTCTAATTTCTATGTCGAAAGCTTTGCGCAGTTTTTCTATTGTGGAGCGGCGTTCTTTGGGTTGATGCTGTGGAAGGATAAGAAGCTGCTTTTCGCTGTGCTCTCTGGTCTGTTTTGGGGCGTCGGCGCACTTGTTAAACCAACATATGTTTATGGCTTTTATTTCTTCTTCATCATCAGCGCGCCGATATTATTTTTCTCTGCCCAGAATAAGATAAAGACAACGAAAGCAACTGGCTTGCTTGTGCTTATCGCGCTGAGTTATCTGGCGGCGACATCATTTTGGATGCATCGCAATTATCAATTGGCCGACAAATTCACAATTTCCGATGGTTACGGCAGCTTTATCCTCGCGCAGCGCGTATCATACAACGATATGCGCCCCAAAGAATATGCCGCAAGTTTTGTCTTTTGGCTGCCAGATTTTGGCGACTCGCTTGCCTATGATCTATTCAAGAAAGAAGATGTCGAGCGACTAGCCTTTGAAACCCCGCATGGTTTTTACCAAAGGGGGCAAGACGAGGTGATGAATGAGACGTTAGAAAAAGCAGGTGGCTACGCAAACCACCTTTCTTATCTACTGCACGAAGAAGTTTTTGGTAACATCACGAAACACACACTTGTCACACTGCCATTAGTTTGGCGCGGGATGTTTATATCTAAATATTGGGGGCTTGTGGCGATCATCCTCTTTATTGTGGCTTTGGTTGCTCTAACGCGCAGAAAACAATATGACTTCTTTTTATATGCTCTGCCTATTTGGTTTATGGTTGGGTTAAATGGATTTGTCAGCGTCAGCATTTCACGTTACAATCTTGGGCTGATTGCAATTCTTTCAATTGGCGCAGCATGGTGTATCTATACGCTGTATGAAACACGGATAAAAAGAAAAAGAACACAGATATGAGTATTGGTTATCTAAACATCACTTTCTTAGTATGTTTTGCTTTTATAATGTCCCTCGGTCAGCTGCTTTTTAAAAAAGCAGCACTTAGTTTGCCGCCAATGTCATTAACCAAAGAATTCTTACTGGCCTGCATGGTGAATGTCTGGCTGGTTTCGGCGGTTGCTTTTTATGGCGTGGCAACTGTGCTCTGGGTCTGCATATTACAGCGCGTGCCGTTATCTCTGGCGTACCCATTTGCGGCTCTGGCGTTTATTCTTGTTCCTGCCGCGGCTTGGCTGCTGTTTAATGAAGCGATTACAAAGTCCTACCTTGTCGGCATGGCCTTCATTATCCTCGGCATTATTACCATCACGACTAATGGGCAAAGCTGATGCAGAAAATTGCAGTCGTGATCCCGTGTTATAAAGTCAAAGATCATATAATTGAGGTGCTAAGCCACATCGGCGATGATGTGTGTAAAATTTACTGTGTTGATGATGCTTGCCCTGAGGGTTCTGGCGTGTTTATTACACAAAATACTAATGATCCGCGCATCGAGGTTATAACGCATGATGTAAACAAAGGCGTTGGCGGCGCAACGATGACGGGCTATCAAAAAGCCGCTGCAGATGGCATGGATATCGCGGTGAAAATTGATGGTGACGGGCAAATGGACCCGCAGCTTATTGCGCATTTTACGCAGCCAATTGCCGATAATATCTGCGATTACACCAAAGGCAACAGATTCTACCGTATTGAAGATATTCAGCACATGCCAAAAATAAGAGTATTTGGCAATGCGGTGCTCAGCTTCATGACAAAAATATCAAGCGGTTACTGGAATCTTTTCGACCCGACCAACGGGTATACCGCCATAAGCTGTAAACTTATTCCTTTTCTGCCTTTGGAAAAGGTCAATAACCGTTACTTCTTTGAAAGTGACTTGCTGTTTCGTTTAAACACGATGCGCTGCGTGGTGCAGGATATCCCTATGCAGGCTGTATATGGCGATGAAGAGAGCAATTTGAGCGTTAAAAAGATTATTGGGCCTTTTTTAAAAGGGCATACGAAAAACTTTGCGAAGCGTATATTTTACAATTATTTTTTGCGTGATTTCTCTGTTGCGTCGATTGAACTTGTTTTGGGTAGCTTTATGCTGCTCTTTGGCTGTGTGTGGTCGGCGTCTAAATGGTATGCGTCCGTATCGTCAGGGGAGGTTTCTTCTGCGGGTACAGTGATGATTGGTATGCTTTTTATTCTGGTTGGGACGCAGCTTTTATTATCTGCATTACACTATGATCAGCGCAATATCCCTGACACGCCAATACATAAAAGGCTGCCGGGGCAGAAACCAAAAAACTAAATCCTTATAATCATTCACCATGACAAGAACAAACTCTAAAGAAACGCATGATGCATATAGCTTTTTTTATACCTGATTACCGCGGCGGCGGCGCTCAAAATATGGTTATTAATTTAGCTAATCATATTGCTGCAAACGGCTATAAAGTTGATTTGTTGATTGCTAGCGCTGCGGGTGAATTGAAACATAAAATTAACGGCCACGTCAATGTAGTTTGCTTTAACAAAAGTAAGACATCAAAATCTATCCCTGCGCTGATTAAATACACGAAGGAAAGTCAACCAGATGTCATGATATCGGCGCTATATCATGCGAATATTGCCGCGCTGCTGGCTAAAATATTCTGCAAAACTACCAAAACTAAGTTTATCATTAGTGAACGCAATCATATTTCAACAAGTTTTGCGCATAGTCAGCGTTTTGCTGATAAAATAATGCTCTTTTTGATGAAGCGCTTGTATAAAACTGCGGATAAAGTGATTGCGATATCCGATGGGGTGCTGAGGGATGTGCAGAAGGTCTGTAACATCGCAGATGATAAAATCATCCGCATTTACAACCCTGTTGTCACGCCGGATTTTGAGCGTGCGATTGCCGCAGAGATCCCTGAATTTGGTTATGAAGTTGACGTAGCAAAACTTATTGCTTCTGGCCGTTTGGTGGCGCAAAAAGATTACCCGACATTACTAAAGGCTCTGTCCATTGCGGTAAAAACCCACCCTTGCTGTTTAGTTATACTAGGGCAGGGCTCGTTAGAACATGACCTTAAAGCGCTTGCTGTGACGCTTGGCGTTGATAACTATATATACTGGGCAGGCTTTGTAGATAACCCGTTAAGCTATATGGCGAAGGCGGATGTATTTGTACTTTCTTCTGCATGGGAAGGCTTTGGCAATGTCGTTGTTGAGGGGCTTTATTGCGGTTTATCTGTGGTAAGCACGGACTGCCCTTCTGGCCCTGCGGAGATACTCGAAAAAGGGCGTTATGGGTACCTATCAGCTGTGGGGGATGCCGATGCCCTTGCGCGTAATATTATTGAGGCCATTGATAAGCCTTTTGCCGCCGAAAGCCAGCGTAGCAGGGCGGCGGCCTTCCATGTTAGAAACATCGCCGAAAATTATATTGATGCTGCAAAAGGGGTACTATAAAAATGAAGAACATCCTTCTCGTGATGAGCAAATTCCACCCAGAATATTCTGGACCTGCAAACAGAATACCGCGTCTTTACAAGGCGATTCAAAGTGACGTAAGCGCCGCGAACATTAACGTGGTTTGTAATTCTGTTGAATATTCCAAGGACGCCCAATATGATTATGACGGGTTTAATGTAAGCCGCGTTGTCTGTAGCGCTCCACGGGTTAAAAGTTTCCCTTTTAATGTTTTGTCAAAAAAACTTTATAACTTTGCGGTTTATAACTTGGACTTTGTGAAGTCACTTATTCACCTTTATCGCCATCAAAAACGCACGGATTTTATTCACATAGCAGGGAATTCAGGCGTAACCGCTGCGGCCATATTTTGGGCAAACCGCCATAAAATACCGATGATTATGGAGCTGGTAACAGCCGAAGCGAAGCCATATCAAAAATTACTCAGCGTTTTTAAGCTGAAACCTGCAAAAGACCGTGCGGTCTTCGTTGTCTTTAATAACCAAGCCGCACAGCGTTGCAAAAATGAGGGCTACACAGATCATCATATTTGGCTGCGGCCTAATCCAATTGATGAGGCCCTGTTTAACGTGGACTTATCCGACCGTGATGCGCTACGTAAGCAGCACACGCCTTTTTCCCATGATGACATTGTGATTTTAACCATTGCTAAAATCACCCCACAAAAAAATCAAATTTTATTGATTGATGTTTTAGCGCTCCTGCCAGAAAACTATAAACTTGTGATTGTCGGGCCTTTCGTGACAGGGGGTGGGCTTTTGCATCAGGACCAAAAATATCTTGATGATATGCGACAAAAAATAGAGCATTTGGGCTTGCAAGGCCGGGTATTTATAAAAGCGGAGCACGTCAATGCGGCTGAGTATATCAGGGCGTCAAATATATATGCTATGCCGGCTTCTAATGAAGGTTTTGGTACGCCGATGATCGAGGCTATTGCTTGCGGCGTTCCTGTGGTGGCAAATGAAAGCGAACCGTCATTTAAAGAATGGGTTAATAATGGCGAAAACGGTTATACCGCGCCAATAGACAACCCTAAGGCTTGGGCGGACGCGATGAAGGCCGCAGCAGAGATATCCGAAGCGCAAATGGACAAGCAGTCACAAAGGATTATTTCGCTTGCTGGGCAAAAGAACATTTACAAAAAATATATAGAGATTATAAACAAGCTGTAAAACGATTAACGCTGAGGTCAATAGCCGTATATGTATGAGCAACTCAATCAAAAGATTAATGATAAAACCATCCAAGTCGGGATCATAGGCTTAGGCTATGTTGGCTTGCCGCTTATGCACTCCATATGCAAACAAAATATTAAGGTCACAGGCTTTGACGTTGATGATGCCAAGGTTGAACTGCTGAACCAAGGTAAAACATATTTGGATACGGTCAGTGAACAAACAATCGCGTCACATGTAAATAGTGGCCATTTTCAAGCGACAGCAGACATGTCAAAGCTTCATGACGTTGATGTGATTATCATCTGCGTACCTACGCCGTTAGGTGTTCATAAAGAGCCTGACCTTAGTTATGTTACCAAAACCACAGAGACCATTGCACAGCATATGCGTGACAATCAAATTATTGTCTTAGAGTCCACCACATACCCCGGAACGACGACAGAGGTCATTAAACCTATCCTGGAGCGCGGCGGTAAAAAATCAGGCAGAGATTTTTATCTGGCATATTCACCAGAACGAGAAGATCCCGGTAATGCTGATTTTGAAACCGCAACGATACCAAAAATCATTGGTGGTGATGGGGATGAAGCAACAGATATTAGCTATAAGTTTTATGCATGTTTTCTGGATAAGGTGATTAAAGTGTCTTCTGCAGCAACGGCCGAGGCGGTAAAAATCACAGAGAATGTCTTTAGAGCTGTCAATATAGCACTCGTCAATGAATTAAAAGTTATCTACGACAAAATGGGGATCGACATTTGGGAAGTTGTAGACGCCGCAAAAACGAAGCCATTCGGTTACATGCCGTTTTACCCAGGTCCTGGCCTTGGTGGGCACTGCATCCCTATAGACCCGTTCTATTTGACATGGAAAGCCAAAGAATATGACATTAACACAAGATTTATTGAGCTTGCGGGCGAAATAAACGTCAATATGCCTGAATATGTACTTAATAAAACCGCGGAAGCCCTAAACCGGAAAAAACAAAAGTCTTTAGCGGGTAGTAAAATTATTGTTTCTGGCGTGGCCTACAAAAAGAACGTTAATGATCAAAGGGAATCTCCCGCATTCCCCTTAATTAAAATGTTAATAAAGCACGGGGCGACAGTTGAGTTTTATGATCCTTTGATCCCTGAGCTCGGAACTATGCGTAACTTCCCTGAATTTAGTGATGCAAAGTCGATAGCATGGAGTGAGGCTGAATTTTCTGGCGCCGATGCCGTGATTATCGTCACAGACCACGATGCTATAGACTACAATCAGTTAGGACAGTGGTCTTCACTAATTATTGATACCAGAAATGCAATGAAGGCTTTCCCCGAATTTAAAGATAAAGTCATGAAGGCCTAAGGCGTTGAAAACCTACTCGAAAATAGTGTATTTATAGACATTGGCGCGCATTGTGTCCTTTTTAGCACCGCGCGCGCTCAACAAAGCTCAAAGTAGTGCCCTTTGAGCTAACCCCTGAAATTCACAAAACTTTCATTAAGGATGTGGCATAAAACAGATTTACTTTTCTGCTTTTTGGGTCATTAGGCGCTGAATAAACACAGTATGCGCTGCCGTTAAAAACACAGCCCCCATCCACCAACTTTGCCACATACCATAGCCCATGGCGGAAACAGACAAGATCGCTATAAAGCTTGCCAATGCCGTGCGCTGTGCAACATGGTTATCTAACTTATGTATCAGCCACACCAACCACACCAAACCACTAGCGGCGATTAAAGCCCCAACCATGCCAAATTCAATCCAAAACTGTAGGGCGAAGTTGTGCGGGTGTAATATTGTATTGCCAGTGAGAAACACTTCTTTGGAATCAAAATCAGTAATCGTCCGCGTAGCTTCGATACCATATCCGGTAATAGGGGACTCTAAAATGTAACGGCTAATATAGTCCCATATTTCTAGGCGCGGGCCAGCATATCCCATGCCTCCGCCAAAAAATGGCAACTCATTAATATATGCAGCATGACCATAGAGCCATGGCGCAATAAAGGGCGCCCCCAGTGTTAGTACAAAGACCAGAACCATTAAGCCATACCAGCATAATTTAACCCTGTAGGGAAATGCAAAGAACGTGACTAAGCCAAGAGCCAGTGCTAATTGCGCCGATTGGCTATCTGTGAACACCATCAACCCTAATAGCGCGAAGAGCAAAGGCACAAGCAATCGTGGCTGTTGGGCAATGTAGCTATAATAAGCCAGAACACTAAAACAGCTAAGGACAATAATATTTGTGCCCCTGTTATAAGCCGCGCTCGCGACATCAATGTTTTCAGGGATATGGTGTAAAACCCTATGTATAATATCTCCCGTATTTAATTCGAAAACTACCAATAAACAGCCAGATATGAGAGCAAAAAGCAGTGCGGCCAAGTATATTCGTATATGTTCCGGTTTTGAATGAACAGCGCCGCTAAGGGTCACCACACCAGCGAAGAGAATAGGGGTCATTTTAAGGACACGATCTAGGGAGGTTTCAAAACTAATGCTCCACAATAAACTTGCCGACGCCAAAACTCCGAGGACAATAAAGGGCACATACAAAGCAACTGGTATTCTATAGCTTTGCCAATCTCCATAGAATTTGCGACAGGCAAGAACCAAAAGAAATGATACCCCTGGTATAAACGCAAAAGAACGAGGGAATTCAACAATCAAAATAGACAATACAAAACTAAAAACTGCATATTGAACCAATAATTTTTTATTAAATGAATACAAATTCCGCTCCTCATGAAATACGACACTAGAAGCTAAATACTCTTGCCAATTAAATCAATAGAAAAGGGTAGTGGGCAAAGTTTCACTAAGATTGAAAATTGAAAGTGTTGAAGTTTGGACACTACCAGAGCTTGCGCTTCGGCATTGCAGAATGAATTCTGTGATGCATCTATTAGAAGAGTGCCTACTTGATACAGCATAAGGCTGTGGTGCTTAAGGCGCTATCGAAGATTCGAAGGGGGTAACTCCCAGCCGCCACCCAAGGCTGTATAGAGTGCAATCAATTTCGTAATTGATACTGTCTCTGAGATGATCAAATCATCTTCGCTCGCGATAAGCTGGCGTTCTGCGTCAACAACGGCTAGATAGTCTTCTTCACCGGCGCTATAGAGTTCTTTTGCCAAAGCCGTGGATTTTTTCAAACTTTGTACGCCTTGCGCCAAACGTTTACGTGTTTCCAGTTCCTCGCCATAACGCGTTAGGGCGGTTTCAGCGTCACGTAACGCTTCGAGGACGCTTTTTTCGTATAGCGCTAAAGCGGCAACGCTTTCAGCTTCTTTCAGCTCAATGCGCGCGCGTATAGCGCCGCCTTCAAACACGGACCATTGAATTGCAGAAGCCAATGACCATATGCCAGTACCTCCAGAAAACAAATCCCCAAAGAGCTTCGCTTGTGAGCCTATATCGCCTGTTAAAAAGAACGTTGGGAAAAGCTCCGCGGTTTGGGCGCCTATATCGGCGATAGAGGCTGCTAACGCACGCTCCGCTACACGGATGTCTGGGCGCCTACGTAGAATATCCGAGCGCAAGCCAACCGGCACTATATCTGGCGGTGATGGCAGCGGCTTGATCGTCTTCATCTCCTCTAGTAATGCTTCTGGCGGCTGCCCTAACAATACGGACAGGCTGTAAATGGAGGCTCTTAATTCCGCGTGTAGATTGGGCAGGCGTGCGCGGGTCAATTCATACTCACTTTGTGCACGTGAGAGGTCAAATTCACTCGTCTCGCCAATGTTTACGCGGTCTTGAATAACCTGAAACGTTTCTTTGAGCAGCTCTGTATTCTGTTCGGTAATTGCAATGCGCTTTTGTAAACCGCGCGCTTCGTAATAGGTTCTCGCAACTTCAGAAAGCGTGGAAAGCATGACGTCCTGATATTTAGCTTGTGATGCGCCTATACGTGCCGCTGCAGCCTCGTTGGCACGGCGGTTGCCGCCGAATATATCAAGTTCCCACGATGCGTCAAAACTACTTTCAAAGCTATTTGTCACGTTGCTTGTGCTTGTTGACTTAGAACGCTCCGCGCTGCTATCCCCGTTAATTTGAGGCCAGAAAACCGCAGCTTGTTCGCGCCTTAAGGCGCGTGCGCTGCGGACATTGGCTAGGGCGATTTCTAGGTCTTTGTTATTTTCAGTTGCTTGCAAAATATAGCTATTCAGCATGGGGTCGTTAAAACTTTCCCACCATTGCGTGTGAATGGCCTCTGGAGTCACAATTTCTGTTTTAGAAGAAAACCATTTATTAGCGAAGTCTAGTGACGGCGCTTGGTAATCTGTACCAACCGTACACCCTGCAAGGCACAGCACTGAACTGGTTAAAAGTATTTTTCTTATCATGAAGGTTTATCCTGATTTTGTGCATCTAAGCGGCGGCGTACATCGCCAGGTGAACCGGTTTTGCGTGCTAAGAGGTCATATGCTACGGGGACAACAAAAAGTGTAAATATTGTTGCGGCAGCGACACCAAAAAGCATCACAACCCCAATAGCAACACGAGTTTCGGAGCCGGCACCACTTGAAAGGATAAGCGGAACCGCCCCTGCGATTGTTGTAATGCCCGTCATCACAATTGGGCGTAAACGCATTTGTGCGGCATCCCTCAAGGCTTTAGAGAACTCAACCCCGTCATCACGCAATTGGTTTACAAACTCAACGATGAGAATGCCGTTTTTTGCCGCAAGTCCGATGAGCATGATCAGGCCAATTTGAGTATACACATTTAGAGAGTTCCCAGTAACGTAAAGTCCAGCTAAAGCGCCCGTTATAGCAAGTGGAACCGTTAAAATAATGACCAGAGGGTGTACGTAGCTTTCAAATTGCGCGGCCAAGACCAAAAAGACAATTAAGAACCCAAGGCCGAATATAAAAAGCAGGGATGTGCCGCTGGTTTGGTAGTCAAGCGAGAGCCCCTTGTAATCGATTACGGCGCTATCGGGTAAATTTTCTCGCACTAAGGAGCGAAGATAATCCAGCGCATCACCAAGCGCATAACCATCCGCAAGACCAGCTTCAATAGTGATGGCGCGTACGCGGTTATAACGGTTAAGCGAACCTGAATCTGCGTACTCTTCAATGGTTACAACATTTGATAAAGGAATGAGTTTTCCATTATCTGCGCGGACATAAATATTTTGCATGTTTGTTGGCGTACGCTGTGTGTCACGCTCGCCTTCCAAGATCACGTCATATTCTTCACCATCTTCGATATACGTTGTCACGCGACGGGAACCGAGCATTGATTCCAGCGTGCTTCCGATTACGGTGCCGCTGACACCCAGATCACCTGCGCGCTCTTTGTTGACCTTGATTGTTAGCTGCGGTTTAGTTTCCTTATAATCGCTATCAATGTCCTTGAGGCCAGGGTTTTCTTCATTGATCTTCTTGATAATAATATCGCGCCACTGCGCTAATTCATGATATGTGCCGCCGCCGATGACGAACTGAACGGGTTTCGCTGTGCCGCCACCAAAACCTTGGCGCATGACTGGAAAGGCACGCACGCCTGGTAAGTCTGCGACTTTTTGGGCAATTTCGCTCATAATGGTTGCAGCTGGGCGTCGCTCGCTCCAGTCATTTAAAACATTCACAACTATGCCATCATTAAAGCTAGACAGCGTACCAAAGCCGCGCGGAGCGCGTACAAGGAGGCGTTTGATTTCATTGCTTTCTACATAGGGAGTGAGGCGACTTTCTATTTCTTCCATATATTCTTTTGTGAATTCATATGATGCGCCTTCTGGGGCGTTGACCATAAGGTAAAATGCCCCCCGATCTTCTTTGGGAGCATATTCTGAAGGCAGAATGTTGAAAAGGAAAAACGAAGCACCTGTAATGGCTGCAAATATAAGAATGACCACTATTCTAAACTTTAATGCTTGCTCTAAAACATAACTGTATCCAGCAGCAAATTTATCAAAAGAACGGTCAATGAATAAGTGGAATTTATTCTTCTTGGTTTTCTTTAATAACTTTGATGCAATCATGGGGCAGAGCGTAACTGCAATAAACGTCGAAAAACAAACCGCGGCGGCCATAGTAATTGCAAATTCTGAGAATAAGCGCCCTAAATCACCTTCTAAAAATGTGATAGGCACAAAAACGGCGACCAGAACAACAGTCGTTGCAATAACAGCAAAACTTACTTGGCGTGTGCCAAAGTAAGAGGCAGAAAGCGGTTCTTCGCCACTTTCTATGCGGCGATAGATGTTTTCCAATACAACAATGGCATCATCAACAACTAGACCAATAGCCAAAACCAATGCCAATAGAGTTAAAAGGTTAATTGAGAAACCAAAAAGGTTGATCACAATAAATGTGGAAATAAGGGAAACGGGCACAGTAACGGCCGGCACTATCATTGCGCGCCAACTGCCTAAAAATACATATATAACGCTGACGACAAGCAGTATGGCTATAAATAATGTTTTATAGACTTCTGAAATGGCACTACTGATAAAAACAGAGGAATCATAAGAACTAATGATTTCCATGCCTGGGGGAAGGTTTGGCGCTAAACGATCCGCGAGCAGTTTTGCTTCTTTTGCGACATCCACAGTATTCCCTTTCGACTGTTTGATGATGCCTATGCCCACCATCGGCACGCCATTACCGCGAAAAAATGTGCGGCTTTCAATCGCTGCTTTTTCTACGCGGGCCACATCCCCTAAGCGCACTAAGTAATCGTCAGATTTTGCAATGACCAGTTTTTGGAAGTCTTCTGATGTCTTATAGCCACGTTCAATACGCGCTGTAAATTGAACCTCTTCTGATTCAATGCTGCCTGCAGGAAGTTCGACATTTTCTGAGCGCAGCGCAGATTCAACATCTTGAACTGTTATACCGCGCGAGGCCATTTTATTACGATCAAGCCACACACGCATAGAGTATTCTAAGCCGCCCCCAATCCGCACCCGTGCAACGCCGGGTAATACGGAGAAACGATCTTGTAGGTAGCGCTTAGCGTAGTCCGTTAGCTCCAATACGTTCATTTGATCGCTAATAAGGTTCAGCCATAAAATGACGTCATCACTGGAATCTGCTTTTTCTATCTCTGGTGGGTCAGCTTCTTCGGGCAGGTCATCTGAGATACCTGATACGCGATCTCGCACATCATTTGCAGCGGCTTCGATATCGCGGCTGACATCAAATTCAATATTAATTCGCGAGCGGCCATCTGAGGATGTTGACTGTACAAATTTGATACCTTCAATGCCAGAGATCCGATCTTCAATCACTTCAGTAATACGCGTTTCAACGACATTCGCCGCCGCGCCTGAGTAATTGGTATCAATAGAGACAACTGGTGGGTCAATATCAGGATACTCTCTTAAAGATAATTTTGAGAAAGAGACAATGCCGAACGCTATCAACAATAATGATAGGACGGAGGCAAAGACGGGGCGTGTTACAGAAAGATCAGATAAAATCATTAATTATTTCCCGTCATTCTGTTGGTTTTGCTTTAATAATTCCACGAGCGGCGTATCGTTATCTTCTTGCGCTCTGATTGTGACTTCACCGCCATCACGGACTTTCGTAAGCCCGTGACTAACGATTATATCGCCTTCTGTTAAGCCGGAGATAATTTCAATTATCCCTGGTTGGCGCGTGCCGATCTCTACTTTTGTCTGCTGAACAGTACGTTTTGATCCGTTTTGAAGTATCAGAAAAACGTAGTTTTCCGCGCCTCTTTTGACAAGAGCCTCCTCAGGTATCAGTAATGACTGACGTAGGTTTTTTGAAAGCTTAAGGCTCATTAACAGCCCCGGTTTTAAAATGCCATCTTCATTCGGCATGATTGCACGGATTCTTATTGTGCGGGTGATGGGATCAATTCGTGTGTTAATGGCACTGATTACCCCCGTAAACTCTTTGTCCCCGAAGGCATCTATACGCCCAGTTATAGGTAGGCCGGGTTTCAACGTGGTGAGGAATACAGAAGGAACATCGAAATCAACTTTGATCTGGCTTAAGTCATCAATCGTGGTGATGGTATCGCCAGGCTGTACTAGTGTGCCGACGCTGACTTCCCTTAGCCCAAGGACGCCGTCAAAAGGTGCGGTGATTTCATAGCTTTCTAAACCTGCTTTTATGGCCTGCGTGTCTGCTTGGGACTGCTTGAGCTCTGCTAGGCGTGCCTGCAAGGTTGCTTTGGGCAGGGCGCTGTTGCCGCTTAAGCTTTTTGCGCGGTTATACGAGCTTTGGCGCTCCGCAGTTAAAGCTTCAGAGGCGCGAAGTTCCGCTTCCTCCTGACGTTTATCCAAAGTGACCAGCAAACTTCCTTTTTGAACATCTTGCCCATCTTCAAAATAGATAGCCGCAATCTTCTCAGAACGATCCGCCGTGATGATGACGCTTTCGTTCGATTTGGTTGTCGCTAATGCCTCTATTTGGTCCGCAAAGTCACGCTTGGTAACAGGCGCAACAATTACAGGCGTTGCTTTTGGGGTGGCGGTCATTTTCTGTGCGCATGCAACGTTTGGTAAGGTTATTGTCAGTGCTGCAATAGAAAGAAGGGCGTATTTATACATTACTTATTTTCCTTGGATATATTTTTTACAGCGCGAAGTAGGTCACTGATTTCTGCACGTTCTCTGTAGTCGGCGTTGAGGTAGGCATATGTAATTGTAGAATTTTGATCGATCACATATGAAGCGGAAAGAGGTAACACGCTTCGTTCATCTTCATTAACGTTCGTAAGGTCAAAGGCTTGTTGATAATATGCTGCAATTTTAGGGGGTAGGGTATAAACAACGCCATATTCCTCGGCGACTTTACTGCCTTTATCACTGAGAACTTGGATCTTGAGGTCCTGTTTGTCTTGGGTTCCCCATGACTGGCTCGGCATTGCGGGGCTGACGGCTATGATTGTCGCATTATACTGGCTAAATTCATCAGCTTGTTTTTGGACTTCATTTAAATAGATATTACAGTAAGGGCACCATTCGCCACGGTACCAAATCAAGACAACGGGACCATTTGCTAATGCATTCTGTAAGCTAAAGTTTGCGCCGACAGCATTTGAAAGCGTAAAATCAGGTGCCTTGTCGCCAACAGTTTTCGCACGTTCTAAAACGCCCGATGCGCGGACTTGCTTTATACCTTCTTCATAATCAGCCTGTTTTTGTGCATTTGCTTTCTGAGCAAACGTGGCCTTTTTTGCTTGAAGCTTATTATTAACTGTATCTTGTGCGCTTGCGGGCATATTGATTACCCCTCCCATCATAAGTAGAAAACTTGTTACTACTATATATATACGTTTCATAACTTAGAATCCTTCGGTTGCAATGTAATAATTTTATTTGTACAGTGTTGTACAAATAAATGATAGGCTTATTTTTGAAATTAAAAACGAAAGAATGGCGATGATAGCAAAATCCCAACGAGAAGAGAGAGGGCGGCCAAGTCGTTTTACGCGTAGCGACCTTGTCCAAGCCGTCACCGATATGTTTTGGCGCGAGGGTTATAAAAACTTGTCACTGAATCATATTGCCAAAGAAATGGGGATGAACCGCTCCAGCTTTTATAATACCTTCGAAACAAAAGAAGCGTTATTCCTAGAGTGTTTAGCATATTATATTGAAAAATCGCCGACGGCGCGCCTTAAGGAGTATAAAGAAGGACAGCATATTGGCGCACTGCTATATGAAGTGTTCGTTGAGATTTGCACAATCCGCTCACAAGACGCAGGCAATCGCGGCTGTTTGATTGTCAATGCCATAGGCGAGTTAGCCGCTGAAGACAGCTCCATTCGAGCGTTCTTATTGAAACATAAACAAGCCGGAGAGCAAAATATGAGTTTGCTTATTCAAAGTGCAGTTAAGCAAAATGAGCTGCCGTCTGATACCGACGTTAAAGCGTTTGTCAACACGATTACCTGTTTCATGCATGGCATGAATATGCATGCGAAAACGGGGGCTAGCCTACAGGATATGAGAGCAATGTGTCATATATTTTGCATTAAAATAGGGTTTAGCATTACCTGCTCCTGATAGCTTTGCTGGTAGTGTCGTAAAGCTTAGCTAAGGTTGTAATAGTTTGATAATGCGCCCTATGGAAATTTATGTGTTTTAAATTTTATACGGAAAACCTATCAAACCAATATAATGGGTCTAGCCATATACGGTAGTTCGTTTCGACTTTAAACTCTATTGGTATGTAGTTTTCTTCGTAACTAATAGATCCATGAAATACAGCAGATTCATATTTTGTAAGGGCAATTCCGCATACCGTGTTTCTAACATAGTAGCCATTATTACTTGAATATGTTTTTGGCTTTGTTTTTTCTAATTCGTTTATTTCTATTGTTTCAGAAGCTATTGTCAGCTTATCAATTTTAAGTGTAACTACGTCAGCTAATACATCATTGCTCTTCACCCAAAGCTTTACACAATAAGGACTCTTATATTCTACAATACTGGGATAATCGCGGACTTTTGATTCATGGCTGGGCTCTATAGCCACGGATATTTCCAAACCAGCTTGAGTAACTGTTGTCCACTTATAGTCATAACGCTTTTCTATTTGGGTGCAGTAAGAAAGAAGCCCGCACATGGTGAGAAGCAAAATACCGGCTTTTATTCGTTTTTTATCTTTCATACCTTCACTTATCGCTTTATTCGACATTTTTTAATCAGAACAGATAAATAATAATAAATTATACCAACAGTTCCTACGTCACAAACCCAAGCAAGTGGAATATAATAAAGTGGCCAGCCAACTATTAAAATAGCTATCGTAATACATATAGGCCCTACTAATGGCATTAAAGATGTTGATTCTGTCTTCTTAAGTTGAGCCCCAATGAAGGAAGAAAAGTTACCAAGAATAAAGAAAAGTCCGATGAGTAAGAAAAAATATGCCATGCTAATAAGACTAAACAACCCCAAAAAATTGTAAAGTGGTAATATCGCATATGGTAACTATGCGGATTCAGGCTAAGGCTTTGCGACACCACCAGATAAGAGGCATTATACCTTAAAATGAGATAGAGTTTTAGATCGTTAACTTTTGCGACTCTACCATTATTAATGTATCGCGTATAATCTGTTCCCCTCGAATTTCTCCATTTTCTTCAATAATTTTGGGCGTCTTATTAGGGTCTTGAATCGCAGAGAACAAACCTCTTAGACCATTTCTGTCTTCGATTTTACTTATTATAGATTTCGCTGGGTCAGAAGATACAGGTATATCAAAGCTCTTAACAGCATTTACCATCTCATTAGCTATGTACGCAGCCGCAAAATATAACTTATCTACACTACTTGGCTCTATATAGTGCAGTTGGCACATATCGTTTATAAGGGTCCCCTTAGACATTTCCTTCAACAAGTCGGCTTTCATGTACACTCCCCTTTTGAGTTCATTTATTCTAGAATGATATTCTATTCTTCAGACGACCATTGTATTATATAACAATTAATGAATGTTTAACCCTAGATAGAATTCGTGAGCTCAGGCTAGGGAATATAATCGGTAGTGTCGCAAAGCTTAACCAAGCTTGAAAGCTCCTGTTACATGACTAGAATATTATACCTTAAAATCAAATTATATTAGAGAGTGTTAAACTTTGCGACACTACCGCAAGACGGGCGCAGCTTAACGGATTTGCACATAAAAATGCACCACCATGAGCATCAAAGAATGATAAATTGTGAAGGGTTTTCCTGATTGTAGCGTATTACTCTTATCAGGCCGATTACGATAAGCCATGCCCCGCCACGCAAAGAGAAGATAGATAAATGAAAAAGATATTTGTATTAAGTGCTGCCCTGATCATTTTAATTGGAGTATGGGGTGTATGGTCATTTTATGAGGGCAACCAAGCGCGATCTTCTGGCTCGGCTAAAGATAATGCCATTGAGGTTACCATTGGTAGTATTCAATCAATAGTCACTGCGCAAGGGACGTTAGAGCCTAAAAATTATGTTGATGTCGGCGCGCAAGTCTCTGGTGAAGTGATTAAGCTTCATGTCGAAATCGGTGATCTGGTTAAGGCCGGTGATTTAATCGCGGAAATTGATCCTGACGTTTATGAATCGCAAGTAAAATCTTCCAAAGCGCAACTCAAAATACTCGCCGCACAAAAAGCGCAGCAAGAAGCTCTTATTAAACAAGCCAAGCGTAAATTTGAACGCAATGAGCGACTATATAAAGACAAAGCCGTAAGCCAAGAAACCTTTGAGGATGCAGAAATTGATCTCGATGTTGCTAAGGCGAGCCTAATGGCTCTAGCAGCGCAAATCGAACAAGCGCAGTCTAACCTTGATGAAGACCAAACCAATTTAAATTACACCAAAATCTACGCCCCAATGGATGGGACAGTGGTGGATCAATCGGTTGAAGAAGGCGAGACAATTAACGCCAATCAAACCACCCCGACCATAGTCCAAGTGGCGAACCTCAACATTATGACGGCGAAAGCCGAAGTCGCAGAAGCTGATGTAATGAAGCTTGCACAAGAAACCCCCATGTATTTCACAACATTAGGGTCAGGTGATCGTCGTTGGAAAGGCGCGGTACGTCAAATTCTGCCGACCCCAGAAGAGATTAATGATGTCGTGCTTTATAATGTTTTGGTTGATGTCGATAACACAGATTTATCACTATTGCCGGGTATGACGACCCAGATGTTTTTTGTTCTGGCCAGTGCCAAAGACGTCCCCATCATTCCAGCGAGCGCTTTAGGGCGCCGTTTAAAGGATAAAGGCACAGATCAAGGCCAAGCTTATCAAGTGCATGTCATGACGCCCTCAGGCCCAGAAGTGCGCGTCGTAATCATCAGCCTGTCTGACAGAGCGCAAGCCGCGGTAGCATCGGGGCTAGAGGCAGGAGAAAAAATCTTGCCAACCAGTAAAGCAAAATCCACTGGTGAAAGACCAAAGCGCACACCACAAATGCGCCTATAAGGAACACAACATGACACAACCACTTATAAAACTTTCCAATATTCGCCGTGTTTTCGGCCAAGGCGAAGCCGCTGTTAAGGCTTTGGATGATGTAAGCTTAGAAATATACCCCGGTGAATTTGTTGCGATTATGGGGCAATCGGGCTCGGGTAAATCGACGATGATGAATATTATCGGTATGCTTGATCGTGCGACAGACGGGACTTATGAGGTCTCTGGCCAAGATGTATCTGTTTTACGCGCCGATGACCTCGCAGGCTTACGCCGTGATACTTTTGGTTTCATTTTTCAGCGCTATAATCTTTTAAATACGGCCAATGCCGAAGAAAATGTTGAAATCCCCGCACTCTATGCAGGTATGCCCGCGCGGGATCGCAAAAGCCGTGCGCGCCAACTTCTGGCTGACCTTGGGCTTGGCGATCGTGGCCATCATCGCCCCAATGAGCTCTCTGGCGGTCAGCAACAGCGCGTTGCCGTTGCTCGCGCTCTCATGAACGATCCACCTGTAATATTGGCCGACGAACCAACGGGCGCGTTAGACAGTAAAAGCAGTGAAGACGTTATGGCGCTTTTAAGCGAGCTTCACAAAAAAGGCCGTACCATTATTATCATTACCCATGAAGAAGATGTGGCCAACCATGCGCAAAGACAAATCCGTCTTGAGGACGGAAAAATCGTGCGCGATGACCCACCAAACAAACACGCTGCGCCCATAGAGCTTGCACAGGACGATGATGTGTCGGCTAATTTGGCGATTGGATTAATGGAATCTGTGAAAATGTCTTTGCGCTCACTACACGCGAATATATTTCGCACCGCGCTGACATTATTGGGCATTGTTATCGGCGTGGCGGCTGTTATCACCATGCTTTCCATTGGCGAGGGCAGCAAACAAAATGTCCTAAATCAGATTAGCGCCATGGGTACAAATCTTTTAAATGTGCGCCCCGGCGCGCCCGGTATGGGACGCGGTGGCGGCGCGTTAGCGACATTAATCCCTGATGATGCCAAGGCGATTACGGAACAAATTGATAATGTGTCTTCTATCATCCCGATACGAAGCGGCAATAAAACATTGCGCCTTGATAATATAGATAATTCCGTCAGTGTTGAAGGGGTCAGTGCGGCTTTTCCGCAAGCGCGTGATTGGGCCGTGAAAAGCGGAGTATTCTTTACTGAGGAGGATGTAAGTTCCTATGCCACGGTCGTCGTCATTGGCACGACAGTCGCTGAAACCTTCTTCCCTTTTGATGAAGACCCTATCGGTGAATATATTTTAGTCGGCAACATCCCCTTTGAAATCATTGGTGTGATGGAATCCAAAGGCTCAGCGCCTTGGGGCGGGGATCAAGATGATACTGCTTGGCTGCCCTATACGACAGGGCTTGTACGGGTCTTTGGATCAAATTATCTGAGCGGTATTACGATTAAAGTCGATGATGTCGAACAGATAAACCAGACAGAACAAGATATCACGGCGCTGTTAACTGCCCGTCATCAGAGCGTAGATTTCTCGGTACGTAACTCGACCTCTTATCTTGAAATGGCGACCGAGACACAAAACACCTTAACGATCTTGCTGGGGGCGGTGGCGGCTATTTCGCTTCTGGTCGGCGGCATTGGCGTTATGAACATTATGTTGGTGAGCGTGGTCGAGCGCACAAGAGAAATTGGCATTCGCATGGCCACAGGGGCGCGGCGCGGCGATATTTTGCTGCAATTCAACACGGAAGCCGCGGTTGTGTGTACCATTGGCGGTATTATCGGCGTGATTTTAGGGTTTAGCACAGGGGGCATATTATCCGTATTGGGGGTGAAAGTCGCCTTTACAGCGGCGCCAGCTATTTTAGCCTTTTGCTGTGCCGTTGGAACGGGGTTGTTATTTGGCTATTTACCAGCCCGTAAAGCCGCCCATTTGGATCCGGTCGTCGCCCTTAGCTCAGAATAAATTCTTGGAGTATTAAAACATGAAAAAAGCATTTGCCGTTCCTTTAGCCTTACTGCTTCTAACAGGCTGTTCCCTGACGCCAGATTATCAACGCCCACAAGTGGGAACAATGCAGGGCTGGAGTGCCACGCAAACACAGCAAAGTCCCTCTATAATTGCCTCTAACTGGTGGAGCACATTTCAAAGCGATGAATTAGATGCCCTCATGGCGCAAGCTTTAGAAAGTAATACTGATTTGCGCGCAGGGCTGCAACGCATTGAACAGGCACGCGCATCGTTGAAAATAGCGGGGGCGACTTTGCTTCCATCGGTTTCTGGATCAGCGGGCTCGTCTCGCTCTAAATCGAATCCGACAACGGGAAGTAATAGCTATGCCACATCCCTCAGCACAGGGGTGAGTGTGTCTTATGAGTTAGATTTATTTGGCACAAATCGCGCTGTGATTAGCGCCGCCGAATCCGGTTATCAGGGCAGCATTTTTGATCAAGAAGCCTTAAAGCTGGCTATGATGGGCGATGTCGCGAGCGGTTATTTTACTTTGGCTAATCTACGGGAACGCCTGAAGATTGCCGACACCAATTTAACCAATGCCCGCGAGGTTTTGCGCATCATCGAAGCGCGCGTCCGTGAAGGCACGGAATCGGATCTGGAGTTGGCGCAACAAAAAAGCGCTGTATCATCGAGTGAAGCCTCACGCGCTTCTTTGGTTGAAAGTCTCAGTAATGCTGAAAATGCACTGGCCGTTTTACTGGGGCAAGTGCCACAAAGCCTTGATGTCGAACGTAAAAACCTTGATACACTTAACATTCCGGCAATAGCTGCGGGGCAACCGTCTGAATTGTTAGAGCGCCGTCCTGATTTGTTATCGGCAGAAGCTAAGCTCAAAGCGGCTAACGCTGATATCGGCGCTGCACGCGCTGCATTTTATCCCTCTATCTCCCTTGGTCTTGGCAATAGTTTATCTCTGGCTGGCTTTGGTGACCCAAGCTCTACAGTGCTGTCTTTAGCATCTTCTATTGCCGCGCCAATCTTCACAGGCGGGCGATTGGATGGCGGGTTAGACAAGGCTAGCGCTCGACAGTTGGAACTGGTGGAAACATATCACGGTAATGTCCTTAGCGCTTTTCAAGAAGTGGAAGACGCGATGAGTGCAGTGAAGGCGGCTCAAATGCGCGAAACCGCGCTTGAAAACGCCATGCAGCAATCTCGCCGCGCCTATCAACTGTCCAAAAGCTTGTATGATGCCGGATCGATCGATTACCAAACCCTGCTCGACACCCAAAAAGCCCAACTTTCCGCCGAAGATGCCCACGCGCAAACACGACTTGCACGTCTAAACGCCGCTGTGAACCTATACCGTGCGCTCGGAGGGGGCTGGAACTCTTGATTTGTAGGAGGGGGTACCAACGCACACATTGCAGAATGATGAATTTAGGATAGTGACGACCAGAGAATGAGACCATGGAAAGCTCCTATTGCAAGACAAGAGCATTATACCTTAAAATGAGATGGAATTTTAGACCGTTAAACTTTGCGACACTACCTAACTTACGGCATAATTCATTCAGGTTGATAAAAGGTAAGAAGATGAAAGTTTTTAGAAGTTCAAACAAGTTTTTTAGTGTTATGTTTCTGGCTATTCTAACAGTTTACATTATTTTATCTATTTTAAGATATACATTTTACTCATACCCATTTCCATTTTATTGGCCTGAAATCGGACGTATTACTCTAGTATGCTTTATTTCTGCTATCCCTGCACACATTTTACTTACCTTTATTTATCCTATAAAACTTTCTAAAGAGTTTATCTCTGGCTATAAAGACTCTGGTATTAAAACAAGTTATAGTTGGGCTGATATCGTTCATGTCAAGCTGCAGAACAAGTTTTTTATCAAGTATTTATATCTTTATAATGAGCACAATAAGCCTCTTATGGTTATTCCATACAAGTGGATGGCTAAACAAGGTGAGTTTGAAGAAGCCATACGTGAATACACATCCTCTGATCACCCTCTTAGAGAATTCTTCTAATAAATAAGAACGAAAAACTGTATAGTTAGATGATTATTGGGCAAAAGATCTTCCGTTGATTAAATCAATTAGTAATACGCTGAAATATTTTGCAAGAACTGAGAAGCACTTCTTCTTAGTAATGTTTACTGTGTTTGCTGTTTTTCTTTTGTGGCGACATTACCAAAACGAGTTTGTTTATCCTGTAAAACTTTATAAGAAGGTTCATAAAAGGGATGTAGAAGAATGTATGTTACAAGAACAAATTTCTAAAGAAGCCTGTACAGAGTACCATGCTCTATATGATGTTAACGACTTCAAAAAAGGTTATAGAAAAGTGCTGGCAGGACACAACGTTCAACCAGAAACGATGCAAATTAGCGGGGCGATCAGAAACTACAAAGGTTTTTTCAAGTTAGATAAGTATCATTATGAGCGGTGTTTAAAGATACTAGAGAAAGGGGCATATAAAACTACGCAGCAGCCAGAAAGTTTTTGCAGTTGTAAGATTGAGAATCTGAATGAAATGGCAACAAGGTTAGATCCTACAGAGCGACCTAACGCCACAAATATAGAAGCGTTTCTCCAAAAGGCCTATGATGATGCGAGGGCGGCATGTCAGAATTGATTAAAGATAAACTAAGTCTTCTAGAGCTATACTTCTCACTTAAAGGAAGAATATCAAGATTACAGTTTGTAGTGTTCTATGTGTTGCCAATGCTCCTAATAATAGAGCTAGCAGCTTTTTCTGTGATATTTGCCATTCTTAGGGATTAATGACGGATTTGATAATATATATTATGAAAATTATGGGGCGGTATGCTTTTGAAATAAGAGTTCTTGCCCCTCGATGACACCTTATTGCAGTAAGTTGTGTTATATACGAGCCCTAGACTTCCTCTTATCTAGGGCATTTGTTTATAAATAAGCGCGTAAGGTTGACATTATATATCCTTTAGTGTATTAATTATCAACTTTTAGTCTTAAGGGGGCACAAAGCATGAATTTCAATAAATTATTGCTAGTATTACTAGCTTCTTCAACACTTACAGCTTGTTCACAAAAAGCATCATGGCACGCAGATGAAGTTGCGCGGTCTGAAAAACAGACACTAACTGTAGGAGAAGTGCAAAGAAACATTCAAAAAGGTATGTCTGGCGGTGAGGTTGCTACAATTCTGGGGTCTCCAAATGTTGTATCTACTGATGAAAATGGCTTGGAAGTATGGATCTATGATCGCTTTTACACCGAGAGTGTCGCCTCTGGCAGTAATGGGCTGACCCTAACTTTAAGTAACGTTGCTGGTGTGGCTGCAAGAACTTCTCAGTCTAGCATTACAGTCATTATTAAGTTTAACGCAGATAAAAAGGTCAGAGACTTTGCTTATCATAAATCTAGTTTCTAAATACGGATATTACTAATGAAAAAATTACTTAAACTATCTTTAGTCCTTCCACTAATTGCGCTTACCGCATGTAATCAGACTATTCCAAAGGAAGCCCTACAACTTACAAAAGAATCGTTTGAGCTTAGACAACTTCAAACACGTTCTTTTGATACCAGGAACGAAAAGAAACTATTAACTGCAGGCGCAGGGGCGCTTCAAGACTTGGGATTCAATATTGATGAATCAGAAACACGTCTAGGCGTTATTGTTGGATCAAAAAATAGAGATGCAACTGAAGCTGGACAAGTTGCAGGCGCAGTTATGATGGCCGTTCTATTTGGTGCAAACATGGCAGTCGACAAAGAGCAAAAAATTAGAGCATCTTTAATTACAACCCCTGTTTCCTCAAAAAAAGTGAATCTTCGTATAACACTTCAGAGAATTGTTTGGAATACACAGGGACAAGTCTCTAGAACAGAAAGCATTGAAGATCCTAAAATATATCAAGACTTCTTTGACAAGCTATCAAAATCAGTATTCCTAACAGCACACGAGATCTAGAAACATGAAAAAATCATTACTACTTATTTTACCTTTAACACTGCTATCACTAAGCGCATGTCAAACTAATTCCATGGATCAAGTAATGACTTCTCCTGAGTCACAAGTTCAAACTCGGCAGATTCAATCTAGAGCATTTGATACCACAAACGTTACAAAAACTCTAAGGACTGCCATAGCAACGTTGCAAGACCTCGGGTTTGTAATTGATAAAGCAGATGATGAGCTTGGCACTGTGAGTGGCACTAAGCTTGATGGTTATTCATTAAGAATGACCGTTACAGTTAGATCTAAAGGCAAAAAACAAGTGCTTGTTCGTGCTAATGGCACATACAATGTAACACCAGTTTCTGATCCTGAACCTTATCAGCAGTTCTTTGCTGCTCTGGAAAAGGCAATGTTCTTAACTGCACACCAGGTTGATTAAAAAAAATTAATAGATGCTAGAATGGCACGGATTACATCCGTGCCATTTTTTAACTTAGAGCGTCGCCTGAGCAGTGTTCCCCGTCAGCACCTATGAGCCCAAATAAAGGTGTTGCATAAAGGAGTGTTTTGTTTTCATCTTCATTCCTTGGTCATTACGATGAAACCAAAACACACTAACTCCAAATCGGCTAAGGTCGTAAAAGATATTCGCGCGCTAATAGAGTAAGCGAGTGAGCAAAGAGTGCATGCGGTTAGTACAGAAGTTTGATTATGTGGTCTCGCCCAAGAAGTACTGTCCCCCGAAATGCGACAAATAAATGGAATTGACTCTAGATATATAATGAAAATATAAGCACAGTTTCAATTTTCGGCGCTAGGGCAGCTACGTTGGATAATGTCAATTATGGCAAGTCTTAGCCTGTTATATGAAATTTACGCCAACTTCTTATGCCATGCAAACTTTTGGAATGGCTTGTCTATCTGCGTGTTTGCGAAGTGCTTCGGTAATCTCGTCCTTGTCAAAGCTAGAATTAATCATGCTCAATGCCTTCCATTGGCGTGGCATCAACCCCTAGTGTGGAAGCCCCTAACAAGAACGGGCTGTTATTGAATTTAAAGGCAAACCCAGCCGCTGCTACTGCCCGCATTTTAAAGTTAATAAGTGTACGTTATCACTCTAAAGGTCATACTTCAGGGAATATGGCGCTTGCACTACGCCACTATACTAAGATATAATTTGCGCGTTAAGCCTAATGTGCAACCATAGAGTAGGCCGTTTGTATGAAAAACATATCCTTTTTATCTCCGAAAAGTAAAAACACCTTTATTGATAGCCTGTTGGAAAATAGCAATTTGCACAGCACCCCAGAATGCTTGGCGCTTGAACAGCGCATTGTTTTTGATGGCGCTGGCGCGGTAACGGCTGTGACGCTGGAGGCACAAAACGATACACAGAACACTGATGATACCGCCCCCGAGCCGAGCGCGAATATCGCCGAGCTTGCCGGCGTACATAAGGATGATGTTCAATCTGAAGTAACCGAGATCGCATTTATTGATATGCGCCTTCCGCAGGCGCAACAATTAGCTGAAACATTCAGGGACGGCGTCTTAATAGTCTACATTGACCCTGCAAAAAATGGCGCGGCGCAGGTTACCCAGTCCTTATCGTCTTTCGAAAGCATAGACACTATCCACTTGTTTACACATGGCGATGCCAATGGTTTTCGCTTGGGCGATACGACCATTGCTGCCGACACAATTGAACAAAGCGCCGACGATTTTTCTGCATGGAAAGGTCACCTTTCCAGCGATGCTGATATCTTGTTTTATGGTTGTAATCTGGCCGAAACGGCGCAAGGGCGCGCCTTGCTGAACACTATTTCTACATTAACATCAGCCGATATTTCAGCCTCAAACGACCTTACAGGCGCCAGTAACTTAGGTGGTGACTGGGATCTTGAATTTAATATTGGGACAATTAATTCCGCCCTGGCGATTACAGAATCTGGGCAGCAATCTTACGCTTCTGTTTTGGCCGCCGTACCTGAAGCGACCATTAGCGCCCCTGCTGAAGACCCGTTGATTGGCGAACAAATCACATTCACTGTAACTTTTGACAACACGTCCGCTGTGGATACCGGCTATGGCCCATACGTCAATTTATTCCTCCCCTTTTTGGGCGCGGATGGCGTTTACAATACAGCTACAGACACCTATACTAGCAGCGCAGATGGCGTAAGTTTTGTTAGCGCCACCTATCTTGGCGCCGCCGTAGATTCCACGGTTATCACACTTGAAGACATTGACGGCGGCACTGCCGGCCTTCAGTTTAACCACCCAGAAGCAGTAGACACAGCCGGCGACCCTTTAGTCGTCACATTAGATGCTGGCCTCGGCCTGCGATCTGGTGATCAACTCATCCTGTTAAAGCTTCCTTTTGGGAGTTACACACCAGATCAACCGACCGCCCCTATCGTGATCACAGCGAATGTCAGCGCAGATGCAGATGTCGGCACGGGGCTTGATGTTGTGACTAGCGCAGGGTTCACATTCGGTAATACCGCTTTAGATGACTTTGACACTGACCCTTCAGTGCAAGCCGCGACGCTTACCGCTGGCAATACCAACAGCGCCACGCTAACGCCGCAAATTTACCGTCTAAATACGACGTTAAATGCCCCAGAGGGTGAAACCGCAACCGGCCCTAATTTTGAGCGCAGCTATAGTATTGAAGTTGAAGTTGCCGCCGGTGAAACTATAGACGCAGCATCACTCGACTTCACTTTTGCTGAAGAACTTGTCTACACCAGTGGCTCAAGTACAGGTGGCGGCGTTTTGGATGTTACAAGTTTAGGCCAAGTCAGCGCAGGCGACTTAACTGATGATGTCTTGACTGTCGACTTTGCGGCTTTAAGCGGCACACAAACGATTACTGCTAATTTTTACGTCGCCGAGTTTGACCAAGCAGGCGCTGATGTTCTCTCTCCTCTTACAGGCGCAGCGCAAAGTCTTGGTGAGGCCGCAAATGTCGTGTTTGGCGGCAACTGGACTCCTAATGATACGCGTGATGCAACAGGCCCTTTATCCGACACCTCAACAGCGCCGACAATCGCGGCAAAATCTATTGCTACGCAAAAAGGCGTAACGATACAAACAGACACGGGGCATGCGGGGGCAACGCCTGGTGACACGCTCGAATACACTATAGATGTACAAATTTCAGACTTTTTTGCCTATGACACTCTTACTGTCGCCGATATCTTTGCCGATGGTCAGCTGCTTGATGGCGGTTTTACGCCGACACTTTCTGTTACGCGCCAAGGTGTGGGTGAAGGCCCTTATAGCTTCACAACAGATTTTATAGACACGACTATTGGCGACGACGACCATCAACTTGATTTTGATATTTCGGGCCTGCTGACCACCAATGCAGTATCAGGCATCCTTGAGGGTGGTAAATTTGGCGCTGATGACCTTGCTGGCACAACGCTAACCATCACTTACCGTACAATTATTCAAGATGAGTATGACAGCAATGTAGGCAATCTTAATCTCAAGCAGGGTGATACACTCGCAAGTACCGTTACCGTTGAAGGACGGTTGCTTGATGGTGCGCTCGCCGCTGTCGCGGGCCCTGTTATGGTCACAGACGGTTCAGGCGCAAGCGTTACTGTGCCGAACAATAATGTATCACTCAGTATATATGCGCTAAACGGCGCGACGGGCGGTACGCTTACAAACATTAAACCGGGCGATGACGTAACCTTCCGTCTTGAATATGACCTCGTCACAGGTGATTTGGAAAACTTTATCCTTGATGCTTACCTCCCCCTACCCGTCTTTAGCGTTGATGATATTGACGCCAATGGAGCAGGTGGCGACAGCTTTGTTCTGGATAATGGTAATGCGGTGCCAACAGTTGGCGATTTCCGTTACGGACCGACAGCCACGGCAGACATTACAGGCGGCGTCCCTTCGCCAACAGTGACAACGGACGCCGTTTCAAACTTTGTAAAGTTTAACCTTGGTGATTTAGCCGACGTTACAAATGATGGCGGTAAAATTGATATTCTTTTTACAATCCGTACAACGAACACGCCCTTTGCAGATGGGCTGCTCCTTACAACATTAGCCGAGCAAGGCGATGATAACTCGCCGACAGCGACATCAATTACTAACGATTTAGGACAGATAACACTGCAGCAACCCGAAATCCTTCAAGTCATTAAAGGCGTTGTCGCAACAGACGTTAGCGGCGGCACATTCACGCCAAGCTATACAAGCGGCGCGCCTTCTGGGGTTAAAGACGCAGGCAATGTGGACGCAAACCCCTTAAGTGCGACTGTAAATTCAACGAACCTGACCTCCCTCAACTTAGATGGTGATATGAGCGGCGTTGACGAAGGCGACCTTGTTCGGTTTGCATTGATTATAGAGAACACAGGTTCAAGCCCAAATGGTGCGTTTGATATCACCATTAGCGACACGCTGCCTGCCGGTTTTGTCGTCCCTGGTGGCGGCCTTAACCTACGTGCTGTGAACGGCGCAGGCACAACCATCGCCATTGATACTGCATCGCCAGACACCGCGTTATTTGCAGGTGGGATTGTTTTTACCGATGGCGGAACGGGCGCTCTTGATGCCTACCACGCAACGAACGGACAAAACATCCTCATTGTGACTTACGACCTTCAGGTTGATAATCTTGCGCAAGCAGGCGTAGACCTGACGAACACGGTAACATTATCAAATTACGCGAATACTGAAGGCGGACCAGACTTTACGGCGGTAGACCTCAGTGACGCTGCGATTGTCACAATTGCAGGCGCACAGTTAAATAAAACAATTACAGACACGGATCAGGTATCAACAACGGGCAATAATGTGATCATTGGCGAAATTGTCGAGTACACATTAACAATCTCTGTACCTGAGGGGCTCAGTAGCACCGTTTCCTTGGTGGATAACCTTGACGCAGGCTTAGCCTTTATAGCAATTGATTCCATAGTCGCCTCTTCGGGCGATATAACCACAGACGCAGTCGGTGGTTATGCAGGGGTTGCAAGCAATGTTATCTTCGCAAATGTTGGCGGCGGCGCAGATAATGACGCCCGCAGAGCCACTTTTGATTTTGGTAATATCACCAACGTCAATACTGATAACACCACAGCTGAAACCATAACCATTGTGTACCGCGCGGCTGTACTGAACACGTCGAGCACCGATGGTGGCAGCACATTGAATAACAGCGCGACATGGACATCAACCAACGATTCAGATACGGACACAGCGCCGAATGTCACCGTGGTTGAGCCACAGGTCAATGTTACGGTTACGCCCAATACGGCGAGCGCAGATACTGGCGATACCATTACATGGACTGTTGTCCTCACTGCGCCCGGCGGTAACCTTGCCACAGCGTTTGACGTCAATTTTGACAATGTCATCCCTGCAGGGTTAACTTATGTTGGCGCTAGTTTAAGTAATACAGCAGGCGTTGTTCCGACATCGCTGACTGAAAATGGCGGTGATTTTAACGCGACCTACACATCATTAACCGCAGGTCAAACATCCACCTTCACCTTTCAAACAACAATTGATACGGGCGCTGGCATAGGCGATACATTAACCAACGCAGGCACGGCCACATGGCATTCCATAGCGGGCGCGCTTGCCGACCCCAGCACACTTAGCACCGTCGACACAGAACGTACTGGCGCAGGCGGTATTAACGATTATACGAATACGGGTAACGGCGGCGTTACCATTCCCATTCAAGCGCCAACTTTAGCTCTTGAAGATAGCTCAGAATCTGCGACTGCGGGTAGTGACGTCGCCGTAGGCGAAGTGGTGCGCTACCGCTTTACAATGCGCATCCCTGAAAGTACGACAGCTGACTTCCGTGTTGAACCCAATATACCGGCAGGCCTTCAGTTTTTGAATGACGGCACCGCAACCGTCGCTTTCATCTCAGATGGCGGGCTTTCTGCTGATGGCGCAGGGCTAGCAGGCAATGGTTTAATTGTTGGTAACGAAGCAACCGTAGCTGGCATTGATCCAACATTTGTTATTCCGGGCGGCTTAATTACTGGCGGGCCATTTAACGATGGCACAGACCCACAATTCCGTTTGGGGTCTTTAACCAACCTTGACAGCGACGTAAATCAAGAATTTATTGTCATTGAATTTAATGCGTTAGTTTTAAACGTTGCGAGCGTTGATGATGGGGACACGATTACAGTTAACGCCGAAGCGTTAGAAGGCGCATCAAACATTTCCACTACAAACAACGTTGGCGTAGATGTTGAAGAAGCGGTCATTGGCAATTTAATCAAGCGTGTCACCTCAACAGATGGTACAACCGCTACATTTACCATCACATTTAACAACACATCAGGGAATACGGCCTTTGATATTAATGTGCTGGATAATCTGCCAGCTAACTTAAGCAACCTTCAAGTTTCCTCCATCACGCCTGCTGGCGGCGTGGCTGGGGTCACGGATAATTCTACAGTTACTGGTTTGGATGTTGATATCACAGATTTCCCGACAGCGGGTTCAGTGACAATTGTCTATACAGCCGATATTATTGATGCGGCACTTGTTGTGGCGAACACAAACGCCAATGTTACATGGACATCTCTTGATGGAGGCCCTGCATCATTAACAACAGCCCCAGGTGCATCAACCGGCGGCGCAGCAGGCACAAGCACTGGCGAGCGCACAGGCGCGGGCGGCGTAAATGACTATACTGTCGCAGAAGGCGCGGGCTTAAATACCGCGGCGGGTACTTTGTGGGAAGATATAGATCTAGATGATGTCATTGATGGCGGCGAAGTGCGTATTAGCGGCGTGCAGGTTAACCTTATTTATGCAGGTCTTGATGATATTTTCGGTAATGGCGACGACATTACCTTAACCGACATTACCGATGTAAACGGTGATTATAACTTCGGCGCACTTCCGGTCGGGGATTACCGTATAAGCGTTCAGCCCAATGGCAGTGCAAATGGCATTGGCGCACAATACGCGCCATCATTTGACGCAACAGGGTCGCAAACCGATAATTTAATTGAACGCACACTCGGCGAAGGCGCCGCGAGCATTAATAATGACTTTGGTTTCGAACTCGCGCAGCCTCCGGCAGGGGCAGATAAAAGCTTTACGATTGGCGAAGACACAACACTAACCTTTGCTGCGGTTGATTTTGGTTTCACGGACCCTAACCCTGCGGACACTTTTGCGAATGTGCGCATAGATACCTTGCCGACAGGCGGAACACTCAACCTAAGTGGAACGCCAGTGACGTCTGGGCAGGTTATTACAGTCGCTAATATTCCAAACTTAACATTCACGCCAAATCAAAATGCGACAGGCACACCGTTAACAACGTTCACTTTCTCTGTGCAAGATAACACAAGCCGTTTCGACATTTTGCCAAACACATTTACCATCAACATAACGCCAGATATGGACCCACCGTTAGGGGCAGATAAAAGCTACACAATTGAAGAAGACACCATTCTTAGGTTCGTGGAGGCTGATTTCGGCTTCACTGACCCTGACATAGGTGACCGTTTTGATAATGTGCGTATTGATACACTGCCATTAGATGGCACCCTTAAATTAAACGGGGTTGACGTTACCGCTGGGCAAATTATTACAACGGCGCAAATTCCAGACCTCACATTTACACCGGAGAAAGATGCCTTTGGTAACCCCTATGCAGATTTCACCTTTACAGTGCAGGATGATACGGGGCTATTTGATACGATCCCCAACACATTCACAATTATTGTAACTGACGTGATTGATTTGGTTCATGTTATACCGCCAGACCCGACGCCAATACCCGGCACGGGCACCGTTCCTAACGTTCCGCCGCCTTCATCGCCGCCACCATATTCAGGCAATGAGCCACCTGTAATTGACCCTGTAACAGGGCTGAGAAACTTTGAAGTTGCACTTAATCCCTTTAAGGATGACAGCATGTATTATCGTGCATCTGTTCCAGAATTTTGGCTTTCTGGCACCGTCGACAACAAATTAATGATCGAAACAAAAGAGATGGCATTCCAAGTCTCCAAGGCGATCTTCCAGCACAGCAATCCGGGGGAAGCGCTTTCTTTCGAAGCCGAATTGGCAGATGGCTCACCGATACCTGGTTGGTTAGCTTTTGACAGTGGTGATTTGAGCTTTAAAGGGACGCCGCCTAAAGGGTCACCAGAAGCAATTGAAATTGTCGTGATTGCCAAAGACACACGCGGCGAAGAAATTAAAGCGCCTGTACGCGTCATCATTAATCGTGACCTCGAAGAAGTTGACCTCAACACGCAAGATTCTCAGCCTGTCTTAGATGTAGAGGATGCCCCCGCTACGGCTGAAGAAAGCTTAGAACCTGAACTACAGGATAGCGCCCCGCAGGAGCTTCCAGAAGAATCAAGCGATGATGAAGAAAAACAAGGCTTTATGATGCCGCAAAATGGCCGCCCATCGTTTTCAGATCAAATTCACGAACAAACACGTTTCGCACAGGTACAGCGTCAGCAAGCCTTCCTCAATGCGATCGACGGATAATTCAAGTATTTACATTTTAGAAAAGACGAAAGAAAAAAATGCGTAAACATAGTTTAAAAATAATGCTACTCACAGCGACCGCCCTGACCCTGAGTGGGTGTTTTGTAAGTCCAGAAGTCATACAAAAGGCCGAACATCAAAAACGTGCCACGATGGATATGAACGCATTATATATGACCACCCCCGCATTGATGCGTCCATTAACAATGTCCGAAGCCATTTCACGCGGATTGCTTTATAATTATGACTATAAGATGGGATTGATGGAAGAAGTCCTGCAAAACAATCAGCTCACGCTTGCGAACTTCAACATGTTACCACGTTTAGCCGCTAATGCAGGTTATGGCTGGCGCAGCGATGAAAGAGCATCACGCAGTATATCTTTAAACACACGTGAAGAATCCCTTGAGCCGTCTTTCTCAGAAGAACGCTCTGTGCGCAACGCTGATTTAAGCTTCAGCTGGAATCTATTGGATTTTGGTTTGAGCTATTTTACAGCAAAGCAACAATCTGACCGCGTCCTTGCTGCTGTTGAGCGCCGTCGCCGTGTCATGAACAACATGGTCAAAGAAATTCAAAGTGCCTATTGGAAAGCACAATCAGCGCAAGAGCTTCTGCCACAGGTTGAAGACCTTATTATTCTAACAGACAAAGCATTGGTCAATTCGAAAAAAATTGAACTCAGCAAGCTTCAAGCACCACTACAATCATTAGAATACCGTCGCAGCTTGCTACAAGTTATGTCGCAAATCAAACAGCTCCGCCATGAGCTATCTATCGCGAAATCACAGCTGCGTTCACTGATAAACCTTCCCCCTACACAGGATTTTGTACTCGCAAGGCCAAATACAACACGCACGTTGCTGCCTGCTGTACCAAGCAGCCTGCAATCGCTACAGAAATATAGTCTTGTTTATCGCGCTGAGCTGCGTGAAGAAGCGTATCAAGAGCGCATAGACGAACAAAATATTACCAAAGAAATTATCCGCATATTCCCAGGACTGTCTCTCTTAAGTTCGACGAATTATGATTCAAATAAATACCTCGCATTTAGCAACTGGCAAGAGCTGGGCGTGCGCGCCACTTGGAACTTGATTAATGTCTTACAAGCACCAAAGGCTATTCAAAGCGCTAAAACGCAGGTTGAGATATCACAGATGAGACGTCTGGCTTTAACGGCTGCTGTGCTTTCACAAGTATCAATCAGTTACAGCCAGTACCTACAAGCCGTAGAAGGCTATAAAACAGCTGATGAGTTAAGCGTTATTGAAGCCAAAGTTCTTAAAATCAGTCAAGATGCTACAACAGCAAAAAGCGGGACAGAGCTTGATGCCATTCAGCGCTCTGCGCAGTCCCTTTCTGCAAAACTCGAACGCAACAATGCTTTAGCCAACGCACAAGTGGCCTATGCCAACCTTGCTGTTTCGATTGGTGCAGACCTTGTTCCGTCTGGGCATGAAAGCAAATCATTGGATGATATGACCGCGACGGTACACAAAGCGCTCGATCAAGTGATGAATGACGGCCTCACTGCACTGATCAGCACACAGTCTGTACAGGAAGCCACGACCGAAGCATATGAAGCACCAACACGTGAAGACATTTTAGGCGATAAAAAACCTTAACTCTTTTCACCGCTTGTTTTACACGCTAGGTTAATGATATGAACTTCTTTATACGCGCCATATTCTGTTTAATAATGGCAGCACCCCTCTCGGGCGCTGCCTATGCATCTGATAACATCATTCGTATTCAGTTAAAACCTTCACAGGAAGCTAGAATTAATAGCCCATTAAGCGGACGTATCTCGGCTGTTCATTATAAAGACGGCGAAACGGTTGAAAAAGGGCAAGTCCTGATCAATTTTGAGTGTAATGAAAAAAAATCAACACTGGCGCAGACGCAAGCAAGGGTCAACAGACAGATACAGTTACTGACTGCAACGCAAGCTTTGTTTGACCTTGGATCTGCCAGTGAAACGCAGCTTGGCGTTTTGAGGGCTGAACTTGACGAAGCAAAGGCAATGAAGAACTCAGCCAATATTCAAGTTAAAAAATGCATTGTAAAAGCGCCTTTTTCTGGCCATATCTCTGCCTTGTTCATTAAAAATCATTTTTCCGTGCAAGAAGGCGAACCAATGATTGAATTGGTTGGCACTGGCGACATGGAAATAGAAATGATTATTCCTTCAAAATGGATGCAATGGTTAAAACCAGACACTGTTTTTAATGTTGCTATCGACGAAACAAATACGGAATATGAGGCTGCTATTACAAGGCTTGGTGGACGCGTTGACCCCATAACGCAGTCGCTTAAAGCATACGCAAAACTGACAAAAGAAGCCCCTGAGCTACTCGCAGGTATGAGCGGTCAAGCTTTATTCAAAGTGAAAACGCCTGATATAGAGCTTGATAATGGTGAATAAAGATATAAGCGACACTCAACGCCAAAGCCGTGATTTTATTTTAAATGAGCTGCTTTCCCTGTATGAGCGCGTCAGATCCGCATCACTGCAGGAACTTCGGTTTATATCTGTTAATGAAACACATAGTATTGTTAATTACGACCAAGCCGCTTTATGGGAGGTACAATACGACAAGCCTGTTTTAACTGCGCTCTCCGGCGTGGCTGATCCTGATAAGAACGGTGCCTATGGTGCCTTTTTAAAGCAGCTATATAAAAAAAATCTGCAGGGTTTAGGCGCGATACGCACCTTGTCCCATAACGATATAACAGACCCATCGCTAAAGAAGGATTGGTTAGCTTATTTACCCGCGTATATACTCTGCATCCCCCTAAAAACGGCAGATGCACGCATAGTCGGCACCATGATGTTTGCGCGCGCAGCGCCTTGGTTAGATAGCGAACATGCGCTGATTGAAAAAATCGCGAATATTTATAGCCACGATTTTTCTATAAAGCAAAAAAGCGCGTTAACATTCATCAGGTTTTTTGCCCAGCTTAAGGGCACGAAAACAAGACTATTTATTTTACTCGCATTTGCATTGTTAATGATGCTGCCTTGCCGTGCATCAGTACTGGCGCCCGCAGAAATCATCGCGCACGAACCTGACCTTATTCGCGCCAGCATTGACGGGGTGATTGAAGAAATACTCGTCAACCCAAATCAAAAAGTCAAAAAAGGCCAATTGCTCGTCAAGTTTGATCGCGCCGCCCTACAGGCTCAGCAGGACATTACACGCAATACATTAAACGTTTCCATTGCCGAGCTGCGCCAAACGTCACAGGCCGCGTTAAATGACCCTACTGCACGCGCAAGGCTCAGCTTCTTACAGGGAAAAGTTCAAAAAGAAGAAACCAGCATCGCCTATTATCAAGAACTTCTTTCTCGTAGTGAGATCAAAGCGCCCAAAGACGGTACCGTCATTTTTGAAGATGCCTTTGACTGGCGCGGCCGCCCCGTATCAATTGGCGAGCGGATAATGTTGCTCGCCAATGAAACAAAGACCGAGTTAGAAATACATCTGCCTGTGCATGATGCGATTACGCTAAAGGCAGATGCAAATGTTGTTTTCTTTTCTAATGCCCGTCCCGATAGCCCGTTAAAGGCTTTGTTATCGTTCCACAGTTACCGCGCGAATAAAACAGAGGCCGATACCATAGCATATCGTTTGAAAGCCACATGGGCGCAAGATTACAGCGTCGAAGCCGCGCATCTAGGGCTGAGGGGCACAGCCAAAATATACGGAGAGAAACGCCTACTCATTTGGCAAATTTTACGCAAACCTTCTGCAAAAATCCGACAGTTTTTTGGGCTTTAAATGCAAAATAGTGACATTAAATGGGAAGAATTGCGGGAAGACCTTATCCTTATTCCTGGTGCTCCCAACCGATCTGGCGCGCCAAGTTGGACATTGCAAGACCCCGCGGCGGGGAAGTTTTATCGGCTTGGCTGGCTAGAGTTTGAAATTCTTAAACGCTGGCACATTAAAAATGCCCAACATATTCTTGATGATGTTCACCGTAGCACATTACTACGCCCAACCCTTGAAGATATTTTAAGGCTTTATCAGTTTTTAAAAAGCTCTTGTCTGTTACAGGCAACATCACAAAAAGACACACAAGACCTCTTGCTGATCAATGCCGCCCCTAAACGCGGCGGATTTTTGCAAAAAATGATGAAAAATTATTTGTTTTTTCGTATACCGTTAGTTCGCCCTGAGCGCTTTTTAGACGCGATAAAGCCTTTATCTACTTTTCTGTTGCGCGACATATTTCTAAAAATCATATTATTCTGCGCCATTTTAGGCGGCATACTTGTAATGAGAGACTGGGAAGCGTTCCTAAGCGGCTTTAAAACCCTACAAAGCCCTTCAGGGCTGCTTTATGGCTTTATCATACTCGCCGCGTCAAAAATTATACATGAGCTTGGCCATGCTATGGCCTGCAAGCATTATGGCTGCCGCGTTCCAACCATGGGCGTCGCATTTATCGTCCTCTGGCCTTTGCTATGGACGGACACAACAGATGCGTGGCGACTTAGCGACAAACGTAAGCGGCTGCGCATAGATGGCGCAGGGATGCTGGCGGAACTAACATTAGCGGCGCTCGCCTCTATATTATGGGCGGTAGCGCCAGAGGGGGCATTTAAAGGCGCCATGCATATGCTTGCAGGTATAACATGGGTGATGACATTATTTATCAATTTGAACCCATTTATGCGCTTTGATGGCTATTATCTTCTTTCTGATGCCTTAGATATCCCGAATATCCAAGACAGAAGCTTTAAACTGGCTAAAAACTGGATCAGAAAGACGTTTTGGCACTTAAAAGAGCCTAAACCAGAACAGTTCCCCCCAAGGATGGAGCTTGGCTTGATCCTTTATGCTTTTGGCACGTGGGTATATCGTTTCTTCTTGTTTTTAGGGATTGCGCTTTTGGTGTATCATTTCTTCTTTAAAGCGCTCGGGGTCTTCCTGATGGTCGTAGAGCTGTGGTGGTTTATTGCGCGGCCTGTAACGAATGAATGCCTACACTGGATAAAAAATAAAGGACAGATGACATTGCCCCTATTACAAAAAATCGCTCTTCTTAGCTTTGTGTGCCTTGTTGGCGCTGCATTATTTGTGCCATGGCATGGCGAAATATCCGCGCCATCCATCGTAAAAAACCAACAGGAAATTCCATTATTCACCAGCAGCAGCGCGGTTTTAAAGCACATAAATGTAACCTCCGGTCAGCGCATCAAAAAAGATGACGTTCTGTTTGTTTTTGAAAACCCTGACCTTTCCTATGAAATTCTATTAGCTGAACAGCAAGTCAGTGCCTTAGAAAAAGACATTAACAACAAATCCGTTGACCAAAAATATTACCGCGAGGCCACGCTTTTAGAAAAAGAGCTTAAAGAGCAACGCTCAACCCTGTCTTTAAAACAAATCCGTGCCGCAGAGCTAATCATTACGGCGCCGATTGATGGCATTATAAGCGACATTCCTGATAGCCTTGCATCAAGTGAATGGGTAGGCAAAAAAGAATATTTAGGCTTAGTCCGCTCTGCGCATGTCCAAATCGAAGCATTCATAAAAGAGACTGACCTCTCGCGCATTCAAGAAAATAGTCGCGCGGTATTCTACGCCCGTAACTTGCCACAAAAAGCCGTGCTAGCTACGCTCGTTGCCATCAACAAGCAACCGTCGAAATACATACCATACCCAGAGCTCGGCTCTGACTTTGGCGGCGATATTACGATTGATATGAAAAGGTCACAAGCCAGTTACGCCTCCCCAAAAGAACGCCATTATAAGGTTATAATCAAGCCCCGCGAAGCTTTAGCCATTGAGCTGACATCAACAGGCACGAGTAAAATACAGTCTCAAAAACAAAGCCTGTTCACCAAAACATGGCGTAAACTTGTTAGCATTATTATTCAGGAAAGCGGCTTTTAAGGCTTTCCTTATCTACTACACCCGCAACAAGACGTTTCGTACCCCGAGATTGAAAGTCTTGAACTTTGTGTGGCGACCTTAATATAAACACGACTTATTATGCGCTATGTTGCATAAGCATTTGCAGCATATCCTCTTCAGTGTATGCGTTTTTGAACGTTCCTGCGTCCAGCTGTTTATGAAGTTCGCCGCGTATTATTTTGGACTGTTCTTCAATACATAAAAGCTTGCGCAGGTACATGCGCATCAACCTTAGTTTTATGTTTTTGGCCCCGCCAGAACACCGTGTCTTTATATATTTATTTCTATAGGCATCAAAATGTAGTCCTCGGGGGGCACAAACAACCTCACCCCTGTTAAGAATGATTTTCAGCACATTCGTACACAAGACCCCCGCCGTTAAATCAATCCCCATCTTTAAAGATGGCACATCCTTAGTGAATAGATTCACCTTAGTCTTATCGACAAGATATTTACGTTGTTGGAAAGATGGCGAAAGCCCAATAATAAATCTTACAATATTATCAATATAATGGTCTAGATGAAGCATGTACTCCTCAACGGGAGATCCCTCGACACTTTGCAGGTCTAGTGTTGTCGGATCGCTCATGCCAAAATACTGCTCGAAGCTCATTCCTTTGCCTGGTAGGAAGGAAAGAAAAGCAGCCCCCATGCCCATAGGCGCCGTCGTTAGCGCAGGGATACCCATATCATCACAGCTGTGGAATACGGCGCGCCGTATATCTAGTGCAAAGAGGTCTAAGCTATCTACATATATGTTCACGCCATCCAAAAAATCATTAAGATTATCACGCGTCAGCCCCATGGAAAATTTCTTTACTTTGATATTAGGGTTGATATCAAGCATGAGCTGTTCAGTAACGTCAATCTTGCTTTTGCCAATAGTGTTCACTGTGGCCCCAGATTGACGGTTAAAATTGCTGTAATCAAATGTATCAAAATCTGCTATGCTAAAGTTCTCAACACCGAGCCGCGCTAGTGTGATCGCATGGTCTCCGCCAACACCACCTAGCCCACCTATAGCAATAGTGGCTTTTTGTAATTTTGCCTGTTCATCAGTGGATACCCAGCCGATATTTCTTCTAAAAGCTTCATTATATTCAAAAGTCATATTACCTCACAAATCAGATCATCTGTAGTGACTATATTGACTGTGACTATGTTGAGCTTCTGGTTTTCTTTATAAAAAATGAAAAATGAAAAATTATTCTATGTTGCCATTCTCATAAACTGGGATGGGGGCATTAAAAAATGTCTTTTAAAGTGTACGCTATACTGTGCCAAGCTTTGAAACCCTGAATCGAAGCCAGCTGCTGTGACGCTGCGCCCCTCGCGAATGAGATGCATTGATTCAAACGTCCGTAAAATATTTCTATATTGTACAGGTGGAATGCCATACTGATTTTTAAAGTTAATCGTCATGGTTGATTGTGCAACTCTTAACTCTTGGGCCATTTCTGATAATGGAATATCTTCAATAAAGAAATCGTCTACGAACCTTTTTGTTTTTTCCGCGTGCGCGCAGCTTTTTTTACTACGAACAGACGGTGCATCTTTATATGCACTCAATAAATTGGCTATGTCATCATAGCCCTGAAGTGGGTGTGATTTTTCAAAGGGAAACACAACAGGCCTTGTTGGGAAGCTGTCATCCGCCGGAGTGAATGATATATATGTTTCATACTCGAAGAACCCAGGATTCAAACGCCAATGCGAAAGAGTCCTCGCTGGCAGGTAAATGTAAAAAGAGCCACTCGGGCTTATAACAGTCCCATCAACTTGTAACATAAAACGATTAGGAGCAAAGTTATGAGCCCTTAAGAGAAGCCAAAAATTAGGGTAAGCTTGTTGATGAATATCCACGTCAACATTCATTTTTCTTCGCAACAGATAATCAACATCACCCTGTAGGCTTTTTTTGGCCATAAAGCGCTCTTGAGTGTCGAATACCGTCACCAAATCCTCAGCCGCGCCCTCTGCGACAGTATATGTACTGGCTTTATTTGGGAGCATGCGTAACACCGCTTATTTTGTCCGCTTGTGTATTACTCGCCCTGTCTAGCGCGGCCTCGAAACCACTGAATGGTGGCGGCGCATGTGTGCGCCCCTTAGGTGGTTCAGAAGAAACGAAAGCGCCACCATTGCAAGAGATCCGCCATTCCTGTGTACCCCTATCGTAAAAACGGGTGGTAGCGGCATTAAACTCGGCCATTTGCATTATATCGGCAAAACTAAATCTGAGTACTTCACTCTCAAAGCTACGTGACTCATTATTTCTTCTCTTGATGTCTTGTAAAGCTTGGCTGAATACATCACGGGGAGAGCGCGTCGAAAAGTCTTTCAGCTTTACACGATGAGGATCTCCCTTGCCTAAAATTTCAAAAATAGTGGTGAACGCGTCTCCAGTAAAAAAGTCGGTGAGCGTTATGCGCGGCTGCGGCTCTAGAGGGCTCCATTGACCCAAAACATTACGTTGCCATACTTTTTTAAGTTTTTCGACCTTTGAACTATCTTGTATATTATTGTAACAATCAAATGTATTGAAAACTAATGGCACCCTAGGCCCATAATATTCTACGTCTGCTCCTTTGTTCTCTACAAAGTAGCCGAGCTTTTCTGATTTTTCTGTAAGCGCCCTTGTCTGAAGTGCCAGAACATAAGCAGGGTCTTCCGTGCGTTCTGGGTTAGCAAGAAGGATCATCGCAAGGCACGTTAGATTATAAAGGTTATAATCTTTCTCGGATGTGATATCAGCCACAACGCGAGAGCTTTCGTAAGTAACGGGCAATGCAGATAAAGCGTCTTCTTGTTCGTGACTAGCCAGCGCGAAGGCCTCTAAGAACGATTTACCAGGCAAAACAGCATATTGTTGCGTGGCACGAAGGCTTGGTAAATCGCGCGCATCTTCTTTGATAATAAGGCGCGCACTACCTTTGGGTTTTTTTGTTAGGGTGTCCTCTGATAAAAAATGTAACGCGCTATTGTCGTGATCATCCTTTAGTGTCATCGCTGTTAAGGATGAAGACTTAGAGAACACTTTTCGGCGCATTTCATAGTGCGCATCAATTTCACTTTGTGATGACACAAGCTTAATCGTGAACTGCCCATCCGATACTTCACGCTTATCTGTTATTGTAATTGGCCCATTCAACGTGTTCAACACTTTGATATCTTTGCGTTTTGTTGGCCCAAAAACACTATCGATCCACAGTATTAAATCGTTTATCTTCTTCTGAGAATTGACGCGACCATCTGCCTCATGCACCATAATACTCTACACCTCAAACAAAAAAATTCCTATGCGTTGCCCTGCACACCTTATATTGTAGTACAGTTTCATTCGCAATAGTAGAAAATAGAGTCGCGTCGCAAGACTTAGCGCCCTCAAACTCAAATTTTATTTAGGACAAAAATACGGTTAAATCGCTAGCCCTCGGAGGCTAATTCGTGCGCTCTTTCCCGGGGCTCTATGTTAAGCTTTTGTTACAGTCGTGCTTCGCCTTAGAACTAACGCCCATTACCCCAAAAACTGTCCATTCTTATCAGAACACCCGACGGTAAATATCCAAGGCTTGTCGGATTGTTCAATCATGGCTAACGGAATATTACCAGCTTTCTCCTTAGGTGTACGGCAGAATGTCATGTGAGGGTAATAATGGGATCCTTTTGCGGCCTCAACATTAATGCCTTCACTTTCTAAAGCGCCCCTAACCGTTTCTTGTAACTTAACTAACCAGTTATCTTTTTTTACAACCCACTCTATCCAGCTAAACCCTACGTGGCTTCCTTTTCCTTCTCGAATACTTGCTTCCGTGAAAACTGGATTAAACAGCTCCTCAATAAAAATCATAGGCTGTTCGTCAGCTTCGAACTGGCATAGTGTTATGTGCGGATACACGTTATGTGATAGACAATATCCGTCAGAAATATCGCTGTATTTATCTTGGGCATAATCCACTATGCGATCCCTAAATGCGACGTCCGGTAGTAAAACAGCATTATAATATCCCATAAATATCCTATCCTTTTTCTTTTTTTGCGTACGCAGTTACTCTGCAGCTCTAACTGTAACTGGCCCTGTCGCAACGTAGATATCTTTAGCTGTCGATAGCCAAACTGTTCATGTCGATTACAAAGCGATATGCGATGTCACCCTGCGCGAGGTGCGTGAAGGCATCATTGATATCTTCCATTTTAATAATTTTGCATTCTGGGTGAATGTCATGTTCCGCGCAGAAATCTAAGACTTCTTGCGTTTGTTTAATCCCACCAATTAAAGACCCTGCCACACGGCGGCGACCAAATATAAGCGGCATCGTGGACATTTCGTCCATAGGGCCAACTTGGCCGACAATAACAATTGTTCCATCAACGTCCAGTAACGGCGTATAAGGGCTAAGGTCATGCTTTACAGGTGCAGTATCAATAATCAAGTCAAAAGATTGTGCTGCATTTCCCATTGCGCTATCATCTGTAGACACAAGGATATCTTTCGCTCCGATACTTTTTGCGGCTGCTTCTTTATTCTTTGAGCGACTGATCACTGTAACTTCTGCGCCCATAGCGACGGCAAGTTTTACAGCCATGTGACCAAGTCCACCAAGGCCAATCACTCCAACACGGCTGCCTTTACTAACATTCCATGTTCTTAAGGGCGAATATGTTGTGATCCCTGCGCATAGTATGGGAGCCGCCCTAGAGAGGTCAAGCCTCTCAGGCACACGCAAAACAAACTCTTCACGCACCACAATATGTTTAGCGTATCCGCCTTGCGTAGTTTCTCCACTTATACGGTCAGGAGCTCCATAAGTTGGCGTCATGCCATTACGGCAATATTGCTCTTCATTGTTATCACATTGGTCACACTCACGGCAGCTATCAACCATACAACCAACTGCGACACTATCTCCAATTGTATAATTTTGTACATCTCGCCCAACATCTAAAACACGGCCAACAATCTCGTGACCAGGAACAAGCGGGTATGACTGCGGGCCCCAATCGCCATTAACAGTGTGAAGATCAGAGTGGCAAACGCCAGAGTATAATATTTCAATACAAACGTCGTTTGCGCGTAAGGCCCTACGCTCGAAATGAAAGGGCGCCATATTTGCATCTGACGAATGAGCTGCATATCCAATTGTTTTCAATTTATTTTTCCTTATTTTTGTGTTGTACGTTTATCAAACATTTTAACGAAGCTTTGCTAAAATAATATCTAGCATAATTAAACTCACCAACTTTGATCTGCACCCTGCTCTACGAAGCTTTTCTGTAACTCAAAATACCACAGATAAGGTTATATAAGCCATGTTTATAGATCATTTTATTGGTTAAGCTTTGCGACACTGCCCTAGTTATCGCCAGCGGCACCTACGCTCGTGTTAGTTTAACTCAAATGCAGAAAGCTTCGCTGGGGGTTTTTCCAGAGGTTTCATATCTGGTGCGGCATCAACAACTTGCGCTTCGCCTAGGTTGTTACCTTCTTTGACTTTTGGCATTCCTGATGCAATATCATAGACAATACGCGCTGCATTAATTGTTGCATCTGGATGCAATGTGCCATGTATAAATACTTCATTATTATAACCTGACATGTGAATTTGAGCATCTTGTGAACCAACATCCCCCATGATTTCTAAACGAGAGTACCGTCCGCTCATGTGGATATAACTATGTTCTTTGACATCGCCTGCAATCACAATTTTATTAATTGGAGCTTCTATATTCATAGCGTTCGAATCTAGCTCACTATTCACCACATCCCCCGCGATGAGAATATTCCCTGCGGCGTGAACATCAACATTTACAACGCCCGTTTCAAACAAAATGTCGTTATCAAAACTTATGCTATTATTCAATTTTGCCTCTTGCGAAGTAAAGGTATTCTCACGGATAGCGTAACGGTTCGGTGACTGGTCTTTGTGATATCCATCAAAATTCGTATGAACCTCAGCGTTCGGGTCTATATTCCTCATGCTCAACTTGTTTATTTCATGGACATCTCGGCCCGGTTGATTATAAAAGCCATCAATCACAAGTTGTGGTGCCAAAGTAGGCGCGGTGTTTTGGAAGTCTAACGGCATATGACCAACTTTCTGTTGTCCGTAGTCCATATCATATCTATCAATAGCGCCGCTATAATATAGGTCACTGAGCCGTTGGGCGGTGTCTTGCGGCGAAATTAGAATATTGTTATTGGTAAGCTGCACTAAGGCTTCACTTCTATAGCCCTTATAAACAGCGCTGCCATTAATCAATATTGTCTTTGTTGTGAATATTTCGTCTTGCATTAATGTATCAATATGCTCCATTGCATTGCGTCCATATTCGACGTTAGATGCGCCTATACCTGCAATGAAGTATGCCGCTGAGGCGTGGTCAATGAGCCCCTGTTCTGCATATTCTTGTAATTTACCCATCGCCTCGCGTGAATCTTTGTGGTTTTTTACCGACGCCTTCACCATATGAAGCAAGCTGCTATCCGTTGTATAGGATTCCTTAAATTCAGACGCTGCCTTTCCTTTCGGATAGTGATATGTACCGTCCACGTCTTGGTTTACGTCTATCTGATGTTCGAAGTTATATTTCGCTAATTGATAAGTTTCTCGTTCGAGTATTTTCCGGCCTTGCAGCGTGGACTCTTTTGAAACCAGCCCTTTTCGGCCCCATTCGTCGAGTTGCTTATGCAGCGCAATTGCATCTATTCCCGGGTAGCCTTCTGTCGCAACGGCAAATTCGGCGATCATTTTACCAGGGTTTTGATAAATCAGATTATCACGTTGTTCAATGTCTGGGCTCATGGCGAGCGTTACGCTATCGTGTAATATTCTCTGTTCAATCAGGTTCGTTAAAGCATCATGGGCCTGTGAAGCTACGCCGCTATGTGCCCTTCCGAGACTTGAGATATAATGCGCCGCCATTCCACCATCAACCATGCTATTAACAGCCATTGCTTGTAACTCCGCAATGCCTTTAGAGGCACTGACGCTATTCTGCTTTGCGGCTTCAAAGTAACTGTGTAAGGGGCTGCCACTTTTATACTCTATAACAAGCGGATCACCAGAGCGCCCTGGTCCTCCTTCGATATTAAAAGACCTTTGGGTTACGCCATCAGCAATTTTGTTAATCATAAGCTCTTTGCTTAAATTCATAACATGGGGAATAACGTCAGGTGCCGCGGAGGTAATTTCATCATTACCTGCTATTTTGTACATATTTGAAGAGGCGCTATGCATCGTTCTCTCTATTTGTTCATAACGTTCTAACGCGCCTCGACTTTGAGGTGTTGGCATTTCAGCGAGCGTAAAATGGGCTTCTTGCATAATATCATGCAGTGCATCCAGGACATCCACAGCTACGGATGGGTGTGCCCTAGCAAGCTCGCCCAGTGCATTGGGCTCTTCATGAAAATCATTTTTTGCGCGAACAAAACTGACGCGTAAACTACCCATATCCTCTATCTCTCCTGCTGGTTTTACAGGTCCAGCATAGGATAAACATGCCAGAAATGGCTTAAAAAAGCTTTAAGCCTTCAGGATAAAGATTAGCTAGGGAAGCTCGTACAGCTCGGCTGAAGAAGTTTAACAGGCTTAAGTTTATCGTTCTGTAATACGCACATTGTCGCACTGAAAGCACCAACACCGAGGAAGCGACACTATATGCGCTTGCTGATGATTAGCCCCGAGCACCAGCATAAAACCAACGTGAATCTATACGAACAAACTCTGAAACTTCATGCATAACTTCCATTTCATCAGAGTTTGCAGATTTGCAAAACCAAGCCTTAAACTCTACCATTCCATTCTCACCTTGTTGAGATGAAGATATAACTTTCAAGCGTTGCCAATTAACCGTTTTTTTTGATAACTGTGGCGTGGACAAGCCAGGTGCCGAAGCTGGCAACCAAGTAGAAAATAAGTACTCACCATACCCGCCCAATGTATATGCCGAAAACCGAGAGCGCATAAGCTGTTCAGGTGTTTTCGCATTCTCCTTGCCAGAAAGAAACCGCTCACAGCATTGAGCAAAAGGTTTTGATTTCCCACAAATACACGATGTTTTATTCACAGCAAACCTCCTTGGTTATTACAGTGGGCGCGCCTGTGAAAATGGTAAAGACGCTATGCGCTGGACTTGAAAGCATTGATTGATATGTACCTAAGCTCATTCTGTTGACTTGAATGGCACCTGTTACTGAATCACGCATTCTGGCTTACCTTCATAGCTAATCAAACAGTTCACAGAAAGAGCGCTGATGTCTTGCTGTGCCGATGCCTTGGCAGAAGATTTTGTCTCTTCTGATTTTTCGCTGTCTTCGGCGCTCGCACTTGGCTCAGTCTTATTCAACGTCGTTGCCGAAGGTGACGTCGCTGGGCTCGTCTTTGTTATCGTTGGCAATTGAATGTTTTGATATAAGGCCGCTTGCACAGATGTTGGTATCACAGCGGGGGAAGCGACACGGTTAACCGTCAACGCGCCATCAACATACTGAAAGCTATAATTATTACTCACCGCGCCCGATGGCGTAATGGCGTAAACGCCCGCTATTGCATTATTCTGCGCCGTGGTTGTCATGTTCGCCAGGCTATTTAAAGAAGCAAGCGTATCGGTTAACTTGAACCCGTTATATGTTGCGGTAAAAGCAGGGTTAGGTTGACGCTCATCACGCTGTGCATCATTTGCAGTGATCGTTAGCGGCGCTTTTTCTATGGTCATTACTCCATCAGTAAAAGTAAATTGATACCCTAAGTTCGACGTAATGGTGCCAATGTTTTGTGTAATAGTGCTTGTGCCCGCATTAGCATTCACACCTGCAGCAGTGTACGTGGCGCTACCCGAAAAAGCAGATCCAGCCGTGTCTCCATTTATAAAACCAGTATAAGTGCTCGTAAATACTGGGCTGGCATCGCCATATTCTCGCGTTGCATTTTGTCCCGTGACGTTTATAACAGGCGCGATACTGTACAAAATGCCATTACCCGTTTCACTAATACTCGAAGGCGCGTTGCTTGTAATGTTACGATTATATCTTTTAAAGTCAGCCCCCGTAGCGGATAAGCTGCTTTGTGCAGGATCCCCTGCGTAGACAAGCCAGCGCCCTGCCCCAGCATCAATGGCGCTAGCGCCATGATTGTTGATAACATTGCGTCCAGATGCAATAACAAGGCTGTTACCGGCTGCACTTGATGTGACGGTGCCATTTAGCGCGATATCAGATGTCGCGTTCGTCGTCCGTAAAAAAATGTTATCGCCGCTGACGCTTGCTAAATTCAGTGCGTTGGCAGTAACCACCGAGACATCTGCGCCTGCTGAAAGTGTTAAAGCGCCGCCATTTTGTAAGTTGAAATTAGTACTGTCCAGTTGAATGTTGCCAGTGCCGCCAGCTGTAATGGTTACATTGCCACCTGCTGCTGTGCGGTTGGTTTGTATCGTCCCATTGGAGATGTCTGTAATATCGCCGTCTATCGTGACAAGGCTAAGTGAGCGGTCATTGGCCATGTTCAATGTGTCACCTTGCAAATCCAACGTAATAGAATCTGATGCTTGCAAAACGACATCAGCGGTTTGTGACATTGCCTCTAAGCCTTCAACCGTAAAGCTGTTCCCGCTGAGTTCTGTGATTTGGCCTGCACTCAGCGCGGCATTGTAAATACGCAGCTCATCCATATTACCGTTTAAGTCATTTTGTCCATCCAGCGATTCACCAATACGAAGAATATTGTTTGTATTTCTGACTCCATTATTTGAGATATTGCCGGCGCCACCCATTTGTGCCGCCCCATCAATATATAACTCCATCAAATTGCCTGATAAATCAACGCTGACGGCGATATGATGCCATTCTGTGTCATTAAATGTGTTTGTCGGGCTGCTTAAGCCGTAATCTGATGTTCCGTCATAGACGAGCGCGGAGAGGGCATTGGCATTACCATTACCGATGTTACCAAAATTACCGACAGACTCGTCTCTCCAGATAAGGAGGGGTTGGTTTGTGCTGTGGTTCCCCTTATACAGAAACCCTTGGTCTCGTGAAGTGGTATTACTGCGCGCCCAGAATGATATGGTGAAGTTTGAATTTTCAATTTCGTTCATGTCTGTGAAGTCGACATGATCGTTACCGCCATCGAACGCGAGGCTATACTGTCCACCACGAGGATCACTAGATGTTGCGCTAGAGTATGTCGCCCCTGTGATTGTGCCGTTATAACCAGAAACACCGTCAATTGCGCTTGACCCGCTTCCTTCCTCAAAGTTCCAATAACTCACGAGGCTTGCATCAGTAAGCGCTGAAGCCTGACCGCCATAGATCGTAATATTTGCAGGGTCGAGGAGATAAGTGCCTTTTGCGCCGTTTTCTGCCGTGAGGTCAACATGGCCAAGCGCCGTTAAGATGTTTTTACCAGACGTCTCTGCGAAGCCACCATCACCGCCAAGTGCGCCGCCACGTGCAAAAATCCTGCCGAAGAAATCCGTGCGATCATCTGACCAAATAATAGTTTTACCGCCATTGCCTACAGATAAAGCGTCATTAAAAATAACAGCGCTGTCCGCCACATAACTAAAACGCGATGTCGGTGTGTAGCCGCCGCCGAGATAATCACCGCCAATTTTTATAACGCCGCCGCCGCTATGGCCTGAAGCATCAATCAAGCTGGTATCACTCAAGACAACATGGTCACCAAGAACTTCAACATTACCGCCACGAGCACCTTCAGTGCGGCTTGAAACATCAAGAATGCCTGCATTAATAGCGACACTTGTACCCTGAGCCTTAAGGGCCGCACTTTGGCTGCCTTGTGCATAAAGGAGAATTTTACCAGTGTCATCGACACTGATGCTATTTGCGACAATAATTCCCGTGTTGAGAATAAGATTATCAACAACATCAGCCGCTGCCGCAGCCTCCATACGGACATAGCCACCATCTGCGCTAATGTATCCAGTGTTAAGAATTTGCTGCTTCTGGCCTTTGTCGAGTGCTATTTCTAATAAGCCATCACCGTAAAGGTCAAGAGTTGCCTCCGTCCCAGACGCCAAAACAACATTGCCCAATTTGGCCGTTATATAACCATTATTGATTACCGTTGGTGCAACAAAAGCAACGATGCCAGCATTTTTAGCATTAATACGGCCGTGATTGATGATTGCGCCATCTGTCGCAGCATTGTAAATGTTGATCGCGTCACTATTGATAAAATCATGGTCTTTTATATCGCCCGTAGAAACAAGCAAGCCGCCAACATCAACGCGTGAATCTGAGCCGAAAACCACACCATTGCCATCCAGGACAATGATTTGTCCATTGGCCTTAAGCCCGCCTAAAATTTGTGTTGGGTCAATACTGTTGCCAATAACGCGATTTACGGCGATAGCGCGGCTATTAGGTTGGTGGAAAGTGGTGAGCTGGTTTTCGCCAATATTAAAACTGTCCCAATTTATAATTGTCTTTTGGGAGCTCTGATTGATGTGCAACTCATTTTCTTGGCTGTAATCCAGATCAGCAGCACCATGAGTGACGGTGCCTCCTGTAGGCAGTACTTGCGCCGTTGCAGGAGGCACAAAACATGAAGAAGAAAGCAGTAGAGATGTAAGGAGCAGAGCACATAAAGGCTTGTTCGGAGCATAATCTGCGCCGTGCATATTGCTTAATACTTTATATCTTGTACATATATTCATACACCACCTAACCTTAACATAATAACACAAAAGGCTTATATACTCATACAGTGCAATAGGTTAGGCACCTAACCCTTAAACAATAGTACTTAAACTAGTGTGGCACAAATTATATTCAACCGTGATGGATAAACAAGGTTAAAAGGAGGTTCATCCACCACGAAGGGCACGGTAAAGGCTAATAGCGGCGCTGCCCCTTGTACAGTGACAATGAAGTCGACCGTACCAAGAGCAAGTTTCAGAATGCGCCTTTAGCCGCGGAGTGTTACGTTGAAACGCTCAGTTCGGCATGTTTGACGAGGTATAAATGTAAAAACAACGCTAAGGTCGACGCTATTGCAAAACCTGCAATTAAAGGCATTAAGGACGCATTAAACTGCTGCCCAATAATCGTGCCTCCCAATATAGCAATTGCGGTTGATAAACTACCGATAACAGATGATGCCATACCCGCATGCTTGCCCATAGGTTCCATCGCAAGCGCGTTAAAATTACCAAAGACAAAGCCATGGAAGAAGAAGATCACTGAAGCGTAGATCATATAAGGGTAAAAAAGCCCTTGCGCAGAATACAAATCATAGCTCAGCATAAATAGAAGGGAAGTCAGTACGATTCCGACCATTGCATAACTGCATGTTTTTCTTATACCAAAATATTTGACGGTAAACCCATTGACCATGGAAGCTACGCCAATAGAGAGAGCAGAGATACCAAAGCAAATTGAGAATAAATGCCCAACAGAAAAAAAGTTTTGAAAAATTTGCTGGGCCGAGTTTAAGTAACCAATGAACCCACCAAAAATAAACCCTGAAGCAATGGCGTAGCCTAATGTTTGTTTGTTTTTTAATACGCTGACAAAGCTTTGCATCAGGCTGTCTTGCGCAGGAAGCTGCGGCGTATCAAGTGATCCATCAGATTGTACCTGCGTGGGCGCTGTATTGGCCGTTTCATGCAGGCGCAAATACACCCAACCAAGCACGATAAAAGCACAGGCCAAATAAAATGCAAAAATCATCCGCCATTCAGAGAAAATCAAAATGCCTTCGCCGATTATTGGTGCAATAACAGGCACGAAAATAAAGACAGCCATTATAAAAGACATGATCCGCGCCATCTCACGCCCACTATAGACATCACGTACAACGGCAACACTGATTACGCGCGTTGATGCCGCGCCTATACCTTGTAAAAAGCGCCCTAAAATAATAAAGGTGAAGGAGGGTGAGAACAGCGCAATACAAGTGCCGAGAATAAAAATAATAATCCCCGCATACAACCCTTTTTTACGGCCAAATTTATCAGATAAAGGGCCAAATAGCAGCTGACCAATCACCAGACCAAGGAAAACGGAGCTTATAACAAATTGGATATGATTATCGGATGCGACGTTGAGGTCAATTTCCATATAAGAAAGAGCAGGGAGTACAGCGTCAATAGCCAAAGCTGTAAATGACATTAGCATTGCCATCAAAACAATGAATTCTTTTTTAGCGATAATCATATATATACTCCTTCATTTGAGTAGATATATATTATGCGCACGCCAAGTCAATGCACGTCGCGAGCTATTTAACAAACAATTTTACCATCGTCGGTTTTTACGTCGCAATGCGGTACTAAGTTCTAGGCATGATTTTTCTAAATTTTTATCGCCGTGATAGTTTTCTTGTTGCTCAAGGCAACATAAAAAGTCGAAACCATCTTCTTTATCATAGCTCGTCGCGATAATTTTTTTGATGCTGTTTTCTTTTTTTAACATGGCACTTATCCTTATCTAAGCCCCCTTCTCTATTATAAACCTTATGGCCATGAACATCAAAGTTCACGACTTGTTTGTGGCGGCTTAAATAAGGCGCCCCTTGTGTTTCTTTATGCATATGATAAAATTATGATGAATGAATCAACTATTATAGATGTACAAACAAGCGATGATAAAACCCTGCGCGGATAATCCTAAAATAGAACAGACTTTGGGCAAAATATGTCAGACCATTGTCGATAATGGCGGCTATATTGACCCTAATATTAGTGTTTCTTATCAAAACGATGTTTTTTCTGTCTGTAAAACTGGAGAAATCACAGTTCCCCACGCAATAAAAGTGCCGCATAGCTTGCTTATTCCTTATCAGGCCTTTGATTTAGACATCGAAGATGGCCGCATTGTTATCGCTTCGTATAAAGATCACGTCACAGCTTTACAGCTACAAATATTTAAAGATGTTTTGGCGCTTTATAATGAAACCCCGCTGTTAAAAAATCATTATGGAAGCAATCCGTGGCTACATTATCAGCGCCACCCCCAAATTATTGCCCTATTACTGCGCGGACGCACAGGGGACGCTTTAGCTGTGATCAGAAAAATGCTGACAGACCCTGATTATAAAGATGAATTAGCCTTATTTACATTTTTCAAAAACCGGTTGGCGTTTGCGCGCACAGATGCGCGTTCCAGTGATGTAACCGAAGTTATCATGCCTGTTATAGAGTTTTTAACGCATCACCCACAAGGCGGGCAGTACCAAAACGTCTATGAGGGCGCTAGCAATGTAGGTTTTATGTGTATAGACGCGCAAGCTCCTGTTGAAAACAGCGTGACATGTCATGCAAGTTATGGTGCGATAGATGCATTAGAGGGGTATCTAAACTATGGATTTATTTCTGAATATGCTAGTTTTGTACGCTCCTGCCCTTTACAAATAGAGATTGACGGCCTCGGTACGCTCGCCATTAATGCCAATAACATTATTGAGCCTATAGACGGTCGCCCAGAGCACTTGAAAAACTTAGGATATTACCTGCCACGGATTCATTATTTTGATGATCTAAAGCTCGTGCGCCTCAGCCATTTGATCGTTCCTGGCGTAAACGCGCCTCATTCTTTAAAACGAGTGTTGCGCGAAGCGGTTTTAGCCTTTGATGAAACGCTCAACGATGCCGAGATTGCCGCCTATGTCAAAGATATCGAACAGCAATTAATTGAAAAGAATTTAGATTTTTACAGTGAGCTGACATCTCTGATTGATTTTTCGTCTGCATCCTCAATACTCGCCCGTGATTTAGAACGCGTAATCAGCCATCAGCAAAAAATTATAGGCTTCTATCAGCAACGTATAATGTAGCGGGCGTTTACTTTCAAAAATCGCAGGCCACAAAGGATTATAAAGTGAATAATATTACAGAATACATACGCAGCGCTCCCAAAGTTGAGTTGCACTTGCACATTGAAGGTAGTTTCGAGCCTGAATTAGTCTTTCAAATTGCTGCGCGTAATAAAATGGATGTGAAAATCGAACGCAGCGCCCCCAAAGGCGAAGACGACAAAGCAGCCATTCAAAAATTGCAGCGCAAAGCCGAACAAATAGGGGCGCAAATACAAACTAGGGATGATGGCGGCATTGTCGTTGTGTTCCAAACCCCTGCGCAGCTTAGCCGCGCCTATGATTTTGATAACCTACAAGAATTTCTTGATATTTATTATGCAGGCATGAATGTCCTGCAAACACAGCAAGACTTTTACGACCTAACCATGGCGTATATAGAAAAATGCGCCGCGCAGAATGTGCGCCATACGGAGATATTTTTTGACCCGCAGGGGCATACATGCCGAGGCGTGGCATTTGGAGATGTCGTTGACGGCATCACATGCGCCTTGCAGGATGCACATGCGCGCTATGGGATAAGCTCTGGTCTGATATTAAGCTTCCTGCGCCACCTCAGTGAAGAGGATGCACTAAAAACATGGCAGGAGGCACAGCCTTATCGGGATAAGTTTATTGGTGTCGGTTTAGATAGCTCAGAGCTTGGGCATCCGCCGTCAAAGTTTAAGAATGTCTTTGCCCTCGCGCGCGCCGCAAATATGAAATTAGTGGCCCATGCGGGCGAAGAAGGCCCCGCGGATTACATTTGGGACGCGCTTGATAGTTTACAGATTGACCGCGTTGACCACGGCAACCGTTCGTTAGAAGACCCTACTTTAATACAGCGCTTAATTGATGAAAAAAAAGTCCTGACCGTCTGCCCACTAAGCAATGACCGTTTGCAAGTTGTCAAAAACATCACAGATCACCCTTTACAGAAAATGCTCGATTTAGGCTTATATGCGACTGTAAATTCTGATGATCCGGCCTATTTTGGCGGCTATATGAATGAAAATTTTGAAGCCATACAGGCAGCCCTGAACTTAACGGCGAATGATATTAAAACGCTGACAATCAACGCCATTAATGGCAGCTTCATAAGTAATGAGCGTAAAGCTGTTTTGCATCAAGATGTTGAGCTGCATCATCAAAAATTTGCGCGCGGATAAACGTTAGCAGTGACGCAAGTATTTTGTAATCAGCTTATCTAACGCATTGGCAAATTGAAGCTGGTCTTTCTGTGAAAAACTTTTGGGCCCACCTGTGTCGACGCCGCTCCCACGCAAGCCGTCCATAAAGTCGCGCATATTCAGCGCCTGGCCGATATTGCTTTGATTATATAGCTTTCCGCGTGGCTCTAACACGATGCAGCCTTTTTTGACGCAGCGCGCCGCAAGTGGAATATCCGCGGTGATCACCAATTCGCCATCGAGACAAGCTTCCGCAATCGCATCATCGGCAATGTCAGGGCCATCTGCGACTTGAATCATTTCAATGTTGGACAAATTTGGCAGGTTAAGCCATTGATTAGCGACAAACGTTAAGGTGACCTGCCGCTTTTCCGCCGCGCGGCATAATGTGTCTTTTATTGGCTTTGGACACGCATCGCCATCGACCCATATTTTCATTAAAACAACTTTCTTTACTTCATACTCACTATGGAATGATATATAATAAATCTATGCTTGCATAAGGGAATAATTAAAAATCTCTGTTTAATAGAGTCGGCATTATTAATTTTAAGGTATTATTTTGTATTTTTCGCACAATACTAAAGGGTCATCAATAGCGTTGGTTGTAACCATTATAATGGTTTGCATCAGCATCGTTATTGGCGCGACCGCGTTGCATTACCTGAAAAAAAATGTCTTGCAGCGTATAGAAGGCAATTTAGACATTGCCCTCCAGCAAGTTGATTTTCTATTCCGTGACTGGGTAACCCTCAATGAGCGCAACCTACAAACGATTACCAAAGACGACAAGTTTGTCACTTTAGTCCAACAACAATTAAGCGCCTATAAAGCTGGCGAACTCGAAGAACAAGGCGCGCTAACGGGGCTGCGTGAATTTTTCTTACGTCATGAAGACCGCTGGGGAAAATCAGGTTTTTTTGTCATTGCACCAGACTGCATAAACATCGCATCCATGCGCGACAGTAACATTGGCGTGCGTAATTTGATTGTCGATCATCGCCCAGAATTAATTTACAGCGCTTTGAACGGCAACACTGTGTTTGTGCCACCTATTCCATCAGATGTTGCTTTAGAAGGGCAAAAGAATATTGCAGGTATGGATGTGCCGCCAACTTTATTCTTTGTCTCGCCAATTCAGGTGGATGGTAAAGTCATTGCATTATTGGCACAGCGCCATGATATTCGTAAAGAATACAGGGATATTTTATCATTAACGCGCCCAAGTGAAACTGGCGAGACATATGCTTTTGACCAGGATGGCCGTTTGCTTTCAGATAGTCGCTTTGAGGGACAATTAGCCGAAATAGGCATCGCGAAGCATGATGAGCAAGCCATCTGGTCTATGTTTATTAAAGACCCGATGCAGGACCTCATACGCCACCCTGTGCACAACTATGATCAGGCAGGCAAGCCTTTTACTCTAATGGCCCAAAATGCTATGAACAAAACCAACGGCATTAACATTACAGGCTATCGGGGGTACCGCGGCGTGGAAGTAATGGGGGCTTGGCTTTGGAATGATGATATAAATGTTGGCATTGCACTGGAAATAGATTTTGATGATGCGCTGTCATCTTACTACCTGATCAAACTCATGATGATCGCCATCGTTAGCGCTCAAATATTTCTACTCATCGTCATGATTGTTATCCTGACGCGTGTTAATGCACGGGCTATGGAAGTATTGCACCTTTCCAAAGAAGAATTGGAAGGTTTAATTCAAGAACGCACTGAAAGCCTAGAGCAAACCCAGAATGAACTACTGCTGGCCAATGAAGAGTTGGAAGAGTTTGCTTATAGAACATCACATGATTTGCGCGCCCCTTTATTATCCTCTATGAAGCTTCTATCAATGGCAGATTCATGCCTAGACAAAGGAGACATACAGCAAACGAAGAGCTGTCTGGGGCACGTAAATATATCCTTAGAAAAGCTAGAATCTCTGGTCAGCGACATTCTATCTTTAACAAAAACAAAGAATTTACGCGAAGAACTTCAAGATATTGTGGTCTCTGAAGTTGTTAAAAACACGTTGGATCAAATTAAACAAATGGAGTCGTTCGCACGCTTAGATATCCGCATTAATCTAGCTTATGACGCGCCCATAAGACTAAAAGCGCACCGCTTTGTTTTGATTGTTGAAAACCTAATTTCCAATGCTGTCAAATATCAAGACCCAGACGAGTCTGCGCCGTTTGTTGAGATTAACAGCTGCCAAGAAGGCGAGAGTTTCATTTTTGAAGTACGGGATAATGGCCTTGGCTTCCCCGAAGATCAACACGCGCAGATGTTCACAATGTTCAAACGCTTCCACCCTAAAACATCATATGGATCAGGTCTGGGCATGTATATGATTAAGAAAAGCGTCGATATTCTTGGTGGACAGATTCTTTTTGAAGCCCCCGAAAAAGGTGCAATCTTCAAACTCGTTCTCCCCTTAAACGTGGATAGTTAGCACGGGATAAGACGTTGTAGCGCCTGTTTGAGGCTCGGCGCATCATACGCCGTTGAATCTGCATTTTCAGAAACTGTATCAGATTGCTCAGGGCGCCAATGAATGCTGTGCATGCCAGCGCTCTTCCCCGCTTTCACACCGCTACCGCTGTCTTCAACAACGATGCATTCTTGTGGCGTGATCATCGCGCCAGTTTGTGTGTTAAGCATGCGCAGCGCTTCTAAATAAGGGTCCGGCGAAGGTTTCGTAGCAAGGCCCTTGGCAATAACGTCAGATGCGCTAAGGTTGAAGGCCATTTTTGTCCGCACATTTGCTGTGTCTAAATTCGCAAGAACCTGTTCCGCTACACCGCTTGAAACTGTCGCTTGGGAAAGGTTTTTTGCGGCGCAGAAATTAAAAGCCTCTTTAAAACCTTCGCGCACTTCTAAGCGGCTTTGATTTGCCGTGTAATAATCTAAACACTCATCAATAAATTGTTCTTCTGATATTGGCAGTCCTTTTTCGGACAGTTCTTGGTAAATGCGATGGTCGCCAATGCCGTGCCACTGGTCCCAATCTTCTTGCGTGTTTTCAATAGCATATTTCAACGCTGTTTTATTGATTTTTTCTACGTGCAAAGGTTCACTTATAACGATGACGCCATCAATATCCCAGAATACAGCTTTGAATTTTTGCATGATGTTACCCATTATTTACGCACATGATTGTTTCATTTTTTCTTACTTTATACTGCAGAACAACGCAAAAGTCAAGCTTATGTAAATCAACAACTGTGCTGATGTCCCCTATTTTAGCGAATAAAACTTTATATTTTTACTCGCCAATGATACTTTTCAAAAAGTAAAACGCAGGAGACCGTAATGCAGCCATATAAAAATGCAGGCCAGCCACATGAGTACATAGATTGTTATTATTCACGCTCATTAGGTGAAGCAAAGCGCTATCCCACATTAGAGCAAGAAATTTCCGTGCCTGTATGCATTATTGGTGGTGGACTTGCCGGCATCTCATCTGCGCTTGGCCTTGCGGAGCGCGGCATAAAAGCCACGATTTTGGAATCAAACCGCATTGGCTGGGGTGCATCGGGACGTAATGGCGGTTTTGTCTCAACCCTTTATTCCGCATCACCAACAAGCTTAATGAAGCGCGTCGGGGTCGAACATGCGCAGGCGCTCCATAAACTGCCTAAGGCGGCGTTAAAACTGATGCATAAACGTCTGGAAGGTGTAAAAGACGCCATCATCCCACAGCCAGAGGGCGTATCTGTCGTATCATGGTTTAATGATGAGAAATCTGTGCGCACACATGTTGAGCAGATGAACGATGTCTTTGATGAAAATCTTCGTTTCATGCCACGCGAAGAAGTGCGTGATGCGTATAAAACAAAGCGATATTATGATGGTTATTTCAGACCTGAATCTATGCAAATACATTCGTTAAAATATGTTCATCATACGGCGCAAATGGCCGTACAAAAAGGCGCAGAAATCTATGAAAACTCTGCTGCTTTGCGTGTTTATAAACGCCAAGATAAATGGTGCATTGAAACTTCCACTGGCACAGTCTTGGCTGACCAGATTGTGTATTGCTGTAGTGCTTATATTAAAAACCTCCACCCAAAACTATCACGCGCCACTTTGCCGGTTGCGACGTATGTTTTACTGACTGAGCCGCTTGGTGATCGACTTGATGAATGTATGCGCGTGCGTTACGCCACGGCAGATAATCGTTCATCATCCAATTATTATCGCCCGCTTGCAGATGGGCGTTTATTATGGGGCGGGCGCGTGTCGATGTTTCACCCCTCTCAGGCGCGGTTAAAAAACATTATGATGAAAGATCTACTTAACGTTTATCCGCAGCTAAAGGGCATTAAAGCCGAGGTCGCGTGGGGCGGCTATATGGGCTATGCGCGCCATGAAATGCCGCAAATTGGTACGTTTGGTGATGGTACGTGGTATTGTCAAGGCTTTGGTGGGCTGGGTATGTGCGCCACAACGGCCGGCGGCGAAGCCATTGCAGGGGCAATCGCCAATACAAGTGAAGACTACAAGCTCTTTGCGCCATTTGGCCTTGATTATGCAGGGAAACCACTGGGGCCCGCCATCGCACAAGCCGCTTATTGGTGTTATCAGGGGCGCGATAAAATAAAAGCATGGCGCCTCAACTAAGCGCCATCCCCTGTCGTCTTTTAAACGGAATATTCCTTATCGACAATATCTTGCAGTGACGCGTAATCCGTCTTGCCACTGCCAAGCACAGGAATAGCAACGACGCTCAAGATAGTTTTCGGTACAGACAGCTCCGCAATGCCATGTTTTGATGCATAAGCAGAGAGCTGTTTCTTATCAACGTCTTTAAGGGTGGTGACAACAATAAGCTGTTCGCCTTTACGTTTATCGGGGATGGATACCACAGCATGATCGCCATCGGGATAGACGCTATTGACCATGACTTCAGCACTGGTGAGTGAGACCATTTCACCTGCGATTTTTGCGAAACGTTTCGCGCGACCAACAATGCTGACGAAGCCATCGGCGTCAATATCAACAATATCACCCGTGTCATACCAACCATCTTGCGGCGGGACAAGCACGCCCGCATTATCCGCCAAATAATAGCCCAGCATGACATTCGGCCCCTTAACCATTAAACGCCCGCCAGCTTCAACGCCTTGAACTTTTTCAAGCTTATAATCAATGCCTGCAAGCAAGCGCCCGACGGTCCCCGCTTTAACATGCATCGGTGAATTAACGCTGAGCGCAGGTGCGGTTTCTGTTGCGCCGTAACCTTCTAGCACCCGAACCCCGAAACGTTCCATATACAGGCGGCGCGTTTCGTCTTTGACTTTTTCAGCGCCCGCGAAAATATAACGCATGCGGTAAAAATCATAGGCATCCGCCATCCGCGCATAGCCATTTAAGAACGTATCCGTTGCAAACATAATCGTTGCGTTAGACGAGTAGACAATTTCAGGCACAATGCGATAATGTAGCGGGCTTGGGTACAGAAACGTTTTTACGCCAGAAAGTATCGGCAATAACGTGCCGCCCGTAAGGCCGAATGAATGGAACATCGGTAAGCAGTTAAAGACAATATCTTGACGGTTAAAATCAACCCGCGATGAAAGCTGCACGATATTGCTCATAATATTCGCATGTGAGAGCACAACGCCTTTAGGCGTGCCTTCTGACCCTGAAGTGAATAAAATTAACGCTGGGTCATGAGGACTGATTTTACGTTTTTTATGCAAACGCTTCGCTGATGAGGTGAGGCCGATCAGCTTATCTTTAAAGCCAATGCTCTGCTTAATGTCTTCCAGATAACGAATATCTGCATATTTGGCTATTTCTTCAATTTCACTTTCAAGGCGGCCTAATTCGACAAAGCGGCGGGAAGTCAAAACGGTTTTAACTTTCGCGGTCTGGCAAGCACTGGCAAGCGCCTTTGTCCCTGCTGAAAAGTTAAGCATCGCAGGCACGCGGCCAAAGGCTTGTAGTGCAAAGAACGTCACCACCGCGCCCACCGAGTTTGGCAGCAACACACCAACATTCTCCCTTTGCTCAGTATAGTCATTTAACTTCCGCCCAAGCACTTTAGAGCCCAAAACCAATTTTTTGAACTGTAACGGCCTGCGTTCAATATCCTCGACAATTGCAGATTTTTTACCGTTGACGTATTCAGCCTTTAACAGCGCGTTATAAAGCGTTTGTTCTCGGTCATTGGTCAGAAACATCATTTCTTCCATCACATCATAAAGCTGACGGCCTGCGGCAGCGCGTCTTTGGCGGCCTTTTAGATTGTCATCAAGCTTAAATTTCCGCGGCTCAAGAATAGTAATGGTGATTTTGGGGAAATTGCGCAGCGGCACTTTGCCTTTCAGCCGCGCAAATGGCGTGTGCTGAACGCCGTCAAGGCGTATCGGCAGGATCATCGCATCTGATTTGTCAGCAATCATACCCGGGCCGTTATAAATTTTCATCAACGCGCCTGTCTCCGTAAGGCGACCTTCAGGGAAAATCACGACATGACGATCCTCTTTAACTTTTTCAATTAAACTTTTGATAGAAAAAGGATTTATTGGATTTAGCGGGAACGCGTCAACCAACTTCAAAAACGGCTTCACCCAGAACCACTGTGCGACAAAGCTATTAATCGCGAAGACAGGTCTGCCAGGAAGATACGCCGCCAATAGTGGCGCATCTAATAACGATACGTGGTTACCTACAATTACTGCGCGCTTGCCTGCTTTTTCTATGTTTTCTAAACCGTGCACTTCAACGTTATAGAGTAATTTAAAAATAATCCGCAGCAAGCTTTTGAACAAATGACTAGGCAATAAGGAACAAATATAAAACGCGACAACACCATTTGCGATCGCTGCTGCCAAAAATAATTGCTGTATTTCCCAGCCTTTTGCGATTAACGCCGCAGATATAAGCGAAGAAGCCATCACAAACAGCGCATTGACAATCGCGCTGCCCGCCATAACGCGTGCGCGCGTGCTTTGATGCGTGTCGTGCTGAATAAGGGCGTTTAGCGGCACGACAAACAGGCCACCACAAATCGCAATCATCAATATATCAACCACGATGCGCCAGTGATGCGCCACCGCAAGGAATTCACTTAGCGTAAACAGGCTTGGCGAAAGGGGCTGTACTGCGCTGCTTGAAAAATACAAATCAACGGAGAAAATCGTAATGCCAACGGCGGCTAAAGGGACAAATAATGCTTCAATACGGCCTTTTAACAGGCGGTTATTTAACAGCCCACCAAAGGCGATACCAAGGGAGAAAACTGCAAGAAAAAACGCCAAAACATGCTCATTCGCATAAAGCGTTGCTTCGGTGAAATTTGGGAATTGCGCCATAAACAGGCCGCCAAGGAAATAAAACCACGCAACGCCGAGGATAGAGCGCTTAACGCTGCTTTGCTGTGAAAACGCAAAGCGCAGCACATCAACAAGCTCCGTTAGTGGGTTGAAATTGATTTTAAGGCCTGTTGACTGCGCCGGTGCAGAGGGAATAAAGCGCGAAGCCATATACCCAATAATGGCACAACCAATCATCGCGCCAGCAACAATCATCGCTCCGCCATCCATGCCGATAAAAACCACACCGGTAATTGTCCCAACCAAAATAGCCAAAAACGACCCTGTATTAAGCAATGCGTTACCGCCAATCAATTCATCTGCGCGTAAATGCTGCGGTAAAATAGAATATTTACTCGGGCCAAAAAACGCAGATTGAGTACCTAATAAAAACAGCGCGCCAAATGATAAATAGGTTGAACCAAGCAACAGCGCGCCGCCGCCGACGCAGGCAATGACGATCTCGGCAAGTTTTACAACACGAATGATACGTTCTTTTGGGTATTTATCCGCAAGCTGCCCGCCAATGCCTGAAAACAGTACGAATGGCAAAATAAACAGACCTGCGGCCAGTGTGACCAGTAGTTTTGGGTCAACGCCTTCCGACGACAGTAGACCATAGACAAGCATGACCACGAGCGCATTTTTAAACAAATTATCATGTAGCGCCCCAAGGAACTGGGTGACAAATAATGGTACAAAACGTTTATCACGTAACAGTGAAAATTGATTAGGCTTCATGGTCGAACTCCCCTTTGTTGATGAAGTGTATTATATGTTTATGAACAATTGGTTTCCAGCTAATAAAACTATGTGTTGCTGACAAGGTTATATGGTCTTTCATGCCAATCCATTTGGTACTCTCTACACTGACACGCCCGTCATGCCCCGAAGGCATCACCAAATGCGCAGCAAGGTACGGCCACCCTGACGTGCCCGCAATAATGCCGACATCATAATATGGTTTAACGTGATTTTTTCTTTGTATTTCTGTCGTCAGCTCAAGTCCTGCAGGGCCAAACAACCATTTATAAGGCGGAAAACTTTTTAAGAAATCCGTAACTTCACTGCCGCCTAATGGTGGCGCCATCATCACAACGCGGCCTAATTTCCTTTTAGGAATCTCATTTTTATAGGCCTCAAGATACTGACGCGTAACAAGGCCACCCATTGAATGTGTCACAAAATGTACCTTCTCTGCATTTTGCCAAACCCTCTGCCCCCTAAGCTCCCCCGCAATAAAGGCAGATAAACCTACTATTTCATCGCTGCGTGATGGGTAAGAAACACTTAATGTATTATACCCCGCCTTGTGCAAAGCATGGGCCGCCCCCGACATGTTCAGGCGTGAATGTCCTATGCCATGGAGAAGCACAACTGTTTCCTTAGCGCCTTCTGCTGTGTTTAGTTTCACGGCCTCGCCAGATGCGGCGCTGCCAATGGCCAATACTAGGATCATCGCGGCGCAGAGTATTTTGGACTTATATTGCATATTTTTCCCTTTTCTGAACACTGTTCAATTAATATACTGACACAACAATGAACAATGTTCAATAAAAAAATTGAACACCGTTTAATTATCGCGTATTCTTAAATGTGAAAGTGAGGTTAACATGGCTAGACGCAGTGACCATACGCGCGATGAATTACATGAATTAATCATCACCACCGCGATTGATATCATCGAAGAACAAGGCTTCGCCGCACTTAGCGCCCGTAAAATATCGGGGCGCATTGGCTATGCCGCTGGGACAATTTATAACGTCTATGCATCAATGGATGATTTAATCGTCACTATAAACGCGCGCAGCTTGGATATGATGGCTGAACAGATAAGCCAGCAAGACTACACCGCCACCCCCGCAGACCAACTTAAATCAATGGCGCGCATATATCTAGATTTTGTACACGGCCATAAAGGGCGCTGGTATGCCTTATTTACCCATCGCCTAACTGAAGGCAGCATATTACCGCCTTGGTTTGAAGCCAAGATTTCTGCGCTGTTTATGCCGATTGAACAGGCGGTACTGGCTTTACATGCAGATTCTGGGCAAAGTAGCCGCGATAGCGCAAAACTCGCCGCACGGACATTATGGGCATCTGTGCATGGCATTTGTTTTATTGACCAATCCGGTAAAATGCCTCTCGTTAGTGAGGATCATAACGCCCAAAATATGGTGAACTGCTTGATAGATAATTTTGTCGCGGGGCTCATTGCACCTCACAATACTATTGATGCTTAGCACGCGGCCCATACAACATTAAACAACAAACAGTATTAAGGATAGATAACATGGCTAAACTACTTTTTTTCGCGGGCAGCGCCCGTACAGGTTCTTTCAACAAGAAACTCGCATCTGAGGCGGCCAGCATTGCCAAACAAGAGGGTGCAGATGTCACATTGATCGACCTAAAAAACTTTGAAATGCCCATTTATGATGGTGATTTAGAAGCGAGCGATAGCCTGCCTGCAAATGCGATTAAATTAAAACAGTTATTTATTGACCATGACGGTTTTTATATCGCGTCGCCTGAATATAACAGCTCTTTTTCGCCGCTTTTAAAAAACGCATTAGATTGGATCTCACGACCACACGCAGAAAATGAAGCACCGCTTATCGCGTTTAAGGGCAAAGTAGCCGCGGTCGGCGCAACGTCCCCCGGCGGCTTTGGCGGCCTACGCGGGTTAGTGCCGCTGCGCATGATGCTTGGTAATATTGGCGTGCATGTAGTCCCAACGCAGACCGCCATTGCAGCCGCACATAAGGTGTTTGATGATCAAGGGCAGTTAACAGATGCTGCGCATTTAAATATGCTTCGCGCCTCAGTACAGGAATTCATCCATACTACGAATGCGCTTGCCAAATAATTTAATTATGGCTGCATCTGACAATTTTTGATGGTGTAGCCATTATTATCGGCATTGGCAAAAACATCGCAGTTCGCTGGGTCTAAACCCGCAGCGGCCATTGCCGCTTTTTGTTCTGCAATAACTTTTGCTTCTTCAGCAAGGTTGATGAATTTATAGCCATCATCAGCCATTTTCTCGATCCGGAAATCATTAATATCTGTGCCTTCTGGCATATGCGCAACGAACAAATCCTTCGCTTGGTCCATATGGACTTGGTCAAGGACGCTGTCACCATAAAGCCATGTGCGGTCTAACTCTGCGACTGTTTTCAAGGCAGCTTCTTGGTTTTGTGCAATCGCTTCATTGACGCCTGTGTATTGGAAATACGCATAATCAATACGCGCCTTTGCATCACCCGTTTCAACGGCATCCTTTAACAAGGCTGCCCCCCATTCGTCTGCACTGACGTGCTCCGCCATTTCGCCAAGTTCGTCAAAACCATAGAAACCGTTAATAAGACCAAGCCCGATATCACGGATCGCCCATGTTTGGCCTTTTTCAGCCGCTTCGATCATTGCCTGTGCTTGCGGTGAAAGCCCGCCGTTTTCTGCGAGCATCTTAAGTTTTTCATATGGGTCATCAGGAATGACGATTGCAGGATCTTCTACAACGTCTTCTTGTTCCGCTTCAGCTTCAAGATCAGTGTCCGTGCCTGCATCTGTTTGTGTATCATTTAATGCGGCATCTGAAACGCCGCCATCAACAGCAACATCAGGTGCCTCAGCTACTGTAGGTATAATACTTTCCGCAGCAGAGAAATAATCCAGCGCCCACTCCGCACCGCCAAAACCAATAAAGGCAGATGTAGAATTTAGGGCAAGCTTGATAGAGTATTTCTTCCAATTATTTTTAAAGAAATCAAATGAAGACGTGCATTCTTGCTGCTTTTTATAATCTTTAATAAAGCCATGTGTTGTCAGGCCAACGCCTGCACATACTGTGAATACGGGGCCGAGAACCGCTGCGCCAGCGGCCATTGCTGCTATTTTCGCGCCAACGCCAGCAGCGATACCAAGCGCGGCAGGTGTAAATGCCTTCTTTAGCGTGTTTTTTGTCGGCATGCGTCTTGCAACGCTATTCCATATAGAACGCAGCTTACCTTTTGGCTTTTCTTGCGGCTCAATTACGGCCTGTTCAATATTGTTATTGTTGTTTGCGGCTGTCTCGTTCATATCACACCATAATGTATAGAATTACTTTGTTTTCATATTCAGGCAGTGTTTTGACATATGCAGACCAAAAAAGCAAGAAACAATTTTATTACACTGTAATATCAATAGCTTAAAACATAATCCTTGACATAATCTAATGTGGTATGTGATAACCCTCCTCGTAAAACACAAACTTTTTGTTGAGATTATCTCGCGTTTTTATGCGCAGTCTCACAAATACGGCGAAATAAAGGTATATATAATGACGAAGAAAACATTTTCAAACTTAAAGAACTCAGCTGTTTTGACGGCGCTTTTAGCAACAACTGGCGCAGCGCATGCAACAAACTCTCAGCCTGACATTTATAACAATATAGGTGGGCCTGAGACTGAAGTTGTAGTTAGCCCAACAATAAACGCAAGCCCAACAGCTAATGCCAAAGCTGGTGCAAATAACAACACACATGTACATTCAAATACCAATAGCGCCGCAAACGCGGCTGGCGGCGAAGCATCTGCAACTGGCGGGTCAGTAGACGCGAACGTTAATGGTTCTGTAAACGGTACAATTGCTGATATGTCGAACACAACAAACAACGTTAATGCCGGCGGCGCTGAAGTTGAAAATTCAATGAACGGCACGATTGCTGATAATTCGCAGACAAGCAACATTGCTGGCGGCGCAGAAGTCGAAAATACAATGAATGCTAACCTTTCAAATGGCGGCGTTACTGATAATTCGCAGTCATATAATAATGCTGGTGGCGCTGAAGTTGAAAACTCAGTACATAACGACCTGTCAAATGGTGGCGTAAACGGCACAATTGCTGATAACTCAACGACACATAACAACGCAGGCGGCGCTGAAGTTTCAACAGATGTTGATGCATCATCACAGAATGATCTTGCACAAACAAATGAGCAAACAAATGCGCAAGATCAAACCAACAACCAAAGCACAGATGTTGACACAAGCAATAGCGGCAACAGTGAAAACTCAAATTCACAAAACACTGAAGTTGGCGGCAATAACAGCTCTTACACAAATAACAGCACTTATAAATCAGGTGCAGCGGCAAACATCCCACAAGCAGCGGCGATTTTTGCAACTAAATCTTGTGTATCTTCTACATCAGTCGGCCTTGGCGGCGGTAATGTATATGCGGGTTATGGCGGTTTGTCATTCTCACACGTTGGTAGCGAAGCGGTTTCTCTTGTTGGTGAAATGACTGTTAATGGTGAAGTTGTTGACGTAGCTTACACTATTCCTGAACTCGCAGACCTTAGCCCAGTTGATCGCGCGCCGATCTTTACTGAACTGCGCAAAAGTGAACAAGAAAAAGCAACATGTTTGATGGGTAATTACATTGCGCAAGAGCGCGCGCTGACAAAAGCTTACAAGCAAGCCACAGGCGTTGCACAGATTAATGCAGAAGCGCATACATCTGGTATTGCTATCAATGCACAAGCGAACATGTACATTGAAGAAGTCCGCGCAAAAGGTGCAATTGACCACGCCAAAACAGAAGCAATTGGCGCGGCCTTCAACCAGACTGTGAAACATGCATGTAACCTTGGCGCAACAGTTATCAACACCGGTAATGGCAAACAAGACGTCGTTGCAGGCACTGTTGCTATTCGCGGTCAAGGTCACGAAAATTGTGAAGACGTCATGTGGGGTACATTTAACCAACTGACAGACGGTAAAGCAGAAACAACCAAACCTGATTTTTCACAGTTCACAAAGAGCGTAAAAGCGGCGCCTAGATTACAACAGTAATTAAAGCTGAATTATAATTATTCTAAAGGCTGCGTTAACGTTGTAAACGCAGCCTTTATTTATATTTAACAGTAACTTAGATATAAGCCTTGCTTTTCACCTCAGGTTTATGTAAATTATTGCGGTAATAGACTGTGTAAAAAAGAGAAGTTAATCAATATGAACCTCAAAAATATTTTTGTCGCCGTGGCACTGCCGATCGCTTTGACTGCCTGCGCATCCCGTCCCATCATTCACAATTTAAACAGCGAATGTTTGCATGAGGTGCAAGATGATAAGGGGTTAGTCCTGAGCGTCGAGTTTGACCCCAAATGTGGTAAACACAAAGAAGACCTTGCCAATGTGCAAATTAATGCCCAGACACAGCAAGCGTTAGAGAAAATTGAAGCAACACAAAACGCACAAATTAATGTGATCCAGCAAGAAAAAACCAAGATATTCTGGCAGGCGCTTGCAAGTCGCGCTGCATTAGAAATCGGCAATGCCCAACAAGAAGACACCGCAACGCGCTTGCTGATCGCGGCGCGCAGCCATGAAGACCCAGACACTCGCAAAATGGTGACAGACATTCAAAGCGATTTAGGTATCACAGATGCGATGTTAAATGATAAAAACGCAATTTGGGATACCATCCGCGCTGCGCAGGCAATGCCCGGCATTCAAATTATTGAATTAGGTAATGGCGAATTTTATATGGATCGATACAAGCACCCTTATGGGCCACTTAAAGGCAGTGCGCCATCAAGCCCATAAAGCTATCATGCAACCGCATGCTGCATATCCATATCATTCCCGCTCGTTTTACTTTGTAAGCGCCTCTGATGCTTATACAGCACGCGCCCTTCTGCATCGTAAACGACAATATAGTCTGCTAGCTTAGCGTAACGTTTAAACAAATTCTTTGCTTCCTCTAACGTCGCGACAGAACTTTGATATGCACCTTCTCTATTGATTTCTTCAATTTTGTACATTGCTATCCCCTTTTTATTCTTAAAAAGTTTCTGCATACTGATTGGTATGTATGAGAAGTACAATAGGACAAGAAAGTTAACAAGGTGTTAAGTTATTGTAACGGTTTGACTAAAATCCACACAGGGGACGAAAATACATTCATCCCCTGTGTGGCTATTTTATTAGTAAGGCGTCAAGTTATGAAAACCTTAGTTATATTGTGGGGCTCTTTTTGGGGTCTTTTGTGGCTCTATGCGTAAAGCATCATCACTTTTATTTAACGGGCCGCGTACTTTCAATGTGTCACCTGGCTTTATATTGCCTTCTAAATACTCAGTCATCACAGCTTTTTGGAAGTACGTTTTGATAACGTTAATTAAAGGTCTGATACCCAAATTCTGGGCAACACATTTATCCGCTAAGAATCTCTTTGCAGCATTATCAAAAGTAACATTGATGTTTTTTGCCGTAAGGTCCTCTATGCGTGGTGCCAGTTTCATCTCTAGAATATCTAACACTTTATTGACATCGTTTAACGGTTCAAATTCAATTTGTTCATCTAAACGTGCTATAAATTCTTCACTAAAACGTTCCAACAAATGTTCTGTTTTCTCAGGGTTAACTTTTTCCTGTCCGCCCGCAAAACCAATCGAGCGTTTTGGTTTGATGGTCGCGCCCGCATTTGTTGTCATGGTCACATAACAGTTCTGGAAGTCTCCAATGTCACCATTACTCGCCGTTAATTTACCGTTATCCATGACTTGTAACAATAATTTATAGACATCAGGATGTGCTTTTTCAATTTCGTCAAATAAAACAATCGCGTGTGGGTTCTTACGCACGGCATTAACAAGCTCACCGCCTTGGGCGCTCCCATTATAACCCGGAGGCGCACCGATCAAACGGTTAACAGCTTCCTTGTCTTGGAATTCTGACATATCAAAGCGTAGCAAAGGTACATCTAGTACGTCACTCATCTTGTTTGCGAGTTCTGTTTTGCCAACCCCTGTTGGCCCAGAAAATAAAAAGCTGCCCAATGTTTTATTCTTACGGTCGTCAAATAAATCACTTTTGGCATTTTGAATGGCAAACGTAATTTTATCAATCGCGTTGTCCTGATGTAAAACTGCTTTGGTAAATTCGCTAGTCAGCGATAAAAGCTTTTTCTGCTCGGCTTTATCATTTTTCTTTGACATGGTGCGACCAAGCTTTTTGCTAATCTGCGCATATATATCTACCTCCGTGACAACGCCTCTCTCTGCACCTTCAGGCGCGGCCTTGGCACTTTGTGCCGCCATAGCATCATCAAGCAAGCTTAACGCCTTGTCAGGCAAAAATGCGTCGCGTATGTAACGATGTGAAAGTTCAACAGCCGCTTGTATAGCGCTGTCATCAACGCCGACACCTTCATGATGGCTTTCATAGCTTGCTATTTGCCCTGCAATCATCTCCACAGCAAGCTCTGGCTTTGGTTCATTAACCTGCACGAGGCCGAAACGGCGCATAAAGGCTTTGTCTTGTTCTAATTTTTTAGCTTCTTTAAATGTTGTTGCGCCAATAACGCTAATTGTCCCTGCGCTTAAATATGGTTTCAGCATATTCGACATATCCATGTCTTTATCGCCAGAGGTACCGGCGCCCATTACCATATGCGTTTCATCAATAAATAGAATTGCATTTTCTTTGGCAACAAATTCAAGTACCGCCTGAAGGCGCTCTTCAAACATACCGCGCAGCCTTGTACCCGCGAGCAGGCCGCCCATATCCAAGCTCAGCACTGCGCGTAACTTCAACTTATCAGGCACATCATCCTCAGCAATGGCCTGTGCAAGCGCTTCGACCACGGCTGTCTTACCTGTACCTGGTTCACCCACAATTAATGGGTTGCTTTTCTTCTTGCGTAAAAGAACCTGCACGACTTGCTGCAATTCATCTTCGCGGCCAATGACAGGTGAGAGTTTTTCATCCATCGCCAAATCAACAAGGTTTTCAAGTACATCACTTGGCGAGAAGTCATCGTCTTCGTCAGTTTTTGTTGATTGTGGTTTTGCGCTCGCGTTCATTGGTGCGGCCTCGCCTTTTTCGCTGTATATAATCGTCGTGCCAGATAAGCCATTCTTCATAATGTCTTCTGCTTGCAGGGTAATTGTTTCACTATCCACTGTGCTGCCATGCTGGCTCGCCTGTAAAATCATACCCGCACCCATGTCATCATAGGTAAATATGGCATTGATAAGGTCAAAAACTTGGAAATCGTTATCGTCAAATTTTATATGTGCATCGAGTGTTGAGAACTTATTCGCAAACTCATCGCTGAATTTTACTTGGTCAGCTGCAGGCGCTTTGACCGCATTCTTCAGGTTCAAATCATAAATCGTATATAATTCTTCATCAAGCTTCTCTGCATTCACGCCACATTGTTCCAACGCCGCAGAAAAAGCAGACGGATATATACGCCCAAGAAGGATCAGCAGATCAATAGAGTTATACTCTTCCTTTGGCAACTCTTCGCGGTTTTTTCTAATAAAGTTCGTGATATCGCGGATATCTTTGAATGTAATATTTTTTGACATGATTACTCCCTCAACGTCGCCATGGCTTGTTTACTTTATATATTTCTTTGGCGCGTGAGGTGATTAAACTACATTTTACATAAAAAGTAAAGAGAAATTGCGTAAATATGTGATATTTTAACATATTAATACGCAAATAAGAAAAGCGGCGCGCCCCATATTCCGCCCCAAGGGGAAAAACAGAGCCGCGCCGCCTAAATTTTAATAAAGCTCTCTCGCTTATGGCTGAGGGTTTTGGCCTTTATTTTGTTTTTTCGCAGGCTTTGCATTTGTTTGTGGCAATGCCTGGTCTGCGTTATCAAGGAACACGACCGGCGCATCATCATCGTCTCTGAGGCCGAAATGTAGCGACACATCAAGGCTGTCACCAATAGTAAAGCAATGCCCCGTCAGCGTGTTCACTAATGCGTCTTTATCTTGGTTCAACGCATAAGGCCCCGTTGGCAAATCGCCTTTGCTAAGGTTTGTATGATAGTTACAATTATCAATTGAGATACGAATACCGCGTGCGGCGCTTACATCTACAATGCGTGCATTAAGCGACTGACCTTGTAGGTCATAAAGATAGCTCATTGTGTATTGTTTATTCGCTTCTTTAGATGCCTTATCAGCGCGGCGCTCTGTATATGAGCAATGCTTCGCATCGCTTTCCATTGTTGCGCTTTGTGGCTCTGCGCTAAAGTTAAATGCTGTTTTAAGGTTACGGTGCACCATTAAATCAGGGTAACGACGGATCGGCGACGTGAAATGCGTGTATTCAGGCAATGCAAGGCAGAAATGCCCAACATTTTTATCCGTATAAAACGCGCGTTTTTGCATCCGTAAGATTAATGATTTTGCGTGGCTTGGGTCATCAGATAGCTCAGCTTCTTCAAGCATAGAAACAAACGTCTTGCCGCTAATTTCCTTCCCTGATTCACAGCCTGTTGCAGATGTTACGCCCAGTTGCAAAAGCTCTTTGATTGTGTCTTTTTTACGTGCGCTTGGCTTGCCTTGGACGCGGTAAACGCCTTGCTTAGTTTTGTTTTCATCACGCGCAGCGCTAATATTTGCCGCGATCATCGCTTCTTCGATTAAGCAGCGTGCATCATCGCCTGTGATTTGATCAAATTCTGGTACATCAGGATTTTCTTTTGTCGTGTGAACAGAAATTTCATCAAAACCAAAGTTAATCGCGCCTCGGGCTTCGCGGCTTTGCAATAAGCTTTTGAATACATTATGCATTGGCTTAATCAGCGTGTCCATAATGGGCGCAACAGCAGCATCTGGCTTACCATCAATGCCCGCAAGAACCTGCGGATAAGTAAGGCGCGCTACAGACTTCATGACGCCATTATGCATTTTTGCGTTAATGACTTTGCCTTTGGCGCTAATTTTCATTTCATAAGCAACGCAGGCGCGGTACTCATCAGGTTTTAATGAACAAAGGCCGTTTGAAAGCCCCTCTGGCAACATTGGTACAACCTTACTTGGGAAGTACACAGATGTGCCGCGTTTTTTAGCTTCTTTATCAAGCGCCGTTCCCGGACGGACATAATGGGATACATCGGCAATCGCGACCCAAAGGATATGGCCGTCTTTATTGCTGCCATCAGGGTCAGGGTAAGAATGCACCGCATCATCAAAATCACGTGCATCAGCGCCATCAATTGTAACAAAAGGCAAATGCGTTAAATCTTCACGTTTTGGATCTTTCAATAAATCTTGCGGGTTTGACTGCGTTGCAACAATCTCTTGCACTTCTTTAATCACCGCTTGCGGGAACTGATCGGGAATATCCATTTTATTAATGATATCCGCTTCGATGTCACCAGCTTTCAGATTGCCATAGGCTACATCTGTAAACTTCTGTGAAAGTATCTGCTTTTGATACGCCTCTTGAGGGTCTTGGTGGCGATTGTTATTTTTTTTGTTATTTTTTTTGTTTCTACGTGCGTTTGATCTAGACATAGCTACCCCGTTCTTTTTTTGTTGTGATTGGATAGCAATGCACAAAAGCAGCGCAAAGATCAAGGTAAATCTTTACCGCAGAGCAATATTTATGAAAAAGATAGGGCGGCCATTATTGGCCTCAAGCCTATAAACGTCGCGGTTTCTTGGATATATTAGCAAGAAGCATCCACAGGCATAATATGGCAATAGCTAGCCATAGAGAATACCCTAGCGCATATTGCGTCGGGCTAATTGTATATGCAGGAAACTCTCGTGGGAGCATACCTGTACGCCTTGCCGCCTGTATCTTTTGCGCATCAGGCAGGTTATAAAAACCGTCTCTCACGCCGCTTACGCCAATGACATAGCCTTTATCCACCATCTTTGTGCCTAATAGAAAGTAATCTATCTCAAGGGCATAGCCTAGGAACAAGGCTTCTCCATTCGGGCCCTTCATTTTAATGTCCTGTATTTGGACAATATTTATGTCTTTGCCAAAACGCAGAAACCCTGCTTGCGCCGACGGCGAGAAGGTCAACAACAAAGAAAAAACAAAAAGATATGAAGCAAAAGAAAGTAGGAGATATTTCATTACTGCACCATTGTGTAGTTATTAACTTACAGCAGCTACTCTTCCTTTATAATCTCATAACATCATGCTGATTGCAATAAGTGGTTGATGCACAGGGCAGAACTACAACTGTTGAGCGGCTCTACAAGCAGATAAAAAATGCGTCCGTATAAGGTCAGGATCAAGCATCTGTGGGTCTTTCATCCACTCAGGATGCCACTGCACACCTAAAATATATTGCGCAGGATCACCAAACCAAACGGCCTCGATAACATCATCCAAAGTCGAGCGCGCTTCAACAGATAAGCCCTGCCCCAACTGCTTGATCGCCTGATGATGGACAGAGTTAATTTTTTGGTTTAATTTACCGCCGCAAACCTCTGATAAAACAGAGTTATCTGCAATGCTTATTTCATGACCCAACACATCGTATATATCACCATCACGATGCAGCTCTGAGCCTTCAAGCTGGGTATAGGTGTCCTGATAGAGTGTACCGCCAAGTGCGACATTGATTAGCTGGTGGCCACGGCATATCCCCAATATAGGCTTGCCTAGCTTTCTTGCTGTCTCAAAAAGCGCCAGCTCATATTGATCACGCGCATAATCTCCAGACCATTCAGGGCGTAACGGCTCTTCACCATAGGATTTCGGACAGACATCCGCGCCGCCACTAAACACCACACCATCAAAATCAGCAAGCACGTCCTCTAAACGAAACTTTCCTGATGAGCGCGGGATCATATAAGCAATCGCACCGCCATCTTCAAACCAGTGATACAGGCTTTCCTCCCCATAGATAATTGTCTTTGGCGGGTAAGCCTTCCGCGAACGGTCGGGGTGCATAAAATTAGCAGATATAGCGATACGCAGTGGCTTCATGAGTTGTTTATTTCCTTTATGCGGCTGCTTTGATGTCGCATGTTTCACCAAGAATTGCAGCATGGCAAATTGCCGCGTAATCCGTAGCCGTGAGCGCCACAGGATTACCGCCAGCTGATGGGTCATTGACGGCCATCTGACCAATTTCCGCACATCTTTCAAGCGGGATTTCAAGCGCCGCAAGCGTATGGGGAATGTTCAAAGTCGCACGCAGTTCAATCACCCAGTTATAAACCGCATCAAAACCAGATGTTGTCACCGGCAAGTCCAGTACCCGTGCAAGAAGATCCATGCGTTCGGCAATTGCATCGCGGTTTTTTAGCATTACATAGGGCATGATAATCGCGTTTAACAGGCCATGATGCTTATCAAAAACCCCGCCTAAAGGGTGCGCTAACGCATGTACGCCGCCCAGTCCTTTTTGGAACGCGGTTGCCCCCATTGTTGAGGCAACCAACATATTAGCACGCGCTTCAATGTTTGCGCCGTCTTTATAGGCTGTGACCAAATTAAGCTTAATAAGGCGCATTGCTTCCATCGCGATGCCGTCCGCCATTGGGTGATAACCCGGCGCGCAGAACGCTTCAAAGGCGTGCACCAGCGCATCAACGCCCGTTGCTGCCGTTAGCGGCGCAGGCAGGCCAATTGTTAGCTCTGGATCTGCAATCACGACTGCAGGCAGCATATTGGCGTGAAAGATGATTTTCTTTTCATGCGTCTGGGCATTGGTAATCACGCTTGCGCGACCAACTTCAGAACCTGTACCCGCCGTTGTTGGTACAGCGACGACTGGCGCCATGCCTTCAACATTAACGCGCGTCCAGTTATCGCCAACATCTTCAAAATCCCACAATGGACGGTTTTGACCAACCATCAACGCAATGGCTTTTGCCGCATCAATGCCGCTGCCGCCGCCAAAGGCGATAACCCCGTCATAGCCGCCTGCGTGATAGGCTTTTACACCAGCATCAACATTTTCACCCGTTGGGTTGCCTTTAACGCCAGTGAATAAGCCTGCACGCATACCTGCTTTATCCATTAGCGCTAAAGTGTTGGTGACAATCGGCGCATCTTTAAGCCCTTCATCCGTAATCAAAAGCGGCTTACTCATGCCAAGGTCTTTACATGTATCCGGCAATTTTTGAATTGTGCCTGGACCGAAAATCATTTGCGTTGGGTAGTTCCAATTTCCTGTAAGTGTCATGATTATATCTCCTTAAAATGATAACTTTTGGGGCGCGTCAAGCTGTCAAAGCCCAAAATTGATAATGTGCAGCCGCGTCCTGAATTTTTAACGCCTGTCCACGCAAGCGCAGGGTCAAGATAATCACAGCGATTGATAAATACTGTGCCTGCCTCAACGTCTTCGGCTAGCGTTTCGCCAATGGCATGATCTTGCGTCCAGATCGATGCCGTCAGGCCATAGGCACTGTCATTGACAAGGCGTAATGCTTCGCCGTCATTGCCCACTTTCATAATGCCAACCACAGGACCAAAGTTTTCTTCGCGCATAATATCCATCGTATGGTCAACATCGACCATAACCTGCGGTGCAAGATAGGCCGTGCCTTCTTTACTGCTTGGGAACAGGCTCTCATCAATCAAAGCCTTGGCGCCCTGCGCCAGCGCTTTGCTGATTTCACCGCGGACAAAATCAGTCGATGCGGCACGCACCATAGGGCCTAAATTTGTCTCTTTATCTAGTGGGTTGCCAAGCTTATATGTTTTGGTGATTGCGACAAATTTTTCCACAAACGCATCATAAACGGATTCATGAACATAAATACGTTCAATGCCACAGCAGGACTGGCCTGAATTGAAAAACGCGCCATCAACCAGGCTTTCAGCCGCATTATCAAGCGCCGCATCAGCACGGACGTAAGCCGCGTCTTTACCCCCAAGCTCTAATCCTGCGCCAATAAAACGTGATGATAATGCCTCCTTCACGGCAAGGCCGCCTTTAACTGAACCTGTGAAGTTAACAAAATCAACGCGCGGATCGGCAATCATAAACGCTGTATCATCATGCGATAAATCAAGCGTTTGGAACACGCCTTCTGGCAAGCCAGCTTCGGCAAAAGCCTGCGCATAACGGTCAGCCACTAGTGGCGTTTGGTGTGAATGTTTTAGTACAACCGCATTCCCCGCAAGCAAAGCAGGAAAAATGCCATTAACTGATGTGAGATAAGGATAATTCCACGGCGCGATTATTGCCACAATGCCAAGGGCTTCGCGCTTAATATAGCGGGTAAAGCCATCGACAGGCTCTGGCACAATATCAGCCAATGCTTCTGGCGCTTTGTCGATCATGTATAAAGCGCGTTCTTTTAAACCACCAAGCTCTCCGGCTGCCTGTGAAATTGGGCGTCCCATTTGCTGGGTGATTTCCATCGCTATATCATCCTGCTGCGCCATCAACGCACCGAGGGCTTTTAGTAAAAGTGCCTGCCTATCTTCTAAAGGCATCTTTTTCCATGTTTTTTGCGCGTTTTCAGCTTTAAGCAGCGCAGCGGTGATGTCGTCACGGCTGTCTAAACTTCTTTGCAGATATAGCCCGCCATCAATCGGTGATATTGTGCGCAGCATCTGCTCTTGCGGCGTTTTTATGTTTTGCTCTAAAGCCTGTCCCATGTTTTTATATCCCTAATATTAAATGATTTCAAAATAACGTTGTAATTCCCAGTCCGTAATGGCTTTGCGGAACTCTCGCTCCTCCCATTCACGGGACTGCGCGTAATGCGTTACAAAATCTTTACCGAACAGTTCTTCCGCGGCCTGTGATTTACGCAGGCGGCCCGCCGCTTCAAATAATGTCGCAGGAAAATCCAAACCTTCAGGCGCATCTTGCTCATAGGCATTACCTTTGATAGGCGCTGTCGGTTCAATTTTGTTTTCAATGCCCCATAGACCAGAACCAATTGCCGCTGATAGCGCAATATACGGATTAATATCCGCCGCGCCAATACGGTATTCAACGCGCTGTGACTTGGCAGAGCCGCCAATCGCGCGCAAGGCACAGGTGCGGTTTTCTACGCCCCATGTCGCGGCGGTCGGCGCCCAAAAACCGGGGACAAGGCGGCTGTAGCTATTGACCGTACACGCCACCATTGAAAGCAATTCAGGCATTAATTTTTGCTGCCCACCAATAAACCAGCGCATTTTATCTGACATGTTATCAGGCTTATCTTTGTCAAAAAACACAGCTTTACCGCTGTTTTTATCTTGGAAAGATATATGCATATGGCCCGATTGACCCGGCCAATCATTTGACCATTTTGCCATGAACGTCGCCATGAGGCCCTTGCGCTGTGCCATAACCTTGGTGAATGTTTTAAACAAAGCGGCTTGGTCTGCAGCCTCCAAGGCCTCATCATATAAAATCGCAGCTTCTAAAACCCCAGGGCCAGTTTCCGTGTGCAGCCCTTCAATCGGGAAACGCATGTCTTGACACATTTCAAGCAGTTCATGGTAAAAATCAGAATGCACTGAGTTTCTTAGTACGGAATAACCGTAAAAACCCGGCGTCATATTTTTAAGGTCTTTATAATTTTTTTCGCGCACACTATGCGGATTTTCTTCAAATAAGAAAAATTCAAATTCGCAGGCGGCCTGTGCCTTAAAGCCCATATCATCGGCTTTTTTCAAAACACGGCGTAGCAAACCGCGCGGGCAAATCGCTTCCGCTTTATCGGTAAACTCTGCAAGCACCATGATGCTGTTTTCTTCATAAGGCAAAACCCGCGCCGTTTCAGGCAGCAGCCTTGCATTCGCATCGGGGTAAGCCGTATGCCAGCCTGTGAATTCAGATTTATCATAAAGTTGATCGTTAGAATCCCAGCCAAGGACCACATCACAAAACGCGAAACCGCCGCCAAGTGCGCTGATAAACTTATCACGCTTGATATATTTACCGCGTAATATGCCATCAATATCAAACACCCCGACTTTTATATATTCTATGCCCGCAGCACTGAGCTTTTTATCTATAGCTTCCGGGTTATCATCACTAAACAATGATGATACATCCTGCGCCTGCTTGCTTTGCTTATTCTGTGATGTTGCGCGGTCTATATCTGCATATGCTACAGTCGCCGCATTTGTGGTGCTCATGCCCGAATTTCCCTGTCATTAAGTATTTTTATAAATTATGCCGTTATTGTATGCAATATTGAAGCTAGTTCAACACAAATATGCACCAATAGCGGGTTATCCTAAAAATCTAAGCGTAGCGTTAAACACTAATCGAGGTTTTCTGTGCGGTCTCCCTGACGTGGGTAAAGGTCCATAACCCCCATACTTGTTTTTGGCATAGATACAAAATTTTCGCTTGTCGATTCAGGAATCTCTCGACCATAAATAATACGCATGATGCTGAACAAGAAGATTACGGCATTAATCGCCATCATATATAAAAACAAACCGTGTGCGCCCATGCCTGCCATCATCAATGATGCCAAAAACGGTCCAATAATCGCGCCAACGGCGTGGAATATAATCAAACCTGCACTGGCTTTGACCACGTGTTTTGGCTGTAAGAAGTCATTCGCGAGCGAAATAAACAGTGAATAGAGGGTATACGCACAGCCACCAAGGAAAAATGACAAGACCATGATATATCGATTAAGCACGTAAACATGTTCATCAACAAAAAATGCAAAGGCACCCGTAATCAGCGTAAAACCAAGCATGACAACCGCAATAACTTTACGGCGGTCAAAATAATCTGAACAGAGGCCGATAGGCCACTGAAAAATAAGGCCGCCTAGGAAGGTGAGCGAGATAAGCATCGCGACGTCTTTGGCATTAAGACCGATTTGCGTAAAATACACAGCGCCAAGCCCCCAGAACGCGCCAGAAGTAAGCCCCACACCAACGCAACCGACCGTAGCCAGCGGCGATGTTTTAAACAGCTCTTTAAAGCTCAAATGCTCTGAGCTCATAACATCTGGTTGCTGCGTTTTACTGAGTGTCAATGGCACAAGGGAAACAGAGATCAACACAGAGACAACTGCGAACAGAATATACTCGCTCGGCTCCGCAATAAAAATGAACATCTGTCCCGCTGATAAACACAGGAAGTTAATCGTTAAATAGGTTGATAATATCCGCCCACGGTTTTTCTTCGTTGAAAGTGAGTTTAGCCAGCTTTCAATCACCATATAAAGTGCCGCGATACAAAAGCCATATGCCACACGTAAAATAATCCATGAGAATTCATTGATATAAAGAACATGAAACAGCGAAATCGCCGATGCGATCGATGCGAACGCAGCAAATGCACGGATCTGACCAATTTTAGGGATAATTTTCGTGCAGTATAAGGCGCCCAAGATTGAGCCCAAAAAGTAACCTGACGCCATGACGCCGGTTACCCATTCTGGGTAATTTTCCATGGTCGCGCGCACGGTAAGCAACGTGTTGTGTAGGCCGTGACCCAAGCTAAGTACAGCGAAGCTAAAAAGCAGCGCAGAAACAGAATAAATTGTCGACAACATAGCCACACCTCAACACGTTTAATATTATGAAAGCACTCTTATCAGAGCCATGCTAATCCCGCAAGGAGAACGACGCGAAAAAACGATGAATTTTGTAAAAAGTTTTACACAGCGCAAATAGCCAGAGTCTTTACTCAGGACAGAAACTTTGCTACCACAGTTGGATACATAAAATATAATTATGAAATGCGATATATATCATCGCAGATAAAATTAGAACATGGGACGACGTTTTTTAGGGAGAACGACAAATGCCGACAGAAGAAAAGCGCCCTGCGCACGCAGGCAAAGACAACCTATCGCAAGCTTATCCATCCGGCGTAAAATGGGATATTGATATTCCACATATTAACTTATTGACGCTTCTAGATGAAACAATTGTGCGCTTCTCTCGCCGTCCAGCGATTGACTTCATGGACAAAAAAATTAGCTATGAAGAAATGGGTAATTTAATCAATCATGCCGCAAAAGGTTTGCAAGATATGGGCGTCAAAAAAGGCGATAAAGTTGGTCTTTATATGCCCAACACGCCGTATTATCCGGTGATGTTTTTTGCCGCTTTACGCGCTGGCGCCACCGTCGTGAACTACAGTCCATTATACACACAGGCCGAGCTTGAAACACAAAGCAAAGATAGCGGCACTGACATTATGGTCACGACCGAGCTATCTGAATTTTATGATAAGGCTGTCACCCTCCAAAAAGACGGTCATGTGAAGCAAGTTGTGCAGTGCCCTATATATGACATGCTCCCGACGTTAAAAAGCTATGGTTACCGTTTTTTGAAACGTAAGGAGATGACGGACCCTATCAATTCAGACCACAGCAGCGTCGTTGACCCAGCACGCCAATTTGTCACGTTTAAAGAACTAGCAAATAATCAAGGCGACTATGCCCCTGTGACAATTTCACCTGATGCCCCTGCTGTTTTTCAATATACTGGCGGCACAACAGGCGTGCCTAAAGGGGCAATGCTTTCTCATTTTAATTTAGTTGCCAACACGCACCAAGTGCAACAATATTTTGGCACCAACCCCAACCGCGACAACCCGTTTAACGCCCTACAAAATGGCCGTGAAAAAGTTTTAGCGGCGATCCCTTATTTTCATGTTTTTGGTATGATGGTTGCCATGGTCGGCAGCCTTAAAATGGGCGGCGAGCTTATTATTATGCCTAACCCACGTGACACCAAAGAAATCCTCAAAACCATTGATAAGAAACAGCCTACTTTATTCCCTGCTGTGCCCCGTTTACTGCAGTCGATCACCGAATATCCGCATGTAAGCCACTATGATTTAACAAGCCTCGAAAACGTTATTTCAGGCGGCGCGGCGCTACCGAATAATGTAAAAGAAGCCTTTGAAAATGCTGTTGGTAAGCCCAATATCATCATACAGGGTTACGGCCTATCTGAAACATCCCCCGTCGCGGCAAGCAACCCGCCAGAGGGGCGCCCCAACCGTAGCGAAACTGTTGGTATGCCTTACCCACAGACTGAAATTAAGATTGTTAATGCCGACGATCACAGCAAAACATTGAATATTGGCGACATTGGCGAAATTTGTATTCGCGGGCCGCAAGTCATGCTTGGTTATCATAACAAACCAGAAGAAACCGCCGACGTACTTACAGATGACGGTTGGTATTTAACGGGTGACCTTGGTTTCTTAGATGACACCATGTACCTTAAAATCGTTGATCGCAAAAAACGGATGATTATCGTTAATGGCCATAATGCATATCCAAGCCAAATTGAAGAAGAGCTCAGCAAGCTTTCCAGTATCGCAGAAACCGTTGTCATTGGCGTACCTGATGAACGCTCTGGTGAGGCGGCTAAGGCCTTCATCCGCTTCCGCCCTGACTTGGCGAAAGATGAACGCCCAAGCGCGGACTATATTCGTGAGTTTCTCGCTAAGTCATTAAACAAACTCGATATACCTAAAACTTTCGAAATCAGAGAAGAAGAGCTACCTAAAACATCCATAGGTAAGCCTGACTTCAAAGCATTAGAGGAAGAAGAGCGTTTAAAGCGCGAGCAGCAAGCCGCACGCCAAAATAAACCAACAGACCCTTCCCTATAAACAAATACGAACAATATTATTTAACTAAGACATCATTTTAAGTGGAGACAGAAAACATGACAAATAGAGCCGTTATTATTGATTACGCACGCAGTGCCTTTGCCAAAGCCTCAACAGCAAAAAAGCCTGGTCGCTTGTCAGATGTAGACCCACTTGATTTGATCGTTCCTGTCATTAACACTTTGATTGATCGTACTAATATTGATGTGAAAGACGTCAAAAAAATCCTTATGGGCAATGTTCACCAAGAAGCACAGCAAGGGCTCAACATTGCACGCATGGCCGTATTACATGATGAATGTAAACTTGATAATAACGTGACAGGCGGCACCAGCATTGATCGTTTTTGTGGCTCATCACTAGAAGCCATCGCTATGGCGGACGCTTTTTTAGCCCGCAACCCTGATGAAGTGTATATCTGCGCAGGCGTACAGAGCATGAGCATCGTTCCAATGAGTGGCCTAAACCCCCTCATCAACCAACATGTTCAAGGCGGCAACGCCGCCGGTTTCATGAATATGGGCGTAACAGCTGAAAACCTCGCCGTGAAGTATGAAATCTCGCGCATCGACCAAGATGCTTTTGCCGTTGCATCGAACCAGAAAACAACCGCCGCCCACGAAAAAGGCCATTTCAAAAATGAAATCGTTGCGATAAAAGGCGTTGATTATGACGACGGCGCACGCGCTGATAGCAGCATAGAGACCCTAGCCAAACTCAGAACAGCTTTTAAATCTGTCGACGAAGGCGGCACAGTTACTGCGGGTAACTCATCACAGGTCACAGACGGCGCATCTGCTGTTATGGTGACATCAGAATCATTCGCCGCTGCGAATAACCTGCCTGTTAAAGCGATTATCCTTGGTTATGGCGAAGCGTCGCTTGCCCCTGAAATTATGGGCCTTGGTCCTGTGGATGCTTCAAAAGAAGCGCTAAAACGTGCTGGCTTAACCATGGCTGACATTGACATAGTTGAACTAAACGAAGCCTTTGCCGCACAGTCACTTGCCGTGATGCAAGAATTCGAAAAGCAAGGCCATAAAATTGACCCTGAAAAAGTGAATCTTGATGGCGGCGCGATTGCGATGGGTCACCCACTTGGTGCATCTGGCGCACGTATTGTGGGACATTTATCGGAAGTGTTGCAGCGTGAGAACAAGCGTTACGGCCTTGCGACCATGTGTATTGGCGGCGGTCAAGGCGTAGCAATGGTTATTGAAAACCCAGCGGCAACACCAAAACCATCTGTTTAATCAAACGGAATAATAGCAATATTTAATGGAGATTAAACATGACTAAACAAATAAAAAAAGTTGCCGTTATCGGTGCAGGTGCAATGGGTTCAGGCATAGCGGCGCAGGCTGCAAATGCAGGCTATGAGGTTGTGCTACTTGACCTCTATCCAGGCAGCCCACAAAAAGCGATTGATATCATGCTGAAAGCAAAACCGGGGCCGAGCGCTGGTTTTATGGATGCAAAAAACGCCAAACGTATTGAAACGGGCGGCACAGAGCACGACATGGCAAAAATCGCCGATGCTGATCTGATTATTGAGGCCGTTTTTGAGGATTTAGATGTTAAGCAATCAACCTTTAAAAACATTTATAAACACGCCAAACCAGATGCAATAATTGCGTCAAACACATCAACCATACAAATCGAACAATTAACCGATGGTATGCCTGATGATTTTAAAGCGCGTTTTATGAACACGCATTTTTTCAACCCACCACGCTTTATGAGCTTACTTGAACTTATTGATGGGCCGCAAACTAACCCCGCACAGTTTAAATTAATGCAGGATATTGCTGATGTGGGCTTTGGTAAAAAAGTCATCCGCTGTAAAGACACACCGGGTTTTATTGCTAACCGCATTGGCGGTTATGCGATTTACCGTGCGATTACTGAGGGCACAAAACAAGGCATGAACATTGAAGATATTGATTCAATCATGAGCCCTGCTTTTGGTTTTACCAATATGGGCCTGATGAAACTTTCTGACTTTGTCGGTATAGATATTATGGCGCATGTTGGTACAAATCTTGAAAACGGCCTTGCCGCTGATGACCACTTCCATACTATTTATGAACCTGCGCTTGTAAAGCAGCTCGTTGATAATAAACAGCTTGGCAACAAAACTGGCGGCGGTTTTTATCGCCCGAAGCTTGATGATGACGGCAATAAAGTAAAAGGCAGTAATGGCCGTCCAATGAAACAGGTTATTGACCTGACATCAGGCGAGTATCGTGACGCTGGCAACAGTAAATACTTCAAAAAGAACTTCAAAAAAGACGCTGGCAGCTACGCCAAGTTCTTTGACAAATCAAGCGAAGCATCAGATTTCGCATGGCCTGTATTGCGCGATGTTATCGTCTATGTGATGAATAATGCCCAGCAAATGGCCTATGATGTCCAGTCAATCGACGAAGCTATGCAAGCTGGCTATAACTGGAAATGGGGTCCATTCCAGTTGGTCGACGAATTTGGCGTTGAATGGTTTACGGAACGCCTCAAAAAAGACGGCATTGCCGTGCCTGAACTGTTACAAAAAGCCAATGGCCGTTCATTCTACCGTGAACAGAATAGCGAAAAACAAGTTCTCGATTTTTCAGGTAAATACACCGCCTTTAAACGCGAAGATGGCGTGATGAAGCTTGAAGATATTAAACGCGCGAAAAAGCGCATTATAGGTAATGATTCCGCAAGCCTATGGGATATTGGTGACGGCGTTGTTGCCGTGGAATTTCACACCGTAAAAGGTGCGAATGCCATTGACCCTGCTGTATTTGAAGTTCTCAATGACAGCATCAAGTTAGTTAACGACAGCGCTGGCAAGTATAAAGCGATGGTTATTTATAATGAAGGTAATCATTTTTCCGTTGGCGCAAACCTTGGTTTGATTGATGTTTTCTCAAAAGCTGCTGATAAAGTGCCTTTTGCCTTCTTGCGGAACAAAGCCCAAGCGAAGTTAACTAACTTTGTCGATGATCTGGTCTATACAGGTCAGGCCGTTTACAAAGCTTTGCGTGAAGCACCTTTCCCTGTGATTGGCGCCCCCAATGGTATGGCGCTTGGTGGCGGCTGTGAAGTCTTGCTCCATTGCGATAGTGTCCAGTCTGGACCAGAGGTCTATACAGGCCTTGTCGAAGCTGGCGTTGGCATTATCCCTGGTTGGGGTGGCTGCGCACGTCATTTAGAACGCTCACAAGACGCTGCAAAAGTTAACGGCCCAATGCAAGCAATGGCAAACTCTGCCCTTGCCATTGCACAGCCGATGCAATCAATCTCAACATCTGGCCAAAATGCAAAATCAAAGCTTTGGTTTGGTAAAGATGCGGGTATATCGATGAATAGCGACCGTGTCCTTGCTGATGCAAAAACGCGCGCGCTAAGCATGATTGATGGTTACCAAGCTCCTGCGGAGCCTATTTATAACCTTCCCGGCCTATCAGGTCAGGCGAGCCTGAACATGCAAGTCGATGCAATGTATCTTTATGGTGGCGACCCGAAAATCGCCGCGGTAAACCATGTGGATGTTGGCGTGATGAGCTGCCTTGGCAATACGCTTAGCGGCGGTGATTACGTCACACGCGACCAAGTGGACAGCCATATCGCTGGTGATGGCGCAGCCTATAAGGCACTCATAAATGAGCGCTCTGATGGCCGCATTGAAGTCAATAATGCCATGCCGCTCACCGAAGCGCGCATTTTACAGCTTGAGCGTGATAATTTCATGACATTATTTAACCGCCAGTCAACGCGCGATCGCATGGCCTTCATGGTGGCAAAAAACAAGCCATTACGTGAAGACTATCCAGATGACCGCCCAAGCCCTGCGCAAATACGTGACGAGATTGAACGCAAAACAGCGAAGCCGCGTAGCCCCGATGGCAAGCCACTTTCAGGCGAAGAAGAAGACCGCCTAAGAAGCATGTCAAAACTCAGTCAGCGTACTATGTGGGGCCTCAAAAAACTGGGGTTGGTATAAGGCCATTAAAATTCATTACAAAAAACCCCGCATAGGCAGCCTATGCGGGGTTTTTATTATCTGTACATTTGTTGTGCCCAACCCTTATTTACAGCCATTCGCACATTGTTTGAAATCAATATAGAAACGATAGAAGTCCTTACCATTTGGTGTCAGCATCATTTTTTCTGCTACTTCAATTTTATGCAGGGCGTTAATCGTGATGGTTGCGCCGTTTTGGCCCAAAGGTAATACTTTAAAGTCTTTGATAAGATGCGGGTTTTTACTTACCCAATTTTGCATTGCATCCCATGCAACGTCTTGAATATCAATGCTAACCTGCTTACGGTCAGACTGTTCCCACACGCGGATAGCCGTCGGAGCGGAGAGATCCAGAACAATACGTATTTTGTCTGTATACTCCCCGATCCGAACTTGGCTAACTCGGACACTGGATGTGCCTCCGTTATTTTGGACAGCGCGAATACCGGATGTATCCTCGCCAGTAGGACCTAGAGCTGGCTTTTCAATCCCAGCTAATGTTGAACCCGCATTATGGCAATTTTGGGTTACTCTGCCTTCATGCGCAGATTCAACACACGCTACTTCCGTAGCCTGCTCTAGAGTGTGAAGGTCTATTCCAAATTGGAATAAGTCTTCGGAAGTCACCGAGACGGATCTCGGTGGGATGGAAACTTGGGTGATTGCAGGGTCGACTTGAACGATATAGTCCCCTGGGCGGATATATTCAAAACTGTAATATCCGTCGAAAGCTGTTTTTGTGGTCTCAACAATCTCATGATTTTTGTTCATGAGCTGGATACCAATTGAAGATACGGGGCCTTCATGGTCATAAACCACGCCCTCAACAATACCTGTTTTAATAATCGGAAAATCAAATGTCTGCGACGTTGCTGGTCGTAAAATAGTCTTAAACTCAGCTTGGTTTGAAATGACATATGGGTCACCAACGTTATCTAAATCCAGAGTGACGGCTTCATAATCAAGCTTGTTTTGTCCAACATAGCTGGTGATGCCATTCGCGCCCGAAGGTCTACTTTCCGTCTTGCCTACTTTGAATTTTGCATCCGGTGCCAGAGTATCGCCATCGCTGTACACACCATCATAATCGTTGTCATAGAAAACTCGCCCAGTCACATTGGACCTGTTGACCATGCTTTTTGCGTCATAAATATATGATGATTTAGGGCCATATGGCGCCATAGAGAAGCGTGTGCGGAGCAAGGCTCTTACGCCAGATTCAGAGTGCCAGTCTAAGTCAACGGAGCTACTGAACAGCCCAAAGTCATAACCGAGCTGCGTGCCTATTTTGGTTGTTTTACTTTTTAGGTTGTAGTCAAGGTCAAGCGCAGCGGTAAGCCCGTCGGGATCTCTGTATCTTACCTCTGAGCGGGCATTATTAATTTCGTTAAATGGATATAAACTATAATCAATCGCCCCTCTATACTTCCAATCTGACAGAAAATTGTAGTTTAAGCTGAACAGGCCACGTGTATTCGTGTGCACGCTTTTCTTAAAACTAGAAGATGTCGAGTTTGAAAACCTGATTTTGCCCAAAGAAAGACTCTGACCTGTATCAAAATCCATCTGTGATGAGCCATCATGACGTCTTTCATAGTTAGTACTGAGCTGCAAACCCAAGTTACCTTTAGGCAACTTAAAGGAACGGTTAGCGCTCCCCCTGAACCTAAAGACATCCGCATCATCACCATAGCCAATAATGTTACTTTCAAAATCATCCAATATGGCGGTACGTAAATTCAGGTTGGTATCTAAGAAACGGCGTGAAAGTTTAAACTCTAAAGCACTGCCACCATCTAAACTGCGATACGCCTCAACAGCGCCAACGGTTTCAAACAATGCAAATTTAAGCCCCAACGAGCCAAAGCGCTGGCTACCAACATCTGTTGGTACATCAGCTAGTGAACCAAAGGCAGTGAGGTTAGAGTTAAGCCCATGCTGCAACAAAAGATTTTTAGTGAAACCACTTTCTCGCGACACATTCTCATCACCAAGAGCAAGAAGGTTCCGGTCAGAATCCAATATACCAACCTCATAGATAGTCTCCCCTGGGCGTAACATGTCACGGGAGATGTTATAGATCTCTTCACGTGTTTCTGTTTGCCCTTGTGGGCCATATAACATGACCTTAATTACTGTTCTGTTATAATTCAGCTGAACGTCTTCAAAGAGATATTCACCGGTATCGCTTGCCACTTGATAACCCAATAACTGGTTATTACGATAAAGCTCAACTTCCCAACCGGGCTCCGTCACGCCATCAACCGTCAGGGAATCAAAATTTATTTTTTGCGTATGCGAAGCATTGGTGAAAACAACGCCTCGCCCATTAAGACTGCCTTGCGCTAAGCTTGCTGTTTGGGAGGAAACATCGCCAACTTCTAATAATTTAATGTTTAATGGAAGGTCTTCATCATCATATGCACGCTTAGTATATTTGAAGCGAACATCTTGAATGCCTTTATCAGCACCGTCGCCCGTATCATTTTGAAGACGCAAACTATAATCAACCTCACCATATAAAAGATCATTCCCACCATTAATGTTGACGCTTTCTTGGTGACGCCCGTTATCTTGGCTCCACTGTGCGATCGCGTTGACGTTCAGCGCAGGTAGACTAAATAATTTCGGCTTGTTTTTCACAACGAGCTGCACGTCGCCATTTTCATCTTCGGCGCTCTCACTACCTTCAAGGCGTCTTAAGCGTATACCACGCTCTCTTTCACGCGCTTGCTTCACTTGATAAGGTAGTTTTTCCGATGATGTGACTTCAATAATTTGCAGGAGGTTGTTGAAATTAATAGAAATCGGCCAAATCTTACTTAAAAGCTCCGCCGAAATATAAACTTCTTTGATACCGTATTTTTGTTCTAAGACAAAAGCTTCGCCTTCAGGAAAACTCTGCGTCTTCCCTCTATAGCTATACGTATGGTCATGAACGTTCAGACCATATTCATTTTCTTCCCGTAAGAAGAAACCTGTAACTGAGCCCGCCGCGAAATCTACATTCGCCGCGAAGTCAAAAATTCCTGCAAGTTCAAGCACAGGAAGAAAGAACTCTCCGTCTCTCTCCATACCAATAACTGCGTTGGACAACGTTCTTTTGTTGTGCTTTACCTCTAATATCAGATCATAAAGATCCTCCGTCCCGATTGTCTCGGCACGTATAGAGGGCACAAAACACCCCAGAAAAACGACACACGCAAGAGTTGCGCACAGCGTCCGCTTTAAAAAATTGCCATTATGATTCATTGCTCAGAACAGAGCCTTAGAAAATTAGCAGAATAACCCACAACAACTATACAACGATTCGGTGTAGAAAAAATAAAGAGCGCAGTTTATTCACAGAGTTATCCCCAATCTATCCACAGCACAAAAAAAAGCCCCCGCGTTAGCGGAGACCTTATAAATTATAGCGCTCAGCGGGATCTGATGCTTAACGCGGTACAGTCACATCGGCGAGCACTTGCCCTGCTAGCAAATCATCAGCGTGCCCCTCAATCACAAGGCGTGCCGAGCGGCACGCGCGCGCTTTTTTCTCATCAACGACAATCCGCTCACGACGAGAATCCGCCTCTGCATAAACCGCAAAAATACGCGGCACGGTATGGAGTGGCTCGTCGCCGCAGAATACTTTTATGTTACCAATCACGCTACGGTTTCCTGTTTTGGCAATATCGACCTCAACAAAATATGGTGGCGCCGTTTTGGACATTTTGCCACGCTCACCAGTCACAAAACGCACGCCGGTTACGTTTAATTTCGCCTGAACACTACCATGGTGCATATATACAGGGAAAGAACGCGAGACCAAAACTTGCGAGGCTACGCGTGCGCCATCAGCATCCCCTTGAACCGGTGCCTTGGAGATAGGGTCAGGCAACAAACGAATTAAAAAATGGCTTCTATATTCTCCCTCTGCCATATTTGGCGGGCGGCGGGCAAATAATGTCACGCGCTGCGTCTCACCTGGCCGTATCGTTGTACGGCGCGGCGAATAACGTATATAAGGGTCTGCAGGGCGATAATCAGGAAGCGAAGCTCTGTTTTCATCAGTAACACTCACTACATCGCCATTTTTAGTCATTGCGATTTGCAGCCAATCGAACTCATACGTCTCAGGTCGGTCGCCGCTATTCTGCACATAAACATAAGCTAAATTTTCGCCTGATTTCATTACGACACGCGGCGGAATAACGCGCACCGCATATGCAGGCAGCGCGGCACTTAAAAATATAGTTGCTACCAAAGCAGCAGCCAAAATAGTTTTTCTTTTTAACATGGCTTATTTAACCCCTTATTTACTTACGGTATTGATGTAATAATAATTTGCAGCGTACCATCATATGTACCTGCAGGCTCAGGGTTGCTGAAACGTAAACGCCCACCAACCTTGAAAACATGTGAAGGGTTGACCAGCGCCGCAGCGAATGTGTGCGTATTTGCCTGTGAACCACTTGCTGTTTGAATAAGATATTGGTCATATGTTACGCGCCCCGCGCCGACGCTATTGCTAAACGTTACACTTGCGCGCGAAAACGTAACGCGGACATTCTGCGCGGCAGTGGCCAGCGTCGTTGCAACTGTACAGATTGCCGGCTGAATGGCGCCTGCAATCAACGTATGACAGCCATTATTTACGGTGCCGCTGCTCGCCGTTGCCTTGACCGTTATATTGCCATTGCAATTCGGCAGTATCCGCCCAAATGATATATCACGCGAACAGCTGATGGTCGGCGCAGCCAGCACAACATTCTGCGTTACAGCCATCACCGCACACACAGAAACACAAACAAATAATGCGTCTTTTGCTTCCACAATCAATCCTTTAATTCACGTCGTTTCATTTACTATAAAGGCCACAGAAAACAAGTCAAATTTCTTCGCAATAAAAAACCCACCTTGCGGTGGGTTTCTTTTAAAAACTTATATCAGTCAACACCTATGGAACGTCATTGATTGTGATAGATATGGAACCACCCGTGAAGTCACCATTGATCGGCGTGCCAGAAAAGCTCAAACGGCCGCCGACATCAACATCTGGTGAACCACCACTGAATACACCAGCGGCAGTCGCGCCCGCAACAACAGTAATTGTGCCGGTGATACCTGCGCCGCCAATATAAAGCTGATCAAGGATGATGTTACCGCCATCATATGATACAGCAGCACCCGCTGTTACCTGTACGCTGCCCGCTGTTTGGCCACCAGTAATCTGGAAACCACCGGCGGTACCCGCAACAACAACCGTACCGTTGGTCGCTGTTGTTGAATTCGTACCATCATGGTCAAGCACATGCGTACCAGATAGCACGCCGCTTTTCGCTATACGTCCGAAATCTAGGTCTGTTGGCGTTGCTAGGGTTACCGCGGTAACAATTTGAACATCGACGTTCATTGTTACTACGCCCGCAACCGCAGTGCCTACTGTTTGAGGAACAAATGCACTAACAACTGCTAATGCAGAGCCCGCAACAAGTGTCTTTTTTAGGTCGAGTTTCGTAATATCCATATCTCACTCCTTGGTTTATGGTCTTTAGGGATATATAAAAGGGACAAGTTAGAAATGCCGAGAATTGGCCAACTTATACACAAGTTTAACACAAAACCTCTTTTCAAAAAAGCCCTATTATTTATTTAGCTGCCGTCAGGAATCCATCCATCAAATCAGCCACAGTTTCTTAAGTTAATTTAGTCTACTTATAAAGTAATACTTTTATATTCTACCACGCTAATAATTAAGCTTTGGTTAACAGCGGATAGAGTCTTTACTCGAATCATTTATATAAGTTATGATTTTATAATAACACATTCCAAATACAAGAAAAAGGATAAATAAATGAGCGGGCAAAGCGCAATACCTGATTATAAATCAGAGAATTACGAGATCCCTTTAGAAGATGCAATAAAGCTAGCGCGTGAGCACCATATCGCCGGCAATGTCATCCTTGCAGAGCGCACATATAAAGACATTTTAAAAGGCGCGCCTGACAACCCGACAGTCAACCATCTTCTTGGCGCATTATATTTTCAAATCGCAAATTATAAAGATGCCCTCCATTATATGGAGGAATCTATTCGAATCTCTCCGGACGAGCCACAATATAAAAGTAATTACGCCAGTACACTTATTACCGTCGACCGACTTGAGGAGGCCATAGCCGAACTTGATAAAGCTTTGGCGCTCAGACCAAACGATGCTGAGGCGCTGTCACGCAAGGCGCAGGCGCTTTGGAAAAGTGATGACGCCGCCGGCGCAGAAACATGCGCAAAATCAGCTTTGACGCTGATGCCTAACCATTTTGAGGCCTTGTTATCCTTGGGTATTAGCTTCGCTATGCAAAAAAAATACGAAGACGCGGCTCGTATATGGCAGGATGCAAGCACCGTTTATCCTCATGATGCGCGCGTTTGGAGCAACCTTGCCAACATGCTTCGTGAACTTAAAAAGCCTGATGAGGCCCTGATCGCCGTTGAAAAAGCGTTAGAGTTTGATAAAGACAACGCCGAGGCACTCAATAATAAGGGCTGTATTCTACGTGATTTAAACCGCCATGAAGAAGCGCTTGTATATTTCACAAAAGCCACCGACATGCAGCCCAACTACCCGCAAGCCCACCTTAACACCGCATTAACCCATGCACATTTTTTCAATTACTATCAAGTGGCCGTCAGCGCACGCTATGCCGTTAATTTTAAGGACGACTTCACAGATGGTCACAACGCTTTAAGTGCCGCGAATATAGAGCTTGGTGACTTAACCCAAGCACGTTTTGCCGCGCAGCGCGCTGTAACGCTTGACCCTGACAATGCGGAATCTTATTTAAACCTTTGTGATGTTTTATATTTACTCGACCGGTTTGATGATGGCTACGCCGCGTTGCAGCAAGCCATAAAACTAGCGCCAGATGACCATCGCTGCCATGCAAAAATGGCCAATATCTATAGCCGCTTAGATGAACGCGACCTCGCTATTGAATCTATAAACAAAGCCATTGAACTTCAGCCACTACACGCCCTGCACCATGCAAATAAAGGCTCAATTCTTCATATATGCAACGAAATTGAGGAGAGCCTAAAGCACACACAGAAAGCAATCGACTTAGATCCTAAACTTGTGCTCGCCTATGTTGTCAAAGCCGAGGCCTTAATTACCATTGATGATATTGAAGGCGCACGCCAAGCTATTGAAAAAGTAAAAGAATTCGATCCACACAACCCCAGCATATACCACACCGTGTCAAACATAGAAAACTTTGAATCTGATCAAGACCCAAAGTTTCTTGAAATGGTTCAGGCGCAGGAAACGGCGAAAAAAATGGGCAAAGGCCAAGAAGCGAGCGTGCAATTCGCCCTGGCCAAGGCATATGAGAAACTTAAAAACTATGATAAGGCTTTCGAACATTACATCACGGCTAATGACCTTCGCTTCGAAATGTCGCCTTATTCCCCAGAAGCCATGATCGCACATTATCAAGGTATCAAAGCAAGCTTCCCACAAGACCGCCTACGCGACGCCGTCGCAAGCAAACAGGGCTTTGAATCAGACTCCCCTATCTTTATTGTTGGTATGCCGCGCTCTGGCACGACGCTGACAGAACAGATTATATCGTCGCATCCTGATGTTTATGGCGCAGGTGAACTGCCTGATACACTGCGCATACGCCGCAAATTTTCTCAAGTCGACGCAGAAAGCGCTGAAACTATGGGCAAATTATATGTAGAATATTCGCGCGCGCGCGTCACGGGCGGCGACTTCAAACACGTCAGTGATAAAATGCCCGGTAACTTTATGAATATAGGCATGATTGCAAGCATTCTTCCCAATGCAAAAATTATTCATTGTTGCCGCGACCCCATGGATACATGCTTATCTAATTATAAGCAAAGCTTCCTCATGGGGCAGTTCTGGTCATTTAATATGGAAGAGCTTGGCAACGAGCACCTCAGATATCAAGACCTGATGAAGTATTGGCACGAAGCCATGCCTGGGCGGATACTAGACGTACATTATGAGGACACGGTCAACGACCTTGAAACGCAGGCGCGTAGAATGCTCGATCATATCGGTTTGGAATGGAATGATGCGTGTTTAGAACCACATAAACAAAAACGCTCCGTATTAACTGCAAGTAAAATGCAAGTTACCAGACCTGTTTATAATACATCTATCAAAAGGTGGAAACGTTTCGAGAAACAGCTACAGCCATTAGTGCGTAAACTTAGCCCTGAAGATGCGCTGCCTATAGACGAATAGGGTTTTAAGGTGATTGGTAAAACATGTGAAGAATAAAAGGGTAGCGCCAGACAAGGTGCTATCCTTTTTTCTTATTTTTACTTGCTGCCATTATTGGCGCGCGTGACTTTTTCTAAAATTGACATGTTGAGTTTTATTGTTGTGCTCAGCTGCTTTTGCAGCGCCGTTAACTGCTGCATAGCACGACTGCTATGTGCCAAAAACTCAGCTTGTCTTTCCATGAATTCTTGTGCGGCCTGCTGATACAGGTCGTTAACATCTTGCTTCTGCTTCATAACGGCAAGTAACTCGACATCGGTCTTCATGGTAATCGCGTTGGTTTCGTTTTCAAAAGCTTCAATCGTTGCCTCTGTCAGCTCCGTCATTTTGATCAACGCCAGCTTGGTCTTTTTAGGAAGAAGTTTTTGCGGCGCCTTTGGCGCATTTTGTGATGATGTCATGTTAAATATAATCAGCCAAGTTCAACCTGAGAAGGGTTGCTGTTAAGGAATAAGATGCTTCAAGCTGCGTCTGAATCTCTTGCAATCTAATAGTTACCTCTGCGAGGTCAACTTCTTTCATGCCCGCAAGGGTGTTATCTAACAGGTTCAAATCATCCAAATTATCATTAATCGCCGTGTCGATATTTTGCGCTCTTAATGATACAGATGCACGCATCTCCGCCAAATCATCCAGACCGGATTCTAGTAAATTATAAGCTTCTTCTACTGTCGCTTGATCACCGGGGGTGTTACGCACCAAGTCATATGCGCGTACGATTTGTTCAATAATAGGATCATTAGCTGTGAGGCCATAATCTATATTATAACCCTCACCAAGTTCAATTGTATGCTTATAATCATTGCCTTGATAATAACCTGTATCTGCCACAGACGGCGCAACAGCGGGCCCAAAAGTAGGGTCAGAAAAATCAACTGGCGGCGTCGTGGTCGCGGAACCTGAAAAAAGATAACGTCCTGCGATTTGTGTGTTTAACAGCGATTCAATTTGGTCCATGCCCGCATTCGCAACGTTTTGTAAATCAACAGTGGTTGTTGTGCCTGAAATACCGGCATTAAGCGTTGCCAAGAAAGACTGCGCATAATCAAGCATCGTGCCTAAAGTATCGAAAGTAACGTTAGAGCGCTCAAGCGCCAGTTCCGCATTTTCGGTTTGCGCGGTTAAATTTGCGTAATCAGATTCCAACGATAAAATACGGCTCGTATCTTTTGATAGACCTTCGTATGAATCTGATTTATATCCTGAAGACACCTGTTGTTGGCCTTCGGCATACGCGCTTTGCAGCCGTAGATTATTTTCTATCAGCTTGGAGCTATTTGAGTAACTCGATATACGGTCAACCATATTAAATATCCTTATATACTAACCTATTATCTCACTGCATTGATCAATTCGTCAAACATTTCCTGAATTGTTGCCATCATTCGTGCTGAAGCAGAGTATTTTGCTTCGAGATCAAGTAGGTTTGCCATTTCCTCATCTACGTTAACACCAGTAAGGTTTTCTAACGTCGTTTTTGTTTGTTCTAAGATAAGCGTCGTGGTTAACGCCTCTTCCGATGCGTTATTCGCACGCACCGCAATATTCGCAATAATTTTATCGACATATGTGTCTAATGTTTCTGTCTGCCCTGCGAAATTACCGGCCGCGTTGAAACTATATAATGTGTTAAATGCGTCATTCATTTCCTGCGCGAGCGAACCATCACCAGGGTTTAAACCAATATCACCAACAACCAATGCTGGGTCATTAGATAAACGTGACGTTGCAAGGAAGGAATTATTATCAAGCAAATAGCTGCTGACTTTTAAATCCTCAGCACCCTCACCTGTAAACAGGTTATTCAAGCCAAACGATTTAGAAAAATTCTCACCGCTTATGTCGCCATCGAGCTGGTTAAGGGATACACCCTGCCCCGCCACGCCAGACGTAAAAGTTAAGCTGCCATTGGCATCAAGCGCCGCGACAATGTCACCGGCAAACGTTGCATTCATATCAACAATCATATCGTTAATTGTCGCGTAGCCAGCTAAATTAAAATCTGCGAAATTTTGCACTGCGCCGAGGGTGTCCGTAAGCGCAATACGTACAGACCCCGTGGCACCAAGTGCGTCGCCAAGCGCAAAACCTTGCTCATCGCCGACAATATTACTACGTGAGGCATATGACGCACCTTCGCTTAATACGGTGTTAAGTTGCTCTCTTAGCACATCTGCAAATTCATCTAGCTTTTCTTGCTCTTCGACAAGCAGCGTATCACGAAGTTCAATCAGGCCGCCTAGCTCGCCGCCTTTTAATAAAGTCGTCATATCGGTACCATTAAGGTCAATCGGCGAAAAACCGCCCGGATATAAACTCGTACTGCCCACAGTCGTCGCAGGCGTAAATTCAATCTGGTGCGCCGATGAATCAAGCAAAGGGCGAGAACCTGCATAAACTTTTAACTGATTACTACTATCAATAAATGACGTGATATCTATATTTTCTGCAAGACCTTCAAGCACGACGCGGCGTTGGTCTTCAAGCTCGGCCACACTGCGCCCTGTTGCGCCTGTCAGCGTAATTTGAATGTTAATCTCACCAAGACGCGTAAGCGCCGTGTTAATTTCTTCGACATTTTGCGCAATTTCTTGTTCTGTGCGCGTTCTTAAATCTTGTATCTCACCAGAAAGCCCCGAAAGCTCTCCAGCCAAGCGCTGCGCTTGGTTCACGACATCTGTTTTGAGTGAATCATCTTCAGGAGTTACAGCCAAACCGCCAAATGCGGTAAGTATGCCATTTACTGCCGAGCTAATTGTTGACTCGCTGCTAATTTTGCCCAGTTGGTCGGCATAATTGCTTAGATAATCGGATATTTTACTATTATAGCTAGCATAGCTTGTATCTTCTATTAGCGTTTTTTCTAGAAACCTATCCGTATAGGCGCTATCAATCGTACCACCAGATGGTAGAGTCGCAGAATCCGTTGATACATATTCGCTATTATACACCTTGCGTGTATAGCCTGGACGATCTGCGTTGGTGACGTTTTGTGCCGTCACGTTCAAGCGCGCTTCTGTGTCCTTAAGACCTGCGAAAGTATTATTTAATGCACCTATTAGTGACATGCGCTATAGGCCTCCTGTCCGTAGCCTTGGTATGATTGCATCTGCATAAAATTATGCATATGAAGGCTTGCGTTAACTTTGATTTTGCACTCTAGGCGCTCAATACAGTCGTATAGATAGCTTAGAAGCTGCGTATCAAAGAGTTGTTCTTGTTCAAGCATGGCGCAAATATGATTGATTTTGTCTTCGAATTTTTCAATCAGATCTAATTTACCTAGCCCTGTACAAGAAGACGTTGCAAACATCGTGCCAAACAGCATTTCATTTTCTTGCTGCGTGAGCGCGAGTAACTTGAAGCACAAATTATCAAAAGCGAGCAATTGATCCTTAACACCATCCGATACTGGGCTTTGCTCTACGATCTCTTCAAAATCCATTATCTACGTCCTGTGTTTTTGGCACCAGCGGATTGAAGATAGGCTAAACAAGCATTTTCGCTCTTTTTAGACATGATCATCTTGTTCTTATGCTCTTTCATTTCGCCATTGATTTGTACAATCTGGCTTTCGAGCACGTTAAATATACTACCTAGTACATTTTGAATATCTGTTTTCATATCATCATCAAGGCGCATGACTTCTTCTTGAATAGCGGCGAGGTCTTGCTCTAAGTCTTCTGATGTAACCAGTTCCTCAGGGCTCATTTCTCTATATTTATTCATAAAAGAAGCAATGTTCATTTAGCCTATACCTTTAAATTAGGGGTTCATACTATCGTTAGCGATTATCGTACCGCGCCGATTAGAGTATCAAACATCTCATCAACCGTGCTGAGGATCTGTGCAGCAGAAGAATAAGCCTGCTGCGCGACGATCATCTTGTTAAATTCGTCCGATGTATCAACAGCTGACAGCTCAATCGATGTTGCTTCGATCCCGCCGGCATTACCTTCACCTGGTAGACGTAAGTTTAACACACCTGCGCGTTCGTTTTCATCGTAAACCGTACCTTTAACATTGGTCAAACCACCTGGGTTCGGGAATGTCGCTATCGGAATTTGGAAAATCGGACGACGGACGCCGTTATCAAACAATGCTGTCACAATACCTTCATTATCAATCTCAACACCGCTTAATTGACCAAAGCGAACACCGTCTTGTTCAATCTTTGAAATTTCAATATCTGGCGTATCAGTATTTGATGCGAATTGTGTAAAGCCGTTAAATAAGCCTTGCGTACCAAGATCAATACTCAACGAGATATCATCAGAGCCTGTTGTTAAACTTAGGCCTGTTATATCCGCGTTGAAAGCTTGCGCTGGCGCTGCTGCCGTACCACCTGTGCCGTCAAACGCGTTTGCGACCCAGTTACCAGTCGTGATCTCATCAATTGAGCCATCACCGTTAAACGAAATGCTCAGTGTATTCTGGATACCTGCTGCAGTGGTATCTAGATCAATCGCGCCTGTGGCACCACTACCTGCCCCTAGGTTAGTTTGGTATGGGTCCGCATAAGTCACAGACCATTCATTAACGCCCGTTTTGCGGTATGTTTGCTCAATCGTGTGTGAAACACCCAAATCATCAAACATTTCATTCGCTGTGACGTATTCTGGCCCCGCAGGGAAAACGTAAATGTCACTATCCGCTGGCAAGTTTAATTCCATACCCACGCTTGATGTCGCGCCCGCTGTACCTGAAATTGTGTTCAAATCAATTGGTTCAAGCGAGTTCAAATCACTGTTATTCGCCGCCGTAACTACGCCGTTCTCATTTGTACGCTGACCAAGAAGGATTGAGCCTTCATTATTGATCAATAAGCCGTTCTCATCTGTTGAGAAGTCACCATTACGTGTATATGTATAGCCTGATGGCTGGTTATTCGGATCATCCGTTACAACGAAGAAGCCATCACCATTAATCGCGACATTTGTTGACACGCCTGTGTTTTGCACAAGGCCTTGATCTGAAATGTTTTGACTGGTTGAGAATGTTACGCCGCCGCCAAGTGCGTTAAGTGAAGAACCTGAAGAGCCTGTCACCAAAGACTGGAAGCTAACCTCACGGTTCTTATACGCCGTTGTTGATGCGTTTGCGATGTTCTCTGATACCGCCGCGATAGCCGCGCCTTGACCTTGAAGGCCTGATACCGCTGCATTTAGTGCACTACCTAAACTCATAATTTTTCTCCTTTATACTTTATGTATCTATGTGTTTGTTGTTTGTTGTTTGTTGGTCTATTTATGTTTTTATTCACTTATATTACTGTGCCGTAGCAACAGTTGTTTCTGCGGTGTAAGGTTTTTGAACCTTTAATACGTCACTCATACGGAATGATATTTCACCTGCGGTGAGGAAGCTTTCTTTCTGATCGCTCCATACACCGTCCACCTCAACATGAGATGTGATTTCTGTGGCAACGCTCGACTCTTTTAATTTAGCCGCGATGCTGACTGTTAATTGCTGCCCTGCGACTAAACCAAGCTCATCAATATCGCTCGAAGTTAGCTTAAATTCATGGACGCCCAATACGCTGGAACCGTCTGCCACTTTAACAATATTGCCTTCCGCGTCAGTGACGGAAATCACAACGTCGTCTGATTGGCCCTGCACTTCATAAGTCCAGCTTGCTTCGCCGTTCTGCACCACGGCTATATTTGAATTAATCTCAACGTCCTGACCAATAAAGCCAAAGGCAGACGAAGTCGCGCCATCGGCAAGTAAAGAGTTTGTCACTGTTAATTTTTCGTTCGTAGAAATTTGCTGTTCTAGTTGTGAGTAACGCGTTAACTGTGCTGTCCATTCATCCGTGTCCATCGGATCAAGCGGATTCTGATTTTGTAGCTGCGTTAAGAGAAGCTGTAAAAAGTTAACCTTCTGCTCTTCAGCATCCGCAGCGGCGAGGTCAGCCTCTGTCTGCGCGCTTGTATCAAGGCCAGTAGACTGAATAACGGTCTGATTACTTAATACTGATAAAACGTCCATTGGTTTATAGCTCCTAATTATTATGCCCTTAAGCGTTACTGCCGCCGTTAAATTCTGTGGGCCTTTGTACTTATCACGTTGGCCGCAGCCTATTTGGGGCGAAAAAAGTTTATTTTTATTTGAAAAACATCAAAAAACATATGCACTGACTTTATATATATAGGGGGGATGATATTGAGCGCCTCTTTTACGCAGCGCCGCACTTATTCCAAAGAAAAAGCAAAAAAATCCGACAAATGGAAAATCTGTTAAAGATTTATTATCAAAGAATCGGTAAGATGGAATAGATACACGTTATATATTTGCATAGGACAGAGAAAAACAAAGACAGAGAAAAAATTTAATTGTTTAATAACAGTGACTTATAAAATAATTCAAATTTTTTCATTTTTTTTCGCCCCATTTTACGAGTATGATACGTTTAAAGTATGTGACGCCTTAAAAAGCAGATCAGTTTGGCAGGAAGCCGAACTCTATTAACCAGGTAACATAATGAAGGAGATCTATTATGCCTGTTATTTCAACCAACACAGCCGCGAATTCGGCACTACTAAACCTCAACAAAAACGCTTCAATGCAGGAAAAATACCTGAACCAACTTTCTTCCGGTTCACGTATTAACTCTTCCGCAGATGACGCTGCTGGTTTGGCGGTATCTGGTCAGCTCCAAGCTGATATCACGACACTGACACAATCAGCACGTAACGCACAGCAAGCCGATGCACTCTTGCAGACAGCTGATGGTGCGCTTGCACGTCAATCTGACATTTTGCAACGTATGAAATCACTAGCAACACAATATAACTCGGGTACAGTGGATGCGACGTCTCGTACATTCATTAACGCGGAATATGGTGAACTGGTAAACCAACTTGACTTGATTTCAAGTTCAAGTGAATTTAACGGCTCAGCGTTGATTGATGGTTCATACAACCAAAGTTTTGTTGTTGGTATTGATGCGTCAGACTCTATTGACGTTGATTTAACTACGATTAGCACATCATCTGCTGGCCTAAACCTCAATGATGCGTTAAGTGTATCTGGTAACGGTGTCTTTCAAGCTGAATTGCTTGTCGGTACAGACAGCGCAACAGATGCGACACTACTAACTGCCCTAACAGGCGGCATCAGTACTGCTGCTGCTGGCGATGTCTTCACACTAGGCTTAGACATTGATGCTGATGGCACCTATGTTGACCCTGGTGAGGGATCACTTGTTTATACAGTTGCAGCCGGTTCAACGGTTGGCGATCTTGTTGCCCAAGTTAACGCGATCACTGATGATACAGGTTCACAAATCTTTAACGCTGAATTTGTTAATGGTCAATTTACCATATCACTAATTGATGCATCTGTTGTTGACACTAACTCTGATGGTAGCGCTAATGGTACAGTTGATTTATCTGTAACAGCTGCTGATACTATTACATTTACGGGTACAAATGCGATAGGTACAGCCTCTACCGTAACAGGTGGTGCTACTCTTGAGCTTGTGGCTGTCGGTAATGCATTGTCAGCGTTTAATGATGACTTAGATATCATTGACACGGCGATTACTGCAGTTGCCAATGCACGTTCACAGGTTGGTGCCTTTACTGCTGCGTTCCAATTCCAGAATGCAAATATTAATACGCAAATCGAGAACCTTAGCGCGGCGAAATCAACAATTGTTGATGTCGACATTGCTGAAGCACAAACAAACTTCACAAACGCACAGGTACTGACTGAAGCTGCAACGGCTGCTCTGGCGCAAGCAAACCAGATCACGACTTCACTTCTTTCACTTCTACGATAAGCGTAGGTTGAATTTTTATTCGAGGGCCGTATGGCGTATGCGCCATACAATTCAGAGGAAATCTGAAAAGGGAGTTGCCCTCCTCCCTTTTTCCTCTCCTTTTTTCTTCGCTCTATAGTCATAAAGGATCAGGACAAAACGAAACGATATAAAAAATAATAATAAAAATATAAAATCAGGGAATACAATTTTAATTTAGGATCAAACCATGTCAAATTTATCAGTCGGGACCATTACCACCACAGGTAGCACAACCATCGTCACTGGTACGTCATCTAAACTTAACACAGGTGCGTTGATTGAAAACGAGGTTTCCCAAAACAATGTCAAAGCAGATAAAATTGACATTAAAGTACAAGAAAATGACCTGTTAATCGCAGGCTATGAAGAATTTTACGGCCTTGCACAAAATTTTCAAGAATCTCTAGCCAACTTAAAAAGCCAAACCAGTTTTCTCGATAATGGCAATGCTTTCGCGCAGCGCACAGGTGATTTACAATCTACAGGCGCCATCGCCACCAGTTTAATTAATGTCTCCATTGAAGAAAACGCTCCAATCGGTGATTATACAATTGTCGTAGAGCAAAAAGCCGAAGCTTTTTCTGTAGGTAGCGGAAACTTCGTTGATAAAACAGCCGATTTAAACGAAGTTGGCTCGTTCACGATTGGCATTGATAGCAAAGTCGCCCAGCAAATTGACGTTGTCGCGACGGATAGCCTACAGGATATTGCCGATAAAATTAATTTAACTATGGGCGATTCAGGCGTTAGTGCATCGGTATTAAAAGTATCAGAGACCGAGTTTCAGTTAATTATTGAAGGCACCGAAACCAACGAAGCGATGACTATTTCAACGCTTTCAGGCAACGTCATGCAAAATTTAGGTATTGTTGATGGCGCAGACGCCTTTGTACCAGCCCAAATCATTCAAAATGAACAAGGGTCGCGCGTTATATTAAATGGCGCAACAATCACGCGTGACGATAATGCATATGATGATTTGATTGAGGGCTTGAGTTTTGATGTGATTGAAGCAGATGCCGGTAGCACAATTACAGTATCTGTCGATAATGATATTTCATCCGCTAAAGAATCCATCTTAGATTTTGTCGATAGCTATAATGCCTTTCGAGAATTTGCTATTACGAACCAGCAAGTTAATGCAGATGGCTCCATCCCCGAAGACGCTATTTTGTTTTCTGACAATTTTTTGGAAACTTTCAACTATCAAGTATCAACCTTACTTTCGAGTGCCACAGGTGAAGGCCTAGCTGGTTCACTTCGAAACCTGGGTATTACTTTTGACAATCAAAACCGCTTACTGGTTGAAAAAGAAGCTGATTTAGACGCAGCCCTACTCGACGACTTTCAAAGCGTCGCAAATTTCTTCGCGACTGGCGTTACAACTGACAATGACGAATTTGCGATTATTGGCAACACCTCCACTATTGAGGATTTAAGCTTTAGCGTAGATATTATTCTGGATGTTAATGGCGATATTACGACGGCAACCGTTGGCGGGCAAAGCGTTTTTTCCATTGAAAGTGGTAACCGTTTAGTCGGTAATGCGGGCACAGCCTATGAAGGCATGACATTCGCCTATGCTGGTACAACGGACGCAACGATAGCTGTCACTTTAAGCGCAGGTCTTGCAGATTTATTGAACAACACGATTGAAGGCTACACCAGCCCAGCAGGCGTAATTCAAGAACAAATCACAGTATTAAACGACAAAAATGATGACTACACGGCAGAAGCCGCAGAGATACGAGAACGTGGGGAAGACATCCGTGAGGATGCAATCGCAAAGTATGCAGCAATGGAAGCCAAGCTCTCCAGCTTAAACTCGCTGCTTAACACCATAAGAGCATTGTTAGGAACCAATACAGATGACTAATTATACAAATCAAGGCGTATACACTCAGGCTCAACCTTCAGCGCCGGTTGGCAATAACCCCTATGCAAGCGCAGCGGGCGCATATAAACAAACGCAAGTGAATACCATTAGTGGTATGGACGTCGTTGTTGAGCTATATAAAGGCATGATCAAGAATATTGAAGGGGCAAAAAAAGCCTACCAAGACAATAAGCTAGACCAAATGTGCCGCCTCAATGAAAAAACATTCAACATTTTAGTTGGACTGCAAACCCATTTGGATTTCGATAACGGTAAAGACGCCGCCGACTTCCTTAATGGTTTTTATAATACTATCTTCGGTGCACTTGCCAAAGTCCACCGCGAGCCAGACCCAGCCAAAGGGTTTGATGACATTATAGGCGCCATAGAGCCTGTATACATGCGTTGGTGCGAGTTTGCTAAGGCGGCGAAGAGCCCTGCGGACACTGACGCAGCAGCGCAAAGATCAGAGCTATCTGGTGGATCGCTTTCAACGTCTAGCTAAAATATCTCCTCATATCAGGCAAAAGGCAAACTGGCCCGATATTTGCATTACCTATCACTACTACGTTAGAATAAACATAGAGAGGTAGTTTCGTGATAGATAATTCAGCACATAATTTAACGCCGCAGATAGATGCACCATTAGGTGACGTCGCAGCGGCAGATCTCAGGACCTCACCCCTCAACGCCGCAGAGCTACACAGCATCGATGACGCTAAGCTTGTCGCCTTGATCGTTACCAACGACAGCGTCGCGTATCAAGTATTGCTTCAGCGTTATTACACTAAAATTTGGCGCCTCAGCCTATCCATCCTCAAAGATGAACAAGAAGCCGAAGATGCCGTGCAGGAAATATTCCTCGCTTTGTGGCAGAACGTTAAAAACTGGGACCCTGAAGGCAAAGCGCGTTTCTCAACATGGATTTACCGTGTGTCATTCAATAAGTGTATTGATATTAAACGTAAAAAACGCCCAGACACCCACGGCGATGAAATGGTCATTGCTGATGCCGGTAGCGAAACCGCTTATCAAGATGCACTGCAGCGCCAAGTTGCCGATAAACTCGCGCATTTAATGGCCGCTCTGCCGCAAATGCAATGTATGGCGCTACGTATGTTTTACTATGACGAGCTAAATGTCGCTGAAATCGCTATCAAGCTCGACCGCAGCGAACAAAGCATACGCTCGCTGCTTAAACGTGGTAAAGCCGCGCTTAAAGACAAGATGGGCATTGAAATTAATGTAAAATCCTCAGATCTTGAAAAAGAATCCATTAACATTCTGCGCTAATCTTGACTCGATGCTTATGTTTTTTCTATAAACAAGGCTCAAAGACAACAACTAGGGCTCTACGCATCGCGCATCATGCAAAATTACACCACATTAGCAACGATCTATGAACCGTATTTGCAGCAGCTCGACTGCCCTAAATGGCGCAAAATTGTAACAGACCAGCTCGCAGAGATGAATGATGGCAACTTACCCGCCATGCTCGCCATTTTAAACGACATGCCCCCCGTCAAGCCCCTTTCTCACCAGCTAGACAAAGACAGCGTCATCATTGATGGGGCGCTAACTTATAACGAACAGCAGCAAATCAATGCCGCGTTTCGGCATCTAATGCCGTGGCGTAAAGGGCCATTTACCGTTGGTGACATTCATATTGATGCGGAATGGCAATGCCACATGAAATGGAACCGCATCAAAGATAAAATAACGCCGTTGAAAAACCGCGCCGTATTAGACGTTGGCAGTAATAATGGTTATTTTGGCTGGCGTATGCGCGGCGCAGGCGCGCGGCATGTTTTGGGCGTTGACCCTGCGCTTGTTTCGATTATACAGTTTTTTGCAATTAATCATTTAATTCAGGACTTTAATCACGTTATTTTTCCCTTAAAAATGGAAAAAATACCTGCGCGGCTTGCAAATTTCGATAGTATTTTCTCCATGGGGGTTCTCTATCATCGCAGAGCGCCATTAGACCACATCAGCGAGCTTTATGAAGCGCTGCGTGCAGGCGGTGAGTTGATCATAGAAACATTAGTGGTTGAAGGCGAAGATGGCATGGCCTTTATGCCACCAGGGCGTTACGCACGGATGAATAATGTTTGGTTCTTACCAAGCGTTGCGACGCTACAAACATGGTTAGAAAAAATTGGCTTTTGTGATATCAAAATGATCGACCTCCACCAAACCAGCCCCGATGAACAACGCGCCACAGCTTGGAAACCAGGGGTCAGCCTGCGCGAATATTTAGATCCTGATGATATTAACAAAACCATTGAAGGCCATCCGCCACCGCTACGTGTGACACTCACCGCCCAAAAACCAGCCGAGCTACAGCGATTAAAACGCTATGAATTATAGCGCAGAGCGTCCCCGTCATTAATGACAAGCGCGACGATCAAACATAGCCGTGCGCTTGTCACTTTAAAATTTAAACCTGATCATCTTTAACCAACAACCCCATAAAGGCCGTTACTGGCGTTTCTTCAAGCTGTTGCTGATCATTACATAGCGCAATAATTTTTGCTGTGGTTTCTGCGTTATAATGCGTTTCCAAGTTGTTCTTGAACTTCGCTTCTAAAACAGGAATACCTTCTACGCGGCGGCTTGGATGCCCGATTGGGAATTCGACCTCTACCCGCTCAGTTTTACTGCCATCTTTGAAATGAACCTCAATTGCATTGGTAAAGGCGCGCTTTTTAGGGTCATGATAATCTTTACTGTAATTCAGATCTTCCTGCACAACCATTTTTTCGCGCAGCACGTCAATCATAGGCGTGGTGGAGAAATCATCTTCGTAATGATCTGCGGTTAATGTGCCCGTCATTAACGGCACGGCAACCATGTACTGCAAGCAGTGGTCACGATCCGCTGGGTTATGCAACGGGCCTGATTTGGAAATAATCCGCACTGCCGCTTCGTGAGTGGTAAGGACAATTTTTTCAATATCATCAAGGCGGTCTTTAACCTGATCATGCAGCGCTACGGCGCATTCCACGGCTGTTTGTGAATGGTATTCAGCAGGGTACGAAATTTTAAACAGCACGTTATCCATCACATAATGACCATAATCGCGCTGAAATTTAAACTCATTGCCTTTAAACAGTACATCGTAAAACCCCCATGTTTTGGCCGTTAGTGCGCTTGGATAGCCCATTTCGCCTGCTAAAACCATCATCGACAGGCGCACAGCACGGCTTGTTGCGTCACCTGCAGCCCAGCTTTTGCGTGACCCTGCATTTGGAGCGTGGCGGTAAGTACGTAGCGACTGCCCATCAAGCCAAGCATGAGATACAGCATCCAAAGCCTGCTGTTTATCACCGCCAAGCATTTGAATAACAACCGCAGTCGATGCAACCTTTACTAAAACAACATGGTCAAGGCCAACGCGATTAAAGCTGTTTTCAAGTGCAATACAGCCCTGAATTTCATGCGCTTTAATCATTGCTGTCAAAACGTCTTTAACCTCTAAGCCTTGTTCATCGCGGGCTTCTTTTTGCTGACTGACATAATCAGCCACCGCCAAAATCGCGCCAAGGTTATCTGATGGATGCCCCCATTCCGCGGCAAGCCATGTATCATTATAATCAAGCCAGCGGATCATCGCGCCAATATCAAAGGCCGATTTAATCGGATCCATTTTATAATTTGTCCCCGGAACGCGTACGCCCATTGGCACAACAGTTCCCGGTACTAAAGGCCCCATTAATTTGGTGCAGGCTTTAAAGCTCAGCGCCAAAATGCCGCAGCCCAAAGTATCCATCAAACAATAACGCGCGGTTTCATAGGTCTTGGCGCTATCAATTTTGAAATCATAAACGTAATTGACAATATCCTGAATTACGCCGTCATACTCAGGGCGTTCATTTAAATCTGTATTTGCGGAATGTTGCATTGTTCTTATCTTTCGTTCACAGGTTTGAATGTTAAGTTTACAGGGCCGAGGTAATCAGCCGATGGACGGATTAATTTATTATTCGCGCGCTGTTCAAATATATGCGCCGCCCAGCCAGTGATACGAGACATAACAAACAAAGGCGTAAATAAAGGCGTTGGAATGCCAAGCAGATTATAAACAGATGCGCTATAAAAATCCAAATTCGGGAATAAGTGTTTTTCATCCCACATAATGTTTTCAATGCGCTCAGACACATCAAACATCGTCATGTCACCAGATTCTTCTGATAATTTGCGCGACCATTCTTTAATCACGCGGTTACGTGGGTCGGCCTCGGTATAAACGCGATGACCAAAGCCCATGATAAGGTCTTTGTTTTTCAGCATACGGTGGATCGCGGTTTCAGCTTCTTCGGCAGAAGAAAACTGCGCGATTAATTCCATCGCCGCTTCGTTCGCGCCGCCATGTAGATGTCCGCGTAATGCGCCAATGCCGCCGCCAACAGCTGAATAAAAATCAGATAATGTCGATGCAATGGTCCGCGCGGTAAAGGTGGAAGCATTAAATTCATGCTCAGCATAGAGGATCAATGACACGTTAATCGCGCGTTCATGGAGCGATGAAGGCGCTTTTTGATGCATAAGGGTCAGCATATGTGCCGCGACGTTATCTGTATCGCTTGTGCAATCAATGCGTTTGCCGTTTTGCGCGTAATGCCACCAATACATCATCATTGCAGGATATTTCGCAAGCAGGCTATCGGCGACGTCTTCTTGGCTACGGTCTGCACCTTCTTGTTCAATATTGCCTAATATAGATGTCGCGCTTCTCAGCACATCCATAGGATGCGCGTCTTTAGGGATAAGCTCTAATGACTTTTTCAGCGCATCAGGCAAATCACGCAGTGATTTTAAGCGCGCGCGGTAAGCGCTAAGCTCTGCCGCATTAGGCAAATCACCTTTTAACAGTAAATACGCGACTTCTTCGAACTCAGCCTTTTCGGCAAGGTCATAAATGCTGTAACCGCGATATTCTAAATTATGTGCGCCGCCCGCCGCAGAAATGGTGGTTGATCCGGCAACGATGCCAGCAAGGCCTGATGGTTTTTTCACTTGTGCATTTGCAGCCATTTTATTTTCTCCCTATCTGTTTATTTATATCTGTCTATTTATTTTTAGAATTATGAAGGCGGTCTAATTGCTGTTCATAATCCATATAGTTTAAATGTTCATAAAGCTCGGCGCGAGTTTGCATATTATCAACGCAGCCTTTTTGCGTGCCTTCTGTTTTAATCGCGCTGTAGACATCTAGCGCGGCCTTACTCATAGCGCGGAACGCGCTTAATGGATAAAGCGCCATATCAACGCCGTTATCGCCAAGCTGTTCGGCGCTATATAAATCAGTTTTGCCAAATTCTGTGATATTGGCAAGAAGCGGAACGCCAACGGCGTCTTTAATGATGCGGTAATGCGCCAAATCGGTCATTGCTTCAGCAAATATAGCATCAGCGCCGCATTCGGCGTAATACGCGCTGCGTTCAACAGTCGCATCAAACCCCTCAACCGCCAAAGCATCACAGCGTGCCATGACAATAAAATCAGCATCGGTTTTAGCATCCACAGCGGCCTTGATACGGTCGCCCATTTCTTCTTTGCTGACCAATTCCTTATTCGGACGATGACCGCAGCGTTTTGCAGCAATCTGATCTTCCATATGGACGGCAGCAACGCCGGCATTGGTCATTTCTTTAACCGTACGGGCGATGTTAAATGCATTGCCCCAGCCAACGTCAATATCGACCAATAACGGTAAATCAACCGCGCCTGTAATGCGGCGCGCATCTTCGCAGACATCGGTTAAGTTGGTCATGCCGAGATCTGGCAGGCCGAAAGATGCATTCGCAACCCCTGCCCCTGAAAGGTAAATCGCCTTATGCCCAGCGTCGCGCGCTAACATTGCGCTATAGGCATTAATCGCCCCGACAATTTGCAGCGGTTTTTCCGTTTGCAGCAAGCTGCGCATTTTTTGTCCCTGTGAAGTACTCATTCTTTACTGCTCCTATTTTGCAGGAAGACGCGCTGCGCCATCCAGACGAATGGTTTCGCCGTTTAACATTGGATTTTCAACAATATGCCCCGCGAGCATGGCAAATTCTTCTGCCTTCGCAAAGCGGCTTGGGAAGGGGATATTTGCCGTGATCGCGTCTTGATATTCTTGCGATACGTTTTCCATCATTGGCGTTTCGACTGCGCCAGGGGCAATGGTCATGACGCGAATGCCGCTACGGGCAAGTTCACGCGCAATCGGCAATGTCATTGACGTGACGCCGCCTTTGGACGCCGCATAAGCTGCCTGCCCAATTTGACCTTCATATGCGGCAATTGACCCTGTATTGATAATTACGCCGCGCTCACCTGTGGCGCTATCCGCATCGCGGCTTGCCATTTCAGCCGCGACAAGGCGCAGCACATTAAACGTGCCTGATAAATTGACATTGATAATGCGCTGAAATGTTTCAAGCGACGCAACGCCCTCACGCCCTAAAACGCGCTCACCGCCCAATATGCCCGCGCAGTGAATAAGGATGCTTGGCGCACCGAATGCTGATTTACAAGCGATCAGCGCATCCATAACGCTTTGTTCATCAGTAATATCACAGACAGTATATGTCACATCACCGCGCGATTTTGCGCCATCAATCTTGACATCCCACGCCGCGACTTTGCAGCCTTTATCGACCAAATAATCAACGCATGCCGCGCCGATGCCACCTGTGCCGCCTGTTACTATTGCTACTGCACCTTTAAGCTGCATCTTCTGACTCCTTCAAAATTTCGCGCCCAATAACGATGCGCTGAATATCGCTTGTCCCTTCATAAATACTGCAAACGCGGACGTCGCGGTAAATACGCTCAATCGGGTATTCACTTAAATAACCATAACCGCCGAAAATCTGCAGCGCTTCACGCGCAACTTCTTCGGCCATTTCTGAAGCAAATAATTTCGCCATACAGGCTTCTTTTTTACAAGGCTGCCCCGCATCACGCATTGCCGCCGCGTGATGAAGCATTTGCCGCGCGACTTCTATTTTTGTTGCCATATCCGCCAAACGGAACGCCAGCGCCTGATGGTTTAATAGTGATTTCCCGAAGCTTTTGCGCTCCTGCGCATAATTAAGCGCTTGCTCGTAAGCCGCGCGCGCCATGCCGACAGATTGCGCGGCGATGCCAAGGCGGCCGCCTTCTAAATTGGCGAGGGCGATTTTATAGCCATCCCCTTCCGCGCCAACGCGGTATGTTTCAGACAGGCGTAAATCTTCCAAAATAATCTGGCAAGTATCGGATGATTGCTGCCCCATTTTATCTTCGACGCGCGCAACCTGATACCCTTTACTGTCAACCGGCACAGCAAAGCATGATAGGCCGCGCTTCCCTGCATCAGGGTCAGTAATCGCAAAGACAAGCGCGATATTGCCGTGTTTGCCCGAAGTAATAAATTGTTTGGTGCCGTTGAGAATATAATCAGCACCATTACGCACAGCGCGGCTACGAATAGCCGATGCATCTGAGCCTGCATCAGGTTCCGTCAACGCAAAAGCGCCAATCCATTCGCCTGATGTTAATTTAGGCAGCCAGTCCTGTTTTTGCGTTTCTGATGCATAGCTTAAAATCGCTGTAGACACGGGGCAGCTATTGACGCTGAGAATGGTTGAAAGCGCTCCATCCGCAGCGGCGACTTCTTCCATTGCGAGTACGTATGATAAATACCCCGCATCGCTGCCGCCATATTCTTCAGGCATTAACATGCCCAATATACCAAGCTCAGCGAGGGCAAGTAGCTCTGCCTTTGGAAATATTTTCTCTTCCGCGCGTTTTGCAGCTTCTGGCGCGATACGTTCGCGGGCAAAGTTACGCGCCATATCGCGGATCATGACTTGTTCTTCGGTGAGGATCATATCAATTACCCTTCCCAGTTTTCGACAGCTAAAGCCACGGCTTCACCGCCGCCAATGCATAAAGATGCAATGCCTGTTTTTAAGCCTTTATTTTTCAGCGCATGGATTAACGTCACCAAAATACGTGCGCCAGATGCGCCAATTGGGTGACCCAATGCACATGCTCCGCCATTGATATTTACTTTATCATGCGGCAGATCAAATTCACGCATCGCCGCCATAGTGACAACGGCGAAAGCTTCGTTAATTTCGTATAAATCAATATCGTTAGCATTAAGGCCGAGCTTATCCAAAACGTTCTGGATTGCACCCACTGGCGCGGTGGTAAACCACTGCGGCGCGCGGGCATGGACGCTATGAGCGAGTATTTTCACTAAGGGCGTTAAGCCGCGTTTTTTGGCCTCGCTGGCTTTCATCACCAATAAAGCCGCGCCACCATCAGATATTGAACTGGCATTCGCCGCCGTGACCGTACCGTCTTTGCCGAAGGCTGGCTTTAACAACGGAATCTTATCAGGCATCGCATTGCTCGGCTGTTCATCCGTATCAATGACAATGTCGCCCTTACGGGTTGAGATGGTCACAGGGGTAATTTCATTTTTGAAAGCGCCAGAAGTAATCGCGGCTTTTGCGCGCGCAAGTGATGTTAATGCGTACTCGTCCTGCGCCTCACGTGAAAAATTATAATGCGCGGCGCAGTTATCAGCAAAAACGCCCATCAGCTTCCCACGGTCATAAGCGTCCTCGAGCCCGTCAAGGAACATGTGGTCTTGAACCTCACCATGCCCCATGCGCATCCCGCCGCGTGCTTTAGGCAGCAAATATGGCGCGTTGGTCATGCTTTCCATGCCGCCCGCAATCACGGCTTTATGCGTATCAGCTTTGATTAAATCATGTGCATACATAACGGCCTGCAGACCAGAGCCGCACATTTTATTGAGCGTCACGCAAGGCATCGGATCACCAAAGCCGCCCGCAAAGGAGGCTTGACGCGCTGGCGCCTGTCCTTGTCCTGCCTGCAAAACGCAGCCCATGATCACGTTATCAACGCTACCATCATTAAGGCTCAGCTCATCCCTCACAGCCTTAATCGCCACGCCGCCCAGTGCTGAAGCACTCAACGTGGAAAACCCGCCCTGAAACCCTGCAATAGCACTGCGCTTCGCACTAACGATTACAATAGGATCATTATTAGAATTCGTTTCTGACATTTTTATCTCCCTGCCCTCTAGCAACACACCGCCGCGCAAGTAAGATTTTTTATATGCCGTTATAATAGTCTTTTCTTGATTAAGGTCTAGGGAAAGTTACATTTTTTCAGCAATTATAAACCATGGTGCGCCAATACCCTGCGCCAAAAACTGACGCAAATTGACCAAGCACTCACGGAAGTCTGCACCTGCAAATGGAGGCACATCTAACGGGACATCGTTTTCGATGATTTTAGGCAGTATTGCGTTATAGTTCTCCTTATATATCACTTTAAAACCAGCGCCTAATAAACTGCTTTCATATGAATTAAGGTCGCTCAGGTAGCTACCTTTTACCTCGCTCGCCCACGGCAAAGGATACACGGCACCCTCCACCGCAGCACCACCACTTAACAATACGTCATATATTATAATTTTTCCGTTCTTATTCAGCGCTTTACTGCAGTTACTTAAAGCGGAGCTTTTGTCATGAATATTCATACCCACATGAGACCAAACAACCCAGTCAAAACCACCAAGGGCGAAGTACGGGTCACAAATATCACCGCACTCATGGCTTACCTGATCCGCAAAACAAAGCCACTCATCGATAAATTTAGCGGCAGCAACGTAAGAACGGCTCAAATCAAGCCCCACAACATCAAAACCCCCACTTTGTGCCAAATAACGCGCCACCCCACCGAAACCTGAGCCAACATCAAGCACGCGACCAGAGGCACCGCCCCCCATTAATGAGAGCAGTTTTCTGGTTGCGGCTACACCCCCAATATGAAACTGGTCGTATTTAAATATTTTTTTTATAATTTCATCATTGTTACAGTAAGCTAATTCACTTATCTTACTTTTTAAATACGCAATATATGCGCCAGATTTATAATGTTCATCTGTATTTTTCATCAATTTAGCCTTATCCAATTTGTTTACAGCTCGGCGCGTTTACGCTACTATTATGCACCGAAACGCGGTTAATTTCATTTAAAATTCACAAGGGTCAAATTAATATGTTGTGGCACAAACAATACACTATCGACGATGCGCTCGCTTTAATTACGCATGATAATATTCTCGACCATTTAGGCTTAGAATTTACAGAAATTGGTGATGATTTCATCACAGCGCGCCTTCCGGTGGATCGCCGCACGCATCAAATTCACGGCATATTACATGGCGGCGCGACATGCGTATTGGCAGAAACCATTGGCAGTTTCGCATCCATCATGTGCGTTGATTTAGACCATAAATACGCAGTGGGGTCACAAATCTCCGTCAACCATTTGCGCCCCGCAAGCGAAGGATACGTTCACGCCCATTGCGCTCCCGTCCATATTGGCCGCACAAAACATGTTTGGGATATACGTATCACAGATGACCGCGGACGTCTTGTTGCCAAATGCGAATTGAGCTGCGCCGTTATCGATAAGCCAAAAGCAGCCTAGCGCACGCACAACACACAAACAAAAAAGCGCCGAGGTAATTCTTACCTTGGCGCTTTTATATGTGTGAGAACTTTTGTTCAAACAATAATTACCATAATAAAAACAATAATGTCAATATAATTCACCTTGAAATGTGAATTATTACCTGTTATAGCTAATGACATAATAACAAAACATAAATATAACAGGGTCTTGATCATGATTAATGGCAGACAAATCGCCGCCGCACGACACTTGCTTTCCTTAAGCCAGAAGCAGCTTGCGCACACCACTGGCCTGCACATGAACGTAATTTCCAAGTTCGAAAACGGCGCAGTGCAAAACCCATCAGCAGAAACACTCAAGAAATTAAACCAGTACCTTACCAGCCAAGGCATATTATTTACAGAAACGGGCGGAGTTGATTTAATGCATGTCCCGATCGCCCATTTTAAAGGCATACGATGGTATGAAGATCTTCTTGATGATGTTCTACGTAGCCTCGAAGGTGCAGAAGACAAAACCCTGTATATAGAAAACGCAGATGATAGCGTTTCGCCGGATTTTGTTAAAGCCAAGATTGCACAGCTTGAAGGTGCAGGCATCGTAATGCGCACAACCATTAAAGAAGGCCATAAACCACAGAGCGGAGCGCTAGATCATTACCGCTGCCTGCCTGCACACAAATTTCTCAACTATATCCGCCTGACCTACGCTGATAAAGTCGCAGTACAGGTTGGCACGAACCACTGCATGGTCATTAAACACTGCATTTTATCCGCCATGTTAAGAAACAATATTGAAATATTGTGGGATTACCTGCCCGCACCACAAAAGGAGCAAGGCGAACATGTCGACATATAAAGTTAAAGTCACACATTCCGGCGGCTGGCAAGATCATGATACAGCGCGCATCGCCATATCGCTTAAAAACCCCAAGCAGCAGGGCAAAAAATTTGATGCGATTCTCGACTGGCTGACGCCTCGTTTTAACCATGTCGTCATTCAGCTTGCGGATACGCTGCACCGCCACAACATAGCAATTGACGAAGGGCTTGACCTGAAAGCGGCCCATAAAAGAGCCGTCGAATACGGTGATATTTGGCTTGAAAGTCATCAGCATTTATTTGATAAATTGCCCTCACATCAATTAATCCGCTGGGATGATCGTTTGACGCAAATTGATGTCAATACATATTACCCGCAGCTTGAACAAATCATGCATGCCAATGACAACACATCCGCAAATATGCGCAAATATATTGATGATTATATGCTCCGCCGTAAATTTGTATCGGATGATGAAAAACAGGCCGCCTATAATGCATCACGCAATTACGTTCTTGAAGAATCCGCGATATATTTGGGCCTGTTTGAAACTGAACGCGCCGCCGAAATTTACCCCGGCAGCTATCTGCCACTACCCGAGCACCCGAACAAATCATTCACAAGCATTGATTTTATCCGCAAGCGCGGGCCAAGGTAGCGCCGTTTACGCTGCTTCTTGTAAAGGCGGCTGATATTCTAGCGCATTGGTTAGCTCAACATGGCGCTTATAATACGCTTCGATGTTTTTATGCTTCACAGGGCCATAACCTTTGACCATTTCAGGCAGGTTTAATAACTCTAGGCAGGTTTCAGCATTTTCTTTGCTCAGCTTGCCTAGAATAATCGCGACCGTGGCTTCATAATCCTTGATTAACTGACGCTCTGCCTTGCGCTCCGCTGTGTAGCCGAACACATCAAGCGGCGTGCCGCGCAGACCTTTCATCTTCGCCAAAATGCCGAAACCATGCAACATCCATGCACCGAATTTGATTTTCTTCGGGCGACCCGTTGCAGGGTCAGTGCGTGAAAGCAGCGGCGGCGCCAAGTTAAATTCGATTTTGAAGTCACCGTCAAACTGCCCTTTCAGCTTTTTAAGGAACTGCCCATCGGTATACAGGCGCGCAACTTCGTATTCGTCTTTATAAGCCAGTAATTTGTGGTAATAACGCGCCCCAGCCAAAGAAAGCGCGTCTGCGCCCTCGCCCATAATTTGCTTTTCTTTATCTTGCAGGTTTTTGACCAGGTTTTGGTAACGCGACGCATAAGCGTTATTTTGATATGCGCTTAAATACGTTGTGCGGCGGGCAATGACATCAGCCAAAGTTTCAGCAATAGGCTCTTCACTATCGCCTTCTTTGAGTACAGCATCTAACATCGCATCGATCTTAGCGAGATCATGCGCCGCAAGACGGCCAAAGGCAAAAGCTTGTTGATTGGTTTCAACGGCGACGCCATTAAGCTCAATCGCCTGATAGATTGATTCAATGCGTAGCGGCACGAGGCCTTTTTGCCATGCATAGCCAAGCATCAGAATATTGGTGTTAATTTCATCACCCAATAACACGCGTGCGTATTCAGTCGCAGGAATAAAGCCCGCGCCATCACTGTTAAGGCGCTGCAATAACGTACTGCGTACATTATCTTCTGCGAAATCAATGTCATTATTCGTGACAAAGGCCGAGACTGGCGCTTGATCGCCATTAACAACAGCGTTGGTTTTATCAGGGTTCAGCGTTTTATACGCCGTCGCGCCAACAGCCGAGACAATATCACAGGCCACAAGTAAATCCGCCCCGCCTGCAATAATATGACCCGTTCTGAGGTCATCTTGCGTCGGGCCGATGCGTACATGGCTCAATACTTCGCCGCCTTTTTGTGCAAGACCTGTCATATCAAGGTTACGGCAGCATTTATCTTCTAAATGCGCCGCCATGCCGAGTAATGCGCCAATCGTCAAAACGCCTGTGCCGCCAATGCCTGTGACAATGATGTTATAGGCTTTATCAAGTTTTGGTAGCTCTGGCATCGGGATTTTCGCGAACGGATTATCACTTTCGCTGCTTTCCGCTTTGGTTTTTTTCAGTGCGCCACCATAAACAGTGACAAATGAAGGGCAGAAGCCTTTCAAACATGAAAAGTCTTTATTGCAAAGCGACTGGTTAATCTTACGCTTGCGGCCATATTCAGTTTCCAACGGCTGCACGGCAACGCAGTTTGATTGCACTGAACAATCACCGCAGCCTTCACAGACGCTGTCATTAATGATTACGCGTTTTGCAGGGTCAGGGTACAGGCCGCGTTTACGGCGGCGGCGTTTTTCTGCGGCGCAGGTCTGGTCATAGATAATGACGCTTGTGCCTTCTGTTTCCTGACATTCTTTCATAATATTATGCAGCTCATCACGGCTTAATACTTTGACATCTGCTGGAATTTCTTTCATGCCCTTATAAATTTCGGGGTTTTCACTTAAAATCCAAGCTTTGTTCACACCTTCAGACATGACTTGCTGCGCAACGCGGTAAACGGGAAGTTCACCATCAACATGCTGACCGCCTGTCATCGCAACCGCATCATTATAAAGCACTTTATAGGTGATATTCACCTTTGCCGCGACAGCCGCGCGGATCGCCAGTGAGCCTGAATGGAAATATGTACCATCACCCAAATTGGCGAAAATATGTTTGCGTTCGGTGAATTTTGACATGCCAATCCACGGCACGCCCTCCCCGCCCATTTGCGTGCAAAGCGCAGAGTTACGATCCATCCACTGCACCATATAATGGCAGCCAATACCAACCATCGCAAAGCCATCTTCCGGCACTTTGGTTGATGTGTTATGTGGGCAGCCCGCGCAGTAATATGGTTTACGCAATGATGGAGGAATATATGCCTTGGCTTCACGTTCGTAGCGTTCGTGGAACTCAAGTGCATTATCAATTTGTTCGTTGTGGTAAAAACGCGCGATACGCTGCGCAATAATCCGTGCAACCATGCCAACATTATGGTCATTATCAAGCGGCAATAATCGCTTGCGGTTTTCGTCATATTTGCCAACGACCATTGGGCGTTTTTCTGGCGGCCAGTTGAAAATTTGCTGCGTTAACTGGCTTTCGATCAATTCTCGTTTTTCTTCAACGACCAGAATTTCTTCTAATCCCTCAACAAATTCGTGAGCGCCTTGCGGCTCTAACGGCCACGGCATGCCGACTTTATAAAGACGCAGGCCAATTTCTTTGGCGACTTCATCTGTAATGCCAAGTTCAACAAGCGCTTGGCGGACATCACCATATGATTTACCCGCAGTGACAATGCCAAAGCGCGGCTTGGGGCTATCCATCACCACGCGGTCAATTTTGTTTTTACGACAAAACGCATGACAGGCAAAAAGCTTGTAATTTTGCAAGCGCCAATCAACTTCGCGCGGAATATCATTGAGGCGGATATGCACCCCGCCTTTGGGCATCTCAAATTCAGATGCATCAGGGGTAAGGATCATGCGGTTTTCGCGTGATAAATCAACCGTACCCGAAGTTTCAACATTTTCTGATGTCACTTTCAATGCCGTCCAGCAGCCTGAATAACGTGACATTTCAATGCCAAGCACGCCATATTCAACAAATTCTTGAATGCTGGCGGGGTAGAGCATCGGGATCATATAGGCATAAAGCGCATGGTCACTTTGACACGGTAAAGTCGATGATTTACAGGCATGGTCATCACCGCAAATCGCCAGAACGCCGCCTTTGGGCGATGTGCCATAGGCATTAGCGTGGCGCATAACGTCGCCACTACGGTCAACGCCAGGGGCTTTACCATACCAAATACCGAACACGCCATCATAATTTGACCCGCCCATAAGGTTCACTTGCTGCGTCCCCCAAACGGATGTCGCAGCCAAATCCTCGTTCACGCCCATTTCAAAGGTAATATTATGCGAATCGAGCAGTTTCTTCGCGCGCGTAAGCTCCATATCATAGCCACCAAGCGGCGAACCACGGTAACCAGAAATAAAACCAGCCGTATTCAGCCCCGCCGCGCGGTCACGGCGCATTTGCACCAACGGAATACGCGCCAAAGCCTGCAAACCGCTCATAAAAGCGACGCCCTCTTCTAGGTCATATTTATCGTTAAGTGATACGTTTTTTAATAGCTTTGTCATGGTGATATACCCTGTTCGTGATATACGTGATTATTATTATTTATATGAAGCAAAATAGCGCGAAACCACCTGATAACACAGGCTTTTTTATGCTGCACCGCCGAAGCGAGAGAGAGATAACAATATTCGGAGAAGTAAGGGAATTGAATTGTAATTTAATTACGTTTTTGGCTTACTCGGCGCAACCCATTTTAGCTCATATATGTTATCATCAGGCCCTCTGAAATGTGCCCATAAGCTACGCTCTGGATTACCATCTATATCGCCAATGAACTCGATCCCTGCACCTTCCATATTTTGCCTTACAGCATATATATCATCGACTTGGAAGCCCGCAACTGGCGAGGATGTGAAATGAGGATATTCGTTAACATCTTCATCGAACACTTCAAATGTATCGCCATTTTCCGCTTTAAATGCGCAAAACCCTTTATATTCAGTGTCCATGGATAGCCCCAGAATATTTTGATAAAAATTTTTCATTTCTTCAAATTTTTGGGTTTTTACGCCGAGCCATGAAATTCCTGTGCATTTAGACATTTACCGCTCCTACACAGTTTCACCAAACAATTCACGCCCAATCAGCATACGGCGGATTTCGCTTGTGCCGGCGCCGATTTCGTAGAGTTTGGCATCGCGTAGTAAGCGCCCTGTTGGGTATTCGTTGATGTAACCATTACCGCCAAGGGTTTGGATGGCTTGAAGCGCCATTTGGGTGGCTGCCTCTGCGCTGGTTAAAATGCAGCCTGCCGCGTCTTTACGGGCGGTTTCACCGCGGTCACAAGCGGCGGCGACGGCGTACACATAGGCGCGCTGCGATGATAATGTCGTATACATATCCGCCATTTTGCCTTGCATAAGTTCAAACGTGCCAATTGGCTTACCGAATTGTTCGCGGTCGTGAATATAAGGGACAACCACATCCATACAGGCCTGCATAATGCCAAGCGGCCCACCAGAAAGCACAACGCGTTCATAATCAAGGCCGCTCATCAAAACGCGCACGCCTTGGTTTAGGCCGCCTAAAATGTTTTCTTTGGGCACAATGCAGTCTTGGAAGACTAATTCACATGTGTTTGAGCCGCGCATCCCTAATTTATCAAGCTTTTGTGCGGTTGAGAAACCGGCCATATCGCTTTCAATAATAAAAGCGGTGATGCCTTTTGCGCCAGCATTGACATCGGTTTTGGCGTACACCACCAATGTATGGGCATCGGGGCCATTAGTGATCCACATTTTATTGCCATTAAGGACGTAATTATCACCGTCTTCACGCGCGGCGAGTTTCATGCTGACAACGTCTGAACCTGCATTGGGTTCACTCATGGCGAGCGCTCCAATATGTTCACCACTAACCAGTTTCGGCAGATACTTCTTTTTCTGCGCTTCATTGCCGTTTTTATGGATTTGATTAACGCAAAGATTAGAATGCGCGCCGTAGCTAAGCGCCACGGATGCTGATGCGCGGGAGATTTCTTCCATCGCGATGACATGCGCCAAATAACCAAGGTTAGAACCGCCATATTCTTCGGCAACAGTTAGGCCAAGCAGACCCATTTCGCCAAGTTTTGGCCATAATTCATTTGGGAATTCATTTTTTTCATCAATCGCTTCTGCCATTGGCGCAATTTCATTTTGCGCAAAGCTGTATATCGCATCGCGCAGCATATCAATGTCTTCACCGTGATTAAAATTCAATGTTGGATAAGGTATCATCTTATCGTCTCCCTTTACGTTTCTTGTGTTTCTTGTTGTTTATTCTGGTTTAAGTGCGTTGGCAACGTGACCAATTGGTTTGCGCCCTAATGCGTCTGAAATGAACCATGCCGTTTCAATAAGCCTCCCTAAATCCACGGCTGCATCCATGCCTAGGCCGCGCAGCATATAGGCGACGTCCTCTGTGGCGACATTGCCCGATGCGCCTTTGGCATAGGGGCAGCCGCCAAGGCCAGCGATTGCGCTATCGACCACGCGGATGCCCGCATCTAACCCTGCATAAATATTCGCCAGCGCCTGACCATAAGTGTCATGACAATGCAGCGCGATATGTTCAATCGGCACTGCGGCTTTTACGGCGTTGATAATATCTTTTACTTGAGCAGGCGTACCAACGCCGATTGTATCGCCGAGCGATATTTCATAGCAGCCCATATCATATAAAGTCTTGGCAACGTCCACCACTTTATCAATGCTGACTTTACCTTCGTAAGGACAACCCGCAACGCAGGATACATAGCCGCGCATTTTGACGTTTTGCGCTTTGGACAGTGCGGCTATTGCGGCAAAACGCTCAATGCTCTGTTCAATCGAGCAGTTAATGTTTTTCTGGGTAAAGCTTTCTGATGCCGCAGTGAATATGGCTACGGTTTTCACATGATGCGAAAGTGCGGCTTCCATGCCTTGCATATTGGGGACAAGCGCAGGATAGGCGATATCATCATCCCCCGCCAGCGCCGCCATAATATCATTATGATCCGCCATTTGCGGTACCCATTTGGGGGAGACAAAACTTGTCGCTTCAATATGCTTGAGCCCTGATAATTTTAGCCGTGCAATTAATGACAGCTTCACATCAGTTGCAATGTTTTGCGCTTCGTTTTGCAGGCCATCACGTGGGCCGACTTCATATATAGTGACTTTATCGCTCATTTATGCGGCCTCTTCTTCGCGGAGTTCCAGCAGCACTGCGCCATCAATCACTTGGTCGTTTTCGCCGTGGTTAAGGCTTTCAATAACGCCATCACGCGGGGCGCGCAGTGTCATTTCTAACTTCATCGCCTCCATGATGATAAGCGGTTGATCTTTAGCAACTTTCGCGCCTTTTTTGACCAATATTTTTATGATCGTCCCCGGCATCGGCGAAATAATCTGCCCCTCATTTGCACCATGGCTTGCGCTATCAGCATCAAAACGCTCACGCTGAAAACTTAATACGCGTCCATTGCTCAGCAGATTAATGCTATCATCGTCAGGATTTTTTGAGATTTTAAAGTGATGTGAACTGCCGTTTATTTCAAACATGCCTGTTTCACCATCAAATTCAAGCATCCGCATATCACAAATTTCACCGTCAATGCTGACTTGGTAACAATCATATGAGCCTTCAACGCCGGCTTCAATCACATCATCATGATGGCGTAAGCGGATCAGTTTTTTAAGGTCATGATTCATACGCCAATTATCACATATTGCCCATGGGTCACTGGTATCAAAGCTATCATCACGGTCAAACCCTGCCGCGAAATATAATGCGGTAATCGCTGCTTCCATGCGCTCTGCTTTGGCGTAGTTTTCAGGCAGCAGCGTATCGTGGTGCTGCTCCACAAAATGTGTATTCAAATCAGCATCTTGGAATGCATTGCTTGATATAATATTTCGTAAAAACTCTTGGTTATTATTAACCCCTAGAAAAGCCGTTTGCGCCAAATATCCGTTCATACGGTTTAATGCTATTTCACGGCTTTCGCCCCAGCAGATCAGCTTTGCAATCATCGGGTCGTAATAAACACTGACGCGGTCACCAACATCAACGCCGCTATCAATACGGTAATGCGGATCATCAAGATCTGCCGTAAAAATATCATATATCTCGCCTATTTGCGGGACAAAATCATGCGCAGGATCTTCAGCATAGATACGCAGCTCTATCGCGTGTCCGTTAATGCGCAGCTCATCCTGCGCCTTGGGCAATTTCTCACCTGCGGCGATGCGAATTTGCCATTCAACAAAATCCTGCCCGCTAATCATTTCACTAACGGGATGTTCAACTTGAAGTCGGGTATTCATCTCCATGAAATAGAACGCTTTTTCGGAAAGCTTGGCGCTCGCATCAACTATAAATTCAATCGTCCCCGCGCCGCAATACTCAATCGCGCGCGCGGCTTTGACTGCAATTTCGCCAATTTGGGCGCGTAATTCTGCGTCAACATGCGGCGCAGGTGCTTCTTCAACGACCTTTTGATGGCGGCGCTGCACCGAACAGTCGCGCTCAAAAAGATGCACATAATTACCGTGGCTATCGCCAAAAACTTGCAGCTCAATATGGCGCGGCTTTTCGATGTATTTTTCGATTAGCACAGCGTCATTACTAAAGGCCGCTTTCGCTTCGCGCTTGCAGCTTTCTAAATCTTCTAAAAATGTTTTTGTATCATCAATGCGGCGCATCCCTTTGCCGCCGCCGCCAGCAACCGCTTTAATCAAAACGGGATAGCCTATTTTATCGGCTTCACTTTTTAAAAAGGCTGGGTCTTGATTATCGCCTTGATAACCCGGCACGACAGGTACGCCCGCTTCGCGCATAATGTCTTTAGCGCGGTCTTTCAGCCCCATTGCCTCTATTGCGCTTTCCGATGGGCCGATAAAGACTATACCCTCATCGGCGCAGCGTTTAGAAAATGCGACATTTTCGGATAAAAACCCATAACCAGGGTGAATGGCTTTTGCGCCTGTTTGCTTCGCCGCTGCAATGATTTTATCAATCACCAAATAGGATTGCGCGGCAGGCGCAGCGCCAATGAGCACCGCATCATCGGCAAGGCGCACATGCAGTGCATCTTGGTCAGCTTCGGAATAAACCGCGACCGTTTTAATGCCCATTTTCTGCGCGGTTTTAATAACGCGGCAGGCTATTTCGCCTCTATTGGCGATTAAAATTGTATCAAACATATCCCTGTCCTAAATGCTTATGCTTATTGTTTTTATTCTTCTATTTAACTTTGCTGCCATGACGGTTTGCGTTTTTCTAAAAAGGCTGATAACCCCTCTTGCGCTTCATCGCCGCTGCGGATTTGTGCAATGCGGATGGCTGTATCATGTAATTCAGTATCGGCGATAACCCCTGCGCCGCTAATATCGTCAACCAAGGCCTTCGCTGCGCGCATTGCTTGCGGCCCATTTTTAAGAGCGAGAGCGATTTTATCTTCTACCAATTGCGCCACCGCCGCTGCATCAACCGCAATTTCGTGGATCAAGCCCATATTCAGCGCATCTGCGGCCGGAATAAACTCCCCCGTTTGAAAATAACGCCGCGCTTGGCGTTTGCCAATGGCGCGCATCACATAAGGCGAGATAGTCGCAGGGATTAAGCCAAGCTTGACTTCGGAAAGTGCAAACTTCGTATCCGCCGCCGCGATCACCAGATCACAGCAAGCAACAAGCCCCATGCCTCCGCCCATTGCCGCGCCATGTACGGCGGCGATAGTCAGCTGCGGTAATTCATAAAGTGATTTGAGCATATTGGCGAGGGCAAGCGCATCTTGGAAGTTTTCTTCCTCGCTGTAATTCGCCGCCGCCTTCATCCAGTTCATATCCGCACCGGCAGAAAAGCTTTTGCCTGCCCCAGACAGCACAATAATATGCACATCATCATTAACGGCAAGTTTGATAAACGCTTCGTGTAGCTGCGCGATCATATCTTGATTAAAGGCATTATGAACCTCTGCGCGGTTCAATGTAACTCGCGCTAATGTATTTTCAATGTCGACGATAACATATTCGTTCATTTATTTATGCTCCTAATAAAAGCCGTTATTACATGCGGAACAAGCTTGATTTAGGCTCTTCCATTGGCGCATTTAAAGCGGCACTTAAGCCCAAAGCCAAAACGCGGCGCGTGTCGGCAGGGTCGATAATACCATCATCCCACAGCCGCGCGGATGCATAATAAGGATGCCCTTGCGTTTCAAATTGGGCGATGATTTTATCTTTCATTTTCTTTTCTTCTACTGCCGGCCAATCTTTACCGCCGCGCTTTAACTTATCGCGCGTGACCGTCGCCAATACGCCCGCGGCCTGTTCGCCGCCCATCACAGATATACGGGCATTTGGCCACATCCATAAAAAGCGCGGATCGTATGCGCGACCGCACATGCCGTAATTGCCAGCGCCGAATGAGCCGCCAATAATCATCGTCAGTTTGGGAACGCGTGCATTAGCAACAGCAGTGACCATTTTTGCGCCATCTTTGGCAATGCCGCCAGCTTCATACTTGCTGCCAACCATAAAGCCTGTGATATTTTGCAAAAACACTAAAGGAATGCCACGTTGGTCACACATTTTAATAAAATGCGCACCTTTTAAAGCGGATTCTGAGAATAAAACGCCGTTATTGGCAACTATGCCCACCGGCATGCCTTCAATATGCGCAAAACCTGTAATTAACGTTGTGCCATAGCGCGCTTTAAATTCATGAAATTCTGAGCCATCAACGACGCGTGCAATCACTTCTTTGATATCAAATTGCGTCTTTAGATCTGGTGGAACAACGCCGTAAAGCTCGGAGACATCATATTTAGGTTCTTTTGGCGTCTTTAACGCAACATCAACCAGTTTCTCACGGTTCAGGTTGGCGATAGTTTCGCGGGCGAGTTCCAAGGCATGATAGTCATTCTCTGCCAAATAGTCCGCGACGCCCGAAACGCGCGTGTGTAAATCACCGCCGCCGAGGTCTTCGGCGCTGACATCCTCGCCTGTCGCCGCCTTCACAAGGGGCGGTCCCGCTAAGAAGATAGTGCCTTGCTCTTTAACAATAATGCTTTCATCAGACATAGCAGGAACATAAGCGCCGCCTGCTGTGCATGAGCCCATCACCACAGCAATTTGCGGAATATTTTGTGCTGACATATTGGCTTGGTTAAAGAAAATACGACCAAAATGGTCTTTATCTGGAAAAACTTCATCTTGATTAGGCAGGTTTGCACCGCCGCTGTCGACTAAGTATATACACGGCAGACTATTCTGCATCGCGATGTCCTGTGCGCGTAGGTGTTTTTTGGCTGTTAGCGGAAAATATGTCCCGCCTTTAACCGTTGCATCGTTACAAACAATGACGCATTCCTGCCCTGCTACGCGGCCTATGCCTGTAATAATACCCGCAGAGGGGATATCGTCTTCATAGACCTCATAAGCGGCCATTTGAGAAAATTCTAAGAACGCGGTTCCATCATCCAAAAGCTGATTCACGCGCTCACGCGGCAGTAATTTACCGCGCGCAAGGTGACGTTCGCGAGATTTTTTACCGCCGCCAAGCTCTATCGCTGCTATTTTTTGGCGCAGGTCATCGACCAGCGCGCCCATAGCGTGTTCATTGTTTTTAAAATCATCAGATGATGGGTCAATTTTTGATACGAGGACTGCCATGATGCGCTTTATTATTCCCTGTTTATTATTTGTCTTTTGACTTTATTTGTTGCAGAGTTTACCTTTATGCAAGCAATAAAAAAAGTGAAAAATATATTATGCTTTCAGAACGATATAATCGTATCAATAAGCAGCTTAAAAATGTATAGATATTACAAAAATACCGTTAAAAACAGGGGTTAAATATGCAAGAAGTTGAATTCATCTGGAAAAATGGCAAGATCATTCCATGGGCAGAAGCCACCGTTCATTTAATGACACATGGCCTACATTATGGCACAAGTTTTTTTGAAGGCATCCGCGTATACGAAACGCCTGAGGGTCCTGCCGTTTTCCGCCTTGAAGAGCATGTAAAACGCCTGCATGACACCGCAAAAATTTATGGCCAGACCATTCCTTTCAGTGTGAGTGAAATTATCACCGCCTGTGAAGATGTTATCCGCGCAAATAAATTGAAATCTGCCTATATCCGCCCGATTGCGTATGTCGGTTATGGCAGCATGTTGGTTGCGCCAAAAGAATGCACAATTGACCTTGCTGTCGCCGCCTTCCCTTGGGGTGCATATTTAGGTGATGAAGGCCTGAATAATGGCATCGATGCCTGCGTATCAAGCTGGAATCGCGCCGCGCCAAACACAATCCCAACCCTGGCCAAAGCTGGCGGCAATTATCTTTCAGGCTTCTTGATCTGTAGCGAAGCGCATGACCGTGGTTTTGACGAAGGTATTGGCCTAACAGTTGACGGCAAACTCAGTGAAGGCGCAGGTGAAAATCTGTTCTTGATTAAAAATGGTGTGATTTACACGCCAGATAGCAGCTCGTCCATCCTTTCTGGCATTACGCGCGATACAATTATCACTCTTGCCAAAGAAATGGGTTATGAAGTACGTGAGCAAGCCTTAAGCCGTGAAGCGCTTTACCTTGCTGATGAAGTCTTCTTTACGGGGACCGCTGCTGAAGTCACACCAGTACGCTCAATCGACCGCAAGCAAATTGGCGCAGGCCAAGCAGGGCCAGTGACCAAGAGAATTCAAAAAACATTCTTCGGTATGTTTAATGGTACGACAACAGGCCATGAACATTGGCTACACCACATTGCGCCCACAGCAGCAGAAAAGAAAACGGCCTAAAGCCGCCTTCATGAACAAGGCACACATCCTTTATCAGGAGGGATTATATGTACGAAAAAGCAATAGACGGCGCACTGGATATTTTCGGCGATAAGGCAATGGGCCTCACACAGATTATCCACCAAGACCTCAAAAAATACTACGGGGCTATGCAACAAGCCATCAAAGAACAAAACGTTGCGGATGCCGTGCTCGCTGCTCATTCTTGCAAATCCATATGTGGGCTTCTCAATGTACCAGATGCGATTGAAGTTGTGCGCCAGATGGAACAAATTTCGCGAGATAATGACTTAGATACCTATGAAAAGCTGTTTGCAGAATACACACCAATTTACACAGAAATTCTGGCACATCTCAGCCACATTCTAGACCAAGAATAGGTCAGGCCACAAATAGAGCCCTTCCCAAGATTCTTAAACAAGCCATAATGTAAAAACATTGATACTCACAGCTATACAGCGCTACGGCTTAATCTTCTGCAAAGCAAGCCCTATATCTTCGCTGTTGCTCAGCACAAATTCACGCCCAGTTGGCCATACGGCGTCATCATCGTATTTATCACGTGCCAAAAAACGTGTGTGCTTAACAAACTGGCTCGTCGGGTTAAACTTATGTGCCCCATCAAACATGCCAGAGAGCCACAACTTCACGCGCGAGCTTTCCTCTGCGACAGGCCAATCATGGTGTTCCGCCAAGGCATTAAAAATATCTGTGATTTTACTATCTTTTGCATCTTTGTCTAAAGGCTGCAAATAATCAGACACATCAGCGAGGTTGTGCCATAATGCCAGCTCCTGCTTATCGCATTCTGCTGTGAAAAATAATGGACGTATTGCTACGCGCCGAAATATACGCTTAAGTGAAAGCCACATAATATTGATCCCTGTTCTTTATCGTTTTTTCTTTTTACTATAAAGACAATTATACGGAAGTCAAAACCTTGACCTAAATTACATCCACACCCTTAGCACGCGCCTCACATCGCTTAACATAACGCTCGATTTCTTCGCTCGGGTACGGCTTACTTATAAAGCCCTGCGCACCAAGGCGTTTTGCTTTCTTAATCGTCTCTTGATCGCTATGGCCAGACACCATCACAATAAAAGCGTCAGGGTCTAGATCGAATATCTTCAAAAGAAAATCATGACCTGATACGCCAGGCATATTAATATCCAAAAAAAGAATATCAGGCGCAATACGAGCATATTTTTTAAGCCCATCCACCGCGCTGAGCGCTGTCTCGACTTCATAATCCCGACCTACTGATTGCTCCGCAACGCATAGCGCAAACTCATCATCGTCAACGATCAAAACCTTTATGTCTTTGCGCCCACTACGTATTTTACTGAGCGCCGAGGGCAACTGTGCGGCTATTTTCACATCTAAAAAACGCTCCCTTGTCGATACAGCACGACCGGACTGCGGCCCATCTACAGCACCGGCTTCATGTTTTTCAACATATGCATAGAGGGTAGCCAAAACGTCATCATAATCACGCGGTAACTTATATAGCTCACCATTACGATAACGGTCTAAACCAAAGTAGCGCGCCGCCTTAAGAACATGATGCGTCGTAAGATTTTGCGATAAAACAAAGACATCACCATTAGTGAACTGGAAAGTAATAGCATCTAAGTCTAGCAGCTCTTGTGCAAAGAACTTCTTGATAAGGCCGCGCTGAGCTAGTGCAGCATATGGCGTTCTCGACAGATCAAAAAAGGCTGCCAACATGCCAGATTCAGCGCCTTTATATGGCCTGATATGTTCACAGGCTTGCTGTTCTGCATTACTTGTTATGAACTCCATTACACCCTCGCCGTCCCCACGTTTGCTACCGTTATAATAATAGCAAAAAGCAGGTAAAAAGTCCAACATTGCGCACCGAAATTAGGCGCGGCGCTAGCGTGTAAAGTAAAGGTTCTGTGCATCGGAAAGCGACGCGTCAAACGCATAGCCACCATCTGTAAACTTCTTTAGCCCTTCAGGAGCGTCGATCCGACGCTGCACCATATAACGTGCCATCATCCCGCGCGCTCTTTTGGCCATTAAGCCAATTGTCTTGAGTTTACCATCGCGGTTTTCTTTAAAATGGCACGTAATGAAGTATGCGCCAAACGCTTTGGCCTTCACAGCTTTTATATACTCATTTGACGCGAGGTTGACCACATATGGCGCCTTATGGTCCTTAATTGCGCCCTGAATATACTGCGTAATTTTATCACCCCAGAAATCATATAAATTCTCACCATGATCATTTGCAATTTTGGTCCCCATTTCTAGGCGGTAAGGCTGCATTAAATCCAGTGGGCGCAAAATACCGTAAAGACCAGAAAGAATGGCAAAATGCTCTTGCGCATACTGCAAATCATCATCAGAGAAGCTTTCTGCCTGCAACCCCACATAAGTGTCGCCTTGAAATAAAAAAGCCGCTTGGCGCGCTGTATCAACATCAAACTGATCTGCAAACCCCTGATATCGTTTATAGTTCAGCGTAGCCAGCTTTTCAGAAATATGCATAAGCTGCATTAAATCCGCCGCGGATTTTCCTTGCATTGTCGCAACTAGGCTTTTGATCTCAGCAGTAAATAATGGCTGAGAAATTTGCCCATGTGGAAGATCCTCAGAAAACTGTAGTTTTTTAGCGGGCGAAACAATGGCGAGCATATTAATCCTCTTTATGTGCGTTTAGTGAACTCATAACAGAAGATAGAGATAAAAAAAAACATGTCCAGTATTCCATAGAAGAAAACTGGACATGTTCTATAATTTGTAAAAGAAGCGGCGCTTACGCCATTTTAGGGCGCTTATATTCAACGCTAAATGGTACATTCTCGCCGCTTGTGCCTTCTGCATCTGCTGCGTCAATATACTTGCCGTAGCCTTCTTTGCGTAAGAATGCGTCTGGTGATAATGGCTTCACCTCTTCACCAAGGGCGCGGTAAATATTGTCAAACGCTTCGCTTGCATCTTTTGTACAGCCAACAGAGACAAACTCACGTTTAAATGCAGTTACGGCTTTTTGTCCATGCTTGTCGAACAAATCTTCCATCGCAGAGACCATAAAGTTTGCGTAGAGATAACTGTAATAACCCGCAGAATAACCGCCGCTCACAATATGAGAGAAAGAGTTTACCCTCGCGTTATCGCTGTTCTTATCAACGACGAGCGCTGTGCGGCCAAATGACGCTTTGTTAAAATCAGACATGCTTGAGATTTTATCTGTTGTTGAATACATCTCCATATCAAGCCAGCCAAATTGGTTCTGCCCTAGGATTTGCAAGTCTGGCTTTTTCTCCATCAGCTTGTCATAAAGCGCTTTCGGCATTTTCTTGCCTGTTTCAGCGTGGCGTGCATAGCTGTTAAAATGCCTGCGGCGTTCTGCGAATTTTTCATTAAACTGTGATGGCAGCTCAACCGCATCCCACGCAATATCAATTGAGTTTAAAGTCTGGTAAGGCGTTTTTTGGCTCAAATGGCCATGCTTCGCGTGTCCCCATTCATGGTACAGCGTTGTGACGTCATCAAAGGAAATATACTGTTTTTCTTTGTCAACGGCATAGTTACAATTGACCAAAGTGATCGGCACTTGCCATTCGCCATCAACCATGCCCGCTGGGCGCATCTGATCCATCCATGCGCCGCCACGTTTGTCGGCACGCTGATATAAATCAACAATAAACAAGCCATTCACTTTACCAGATGGGGCTTTTGAATAATAAACCTGCATATCTTCTGAGGGCATTTTAAAATCTTGCGTTTCTTCAAGGGTAATGCCATAGCGGCGCTTCATCGAACGCGTTAACCCGTCCACAACATCAGGGACATTGAAGTATTTTTTCTCTTCCGCTGGGTCAATGCCACCTTCTTGCTTTGAGGCAATGTTGAGGTAATATGCAACGTCCCATGGCTGTAATTTCACAGCGTCATCTGCGTCAGCATCTAGCGTGGTAATACCATCAGCTTTGGCAATGCTTAACGCCTTATCATAAACATCTATGCTCGCACGGTAACCAACGTCACGCATACGGTGGAGAATATTCCAAACATTTTCTGGCGTACCGGCGGCGCGGTTATCAGGGCGGATTGTTTTTTCAACAAGGTTTTTATAGCCAAAAAGTTGTGCCATTTGCTGTTTTAGCTGATGGATTTCGCTGACAATTTGATCGTTATTCTGTGCGCCCTTATTGCCGCATGCGCTAGAGTTTTCCTGTATCAAGCGGCGTGTTTCGCGGTTATGGCATTCTTTGATAATATCAGAAGATTTAGGGATCGCGCCAATAATAACATCGCCGCTTTCTTCATCTGTGAAAAACGCAATTAGAGATTCGTTGACACCGTCTAAACGCTCAGCGATATCATCTTTTTTAATAACAACTTTTAAGCCGTCTTTCGCTTTGACGTCTGAGTGAATTGCTATGTTCTGACCGAACTTAGAGCTTTTTTCTGTCAGCTTTTCTTGTATCGCTAAATATTCTTCGCGCTGCTCGGCGCTTAGTGATAAAGGCCCCTCTTCAAATTCTTTATAGGTAAGCTCCGTTAAGCGTGTTTGCACATCATTGAGGCCGGTTTGATCATCATATACGGCTTTAATGCGTTGGTAGAGGTCCTCATCTGAGCCAATTTCAACAAAAACAGGTGAGAGCATGTTCGAGATCTCATTTTGCAGCGCGACGATTTCATCTGTAAAAGCATTGCTTTTATAATAAGACGTGATAGACAAGACGCGCATAACATCCTGCGCACAGGCTTCGTATGGCTCAATAATAGTTTTAAAAGACGCCTCATCAAGCGGCACAGCCTTAATCGCCGCAATATTCGCCTTCGTTTTTTCAACCGCCCACTCCATCGCGGGGATGAAGTGCTCTGGCTTGATTTGCTCCCAAGCTGGCATATTAAATTTTGTTTTTGGTGGATTGACAATTGGATTATCCTGCAAATTTGCAGCTTTTTGTTTCTGAGACATAACAACCTGTTCCTAATTTATTATTTTTCTACATTAGGTTTAAGATGAGCGCAGACTTATGTCAAGCAAAAATGGTGTTTTATGGCGCAATTAGCTATAATAACTATACTTTTCTTTCAATTTTTTTCTTTAACCAGCGCCTCATAACCTCTGCCAAATCGTTATAATCAACAGGCTTAGATAAGTAATCATTCATGCCAGCCTCAAGGCAGCGTTCCTTTACACCAACCATCGCATCTGCTGTGAGGGCAATAATGGGAACGTGGAACTCCTCGCCATTGTCAATTTCCATCTTTCTAATTTCTTCCGTTGCCTCATATCCGCTTTTTATCGGCATATGACAATCCATTAAGATGAGATCAAAGCGTTCTTTTTTCACGCATTCCACCCCACCAACACCGTCATTCGCATAAGCAACGTTCTCGAAGCCAATTTTTTTCAAAAACTTGCGAATAAGCAGGACGTTAAACTCATTATCCTCCACCACCAGAACGCGCGCCTCTTCAATTTGTTTCTTGCTTATGTTATCGGCAGGCGCAACAGCTTTAGCGCTTACAGCTTCCTTATGTGCTTCGCGGGTTGATATCTCCAAAGGCAGGACAAAGGAGAATGTTGAGCCCAGACCCTCAACACTTTCTACGGTAATATTGCCCCCCATTAGCCCGAGCAAATCTTGCGTAATTGTCAGGCCGAGTCCCGTGCCACCGAATGTCCGTGTCGTTGTTTCATCAGCCTGCGTAAATTTATCAAAAACAAAGGGCAGCTTTTCCTTATTAATCCCAATACCTGTGTCGGACACCGAGCATTGCAGTAAGGCACGACCATCGCTACCCACTTCAAAATCAACAACGACCGTCACGCCGCCCTCAACACTATATTTAACAGCATTGCCGATAAGGTTCATCAAAATGCGCCCTAGACGCAGCGGGTCACCCTTAAGTAATGGGAAGTCGTCTTTTTTAAACTTACTTTTTAAATACAGCCCCTTACGGTCCGCAACGGTCTTTAATGATCCAGAGACATTCCTCACAATGTCACGCACATCAAAGTCAATGCACTCTAATTGCACCTTCCCCGCTTCGATCTTAGACAAATCAAGAATATCATTTACAATTTCTAATAAAGCCATAGATGACGATTCAAGTATTTCAAGCATTTCCAACGCTTCTTCGCTGGCCGTGTACTCTTCTTTCACCATCTTTGCGATACCCAAAATACTATTGAGCGGGGTCCGCAGCTCATGCGACATATTGGCAAGAAAGTCAGACTTCGTTTTATTGGCCTGCTCTGCGCGGAGTTTTTCTTCTTGAAGGCTGCGATAAATATCCATTTGCTGTAAGCGCGCAAGTTCCAACTTATCTGTATAGTCCTGCATTTGTAGGTTAAGTTGTTCTTTTTTTGCAATTTCTTGATTTAACTTACGCTGCGCAAGCCTATCTTGCGCTTTTTGCCAAAAAATCATGTAGAAATAGCATGCGATAAGGATTGTAAACAGCACGCCCCCATATAAAATAAGGTATTTCTGCCATGAATAACCATCATGCTCAATATTGCGTGGGGTAAACGTGATGGACCAATCAGTACCAAAAAACGCGAAGTCCATATCAAAAGGCTTGATGCTGTCCGCAGTTTCGCATTTTTCCGTTACAAAAATCGAATTGTAGGCCCCTTTTTTCTTGTAGCCCAAATCAATACATAATGCCGCGCCAAAGCGGCTACTATAAGATTCTAGAAACTCGTTAATATCTAGGCCGAGAAAGATAAAGCCATGCTGGGCATAATAATTTTTAAAATCTATCCTATTCGTGACTTCCTTACTTTGCTTATCGACCGCAAATAATGGGTCGATAATATATAGATCACGATTCCTTACACCTTGCGCATCAAGAAACACCATTTTAGGCTCTGCGTTTTGATGAACGGCCTTCAGAGCCTCTTTTATTGCCGCGTTAACGGTCACGTCCATACCACGCGCAAGCGGCACGTCATTAAAGGACTTCATAAAGTGTACAGGGTAAATACTAGCCTCAGCATTCATCGGCGAAAGTACAGACTCCCCTCCATACATTTCTTCGTGCCGGCGCTTATATTGTGGATATAACTCTGGCGTGACCTCAAGAACAAACAGCAAGCTATCGATATCTGGCTCAAACAACAAAATACTGGTTGAGAACAGCTCAAACTCATCTACCCCCAATACCTCATAAGCATAAAAATATGCCTTCATATAGCGTAGAGTACTGTACTTGGCCAGAAAGAAGTCTTGAAGCTCCTGTACAACACGGCGCGCTTGCTGTGATAACTGCTCGCCTGCTTTATCTTGCTCATAGTCATTCATCTGCGCATAGGTCTTAAATGAAAGAACAAACCCGCAAATTAAAATAAGTACGATATAAAGATATGAAGTTCTGCGCACTATGTTTCCCCTGTCGAAAACCCTTTGTTTATTGGCCCATACTCTGCGCATAGGTATCTAAAACGGCTCAATATAGACCACCAGACCAGCGGCTTGATTATTCAAGTGTCGAATCTCTGGCTGTCTCACCATCAACAAAAACAATTAGGCCAAAGAATAAAGCCGCAATAGTCATAAAATATATAAATTAAAAAGTACTTTTAATATAGCTGAAACAATTTAAAAACCATTTAACTATCACCATAATGCCGGCTTTATTTTGGCGATCTTTTCTGGCACACGCTAAACGAGCCCCTCTTCCGCCAAGGCCGCGACCACGGCAGCATACGCCAATTCAATCGCACTTAGCTTTGCCGCAATCTCCTTTGGAGCCAAACTATCCAGGATTTCACCGTCATGGCATAGATCTCTTAATGGAAATGCACCAAGCAGCGCCGCGCTTCCCTTTAGTGAATGGCAACTTTCTTGCCAATCATGCAAAGAATCTACAGCGACTGATGCGTTCAGTGCCGCCAAATCCTTCTCTGTCTTCTCAATAAAAATTTGAACGATCTCACGCTCTTCTTCTTTATCGCCATCTAGATATGCACGCATTCCCGATAAGTTCAAAATTGTCATATAATATACCTCTAATATTTTATACACGGATGGTGCAAAGCAGCATCATTTTTAATCAAAACACACAGTGAAATATGATAGCTTTCTAGCGAAAAAGAATAACATTATACGGGGAACCATACTATGTCTGATGCAAATAAAAACAAAAAATTTGACACATTGGCTATACACGCAGGTTGTGCTAGCGATCCAACAACAGGTGCGCGCACCATTCCAATACACCAAACATCTGCCTATAGCTTCCCTAATATCGAAGACGCTGCGGATATATTCCATTTAAGAAAACCCGGCTTTGTGTATTCACGCTTAACAAACCCCACAGTTTCCGCGCTTGAAGAAAAGCTCGCGGCGCTTGAAGGCGGCGTCGGCGCAACCTGCACATCTTCGGGTATCTCTGCGCAGCTTTTAATGTTCTTTACCTTGCTCGGTCATGGCGATGAATTCGTTGCGGCCTCCAAACTGTATGGCGGCACATTAAGTCAGCTCCGCCACCAGTTCAGCCGCGGCTTTAACTGGAAAGGTCATTTTGTTGACCCCACAGACACAGATAATTTTAAACGCGCGATCACCGAAAAAACAAAAGTTATTTTTGTGGAAAGCCCAACAAACCCAGAAAATGTTATTGTTGATTTCGAAGCAATCGCAAAAATCGCGCAGGAATACAACGTTGTGTTCGCGGTTGATAATACCATCGGCACGCCATATTTATGTCGTCCTTTGGAATTTGGCGCAAACATAGTGACCTATTCAACAACCAAGTATATTAGCGGCCACGGCAATGCGATGGGCGGCGCGGTTGTTGATGGCGGTAATTTCGACTGGAAAAAAGATGCTGCGAAATATCCGACGCTCGCAAGGCCTGAGCCATCTTATGATAACGCTATTTTTGCAGACATGTTCGGCGACAAAGCATTCTGCATGCATAATCACGCCGTTGGTCTGCGCGACCTCGGCATGAACCAGCAGCCTATGAATGCGTATTTAACGGTCATGGGGCTTGAAACGCTAGGGCTACGCATGGAAAAACACTCCGCCAACGCATTAAAGGTTGCACAGTATCTTGATGCACACCCCGCCGTGGACTGGGTCAGCTATGCGGGCCTCCCGTCTCATGCCTCTCATGAAAACGGCAAAAAATACATGAAAGACGGCATGTGCAGCGCCGTCATGACATTTGGCATTAAAGGCGGTTATGCTGCTGGCGTTGAAATGGTCAATAATGTGAAGCTTTTCTCGCATTTGGCAAATATCGGCGATACACGCAGCTTACTGATACACCCAGCATCAACAACGCACTCTCAGCTAAATGATGAACAGAAAAAAGCCGCCGGCACAGGGCCTGAAACTATACGTTTATCTATCGGCCTAGAAGATATTGACGATATTATAGCGGACCTAGATCAGTCCATATCCATTGCGATGAACGCCATCAAGGCCTGCGCGTAAAACCAGCAACCTTACCATTTGAGTATTATGCCAAAGAAATCTTCTTGACATAATACTCGCTCATGCCTATAATCCGCACATATAACACAAATGGAGTTCGGTTATGAGCAACGAAAACACACAAGAAAACACGACGAGCCTTTGGTCCCGATTAACATCTTGGGCAGGTGGCACATGGAAACCTGCTATTGGCGCTGCGGCTATTGGACTGTTTCTCAGTGCTGGCCTATTTTTTGCGAGTAATATGGATCCACAGGATCAAGATCAGGATCAACAGGACACCCAAAGCGTTGAGCAAACAGCACAAAGTGTTAGCGCGCCAACAATCAGAGTTGACGATGAAAACAACCCTGTGCTGATCGCTGATGACGTCGAAAATGAGCCTGAAACTGAAGTTGAAGAAATCGACACCGTGATTGACAGCCCAGAAGAAGTTCTCGACCTGATTAGCAGCCTTGGCCTAACGGACGTTTTTGCTGATGAAGTTGACCGTTTAGGTTCTGATAATGTCAATGTGGCATCACAAGCAACCAAAGATATTGGCCACATGCTTGCCAATGGCATTGATGTCGGCGAAGATGACACGCTTGCAAACACGTTCTTTCAAGCATCATATGACATGGACGGCAACACACAAGCAGCCCATAGCGTCGGATACCAAGCCCTGCACGGCATCGGCATGGATGGTGCCGACCTCGAATTAGCGGAAAAAATGCTAAGTGAAGCGAATGATAACGGTCATAAACTGGCTGCCGCCCATCTTGATTATCTATATCAGATCAAATAGATAACCTTACAAAAACACCAAAAGCCGTATCAGCCCCATGCTGATGCGGCTTTTTTCTTGCGCAAAATATTGTCGCGCCATAGTTGATATTATGATAAAATACAGCTCTTATTATTTGACCTTAAGGTGAGAGTGCAGCCCAATGACAAAACAAACATCAAACGCAATCGATACTTCTTTCAGCATTAGTAAGCTATATATGTGGCGCTGCGTTGTGACCATGGCACACGCAGATGGGTTGATTCACGAAACTGAACGCACCCATTTAACCAATATTTTTGACAAAATGCGTGAAAAAGCTGGTCTTGCGCAAGAAGACTACATTCTTCTTATCTCTGACCTTTCAAGCCCGCAGGACCCGTTAGAAATGCTGAAACATATTAATGAGCCGAAATACCGTGCGCAGGTTGTTTATTTCGCGCGTTTACTGGCTTATAAAGACGGGCATATGCACCCAACAGAGCAAGAGCTACTCGATAAACTTCACGCTGGCGTCACAGACGGCCTTAATATGAACGAAATTCGCCGCGAAGTACAAAATAATGTCGGTCAGGATTTGACTTTACACCAAGCCGAGATAGATTCACAGCGCCCAGATGAAGGCATAGGTCTGTATAGGCTGATTGACGCATTATGCCTACATTTCGGTATCGATTTGATGGATGAGTAATAAAGCCGCTTTATTAAGCCGCCTTACATGGCACAGGATGATCAAAAAATTCTAATAATGCAGCCATAACAAGCTGCGGGTCGTTCAACTGGGTGATATGCTTTCTAAACGCCGCTGAATCTGGCATAGATTTTAAGTACCATGACAAATGCTTGCGGGCAATTTTCACCCCCGTATCAACGCCGTAATAATCGAGCAACGCTTGATAATGGTCCATAATGACCTGACGCTTGTGGCGCATTTCAGGGTCATATTTTTCATTCCCATGATATAGCGCATCACTTATCGCGCGGATTTTCCACGGCTGACCATAGCAGGCACGACCAATCATCACACCATCTGCGCCAGATTGGCGCATCGCAAGCCGTGCATCATTTGCGGTCTTAATATCACCATTGACAATAACAGGCAGTGACACGTTTTCTTTGACCGAGCGAATAGCCTGCCAATCTGCAGTGCCTTTATAAAGCTGACAGCGCGTGCGCCCATGCACTGTGACCATTTTTATGCCTGCTTTTTCGGCCAAATACGCAAGATGCGGCGCGTTAAGATGGCCTTCATCCCAGCCAAGGCGCATCTTGACGCTGACGGGTACGCTTACCGCTTCGCAAACGGCCTGCATGATATCAAATGCTAGTGGTTCATCACGCATAAGCGCGGAGCCACCCATTTTATTGACAATTTTTTTTACTGGACAGCCAAAGTTAATGTCAATTAACGGCGCACCGCGGGCAACGCATAACCGCGCTGCTTCTGCCATTATCTCAGGCTCACAGCCTGCAAGCTGTAGTACAAAGGGCGGTTCATCAAGTCGGTCTTCCTGAAGGCGCTTAGAGCCCCGTACCTGCTGTACCATCGCGCGGCTGGCAATCATCTCAGAAAAGACAAGCCCCGCGCCGAAACGGCGCACAAGGCGGCGAAATGGTAAATCCGTCACGCCAGACATAGGCGCTAAAAAGACCGGATCATCAATTTTTATATTACCCAGCTGTATTGCCATTAAAACTTTGCCCAAATGAGACATTAACTTACCGCTTCCTTATACATATTACCGACTCAAAAGGAAAGTTTTTTCCCTGTCTAAGATTAAACCTTGACCTAAAAAACATAATCTCGCTAAATAAGGCCGTAATAAAGGATGATGTAAGGAAGACTTCGTGCAAAACGATAAAACCAGTTTAGACAACACAGATAATGGGTTCTTTGGCGCTTATGGCGGACAATATTCACCAGAAGCACTAATGCCGATATTGGAAGAGCTGCTTGCTGGCTTCCGCAAATATGAGCATGACAGCGATTTTCAAAATGAATTTCTTGGTTTAATGGAGGACTGGGGCGGCCGCCCCACCCCGCTTTATTTCGCTGAAAACCTTTCAGCGAAATATGGCGCGCGCATATATTTAAAACGTGAAGATTTACTACATGGCGGGGCGCATAAGACCAATAACGCTTTGGGGCAGGCTTTATTGGCTAAAAAAATCGGAAAAACACGCATTATTGCGGAGACAGGCGCTGGTCAACATGGCGTCGCTACGGCAATGGCCTGCGCCAAAATGAACCTTCCCTGCACTGTTTATATGGGCGCAGTTGATATTGCGCGCCAAGCACCAAATGTCCAGCGAATGAAACTCCTTGGCGCCGAGGTTGTTTCCGTGACCAGCGGCGGCGCGACCCTCAAAGACGCCATTAATGAAGCATTGCGCGATTGGATAGCCAGTTGCGACACCACCCATTACTTACTCGGCACAGCAGCGGGACCGCATCCCTTCCCGACCCTCGTTAAGCATTTTCACCGGATGATTGGGCAGGAGTCTCGCTCGCAATGCCTTGAAAAAATTGGTCAATTACCAGATTACGCGATTGCCTGCGTTGGCGGCGGCTCAAACGCAATTGGCTTGTTTAGTGGCTTTAGCGAAGATGAAGGAGTGCGCTTCATTGGCGCAGAACCAGGCGGTGAAGGACTAAATACCAACAGACACGGCGCCGTTCTCGTCAAAGGCACCCCAGCAGTACTGCACGGCATGCGTAGTCTTGCCCTGCAAGATGAAGACGGACAAATTCAAGACACTCACAGCATCTCCGCAGGTCTTGATTATCCGCTTGTCGGCCCAGAGCACGCTTATTTAAGGGATATAGGTCGCGCTTCTTATTACGCAATAAGTGATGACGAGGCCGTGAGCGCCTTTTATGAGTTATCCGCGCTTGAAGGCATATTGCCAGCATTAGAAAGCTCCCACGCCATCGCACAAGCCAAGAAGACCGCGAATGAGCACCCAAATAGCATAATACTCGTTAATTTATCAGGGCGCGGCGATAAAGATTTAGAACACATCATAGCCTATGCGGAGGCGCAAAAAAATGCTTAACACTAGATACACGCATATTCAGGGCAAAGTTAAAGATGGTAAACCCGTTTATATGCCCTATATTCTTATGGGCTACCCGAGTCTTGAAGGCTCTATCGCCGCAGCGAAAGCCCTGATTGATGGCGGCGCTGATGGCTTAGAACTTGGACTTCCCTTCCGTGACCCTGTTGCCGATGGCCCTGTCATACAGGACGCCGCCAACATCGCGCTTGATAAAGGATTTAAAGCCGATGATGCGCTAACCATCATCCAAGCCATTCGCGCTTATGCGCCTGACATTCCCCTCACCGTAATGAGCTATTTTAATATTGTGTTGGTCAAAGGCATTGAAAAATTTATCGCCGCGCTTGCCGAAGCCGGCATTGATGGCATTCTAATTCCAGATTTACCGCCCGAACATGCTGAGGATGTCTACCCCGCTACACAGGCAAACAACATAGAGCTTATTTTCATTGTTGCGCCGACCACTCATGCAGGGCGCTTTGATAAAATTCGCCCTTATGCTGGCGGATTTATTTATGTCGTGACAAAAATGGGCACGACGGGCATGAATGACAATTTTGACAGTGACCTTAAAACGCTCTTCGCCGATATAAAAACCCATATTGACCTGCCAGCCATTGCAGGATTTGGCATATCCACACCTGCCCATGCACAGGACATGGCCCAAAAAGGCGCAAATGGCGTCATTATCGGGTCAAAGATTATTCAAATGTGCAAAGAAAGCTTCGATGGGCAGCAGCTCTCCCCTGCCCTACTCACCGCGCACACAAAAAAAATTCAGGCCGCGCTGACGGTCTGAATTTCGAAAAGCCTCAATAGTAACGCTGCATTTTATAAGCTATCGTGTAGTTTTTGCATTTCTGAAATTTTGTCTTTAATCATGATTTTCAAGGCATCAACGACATAAGGCTCTAAATCAAGGTCAGTTTGCCCAGAGTTTGAGATAACTTGGTCATAAAGCTTCTTGGTTTCGCCGCTAACGGATAAAACAATCGTATCATTGCTAATGCGATCATCAATTAGGTCACGTATATAACCGCTAATGTTTACCTCAAGCGCATGTAACTCGCTAAGTTGCTCGTTTCTAATCATAACGCTTATGCGCACCAAGTCCTTAGACATTATTATCTCCTAAAATACCGCTAAATATAAATTTGTTTAGACAGTCTAACAAATCCCGATAAAAAACATAGTAAAATTATTCACTTAACCAAATAATTTCTGCCACAGAGATTTGCTTTTCTCTTCCTTCAGAGCTTTGAAAATGCCCCTATTCTGCTTGCGCAGTTCCAGAACCGTTGTCTTTAAATTATCCAGCTCTGTGTCCGTTTTCTCCTGCATTTGCCCTTGTTTTTCACGGTCTGAGCTTTGGTTTGTGAGCAAAGCTGTGATTTTTCGGCGTTCTTCTTGCTCTGATCCGAGCATGGTTCTTAGATGCTCTATCTGTTCATTAAACTGCTCACGCTCTCTGACGCGCTCTTGTTCAATGAACTCTAAACGCTGTCGAAGTAATGCCGCATCGATCGAAGCATCGCCTCCGCTACTCGTTTGCGTCACCTGTGCGACACGCGGCGTATCAAACAATGTTTCTTGCTGCGTGCTCTTCACATCTTTTGCAAGTGTACCGTATACACGCTCCAATTCAGCGACATCGATTAAACGTTTCTTTTTATCCGTGACTTCGTAACTAAGTGTGCCCTTTTGCATATCAGCATACAGCGTTTTTCTTGTTACGCCAGCGACCTGCGCGGCATCGGTCGGATTCACTTTCATGTGCTTCTCTCTGTTCCCCAAAATGTATTGATTTATCAAATGCTGTTACATGTTAACAAAACTGATTCGATAAATCTATGTTTTTAAGGAATTCATAAACATATTAAGGGACAAGACAAAAACAGAACTACACACCGCCTGTTTTTATGCGAATCTCATTGTTAACTGCCACTCAAGGTGCTGCAACACAGAAGTAAACATATAGTTACACCCAAAAAGTAACAAAACGAAACACTCGGTTACATATAAAAAAATACAACAGGCTAAACCCCCGTAAAGAAACAATAATAAGTGTTTCCGGAGGGCCGCAACTGGTGACGTTTACTTTTGTTTAGTTGAAACATAGAGAAACGTTTGGTAACGTTTCCTAGTGGATCGCAATGATTCTAGAGTAACTTTCAGGGGAATCCCCCATCCAATAGACATTTCAATTCCACGACATACGTCATGAGAAACCCAAGAAACGAACAAGAAGGAGGCAAACGAAGCGCACATAAAGAAATAGCCCTGCACACTCTGCAAGGCTACTCTCTGAAATTATTAATTTCGTCTGACAGCTAGATTATATGATTTTCAGGATGGTAACGCAAGCGATATACCGCTTCAGCGAACTCTTTTTTGTGTCCAATCGTGATTATTTATGGCCCATAACATTGTAAAAAACACTTCAGGCGAAAATGGCGCGCACAGCCATTCTCGTCAACAGGCTTATTATGCCTTAACGTTAATAAAGCGCTTAGGTAAGCATAGCGGGTATAACGCGCAGATGATAAATTTGCTTGATTATTACCTTTCTTTTACGCGCGATATTGACTGGGAAGGGAAGGGCGCTCCGATTGTTTATCAATCCCTGTGCCGAACATCATATGACTTTAGCCTTTCCGTACGACAAATTCAGCGTATTGAAAAATCTTTGGCCGATAAACAGTTGATCCGCTGGCATGACAGCCCAAATAATAAGCGCTATGGCGTGCGAGATGCATCAGGGCGTTTAAAACAATCTTTTGGCGTGGATTTGTCCCCCTTAATACACAACATCCCTATGTTAAAACGCGCAGTCGCACAAAAGGCAGAGCAAAAAACCGCATGGCTATCGTTAAAGCACAGCGTGCACCAGTTAAGAAAAGACATCCGTGCGTTAGTCTGTACACAGTCATTAAATGTCGATGACGAAACATCAAAGGCCATAGAAGTACCCATTCGTCCTAATGTCACATGCTCAAAGCTGCAAACGATGGTCAATATACTAACCGCCTTGCTTAATAAACTCCGCCAACTAGCAGAAAAAAATTTCGTAAATGTCGACAAAAATGTCGTCCACAAAGAGAATACAAAATCTAGTAATATATCTATAACAACCACTGAGCCTGATATTTTAGGCCTTAGCAAGATTACTTATCAGGATTTAAGCCGTTATATTCATCGAAGTGATAGACAGGCTAAACTGAAGAATTGGCATGATATAATACGTTATGCCGAGGAAAAGCGTCACTTATTCGGTATATCTGATGATATTTGGCGTAAATCAAATGATTGTATGGGTAATATAGCGTCAACAATTACATTTCTTATCACTTGTCATGGTTTTAATAAAGAAATTAGTGCCGTTTATAACCCAAGAGCTTACTTTTCAGCCTTGATTAAACGTGCGGAGCAGGGGCGGCTATACTTAGATAAAGCTATTTACTAGAAAGGGGTAATTTCTGACTGTGGCGAATATCACCAATCGCGGCAATCAAACCCAAAAAGACCCAGAAATAGGTAAAGCGGATGTTTTGATGCGTTAAGCCATAAAGCATGATTACAAAGACAAGAGCCCAGTATATAGGAGGTAAACGCCGCAGGATCGACAAAAGGAAAAAACCAAACAGAGCTGCACCACTTACACCGTAGCTAAAGAAAAGGGTCGCAATGCCAGAATGCAGTTCAAATGGAATCACAGCAAAGCGCTCATAACCACCTTCCCCTGCGCCTAATAATAAATATTGAGGGTTTTCAAACAAGCGATTATAGCCACGGCCTTCCAAATTATCGTCACTATCTTTGCCAATTTCTGCTAAGCGGGCCACAGTTTTTTGAACATTTTCAGCGGCGCCGAATGTCGCCATTACGGACTGAAAGCTAAAAATTGCGAACATTGCTAGTGACAAGCAGCCTACCAACATTATACCGCGCCCGAGGGGCGTCACAGCACGGGTGAAAGCAAGACATATAAAGCCAAATAGGAATGAGATCAGCGCTGCTTTTGATAAGCTTTCCATTTCAATCAACAGCAATGCAAATATCAGGCCGTAATCAAACCATTTTAAGGGGGAGGGATAGCGCAAGACCACAAGAATACAAAACGAGATCAGCGCCCAATAGGAGAGCTGGTTAGGATTATTAAAGGTTCCAACGGCACGGTATCCGTCTTTAACATTCAGAATAAAGACAAAGAAACATTCAAGGGCTATGGCTGCGGCTAAAACAGGGATGAGAGAACGCTTTAACGTTGTTGGCGTTCTCTTAAATAGTGTGTATGTGTAAAGGAATACCCCTAAATTAAACACGTAATAGAGACTGCTGAGAAAGAACTGCTTATCTGGATGTAAAGCATAATGTGTCATGTTAATCGTAAATGTACAGAAAGCAAAGGCTATGCCCAGAGCTACAGGCAGTGTCACTTGCCAGCGCTGTTTAAATAAAAAAAACATAAATGATATGCCGATGGCGGTGAAGATTACTAGATCCGCAGGCTGTGGATAGCCACTTGAAAAAACATAGAAAATTGAGCTGACCATATATATTTGCAGCGCCAAAACCCAAAGCTTTGTGCTGGAAAGAGAGAGGTGCATAAATTTGGGCAAATCATGCTGCTGCATTGCCAATCTGCCTTTTTATCATTGTAATCTTCTGAGTGGCTCTATTGTAAAACATCCGCTTACTTTACGCCAACAGATATCACAATAGGCACAATTATTTTGTGTATTGGCTTATTTCACGTTATGCTTATGCAGACCTCATTCGAGGGAGACACTATCCTGTGACGACTTTAACTTGTATTTTTTATGATGAGAAAACAGCTCCATATCATGGCCTCGATAGCATGTTTAACCATGTGCTTTGCTCTGCCCGTAGCGGCGCAGCAAGTGCTTCGCGCAGAGCTGCGACCTTTTTTACCGCCGCAAGGTGAGGGCATCCCGAAAGTTTTCGCAGCAAAAGGCTTTGTTTACAAAGGTTTTTCATACTACCCTGCAATGCGCTTTGATGTACTGAGTACTTCAAATGTTTATGCCCAGCAAGACGGGGAGAAGAGCGACGTTATTTACAAGTTAAGCCCTGAGATTAGCGTTCTTAAAGAATATAAAAACATCCTTCTCTCAAGTAAGCTACGCACAGTGTCTAAACGCTACGGGGATACCAAAGATGAAAATAGGGATGATGTTTATTTTGACTTTGCGGCGAATTACGAACTAAATTCACAATGGAATATTCCTTTTCGTTATGCCCAGAGCCTGTATTCACGTGATAGGGGGGAGCCGTTAAACCAAAGCGCGACGCGCGCGCCGCTACGCATTAAGCAGCAGCAGGTCGAAACAGGCGTTTCCAAACGCTTTAACCGCCTTATTCTGTCATTAAGAGGTGGCTATGACACGATGCGCTTTAGTGACGGGCGGTCGATTGTTGATGGTTCTGATATCATCTATCGTGATAATGACCGTAAAACATATATGGGCCAAATTGGCGCTAAATATGAATTTTTAAGAGGGCTTAACGGTGACGCGGAACATGTTGCTTTTGCACGGCTTAAATATAGTGAAAACAAATTTTTACGCAGAAACTTTACGGGGGTAGGGTTCACGGGATTATCTCGTAATGGGACAAACCTTGGTGGTTTCTTTGGCCTTGAAACAAAGTATAAAGGACTGTTATTTGCCAATATCGGCCTCGGGTATTTTATGCAAGCTTATGACGAAGCAAGCCTTGATAGCATTGGTGCATTAGATTTTGGCGCCGAAGTTGAATATTCTATTTCGCCGCGCTGGATGGTTGGGCTGCAACTTGACCGCGATATCATGCAAGATAACGATATTGTTGAGGGGCAAGTTGTTACCCAGCTGCGCCTGTCAACAGAGTATGAAGTTTATCATCGCCTGTATTTAGATGGCGAATATGGTTATACGCAGCGTCATTTTGACCAAATAGGCAGAACAGATACTGTCGGGAGTTACAGTTTGGGTGCGCTGTATTTATTAAATCAGAACTTACGTGCGCAGGTTAAGGCCTCCTTCACGGATTACCAAAGTGATGTACCAGGGTCATCGTTTAAGACAAATAATCTGTTATTTTCGTTGATTGGTAAGCTGTAACACAAAAAGTAACAAAACTGTTTCGTGCCCCTGAGGTTGTTTTTTAAGCCTGATTAACGATAATATTTGCTGCGCTGCGCAGGGGGTATCCGCTGATGCTGTCTTTTACACAATTGGCTGCATTTAATGTCGCCATTTGGCCGTAACCAACCCACAGCCGAACAGTGTCACCTGTTTCGATGATGCTATCAAGAACGAGCGTGGCTTTAGAGCCGCTACACAAAACACTATTCACTGCGATAGGGATGCTATTGATTTCGACATAGAATATGGCGGGGTCGTTGCCACTCAGCATTGCGGCGTCTGTCTCTATGGTGATGGTATTGCCGTTATGGCGTGCTTGCAGCGCCTGAGGATGGAGAATGCGCTGTACGAGCCCTATATCGGCGAGGATGGTGTTCGCGGCGCGGTCGGCAAGGGTATTACAACCATCCTCGTCGGCGTGCAGGTAGTCAATGCGTGCCGCATCATAACTTTCATAGCTTGCAATAATTTCTGTATTCTCTGTAACAAGTTCCGCCATCGCTTGACGCATGGCTTGCATGTCGGCGGGTGTATAATCAGGGTGGTCACTGCTGGGAAGGTTTTGCATGATGAGTTTGATTTGTGGCCCATAGTCGGCGAGGATGAGATTAATCACATTTTGAAATGAGGCCTTATAGGCAGAAACAGAAACCTCACCTGTCGGTATTTTCCTGAGATCATTCGCACCGAGGTTGATAACAGCATAATCAAAACTTCTCAGCTCGTTTTTTGTGAAACTCGCGTTTCTGGCGAGGGCTTCGACGTATATATTGCCGCCGCCACTATCCGCGCTACCGCTCCACCAGTCACTGGCTAACAGCTGAGCTGCGTTATAATTCGCCGCTGAGCCACTCTTGCCTTCATTGGCGACATGAGTATCGCGGAGCGCGCTACTCAGTGTCGCTTCAAAACGCTGTTGTGGGCGGCCGCCCCAGCTAATGTTCCAACGCTCCAAATTACTGTCACCTAATAATGCTACCCATAAGGCGGCATTCTGATTAGGTGTCGTCATCTTGTTGAGCGCCGTTTCATTTCGGGCTTTATCGTATAGGGCAAAGCCATGAATAATACCGTTCAACGGCGCCGCGCCGCTGCGGTTAATGGAAAGGAAGCTTAACGGCAGAGAAGGGGTGGTGAAGCTTGTGGTGTCAGGGGTGGCACCGACCAAATCTGTGAAAGTCGTAAAGCCGTTACAGCTCTGAATAAACTGGTTATCTTGATAAGATAAAGCCAAACGGACACGATGCAGATTCTGTAAACCTGCTTGCGTTTCTTGAACAGCAGTCACGCCACCAGCTTTCACTGTGGTATAAAATAGGCCGCCTGTATGCCAAATGGTAAAACGGTCATTTAGCGCGATATCACGCACTTCAAAAATATGTGCAGTTTCTCCGGTATCATCCATGTGGGTGAAGTCTATAAAAAAAGTGCCTTGCTGGACACCAGACCACCATGAGACATCATTGCCGTTTAAATCATCACTGTTACGCGTTAGTGCTGTGCCTGCGGTATCAATAAAGGACGTAATGACATCATAAGCCTGAAAGTTGACGCAGGCGACACGGATAACGGCCCCTGCTGGAATGGTTAGGCGTAGGGATTCTGCGGCCAAAACATTACGGTCTTCACATTTATAAAAAGTGTAACCATCGACGCTATGCCCTGTTTCTTGCGCACCATTGCCACTAATTGTTAATATGGGCGCACTGCCTGAGACTGTTTTGATATAGGCCATAGCGCTGGCTCTGCCCGTTGCAATCGTACCTGTCCATTCAATATCGATATCAGCGCCGCCGCCGCTATTATCAAACTCCCAAACGTTTTGACCGTTGGTTAAGTCTTTACATGGCGTCTGTGCGTCCGTGATAATTGCCGCGATTGAGGTGCCGGCGCTAAGGTGGTTCACTGGGGTACCTGAAGACGGGCGTGCATAGAGGTTATTCGCAGTGATCGATATTTCGACTAAGCCGCCGCGCGCGGAGCCGTACACCGTACCGAAACGTAATGTGTTACTTTCTGTTTCTTGTTGTAAATACCCGTTATCATCCTGATACCACGCACCGCCAGACCGGATAAGTTCTAATTCATCGGGCAGGATGGTCATAGATGAAAAATTATATGATTTTATTAATGATGGTGATGTTGCTTTACGCGCAGGCGCAAAGCCTAAGCCTGTTCCTAAATACATAGCGGAGCCTCTTGTTCGATTTAAAAATGTTAAGAAAAAATGTTGGCGCGGGCGGTATTTTGCGGCGCTGTGAGTAGGCGCAATTATCCCGTTTATGGTGACAGTATACACAACAAAAAGAACAAATCAAGAACAAAATATATAAGAGAAGTGCTGTATTTTGCATGAGAATCCATATAATCTTTGCAACAGTGCAAATCACGTATTGTTTCCGGGGGATGATTTAATGGTCGATGCGCGGCTCTTTTCAAAAAGAATATTACATGTGCTGCCGTCTTTAGAGGTCGGGGGGATAGAAAAGGGCATCGTTGAGATTTATGAACAGCTCGTGCCTTTGGGCTATCAGTTTGATTTTTTGATCGAACAAGAAACGGAAAACGACCTTGTAGGTAGGCTGCGTGCCATAGGCGGACAGGTTTATGCCGTCGGGAAATTTAAATCACCGCTTTTTATATTCCGCTTCTTACGTCATTTGAAATTAGCAGGGCCTTACAGCGCTGTACATTCACATTGTTACTTTTTTTCTGGGCTTGTTATGCTCTTGGCATTTCTCGCGGACGTGCCGTATCGTATATCTCATATTCATAGCGCCAACAGAACGACAAAAAGCGCTTATCTAACAAATGGTTATTATTGGCTATTAAAGTCGATGATGCGTTATTTCGCAACAAATATATTGGCGGTAAGCGCCGCATCAGCACGCTGTTTCGGCGGCGAAAATTGGGCGAAGAATAGAAAAATAGCACTGCGCCCTATGGGGATTGATTTTGATTCTTTTACAGAAGACATGCCGCGTTCATCGACCCTTCTGGGCGCTTTAGGGATTGGTGAGGATGAGCGCTGCCTTGTACATTTAGGGCGCTTTACTACAGAAAAAAATCAACGTTTTATCCTCAAATTATTTGAAGCCTTACGCCAAGACGGCACGGTATCACGGCTTGTGTTTATTGGTGATGGGCCGTTAAGGCCAGCCATTGAAGAAGAAGCGGTAAGTTTAATGGGGGAGGGGCATGTTATTTTTACAGGCGAGCGCCATGACTGCCCTGACTTACTCTTGGCCTTGCATAAAGGGCTTTTTGTTTTTCCATCTCTGTTTGAAGGCTTTGGTCTTGCGGCCGTCGAGGCACAGCTAGCAGGTCTGCCAGTCCTTGCGAGCCGGCATGTCCCTGCGGCGGTTGGTGTCGTGCCGCATTATTTCGAGCGGCTCGCTTTATCTGCGCCGCTTACCGATTGGGAAGAGAGAGCAAAAAATATGCTGCTAAGGGAGCGCCTGACGTTCACAGAGCGTATGGAGCATGCGCGTGGCAGCGGTTTATCAGTACAAAGCGCGGCGGCTTTTTTGCGCGAGCTTTATGGCTGATTTGCTTGACGCTGCGTGAGCTGTTGTAAGTTATGTTTGATAAAGCCACGCCAATTTATGTCAGGGATATATTTTGTATATGGCGCGTAAAATAAGCCGTGGCGCGAATATAGCTCATAAATAATGTAATAGTTTTTATCAAGCAATGGCCAGCCTTCTTCTTTGTTATTTTTCCATTCAAAATAATTCAAAGGTTTGTCGTGGAGTGTTGTGAGGCTGATAGGTTGCTGGGCCGCGGTTAGGGAGATCCAGTGGCGGCGCGTATCGACAATCAACCACCCTTTGCTTGTTAACACCTCAACCAAGGCATGTGAATCGACATCGCGTAGAGAGCTTTTCGTCAGCATCGTCGAGAAAAAATTGCGGTCGTCACTGTTGAAATACAGACTAGCGTAACGCACATTAAACCCCATATACCGCAGGGCTTTGTCGATATAGCGCGCACGATCACCGCAATAGGCGGCATCAGCTTCATATAAATTCTGTGGCTCTCTTGGGCTGCGCAGCGGGATAAGCGCGACTTTTGGCGCGGTGGTGAAAGCGCTGCTTTGTATGGCGCGTATAGTTTTAATTTCGTTAGTGAAGCTGCTATGCGCGGCCTGTTGTAACGCCGCGATATCTATGCCGTTTTGCTGCAATATTTTATCAATATACAATACGTCAGCCGCGTTGATTTCTTTAGGGACGTTGTGCGTGTAGACGAGTGCAATGCAGGACAACATCGCCGCGGCTAAGAACGCGAGCACAAACCTTTTTGGTCTATTCTTTGGTGTATGTTTTTTGTTATTGAGCATAGTGACTATTTCGCAACCTTGTTTTTACGCTATGATTGTTGAGTATTTTATTTGTTTAACCAATTTATTTGTAAGTATTTCATATGGTCGATGTTTGTCCCGTTAGCGTTGTTATACCATTTTATAACAACAAAAGAACGTTAGTAAAATCTGTACAGAGCGTTTTACAGCAATCTTTACCGCCAGCTGAGCTGATTTTGCTCGATGACGGTAGTACAGATGGTAGCTTTGCTTCTATTCAACAATATATTGAAGAGCATCCAGAATTCAAGACTAAGGTTCATTTAGAACGCTTTGAAAAAAATAAAGGCGTTTACCCCGTGCGTAATTATGCTCTGGATATTGCCTCTCAGCCTTTCGTGGCTTTTCATGACGCGGATGATTTCTGGCATTTAGACAAGCTGAAGATCCAATATAACTATTTTGCTGAAGATGACGACCTCTACCTGATCTGTTCACAGGTAGGGTGCTTTGAAGGCAATCCTGATAATAAATGGTCCTGCGCTTTGAATAAGGTTCATCCTAAACGCCTGACTGAACGCTGGGTATTATGGCGTAATGTTATGGTAACGATATCGGTGATGATCCGTAATAATAAAGAGTTCCGCTTTAGAACAGACAAAAGACGTGGTTCGGATATGGGCATGTGGCTGAGCATTGTCCTTTCTGGCCGTAAAGCGCTTTATTTACCCGAAGAGCTCGCTTTTACACGTAAACCTTTATTCGGGGCAGGTGGCCTTTCTGGTAATTTAAAGAAAGCTGAAATTGCGCAGCAACGCAACTTGAAAGACCTTGAAAATCAGGGCTATATTTCTCCACGTTATTACAATGTGCTTAGCTTATGGTCACATTTAAAATATAGGCGCCGTACTTTGATTGTGGCGACCCGAAAATCACATAAGTTTGCCGCTTCATTTGCTTATCTCTTACCAACCCTCCTGCTTAAATAAAAAATTAAGCTTTATAGGTTATTCTAATCTTAGGCTAATTCCTGTGTGTGATTAGCCGCACGAAGATGGGTGACCTTAAGCACGATTATGTATTTAAAGAATGGTTTGTAGTGATGGATACTGTTAATTCCTCTTGGCAAGAAGGAACACAAATAGGCTGTGGATGCGCGCAATGTGCCTCCGGCTACAATGATACGACCCCGACTTATTCAGACAGAAATTCATCGCAGTTAGAAAATGGCACGAGCCAAAGTTTTGCACCAAATAGTTACGGTACAACGACACAAATGGTTGATCAACTGGTAAGTGGTTACTGGGATGGCGTTGGCCTTGCTCAAAATAACTGGGCGTTGGGCCAGACGGTCACATACTCAATATCTAATGCATATAACGCCGCAGAAAAAGCCAGTTTTCGCATGGGCTTTAATTTGTGGTCTGATACTGCGGAAATTACATTCCAAGAAGTTGGGTCTGGCGGCAGCATTAATATTATTGAAGGTAATGATAGCAGTGCATGGTCTGGTAATAATTCATGGGACACGACGGATTGGCCCAATTCATTGATTAAAACAGGCAATACGATATCTATTGATACGGATGTCTGGCCGTCATTAAGTGATATTGGCGGTTACGGCGTGCAAACAGTTTTGCATGAGATCGGGCATTCGCTAGGCCTTGGCCACCAAGGTAACTATAATGGCAGCGTGAATTATGATGCCGATGTTATTTATCTTAATGATAACCGTCAATATTCATTAATGTCATATAATGATGCCGATAAGCTTGGTACAGATCACTGGGATGCAAGCTCGGCATGGCAGTATGCGGCGACTCCGCTGCTTTATGATATAGCGGCAATTCAGCAAATATATGGCGCAAATATGACGGCGCGCACAGGGGCAACGACTTATGGTTTTAATATTACGAGTGACGTATTGTTCGCACAGTATGATTTGTCACAGCACTCGGCTCCATTCGCGATTTGGGATGCTGGCGGCGTGGATACGCTTGATTTGTCGGGCTATGTAACCAATCAGAGCATCACATTAGTAGCTGGCGATTTTACTAGCGCCGGTGACATGACCAATAATATTATCATCGCCTTTGGCGCGGTGATTGAAAACGCGGTTGGCGGCAGCGGTAATGACAGTATTTACGGCAATGATGCAAATAACATTATCCAAGGTGGCGGCGGTAATGACTGGCTCTACGCCAGCGGCGGCAGCGACCAACTCCAAGGCGGTGCAGGCAGTGACCGCGCAGTGTTTAATTATGATGTCAGTGAATATGTTATCACGATAGACAGCGCGACAGCGGTAACGATTGTGCATAGCGGCGCTGAAGGCTCAAATACAATCACGGACGTTGAGGATTTTGAATTTAACGGCATTGTCTATGATATGAACGGGCTTGAGGCCTTTGATGCTTCAATGGGCGAGATTGTATTTCGTTTTGATTTTGAGGGCACTTCCCATGCGCATGTCGCATCAGTAAACAGCACCGGGTCTTATAGCGCCGCAGATATGGGGTTTAGTGGTGCAACGGGTAATATGTACACGGTAGCACGTAGCGATGGCGCCACGACATTAACGATTGGCAGCACAGCTGCGCCAGATGATTTAAACGTATTTGGTAGCGGCGGTGATGACACGATCAATGTTATGGGGGCGCATGGAACTCTGATGGCTTTGGTGTATGCGGGTGACGGTAATGACACTGTGCATCTTGACGCAAGAATATCTGGCAATGCAACGCTTTTTGGCGAGGGCGGTGATGATACGCTGACTTTGGGCAGTGGTGATGATTTGTCCTATGGCGGCGCAGGGGATGATGTGCTCAATGGTGGTGTGGGTGCTGACACTTTATATGGTGATAATAAGGCACGTACGTCGGCGGTTGAAGGCGCGGATACGCTAAACGGCAATGCTGGTAATGATCTACTGCTCGGCGGCGCGGGTAATGATGTGCTCAATGGTGGTGTGGGTGCTGACAAGCTATATGGCGATAACGGTGATGACATACTCAATGGTGACGACGGCGCGGATTTGATTTATGGCGGAGCAGGCGCTGATGTTGCTAATGGAGGCGCAGGCGCTGATACAATATTTGGTGGCGACAAAACGCGTAATCTTGCAGGTAGCGATACATTAAGTGGTGGCGCAGGGAATGACCGCATCTATGGCGGCGGCGGCGCTGATATTCTTAATGGCGGCGAGCATAATGATCGCCTTTATGGTGATGATGGGGATGATACACTGAACGGTGATTCCGGCACGGATGAGCTCTATGGCGCAGCGGGCGCAGATGTACTCAATGGTGGCGATGGTGCGGACTTCCTTGATGGAGGTAGTGGTAACGACACGCTAAATGGCGACGCAGGGCGAGATAAGCTCTATGGCGCAGTTGGTAATGATGTGGTTTCTGGCGGTAATGATCGTGATATCATTTTTGGGAATACAGGGGCAGACACTCTATTTGGCAATGCTGGCAATGATGAAATTCTCGGCGGCACTGAAAATGATGTGATTTACGGCGATAATATTGACCGCACGGGTGATATTGGTGATGACGTTATCTTTGGCGAATCTGGCGACGATATCATTTATGGCGGCGGCGGTAATGATAAGCTTTACGGCGATAACAAGTCACGCACTGGCGTCAGTGGCAACGACACGCTATACGGTGATGCGGGCAATGACCTTATTTTCGGCGGCCTAGGCGCGGATGAGCTCCATGGCGGCAGCGGCGCAGACCAAATATTTGGTGATGGCGGCGTTGATGTTATCTATGGCGATGCAGGCGCAGATCGTATCTATGGCGGCGCAGGCGGTGATACGATTAATGGCGGCGCTGATGATGACTTGATCTATGGCGACTTTAAGGCGGTTAATGCAGGTGATGGCAATGACGTTATTAATGGCGGCGGCGGTAATGATGTGATTGTTGCCTCTGGCGGTGATGATGAAGTCTATGGTGATGCAGGCAATGATAAATTATTGGGCGGCAGTGGCGCAGATACCTTGCTTGGCGGTGATGGCATTGATTGGATTGATGGCGGCGCAGGAATAGATGTTGTTGACTTTAGCGCTGCGGGCGCAGGTGTCACCGTCGACCTAGGCGCTTATTACGCGATTGATGGTTTTGGTACGCGCGATACGCTGCTTTATGTTGAAAACATCGAAGGCTCGGCGTTTAAAGATCGCATTGTTGGTGATGCGCAGGTGAATGTCATTAATGGCAATGACGGGCGTGACATTCTTTATGGTGCATACGGGGCAGATACGATTTCTGGCGGTAATGGTAATGATACGATTTATGGCGATTTGAAAAGTGAGGGCGTCAGTGATGGTAATGACGTGCTTTACGGCAATGATGGCAATGATGTCTTGCTTGGCCTTGGCGGTGATGACGTGCTTACGGGCGGCAGTGGCGTAGACACATATTGGGGTGGCAGCGGGGCTGATCGTTACGTCCTTGATGTATCGGGTTCAATTGACCGTTTGCGTGACTTTAATTTGGCAGAGGGTGATACGCTTGATGTCCGTGATGTTCTAAGCGGTTTTTACAACGGCGCAGAGGATATAACGCAGTACCTTCAAATCACCGATGATGGTGTGCATTCGACTTTATCTGTTGACCAAAATGGCGGCGGTGATTCTTTTGTCTCTGTGGCGTTAATCTATAATACGACAGGTATAACCGACGTTACGCAGCTTGAAGCGAATAATGATATCCTTACCGTATAAAAACTTTTGCGTGCTCTAAAGTTTTAAAACGAAGCTGCAGATTCAAATTGTAGCTTTTTCTTTGTCACGGGATGTGGAAATTCTAAGAGTGAAGCGTGTAAATGTAGGCGCTCATAAGGCGTGTAAGCTGCGTCATGTGCATAGAGGCTGTCCCCGAGAATAGGGAGACCAAGTTCCAACATGTGTACGCGCAGTTGGTGGGAGCGCCCAGTGATCGGCTTTAATAAGACACGGCAATGGGCAGGACTTTTATTAACCACACTCCAAAATGTTGTGGCAGGTTTGCCAATGTCGAAATCAACCTTTTGTCTGGGGCGGTTTGGCCAGTCACATATTAAAGGCAAATTGATCTCGCCTGCATCACCTTGTGGCACGCCGAAAACATCTGCAATATAATGCTTGGTTACAATGCGATCCATGAAACTTTGGTTTAACTGGCGCTGTGCATCTTTACTTCGAGCATAAACCATCAGTCCTGAAGTCTCCATATCAAGGCGGTGGACGGTATACACCTCACCATATTGTGCGTTCAAGCGTGATTCCAAGCAGTCTTTCATCTCCTCGGCACGCCCGGGCACACTTAAAAGCCCCGTCTGCTTGTTGCAGATCAAGATATCATCATCCGCGTATAATACGTCTAAATAAGGCGTTTCTGGCGGTGTGTAGGCTAATTTTCTAAGCGGCGTCATATTCATAATCTGCATATAAACGAAAACATGGGGAAGAAGAAAGTGTTTTCTTTTTTGTTGTCTTTTTATGTCAAAAAGCTTGAAGTTTTTGTAATTATGTTATAATTATATTTATATAAAGAAATAAAAAGGATCAGGGTTATGAGCAAAGAAAAATCATATGTAGAAAAATGGCAAGAATGGGCAGCAAATGCAACGCCTATATCAGAAGCAATGGCAGCGCCAGAGATAGCGCCAACGCCAAAATCCGTCGCGGCAAAGACAATTTTCAGAAGTGCAGATGCACCGCAGCAGCCTGAGCCGTATTACCCGGCACCATATTAAAGGTAATCATGGTGCTCTAAATAGGTAATGATTTGATCCGTTAGCTCATCGGCGCTATATGCGGTTGTTTGCAGGTCAAGTTCAGGACTTTCTGGAGGCTCATATGGGCTGCCGATACCTGTAAAGTTTGGAATTTCACCGTTGCGGGCCTTTTTATAAAGGCCTTTAACGTCGCGTTTCTCAGCAACGCTGAGCGGCGTATTAATATAAGCTTCAATGAAGTTATCATGGCCAATTATATCGCGTGCAAGGCCGCGTTCAGCCTTAAAGGGCGAGATAAATGACACGATTGTAATGAGGCCCGCTTCGAGCATTAACTTTGACACTTCTGATATGCGGCGAATATTTTCTGCGCGGTCTGTATCAGAAAACCCTAAATCCTTATTCAGCCCATGACGCACATTATCACCATCAAGGGTGATGGTGTGTTTATGCTTGGCATGGAGTTTTTGTTCCAAAATATTGGCAATTGTAGATTTCCCTGCGCCAGATAAGCCTGTCATCCAAATGGCGCATGGTTTCTGATGCTTAATTTCGGCGCGCGCAGCCTTACTGATCACCATATTTTCTTCAAAAATATTATGCGAACGGCGCATAGCATAAGAAATCATACCCATAGCAATAGTCTCATTGCTAATCGGGTTGATGAGAATGAAAGAGCCGAGGGTTTTATTGTGTTTGTATGGCGTAAAGCTTGTTGCGCGGTCTAAATATAGGGTGCAGCAGCCTATTTCATTAAGGTCTAATGACTTACTTGGCTGTTTTTCATAGTTATGAATGTCAATTTTATACTCAGGTTTGCTCAAAGTGCATTTGGCGGAAAATGCGGCAGACTGGAATATATATTGCCGCCCTGCAATCAAATGCTCTGGATTCATCCATAACAATGTCGTTTTCAGAATATCAGCGACGTCGCAATCTGTGTCTTTTACAGTCAACACATCACCGCGCGAAATATCAATTTCTTCATTTAGGGTGACGGTGACGGCTTCGCCGGTATGGGCACTATCTTGAGCGCCGTCAGCGGTGAAAATCTCTTTAATTGTGGCTTGCTTGCGCGCGGGCAGGGCAATGATGCTTTGCCCTTTGTTAATTGTACCGGCGGCGATTGTACCCGCATAACCACGAAAATCGAGGTTCGGGCGATTAACCCACTGTACAGGCATAGCGAAAACTTGGCTGCTTTCTGCGCTGCTAGTCGGAACCGTTTCTAAATGTTTTAAAAGTGATGCACCTTTATACCACGGCATACGCGGTGAGTCGGCGGTAATGTTATCGCCTTCTAGCGCAGATATTGGAATGAATGTAATGCTTTCAAAACCGAGATCTTTCGTGCTTTTGAGGCATTCCGCCTTAATGGCCTCATATTTCTTTTCATCATAATCAACAAGGTCCATCTTATTAATCGCGACAATAACATGTTTGACGCCAACCATTGAAACAATGAAACTGTGCCGCCTCGTTTGAGGCAATAAGCCCTTACGCGCATCGACCATCATAATCGCGAGGTCAGCATTTGATGCTCCGGTTGCCATATTGCGCGTATATTGTTCATGGCCTGGCGTGTCAGCGACAATGAATTTGCGTTGCCCTTTGGTGAAGTAACGGTAGGCAACGTCAATCGTGATACCTTGTTCACGCTCAGCAGACAGACCGTCAATCAATAAGGCGTAATCAATTTTGCCATTAGTTGTGCCAAATTTTTTACTGTCTTCTTTTAGCGCAGCAATATGGTCTTCGGGGATTTGCCCCGCTTCAAATAAAAGTCGTCCGGTCAGCGTGGATTTACCATCATCAACCGAGCCGCAGGTAATAAAGCGAAGAAGGGATTGTGTGGCGTCATTTTTTGTCGCGTCGTCTAACATTTTAAAAATACCCCTCCCTTTTTTTACGCTCCATTGATGCTGCACTATCCCTGTCGATAGCGCGACCTTGGCGCTCGGACACTTTCGCGCCTTTCATTTCGGTGATGATGCTCTCTAGCGTATCAGCCTCGGAGAGTACGGCGCCTGTTAGCGGGTAACAGCCTAGCGTACGAAAACGGATAGAGCGCATTTCTGGTTCCTCGCCATCGCGCAGCGGTAAGCGGTCATCATCAGTCATAATTAACATGCCATCGCGCTCCACCACAGGGCGTTTTTTTGCCAAATAGAGCGGTACAATATCAATGTTTTCAGCTGCAATATATTCCCAAATGTCTTGTTCTGTCCAATTTGATAGCGGGAAAACACGAATGCTTTCGTCGTTATTCTTACGCGTGTTATATAAGCGCCAAGGCTCAGGGCGTTGGTTTTTGGGGTCCCAGTGGTGGTTTTTATCACGGAAAGAGAAAATGCGTTCTTTCGCGCGTGATTTTTCTTCGTCGCGGCGTGCGCCGCCAAAAGCCGCGTCAAATTTATGCATATCAAGCGCCTCACGCAGGGCAGCGGTCTTCATGATGTCGGTGTAATTTGACGCGTGGTCAAAAGGGTTTATCCCTTGGGCCGCACCGTCTTTATTGGTGTGGATGATTAGGTCAAGCTCATGCTGTGCGATGACTTTATCGCGGAATGAAATCATTTCACGGAATTTCCAGCCCGTATCAATATGGAGTAACGGAAAGGGAAGCTTCGCAGGCGCGAAAGCTTTTTGCGCAACATGCAGTAGGACGGAGCTATCTTTACCAATAGAATACATCATGACAGGGCGTTCACATTGCGCAACAGTCTCGCGCATAATATGAATGGCTTCGTCTTCTAATTGTTTAAGATAAGCTGTTTTTGTCATGGTGTGATAAGGGCCGTGGATGAATATGCTCTACATGAAATATATATGAGCCACCGGGGTTACGCAAGGGGCGCATTACTTTTTGTCGTTCCATGTAAAACCATTTAAGTCATGGCAGGAATTGCCAAGGCACATATATTCGATTGAGCCATTAGCATTGAGCTCTGAGCCTAATATGATTGGGCCGCTTGATGTATACGCGTAGAATAGGGATACTAATAATGTCGCAACGAGGCAAGAAAAAAAGACAACGGATTTGATGTAGTCTTGGCTACCACTATAAAGTTTGAACTTCCCTGTGCCGGCGCTCTTTATATTTTGATATGACATGCTTTGTATACTCCCCTAATCCAATAGATACCAACCGGTATGCACCTTAATATTGACATATTGTGGTTAATGTGGGGTTAATGTATAACAAATTTTATGTAAATTGCGTGTGTGTCAAATCAGCAGCACGATTACGTCACAAGCTGGCGCTGTTCATCTATACCCATGGCTATGATATAAGGTGATGATTTTTGGCGGGCGCTAAAGGCGGCTTTGCTGTCCATGCCTTCCCAGTTAATATCAATCAAGCTTTGTGCCACTGCGCCGCCGAGTGTTGTACCGGGGCCTAAGATAATGAGGCAATCTGGCGCGTATTCTTTGACGCTGACTTGCACAGCGGCGGTAAAGTCATAATATTCATAAACTTGATGACCTAATGTGTAATCAAAAATCGCACTTGCTTGCGTTGCGTGTGAGCGCCAAATATGACCGCGCCCATCAATAAGCGGTGTGGTCGGGTTTGCAAACATATCTGCGTCAAAAATTTGCAGTGCTTTGGCGGCAATCGGTTTTTGTAATGCTGTGTGGAATGCCGCGTGGTTTGGCAAAATCAGCGGGAAACGATCATCAAGCGGCGGCAGTTTGTCTTTCAGCGCACCTAATGCGGCTTGGTTGCCGCCATAAACCAGCATCCCACCAAGCATGATCGATACCGCAAGGGTGCAGTCTTCTCGGGCGTTAATCTCTTCAATTAGGCTTAAAAGATGCTGTTTTTGGTCATGCTGCATGCGCCAGTCTTGGTCGATAAACGGATAGATAAGCTGCCCACCGATCAAGGAATCCTGCATCAATCCGCCCATTGTATTGATAAGGTCGAGCGCATTGTCAAAACTGAGCGCCCCTGCGCAGGCAAGGGCAATATACCAGCCCATAGAATTGCCCGTAACCCCGACAATGTCATATTCGTCGCGGTTAATGGCAAGGTAATCAGCGTATGCGCAGCCATAAATTAGCGGCGATGCATTATCGCCGCGTGTGTGTTCTTTAATCGAATAAGCATCGCGCCCATCTAGGTCACTAATCGTGGTCTGGCCTTTGGCGCTGCGGTAATCATCAATTTTGGCGATAAGCTCAGCTTTGTCACTGTGATGACGGCTGAGATAGCCTAATTCTGGCTTATTATATGTGCCGCGACCGGGCGCAATGACGAGGGCTCTTTTCTTCATGCGTTTTTCCCTTGTTTTGCGATCAGCGATAATGCGGCGTCGGTGATGCTCTGCGTGCTTGGCAGGGTTGATGCAAAGGCTTTGCCTAGCGGAATGAAACAATCCGTTGCGGTGATGCGCTGCATATGCGGCGCGGGGCTGATATGTTCATATAATTTGGTCATCAGCTCTTCACTCAGTGATCCTGTTTCACGGCACTCATCGACAATAAGGATTGATTTACACGGCGCAGCGGCGGTGGCAATTGCGTCCATATTAAGGGGAGAGAGCCAGCGCAGATCAATAATGCGTAATTTGATGCCGTGCTGTTTTTGTAGCTCTTTGGCGGCCTTGCACGATAAGTAATAACCATTACCGTAGCTTATAATGCATAAATCTGTGCCCTCGCCATTTTGGTGAATATCGCCGAGGGTGATTTTCTCAGCACTATCAGGGGCGGGGTAGTCCATTGCCCAGCCGCCATCTTTTTCGTCATGCAAATCGCGGTTCATATATAAAGCGATAGGTTCTAAAAAGGCGATAATGCGCTGCTCATCATTGGCAAGGCGCACCGCTTCGCGCATCATTAGCGCCGCATCATGCCCGTTTGATGGACAGGCAATGATAAGCCCCGGAATATCGCGCAGTACCGCTATGGCGTTATCATTGTGGAAATGACCACCAAATCCGCGCTGATAAGGTAGGCTCGCGATGCGGATAATCATCGGATTTGTATATTGCCCCTTGGAGAAAAAACTGAGTGTCGCGGCTTCACCGCGCAGTTGATCCTCCGCATTGTGCAGATAAGCCAAAAATTGAATTTCAACAATCGGCAGGAAGTTATTCTGCGCCAGGCCAATGCCTAACCCTAAAATGCTTTGTTCGTCCAGTAGTGTGTTAATCACGCGGCGGCTGCCAAAGCGTTTATGCAGCTTGGCTGTGACATTATAAACGCCGCCTTTCGGCCCGACATCTTCGCCGGCAATGATGATGTGCTCTTGCGCTAACATTAAATCATGTAGCGTCCAGTTGATTAGCCGCGCCATGTGCTGTGGCTGCTTCATTAAGTTGAAATCACTGCCGAAACTATCGGCGCGTTGTTTCTCGTCTACTGGCACGATCTCGTTTTTAAGCGCCGCCGGTTTTTCGGGCGGAATAAGCGGGCTGGCGACTTCTTGTGCCGTGGTTAATTTTGGCTCACGCATCACATGTTTTGATGCGGCGGCGATGCGCTGCGCGGTGTCTTCATATATATGTAGTATTTCATCGGCGCTGAGAATGTTGTTTTTGATGAGTAAAGCTGCGCTGTGCAGCAGCGGATCGTTAGCCTCGACCGCATCAATATCGGCTGAGTCCATATAAGCATGCTGCGCGTCCGCGCCGGCATGACCATAAAGGCGGACACATTCAAAATGCAGCATTGCGGGTTTTTGTTCGCGGCGGACGTAATTTTGCGCCGCAAGTGCGGTCTCATAGGTGTCGACGATGTTGAGGCCGTTGCAGTGGAAATATTTTATATGTGGGTTGTTGGCGTAATTACTTTTTACCCAATCATGGGGCGTGCGGGTTGAAATGCCGATGCCGTTATCTTCGCAGACGAATAATATAGGCATCGCCGCGCCGCGATACCCTGCCCATGCGGCTGAGTTTATTGCGCCTTGCGCTGTGGAATGGTTGAGTGACGCATCCCCAAAACTGCAAATGATAATTGATCGCGGGTCAAAATTTGCTTTCACTTTGACCTTACGGCTCAGCCCGATGCTAAACGCCGCGCCGACGGCTTTGGGAAGATGGGATGCAATTGTACTGGTCTGCGGCGGTATATTCAGGGATTTACTGCCCAAAACCTTATGGCGACCACCTGAGATAGGGTCATTTTCAGAGGCACAGAAACTCAGCAGCATGTTCCATAGCGGCGTTTCGCCTGCGCGCTGCTTGCTGCGCTGAATGTAAAAAGCGGCATCGCGATAATGCAAAAACGCGTTATCTTCAAGGCGGCACGCCGCGGCGAGCGCCGCGAGGCCCTCATGGCCTGAGCTGCCAATGGTGTAAAACCCTTCGCCCATGGCCTGTAAAACCCGCGCATACATATCAAGGCGGCGACTTAACAGCTGTGATTCGAAAATTTCGACTAATTTTTCTGGATTTAAACGCGACTTTGAAAGATCAGTTTGCCCTTGTAGATCGGGTAAATCATTGTTTTTTACCCGAGTTATAAAGTTTTCATGAACAATTTCTACGCGATCTTTCATGGAGTAACTTTATCATTATCGGAGAGTGTTGTATAGTAAATGCCTTGAAGTTGTAAGAAGGAAAAAAATACAATGTCAGCTTTAGCTTATCACTGGGAAGACCCACTACATTTAGATGCGCAATTAACCGAAGAAGAGCGCGCCATACGCGACATGGCACGGAATTATGCGCAGGATAAATTACAGCCGCGCGTGCTAAACGCATATCGCGATGATCATTTTGACCCAGAGATATTAAAGGAAATGGGCGCTTTAGGGCTGCTCGGGGCGACTTTGCCAAGTGAATATGGCGGCGCAGAGGCAAGCTATGTGTCTTATGGCCTAATTACCCGCGAAATTGAACGCGTTGATTCTGGTTATCGCTCTGCTATGTCGGTGCAATCATCGCTTGTCATGTTCCCGATTTTCCATTGGGGCAGTGAAGAACAGCGCCAGAAATATCTGCCGAAATTGGCCTCTGGTGATTTTGTTGGCTGCTTTGGCCTGACTGAGCCTGATGCAGGGTCAGACCCTGGGGGTATGAAAACCCGCGCGGTGAAAACCGCGAATGGTTATAAGCTTTCGGGCAGTAAAATGTGGATTAGTAATTCACCTATCGCGGATGTGTTTGTCGTTTGGGCAAAATCAGAAGCGCATGATGGCAAAATTAAAGGATTCATCCTTGAAAAAGGCATGAAAGGCCTGTCAGCGCCGTCTATTGAGGGCAAATTATCGCTGCGTGCCTCAATTACAGGCGAAATTGTCATGGATGAGGTTGAGGTCAGTGAAGAGCAGTTATTGCCAAATGCCACAGGGCTTAAAGGACCGTTCGAATGTTTAAATCGTGCCCGTTACGGCATTTCATGGGGGGCGCTCGGCGCAGCGGAATATTGTTTCCACGCGGCGCGCCAATATACGCTAGACCGTAAGCAATTTGGTAAGCCATTGGCACAAACCCAGCTTATTCAAAAGAAGCTAGCCGATATGCAAACGGACATTGCATTGGGGCTGCAAGCGTCGCTGCAGGTTGGGCGCATCATGGATCAAGGCGATTTCGCACCAGAGATTATTTCGATGGTCAAACGCAATAACTGTGGCAAAGCCCTCGACATAGCGCGTCAAGCGCGCGATATGCATGGCGGTAATGGCGTTGCGGATGAATTCCACGTCATGCGCCATATGTGCAATTTAGAATCTGTCAATACTTATGAAGGTACGCATGATGTCCATGCCCTTATTATGGGGCGGGCGATAACGGGCTTGCAGGCGTTTTTCTAAAAAGTAGAGCATGGTTATAATACGCAATATATGATCTGCGACCTCGGCCTTAAACGGCGGGTGTGTGACCCTAAGGTTATGGTTATGCCCATAATACCTCGCGCTAAAAGTGCTAAAAAGAACCTTTATATCAGTGCGTTAAGTGATTTTCTTGTTTTTAGCAATGCCTGACGCCAAAAGCTTAATACTTTGTTCACGCCTGCCGAGCAAAATAGAGGTATTAACTTAAGGGATCAGATTCAGATGCACAATGACACATATAAAGTACTTTTAGTTGAAGACAGTCGTACGGACTATTATATGCTTGAGCATTTTTTGTCGTCATATCATTCGTGTAAATTTGATATTGAATGGATTGATAATTATAAAGACGGGTTAGAAAACGTACTTTCCAAGAATTACGATTTTTGTTTGATCGACTACCGTTTAGGCCATGATAGTGGCGTGGAACTGGCTAAACTGGCTCATGAACAGGGGTGCCAGAGTCCGATTGTTATTTGCTCAGGCGAGGACAAGGGGAAGATCGAAGGCTTAAGTGATGCGTCGAATATCGTCGGTTTTATTTCAAAAATGGGGCTCTCAACAGATACGATCATAACCGAGCTGCGTGCTTTAATTGGTGATGGGGGCTATAAAGGTGTTGAAAATGCCCCAGGCTATTTGGTTGATGAAGAAAACCCAGTTGTTGCGTTTAACCGACAGGGACGCGTTGTCTTGGTCAATGATGCGTTTAAGTCTTATGACTTTATGGCATCGACATCTGTTATGGGGGTAAAGGCATCCGATTTGTTTAGCGCGCCGATACTTGATGATTTGGATTACAAAACCGCGTGTAAGGATAGGGTTTTTACGACACGTGTCTACATAGCTCGCGGTGAGCACCACAGAATGCTTTGGCGCTTTATGCCTGTATCCATTCAGGAGTCTCCAGAAATTCATTATGTTGCTAAAGGGATATTACAAAAGAAAAAGCGTAAAAGAAAACACCGTAAAAAAGGCTTTTTAATGCCCCTTTTGACAAAGCTTTATAAGGATCCATCATACGTAAAAATAAATGACACGTACTATGATCGGGATATGTTCTTATAAGAATGTACGGCGCGCAAGCTGTACTTTCTTCAGTAGAACAGGTGCGTAGTGCAGAACCCAGCGGTCAGCGTTGCGTGATCTATTTCAAGGCCTTCATGTTATGAAAATGCTGGATTGCAACGAGAAAATACTGACATTAGAGAAGAGAGAACATGACCGCGGTTGCCTCGATATGCCAAGCGTAGAAACTCAAGAGAGCGTTCAGAAGCGCGATAACTTTACGAGGAGTGTCGCAAAGGTTAATTTAAGTCAAAATGCACCTCAAACGGCCATTAGACAGGAAAGCCTTGCGGAAGAACGCTTTGGCGGAAGCTGTGTCACGTCTCTTTGAGGCCATAGAAGGCTCTTGTTTGTAGACGAGTGCATTATACCTTAAAACCAACGAAGCGTTCGAAACCTTAATGTTCGCGCCTCTACCGTATTTGTGCTTAGATTACAGCCAGATATAGTACATTACCACTTCCCAATATAATCAATAATTTATCTAAAATTAGATATATCTAATCTTAATATATCCGTAATATTTATGCCGTATATTTATATGTGTGAGTGAGTGTTGGGGTGTTTGGCGTCTGTGTTTCGTCTTAGTCTTTTCAATGTTCTATTGAGTAAATTATATTATATAAGGTGTGTAGAATGGGTCGATTAAGTCGTTTGTCCCAACAGCCCGTTATTGGGCCTGTTGCGCGTAATGTCATGGGGTATATGCTGAACCGTGAAGCTGTGAAAATAGCGGAACATTTCTCAGGGTATATTCATCCAGAAATAGCATTAACAGAAGAAGGGAAGCATGAAGCGTTTAACATACGCCATCAAGTTTATTGCGAAGAGTTAAATTTTGAAGATATACGTACAACCGCTATGGAGACAGATGAGTTTGATGCGCATTCCATACATTGCCTGATGCGTCATAAAGTAACAGGGCAGGCAATGGGCACGGTGCGCGTTGTGACGCCACATGAAAAAGACCATTTGCTCCCTCTTGAATATCATTGTGCAGATTTTATTGAGAAGGGCAAGGTTAACCCTGCGGATTTTCTGCGCGAAGAAATTTGTGAAATATCGCGCCTCGCTGTGCCGGCATGTTTCCGCCGGAGACGCGCAGATAAATTTGAAGGCGCGGCAACCGGCGCAATCAATACCGAAAGTTATTCGGAAATTGAGATGCGCTGTATGCCTTTTATTGCTATTGGTCTTTACTTGAGCGCCGCCGCTATTGCGGCTCACCGTGATATTGATCATGCTTTTGCTATGATGGAGCCGCGTCTTGCACGAAGTATGCGCTTTATTGGCATTGATTTTGAACAAATTGGCCCTGGGCGCGATTATCATGGATTGCGTGCACCATATTATATATCATTCGACCGCTTACGAGGGAGTTTGAAGCCAGGCCTAACGAAGCTCTACGAAAAAGTGTCTGACCTGACACATGAACAAGTTATGAGATGTGAATTTTAAAGATTTTAGGGTGCTATGTTTGATTACAAAAAGGCGTTTTCACGCAATATTGGCTGGGTAAGTGACGATGAGTTACTCACGCTAAAAGATAAGAAAGTCGCCATCGCTGGGGCGGGCGGCGTGGGAGGAGAGCATTTGGTAACTCTCACACGCCTTGGCATAAGTAACTTCAACATCGCTGACTTCGACCATTTTGAAGTGCATAATTTCAACCGTCAGGCAGGGGCGTTTATGTCAACGATAGGGCAGCCAAAGTTAAGCACGATGAAGAATATCGCTCTCGATATTAACCCTGAAATGCAGATTAAAACTTTCGACGAGGGAATCAATGCGACGAATATTGAGGCGTTTTTAGATGGCGTTGATATTTATGTTGATAGTCTTGATTTCTTTGCCTTTGATGCGCGCCGCCTCGTGTTCGACAAGTGCCATGAACTGGGCATCCCGATAGTCACCGCGGCGCCTGTTGGCATGGGTTGCGCGTTTCTGTGCTTTTTGCCTGGGCAAATGAGTCCAGAAGAGTATTTTGGCTTTGGCGCGGCGAAAAATGAAGATGAGGCTCATATTAAATTTTATATTGGACTTGCGCCCTCAATGTTACAAAAAGGCAGCTTAGTCGTTCCTGAAGCGGCGGACATTATCAATAAAAAACTGCCTTCAACGCCGATGGGGATCAAGCTTTGCGCGGGCGTCGCAGGGTCTTATGTGCTCAAAATATTGTTAGGCCGCGGCGAGGTTTTGGCCGCGCCTCACGGCCTTCATTTTGATGCCTATAAGAATAAGTTTAAGAAAACATGGCGGCCATTAGGGTATCGTCACCCGCAGCAACGCCTGTCTCTTTTTCTCGCCAAGAAAGTCCTGCTGGCCAAGTTATAAGGCTGATTTTACGTCTCATATAAATAAACAGTGTCTTTTTGCGAAAAAAGGTCGCGCGGTACTTTGACATAAGGGTATGGCTATGCTAATACAGATGATATAAAAATTATAAAAAATGTACACAGCAGACAGGGACTTCTTATGGGACAAACATCCGATATATTTAATCGCTTGGACGATATTCAAAAAATGGCGAAGAAAAAAGGCGCAGACCATGTGCGTGTTTCTTACTCAGACAGTGAATCGCTCAGCGTTAGCGTCGATAGTGGCGAAGTGGAACGCACAGGCCGCACGGATAATAGCAGCTATGGCGTTACGGTTTATATTGGTGACAAGTCAGAAGGCGTGTCGATCAATTCATCTCGCCCTGACGTTATTGAATCCTTCATTGATAAAGCGATCTTTAATGCAAAATTGCTACCAGATGACCCTTATGCCGCTTTGGTTGGCCCTGATGAGCTTGCAGATGAATATGCAACATTAGATTTATGCGACACTGCCGTACCATCGGTTGATGAATTAGTTGCCCGCGCGAAAACGGCCTGTGATGCAGCATTAAACACAAACCCTTTAATTGTAAGCGCGACAAGCGCCGCATCGTGGTCAAAATCAGTACGCTATATTCTGGCAAGTAATGGCTTTAGTGGCGTGAATGAACGTTCAAGTTCCTCTGTGCAGGCGGTACCGCTCGCGCATAAAGACGGCGAACAGCAAACAGATTATGATTTTGATTCTCAAGTCTATGGCGCGGATTTAAAAGATTCCGCTATCCTCGGTGCAATTGCGGCCGAGCGTGCAGCTAAAAGCCTTGGCGCAGAGAAAATACAGGCGCAAACCGCACCGATTATATTCGATCCACGGGTGTCGAGCAGCTTGATTGGCGCTTTTGTTGGCGCAATGGCGGGTAATGCCGTTTTGCAAAACAAGTCTTTCCTTTGTGGTCAGCTGGATAAACAGGTTTTCGCGCCAAGTATCACGATTATTGATGATCCATTGCTTGATCGCTGTTTAGACGCATATGCGTTTGATGGCGATGGCATTGCGGCAGAGAAACGTATATTGGTTGATAAGGGCGTATTGCAAACATGGTTGTTTGGCAGTTATGGGGCACGTAAGTTTAATGCAGAAAAAGGCACGGCTTATAAATCAACAGGCCATGCCGGTGTTAATCCTGCTTTTTACGTTGAACCAGGCGCACAATCACCTGATGAGATGATCGCAGAAGTGCAAGATGGTTTTTATATTAACAGCTTGATGAATTTGAAAATCAACCCATTTGATGGCAGCTTTAGTTCACCAGCAAGTGGATTCTGGATCAAGGACGGCAAAATCAGCCATGCGGTTGATGGCGCGTCTATTGGTGGTAACATCCTTGATCTGTTCTCCCGTATGGAAGCAGCAAGTGACGTCAACCGCCTGCAGCACCAAGAAGTCCCGACCATGCGCGTTGCGCAATTCAAAATTGGTTAAGTTTTATGTGGCCTCACCATGTATATGGTGGGGTTACCCCTTTGAGTATACTCTTGAATACGTTTTATAATAAAGGCGGGCGCCGTTTCGATTTTGCGCGTTGTGAAGCCGATCGACGCGTAAAATTCGGGCAAGTGTGCATAGGGCGTGCAGTGAATGTCTGCACTTATATCTTTTAATAAATTCTGCTCATAAAATTGTAGTAAGCCATGCCCGAGGCCTTGTCCCCTGTGGCGGGGATCGACCATCATTGTTCTGAGCATGTAAATACCATTTTCATGACAGCGCCTTAGGCAGCCGACAAGAGTTTCGCCGTAATAGGCAATGGCGAATTGGTCGTCATCACGCGCATGAGATGTTAGCCAGCCATGCTGCCTGTAAAACGGATCAACAATGTGAGCGGCATCGACGCCGCTCATGCTTTTATAATGATAATCCATTTTTGCCTAATGCGTAGGAATGGTTTTATTTTTGACCATCAATTTTTAGGCCATCCATACGGACGGTTGGCTGACCAACGCCAACTGGGACAGATTGACCGTTTTTGCCGCAAACACCTACACCGCTATCAAGGCTGCTGTCATTGCCAATCATTTTGACGTTATTCATCGCTTCCGGGCCGTTGCCTTGTACGGTGATGTCTTTGATTGGTCGATCATATTGTATTTGACCGTTCACAATGGGATAGGCTTCGGTTACTGCGAAGTTAAACTTGCCTGATGTTGTATCAACGCTGCCACCAGACATGCCTGCGACATAAATACCTTTATCAACAGAACCAATAACTTCTTCAGCCGTGTATTGACCTGACTCCATGAAGGTGTTGGTCATGCGCGGCATAGGGCGGCAATTATAGCCTTCGCGGCGCCCATTACCGGTAATCTCGGCACCCATTAGGCGTGCGTTTAATTGATCTTGCATGTAACCAACTAGAATGCCGTCTTCAATCAACACGTTTTTGCGTGATTTAAAGCCTTCATCATCAAAGTTGATTGAGCCACGGCGGTCATCAATGTCGCCTTGGTCAATAATTGTGACGCCTTTGGAGGCTACGCGCTGGCCAATTTTATTGGCATAAACAGATTTGTTTTTGCGGTTGGCATCGCCTTCGAGTCCATGTCCTACAGCCTCGTGGATCATCACAGCAGGCCAGCCCGGCGCCATAACAATTGGCAGCACTGCGGCTTCATGTTCTTCTGCGGCAAGGGCAACTAATGTTTGACGATATGCTTCGTCTGCGGCGTGATGCAGGCTAGCTTCGTTAAATAATTCTTTGTAACCATAGCGCCCGCCATAGCTAAAGCTGCGCTCTTGTATTTTACCATTTTCTTCCATCATGACCGCAATGTTAAAGCGTGTCATTGGGCGTATGTCAGCGACGCGGTGGCCGTCAGCACGGATGATTTGTACGGTTTGGTGTTCCGCTGTAATCGATGCGCGGACATCTAATATTTTGCCGCCTTTGGCGCGCATATAGCTGTCAATATCGTTAAGAACTTGGATTTTATCGGCATTGGCCATTTCGTCAATCGGGTTGTTTGCCGCGTAATACGGTGTGATAACGCGTTGGCGTGGAACGATGATGTTTGAATCTGTGCCATGTGTGTGAATGGCGCGTGCGGCTTTCGCAGCATTTTGCAGCGCGCGCATATCAAGCGTGCCACTACTGGCAAAGCCTTCTTTTTCGCCAGAAATAAAGCGCAGTCCAAAGCCTTCGGCAATGGACGCATCGGCAGATTTTACTTTACCTTCGCTGAATGAAAAACTTTCTTCCCAGCACTGTTCTAAAAATAATTCACCGCCATCTGAGTTGTGCAGCGTGGCTGTAACAAGGTCTTTGACTTTGTTTTTGTTTAAATCAGTTTCCGTATAGAAGATTCTATCAGTCTCGGTAAGAGCGCTCATATTCTGTTTCCCTGTTCATATTTATTTTTTTTATTTATTATTGACCATAATCTTTATCACAGTTTCACCAGAATGCAAGAGGGTGGGGCATAATTTACTGCGCTATTCTGTGATTAATATTTCTTTATCTTTGTTGCGTTAGACTTAAGTCCACGACATGTTTATGTATGGGGGAAGGGAATGTTTTATAAAAAACTATTGGTAATGAGCGTTGCTATTTTGATGGGTGGGGCGCTGCCTGCGCAGGCAATGAGTATTGAAGATGCCTATAAAGCAATCCCGAAACAGCAAGTCACTTACGACCCGATAGCATCACCTTTAGATGAAGCGCACCGCACCTATTTAAATGCGTTTTTTAGTTTGATTGATATGGCTGTGGCTGTGCGTGTTGAGATGTTAGAAAAAATGTACAATGAGGCCGCTTATGATTACGCGTATTATCGTGATAATTATATCTTTGTTATCAATGAGATTTCATCACTGCAAACGCCATATGATTTGTATGAAACGCAGCGCCTGACCTTAGAAGCCCTGCGAGAGCAATGGCAATTCTTTGAACAATGGCATTATGCAGACATAACGATGAAGCAGGGCTACAAGCAATATGCGGCTCACCCCGATGTACAAACATCAAGCCGTAAACTCATTCAGGCTTATAATGTTTTTATGCAGCAATATACTGAGGAGACAAGCCATAATAAAAAAGCGTTCTATACGCATTTATGTGCCTTAGATTTTCTGTAGGCAATATTGCACCTTTCCTTTATATTCATGCAACTCTATTCCTCTTTATCCTCCTCCAATGTAAGGTTTCCTTTTTCTCATGCAGCTTTCTGAACATATGAAGTCGATATTAATGTCATGCCTTTGGGCGCCAAGTGGCGACAATGCACAGCCTTGGACGATTACCCCTTTATCGCAAGACAGCATCCGCCTTGATATAAAGAAATCTCAGCGTAACTCCTATAATCTTGTGCCCATACCTGACTGGGTATCACTGGGGATGTTCATTGAAAACGGGCGATTAATGGCGCAGAAGCTTGGTTATGATTTGGCTTATGAGATTGTTGACCTTGAAACAGTTATTGTACATCTTGATGCGGCTGAAACGCAAAATTCAGACCTACTCGCATATGTTGAACAGCGCTCAGTGAACCGTTACATATACAAAACAAACGCTTTAGATGATGAATTTAAAGGCGCCTTAACCGCGCAGCTTGATGATGACATTGAAATCCATTGGTATGAAAGCTTTAAAGAAAAATTGACTGTGGCACGCTTGATGATGCGGGCCACCGATTTACGTTTACGGATGGATGAAACATACCCGATACACCGTGATTTGATTGAGTGGTCAGACGCTGACAGCATGGATAAAATACCTATGGGCTCACTTGGCCTGAGCGCCCCTAGTTTGAGCATGATGAAATGGGTGCTTTCTGATGAGGCGCGTAGCCGCGCGATGATGAAATTACCTGCGGCGACTCTGATGACGCAAATAGAGTTAGATTTATTGCCTGGTCTTATGTGCTCAGGTCACTATGTTATGGCATTTGATCCTCAGAAAGTGCCAAAGCCTGAAATGGCAGATTATATCCGCGCAGGACAATCTATGCAGCGTTTTTGGCTGCGTTTGACGCAGCAGGGTTATGCGATGCAGCCGTGGTATATTGTCTTTATGTTTTCTTTATATTGTCAGCGGAACATCCCGTTTACGCAGCGTCAAAAACAGGCCACGGGAATTCATGAGCATTTCATGGGTAAAGTTTTGGCGCCCAAGAACATCAGCCTCGAACATATTTTCTTTACAGGTCGCGTTGGCATAGCGCGCCGGGCAAACATCACGCGTTCAATACGCAAACCTTTAGCAAGTTTTATGGCGCAAAGTGACTAGGTGCGCCCCCTTTTTACATAATTGACTTTCGTGTTTGTTCTGTGCTACCTTACTGCAGTTTTTATATTACAATTGCAGAATAGCGCTTGATGAATGTACCTCTAAATATTGTGCCGCAAGGCAGGGATGAGCCGACAATATTAGTGAATATTGAAAGCGATGATCCAACGCGTGGCGACGTCGCAGGCTGGCGCGGCTTGGCACGGGTCATGGCCAAAAAAGTTGGCGGGCGTGTGGTTTACGCTGATGACAAATTATTACGTTCGACTTTCCCTGATGCACCGGAAGATACGTCATATGAGGCGCTATTAGCCCGATTTTTAAAACCGTATAATCCCCCTGAATATGTCTTTGGCCATCGCTGCAGCGAAGCTTTAAAGCTTGTTGGGCAAGATTATGGTGATGCCTTTGCCGTGACGCAAATCAATGAAAGCATTGCGCGGGACATGCTGGGGGAACACGAACTTGTGGCACATCATTTGACGCCTGAAATGATGACAGAAGAGGGCGCATTATTTGATGCGCAGCACCCTAATATAAAGACGCCGATTATCTCTGTCATGTTGGTTGACCCTTATGATGATTATGTCGGTAGGTTCGCAAAAAAAATTACCCGCGTGATGGAACATTACCCCGAAGCGAGTGTATATTTATGCGCCAGCCGCCGCACGAAAGCGGAAAATTACGATGCTTTGTTTGACGCGATTAAAACACAGCTGAGTAAAGAGGGGCTAGAAGACCAAATAGACCTGCTGGGTTATAAATTTGACCGTGATGCGCCCTATAACCCGTATAAAGGCCTGATTGCACGCGCACAGCATATTGTTGTCTGGGGGAATTCGCAGTCAATGGTTTCCGAAGCGCTTTATGGCGGAAAAACGGTGTATTTGCATCGCGGGTCACGTTGCGCCGAGTTGGAAAAACAAGGCTATACTCTATCGTTCAACGCATTGTCGAAAAATGAATCCCCTGTCTATAAAGAATTTGAGCCCGTGAATTTGGCGGAGAGGATCGCAGAGGCGCTGCTTGAACGCCGCCAATGTGATGATAAACAGAATAAAAAAAGCTTAAAGGCCACTTTAAAAATTGAAAATGAAGATTGGCTTGAAATATTAGACCGTATCCGTATGAATTTTCACCGTGCGGAAGATTTGCCCAAAAGCTATAAAAACAACCCTGAATTTGTCCGTCTTGCTGTGCAAATTCGTGGCTTTGCCATTCAGTATTTTCCAAAATTTAAAGGGCTTCCTGAATTTACGCAAATCGCTGTTAAGCAAAACCACGAAGTCTTTCATTTGTTAGATCAGGCAGCGAAAGATGATGCGGAAACCGCATATCATGCCGTGAAGCGCAGCTGGAAAATCATTAAAGTGCTTTCGCCTAAGCTGCGGGCGAATGATGAGATTGCCTATGAAGCGATAAACCAATCTGGCAGCGCTATTTTTGCGTTGGATGCAAAGTATTTGAAAGATAAAAAAGCGATTTTACTGAGCATGGAACATGATGATGGGGCGTTAGAACATATTGATAAAAATTTGTTCAAAGACCGTGATTTTGTCAAGGAGCTTGTATCTGTAAACTGGGGCACGATGCGTTATTTACACGAACATTACCCTAATTATATAGAAGACCTCGAGGTTGCTGAAACAGCGGCGCAATCCTCGCCTTATGCGCTTGAGTTTATATCACCTGTATTTACGGATGATGAGGCCTTTATGCGCGATGCGATTACGGCGCATGCGGAGGCCTATAAATTCGCATCCGACCGTCTTAAGGCGGATGCGAACCTTGCTCTGCTTGCTTTAAAGGGGCAGCCCTATTTGTATAATGAAGTCGTTCCTACATTGAAACAGGACCAAAAATTTGTCCGTAAGGCGCTTGGTATAAGTGGGCAGATTTATAATTACTTGTCAGATGAATTGCAGCAGCAACGAGAAATGGCTGTACTGGCCGTGCGTAATGGCATGGCCTACCCGTTAGAGCGCCTTCATGATGTGTTTTATGATGATGTCGAAATGGTTATAGAGATTGTGAAACATCATGAGGTTGATAGCTATAATTTGGGCGAGAAAGCACGGAATAATTTAGAAATCATGATGAAATGTGTGGTGGATGAACCACTATGTATCAGCGATGCGGGGCCAGATGTGATTAATAATAAAGATTTTGTAATCACCGCACTTGGTGCAGGCTGGGGCTGCATAGAACATGTGCCGAAGGCGTTATTAAAAGACCGTGATGTCGCAATGGCTGCAGTGAAAAGTGGTGGGCGCGCTTTGCAATATATTGACCTTCAATTTTTACATGATAAAGAGCTTGTTATGATCGCGGTTGAAAATGACCCCGCTGCGTATCTTTGTTTGGTCCGCGCTGCGGCTCAGGCGGCAGATGGTGCGGCGAAGGGCGGCGCTGTGATCGCGTCATTAAAGACATTGTGGAAGGGGGCGAATGATAATGACTCGCCGCTGGGTTTACACTTAGATCACGATGTCGCTTTGGCGGCTTTAAAGAGTGACATATCATTATTCTCGCATATGGGAGCTTTACAACAAGACCCTGCATTTAGGCAAAAAGTATTTAACCATAACCCTGATGCGCGCGCATATTTGAATGGGGATATTGCGTATGGTGGTGGCGTAATGGGTTAAATATTTTTCTTGCCATTTTACGTATTGCGACGTACAAAAGAGTTGAATTCATAAACGATTAATCGGAGATACTGATGGGCTTACAACATGACTTTAAACAAGTGACTTCCAAATTAGCAACTTTGCTGAGTGAAGAAAACTACGGGCAGTCTCAAGGTGGGGTCTATGCACTTAATGGCCTTGGCCAAGAGTTTTTATCAAAAGCGAAAGCATCAGGCATTACGGCTGACCGTAATGACCTCGTCCCTAATGTAACGGTATTGAGAGATTCTGTGGCATCAGTGAACGATGCATTGAATAGCGTAAGCACGCTTAGCGATGATGCGGTAGAGCCGCTTTTGCAGGCCGTATCGAACCTACTTGTGGTTAATGGCGTCGCGCCTGTTTAATGTGATGCGGCTTTTATAAATTTTCGACCAGATGGCTGTTATGGCCATCTGGTTTTTTTATGCTAATTATCTTGCTACGTTTGCCATAATAATGTATTCTCCGGCACATGGATAAGTTAACGCAAATTTGGCGCGTCGAAAATGACGCAGGCGAAGGGCCTTATAAGCCTGAGAGCCACATCGCATGGGTTTTGGCAGATATTCCGGCTGCACAGGCCCCGCTACCTATGCAAGATCGTGGCCTGTGTGGCATATTTGGCCGCGCAGCGACTTACCCTGGTTTTACGTTTGGTTTTGAAAGCGTTGCGAGTTATCGGCGCTGGTTCAGCGATGAGAGATTACGCCAATCCTTAGATGATGCGGGCTATATGCTGTCTTGTTATCAAGTCGCGACGCAGGATATACGTTACGGCACAACTCAGATTATGTTTAAGAAAGAGGGCGCAGATTTGCTCGGTCAATGTCGTAGCACTGAAGAAGCGCCGGATATGGTTATTCGCCAATTGAGTATATTAAAAGCAAAGGTGATTTGAATGTCAAACTATGGCTACACATTTGCAAGGCCTTCTTCAGGATCAGCCACCCCGTCGCTGCGCCTATGTGGCGCTTTGCATGATGTGTTCCGCTATGCATATGATCGCGATACGAATACAGATAAAATCACAGCATCTCAAATTGGCACAGCAATGTTTTTCTCTGCGCGTGATGTGGTGCAGGCTGCGTTTAAAGCTGTCGATATGCCACAACATGCCGCGCGCCTCTATAGCCATTTTGATCATCATTATGATGTTAACGTATATGATTCCGGTATCGCTGCTTATTTAGAAGAAATTCCTGAAGGGCTGCGCCAGTCATTGACGTTCATGATCGACCTTGCGGTGGAGGCTGAAGTTGAACGCAAAAATGTGCCGCGTGATGACGCCTTTGTCGCCGCGTTTAAAGACCATATGGAACGTTTATGCTCGCATTATGATTTGATGGACCCGCGGCTGAGTTCAGCGGAGAGCGTGTATTCAGCACAAAAATTGGATGTGCCTGAAAAAGCGGTGCAGCTTGATGCGGTAATGGCGCTGCAATACGCGCTGAAAACAGCCGAGAAAGCGCGTGATGGCGCAGATTCACCGTTAAACGACGATATGCTGAATGCATTATGCGGGGTTAAAGATGCGCTGCGTGCAGTACAGCGGGATTATCAGCGTTATGATCGCTGTAAGGGCCAACACGAGAACGTCTTTACGCATAAAGAGCGCGTTGCAAAAACATTCTTATATTCACATGTGACCTCAAGAATGGGTGATCTGGGCACAGACGAATTCCGCGATGCTTTATATGCACAATTACGCCTATGTACATTCAGTTCACAGCTAGGGCATGTGCAGAAAACGATACTGGGCGCAGTGCATGAACGCCTCGGCCTGTCATTTTTTGCTATTGCACAGGCTGATGACGCGAAGGACATTTATAAGAAGATCAAAAGCAATATGCCGCATATTGCGCAAGACTTTCTTAATTTAAACAGCGGTGTGTGGGCTTTGAACATATTTTCTAAGCTTAATGAACGCTGGCGGATCTTGGGCGCGATTGTGGATGGCGTTTATGACATGTTTGATGGTGTTTGTTATAAAGATGCACGCGGAGATCTCGCGCTGAGCCCTGCAATGGAAAGCTATCGCCAACGCCGTGTACAGGAACTATTCGCGCGGAATGGTTTGTCAGATATTGCGCAACAAACGTTAAAGACGTTTGCTTACGGAACAAGCGTGGCTGAATGGTCGCCGCATCTTCGCCCGATGGATTATGTCGCAGAGGATGTGAAAATGGTCAATATATCGCAGCAATTTGCCCGCGCTCATAACGGGGGTGATGGCACGCAGCATGTTCAGCCATTGTCACTATCGCCGCACTCCAAAGCTTTAATGCGCGAATATGGCATTGCCGTGCGCGCAAGTGAAAAAGACCCCACGGCCTTAGTTGCTTATGACCGCAAGGCGCATTTAGAAAAGTTCATTATCCGCTAGAAGGCCGTGTGAAGCTTCGCGCCGCAATGTGTTGCCTTACGCCTTATTTTTATTTATAAATAAGGAATTATTGAATCTGCTGAGGAGCGCGAAATGCCGTATAAAAGACTTGTTAAAGGGTTCCGTGCCTTTCGTGATGAATATTTTAGCGAAGGCAAGACGAGCTTGTTTGCGGATTTGGTCGAAAACGGCCAGAGTCCCGACACATTGGTCATTGCCTGTTCGGATTCACGGATCGAGCCTGCGCTTCTGACAAGCAGCAAGCCGGGTGAGTTTTTTGCCATTCGCAATGTAGCGGCTTTGGTGCCACCTTACCATGCGGGGGAGGGCCTGCAGGGCACTAGTTCAGCGATTGAATTTGCCGTGCGCTGCCTGAAGGTGCAACATGTTGTTGTGATTGGTCACGCACAATGCGGCGGCGTTAACGCGTTAATGACAGGGAATTATCAGGCCAATAGCGAAGATAAATTTGAGTTTTTGGAAAAATGGCTTGGCGTTGGCAGAGACACCATGCAGACCGTCAATGAAATGCTTAGTAATGTAACTGATGCACAGCGGAGCCGCGCTCTTGAACAAGCTCTGATTTTAACGTCGCTGCAAAATCTCACCTCCTTCCCTTGGTTGCGTGAAAGGTTTGAGGCGGGCGACATTCAGCTACATGGTTGGTATTTTGATTTAGAACAGGGGGCGCTGTTGGAGTATAATGACGCACAAGGCGTATTTGAACCGATAGACAGTGATGGTAACGCTCATGAAGGCGTGGGCGTATCACCGTCGCTAGCTGCATTTTTAACGCAATATGCTAAAGGTTGTGGTTGTACATAAAAATGAACTTTTTTTCATCATGTAAGTTAGGGTATATGCGTTAGCCCCGCTAATTTGTTTATACAGGGCCTTATTAATATGATATGTTTGCGCGTAATTTATTCATACAAGGGTTAAACATGAAAAGCTTTTGGCTTCATATATTAAAACCAAAAGGCACGCCTGCAAAATGGTTGGTATTCTTCACGCTCTTCGCTGTGCTTGCTATGGGCACGCTGGGATATTTAGATGTTGTTAAGCAGTATCTAGATACCGATCAGCTGTCATTTGCAGTTGGTTCATACAAGATGAGCGCCTACCAAACTCTGCACTCTGCACTTATTGTTGTGATCGTTTTTTGGGTCGCTGCGATCGTATCTGATGTTGCGGAAGGCCGCCTGTCCAAAGTCAAGAAAATCCGCGCATCAAACCGTTCGTTACTCATTAAACTTGCGCATATCTTTATTTACTTTGTCGCTACGCTGATCGCTTTGGATATTGTTGGCATTGACCTGACGACGTTAACTGTTTTCTCAGGTGCTGTGGGTATTGGCCTTGGTTTTGGTTTACAGAAAATTGCTTCAAACTTCATTAGCGGGTTGATTTTGCTGCTTGAAAAGTCCGTAGAGCAAGACGACTTGGTTGAATTGATGGATGGTACGGTCGGTTTCGTTCGTAAATCTAGCGCCCGTTATACCTTATTGGAAACATTTGACGGCAAAGAAATTATGATCCCGAATGAGGACTTCATAACGAACCGTGTTATTAACTGGACGTTTACGAACTCAAAAGGCCGTATTGAGGCCTTGATTGGCGTATCCTATAACTCTGATATTGAAAAAGCCCGCGATTTGATATTACAGGCAGCCAAAGAGCACCCGCGCTGTATCGAGGAGCCTATGCCTAAATGTTTCTTACGTAACTTTGGTGACAGTTCCGTTGATTTTGTACTGCATTTTTGGGTTATGGATGTAACGCAAGGCCGTTGGGAGCCGCATAGTGAAGTGTTGTTTGAGATCTGGAAGAAGTTCAAAGAGCACGATATTGAAATTCCGTTTCCGCAGCGCGACTTGCACATACGCAGCGCGCAGGGGCTTCCGAGTCTAGAAGACATCAAGCCTGCGTAGATCTAAAAACGCATATCTATATAAAACAAAGGATATAAAATGTCAGATACTCATGGAATTATTCACGCTTGCGCTATTGCAGGGGACGGTTATGGCCGCATCCTTGATGGCGGCGAAGCGTCTGAAATTGCAAAGAGCGCGGCGCTTGCATGGGTGCATCTTGATGCGACTGACCCGGCTGCGCGCAAATGGCTGGAGGAAGAAATATCCTATTTGGATCACATTATTGTTTCGGCCCTGCTCGCCGATGAAACGCGCCCGCGTATCGCTGAATTTGAAGAAGGTTCGTTGCTGATATTAAGAGGGGTGAATCTGAATGCGGATGCACAGCCTGAAGACATGGTATCCATACGCCTATGGATTGATGCACATCGCATTATCAGCGTGCAGCGCCGACCATTAAAAGCGATCAAAGACATTGTAGGCAGTTTTACGCACGGCAAAGGCCCTAAAAATTCTGGTGATTTTATCACCATGCTCGCCGCTAATCTGTTTGAACGTATGGAGCCTGTGTTTCTTGATCTAGATGAAGCGCTCGATGATATTGAAGAAAACGTTATGGAGGCGCCTGATACCAAAGAGCGCAATAGCATCACCTCGATTCGTAAGCAGGCAATTGTTTTTAAACGTTATATAGCACCGCAACGTGACGTTATTGCGCATTTGAGAACGTCAGAACAAGATTGGTTAGAGCCTTTTCATAAGCGCCGCTTGCAGGAGTCTTTTGATCGCGTGATACGCTATGTTGAAGACCTTGATACGATACGCGAACGTGCGCAAATTATTAAAGATGAGCTTGCCAACGCTCTGGCAGATAAAATGAATAAAAACCTGTATATGCTGTCGGTTATTGCAGCTATTTTCCTGCCGTTGGGATTCCTAACAGGACTCTTAGGGGTGAATGTATCGGGGATACCTGGGGCGGATAGCCCTTACGGTTTCACGATTTTTAATGGGTTTTTGTTGTGTGTCATCGCTGTACAAATTTGGATCTTTAAAAAGCTAAAATGGTTCTAGAATGAAGCACATATATAAAGCTTTATTTCGTCTGTAAACCCGCGTAAAAAGACGATAAATCTATACGCATAATTTAATATGAAAGTCAAAATATCATGAAAATCGGAATTCTCTCTCGTGGCGCAACACTTTACTCAACACAACGCCTTGTCGCCGCGGCGAAAGCACGCGGGCATGACGCACGGGTGATTGATGTTTTGAAATGTTATATGAACATTAACTCTACGAAACCTGAAGTGCATTATAAAGATGAGATCCTTAATTTTGATGCGGTCATATCACGTATTGGCGCAACAGTGTCTTTTTATGGCACCGCGACGCTGCGTCAGTTTGAAAGTGCCGGAGTTTATGCATTAAACGGCTCTCTTGCGATAATGCGTTCACGCGACAAGTTACGTGCGCACCAAATTTTGTCACAAAAAAACCTTGGCATGCCGAATACAGGCTATGCGCATTCGACGGATAATACTGATGACCTTATCAAAATGATGGGCGGTGCGCCGCTTGTGATTAAGTTGCTTGAAAGCGCACAAGGTAAAGGTGTTATCTTGGCGGAAACGAAAAAAGCAGCAGAAAGCGTTATTGAAGCGTTTCGCGGCCTTGAGGCACATTTCTTGGTGCAGGAATTCATCAAGGAATCTAATGGTTCTGACATACGCTGCTTTGTTATTGGCGACAAAGTGATCGCGTCGATGATGCGCACGGCGCAGGACGGTGATTTCCGCTCTAATTTGCATAGTGGTGGCATCGGTCAGAAAATTAAAATAACGCCAGAAGAACGTAAACTCGCCGTTGCGGGGGCAAAAGCGATGGGACTAGATGTCGCTGGTGTTGATTTGGTGCGCTCAGATCGTGGACCATTAATCCTTGAAGTGAACTCTTCCCCAGGCCTTGAAGGTATTGAGAAAACTTCTGGTAAAGATATTGCCAGTTTAATGATAGAATATCTTGAGAAAAACGCGGTAACTCATAAGAAAAGCCGCACGAATAAAGGGTAATATATGTCAACACCACTTGTTATTGCGAACCAGGAAATCAAACCCGGAGAGCGTAAAAGCATCTATTTGGATGTAGCGAAGCTTTATGACTTCACTGAAATGACCGTGCCTGTAGAGGTCGTGCGTGGGAAAAAAGAAGGACCCATCCTTTTTGTCAGCGCGGCTGTACATGGTGATGAAATAAATGGCGTTGAAATTATCCGCCGTTTGCTTTGTCGTAAATCACTGAACAGTATTACAGGCACATTAATTGCGGTGCCGATTGTGAATGTGTTTGGTTTCAACAATAAGTCACGTTACTTGCCAGATCGCCGTGATTTAAACCGTCATTTTCCAGGGTCAGAAACGGGGTCATTAACGGGGCAGCTTGCGCATGTTTTTATGACAGAAATTGTTGATAAGTGTACCCATGGTATAGATTTGCATTGTGCTGCGATTAACCGTGCGAACTTACCGCAAATCCGCGCCTGCCTTGATGATGAAGAAACACAAAGAATGGCCAATGCGTTCAAGTCGCCGGTTATTTTGCACTCCATATTACGTGATGGCTCGTTACGTGAAGCCACGCGGGCACGTAACATCCCGACCTTGCTGTTTGAGGGTGGTGAAGCGTTGCGATTTAATGAAAAAGTCATTAAAAGCGGCCTTGAAGGTGTTATTTCGGTGATGCGTGAAATCGGCATGCTGCGCCCTGTAAAAAAGAAAGCGCCTGTGGGTGAAGTGTTTGTTGCACGCTCGTCACACTGGATTCGAGCGCCACATAGCGGCATTCTTGCCGTGAAGAAAAACCTTGGCGACCGCGTACGTAAAGGGCAGGTCATTGGCGTAGTCTCTGACCCCTTCGGCAAAGAGAGCTTTGATATTACGGCGAAACGCACCGGCATTATTATTGGCATTGCAACCTTGCCACTCTTAAACAGCGGCGATGCGGTTTTCCACGTCGCAACATTTGAAGATATCAACGCTGTGGAAGAACATGTCGACCTTTATGAAGAAACGCTAAGCACTGAAGATGGTGCTCGTTTTATGGATTAATACCCAACGACCTTTTCTTTAATTTTGTAACAAAGAGTGAATAATGAGCGATAAGAAACACGTTAATGTTGAGCAGGAAACGGGCGTTTACTATGCCCCTTGGGAAAAAACGGCTGACCGTATTTTGACGCCGTTTGAACGTTTTATTCATCGCGAAACCACAAGTTCACTGATCCTCGTTGCGGCGACAGTGTTGGCGCTTGTTCTGGCAAACAGTGTTTTTTATGAAGCTTACTATCATTTCACACATATGGATCTAGGGTTTTCTCTTGGTGGCCTAACCATGAGCAAGCCTTTGCATCACTGGGTAAATGATGGCTTGATGACGCTTTTCTTCTTTGTCGTGGGGCTTGAATTAAAACGAGAGATATTGGTCGGGGAGCTTGCTAACCCACGTAAAGCGGCATTGCCGATTATGGCGGCGGTGGGCGGTATGGCTGTGCCTGCGCTTGTTTATTATGCTTTCAACCCTTCTGGCGCAATGTCTAATGGCTGGGCTGTTCCTATGGCGACAGACATCGCTTTTGCGATTGGCTTAATGGTAATGCTTGGTGACCGTGTGCCGCGTTCGTTAATGGCGTTTCTGGTCGCACTGGCTATTGCCGATGATTTGGGCGCTGTGGTTGTGATCGCCTTGTTCTACACGGAAAATTTACACCTGCCAGCCTTGGGTATGGCAGGTGTCTTTACCGCGGTTCTGGTGTTCTTTAACTTTATTGGTGTGCGTTGGTCTGTACCGTATTTCCTTATCGCGGTGCTTTTATGGGTGGCGATGCTGTATTCAGGTATTCACCCCACTTTGGCTGGTATTATTGGTGCATTTTGCGTACCAGCGCGGCCTAAATATGATCCAAAGTATTTCCGCGCACAAAGCACGGATATACTTGAAAAATTTGACATCAGCAATAAAAGTGGCGGCAGTGTCATGACTAATGTGACTATGAAGTCCTTAATTCAATCTATGGAAGACCTTGTTTTAAGTGTGATGACCCCTTTACAACGTTTAGAGCATATTTGGCATATGCCCGTGGCATTTTTCGTTATTCCCGTTTTTGCTTTCTTTAATGCAGGCGTAGTCTTTAACTTTGGCAATGTCTTTGAAGGCACAAATGCAAACGTGTTTATGGGCATTATGTTTGGTTTGATTTTTGGCAAATTTGTCGGGATTTCAGGCGCATGCTGGATCGCAATTAAGCTAGGCTTTGCGCAATTGCCAAGCAATACGAGTTTCCGTCAGATTATTGGCGCTGCCTTCCTTGCTGGTATTGGTTTTACAATGTCTGTCTTTATCGCGCAGCTAGCCTTCGTCGATAATCCGAAGTTACTCGAGGTGGCTAAAATGGCGATCTTGCTCGCGTCTTTGATGTCGGGCGCATTTGGCTTCTTGTGGCTTTGGTTTGCAGGTAAGAATAAGCGCTATGAATGTAGCTCTAACCTTGCAAGCTAAAAGAAAGATAATGGTTGTAATATGAAGGCTTTACTAAAGCATCCCACTCGCGCTCAAGGACTTTATAAATTTGCGATGCTGTTGAGCGTAGTCGTTGTATATTTTGTATATTTAAGTTGGAAATATGACCTTGCGACAGGTGGTATTGTCGCGGGGCTTACGTGGAGCTTTTTTGTACTGTGTACGCCAGTGGCCGATGCTGGTTTTCTTATAGACTTCCCTGTGCGCGTGATCTCTGGGTTTCGTATGGTTTTTTCAGAAATGATTGTCTGGGCTCTGGCCATATTAATCAATGTGTTGACACTCACTTTTTCGCCACTTAGCTATGAAACAAGTTTCTTAACGTCATTGCTTTATCAAATATTAACCACGCCTTGGCCGTATTGGAGTATCATTTTTGTATGTGCCCTTGGTACCTTTTTATCTATTAAATTTGGTGATGAAATGTTAGATGTCATGCACCACAAAGACCGTGCGTATTTTCATGAGCATGGCTTTAAGCACCAAATCATTATAATGGCTATTTTATTCGCGGTCATATTAATTGGATATTATCACTTAATTGAGACACTGCATGTGACGCTGCCATAGCTTATTTCTCAGACCCGCTTGCGCAGGTCTTCCTTTCGCGCGCTAAACACGCTACACTATTTATAGAATTTGACACATAAAGGCTTATCATTTTGGTATTTAAGACACACCGCGAACAGCAGCATTATGACTTAAGTAAATTTACTATATTACTGGTTGAAGATTCCGTTTATATGCAAACGTTAATGTCTTCAATGCTCAAAACATTTGGCGTTGGTGATATTGTGGTTTGCGATGGCGCGGAAGATGCCATTAATTTGCTAACAATTATGCAAGCCCGTAAACAAAGCCGCCATGTTAACCGTGTTGATATTGTGTTGACGGATTGGTTGATGCCCGAAGGATCGGGGCATGAATTGTTACAATGGATCCGCGGCAATGAGAATGATGCGATATCTTTTCTGCCTGTTGTTGTTGTTAGTGGTTATGCGACAGAGCGCCTTGCTGGCTTGACGCGTGATATGGGTGCGAACGAAACGCTGGTTAAGCCCATTTCTGGTAAGACGCTAGCATCGCGCATTTGTACCGTGATTGACCATCCCCGCCCTTTTATCCGGACGCCGGATTACTTTGGACCAGATCGGCGCCGTCAAGAACTGCCTTTTGAAGGGCAAAACCGTAGGTCGTCTAGTCCCAATGTAGTGGAGGTGAAGTAATGAGCGAACAAGATGATCCTAATGCCCCTAAGGTTGAAATTTACAAGCGTAGTAATGTTTTAAAAGGTAAGGTTGGCCTGCACACGCGCAGGGATATGGATGGGCAGCTTGACCCTGAAAAAGTTGATCAGGCTGAAGGCATTATTAAGGCCATGTGCAAAGATTGTAACAAAAGCATAGGTGAAGAATTAGAAAAAATTATTCGTGTCTGGGTCGCAATGGCGACGCTTGAGATGGGCGCAAAGCGCGAAGAAAAAGCACAAGAAATTTTTACGTTTGCTCATGAAATTAAAGATATTTCCGCATTATGTGGTTATGAGCTTGCTGCTCATTTTGCGGAATCTCTTCGCGATTATGTGGTTGAATCAACTTATGATTTGAAACATCAGCGGATCATTGTGCAGGCGCATATTGATGCATTGATTTTGATACATAAAAACAACATTAAAGATGATGCTGGTGCTGTAGCTGAAGAGCTCAAACAGATGGTAAAACTCGCGATTGATAAGTATAAGTAAAACCATGCTAGGGAGGCTGTTATGATTTGGCTAGAAGAAGATAATCAGAACGTAGTGATTAAATCGTACCCTTTGGTGCTAGTCAGTGTCGTGGTATCCATTGCATTGGTTGCTCTTGTTGTGGGCATGGTTACTGGGCAATCTTTCGCGTTGAAGGATGCTGCGATATTTTACGGCATTATCATAGGTTTTCTGATGATCCATCGGGTCAAGCTCAGTACATTTAATGTCAGTAGTAAAAAGGCTACATTCTCTCAAAGGAACCTCTTTGTAAACAGTGTGGAAACCTTGCGTTTTGACGAGATTCAGGAGGCTGAGATTCACTATGGTCGCGGCGGACAATATGCCAAGGGTGGTGCGCTCGTGCTGATAAGCACAGGAAAATGTTTTAAGATCACGGACTCTGATCTACATAAAGGCCATCAGAAAAACTTACCTGAAGCGCTTATAAAAGTGAGAGCGGCCTTGGGTGCTGAGTAGAGTGGTTTAGGCAGCTCTCTTATTTGTATATTGTCCTTGGCTACGTCTTGAAAAAAGCGTATCAATTCTCATGGAGTTATGGAAGCATTATATGAGTATAAATACAAAAGAAAGTGGCAAAACCGTTTTACTTCGCGGGCTAAAAAAACGCTGCCCACACTGTGGGCAGGGTAAGGTTTTGCGGGGGTATCTGACGCAGCGTGCGGCTTGCTTGCAATGCGGCGAAGACCTGTCGACGATCCGCGCTGATGATGGGCCGCCTTGGCTGACAATACTGCTTGTCGGGCATATTATGGCGCCATTTGTGCATTATTTTATCACCCATGACACTTTCCCGCAGCATTTGGAGCTGCCCATTATGATGGTGATTGCAGTATTAGGGGCACTGTGGATTCTACCACATGCAAAAGGCCTTTTTATCGCTTTGATCTGGCTGACGCGGCAAAAACGCGCAGATTAATTCTATATCTTGGTTTTGATATAAGGTAGTCTTATTGACGCAGAGTTCGAGAGGAATGATGCTACTGTTGACCGTACGCAAATGTATAATATGTGATTACCGACCGATTATGATACAAAAAATTTTCTCATCAAAGTTTATTTCAAACGCCTTTGTCATGGTTGGCGGAGTTGCGATCGCGCAGTTGATAACGATTGCACTCAGCCCGATTATTACAAGGCTCTATAGTCCCGAAGATTTAGGATTGTTGGCTTTTTATGTAGCATTGGTCTCTATTCTCGCGGTTGTGGCAACGGGGCAATATCAACATGCGATTATGCTTCAGAAAAAAGTAAGCGCTGCGCGGCACTTAACCTATGTTTGCCTTATGTTGAGCGCGGCTTTTACGCTTATATGCTTGCTGTTTGTGGTGGTTTTTTATGATGTGATTAATATGGCTTTGGAGGAAAAGGCGTTACATAAATTGCTGATCCTTGTGCCGCTCGGCGTTGGCGCTGCAAGCGTGTTAGCGACATTGAATATGTGGTTTACATGGACAAAGAATTTTAAAAGCATTAGCTCGACACACATTGCCGCGAGCGCGGTCAATAACGGGACATCTATTGGGCTTGGGACTGCAATCAGTTTGGGGCAGGGTGTGATCTGGGGGCATTTTATTGGACAGTGCTGCGCCGCTTTTTACTTTTTATTGCGTTTTATGAGGGCCGGACAGCATGATATAAACCATCTGAAAATACGGGCGCTGGCCAAACGTTATAAGAAATTTCCGACCATTACACTGCCACATAGTCTGTTTAGTACGCTGTCGATACATTTACCGAGCCTGATTCTTATCGGCGCATTTAGCCCTGCAATTGCGGGGTTATACTTCCTCGCGAACCGTGTTGCTAACGTACCGATAACAATATTGAGCCAGTCACTTTATCCGCTTTTGTTTGGCGCGTTTAATGAATCAAAAAATCGTGCAGCGCTGTACCGGAAGAAATTCTTTTATGTGAATGTAATATTCCTCCCATTATTCGTGGCCTTTTGGTGTGTTGCACCGGCGCTGTTTGCTTTTGTGTTTGGTGCAGAGTGGGGAAGATCTGGCGTGTATGTGCAGTTAATCCTGCCTATGCTCTACTGTAAATTTATCAGTAATTTGTTTACGACCCCGATTTACTTTATCTATGAACGCCAGTTTGAAAACTTCATTTTTTCTGCTCTGATTACTCTGACGATCGCGCTGTCTTTACTCTATGGCGCGTGGCTAGATGATATTGTAACGGGACTTGTCTACATGGCGCTAAGCAACGTATTTTTTATTCTGATCAAGCTGTCTCGCGCATATGGGTTTGTGAGGCTTGAAAAAAATACTGCCGCGCTGTAAAGCCGTAAAACGCAGAATTGGGCTTAAGATTTAGAGGTTAATCAGCGGATGAAATTTTTAAGGGGTTAAGTTTGCTAACCACGCAAGATGGACTTAATTAGAGCCGATGATATATGTATCATCACTTGCTAATGCTTCACTGATGTAGAGCTAGTTTTGTCGCTGTTACGGGCGGAACATAAAATTTCAATAAAGCGAAAGAAAGAAGACCATATGCGGGTTTTTATTGCGGAAAAACCAGAATTAGGCCGTGCGATTGCTGAAGCTCTAGGCGGCGGCAATCGGGGCGATGGCTGTATACGCTGCGGCAGTGGCGACATTGTGACATGGTGCTTTGGTCATTTATTGACGCTCACTGACCCAGAGGATCACGACCCAGGCGCTGCCGTGTGGAATATGAATAGCCTGCCGTTGCGCTGGCCGGTTCAGCATAAGCCGATAGATGGTAAAGACGCACAGATCAAAATCATTGCAAGCTTGGTCGCAGAGGCAAGCGAAGTTATCCATGCGGGCGACCCTGATGATGAAGGGCAGCTTCTGGTGGATGAGGTCTTAGAATATATAGGTAATAAAAAGCCTGTAAAACGCATATTGATTAACGATCTGAATAAAAAAATTGTTCAAAAAGCACTCGCCACGATGCGTGATAATAGTGATTTTTTTGGCATGTACCAAAGCGCCTTGGCGCGCTCTGTGTCAGATCAACTTTATGGCTACAACTTAACGCGCGCCTATACAATTGCAGGTCGTGCGGGCGGCGTAGATCAAGTTTTATCAGTCGGGCGCGTACAGACGCCTATTTTGGGCTTAGTCGTGCGTCGTGACCGTGAGCATGAAAACCATAGCGCGCATTTTTACCATGATATCAACGCGATTATCAGCGACGGTGAAAAAGAATTTCGCGCGAAGTACCGCCCTGCAAAAGACGTGCGCGTCGATGACAAAGGGCGCTTAATTGATGAGGATCTGGCAAAAACTATCTGCGAATCCATAGCCAATCAAGTGGTAGCAAAGATAGATATTAACAAAGAGAATAAAGAAGCCGCAGCGCCGCTGCCTTATAACCTGTTGAATTTGCAAATTGATGCCTCGCGGAAATTTGGCTTCGCACCTGATAAGACGCTCAAATTAACGCAGTCATTGCGCGAAAGGCACCGCCTGATTACATATAACAGAAGTGATTGCCAGTATTTATCAGATGAGCATCATGATGATGCGCCGCGTGTCCTCGCCGCGATTGCACACACCGCGCCTGTCCTTGCGAATGCCGCTAAGTCAGGCGATCCGACATTAAAAAGCAGGGCGTTTAATTCAAAAAATGTTAGCGCTCACCACGCCATCATCCCAACTGAGAAAAGCGCCGATTTATCAAAGCTAGATGCTGATGAGGCGAAGCTTTATTTGCTTATCGCTCGCGCTTATATCGCACAATTTTTTCCGAAATATGGCTATTGCCAAACGACGATTGATTTAACGCTCGCCAGTTATGATTTCCGCGCCACGGCGCGCGTGACAACTGTTGAGGGATGGAAAAAACTTTATAGGCAGGATAAAGATAACGATGCTATCGAGGACGATTCCACGCATGGCGGCGGTGAGAACCTTGACTGGGTCAATGAAGATGCGCCGTTACATTGCCGTGCAGTTGATAATGTTAAGAAAGAAACCAAACCGCCCGCGCCATACACAATGGCGGCATTGCTCAAAGATTTAACACGAGTTTCTAAATACATTACGGACCCAAAAATAAAGAAATTACTTTTGGCCAAAGACCAAGATAAAAAGGGTGAACAAGGCGGGATTGGCACGCCAGCGACCCGAAGTGCGATTATAGCGCAGCTAATAAGCCGCGGCTTTATTAATGAAAAGAAGAAAAAAGTCACCAGTACAAAACTTGGCCGCGAATTTCATGATTTGTTGCCTGAAACGGCAACATCTCCGAATATGACCGCGCTGTGGCATGAACAGCAACAAGAAATTAAAGAAGGCCGCTTAACTATGCTTGGCTTCGTCGATGGTATCGCGGAGCATGTCGCCCAAGAAATTGATAACATTAAGACGGGCGGCTTAAAAATTGTTGCCAGTAACCTGCCTAAATGCGGGGTTTGTGATAAAGCATTTCTGCGCCGTAAAAAGAGCAAAAAAGGCTTTTTTTGGGGTTGTACAAGCTATCCGGAATGCGGGGCTATATACCAAGACAAACGCGGCAAGCCAGTGTTAGATGAGCCTGCACAAGTTATGCCGACGCCTTCTGATGAGCATCGCTGCCCAGAATGCACGAAGGGGCTAATCCGCCGACCGAATAAGAAAAAAGATAACCATTGGTGGGGATGCAGCGGTTTCCCTGCATGTAAGTTTATGGCGTTTGATAAAAACGGCAGCCCTGTGTTTAAGCCATCGCCGAAAAAAGAAGACACCCCGCCGCCGAGTTGACGCAAGCTTACGCTATTTTGATTTCTTTAATCTCTGCTTTATTTTTAATGTGATAGAATGCTTATATAAGTGTTCTTTTAATGAAATATGGTGTCTTTCGTGTTTAAAACAATAGCTATTACAGCCACGCTCTGCTTAATCGTTACGCTTCTCCTGACAAGCAATGCTTATGCTGAAGGTGAAGAGGAGGTAATTCACACGCATGAATTACAAAATGGTGGTGTCACGCTTGTCATTCCTAAGCCGCACACTGCGCCTGTATATAACCTAATGCGGGAAGGGGTTTGGATATACATGTCCTATCCGGAGTTTACATCGTTAGAAATTGAAAAATCGGAGCTACAAGGCCTAACAGCAGCAGGGAAAGCCATTGATTTCTTTTTGCGTACCGTGCCCGCTGATAAGTTAAAGTCCAACGCTTTGAGCGTTGAAGTAAAGAAAAATAAAGCTGATTTAAAAGCAGGGGAAGAATTCGGGCTTACCGTTTACAAGCAAAGCGATGCTAAATATGCAGATAAACCAAATATTTGGGTCGATAATGAAACCGCACCATCATTTATCGTGTGCCAAGACGGAGAAGACGCTAAGAAGAGCGTCTGTTCGCATTATTTGTATCTAGATAACTTCTACGCCCTGATTTTTTATCCCAGAACTGAACTTAAAAATTGGCAAAAGATTAAAAACAATGTTGACGCATTATATCAAAGCTATAAAAACCATGAAGAAGCGCAATAATCGGGACTTACGCCGTGTCTTTTATGGTTTTAATTTAATGCCTTGAATAATGCTGTTTTAAATCGTGTGAAGTCTTCGTGCTGTGGCAGGTGACCTAAACCATCAAGCTCAATGAGTTGGATTTTCTCATTTCGTTCTTTGACTTCAGCACCAAGCTGATCATAGCGTCCGAGTTCACGTGTTACGCCGGTTTTCTTCCAGCCACGACCAGGGCCCGTTCTATCGCGCGTGCCTAGTATAAGTGTTGTTGGCATTGTGAGGTATTTAAACTCTTCAATGACAGGCTGCGTAAATATCATATCATATGTTAGTGCGCTGACTTGTGCGATTTGATCCCAGTCAGGGCCTTGTATCCAGCCGATTAATGGTGTGGTTAATGCGGCGTAGTCAGCATTCCATGCTCCGTCATAATAGTTCTTTTTCTGGTAGCTTATGATGTTTTCAGCTTTTATCTTGCGCTCTTTCTGTGTGAAAAAATGAATGTCTTTATAATCGACATATTGCAGATAGTTTTCTAAACCAATGGGATTTAGCAAGATCAATTTTGTGGTGCTGTCGGGATAAAGTAATGCAAATCGAGATGCCAACATGCCGCCCATAGAGTGCCCAAGGATTACGGACTTTTTAATGTCTAACGCTGTCATTAAATCCTTTGTATTTTTTGCCAGTGCGGCAAAGCTATACTGATATGCTGTGGTTTTACTAGATTTACCAAAACCAATTTGGTCTGGAATTAAAACGCCGTACCCCTTTGCGTTTAAAAGCTTGGCCGTGCTTTCCCAATACGCACCGTTAAAGTTTTTACCGTGTAACAAGATGAGGGTCTCATTCTCAGCAGTTGCAGGTGGTAAATACATATAGGCCATTTTCAAATCTTGCCCCTGTGCGCTAAATTCATGATATTTCACTTCAAATGGATACGCATATGATGTCAGCATGGCATCGAAATGGAGCTTCTCATTGCCCTGTGCATAGGCGGTGTAGCTAGCGCTAAGCATGGTGATAATCATTAATGTGAGGATTTTAATGGGCATATGTATTCCTTATGATATGGGTCTGCATTTGTTCTATAGCTAATGGATATAACGGACAATCAAGAAATGCAAAGAATCTTTAATATGAGAGTTAACAATGTAACGATTCCTATTGATGACCGAATATATACGTTGACGTTGAAGAATTCTGATTTCGAAATACTCGGCATAAACTAAAGGAAGCCCTATGAAGTTCTCATTTTTATCATTGGTCGCAGCATTATCAATTTTGTTGCCAAGCACAGCATCAGCACAAGGCGAGCACCAAAATGAACAGCAGCTTAAAGTTATTATATTTGATGTAAATGAAACACTTTTAGACCTCATGCCGATGAAAAAATCTGTTGGGTTGGTTCTCTCTGGGCGTGAAGATTTACTGCCACTTTGGTTTTCTACAATGCTTCATTACTCACTTGTTGAGACATTAAGTGGCCAGTACCACTCTTTTGGAGAAATTGGTACGGCGGCTTTAATGATGGTCGCAAAAACACATGGCATTGCATTAGATTATGATGAAGCAAAGTCTGCGATTGTAACGCCGCTCAGGTCTTTGCCGCCGCACCCTGACGTTAAGCAGGGCTTACAAGCACTGTCGGGTCAAGGTTATAAAATTGTCAGCTTAACGAATAGCTCACATAAAGGCGTTGAAACACAATTTAAGAACGCGGGATTAACTGACTTTTTTGATGCGCGCTATAGCGTTGATAGCATAGAAAAATATAAACCTCACCCAGACACTTATAAGATGGTGCTAGATGATCTTGGTATTCTTCCGCAAGAGGCGTTGATGGTTGCGGCTCATGCGTGGGATATTGCAGGCGCGAAAAATGCGGGGTTGAAAACGGCTTTCATTATGCGTGAAGGAAAAACTTTATACCCTCTCGCCGCGGCACCAGATTATGTTGTCAATGATCTGCTCGGCTTGGCTGCGACCTTGAATGACCTTGATAAATAATGGAGCGTTTGGAGGTTGGCACAAGGTGTAACCTCAGCGGCCTCTCAAAGGTGAAAGATTGACTCTGTAACGCACCTATGAGTACATATAAAGAGGTGAGCCTTGTATTTTATAGAATAGAATAGAGAAGAGAAGTTATGTCCCCAAATTTACGTGTTTTTATTGTTGTGACTTTAATGTCGTCTGCGTTCATCCCTTTGAGCGCAGCTGTTGCGCAAGGATGGTGGACGAAAGCGAGCGATGTTATAAAAAGTGAGTCGGGTCAAAAGACAATTGAATCTTTGGGCGGGGCTGCGAACACAACTTTGTCTAGTGATCAGATTGGGGCAGGCCTTAAAGAGGCACTACGCATTGCGACAGAAAAAGTTACGCAGCAATTAAGTGTCAAGAATGCTTTTAACCTTGATAGTAACATCCATATTCCGCTGCCAGAAACATTGTCTATTGTTGACTCTGCGCTTTCAAGACTTGGTATGAATTCTCTTACTGAAAACTTAGAGACACGTTTAAATGTTGCCGCAGAGCAAGCCGCGCCAAAGGCGAAAGCATTGTTCCTTGATGCAATATCCAAGATGACGATTGATGATGCCAAGCAGATTTTAACGGGGCCTAATGACGCCGCGACGCGTTATTTACGCAAAACGATGGGGCGCGGTCTGGAAACAGAAATGTATCCTGTTATAGAACAGACTCTCGCACAGGCAGGGGCGGTCAAAGCTTACGATCAAGTTATTGGTAAGTATAGTCAAATTCCGTTTAGTCAAAACATCAAAACGGATTTAAACCAATATGTCGTCGCCAAAGCAATTGACGGCATTTTCTACTATGTTGCAGCGGAAGAGGCGGCTATCCGTGCAAATCCTGCCAAAAGAACAACAGAGCTTCTGCAGCAAGTGTTTTCAGCGCAGTAGGGTCTGCTGCTTTTGTTCTCAAGGGTAAGAAAGGTTGCTTAGCATAATGATTTTTACTTTGAAACAGGTTTTATAGATGTTTGATTCTCATATACGCCCTCATATTGACCCGCCCCTGAACCATGTTGCGAAAATGCTGGCACGTTTCGGTGTATCGGCGGATACGTTAACATTTATAGGGTTTGGCTTTGCCGTGTGTTGTTTTATCGCTCTAGCGTTTGGCCTCTATGGAGCCGCCATTATATTCGTTGTACTTAATCGCCTGATGGATGGGCTGGACGGTCCACTTTCCAGACAGACACAATCCACTGACTTAGGTGGCTATCTTGATATCGTATTTGATTTCATTTTTTATTCGGGTGTGATTTTCTTTTTTGCCCTTGGCCTTAATGGCTTAACCGTAAATGTTGCCTTAGCCGCGGCTTTTTTGATTTTTAGTTTTATGGGGACGTCGACCAGCTTTCTTGCCTATGCCATCATGGCAACAAAACGTGGCGAAAACCACGAAGAACAAGGTAAGAAAACATTTTTCTACGCGCAGGGCCTTGCAGAGGGCACTGAGACAATTCTTGTCTTGTTATTAATTTGCATCTTCCCTGCGCAGTTTGTCCCCATTGCTTATACTTATGGCTTTATATGTTGGCTGACTACCTTTGGTCGGGTGATGCTCGCACATAATAATTTTAAAGCCTAATTAAGCAGCGCACCACGACGAGAAGCCCTCCCCCCGCAATTAGGCCGCCCCATCGTGATGGCGCTTGGTCATCGCTTGCTAAAGTACAAGCCCAAAGCATGTAGCAACATTGGTGCACGTTGTTGAGGTCACCCTACATTACTTACTGCTGTAACTTTCCTGCTATATGCCGCGAATATAAGTAGAACATACACGTTCTTATAAAGTGGAAATTTAATGAAGATAAATATGATAAAACGCTGGCTGCCTTTGGGTGTTATGGTCGTGATCATGGTCGCGGTTTATGTCTCTGGTCTACATGAGAAAATCTCGCTGCAGGTATTACAAGACAATAAAGAGAGCCTGTTAAATGCTGTGGCGGCACGTCCATTTATCAGCGCTCTGGGGTTTATGGCACTTTATATTGCTTTTGTTGCCTTGTCATTGCCCGCTGCAACATTATTGACACTTACGGGTGGCTTTTTGTTCGGGACATGGATGGGGACGCTGTATGTTGTTACAGGCGCAACAATCGGAGCGACGGTTCTCTTTTTTATTGCCAAAACGGCATTGGGAACTGTTTTGCGTGAAAAAGCAGGCGGGCTTTATAGGCGCGTGGAAGGCAATATGCAAGAAAATGCGGTTGGCTATCTAATGTTTATGCGTCTTGTTCCGATTTTCCCTTTTTTCCTCGTTAATATTGTGCCCGCGCTTTTTGATATTAAGCCACGGGTCTTTATCTTAACAACGTTTTTTGGGATTATACCCGGCAGCTTTGTTTTTGTGAATTTAGGCAAGCAGCTTGCTAATATTGAAAGCCTTAATGACCTTGTGTCAATGCAAACCCTGATGGCGTTTGCATTACTCGGCTTCTTTGCGCTTATTCCGGCGCTGCATAATCAAGTCAAAAAACGTAAGGCCATGCTATCCTTGACCTTGGTTGCTGTGTTTAGTTTTTCTCAATCAGGATATGCGGACGGTGATTATCAGCAGTTTTTGACGGGCTATGATGGCTTATTGAAATCCTATATCACACATGAAAGAACCAAGGGCATTGATTATAACGGTGTGGATTATGATGGCTGGCATTCTGACCCTACGCATAAAGCCGCGTTAAAAATTCTTTTAGCGCAACATCCTGAGGAGTTTGAAAATGACGCACGGAAAGCATTTTGGGTTAATGTATATAACTTTTTAACTGTCGAATTAATTTTGCGCGAGGGGGAGCGCACAAGCATTAAAAATCTAGGCCGCCTTTTTAGCAGCCCGTGGAAGGCACACACATGGTCATTGGGTGGGAAAGATTACACATTAGATTATATTGAGCATAAAATCTTGCGGCCTATGGGTGATGCGCGCGTACATTTTGCAATTAACTGTGCTTCGTTATCTTGCCCAGACTTACGTAGCGAAGCTTATCGGGAGGAAAAACTTAATAACCAGTTCGATGAACAAGTGATGCGGACTTTAGATAACCAAGGCAAGGGATTTAAAGTAGAAAATAACACGATTTATATCAGTAAAATCTTTGACTGGTTTTCTGATGATTTCAGCAATGGTGACGTTAAAACGTGGCTTGGTAATTATAAACAGGTTAATCAAAAATATAATATTGAATTTATGGATTATGATTGGTCATTAAACAAGGCAAAGTAAACGATGACAGAAACGATAAAAGTAGATTTATGCGTTATTGGCGCAGGATCTGGCGGTTTAAGCGTCGCGGCTGGCGCAGCGCAGCTCGGCTTAAACACTGTATTATTAGAGCGCGCAGAAATGGGTGGGGACTGCCTAAATACAGGCTGCGTACCATCTAAGGCTTTGTTGGCGGCAGGTAAGCGAGCGCATTTGCACCGTAACGGCGACATTAAAGGCATTAAAGCGCATGAACCAGAAATTGATTTTGCGGCTGTGAAAGATCATGTGTCTGACACAATCAAAACAATTGCCCCCAATGATTCACCTGAACGCTTTAGAGGGCTGGGCGTGAACGTAATTTTACAAGAAGGGCGATTTATTGGGCGCAACACTGTGCAAGCAGGTGAAACGATTATTCAGGCACGGCACTTTATTATTGCGACAGGCTCACGCGCCGTTATACCAGCTATCTCAGGGCTTAATAAGGATAAAGTATTTACCAATGAAACCATATTTAATCTGCGCGACAAGCCTGACCATCTGCTGATTATTGGCGGCGGGCCAATTGGCATTGAAATGGCGCAGGCACATAGGCGTTTAGGTGGAAAGGTTTCTGTCTTTGATATGGGACAAATTCTCCCCCGCGACGACCAAATGAATGTTGAAATCGTCAGGCAGGCGCTTTTGAACGAGGGTATTACATTATATGAACGCGTCTCAATCAAAGAAGTTCAACATGCAGAGGACGGCGTAACGTTGGTTATCGAAGACGCGGGCAAAGTAAAAGATATTCAAGGCTCTAATCTTCTTGTTGCGGCAGGGCGCGCGCCGAATACGAACGGGCTTGATTTAGAAACAGCAGGCGTGGAGTATAGTAAAGGCGGGGTTACCGTCGATGCGCATTTGCGCACATCAAATAAAAAAATATTTGCGATTGGCGATGTTTCCGGCGGGCCGCAATTTACGCATGTCGCGGGGTATCATGCGGGGGTTATTATTCGTCAAATCTGTTTTAAAATGTTTTGGGCAAAAGTCGATTATAAGGCCTTGCCGTGGGTAACATATACTGACCCTGAATTGGCACAAGTTGGCCTCACAGAATCCGCCGCACGCAAGGCACATGGCGATAGCATAAAAGTATCAGCATGGAGTTTCGATGAGAATGACCGCGCGATTGCAGAGCGGGTAACAGCGGGACAAATTCGCGTTGTGACAAATAAAAAAGGGCTGGTTCTTGGTGCCTCGATTGTTGGGGCGCAAGCAGGTGAGCTCATTGGTTTATGGGCGTTAGCGATTTCAAGTGGTTTAAAAATTGGGGCTGTGACGGCGATGATTGCGCCGTACCCAACGCTAGGGGAAGCAAGTAAGCGCGCCGCAGGGGCGTGGTATACACCGAGCCTTTTCAATGAAAAAACACGTAAAATTGTTAAATGGCTACAAAAACTGCCCTGATGCGCTAGTTATATCCTATAACTTACATATAAAATGGAAGCCGTACAGCAATGTTCCAGAAGGAAATACTATGACGAAGATTACATTTGAAGGCTCGCAAGGTGAGATTCTCGCCGCGCGTTTGGATGCGCCTGCAGGCGGGATAAAAGCTTATGCTCTGTTTGCACACTGCTTTACATGTAGTAAGGATATCTTCGCGGCTTCACGCATTGCAAAAACATTGACGGATAACGGTATCGCTGTATTAAGGTTCGACTTTACAGGGCTGGGTCAAAGCGAGGGCGAGTTTTCTAATACGAATTTTACTTCTAATGTCCAAGATTTAGTCAAGGCTGCGGATTATATGCGTAAAAACCTTGCGGCGCCTCTCGTTTTGATTGGTCATTCTTTAGGTGGCACGGCCGTGCTTTCGGCGGCAAAGCATATTGATGAAGCCGTGGCGGTCGTTACCATCGGCGCCCCTGCTGACGCGGCTCACGTCACCCATAATTTTGGCCATAAAGTTGCAGAAATCATGGAAAACGGTATGGCGAAGCTTTTGTTAGCTGGGCGCTCATTTGTGATCCGTAAGCAGTTTATCGAAGATGCGCAGGCGCAGAATATCCACAATGATATTGAGCGCCTTAATAAAGCTTTGCTTGTCATGCACGCCCCTCTTGATGAAACGGTCGGCATCGAAAATGCGGCAGAGATTTTTGCTTTGGCGAAGCACCCCAAAAGCTTTGTAACGCTCGACGATGCTGATCATTTGCTTACGAAGAGGCGCGACGCAGAATATGCCGCGCATATAGTTGCGGTTTGGCTTGGGCGTTATATTACTTCATAATCTGTGGTGTTTTTTATAGAAAAAACACTAAAAAATTATGTTAAAGAAATATAAAATTTTTGCTAAATTACAGTCACTTAGAGTTTATTTTTTCTTAATCATATTGGTGCTATCGTTATAAATCATTAATTTGTAATTTAGGGGGCGCTGATGTTAAAAAAAATCAATAATGGTGTGATAAATGTAGTTAAGGTTATGCGGGCAAAGAATGAGCTGAATGAAATTGGTTATCATTTTAATCACCATTTTAAGTTAGTTATTGCAAAAAGCGAAAACGAGTTGCAAGGCGCGCATAGTATCCGCCATGACGTCTTTTGCCATGAGCTCGGTCTGTTTAAACGGCAGAATAATGGACAAGAAAGCGATGCGTATGATGTCTATAGTGAACAATGTCTAATACAGCACCGTAGCTCTGAAGAGTACACGAGTGTCGTGCGGCTTATTTTGCCGGAGTCTGCGGGTGATATCTTGCCTTTTGAACAAATTGCTACGAAATATGTGACCAATAAGGCACTTGCCCCTGATAAATTTGCGCGTGAAACTATCTCAGAAATATCTCGTATTGCTATCGCACCACAATATCGTCGACGTAATAAGGATAAGTTTGCGGGTGCACCGCAGGGCGCAATAAATGCAGAGCAATATTGTGAAGAGGAGCTGCGCTGCTTCCCTTTTATCGCCGTTGGTTTATATTTTGGCGCTGCAGCGCGACTAATTAATGGTGGCAAACAGCACGCTTATTTTATGATTGAGCCTTTCATGGCAAGGAGCCTTAAATTTGTTGGCGTACCAATTACATGTATTGGCGATGAGTTTGAGTATGTTGGAAAGCGCCGTCCTTACTATATTGACGTTGAAAGTTTCGTTAATGGAATTAAACCGTCCCTTAAACATATGTTTGAGGAGTTCTTACGCGAAGATCAACTAAATAGGAGTCTTAAATAATGGCAATAGATTTTGACTATCAGAATGCCTTTTCTAGGAATTTCGGCTGGGTGAGCAAGGCGGAACAAGACAAGATTAAAAATACTAGAGTTGCCATTGGCGGGCTAGGCGGCGCTGGCGGTGAGCATGCGGTGACTTTAGCACGAATGGGGTTTAGTAAGTTCAGTATCTCTGATTTAGATGAGTTTGAGCAGCATAATATGAACAGGCAAGCAGGCTGTTATGTGTCGAACATAGGAAAAAACAAGTGTAAAGCTATGCGAGATATAATTCTTGATATTAACCCACAGGCTGACGTTAGAATTTTCCCCGGTGGTGTCAAAGCTGAAAACATCACTGCGTTTTTAGAAGACGTTGATATATACGTAGATGGCATAGATTTCTTTTGCATGGCTGCGCGTGAGCTTATTTACGCGCATGTTCATGCTAAAAAAATCCCAAACTTACTTGCAGCGCCCTTAGGTATGGGAGCAGGGTTAGTCACATTCTTACCCAGTAAAATGAATTATGATGAATATTATAATTTTTCAAAATGTAAAAATGAACAAGAAAAGTTTTTAAATCTATTGATTGGGTTAGGACCAAGCTTGGTACATAAAAGCTACCTTGTTGTGCCTGAAGCCGCAAACTTCGCGGAAAAAAGAGGGCCTTCTACGCCAATGGCTATAAAATTGTGCAGCGGGATGTTGGTATCAAATGTTGTGAAAATTATCATTGGCAGAGGTGAGGTCATACATGCACCCCGTGTGCAGCAATTTGACGCATATAAAAATAAATTAAAAATCACACACTCACCTTTCGGCACGCGCGGCCCTATAAATCGTGCCAAGCTGTTTATTGCGAAAAAGTTGGTCGGGTCATGATGGCTCTACTCGCAGGTAAGTGGCCTGTGAAATAAGTATTATGGCGCCAATTTTTACGGGCTAAATGTAAAGTCGCTTTTTTGAGCAAGCTCTATTGTTTGTGGCGGAGCAAGTTCTGGACGTTTTGAGATGACGTAGTCATTAATGCCTTCTACGATTTGCGCAGCGGCTTTAGTTGGGTTGTCGCGCATTTGTTCTAAAGCGGCGGCATCTTTTTTGTTACTAAGAAAACCTAACTCAACAAGTATACCTGCGCTTACATCGTCAGGAGTGGTTAGGCCGTCTTCAAAATTATCAATGACGGATAAGTCGCCAATATGCTTCACAGATGTTTTCTTCGCAGATACGGCAAATGTTTCAGATATGCTATCTGCCAATTTCGATGAACTCTCATTTGTAATGCGGGCACCATCGACATCGACATAAAGTCGTGAACCATTCGCGTGCTCTTTGGCAAATGAGTTTAAATGTATACTGAGAAACATAACCCCATCAGATTGAAGTTCATCAGCAAGTTGATGCGCAAATTCAGGACGCACACGTAGCGTTTGCCCATGTGTCCCCTCGACGCGTAATTGCTCCCCAGGGTTTCTGGTCAAGGCGACATCATAGCCGAGTTCATGGAGTTGGCGGGCCATTTCTGCACTTACTGGGTCTACAACAGAGACTTCGCTTAGCCCTTCATTATGAGGCGAGGCAGCACCAGTATCGATGCTATCGTTCGCGTTAATGTCTGAGCCATGACCCAAATCAATAACAATTAAGGGCCGCGGGTTATTGTCGCCACCGCTTGGTTGGCCGTCATAGTTGCGTAAATCTGCGTCTTCGTGCGTAATGCGCGCCCATGCGCGCTCAATGGCTAAGTTGGAGACACCGTAACCATTATCACCTTCATATGTTTGTGTGTAGCCATCGGTGGCAATTTTACCAGAGTGTATTGGTGATGGTTCCGGGTGGGGGGGCGTTGTTGTCTGTGTAGATATTATGGGTGTCGTTACGCCTAATTGTGAAGGGCTCTGCTGGGCTAAAAATCGTTCTGTGCCGGCCAGAGTTTTATTGCCTACTATGCCGTCAATACCGCCTGGGTTTTTGCCGGCTATGCTTAACAAAATTTGTAAATCTATAATCGCATTATGGTCAAGACTGGAGGAGAGTACTGTCGGGTCATCCGTGACACCTAAAGCTGTTAATTGTTCTTGAATCCGCTCTTGGAATGCAGGTACGCCAGCGGCCAGTTCTATAAGGTTACTGGCCTGTCCTTTTTGCATCATTATGTGTAATATTGAAGGGTCTATAGTAAGCAAATCTTCTGGGTTCTCTTGCAAATAATTAACAAGAGCCGCCGATGTCTTTTTACCAAAATCTCCGTCTATATTACCAAGCTCATAGCCTAAGACCTCTAAATTTCCTTGCAGGGCAACAACGCTATTCTTACTTAAACCATCTTCTTGGAGTGTCGCTTGTATAAGGCCTGCCGTGCTTTTATGCGCTTCTTCGCCTAAGTCAGATTGTATATTCAATCGGTCAATAGCATCCCCTTGGCCGTAACGCCGTAAGCTTTGCTCCATGGTTTGACTGATTTGAGCTGAAAAGATTCTGTGTTCTGGTTTCTGTAGAAAGTTCAATATACCGCGCGCTGTATTCTTACCCATAATCGAGTCAGCCTCCCCCACAGGGAGTGCCATTTCATTTAGTAAGTTTTGCAGTGTTTCTATCTGTGATTTATGTAGCTTACCTTCCTGAGATAAAAGATCATAAACCATAGCAACTTTTGCGTTAATTTTACCGTCTTTAGCCATGCTTTTCCTGCTTAATATAATTCGTATCCATAATATACACGGATAAGTTTAAAGCTATGTTAATATGACTAAAAATCGATCTTTCATAAGCAGAGAAAAAGGTGAAAAATTGCTATAAATCAGTCGTTTGCTTTGATTTTCAACAGAGTGAATTTGCATCTACAGTGATTGATGGTATTTTTTCAATTTACAACTAGCTCGCGTTGACTAGGCACATCCTTTAGGATATTTTAGGCCCTAATCTAATGTAGTGTAATTAATGATCTTGTGTCTTAACTAAGATAGGGTTAGTGACAGTGATGTAACGGAGCGCAGTAGTATGAAAAAGTTTATAGTGAGTGTTGTTGTGTTCGTTTTTCTTGTCATGGCCACTATAATTATTAGTCATGGTACACCTTTAAACACAAAGAAAATACAAATGCAGAGGGGGACTGCTTGGGCTATCAATGACCAAGGCTACTGGATTACCGCACGTCACTCTGTTATTGGCTGCCACGATGATATCTTGCTAGAAACAACCAACAATGTGTTATCAGGGAGAATTGCATTCGATCCTGTGAGGGGGATGAGGGTGCTAAGCTCTGCCAAAGTGATTTATACGCACCCGGATTATGATCTAGCGTTAATTAAGGGGGCGAGCGTTAATACGCCTGTATATTTACGAAGCGATATTGAACCTGCCATTAAGGTTGGGAAAAAAGGATACGTTATTGGTTATCCAGGGGGCGTTGATGGATATATAGAAGTCGTGTTTGAAGGCAGGGAAACTACAATAAGAAGAGATGATCAAGATGAACCTGTCTATGAGTGGAAGGTTGTGTCAACGCATTTACAAAATGGACGAGTGGGCGGTATTAGTGGTGCGCCAGTCGTCGATGAGAATAATCAAATACTCGGTGTAATGACGGCACAGAGCGGCAGGCTAAAGAGTATTCTGGCGTCAAAGCCCGTAAGTATACAAGATCTTGTGGGTAGTCAAGGGCACTCAGCAGGTGAGGTAAACACAAATGACAATCAGAGCCCTCGTGATATATCTAACTATTTGCTAGAAAGAAAATCTATTTCTAAGCTCTATTGCAGCAAAGATTTTCGATAGGAATAAAGCTGCGCAACCTATGCTGCTTTTCGATCTGCCGCGATTTGTGGGCGAGAGGAAGAACTCATATCTACAATGATACGATTAAATTCATCAAGCACGTTATCTCTGTTGTAAACGGCAGGTAAGAGAGACGCCCTGAATTGTGATGTCGGGTTAGGTTGTACACTCTCCATTTCTTTCATAAAGGCGCTCATATTTTTTACAATGGTAAGGGCTTCCTTAGAAGTGTGTTGGCCAATTTCATGTATACCGCCAGATTCTTGCGTCGCAATAACGGGAGTGCCTGCAGCTAAAGATTCTAAGACAACATTTGGCAGTCCTTCAGAGCGCGAAGGTAGTAAAAAGCAATCGGCTTGCGCAAAGGCTGTATAGGGCTCTTTAACCAGTCCAGCAAGAGTGATTTGGCGGGTTAAGCCGTGTTGCTGTATAAGAGATTCTAGGTTTTCTCGCTCTGGCCCTTCGCCATATATCGTCAACGACCAATCGGTTTTATTGCTAAACCCCGCGAGCCTAGATATTAGCCTATCAAAGCCTTTTTGTTGGCCGAGCCTGCCACAAGCGACGAAGGCTACCGTGTTTTTTCTTTTGTCGGTTATAGCTTTGAAATTGTCTTGTGCGCGCATTTTTTGCAGGTTGACCGGATTTGGTAAGACCTTAAAGTTGTGTGCATCTAAATGAAGCTCATTGATGAATTCATCGAATATCGTTGCCGCAGGGCTGATGACCATATCGGCTTTAGGGTAATATCTTTTATAAAGCCCCTTGATGATGAAGCCACGGTTTTTATATTTGTTAAAAAAGAATGATGGTGTAATGGCTTCACGGATAATGAAAGATGTGTTCAAAAAGAAAGGCTTAAGCGCCATGACAGTAAAGTTCATATGCGCCATAGTAGACATGACGACGTCAGGTTTTAGTTGCTTTAGCATTTTGTATAATGCAGGCGCGGACTTAAACACGGACTCTTTTTGTAAACTATAATGCGGAATATCATGATCAATAAAATCATGAAGTTCCCCTTTATCGCTGACGGTGACGATAAATGGCTTAAAGCGCTCACGGTCTAACCCATTCATGAGGCTTATCAGAACGCGCTCTGCGCCGCCAGCCGTCAATGATGGGAGTACAAATACAATGTTTTTCCGGTCAGTGTTTTTTGTCTTCATTTTTTAAAATCGCCTTTTAATTTCCATAGACAGTAGCATCTTTTCGTGACGTTTTCAATTTATTTCAATAAATTACATCGCTTTGCATATTTCGGGTTGGCTTATTGCATTAGTTTTAGATAAGTTATATCTGCGAATTATAGACAAGCTTGCGAAAGGCTCAGATGTCACAAAGTATTTTAATAACCGGCGCCGCTGGATTTATAGGATTTCATACCGCTTTAAGGCTTTTGAAGCAGGGAGAAGCGGTTGTCGGCATTGATAACCTTAACGAGTATTATGATGTACAGTTAAAAAATGACCGCTTAGCTATACTGAGCGAGCATAAGGGCTTTACTTTCGTCAAGGTAGATATTTCTGTCCCTGAAAAAATGGAAGCACTCTGGAGGACCCACGGCCCCTTTACTAAGGTCATTCATTTAGCGGCGCAAGCTGGGGTTCGCTACTCTCTTGATCACCCATATGACTATATCCAGAGTAACCTTATGGGGCACCTAACTATACTGGAAATGTGCCGACATACAGCAGGATTCGAACATTTGGTGTATGCGAGCTCATCTTCAGTTTATGGCAAAAATACAAAGCTGCCATATTCAACGACAGATAATGTTGACTGCCCAGTTTCTCTGTACGCAGCAACCAAAAAAAGCGATGAGCTAATAAGTTATAGCTATAGCCACCTTTATGGCATTGCGCAAACAGGGTTAAGATTCTTCACTGTTTACGGGCCTTGGGGCCGCCCTGATATGGCTTATTTTATTTTCGCCAAAGCCATTAGTGAAGGGCAGAAAGTCCCTGTTTTTAATAATGGCGACATGAAGCGTGACTTCACTTATATAGACGATATTGTAGACGGCATATTAAAAGCCCTAAGCCGACCTGTTGAAAAATCAGAAGGCGTTGTAAGGCACAGAGTTTTGAATTTAGGCAATAATAAAAGTGAAAAACTAATGGATTTCATAAGAGTTATTGAGAAATCTCTCGCCAAAAAAGCTGATCTGGATTTTGGCCCGATGCAAGCAGGGGACGTCAAAGAAACTTTTGCGGACCTTGACGAGACCATCCAAGAGATTGGATACAAACCGTGCACGAGTATAGATGCAGGCATTCCACAGTTTATTGAGTGGTATCAATCATATTATAACCAAGAATAGCGGCCTTAAGATAAAGATTAGCCGTCAAAGCGATTTTGGCGAATGATTTGCGGAATCATGATTAGGCCAACTTGCCCCATTTTTGCCACATCACCAGACTTATGGAGACAGATAGATTGACGGACTTTTTTATCTGATAAATCTCTGTAACTTGGTGGCATGCCTTTGCCTTTAAGGTTCTTGGCCACGATAAGTGCGCCGTCTGGAAACGTCATAAAATCTTTTGGCGATGCGTCTGCGGTGAACTTTCTTAGTATCATATTGTTTTGGCGATCTTTGTTACTTGCTTTTCCTCTAGATTTGCCTTTTTTACTGGGCTGTAAAGCGCTCCATAGCTGCTCGGATGTTTCCCCTATATAAGCTTGTGCCGGCGCGCGGTTTGCGTAGGGATACCATAGCCCCGACAGAACGGAGTGGTCGATATGGAGGTTTGGCGTTCTGCCAAGTGCGCCCTTAGGGGCGAATATTTGCCACGTCCGCGTTACAAACTCGTCGCTGTCGATATCCATATACTCTTGGAAGACGTTAGAAAATCCGGCAATTGCATTTAGCATTTTTTGATGCAGCTGATTGAGCGCATCAGGAGTCATATGCAGGCCTGCGGCCTTTAGTTCAGCCTCTACAGACGCGCGGTCGAGAAGTCGCGGCTGCTGCCCGAGGCGTTTTAATGCGTCGACAGATGCGCTATCAACCACATAGGTCACTTCACCGGGGGACACAAACTCTTTTTTAGGTTGTTCAACCGATGTCCACCACTGGGAGACGACGCTAGGCTGTATATCCTGTATGTCGTTTACGGGCAGTTTATACTGCTCGTCAAAGATAAGCGCCGCTTTGACCTTGTTGCTATTTAGCAGCTGTACAGCGTGCTCGGTGCTTGTTGCAAGAGGGTAAGATCTTTGATTTTTATAATAGGTGCTCATAGCTTAATATATAGCCACGGACAGACAAATCTGTAAAGCCTCTCTATTGTGACAGCTTTTCAATGCGCTGCGCTGTTTAAATCAACATACGGCTCTGATTTTAAAACCCATCTCGCGATTGATTGTTTTCCTTTTAAAAAGGGTTATGTGTGAGCAGCTGAATGTGTAAAACTTCCACCATTGACATAAACAAAAGTTATGTTAAAACTGGCATATAACAATAAAAAAAATTGAGCAGGGACATGCCAGAATTACAGACCAATGACAAGCCTGCTGCGATACAGCAGGCGCTGAATGCGATTGACCGCTATCAACAGACTTGCACGCCACTGCTTGATGCTGGCGCTAGTGATGACTATGTTCAGTGGCTTAAAAAGAATTTGCCGGCTTTGTCTATGCGCGCCGCGGCGCGTAGCGGCGAAACTTGGGACGCAGCATTACTGCTTGAGCATGTGCAAAAAGGCCAAGATCACATTATCGACCTTTTGGCGCAAATGAAGCCACAAAAAACCAAGGAAAAACAGCGCCCCTTATGCTATGATGATGTTGTGAGGGCTTTCCCTAAAGTCGCCGCAGAAGCTGATAGCTGCACAGATTTAATAAAAGCCGTTATAGGCGGCGACGTCACGACACTCAAACGCCTGATTGATGGCGACGCCGATATTCATGCCGATAATGAGTATGCCCTGCGTTTGGCCGTCCAAAATGGTGATTGTGATGCGGTGAAACTGCTGCTAGAAAATGGCGCTAATATCCATGCCAATAATGAGTATGCCTTGCGTTTAGCCGCCCAAAATGGTCATTATGAAGTGGTGCAGTTGCTGCTAGATAATGATGCGGACATTCATGCAGATAGTGACATGGCTCTGCTTTTGGCCGCCCAAAATGGCCATTATGAAGTGGTGCAGTTGTTGTTAGATAATGACGCGGATATTCATGCCGATAGTGACGCGGCTCTGCGATGGGCTGCGTGCAATGGTCATTATGAAGTGGTACAGGTGCTGCTGGATAATGGCGTTGATATCCATGCTTATAATGGTGTCGCCATAGATTTGGCTGCGAGCAATAATCGCTATGATGTCTTGGAACTCTTCGTGTACGGTGATGATGCGCTTAAGAAAAAATATCTATCTGATAATGCACAATACGCACAATATAAAACATGGCAGCGTCTGCATAATGGCTTTCAAGCACCAAATGCACTTCTTAATAAAAACCCATATGATTTTAAACTTAATGCCTATCGCGCGGTTGATTCTTTTCTTAGTAAGGAGGGCTATTTGGTTAATAGTCGCGCTGAATACGCCTATAATATCAGCACATTATTTCGCACTGAAGAGCGCGTGCTTAGCTATTTACAAAAATGGGGTAAAGCAGGGCGGCAACCTTTACATGATTGCGCCCAAGACATAAGAATTCCTGATGCAGGCAAAATTAATTATAAAGCGTGGGGGGATGCGGTTTTACAGCATGGCCCGCAAATGGCGCGGCTTGTCAAATATGCTGACCGCATTGCTGCGCCGGGCAAAGGCGCGGATGGTAAAGGCTGGTCTTTAAAAAACACCAAAGGCCAAGTTGCCGCATTTGTATACGACAAAGCAAGCAAACACCCCGCGCTTGCGGCGCTATGCTTTGACTTTGATTGGAAGGAAGATGAATTTAATGATGCGGTAAAGCAAATCAAAAAATATAAGAAGCTGTTTGCAGCCTCTGACATGAAAAAGCGCCAAGGGCGCATTCCTGATATAAAAATTGATGGCGCGGTTTTTGGCAAGCCAGATTATCGCTTTTATAAGCTGCCAGATGGCGATATTCGTGGTTTACTATTGGGCGAATTTACAAATTGCTGCCAGCATCTAGCCAATCAAGGCGTAGATTGCGCAAAACACGGTTTCCTCTCTGAACAGGGCGGGTTTTATGTCGTTGCCCATAAGCAAACAGATGAAATTATTGGACAAAGCTGGGCATGGCGTGGCAAAAAGGACGAACTGGTTTTTGATAGCTTAGAATCGCTCTCTGGGCATTTCAACGCCCAAAACTGGGAACAAATCACTCAAGAATCTGCGGCACAAATCGCAAATAATAATAACGCACAAGTTAGCGCCCTACACATAGGCGCGGGCGGGGCAACGCCACGCTTAAACCTCGGCTATGCCAACCTTGCTCAGCCCGTGGATTATAGCGGCTATCGCGATTCTCACGGCGAACAATATGGTGTCGCCGCTTTTAAGCAGGCTCATTAAAAAATCTTTGTGTGAACCGCTTAATGCTTGCGGCAAACCCCATTGACTCAAGAGCTGTTGTGAAAAGCGCAATGTAAAAATTTACGTTAAATTTGAGGGCTAGCGGTTTTTGATGCGTATAATGTGTAAGATAATCAATGAAGAGAGTCAGCATCATGTTATTAAAAGTCATAGATAGGTTACTGGACAGAGCCTTTCAGAAAGAACCGGATTATAGCCGCCTCGAGCGGTTAGAAACCGATGTTTGGGCGCGTATCCAGCAAAGTAAAGCCATGCCGCAAACATCGGTTTGGGTATTTTTTGCATGGGGTGCAGGGGCGCAGTTACGTTATGCATCCTTTGTATTGGCGCTTGCCATAGGGCTTATGGCGTCTCAGCTATCGTCAATTAAAACGCCTTCTGATACATTGGGCTTAGAGGTGTTCGCTACAAACGCGCCTTATATGATTACATCAACACTTTCTAATCTGGAGACGACACCGTCATGAAGCAGTTTTGGCAAATCCTTTTCTTTGTAATGGTTGTGGGATCGGCAGCGATGGGCGGCGTGCTGATGGGGCAGAAATTTATGAGTAGAGGCGATACGCACCGTCATGCGGCGGGTGATATGCATGCTCTTTTCCATCATGATCTGCATTTGAGCACACAGCAGGATAAAGTGTTGGTGGTCATTGAAACAGACTTCCGCCATCAAAAAACTTTGCTTGAAGAGCAGATGAAATCATCCAACATAGAGCTTGCCGAAGCGATAAAAAACGGCGGCTATTCTTCACCGCAGGTCCTCGCCGTGGTTGACCAAATTCACGAAACGATGGGTGGCCTGCAAAAGCTAACATTACAGCATCTCGCTGATATGCAGGCGGTTTTGGATGAAGCGCAGAGCAAAAGGCTTGAGGAGAAGGTTGTTGGACAGCTTTACCGGAACGCCAGACAGTAAAACAGTTTCCGCTCTCTCTGATGGGGCGTTAATGCTCGCCTTGCAAGGGGGGTGTGATGCCGCGCTTGACCAAATCATGAAACGCCACAAGCTGCCGCTTTTCTATTTTGTCACGCGCTATACCCGCGATGAGGATACATCTTACGATATTGTACAAGAGGCGTTTTTCCGCGTCTATAGCCGCGCCGAAACCTATAACCCGTCTTACAGATTCAAAACGTGGCTTTACCAGATTGCGCTTAACCTGTGCCGCGACTATGCACGTAAGAAAAAGCTGCAATCTCTTATATCGTTAGATGTTAGGGCTGATGGTGAGGAGCAGGGCTCTTTGCATGATGTTCTGGCGAGCAGTGAAAACATTGAAAGTTTGGCCGAGCATCGGCAGGCGCTAAGGTTGCTTGAAAAAGAGCTTGATAAGCTGCCCCATAAGCTAAAAACAGCACTTATTCTTTTCGTCATTGAAGACAACTCACAAGAAGAATGCGCGCGCATTCTGGGGGTCACTCCCAAAACAATTGAAATGCGAGTCTATCGTGCGCGCAAAATGCTGATGCAAAAAATGGCACAGAATATCTAGGCTCAATTCTTTTGGACTTCGCCCTAAGTTTTTTTGAGGGATTGGCTTTTCACAGTCTATCCCTAATCCTGCTTTAAGGGGCGCAAAAGCGGAAAAATTGGAACAAATGTCCGAAAAGCAAAAGCTGATGGCTGATTATACCAGTGCGCGCCTGCGTTTTATGTTGGTCACAAAACTGGCTGAATATGAAAGCGTTAAGACGCAGCGCGGCCTGATTAAAAAGCAGCTTGGCTACTACCACCAGCTGGAAGAGACATTCAAAGGTCAAATTGAATCCGGACGCTCCGTTTATCAGCGTTTCTCTGAAGTAGATGTTGAGCGCGCCGAAGCCGAGCGCAAACTCAATGACCTTGATGCACAGCAAGTGGCGATTGAGGCAGAGTTTATCCGGCTTTTGGGCGAAGTGCCAGAGATTGCTGCTTTAGAATTAACAGATAAAGACTGGGATCAAAACCCGAATGCGCTCTATGCTGTTCAGATCGCGGCGGAAGATATAGACATTGCCAAAAAAGATGTCGGCATAGCGGATGCGGCGTTTATGCCCAATTTCGGCGTAAACGCTGTGTATAAGCAGCGTGAGGCAGGGGAAAATGGCATGTTTTCCGGAGAAGATTGGTTTTCTGTGCAGGCGCAGGTCAGCATTCCGCTCTGGGCGTCGAGCAACCAAAAGCCCAAGCTACAAGCCGCTAAACAGCGCCAACGCAGCGCCATATTTTCCTATGATGATGTGAGCCGCCTGTGGGTGCAAACGATGGTGACGCTTGAGAGCGCCCGCAGCGCGGCAGCCAAAAACGCGAAGGTTTTGCAGGATAAAGACCATGCGATGAAGGGCAAGATCGACGCGGCGCAGCGTAATTACGAGGCAGGCACAGAAGATTTTGATCGCGTTTTACTCGCCAAGATTGACCGATTAAATATCAAGGCGCAACTGGCGCAGCTTAAAGCCGTTCATTTATCGAAGGCTGCCGAATTTAATTCCAATATTGCTTCTGAAATAAAAACGGGCTCTAAGGAGAGACAAGAATGAGAAAACTAATTCCGGCGCTATTCCTAATAATCGCGCTTTTTTCAGTGCCTGTATTGGCGGAAACGCAAAAATACACCTGTCCGATGCACCCGCATTATGTCGCTGACCGGCCGAGCACCTGCCCAATTTGCGGGATGGATTTGGTACAGGTTTATGGTGATGGGAATCAGAGTGAGGAAAAAGTTCGCACAGATCACTCAGGACGCATCGCCGTAACGATTTCACCCGAAACCATTCAAAATAGCGGTGTACGCACCGAAAAAGCACAGATGGCCAGTTTCGGGACGTCGGTAAGCAGCTATGGTGATGTTACAGAAAATGTTCGCCTACAAACTGATATTTCAGGCCGCGTATCGGGCTGGGTACAGGATTTAAAATTTAAGGCTGAGGGCGATGAAGTCAAAAAAGATGATTTGCTCTTTACGCTGGATAGCCCAGAGCTGATTTCGGCGCAGCAAGATTATATTAGCGCGTTGAAAACTGGCGTTAAGGGCCGTATTGGCTCGGCGGAAAGACGGCTGCGTTCGCTCGGTGTCCAAAAAACTGTTATTGCAGATATACGGACAAGCCGTGAAGCCAAAATTTATGTACCGTTTTATGCGGAAGGCGACGGCGTTATCCGTTTGATCAACATCCGTGAAGGCAGCTATGTTAAGCCTGGTCTGATGGTTATGCAGATACAGGATTATGCCTCTGTTTGGGCGGAAGTTAGCATTGCTGAACAGGATATCCCTTATATTGATGATAAGACGACAGTTGCCGTGTCTTTTCCTAACCTTGGGGTTCAAGAAAAACAGGCTAAAATTGATTATATCTACCCGACCATTGATCGTGCGACGCGCACAGGTCGTGTGCGGTTGGTCTTAGATAACCCTGATAATATTTTAAAACCAGGGGCTTATGCTGACGTGGAATTTCAAACGAATGTAGAACGCCGGCTGTCGATCCCGAGTGATGCTATTTTGAAAAGCAAAGACGGTGATTTTGTTGTGGTGGCACTGCGCGAAGGCCGTTTTCAGCCACGAAAAATTTTGAGCGGCCTACATTATAGAGGCCGCACGGAAGTTCTTAAAGGGCTTGCGGAAAATGATAATGTTGTGGTTAGCGGTCAGTTTTTGATCGATTCCGAAAGTTCCTTGCGGGAATCCTTCCGCAAAATGCAACGTATGCAAACATCTTTGGCCGCGCTTGAAATTGGTGATGACCAGATGGTGATGATTGATCACCTCGTTGATGCCGCGCTGTATATCCATGAAGAGTTAATGGCTGAGCGTACGCCCAATCCAAAAATGATTATACCTGCAATAACGTTAGGTGACCACCTGATGCCGGTCTTCCGTGGCACAAAATTGCAGTTTGTTCTGGAGGATGCAGAAGACGCGCTTGTAAAAGGTAAAGAGAGCCTCACTGATATGGAATGGCAAGACAGCCTGAATGAATTAGTCATGGCGTTGAAACCATGGCTTTTACAGAGCCGTCCGCAGCATTACAAGGGTAAGGGTTTGAAACTCTACATGGCCTCCAAAGTCTCTGGGGGGGGTGATAAATACTGGGTACAACTCGGGGAAGAGATAAAAAATCCTTACGACGAAGGCTACCCCATGAAGATAGTTTGGCCTGAAAATCAGGACGCAGAGGGTTCAGAATCTGCACCAGAAATGATAGAAGCTCGTTCTGTAGGAGGAGCACATGGAGGGCACTAATAAACCGTCAGGGCCAGAGGTGAATAAAGACAATCATCTTTCCCGCGACCCTACAAAATCTTTTGTTGCCAAGATTATAGATTGGTCAGTCCATAATCAGCTGCTTGTCGCTATGATGATGATAGCGCTGTTAGTGAGTGGTGTGTTGGCCGTGCAGAAAATGCCGCTCGATGCTATCCCTGATATGTCGGACACGCAGGTTATTATTCGCACAGATTTCCCCGGACAGTCACCGCAGATTGTCGAAGATTTGGTGACTTATCCGCTTTCTACAACGATGCTGGGTCTGCCTAAAACCAAGGATGTGCGCGGCTTCTCGATGTTTGGTAGCTCTTTCGTTTATATTATTTTTGAAGATGACGTCGATCAATACTGGGCGCGGAGCCGTGTGATTGAGGCGTTGTCTAAAATACAGGGCGATCTGCCCGATGCCGCTAAACCGCAGATTGGGCCCGATGCGACTGGCGTGGGCTGGGTGTATCAATACGCACTCATCGACAAAAGCGGTAGCTATGATTTGGCACAGCTGCGCAGCCTGCAGGACTGGTTCTTACGTTATGAACTGGCGACAGTGCCCGGCGTATCGGAAGTGGCGTCCGTGGGCGGCTTTGTCAAAGAATATCAGGTGTTGGTTGACCCAAAGCGTCTGCGTGCTTTTAATGTGCCGCTGAAACGGTTGATGGAAGCGGTCAGTAACGCCAGTATGGAAGCAGGTGGACGGGTCATTGAAAAGAGCGAGATGGAAATGATGATCCGCTCTAAAGGCTACGTCACTAAGTTGGATGACCTACGTAAAGTGGTGGTTTATGCCGAAGATGGCACGCCCGTAAGATTGCAAGATGTTGCCCGCGTTATTGAAGGGCCGGAGCTGCGGCGCGGCGTGACCGAGCTTAATGGTGAAGGTGAAGTCGTCGCAGGCGTGGTTGTCATGCGCGCTGGTGAAAACGCCCTGCGCGTTATTGAGGGCGTAAAGGAAAAAATTGAAGAATTACAACACGGCCTGCCTGAAGGGGTCGAAATTGTTTCCGTTTATGATCGCGCCCCGCTGATTGAAGGCGCGGTTGAATATCTTGTTGAAAAGCTGATTGAAGAGGGCCTTGTCGTTGCGCTGATCTCTTTTATCTTTCTTTTGCATGTGCGTTCTGCTTTTGTGGCGATTGTGACTTTACCGCTAGGTGTTCTGGCGGCGTTTATTGTGATGTCTGCGCAGGGCATTACGGCGAATATTATGTCTTTGGGCGGTATTGCCATTGCCATTGGCGCGATGGTAGATGCCTCAATTGTGATGGTGGAAAATGCGCATAGAGCGCTCTCTATGCTACCAAAGGATGCCACGCGGGAAGATAAAAATGCCGCGATTTTACTGGCCACTAAAGAAGTCGGGCCGGGGCTGTTTTTCTCGCTATTGATTATCACGATATCCTTTCTTCCTGTTTTTGCATTAACAGGGCAATCTTATCGCCTGTTTTCGCCACTGGTCTTTACCAAGACTTATGCGATGGCTTTTGCCTCTATCCTCTCGATAACGGTTGTGCCTGTATTAATGATTTGGTTGATACGCGGCAAGATACGTAAAGAAGAAGAAAACCCGATTAACCGTTGGTTTATTCATCTCTATAAACCTACTCTAAAACTGGCTTTGAAAAGAAAATGGCTGACCATTTTCATCGCTGCCGGATTGCTTTGCTCTATGGCATGGCCTATTGCAAAAACCGGATCTGAATTTATGCCCGCTCTATATGAAGGCGAACTGCTTTATATGCCAACCACATTACCGGGTGTTTCAATCACTAAGGCGAAAGAGATTTTGCAACAAACCAACCGCATGATTAAGACCGTCCCTGAAGTCCATCACGTTTTTGGTAAAGTAGGGCGCGCAGATACGGCAACGGACCCTGCGCCGATCACCATGATCGAGACATGGATAAAGCTAAAGCCGCGCGAAGAATGGCGTAAGGGGCTTGATGCCGAAGGGTTGATCAAAGACCTCAATGAGCGTGTTAAACTTCCCGGCTTAGTCAATAGCTGGGGCTACCCGATAAAAATCCGCATGGATATGATTTCCACTGGTATCCGCACACCTATCGGAATCAAAATTGCTGGGGATGATCTGGATGTGATTGGACGGGTCGCGCTTGATATCGAAGCGGCTGTGAAGGATATTCCGGGCACACGTTCTGCTTTTGCTGATCGGGTCACGGGTGGTAAATATCTGGAAATCACACCGGATAGAGATGAACTCGCACGGCGCAATATTGATCTGGGTGTATTCCAAAAAATCATCCAAACCGCGCTTGGTGGCATGAAAATGGCGGAATCGATCCAAGGTCGTGAGCGTTATAACATTATGCTGCGTTATGATCGTCCGTTCCGCGAAGATCCTGAGGACTTAACCGATATTCTGATCCCGACGCCGCAAGGACACCATATTCCTTTAGGTGAGCTGGCCCAGATTGAGTTTGTTGAAGGTCCGCCAATGATCAAGTCTGAGAATGCTCGCCTGACGGGCTGGGTCTTTGTTGATATTGAAGGGCGAGATATTGGCTCCTATGTTAAGGATGCACAGGAAATTGTGGCAGAAAAAGTTGATCTGCCCGCTGGGTATGCTTTGATCTGGTCTGGACAGTTTGAGCAGATGTTAGAAGCGGCGGCGCGTATGAAAGTCGCTGTGCCCGCTGCGATCTTTATTATTTTCACGCTGTTGATGATTCATTTTGGGCGTTTAGACAGGGTGCTGATTATCATGCTTTCACTACCGTTCGGGTTGATCGGCGGCGCATGGGCGCTGCATCTGGCTGGATATAACTTCTCGGTCGCGGTCGGCGTGGGCTTTATCGCACTCGCCGGAATCGCGGTGGAAACAGCTGTGGTGATGTTGCTCTATATTGACCAACAAGTGCGCGAACACCCACCAAAAACGCGACAGGATTTACTTGAAGATGTGATCCACGGCGCGGTGTTGCGGGTGCGGCCTAAGTTGATGACGGTTTGCGTTATTCTTGCAGGGCTTGCGCCGATCTTTATCACAGAAGGCCTTGGCTCCGATGTAATGCGCCGGATTGCACTGCCGATGGTCGGCGGCATGGTCAGTACGACCGTTCTTACCCTGATTGTCATACCCGTTGTTTATTATCTCTGGGAAGGGCGACGGTTTAAAGACCCTGTAGTTTAATGGACTGTAATTAAAAAAAAGAGGGTGAAGTTAGGCTTTTTTGAAAACAAGGCAGTGCGTGTGGTGGTAGTCCTTGTGATATTCAGGCTTTTCTCCTGTCCAGCGTACGATAATTTCTGCTTGTGGTAGGAGGCTTTTTGAGATGTGATGATGAAAGTCGCGCACGAGCGGCGTGTAGCTTTTTTGCTGAATATTATCGGCTTGTACAATGACCAGTGCGTCTTTTTTCATGATCGTTGAGACTTGCCCAAAAATATACTCAAGGCGTTTAAGATAGGCCGCATATCCATTATATTCAGGGTCACCGCTATAAAGTGGATTCCAGTCCCCGTCGCTGACCATATAGGGCGGGGAGGTCATGCAAAAATCCATTGCAGGTAAGCTTTGGGACGCAATACTGGCGGCATCAGCATGTCTGATGTTTTGCCAATTCTCTATCTGACCTGCCCCCCATTCAAAACGCTCTCTATCCGCCTCAATACCGTAAGGAATGCGTCCAGTTTCTTCTGCGACAAATGCTGTTGTGCCAAAGCCTATAAAGGGGTCAAAAATACGCTGTCCCTTTTTTGTGTAGTGTTCTATGAAATATCGGACAAGGCTTTCAGGGTATTGATCGCAATTATCAATATAATTAGGGGTGTTTTGCCCTGTTAAAAAAGCAAGTTCAATAAAAGTGGGGTGGCTCATAGCAGTCTCTCTTTAAATTAGCCTATACAAAACTGTAAGCGTTAACCTCTGTAACATCGGGTTTATGCCTGAATACTATGGATCTTCTGCAACATTTAGCAGTGTTTCGTCTAATATTCAAGGCTCATTATTTATAAATTTAAAGACTTCAAAATGCTAAAAGGGCCATTTTATTTACGCTCTTATCTGCTGTCTGGGACTGTACTCATGCGAGGTAGCTTTACGTGTTACCTCAGCACGCTATGGCCTACGTGGTGAGCGCAGAATCGCTGAACTCGGCCGCATCGAATGCATTTCTCAGAGTATGTACTGCAGCTGGTCTAAAGAGCTTCTTGAGGCCGTAAGTTCGCGCGCGACATAAGGTGCGTCATTATCATAGTGGGTCGTTTCCCGTGTCAGGGGCGTGGACATCTAAACTTAATATTTAGACTTTAGACTTGCCTATGATGCAATACATCATTATTAAATAAGACCATGACATTAAACAAAAAATGATAAGAGTATTATATGAGACTTTTTGCTCCAGACAATCTTGACCTAAGTGACAGTTCTATTTTAATTACAGGAGGAACGGGATCTTTTGGAAGGGCCTTTGTAGAAAGGTTAATCCGAGATTTTAATCCTAAGAAAGTTATTATTTATTCTCGCGATGAGTTAAAGCAATACGAAATGGAGCAGTGGCTGTCTAAATATGCTCCTCACCCCGTGCGGTTTTTTATTGGAGATGTGAGAGATAGAGATCGTTTAAACTTGGCGTTGCGCGATGTGGACATTATCATTCATGCGGCCGCTTTAAAACAGGTACCTGCCGCCGAATACAACCCAATGGAATGCATACGAACAAATGTTATGGGTGCAGAAAACATTGTCAGAGCCGCCATTGATAATAACGTTAAACATGTTGTCGCACTATCAACGGATAAAGCCGCTAATCCAATTAATCTTTATGGTGCTAGCAAGCTGGCCTCTGATAAAATATTTGTGTCTGGTAATAACATCGTGGGAACTGGACATACGCGGTTCTCGGTTGTTCGTTATGGGAATGTTTTTGGGTCTCGCGGTTCAGTTATTCCCTTTTTCCGTAAGCTAAAAGACGAAAACGCGACCACGATTCCAATTACCGATGAGCGCATGACCCGCTTCTGGATCACATTAGAGCAGGGCGTTAACTTTGTACTTTCGTCACTGGAAATGATGAAGGGCGGTGAAATATTCATTCCTAAAATACCCAGTATGAAAATTACAGATCTTGCCAATATTATCGTACCCGGCGTTCCGCATAAAGTTGTCGGGATTCGTCCTGGTGAAAAACTTCATGAGGTCATGGTACCTTCTGATGACAGCCGTAGCACATATGATTTGCATGATCGCTACGTTATTGAGCCCTCGTTTAACTTTTGGGATGCAAAAGACGCAGAGCGCTACCAAAGTTATGATAAAGTTGAAGAGGATTTTTCATACTCTAGCGATAACAACCTTGAATGGCTCGGTGAAGAGGAACTCCAACAATTAATGAAGGCTATTTAGCATGTTACCATACGGGCGCCAGGCCATCGATGATGACGATATTCAAGCTGTCGTTGATGCCTTAAAAGGGGACTACTTGACAACGGGGCCCGCTGTTAAGGCTTTTGAGCAAAAACTCTGCGACGTAACGGGCGCTAAATATGCTGTAGCATGCTCAAACGGAACAACAGCCCTACACTTAGCTTGTATGGCACTAAACTTGAAAGAGGGCGAATGCGCTGTTGTGCCCACATTAACGTTTCTGGCAACAGCGAATGCTGTGCGCTACTGTGGCACGGATGTCGTTTTTTGTGATGTCGACCCTGAAACAGGATTAATGACAGCGGACACTTTATTGGAGGCCCTGTCTTATGCCCAATCAAAAGGCTGGGTCGTAAAAGCCGTCCTTCCTGTGCATTTAGCGGGCCAAGCTGTCGATTTGGCTGATATTCGAGATATAACTTCACAACATAATATAAAGATCATTGCGGATGCGTGTCATGCTATTGGCGGTACATATCAGCAAACGTCTATAGGCGCTTGCGAATTTGAAGACATGTCAGCTTTTTCATTTCATCCCGTCAAGACAATAGCGATGGGCGAGGGCGGCGCTGTTACGACCAACAATGAAAAATTTGCAGAAACAATGAGAACTCTCCGTCATCATGGTATGTCAAAAACGGATGATATGGAGCCATGGGCATACGAGATGCAGGACCTCGGATACAATTATAGGGTCACAGATATTCAATGTGCTTTGGGCACGTCTCAGTTAAATAAAATTGACACTTTTATCGAAAAAAGAGAATCTTTGGTCGCTCTTTACAATGAGAAACTGGCCGACCTTTCTGAATACGTAAAGATTCCCCATAGAGTGCAGACAGGCAAAACAGGGTGGCATTTATACGCTATCCGTGTTGATTTTGAACAACTCGCTATTGCCCGCGCTAAACTTATGGATGCTTTAAAAGAGAGGGGCGTAGGAACGCAAGTTCACTATATCCCTGTCCATACACAGCCCTATTATACGAATCTATACGGAGCTAGAGACCTCCCGGGCGCACAAACATATTACGAAAAGACACTGTCTTTGCCATTGTATCCTTTAATGACTGAAGACGATGTGTCCTATGTTGTGAAAACGCTAAAAGACGTGCTTGGAGAGTAAAAATGGCAAAATTCACATCGGTGTCTTATGCGGAAGACCCTTCAGGATTCCTTCTGCTTTTGCAAAAATGTACATTTCCAGAATCACCCTCTATCGACCAATTTAAGCTTGAAAGTGGTTATCGCTTTCAAGAAGTAGGTGCGAGCTTCTCTGACCTCTCATTTTTTGTTGTGAAGAACGACGTTACCCAAGCGCTTGTCCTTGCGCATAAATCTGGCGAATTTATAGGTTTTAATGGTAGCGGGGCAGAAATACACACTCTAGAACCCCACAAAAAACTCATTGTTTATATTTTAGATACGTTGATTGATTTATCCACACACTTGCAAGCTCAAACCCTTAAAATCGACGACACATGCAGCCGAGAGACTTTATCTATTATCGGGCAAGAGATTTTCAACAGAAAAGGCAGCCCCCACACGCAATTAAGGGCGGCGCAAGATTTGAAACAAGATCATAAAGCGCTGCATACTGAATTGCGTCAAAGTTACAAAGCTCTTGTCAACCAAGGTCTACGAGAAATAGATTTCAAACATATTGATAAGACAAACCTCAACGAGAGCTTGTTCTCAGCATTTAAGGCGTTTCATCAAGACATAGCGGGCCGCCAAACAAGATCTGATGAAAGTTGGCATAAGCAATTTGAGATGATCGAAGCTGGCTGTGCAGAGTTAATCATGGGGTATATGGAGCCGCATGGGCTAGTATCTGCCGCTCTTTTTACTGATTATGGGACAACAACATCTTACGCTGTCGCGGTCTATAATCGAGATTTGTTTGATAAACCTCTCGCGCATGCCAATGTATATGAAGGCATGACACGCGCTAAAGCACGAGGGCAGAACATATTTAACTTGGGAATCATTACGCCCTACGACAAAGACAAAGAAAAAGAATACAATATCGGAAAATTCAAAAAAGGGTTTTGCCGAGAGTTATCACCCTTTATAGAGTGGTCTATACCAATTGCTTAAAAAGAGAAAGAATACACATGTCACATTTCGATGTTTATGGTCGCATGGCGCGCGCGAAAGATCTGTCTAACACCACGCAGAATGGTCGCTATTTAGCTCAAGAACATGCAGAGCAGTATGTGCCTCAAGATATTATAGAGAAGCTAAAACCAACAGATAAAGATATATTCTTAGATATTGGCTGCGGCTTGGGGCTAAATTTAGACCCTATAAGTAAATTAGTATCTGAAGCTCATGCTTGTGACCATCCCAATGTGATAGAAAAGCTTAAGCTGAACAATCCAGATCTATCAGCCTCATTGTTTGGCGGAAGCTTTCTTGAAATAAATTTCGAAAAGAAATATACAAAGATGCTAGCATATAGTGTCCTTCCGGCGCTGCCCAATAAAGATACTGTTTATGCGTTTGTCGACAAGGCGCTGTCTATCATGGACTCTTCAGGGGTTACCTTGTTAGGGGACCTTGCAAACATAGACAAAAAGAAACGATTTATGGACTCTCAAAGAGGGGAGCGCTTCCAAAAGGAGTGGGATTCACTAAGATCGCAGTCTACTCAAAATGAGAATATTTCTGAATTTCAAAAGCCTGAAGATGTTGCTGCTGTTATTATGGATGACGGTTTTATTCTAACACTTATTCAACATATTCGAAAACAGGGCTTCCACGCTTATCTAGTCGATCAACCACAATCCCTGCCTTTTGGGAACTCGCGTGAAGACATCATGATCATAGGACCTGAATATAAGGACAGAGCATAATGCAGGAGGAGCATCATGCGGAAAAGTCTCATATTATCGTTGGTGGTGGTTTAGCTGGTCTGTTTAGCGCGCGCGTGCTTCTTAGTCGCGGGGCGTCGAACATTTATGTCATAGAAAAATCATCAAGTACTGGCGGGTTTCTTCAACACATTACAGCGATCGACCCATTAAAAGATGGCCGAAATTTCGATTTCGATTTCGGAACTCATTTTATTTTGTGTCCCAAAGAGGAGGGGATACGAGATCTTTTAGCCGAGGACTTAGATCTTTCACAATATCATGTCTATGAGCAAAGTTTGCAAGAAGGTCACGTTCTAAACGGTCAAGTGTATGACAGTAGTGGGTGCGCAAATATTTCAGCATTCCCCGCAGATGTGCAAATCAAAATTGTAGAGGATTTGAGGGTTTTGCATAACTCAGCGGACAAGCAAGAAGAGTGTCACGACTTACTAGGGCATTGTCACCAGCGATACGGTAAAACAGCAACAGAGCTTATATACCAACCATCCTATGAAAAATTTACAGGGGTTGGAATGTCCGTATTGCCCGTATCGGTGGAATCATTTTTTGCGCCTTCGCGCTTGATTATAAAAGATAGGGAAGAAAGTAAAAATTTAAAAAAAGACGCAGATTGGGATTGGCGTATTGCTTATGCTGATTGCAGGGATGGCAACTCGGACATCATTAAATATTACCCAAAGAAAAGTGGTATAGGGTTTTGGCTTAATACTATGGCAGATAATCTCCGTGCCAAAGGCGTCACAATTTTGACAGAAACAGAGATTAGCTCCATCGAAGAAGATAATGGTAGCATTAAAAGTGTCACACTTTCCAATAATACATCACTACCATGCCAGCAACTGATTTGGTCATTACCTGCAATCTTTTTGGCGACACTTACCAAAACCTTGGTACCTTCACAGCGTCCTATCATGCGGCATGTTACGGTCGTGAATATTCTGACAGATAAGAAGCCCATTGAGAGACCGTACTGGATGACTATTTATGATAAACATAGAAAATCGTATCGAGTGACACTTTATAACAATTTTGCTCCTACGGATTCAGATGTTTATCGTATAACGGTTGAGATTCTTCATGACGGTAATAGTCAAATAGATGATGCGTTTAGTGATCATGTTTTCACTGAACTTAAAGAGATGAAAATTGTTGATAGCACGGCGAAAAAACTATGGTCGGACTGTGCCAATAAAAAAGATGGGTTTCCTATTGTGTCGCAAGAGAATAAAGACATTTATATTGAGCAGCACAGAATATTAGAAAATAAATATAAGAATGTTGAAATAGTAGGGCGCCGCCCAGATATTGGTTTCGGCCAGATTCCCATTATGCAACATATCTACGATAAGCTGCAGAGGTAAATATGGAACAGTTAGTTACAAAAAATGTAGATAGTCTGCTAGAACTTGATATTCATAAAGTGGAGATTAACCAACACGGTGTAGAAGGCTTTTACTGGCCTATTTCTTACGGTGAACAAGAAGAAGCGTGCAATGACCTGTTAAAAGGCTATACAAAGCTAATAAGAAAATATGATGAGGGCGAGGACTCGGTACTCTCATATAAACTCTTGTCAAAATACCTTATTACAGAAGTTATTAGCGTTTTCAATGGTGAGTTGTTACATAAAAGAATGGGGCAAGATAATTATGTCCCCGTCTGTAAGGAGGAGTGGCGTATCTGGTCAGCGTTATTTAATGGAACAGCGCTAAAAATGCCCGCATTCATGGATAAATTCCGCCAAGGGCCTTTTTCTAAGAACAAGAAAACGAAGTTTCGTTTATTGCAAAAAGTAAAAAAAGCAGCATCACTTATAAGTCTGAAAAAAGGTGGGTTTGGTGTAGGGAACCTCAAGCTAAAGCCTGTTACACAATCAGTTTTAGAGGGCGATGTCATTGCCACTCAGCGTAGCGACTTAATCCAAAAACACTCTCAAATAGTAAGAGAGGATGTCGTCTTTTGTCGCTCAGACAAATGGTTTTCTTCCGTTTCTGAACAAGAGATGGCCGAACAGCAATTATGCAGCGTAGAACAATTAGAAATCGATATCATCTCCCATATTCACTCTATCTATAACAAATACGATATATCACTGACGGACCCGGTACTCTCACACTTTAAAGATATTATCAGCCAAGGCTCTGCTTTAATTCGTGTGCATTATAACCGTCTTTTGCTGGCGCCACAGACATTACCAAGAAAAATATGGACGGGTACAGGCGGCTATATATGGGACGCTATACTCCGCAATGCTACGCTATTTACATTAAACGGAAAAGCCACGGGACATGACCACGGGGCAGGTCTTGGTCATGTTGATAACCCAGTTATGGGGTTAAGTGAGTTTTGGGGATGTACAGACTTCATTTGTTTGAACAATAATCAAGGTACGGAAATGTCGAATAGGGCCTCATCATGGCACCACTTAGATAAATCTATTCCTAACATCCGTGGAATAAAGGGCAGCAATCAATCTCAATATACAGAGCACGCTAAGTTTCTGACGAATACGCACAAAACAAAAACCATTATCGTTCTCGCCACTTTATATGGAGGTGACCGCGTTTGGATGGGGCCTTGTTCGCCAGACGTTGTTCACGTTGACTGGCAGGCGAGGCTGATCGGCCATTTGCGAGAGTGGGGATATAATGTCATCCTTAAAGTTCATCCTGAAACACCTGTTATGCCTCCCGAAGCTCTAGAAAAATTAGGGGCAGTTATACGAAAAGAACCATTAGAAGACATGATGTCAGAAGGAGATATGGTTTTGTTTGATTGCTTGTACACGTCGGTTTTCAGATCAGTTATCTCAACAAATATTCCAATGGTTCTTGTTGATTTCTATGGGCACCCATGGACCAATAAAGCCAAAGGCCTTGTCGAGAAGAGAATAGGGTTTTTATCAGGAAAATTCGATGAGCAGAATAAAAAAGATGTAGATTGGGGCGCCCTCAAAGAGGCTATCGAACATTCAGGCTCTAAGTGTAATAACGCCGAGTTTTTTGAGTATTATTATGGGTAAAGATTATAGTCATAAACTAGGCATTGGCACAGTTCAGTTTGGGCTCGATTATGGTGTTTCTAACCAACAGGGCAAAACGCCACAAAAGGAAGCGTTTAAGATCCTAGAATATGCTGCGGAGCATAATATCCAAACATTAGATACGGCACATTTATATGGTGATAGTGAAACTGTTATTGGAGAAAACCTTCCTCATGGCAAGGGCTTTGAAATTGTCACAAAAACCATTCCAATCAGAAAAGACTGTATTACTAGCGCTGATATAGAGATGGTTAGGAGTGGTATAGAAGAATCTATCCGGAGGCTGAAGCAGCCTAGCCTTTATGGGCTCATGCTCCATCATGCGGATGACCTGAAGGCTGAGAACGCAGGCTTCCTATATGCCTTACTTCAAGAGTATAAAAACCGAAACTCTACCACTAAAATAGGGGCCTCTATTTATGATAGTGAACAAGCTGATTTCATTTTGGATCGCTTTGATATAGATCTTGTGCAGGTCCCTATGAATGTCTTTGATCAACGCCTTATTGAATCAGAAATGCTCGCAAGGCTCAAACAAAAAAATATCGAAATTCATGTGCGGTCTGCATTTTTACAAGGCTTGATTTTCATGAACCCAGAAGAACTTCCGAGTAAGCTTAGCGTGATGCGTTCAAAGCTAGAAAGCCTTCAGGAAACATGCAAAAAACGTGGGGTTACCTGTGCAGAATTTGCGCTCGCCTTTCTTATGCAACAAGAAGACGTTGATAAGGTTATATGCGGCGTTAATTCCTTAGACCAGCTTAAACAGCTCGTAGAAAGCGTCGCTGATTTGCCCTTAATAGAGCAAGAACTATTCCCATCTTTTGCAATTCATGATACATCTTTAATAAATCCCGCCAACTGGTAAATAGGTAAAGAATAATATGGTGAAGCTATATACTAAATCAGAGCAGCTGCTTGCCCGGGCTGAGAAATCTATCCCCTTAGGAACACAAACATTCAGTAAAAGCAAAACACAGTTCCCCTATGGGGTTTCTCCATACTTCATAGAACGCGGCGAAGGAAGCCACGTATGGGATGTTGATGGCAATGAGTATATTGACTTCATTAATGGATTAGCTGCGATTACGCTGGGATATAATGACCCTGATGTCAACGCAGCCGTCCAAGCACAACTGGCAAAAGGCACGATTTTCTCATTAGCACACCCTATTGAGGTGGAGGTTGCTGAGAAAATTATTGAAATGGTGCCTTGCGCAGAAAAGGTTCGTTTTGGCAAGAACGGTTCAGATGCAACATCGGGCTGCATTCGTTTAGCCCGCGCTCACACAGGCAGAGAGCACGTTCTCGTTTGTGGGTATCATGGGTGGCAAGACTGGTATATTGGTTCAACGGCACGTCACATTGGCGTTCCTGAGTGTACTCGTGAACTGACGCATACTTTCGATTTTAACGATATTGAAAGCCTTAAGACGAAACTTGAAGAGCTGAGCGGAAAAGTCGCTGCGGTTATACTCGAACCTATGAATGTAAATTTCCCACATGAAGGGTTTTTAGAAAAAGTCAAAGAATTAACACACGAACATGGGGCCTTATTAATCTTTGATGAAGTCGTCACGGGCTTTCGTCATGCGAATGGCGGCGCGCAAGAATATTTTGGTGTCATCCCTGACTTAGTTGCTCTCGGCAAAGGGCTTTCAAACGGTTACCCTTTATCTGCTATTGCTGGCCCTGCAAAGATCATGGATTTGCTAGAAGAAGTTTATTTTTCTTTCACTTATGGGGGAGAAACATTATCTCTGGCGGCGGCGCTTGCTGCGATGACAAAGCTACAAACACAAGATGTGATCAAAGAAATTAGTATAAAAGGGGCACGGTTGAATGATTCCGTGCGCGGGTTGATAAAAGAGAATGGCCTAGAAGAGATCATGTCTGTGTCTGGTCATCCTACGTGGTCATTTCTGCAAATAAAAGACCACGAGAAATATGATATGTTTACGATAAAGACCTTCTTTATGCAGGAAATGATGGATAATGGTATTCTAACTCTCGGTTCTCACCTGCTAAGTTATGCGCATAGCGATGAAGACATTGATGCGTTTATTGCCTCTTACGCGAGCTTCCTAAGCAAGTTGAAGAAAGGTCTCAACGATAATACTTTACTTGATATGCTTCGTTGTGAGCCGCTTAGACCATTATTTAAAGTTAGAAAAGGCACATGATATACTTCCGTTGTGATGTTTCTGAAAAAACAGGTTGGGGGCATCTCAGTCGCTGCTTAATATTGGCGGAAAGCTTAAACGAGCACACACAAACCTGTTTTATTCTATCAATACCGACCACTTCGGTCGCTCAACGGATCAGAGCTGTGGGCGCTGACATACACGCGCTTCCCGCGGGGTTGTCATACGCTCAGGAAATAGAATATTACCCGACAGGGCTTCAAAATATTGTTATCGACCTTGGGCATAGACATAACTTAGAAGCCCCTGCTGCGTTATTAAAATACCTTAATGCTTTGGCGCGAGAGGGCAAAGATATTGTTATCATTGATGGCCTTGATGATGATTCCTTCCGAGATAAACGTGCGCCAAAAGTAAAAGCGTATGTTCAGCCTTATTGGGGCGTAGAGGAAGGCGCGACGCCTAATTCAGAGCATTGGTTTTTTGGATCTGAATATGTGCTTTTGGGGAAGGCGTATGAAAATGCGTATAAAAAAAGATCCCCTCAAGCTATTAATAATATACTTGTAACTTTCGGAGGCTCCGACCCACAAGGCAACACAATCAAAGCTTTAGAGGGTTTGTCTAAGAATGATAATTTGAAAGTCCGGGCGATTATTGGCCCCTCATTTTCTTGTGAACATATCGCACAAATTAACGAGTTAAGAGGGAGAAGCTCCATAGAAATTGTTACTGCGCCTAAAGACCTTATGGAGCATTACACGTGGGCTGATTTAGGGGTTTGCGGCTCAGGAACGTCGCGCTATGAAGCCGCGGCGTGCGGGCTTCCCATTTTATTTACCGCCATATATCCACAACATGAACAACTGAGCAAAACTTTTGCCTCTTTTGGAACGGCGCAATATATGGGACTTTGTAGTGAGTTATCAACCGATGACTGGGCGGCAGCCCTGAGCGCATTGCGCAAGGCCCCTGAAAACTATATAAGCATGGTCAACTCTATCGAAGACATGAGGCATGATACACATGGTGCAAAAAAATTATCAACAACACTCTTAAGGGTTTTCAGTCATGAAAAAAATAATCGAGATTGACGGAAAGAAGATTGGCGAAGGGCAACCGCCTTACGTGATCGCTGAAATGTCAGGCAACCACAACGGTGACATCAACCGGGCCAAGGCGCTCATCACGGTTGCAAAAGATGCTGGTGCCGATGCTGTAAAACTCCAAACGTACACAGCGGATTCTTTAACAATCAATTCCAAGCGTGATGAGTTCACCCTCAAAGAGGGAACGTGGGCTGGTCGTAATCTTTATGAGCTATATCAAGAAGCCCACACCCCTTGGGATTGGTTCCCCGAATTGTTTGCTTTTGCAAAAGAGCTTGGCATTACAATTTTTAGCTCACCTTTTGACCAAGCCGCGATCGATTTATTAGAAAACTTGAACGCGCCTGCATATAAAATAGCTTCAAACGAGCTGACAGATTGGCCGCTCGTGGAAGCTGTTGTAAAAACAGGAAAACCTATAATTGTATCTACGGGAGCCGCCACAAAACAAGATGTGATGGAAACGGTTGATTTTATTAAGAACCTTGGCGGGGAGAGCTTGATTGTCTTACATTGTGTAAGCGCGTATCCTGCGCCAGCAAAAGATACGAATTTAGGCACGATGCTCGACATACGGGACAGTTTTGACGTGTTATATGGGCTGTCTGACCATACGCTTGGCACGGCGACCTCTGTTGCTGCGGTATCTCTTGGGGCTTGTATGATTGAAAAACACTACACATTAGACAGGAATGACGGCGGGCCGGACTCATCTTTTTCTTTAGAACCAACTGAGCTAAAATCTTTATGCCATGATACAAAATGGGCGTGGGAAAGTTTGGGAGGGATCCAGTATGGCGGAGAAACAAATTTAAAGAAAAAAGGTATCTTCACGAGACAGTTCTGGGCGATTGAAGATATTGAGCAGGGGGAAAGCCTCTCTTTAGACAACATTAAAAGTATAAGAGCGCCTGCGGATTCCAAGGGTATCCGCACGAAAGAATATAAAGCGGTAATAGGCAAAAAGGCAAAAATCAAAATCCCTAGACATTCTCCAGTAACACACGAAACAATAGAGAGATAGTTTATAGAAATGAAAAAGCCGTTAGTTATATTTGGGACTGCTGAAATTGCGTCACTGGCGAAATTTTACTTCACACATGACAGTGATTACGACGTTGTTGCTTTCACAGCAGACGATCAATATGTCGGTTCCGACACGTATGAGGGGTTACCTGTTGTCCCATTTAGTGAAGTAACAAAAAAGTATCCCCCTGAAACTTTTGAAATGCATGTAGCTCTATCCTATATGAAGCTCAACCAACTCAGAGAAGAAAAATACCATCAAGCTAAGGCTGAAGGCTATACGCTGGCAAATTATATCTCAACAAAGGCAACAACATGGCCAGACCTGTCGGTAGGGGATAACTGTTTTATTTTAGAAGACCAAACAATACAGCCAACTGTTAAAATCGGAAATAATGTCATGCTTTGGTCTGGTAACCATATCGGACATGGAACACATATTGGGGATCACACTTATTTCGCATCACATATTGTTGTCTCTGGACACTGTAAAATCGGGCAACGATGCTTTTTTGGTGTGAACGCAACCTTCAAAGATTTCTTAACCATCGGCGACGATGTTTTTGTCGCGATGGATGCTTCAGTGACGAAAGATCTCCCAAACGGCTCTGTCGCACTAGGCGCACAAAGCACCATTTTTGAAGCAGAAGATCGCCGCGCTCAAAAAATAAAAAAATCATATTTTAAACTATAGGATACGAATTCTATGCATTTTCCTAAGATAAAATGGCAGAAAAAAGGGCTTGTGATTGAGCCTAACGAAAACATCTGGTGGATGCGCACGCACGCAATGTTGCCTACTCCATATCATGTAGAAGGTAGCCTTTATCGGATTTACTTCGCAGGCAGAAATGATATGAACCAATCTCATATTGGATATGCGCTCATTGATATGGACTATCCTGATAAAGTTATAGAATATAAAGCAGATGCTGTTCTAACCCCAGGAAGATTGGGGACTTTCGATGATAATGGCGTCTTGTCATCCTGTCTTATGCCCATTGATGATGGCCTCCTCATGTACACAATCGGTTTTAAACCTGGCGGCACGACACGGATGGATTTGTTCGGGGGGCTGGCCATTAGTAAAGATAAGGGAGAAAGTTTTGAGCGGTGGTCAGAAGCCCCCATTATTGGGCGCAATAAAGTCAATCCATTTATCAATACTGCGCCATGGGTTATAAGGGAACAAGAGGGGTTTCGTATGTATTATGTTTCTGGGACGGAGTGGGTAAATAAAGATCTACCAAGATACAATATACAAACAGCGACATCCACGGATGGCAAGAATTGGGATAGACAAGGTATAGTTGCTATTGATTTTGCGGCGGGTGAGAATGCTCTCGCACGCCCTTATGTCACCAAAGAAAATGGCATTTACCGCATGTGGTTTTCATCAAAAGGGGAGTTCTACCTTCCTCGCTATGCGGAATCTGAGGATGGTGTGCACTGGACACGCTATGACGATGCCGTTGATTTGGCGCCCACCCCAAATAGCCCGGATGAGGAGATGATTTGCTATCCTGTTGTGATAAAACACAAAGGCCAACATATTATGTTCTATAATGGGAACGGCTATGGTAAAAACGGTATCTGTCTTGCTGTAGAATGTTAAAAAAGGACGATCTATGAAATCTATTGCCATTATGCAACCAACTTTTCTCCCGTGGCTGGGCTATTTCGCGCTCATAGACAGTGTCGATGAGTTTGTCTTCTTTGACCATGTTCAGTTTGAAAAAAGAAGCTGGCAACAGCGAAATAAGATTAAGACCGCAAATGGTCCTATATGGCTCAGCGTTCCTGTCTCAACAAAAGGAAAGCAATTCCAAACAATCCAGGACACCGAAATTCTTTATGAGGGGGATAAAAACCCTTTAGATAAGATCACCAAATCCATTGAGCTTAATTATCAGAAGGCACCTTTTTACCAAGATTACGCCGATGACATATTCAGCGCGTTTGCAGCTAAGCCTCAATATATCTCCGAACTCAACCAGACAATCATCAAATATATCTGTCATGAAATTGGTATTCAAACACCTTTTATCAACTCTTCGTCCTTGGATGTGTCTGGTAAAAAAGATATTCTACTCGTCGATATATGCCAAGCGAGGGAAGCGACGCACTACATCTCTCCACCGGGATCAAAAGTGTACCTCGACGAATCTGATGCTTTTGAAGGAAACAATATTCACCTATCATATCATGAGTATATTCACCCAGAATACGCGCAGCTTCATGACGGTTTTGAACCATATATGTGCATCTTAGATTTACTTTTCAACGAAGGCCCAGAAAGTAAGCACATCATTCAAAGAGGCGCGCCAAAGCCATGAGACGACTTGCCATTATACCCGCTAGAGGTGGATCTAAAAGGATTCCTCATAAAAACATAAAGGATTTTTGCGGAAAGCCCATGATAGTTCACGCCCTAGAAGCGGCCAAACACAGTGAGTTGTTCGAGATCATTCATGTTTCAACAGACGATATAGCAATCGAAGCCACTGCGAAAACGCATGGCTTTGCGCCTGACTTTCTTCGCCCCAAAGCTCTGTCAGATGATCATGCATCCATGATGGACGCAATAAAATTTGTAGTAGAAAGATACAAGAGTTCTGGAACTGTGTTTGATACCGTGGCCCTTCTTTATGCAACAAGCCCTCTTATCGATCCTGTGGACCTCAAAGCAGCCTGTGCAAAGTTTGAGGCCGGCGATAAACAAAAGGCTCTACTTGCCGTCACCCCTTTCCCTTCACCTATCGAACAAGCCTTTCGCATGAGAGACAATGCTGACCTCTATCCTGATAATGAGGAAGCGCTCGCAATGCGCACCCAAGACTTGCAACACGCTTACTACGATGCAGGAATGTTTGCGCTATACAGCCCAGAATATATCAAAACCGTTACAGGCGGTGGAGATTTCAGCACCTTCACGGGGTATGAGGTTCCTTCCTTTCGTGTGACAGACATTGATTGGCCAGATGACTGGACACGCGCTGAAGCACTCTACAGAGCTATAAAATAATAAAGGTAAAGCATGACAACATACGTTAAAAAGTCGTCCCTTGAGCTTCTTGTTCATTTCGTTAGTATTTATCCATTACGGTTCTGTCTCGTTTTGACCTCATTACTCGTAGCTGGTGTAGTTGAGGTAATTGGGATTGGGGCGTTATTACCGCTATTAAATATTGTACTGAATATAACGCCTTCAGAAGATAATGTTCTGACACAAGCCATTACAACAATATTCAGCACATTGGGAATAGAGCAAAGTTTTCAAAACCTGCTTCTTATAATTGTCGTAACAATCACCCTCAAAGCTACTATCATTTTCCAAGCTTTAAAAACTGTCGCCTATATTGCCATTGATATTACACATGATTTACGTCAAAAATTTATTCGCGCGATCATGAAGGCTGAATGGGGATATTATAGTGCACTGGATGTTGGAAAGTCAGCCAATGCTATTGCAACGGAGTCCGACTACGCGGGACAGTTTTGTACAATCATGGGCAAAACTTTATCCTCTGCAATACAAGCTGGAATATACATCTCTATTGCGTTCACTATAGATTGGAAAATCAGCCTTGCCGCAATTATAATGGGAGGGTTTCTCGCTTTTACATTAAAATTTTTAGTTCGTATGGCGCGTGATGCAGGTAATAGGATGGCTAACGCCTTAAACCAACTGCTTTCTCGTCTTAACGAATCTCTTTCTGGGGCAAAACCAATTAAAGCCATGGGGGAAGAAGAACGTTATATAGATCTACTCAGCGCAGACACGCAGGATCTTCAAGAGGCACGCAAAGGGTTAGCATTATCCGCGTTGCTACTTAACCTTATCCACGAGCCTATGTTAGTGCTGCTCATGGCCGTTGGGTTATTTTGGGCATACACTTATGCTAATTACCCCATGAGCGAACTCTTTATGATGGCATTTCTGTTTAACCGTCTATTGAGCCAAGTTAATATGGTACAAAACCACTATCAAAAGACCTCTGTATTTGAAGGGGCGGTAAACGCCATCTTAGAAAAAACTCAGATTGCTTCCGAACATGTGGAGCCCGTGTTCGGAGCAAAAAGCGTAAAGTTAGAAAAAGAAATAAGACTTGATAACATTACCTTAGCCTATGATGATGAAAATATCTTAAGTGATTTTACAAACAAAATTCCTGCTAAAAAAATGACCGTCGTCTTTGGACCATCCGGTTCAGGGAAAAGCACCTTACTGGATAATGTCCTTGGGCTACTCTCCCCAAAAAAAGGGATGATTTATATAGATGGGGTTCCGTTATGTGATATAGACATTCAGCAATGGCGAAGAAAAGTGGGCTATGTACCTCAAGAGACATTCTTATTTCACGATACGATTTTTAAGAATGTAACCTTAGGGGACACAAACATTACACAAGAGAGAATTATAGAGGCCTTAAAAATAACAAATGCGTGGGGTTTCATTCAGAAGCTAGATGGGGGCCTCCACCACATTGTCGGTGAACGAGGTGGGAAGCTATCCGGTGGGCAGCGACAGCGTATTGCGCTAGCGCGCGCCCTTGTTCGTAATCCATCTGTTCTGATTTTAGACGAAGCGA